>CXWL01001536.1_pt1 | contig 198744 bp, 174 predicted proteins | sample 590931 | NCBI WGS metagenome assembly CXWL01 (sample SAMEA3498368, study PRJEB10139) | groundwater metagenome | biome: water well; material: biofilm material | place: Germany | collected 2015-04-27
TCACCCGTGGTGGCCGGTTTTCAGGTGTCCATTGGTGGCCGGTTTTGGGTGTCCACCGAGGCCGGGGACCTCAGACGCTCCGTACGCCTGAGATCGCGGGCCGCTGCTTCTGCGCGAGTCACAATCAGGCACGCCTCGATTGTGAGATCGGCGGCGCCGACTGCGGATCGTCGAACAGCGACCGGACTCACGGGGCCCTCGGAAGGAGATTCGCGAGAAGAACGTCCATCGGGAGGCGGGTGGGGCTCCAGCGCGCGACCGTGACGAGTCGGCCATTCGGGCATTTCGTGCAACGCGAGGGATCCTTGCCGAAGATGCGAAGACACGCGGCTGATCGCGACTCACGCCGGAGCGGTGGTGGCGCTTCGACCTTGAGTGCCTCTCGAGCCATCGCGGCTCTGTGCTCACGGGTGCGGTTGCTCCAGAACCCGTAGCGACGGATGCGCACGAAGCCGGAGGGCAGCACGTGAGTCAGGAAGCGCCGGCAAAACTTCGGCCCCTCGAGCTTTGTGGGCTTAACGCGATTTCCATCCTGCCGGTCGCGGTAGGTGTAGGTGACGTCCTTGCCGTCGTACGCAGTCACACGCGAGTCGGAGAGACCGATCTTCTTCGTGTAGCGCGCGAAGTACTTGATCACCGCATCGGGTCCGGCCAGGGCTCGCTTCACCTTCATGTTCCAGTCGCCCGTGTCAGCCTTCTCGAGAAGGTGATACGCCGACGCGCGCGGAACATTGAGCACGCCCTCCTTGAGAAGGACGCGGAGTCTCTGTAAGAGCTTGATCTTGAAGACGTGCCGGAGGCGCTTGTAGGAGAACAGAAAGCGCTCCATCACCACGAAGCCATTGGGCCCAAATCCACCGCCCGGCACCAGGCAGTGAACGTGCGGGTGATTGTCGAGCTTCTGATTCCAGGTGTGCAGAACAGCGAGCACGCCCAGGAGCAGCCCTCTTCTCGCGGCCACTTGAAGGATGGTCTCGGACGCCGCGGCGAAGAGGGCTTCAAAGGCATGGACTCTTCCCGGACCGAGGAAGAACGGGCGGAGCGACGCGGGGACGGTGAAGACGAGGTGGAAGTAGCTCAGCGGCAACAGGTGCTGCTGCTGAGCCTCCGCCCATATCGCCTGATCGAGACCACCACAGCGCGGGCAGTGGCGGTCTCGGCAGGAGTGGTAGGCGTAGTGACGGTCGCCACACCGGTCGCAGTCGACGATGTGTCCGCCGAAGCGACCGGTGCGGCAACCGATAATGTGAGCCGCAGCCTTACCCTGCTCGGGAGACAGACGCAGAGAGGCCACGTGATCGCGCAGCACGTCGGCGACACCGAGTGCGGCGCCTGGGCCGCAGGACACCTCTACTCCTTGCCAGGCCTCGGATCGTCGAGAGGACTCTTCACCTCACCCAGCCAGTTCTTGGCCAGGCGCACGTAGATGGTGGTGGTATTGAGGCTCTGGTGTCCGAGCAGGGCCTGGACAGCTTGCAGCCTGGTGCCGCGCTCCACAAGGTGAGTCGCGAAGGCGTGACGGAGAGAACGGGGTGTCACCGACTTGTGGATTCCAGCGCGGCGGCACGCGATGCGGAAAGCACGCTGGATGCTGGTTGCCGCGATCGGCTTCCCCGGATGCTTGCCCTCAATCAGGTACTTCACGGGGTGGTACTTCCTCCAGCACTCCCTCAAGGTGAGCAGGAGGCGCTCAGGCAGGACGACGAGACGGTCCTTGTCCCCCTTGCCACGCCGCACCAGCAGAACACCTCGTTTCCCATCGATGTGATGCGGCTCAAGATGAGTCACCTCCTCGGTGCGGAGCCCGGAGCCGTAACAGAGCATGAAGGCCGCGCGATACTTCAGGCTTGGCGCTGCTTCCAGGATCGCCTCAATCTCCTCACAGCTGAGGATCTCGGGCAGACGGATACTCGTGCGAGCCTTCGGAAGGCGCGCAAGGCTCCAGTCCTCACGGTGAAGAATCTTGTGGAACAGCCCGCGCAGCGCATAGGTGGCAACTCGCACCGACGAGTCGGACTTGCCCTTCTCCGCCACGTGAGCCTGATACGCGACGATGTCTCCCCAGTTGGCGCTGGTGATGGGTCGATCGCCGAGGAACCGCGCAAATCCCTCAACTGCGTATCGGTAGTTGGTGATGGTGCGGGGCGATCGCCGCTCCGCGCGGAGAAACTCGGCGTAGCGGTCTATGAGCGTGGTAATTTCAGGTGTCATGTCTTCCTCCAGAGTCGCGGGATGGTGCGGTGCGACCTGGAGGAAGCTTCTTCTTCGCGACAAAGGCCCGCGAGCCCGCCGCCGCGCAGCGGCTGAGTTCAACAATCGGATGAACCTGACAAGGTCCGCGCAGCCAACAGACTACCGCGGCCCTTGCAGGTTATCCGCGTGTTGTGCGGACCGGCGACTGCATAGATTGATCGGCCAAGATGATTCACTCACCTAGCGGCATGTCGAGGCTGATTGTCGCCGGTGTGGCCCTGTCTCTCATCGCCCAGACGTCCGTGGCCCAGGAGCGCTCGTTCCATGGCCTCTCCGTCTCTGTCGCCCTCTCTGATCCCGCGCGTCGCGTCGCGTACCGTCAGACTGGCGATCACTTTCACGTGATCCTGTCGAATGCGGCCCCCAGAGCGCAACGAGTCTTTCAGGATTGGAACTCATGGGGCTATTACTCCCTGTCATTCGAACTCGAAGACATGTCCGGAAGGAGGTGGGTCGCCAAGAAGAAGCAGGTGCCCTTTTCCAAGAACTTCCCAAGCGTGTGGGAGATCCTGCCCGGAAACAATTTGGTGATCGACGTTTACTGGGGCGACGAAGACACCTGGCAGGGCTTCCCGCCCTTCGGCACCGAGTCAAGAAAGGTGAAGATTCGAGCGATCTTCGAGGTCAAGCCGGATCCAGAAACGAAGCGGTATGACGTTTGGACGGGGCGAATCGTGTCGTCCGCTCAGGAGGTGGAGTTTTCCAAATGGAAACCGGAAAAGTAGTGGCGGCGGCGCATCCTGTGGCGACCCAAACCCTGCGGCCGCACAACAAAGAATTGGAACGGACGAGGTCCACGCAGACGGCCTGGGGCCCTCGCCGCTCAATTCAGTGTTAGACCTCTACTCGACCGAAAGGCGGCTCGTCTGAGCACATTTCTTTACCTAGTCGCCACTTTTCTCGCCATCCGATGGTTCTTCCTGTGGCTTCGCGGTCCACAGCCGGCGTTTCCTCCACTCCAGATCGCCGAGGATGATCCCCTCATGCAAGCAGCGGTCAGCAAGGCTCAGGCCACCCTTGGGACCTTTCGCGCACTGCACGCGTCGCCACACAAGGCGGCGAGGCTAAAGATCCCATTCATCACCAGCTCGGGAGTTCGGGAGCTGCTGTGGGCGGAGATCACTCGCCTCGAAGAGAAAGAGGCCGAGGTGCTCTACCTCACGCCACCGGTCACGCACACCGGCCAGGTGGAGCGAGTTCATATTCATCCGCTGAGCGATGCGGTGGACTGGCAGATTGAGCTTGAGGATGGCACCTACCGTGGAGGGTTCACGATGGGCGTAATGTTCATTCGCGGCCGAGAGCAATGGGGTTCGTTGCCGAAGGAGATCGAGGCGGAGGAGCGGCGATATGTGCACGAGGTCTAACAAGGGCTTGCACCAGACAGGGCGCGGAGGTGTGGCCTTCGCGTTTCGTCGGAGGCCAGTCGTTGAGGCGCGCCCTGCAGGTGAAGCCCGGTGTTCGACGGGCGTGAGGCCGTGAAGCTGCGTCGGCGATTAACGGAGTATCAACTTCGGTCCCTGTGGGTGTTCCTGAAGACACTCCCTGCGAGCCGGAGCCAGAGGATGTGGAGCCTCCTCGCCATCTTCGTGCCCTTCATCTGGGTGAACCTTGTGATTCTCCGCCTTCAGTTTGGCCGAATGGCGTGGGTGCCCCTGGTGAGCGTCCTCCTCAGCCTCATAGTCACCTTCATGTTCTCTCGATACTTCGACTCAACGAGCAAGCGCGCGTTCTTGGATGTCAATCTCGCTGAGTTGGGAGAGCAGGAGTTCTGGCTGGATGAGGAGGGCTTCGGCAATGGCACGCCGGCAGGATCAGCGTTTCACAAGTGGCATACGATTCTTCGCCTAGATGAACCGCCTGGGTGGATGGTCGTCTCATGCCGGGGCCACGTGTACTCGATCCCAGTCGAGACAACAGACACCGAGGCTCAGGACTTCGCGAGAGAAGTGCGGTCACGTTGGCAGTCCCGGCGACCTCGATGACGCCGTCGAACAAAGCATTGGAACGGACGAGGCGAGTTGGTGTGCCCGCTGCGCGGGCAGTCGTTAGAGTCTCGCCTCGCCGCTCAATGCCGTGTTGGGCGGACGCGGAGGTGGAATGAGAGGTACGGCTTGGCTGGCGCTTGTGAGTCTCATGGCGGGTTGCCAAGAGGCCCAAGTGCCGAGACAAGGGCCAGCGTACAGGCCCCCGGCAGTCTCCGCTGGTTCTGATTGCTACAAGATCTCAACCTCGACCCTGTTCGAGGTGGGTGCGTTGCCCCAGCTCGTGGCATTGACCCACGAGCGCGCATCACGCCCGGCAAACCAGGGGGCGTTTCGAGTCTTGCCTGATCTGGACCCAGACCTGCCAGGTAAACAGATGCCCTACTCCGAGTGGTTCCCCACCGGAGAGCGAACCGTCACCCTGTTTTGGAGCAATGGCTTTTACGGCGTCACGCTCGAGCTCCGCCGTGTAGGTAAGCGGCTCGAGGGCGTTGGCAAGACCCATTCGGACATGATCGGAGATGGCCCAGAGACCTTCACCGTCGTTGGCGAGCAGGCATCATGTCCCTCATAGCTGGCCCACCGTCGCACCAATGCGGGGCGCCGCCCAACAAAGCCTTGCACCAGACAAGGCGCGGAGGTGTGGCCCATTTCGTTCGTCGGGGGCCAGTCGTTGAGGCGCGCCTTGCAGGTGAAGGCTGGTGTTGGACGGATCGAGGCACGGACCGGAGTGCCTTTGTGCCTCAACCCCCCGGGGTCGCGGAAGCTCCTCCAGTCCTGCTGCTGGGAAACGGACCAGCATGGGCGGCGTTGGTCAGGTCCCTCCACCAGAGTCGGCCTTCTCTGGGCGCTCGCCCGAGCATCCTCCAGCATCCGGTTGGTCAGGTCTCCACCTGGCCGCTGCCATCAGCGTCTTCGTGGCTCGGGGCCAATGATCAAGCAACCAATAGCGGTTTCCCGGTAGTGACTTCCAGGCGAGGTGCGGCACGCCCGTCCAACAAGGGCTTGGAACGGACGAGGCGAGTTGGTGTGCCCGCTGCGCGGGCAATCATTAGAGTCTCGCCTCGCCGCTCAAGCCGGTGTTCGGCAGGCACTGGGGAAGCATGAGAGCGAGAAACGGACTTGCCATCTTCGCGGTTGCTAGCGTCGTGTTGTCTTGCGGACCTCAGTGGCAGACCATTCGTTCTGAGGAGGGTGGCTTCACGGTCGAGCTTCCAGGCTCGCCTGAGCCATTCCAGAACATCCTGGCATCTGCCTCCGGGCCCTTGAGGTTTCAGGGCTTCAGGTTCACAGCAGGTCGCTGGACTCCCAACTGGATCGCCGCGTACATGGTGACCTTCTCTGACGTGATCGAGGACCGTGGCCCTGAATCAAGGGAGCAGCTTCTGCGCGCGGAGCGTGACCAGATCGTGGAGGGGTGGGGCGGCAAAGCCACCACGGAGAAGGCGTCAACCCTTAGCGGTTGCCCCGGCCTTGCGGTCGCCATCGAGCGCCCCTCCAAGAAGAACGTCGAGGTTCATGTCTGCTACGCGCGCGGACGCATCTACAGCCTGTTTGCAGCCGATGCGCCTGAGCGCGTCACAAGGTTCCTTGGGTCCTTCCGTGTCGAGTAGCTCGGTGCTGCCGAACAAGGCGTTGCACCAGACAAGGCGCGGAGGTGCGGCCGCTGCGCGGCCGGTCGTTGAGGCGCGCCTTGCAGGTGAACGCCGGTGTTGTGCAGGCGCGGGACCTGGTAGCCGATGATTCAGTGGACGTCGTATGCCCTCGACAAACTCGTTGCCCCCGGTGTCTCGCAGTTTCGTGAGGCGGACGTGCCCGACGTTGCAAGCGAGTTCGTTGACGCTGAGCACTGGCTGGCAAACCACGCTCTAAATACGTTGGTCAGCGACCCATATCGGCCGGGGGCTCGACAAGCAGTCATCGGGTTTCTGCGGCGGGCTCAGAGTGCGCTGGCTGCCTATACCGAAGCCCGAGAGCGAACGCGGTCGTTCCTTGCCGCGGCGGTTTCCGGTGATCCGGGCATCGGGAGGTACTACGCCGCCGTTTCCGCCTGGGAGGCTTTCGCGCTCTATAGCGGCATTGCAATCGAGCTCTTTCGGTGGTTGAACGCCGGTAAGGGAGTATTCAGCAAGGGAGATGGGTCAGTCGAGCAGCGCCTCCATACGATGGCGAACCAGATCAAACATACTGGCAAGTGCATTGATGCTGGTCAATGCACGCCGGAGCACACAATCCCGCTGTGGCTTTCAAACGCGGGCATCGAGTCGTTTCAGGTATCTGTCTCCTACGCGGAGGCTGCACAGATCCTGAAGGAGATTTGTGGTGTTGCGGACAAGCTACAGAATCCCCGCAATTTCATCGAACAATGAGCGAATCGAAAGCGCTGCACAACAACGGCTTGCACCAGACAGGGCGCGGCGGTGCGGCTGCTTCGCAGCCGGTCGTTGAGGCGCGCCCTGCAGGTGAAGCCGGGTGTTCGACAGGCATAGTCTGGGCGGGAGGGAGGTCTCGTGCTTATAGCTCTTAGCTTCTTGGCGCTGCTGGCAGGTGGAAGCACCGTCCACTTCCCTGGTGGCAGGATAGATCTGCCGAAAGGCTGCACTGGCCCCGACAGGATTCGCATCGCAGTTGACGCGTTCGCTGGCCAGATCGGCTGCTCCAACAATGCACTAAGTATCCAGGTCTTCGGCAGCACCATCGCTGGGCCCGCGTGCGAGGTTGCCCAGGCTGCCGGAGATGCAGTCAGCATTCGGTCGCGTTCGGGCTCACCGCTCGTGGTATGCACCTACGAGGAGAAGGGTGAGGTAAGTCGAGGGAGCAAGCTCATGATCGTCGACCTAGGTGTCGGCTGGCTGACGGCAGACATCAAGCGGCCCCAAGATGTCGTCGTCCTGCTTCAGGTGGCGACTGGATTCAGTCCCTCGAAGGAATAGGCGTGCTGTCGAACAACGGGATGCAACTGACAAAGGCCGCGAGGAGTGCCCCCTTTGCCTTCCGCGCATGGGGGCAGTCGTTGAGGGCGGCCTTTGCAGCTGATCCCGGGTGTTCGACAGGCCAGTGGTAGGGATACCAATGGAAGACTCAGGTAGCCCCGCGGTTCAGTTGCTGCCAGCATCCCCGCGACATCTCAAGAAAGCTGCCGGGGGCTATAGAGGGTCGATCAAGGAATGCTCTGCCTGTCATCGAGATTTCTCGGTGCTGGCCCCGACGTCCCTTCTGGGCGGTGGCCTCACCATGGAGGTGCCATGCCCCCATTGCCATGGATCCATGAGTGAGGTAGACACCACTGCGTCGGAGAACCCCATCTTCATCCAGGGCATTCGGAGGCCCTGGATCCAGTGGCAAGCGAGAGCGGTCGGTCGGGTGTGGCGTTACTTGTGGTCAAGCCTTCGGATCGCGAGGTATAAAACCCTATGGCGGTTGAAGTCTTCGCTCGGCCTCTCAAAAGCAGCGGGCTCACCGAGCGAAGGGTCCCCTAAATGACCGGGCTGTCGAACAACGGGTTGGAACGGACGAGGCGAGTTGGTGTGCCCGCTTCGCGGGCAGTCATTAGAGTCTCGCCTCGCCGCTCAACCCGGTGTTATCCGGGCACACGCCGCTGATGCAGTTTGACGACGACCCGGACCTCGCAGCCCTTCTCTGGTTGCTCGCGGACAGCAAGGCGCTGTCGCACCGAGCAATCGTCGCTCGGGTGGATGCGGAGATCTCCCAGAGATCGGCAGTTCCATCCTGGATGCTCGACGTGTCGTTATCAGCAGGGCCAAACGAGCTCCTTCGTGTGCTCGACCGCGCCTCCTTCGCTCATCCAATGCTTCAAGACCCTGCCACCACAATCGAGACCCTGTCAATTGGAATTGATGCGGGCACCGTCGCGGCCGAAGACTTCGCCATTCGCGTATGTGGTTTGGTCACGTCCGAGCTTCCGGGACCGGTCATCAGCGCTCTTAGCGAGCTCGAGGAAGAGGCCCTTTGCTGCTGCATGCACGGTGGCGTTCCGGTGCCGGCGCTGGTCGCAGCGGCTGCCCGCGAGGTGTCCAGAGTGGTCCGAGGAATCAGCCCGTTGGCGGAGCGAATAAGCTCCCTTCGTGCACCGCTGTTTAGCCAAAGTGCCGGATAACAATGCGTTGGAACGGACGAGGCGAGGTGGTGTGCCCGCTTCGCGGGCAATCGTTAGAGTCTCGCCTCGCCGCTCAACGCAGTGTTCTACGGGCGCTGCCCGTCCGGTGCATCGGTAGATGGGTTCCGAGGGTGATGTCATTCGGACCTTCCAACAGCGACGAAGGCGGGCCAACGCTGTGGGCTGGCCCCTCACCCTTGCCGGTTTCGGCATCTTCGCCGTCACCCTTCAATGGGAGGCCCAGGCCCCTCGCTTGGTGGCATTTCTGATTGCAGGAGCAGGCATCGGGACAATCGCGTACAACATGCGTTGCCCTGTCTGCGGCAAACCTCCAATCGTGTGGCATGGCTCTGATGGAAACGTACCCTTCGACCCTGCTGAATGCACTAATTCACAATGCGGAGCCCGACTTCGTTGAGGGAAGAGGCAGTCGCTACAACATCTGCGCCGCAGAACAATGCATTTGAACGGACGAGGTCCGCGTTCCTTCTGCTGAGCGGCCCTCGCCGCTCAATGCAGTGTTATCCGGGCGCAGGAGACACCACGAGTGCCTGAGTCGGACAACTGGCAGGAATGGTTCGAGCGTGCGTGGCAAGTCAGAGAGGAAGAAATCTTCACCCGGCTGTTTGGTCGCAACGACAAGCAGATCTACGTTCTAACCCCGGAGATCTTCGATCGTTTTGGGCAAGCCGCGGAAACCATCGATCCTCGGTGGCTTCACTATGGGGTGTTGCCGTATGCACCGAATGAGGGGCGCGCGTCATGGGCCTACGTGTCGTCGGGCCTGTCAAACGCGTGGGAGGACGACTCCCCGAATCCATCAGGACCGTCGGGCCTTGGAATGGAGTTTGTGTTTCAGACCCCGGAGTTCGAGGACTGGGCTGTGTTGCGTCTTCTGCACCTCGTGGCCTTTCAGATCCTCCTGGCTCACGGTCGCTACCCAGGAAAGGACATTCTGGACGTCTACCACCGGCTCTCGCTCGGCGGGTCGATCGCGCCTCAGGAGTCCGCGCTCACTTGCCTGATGGTCGGTCCGCCCGACGGTTTTGATGAGCGAATTCACCTTCCGTCAGGCTGGGTAGACTTGCTCTCGGTCGTGGGAGTTTCAGCGGATGAGGTCGGCTATGCGAAACAAAATGGCGGCGGCAGACTTGTCGAACTCTTGCGGGAGCATCGAGCGTTCCCGGTTACCGATTGGCGCAGGAAGACCATCGAAAGCGCCGGATAACAACGCGTTGGAACGGACGAGGCGAGTTGGTGTGCCCGCTTCGCGGGCAGTCGTTAGAGTCTCGCCTCGCCGCTCAACGCGGTGTTCGACGGGCAGTCGCTGGCGGCAAGCTTACGGAAGGAGATCCCTGCCTTGAGACATCGAATGAAATACGTGTGGTGTTCGCTCTTCGTGGCCGCCTGCGGGCCGGGTCAAGACCGGCTTGATGAGATTGAGGGCCGAGTCAAGCAGCTGGAGGCGCAGCAAGCCGGCCAGGCCTCGGTCGCAGCGCTGGAGCTTCAGGAGCGGTGTGCGCGGCAGGCAGAGGTCCTCCTGAAACGCTACGGCATCGCGGAGCAGCGAGTTCTTGCGCTGACGAGCGACTTGGGTCGAGGCAGCTTGGAGAGCCACTACAGTTCCGCAGCTGGTAAGTGCTTCGTGAAGGTCCGCATAGCGGATACCGCCTCTGGATGGGTCTCGAGCAAGGTTTATGACGCATTCGAGTCGACAGAACTTGCCGCCTTTCATTGGCAGGTCTCGACGGACAAGCCACTCATGTGCGGCGTTTTTCCGTTGGGTGGCCCAGCGAAGGCCTGCAACAGCGAAGAAGAATTCGAAAGACTCATTCACGTGTATATGGCCAAATGATCGAGCGTGACGCTCAATCGCGAGTGGCGACCGTCGAACAACTGGATGCACCAGACGGCGCTAGTGGTGCGTCCGGGCTTTGCCGGACGCGTCTTCATTTAGTGCCCCTTGCAGCTGAACGCGAGTGTTATTCGGCTACTGGAGATTCGCGCCATGCGACACGATGACCTTCCGCCCTCGCTCCTTTCACGGGTGAACGCGAGCTTTGACGAGAGCCGGCATGTGAGGCTGGTGGCCAGCATGAAGAGGGAAGGTTGGCGTGGTCGACGACTTCTTGTTGAAGAGGCAAAGCATCCGTCCCTTCCCCGGTCAACCTTCCACGCGTGGACCGGTAGTCATCGGATCGGCGCAGCCGAGGAGGCAGGTGTGGAGTTGATTCCGTGTCTGGTGATCGAGCCGACGGAGGCCGATGCTGCCTTTCAAGCTGCCGGGTACAAACTCTACTGGCATGATGGATACAGTAGTTGGCGCGATCGGCTTACCAAGAGCGAGGGAATGAATGACTGGGATCGCCTGCGCGGCCTGGAGAGAACGACGTTGACCGACGCGACGAAGGCACTACGAGAAGAGCTTGCTGCAACAGATTGACCCTGCCCCGGAAAAGTGGACACATCGACAACACCCCTTTGAGGGTGATAGGAGTAATCGATGGAGCCAGCGGAGCGATGGGAAGTGGTTCTATGGGTGCATCACAGTTCTTCTTATCGTCCTAGGCCTTATGGTGACGATGAGGATCATGGGTCGCTAATGGCGGGCGCGCCGCCGAACAATGCGTTGCACCAGACAAGGCGCGGAGGTGCGGCCGCTTCGCGGCCGATCGTTGAGGCGCGCCCTGCAGGTGAAGCCAAGTGTTATCCGGATGCTGAACCGAAGAGCCGGATCCACCGGGCCAAAGTAGTAGCATGACTGGCATGGAGTCGAGAACTGAACGACTCGCATCCGAGGCCCTCGCCCTCCCCGAATCCGCGCGCGGCTGGCTGGGCGGCTGCTCGATAGCTTGGGTGCCGAAGATTTCGAACCCGGGGCATCTGAGGCGTGGGCGGCTGAAACGGTCCGTCGGGTCGCCGAGGTCCAGGCGGGCACCGCGAAGACACTTTCATGGGCGGAGGTTCGTCGGGACCTGTTGAGATCGCGACGTGAAGCGAAGCGCAGTCCGATTCCACGCCGCAGCGCACGCTGAGGCCGCGGACGCCCATCGCTACTACTGGGAGCGTAGCCCGCTGGAGCGGATGGCTTTCTCCTCGAGGTGGAGCGGGCTCTCGACGAGATCGCCGAGGCACCCCGACTTTGGCCTGAATATGTCGCTGGAACCCGTAGGTTCGTCCTGCGGCGTTTCCCCTCGTCATCGCCGTCGCGCACGGAAAGAGACGACCTGGGTATTGGCTCCCTCGGTTGCACTGAAGAGCACCTCCCGCGCACCGGATAACAATGCAATGAACCTGACGAGGTCCTCGCAAACGGCCTGGGGCCCTCGCCGCTCAATCCAGTGTTCTGCGGACTCAGCAAAGTGAAGCAAATCATCCAGTGTTTGCTCGTGGCGGCTCTCCTCCTCGCCGTCGGCAACCGCCGCGCCGAGGCCTGTGTATGCCTCGACCGGCCGACGCGCGATCTCCGGGATCGCAGTGCAGCTGTGTTCCGCGGCGTAGTGACCAAGATCGCTCAACTGAGAGAGCCCTCTCCCACACACCCTGGCCATACGCGGTTTGGAGTCGTGTTCACTTTCCGAGTGCGTGAGAGTCTGAAGGGCGGCCTTGACCGGCATGTTCTGGTCCGAAGCGGGGAGTGCGATGCCTCTCCTGGCATGCTATGCATCAACAGCTGCGCGGCTAGCTTGCAGCTCGACGAGGAGTACGTGGTCTTCGCCACGTCGACAAGCGAGGGGCTTACAATGACTGAATGCGGCGCCCATCGCGGAGAAGTGGCTCGGCGTCGCTTGCGAGAACTTCGTGCATTGTCCTCATCGCACGCGCCGCAGAACAACGGCTTGCACCAGACAAGGCGCGGAGGAGTGGCCTTCGCTTCTCGTCGGGGGCCAGTCGTTGAGGCGCGCCTTGTAAGTAGGCGGCCGTCCAACAAAGGAATGAACGTGACGAGGCCCTCGCAGGTTATTCCGGTCGACAGAGCTTTGGTGGGGGGGGCATAATGGCTCCGAGGAAATCTGAAATGCGAAATGAGTTCACGGCCATTGTGGAGCGCGACGGCAAGTGGTTTGTCGCTTATAGCCCGGAGGTTCCCGGGGCAAATGGACAGGGCATGACGAAACCCGCAGCTATCAAGAGCTTGGCGGCTGCGATCGCCCTCATCCTCGAGGATCGTCGCGAAGATGCGCTTCGTGGATTGCCCAAAGGGGCCGTGCAGGAGATGGTCACCGTCGGGTGAAGCGCGGCGATCTGCTTCGTCACCTTAGACGTCATGGCTGCTTTCTGAAACGCGAAGGCGCTGCCCATTCCCTATGGGCCAGTCGACTAACGGCAAGGGCGAGGCGATTCCACGGCACACAGAGGTCCCAAACAATCTGGCCCCAGAAGGTTTGCAGAAGTCTCGGTGTTCCAGAGATTGGGAAATAGGGCCGGCCCGTCGAACAACGGGATGCAACTGACAGGGTCCGCGAGGTGTGCCCTTCGTCTTCCGTCGGAGGACAGTCGTTGAGGGCGGCCCTTGCAGCTGATCCCGGGGTTATGTGGGCTGAGGGGAGACAGAATGGCGTTCAGTGAGTTCGAGCTGGCGAGAATTGAAAACACGCTAGGCCGTCTCTGTCGGCGTCGCAATTCGACCTGAGTTTAAGGATCCGGTGAGCCTGGAATATCGCGTGAACCGCCACAACGTCGAACTCTTCGAGCGGCGATCTCGCTGGGATGGGAAACCCGGATTCACCGAGACTCCCGTTGCCAAGTTCGCATTCGTACGAACCTCGGGAAAGTGGCGCCTCTTTTGGATGCGCGCCAATCTAAAGTGGATGGCGTATGAGAGCGAGTCCACCAACGGCGATATCGCGGAATTGGCTTCCGAAGTCGATGCCGACTCATGGGGGTGCTTCTTTGGGTAACGCCCGCCGAGACAGCATGCAGTTGGCCCCCAGCGCAAAACTCAACGCGGTGTTGTGCGGGCCTACCAGCGTGACCTTGGATTTCCTCTCCGCGTGGTCGGGAAGGTGATCCGGATCATCTCAGCCAGACGGGCGGTGAAGGCGGAGCAGAATCAGTATCGAGAGAAGCTAATCAGATGAGAAAGCAATATGACTTTTCGCAGGCGCGTAAGTTCTTCAGGGAGAGTTCGGAGTCATCGGGTATTCCCTATCAGACCCTGATCAACCTATATCTCCGGGACTGTGCTCAGCAGGGCAGGAAACTCTCCATCGAATGGCGAGCATCCGCGCAAGGGGTGTAGAACAACCCGATGCAACTGACGAGGGGCGCTTCAGAGGCGTCCGGCCTTCGCCGGCCGCATCATCGTTTGGTGCCCCTCGCAGCTGATCGCGAGGAGTGTTCGGCCGACCTGGGAAACCGCCAGTGGCTTGACCATCCAAAGGCGTAGACTCATCGGCATGGGTAGCTCGACATCCGGCGATCAGATTCTGGAAGCCCTGCAGGACCTTCCATCGGATGCCACGTTCGATGATGCGATCGAGCGCTTGATCTTCTTGGCCAAGATTGATGCTGGGCTCAGTGAGATCGATGCGGGCAAGGGCATTCCGCATGATGAGGTCAAGCGGCAGCTCAGCCAGTGACGCCGATTAGGTGGTCTCCGCAGGCCGTCAGAGATGTCGAGGCAATTCGCGACTACATCGCTCAGGACTCGCAGCGCTATGCGCAACTCACGGTTGATCGAATCATCGCATCCGTCGAACGCCTTCGGGCCTTCCCCCAGTCCGGTCGGGTGGTGCCAGAACGTGCGGATCCAGACATCAGAGAAGTCATCGCGGGCCCTTCCGCGTGGTCTACCGCTACCGGTCGGGCGTCGTCGACATCGCCACGGTGTTTCGAGGATCGCGGCTGTTCCCGAACATCGAGTAGGCGGCGGCCGAACAAAGGGTTGGACCCAGCGTTAGGCGGGCCCGGATACTGGGAGCCGTGAGAAGAGATGAAGAACTCGACAGACGCCATGGCAACCCACCCCTCGGCTGTTCCAAGTGGAACCGAGGTCGCCAGGCCATTCTTACCGTCGCGAGACTTCGAGCGATCGAAACAGTTCTATGAGGCGGTGGGTTTCCAGAAACTCCTCGATAGCAGCGATGTAGCGATCTTCAGGATGGGTACAAGCGGGTTCCTTCTACAGCGGCGCTATCAGAAGGAGTGGGCCGAGAACTGCATGATGCAGTTGATGGTGGATGACCTGGATTCATGGTGGGGGCGCATCGTCAGCCTCGACCTCCCGAGCCGATTTGGTGTTCAGCCACCGAAGAGCCCCGCACTTCAGCCTTGGGGGCTTCGAATCGCGTACTTGGTTGATCCTTGCGGAGTCCTCTGGCATGTGGCGGAGAGGCGCCCGGGCGTAGTGCACGACTAAGATGATCCTCATGGCGCAGTGCTTCAAGGGGCCGCCTAACAAAGGGTGTTCTACGGACCTCAGGAAGAGGACAAGGTAATGACAAAGTCGATAACGCCGATCGGTGGGTTGGCCCTGGCTGTGCCGTTGCTGCTGGCGGGGTGTGCCGGGGCAAATGCTCAACCAAAGCCCTTGGATCGAGCCGCTCAGGTGTCCCCCATCATCGAGGAGGTCCTCCGGTACTCGGTCCATCAGTTCGCCCCAGAGGGAGACGGGGCCGAAAGCCCTCTGTGTGTCGCGGTCCGAGAGGGAGATCTCATGATGGACCCTAGTCCTTCGATCATGCGCGGGCTCAACAACAAGCAGGCTCAGCCCAAATCGGAGTGCAAAGCTGCCAAGACTTTGGTAGCCGGGCCAATCGAGTGGTTGCGAGACGACGAGGTCCGGGTGAAAGGAGGCTATCTCCGAGCGACGGAAGGTGAGGCTCGCCTCGCGTACCGAGTAGTCCGAGAGAATGGAAGGTGGATGTGTGTTGGGCCCATCATCTCGGCGGATCCGCTTTAGTAGCGCCGGCCGTAGAACATGCAATAAACCTGACGAGGTCCACGCAGACGGCCCGAGGCCCTCGCAGGTTATTTCAGTGTTCGACCGACCTGAGTGTTGAGGGGCAAGCGGCGGAGGCCAGTTGGTAGGGATCGAACCGAAGGGTCGGCCAAGCCTCGAGTCAATTGGGACCTTGGACCGGCGACTGCGGGCCACAAGCCTGGTCGGAACCCTCCTCATCCCCGTCGCTGTAGCGTTCTTCGAAGGGACGCTGATGCACCCGATTGTCGCGCTGGCTGCAATTACCTCTGGTCTAGTATTCCTCTGGCGGGTGCGTGGCAAGCTTGTGCATGGGAAATTGCTGGTCGGCCTCGCAGTGGCGGTATCCGCTACCTGGCTTGTAGCAATTTGGTCGTTCGCTACCCACTTCGCCGAGAGGATGGCGGGATTCAATTGACGATCAGCTATTCAGAAACCAGGAGACCTAAGGGGCGCCAGCTGGCCGCGGCCGCGCTACCTTTGAGACCGGAGGGACCGCACTTATGCTCGCACACGGGCTAACGCCGATTCTCAACGTATCCGATCTTGCAGCGAGTATCGCCTGGTTTGAGAAGCTCGGCTGGAAGCAGGCATGGGTCTGGGGCGATCCCCCGACGTTTGGCAGCGTCCAATCGGGCAATGTTCAGGTGTTCCTCTGTCGAGGCGGCCAGGGAGGGCGAGGCCACGGCGGCGTGTCAAGGACGTTCGGAGCGGACGGCGATGAGACTGCCGACAAGGGTGTGTGGATGTCGATCTGGGTGGATGACGTTGATTCCATCTACGAGGAGTGTGTGCGACAGGGTCTGGAGGTCACCTGGCCGCCCACGGACATGCCCTGGAACGTCCGTGAGATGCACGTGCGTCATCCAGATGGGCACGTCCTTAGAATCAGCAGGGGCGTTGGAGAGGACTGATCGGTCGCTCGCCAAAGAGGAGCGGCCGCCCAACAATGGAATGAACCTGGCGAAGTCCTCGCAGACGGCCTCCTGGGCACCCGGTAGAGTCGCAAGCATGAGCGCGCCGCTCAACGCAGTGTTAGGCGGGCACGGCCAGCTCGGCAGTGCCAAGTGTTCGAAACCTTCGTGGCATGGCGAAAGGAGACCAAGATGCCAGACGTCGTTCCGTTTTTGACCTATGAGGACGGCATTGCCGCCCTAGAATGGCTGGCCAAAGTGTTTGGATTCACGGAGACAACGCGCTTCACGTCTCCCGATGGGAGGCTTTCTCACGGAGAAATGTCGATCGGGGATGGACTAATCATGTTGGCCAGTCCGTCGGCGGACTATGAAGGGCCCAAGCGACATCGTGGCAACTGCGAGATTGCCGCCTCGTGGTCGGCTTTGCCATGGATCATTGATGGTGTTCTCGTTTGTGTCGAGGACGTCGATGAACACTATGCTCGGGCTAAGGCCGCAGGAGCAGTCATCTTGTCTGAACCCGAGGATGGGCCGCCAGCGCGAAGATATCGAGTTGAGGATCTGGAGGGACATCGATGGATGTTTATGGCGCGAAACTAGCCCGCACGCTATTCACGATCGCATCGTGGGTGCAACGCGGTGCCGCCTAACACTGGCTTGGAACTGACGAGACGAGAAGGAGTGCCCGCTTCGCGGGCACTCGTTAGAGACTCGCCTCGCAGCTCAAGCCAGTGTTATGCGGGCAGTCAGCGAGAGAGTGGTCACGAAGCATGATGCCATCTGCGCCACGGACCCGAATTCTCCGATTTTCCGGTGCGGTGCGACGGGATCCAGCCGTTCAGGCATGGCTGAATGGCAGGCCGGAGCATCTGCGAAGAATTGCACAGCTGTGGTTCGAGCGCATGAGGGAGTGCGGCGACGACGTCCGAGAACTGATGCATGATGGTTGCCCCACCGCCTGTGTCGGAGATGCCGGCTTTGGTTATGTCAACTCCTTCACGGCCCATGTCAATGTGGGGTTCTTTCGAGGCTCGACCCTGCCGGATCCAACCGGTCTGCTGCAAGGAGCCGGGAAACTTGGCCGGCATGTGAAGCTCAGGCTAAACACTCCTGCCTCAAACCCCCGTGCCTTGGAGACCCTCATCACCGAGGCCTATCGGAACATAAGGGCGTGCCTCCGAACCGAAGAAGGCGTTTCAGAAAACAGGGGCGAGGGCGGCAAGGTCTGATTCAGGAAGCGCTGGCAGAACTTCGGCCCCTCGAGCCTGGCGGGCTTGACGCGATTTCCGTCTTGCCGGTCGCGGTAGGCGTAGGTGACGTCCTTGCCGTCGTACGCAGTTACACGCGAGTCGGAGAGACCGATCTTCTTCGTGTAGCGCGCGAAGTACTTGATCACGGCATCGGGTCCGCGCCGCACCAGAAGCACGCGCCGCTCCCCATCGATGTGGTGCGGTTCGAGATGGGTGACTTCCTCGGTGCGAAGCCCGGAGCCGTAACAGAGCTTGAACGCCGCGCGCCTACTTCAAGCTTGGCGCGGCGCCCAGGATCGCCCCAATCTCCTCACAGCCGAGGATCTCAGGCAGACGCACGCTCTTGCGGGGTTTCGGGAGACGCGCGAGGTTCCAGTCCTCACGATGGAGGATCTCGTGGAACAGCCCGCGTAGCGCATAAGTAGCAACCCGCACCGACGAGTCGGTAGTTGGTGATGGTTCGCGGCGACCGGCGCTCCGCTCGGAGATACTCAGCGTAGCGGTCTATGAGCGTGGTAATTTCGGGTGTCATGTCTTCCTCTAGAGTCGCGGGATGGTGCGGTGCGACCTGGAAGAAGCTTCTTCTTCACGACAATGGCTCGCGAACCCGCCGCCGCGCAGCGGCTGAGTTCAACCACGGGTTGCAACTGACAAGGTCCGCAAGGTGTGCCCCTTCGGCTTCCGACGGGGGCTGTCGTTGAGGGCGGCCCTTGCCGATGAACCCGGGTGTTGAACGGCCGTAGGCGGCCGCGGTAAAGATTCTCGACCGACTTGCTAAGACAGTGTTGCAATGCTCCGGAGGATGCAATGAAGGATCTAAAGAAGGCAACGAATGGGACCATGATGAAGGCTGTGGGGGTCATAATCGCCGCCGCCTTGCTGCTCGCAGGGGCGCTTCTTGAGGCCCAAGACAGCAACCCAGCGTTGGGAAAGCGGTTTCTAGAGTTCTGCAGCTCCCACGAACGAGCGATGAAAGCGAGCAGCTTTGACAACGATATCGAAGCGATGCGCGGCGGCCAGTGCGCAGGGTACATATCCGGGGTGGCGGATGCGATGGGCGCTGAGAAGTTGGATGCTTGTTTTCCGAACGGAACAAACCACGGCCACTACTTTGCGACGGTCTTGAAATTCCTCAGAGACCACCCGGAGCGCCTACACGAGCAGCGCTACATCCTGGTCAGAGACGCGCTGAGAGCAGCGTTCCCGTGCAGTGCGACGAAGTAGAGACCACGAGTCTATGGATCGGCGCAACCCTGTTGAGGATGTGGGGGTAGCTAAGCCTTGCAGAAACCCAGGCTGCTGGATAACAGCGCGCTGGAACGGACGAGGCGAGTTGGTGTGCCCGCTCCCGGAGCGTCCGTGACTTCATTTGAACATCGCCGGGTGCAGGCTAACGGCATCAGCTTGCATGTAGCCACGGCGGGGGATCCCAAGAAGCCCGCCGTGATGCTCCTGCACGGTTTCCCCGAGGGCTGGTTCTCGTGGCGGCCCATCATGGAGGGGTTGGCGGATGATTACTTCGTCTTTGCGCCCGATCTTCGAGGATACGGACACAGCGACAAACCTGCGGAGGGGTACGGGATCATGGCGCTGACGGACGATGTTCATGACGTCGTCAGGCAGCTCACGGACAAACCAATCGCTCTGGTGGGCCATGATTGGGGCGGTGCCCTGGCGTGGATGTATGGGCATCGCTTTGGGGAGACGCTGCGGCAGTTGGTGGTGGTCAATTGTCCTCACCCCCATACGTTTATCAAAGCCGTCATCCGAGGACAGGACTGGCAACGGATTCGCAGCAGCTACATCCTGTTCTTCCAACTCCCGTGGTTGCCCGAGACCGTGATGACAGGCGGGAATGGCTGGTTGCTCCGATGGGGCCTCAAGTTTTTCGAAGGGAGCAAGGGGGCCATGAACGCGGCTCGTGTCGACGAACTTGTGCGGAGTTTCAGGACAAACCGCGACGCCACCGGCCCCCTCAATTTTTATCGCGAGTTCCTGCAGAACCTGCTCAGTCAGTCAGAGCGCACTCGGTTGATGACGGAGTTTGCGCGCCCCATTCCGGTTCCCTGCACACTCATCTGGGGAGACAGAGACCCGTTCCTAAGCGAAAGCGTGGCCAAGAACAGTCATGAGCAAGCGCACCGTGAGGTCGAGTGGCGGCCTCTGCCTGGGGTGGGACACTTTGTGAGCATCGAGGCGCCGGACCGATTGGTGGCGGAGCTGCGCACGGTGCTTGCCCGGTGAATCCCTGAGAAGACGCGGGGGAACAAGGCAATGAACCTGACGAGGTCCACTCCCCGCCCGAAGCGGGGACGACCCGGTCTGGGCGCGCTCCTCGCCCTGGTTCTCGCTGTACCTGGATTGGTTGCCGGCCTGTTCCTCGTGTTGATCCTCATGTCCCAGCCGCGATGGAACTGAACGGGTCCGCGTCGCCACAAGCGCTCGAACACGCGGCCCTCTTCGTTGCTCGGGAGAACGACCCCGCGCATGGTTCAAAGAGACCATAGACGCCCCGATTCGGAGGTCGTAAACACAAGTTGTATGTGTTCCACCTGCGGATGCGGTCAGCCGGCGCCCCCCCGCCATGCCCACGAAGGCGAGCACGGGCCAGGCGGCACCATCATCAAGGTCGAGCAGGATTTGCTGGCGGAGAACGATCGGCACGCCGCGCACAACCGTGAGGTGTTCGATCGGAGGCACACCCACGCCTTCAACCTCATCAGTTCGCCGGGGGCGGGGAAGACCACATTGCTCGAGAAGACTCTCACCGCTCTGCGCGCGCGCGAGGTGAGGTGCGCGGTGATCGAGGGCGACCAGGCCACGGACCTCGACGCCCGGCGCATCGCCCGCACCGGAGTTCCCGTCTTTCAGATCGAAACCGGCCGCTCCTGCCACCTCGATGCCCGGCAGATCCAGCATGCCCTTTCTCACGTCGAGGCGCCTGAGCGTGGCCTCTTCTTCATCGAGAACGTGGGCAATCTCATCTGCCCCACCGAGTTCAAGCTCGGCGAGCACGAACGTGTCACCATCCTCAGCGTGGCCGAAGGTCACGACAAGCCGGCCAAGTACCCACTCGCTTTCCGTGACGCCACCGCGGTGATCATCTCGAAGATCGACCTGCTTCCCCATGTCGACTTCGATCTCGTCGAAGTCCGGCGCCTGATCACCGGTCTCAACCCAAACGCTCCGGTTTTCGAGCTGTCGGCGCGCACCGGAGAGGGCATGGACGACTGGCTGTCCTGGCTCCAGCTCCGGATCCACGCCTCATCCTGAGGAAAGAAGCAAGGGCATGTGTCTCGGGGTTCCCGGAAAGGTCGTATCTATCTCCCGTCCAGAGGCCGGCATGCAGATGGGCCGTGTGCAGTTCGGTGGAATCCAGAAGGAAGTATGTCTCGCCTTCCTCCCCGAAATAGAGGTGGGCGACTACGTGATCGTTCACGCGGGCTTCGCCATCAGCCAGCTCGACGAGGCGGAGGCGGCGAAGACTTTCGAAATCCTGAAGCAGATGGGCGGGAGCGATGCGGTTCGTTGACGAGTATCGCGACGGTGACGCGGTGCGGCGCGCCGCCTCGGCCATCGCCTCGGTCCAGACGCGCCCGTGGACGCTCATGGAGATCTGCGGCGGACAGACACACTCCATCCTGAAGTTCGGCCTCGATCAACTCCTCCCGGAGCGACTGACCCTCGTGCACGGCCCGGGGTGTCCCGTGTGCGTGACACCGCTCGAACTCATTGATCAGGCAGTCGAGATCGCGGCCCGGCCAGAAGTGATTTTCGCTTCGTTCGGCGACATGCTGCGCGTCCCCGGCTCGCGCCAGTGTCTGCTGCAGGTGAAGGCGGAAGGCGGCGACGTACGCATCGTCTACAGCCCGCTCGACGCGGTGCGCCTGGCGCAAACAAACCCCACCCGCCAGGTCGTCTTTTTCGCCGTCGGTTTCGAGACCACGGCTCCCGCCAATGCGATGGCGGTGTGGCGGGCTCATGAGCTGGGGCTCGACAACTTCTCGATCCTTTGTTCCCACGTCCTGGTGCCTCCCGCCATCGACGCCATCCTCGGCGCGCCCGACTGCCGGATCCAGGGCTTCCTTGCCGCGGGCCACGTGTGCACGGTGGAGGGCACTTCGGACTACGAGCTTCTGGCGGAAAAGTACAAGGTCCCCATCGTGGTGACCGGCTTCGAGCCGGTGGACCTGATGGCGGGGATCCTTCTCTGCGTGCAGGCCCTCGAAAAGGGCGAAGCGACGGTCGAGAACGCCTACAAGCGCGCGACCAGCCGGGAGGGGAACCCCACGGCGCGCGCTCTGGTCCGGCGGATCTTCGAGGTGTGCGACCGGGCCTGGCGTGGAATCGGGGTGATTCCGCAGAGTGGCCTCACGCTGCGAGGCGAGTTCGCCGCCTTCGATGCGGCCCGCCGCTTCGACAGCCGTCACACTCGGACCGAGGAGCCGAAGGAATGCATCGCGGGTCAGATCCTGCTCGGGCACAAGAGGCCTTCGCAGTGCGCCGCCTTTGGAGAGAGATGCACGCCGGATCACCCGCTCGGGGCGCCCATGGTGTCGGCCGAGGGAGCGTGCGCCGCCTACTACGCGTATCGGAGAACGGCATGACCGAGCCGAAGCTCGTCGATCCGGCGCGCTGGTCGTGCCCAGCCCCGATCACCCGAGTCGACACCATCCAGTTGGCCCATGGCGGGGGTGGCCGGATGAGCCGGAGGCTCATGGAGTCTCTTTTCCTGCCCGCTTTCCGCAACCCCGCTCTCGAAGCGCTCCACGATGGCGCCGTACTCTCGCTTCCCCCTGGCCGCGTGGCCTTCACCACAGACTCGTACGTCATCAGCCCGATCTTTTTCCCGGGCGGCGACATCGGCTCGCTCGCGGTCCACGGCACGGTGAACGACCTGGCCATGTGCGGGGCCCGGCCTCTGCACCTCTCCGCCGGCTTCATCATCGAGGAGGGGCTCGCCCTCTCGTCCCTCGAGCGGATCGTGGCTTCCATGGCGCGGGCCGCAGCGGAGGCCGGAGTCAGCGTGGTGACCGGCGACACCAAGGTGGTGGACCGGGGCAAGGGCGATCAGATCTTCATCAACACCTCGGGCATCGGTGTGATCCCGGAGGGAATCGAGATCTCTCCGACGCGGGCCCGGCCTGGCGACGTGGTTCTGGTGAGCGGTGAGATCGCGGTTCACGGCATCGCCATCCTCTCCGTCCGGCAAGGTCTGCAGTTCGAGACCGAGATGGTGAGCGATTCGGCGCCGTTGCATGGGCTGGTCGAGGCGGCCCTCGATGTAGCCGGGACTCATCTGCACGTCCTGCGCGACCCCACGCGCGGAGGGGTGGCGAGCGCGCTCAACGAGATCGCGACTGCGGCGGGCGTGTCGATCGAACTAAACGAACGAGATATCCCGGTGAATGAGGCGGTGCGGGGAGCTTGCGAACTGCTGGGCTTCGATCCGCTTTACGTGGCCAACGAGGGAAAGTGTCTCGCCATCGTGGCGCCGTCGCACGCGCAAGCCGTGCTGGAAGCGTGGCGAAGGCATCCCCTTGGTCGTGACGCCGCCGTCATCGGGGAAGTCGGAGAGGTTGGCGAGGATCTGCGCGGTCGTGTCGTTCTGCGGACCCGCATCGGCGCTCAGCGCGTGGTCGACATGTTGTCCGGGGAACAGCTCCCGCGAATCTGCTGAGCATTGGGAGTCATGGACACCACGAGACTTCGCGTCTCCATTCGCGGCGCGGTTCAGGGCGTGGGTTTTCGACCGACCGTCTACCGCATCGCTTTGAGTCTGGGCCTGCGGGGCTATGTCGCGAACTCTCCCGTGGGTGTGGAAATCGAAGTTGAAGGCGCGGCCGGTCAAGTCAATCGTTTCGTGCCCGCGCTGCTCGAACAGAAACCCCCCCGCGCCATCATCCAGGGCCTGGAGAGCCGTCACCTCGACCCCGTGGGTCACGATGGTTTCGTGGTCCGGGAGACGCAGACTCAGGGCGCGGCCACCACGCTGATCCAGCCCGACATCGCGATCTGCGCGGACTGCCGGCGCGAGTTGTTCGATCCTTTCGATCGGCGCTTCGGGTATCCCTTCATCAACTGCACCAACTGCGGGCCGCGCTTCACCATCATCGAATCGCTGCCGTATGACCGCGAGCGCACCACCATGGCCCGCTTCGTCATGTGCGCCGCGTGCCAAGTCGAGTACGAAGACCCGCGTGATCGGAGATTCCACGCGCAGCCGAACGCTTGCCCGGACTGCGGACCGCAGCTTGCGCTGTGGGACCCTTCCGGTGCGGTGCTGGCCACACGCGGGGGTGCCCTCGCCGCGGCGGTGGAAGCGATTCGCGCCGGACGGATCGTCGCGGTGAAGGGCATCGGCGGCTTCCATCTGATGTGCGACGCGCGGGACGACGCGGCGGTGGGCGAACTGCGGCGGCGGAAGGACCGCGAGGAGAAGCCCTTCGCGCTGATGTTCCCCGATCTCGTCGCGGTGCGCGCGGCCTGCGACCTGAGTCGGACCGAAGAGAGGCTGCTCGGTTCACCCGAGTCCCCCATCGTTCTCCTGCGGCGACACAGCAGTGCGCTTGCACCAGGGATTGCGCCCGGCAATCCTTATCTCGGCGTGCTTCTGCCCTACGCGCCGCTCCACCATCTCCTGATGCGCGAGGTGGACTTTCCCGTGGTCGCGACCAGCGGCAACCGGCACGACGAACCGATGGTCACGAGAGAACACGATGCACTCGACCGGCTCGCCGGCATCGCCGATCTGTTTCTCGTCCACGATCGGCCCATCGCGCGCCACGCGGACGATTCCATCGCCCGAATCGTGGCTGGGCGGCCCATGCTGCTGCGCCGGGCCCGCGGCTACGCGCCCTTGCCGCTCGCCACATCGGAGTCGCACGAGCCCATCCTCGCGGTGGGCGCTCATCTCAAGAGCACCATCGCCTTCTCGGTGGGCGGGCAGTTCATGGTCTCGCACCACCTCGGCGATCTGGAGACGCCGCAGGCCCTCGCTGCCTTTCACGACGTGGTGGCCGGGCTGCCCGGACTCTACGGTTTTACTCCGACCACCATCGCGCATGACCTTCATCCGGACTACGCGTCCACCCAGTACGCGGAAACGCTCCCGGGCCTTCGGGTGGGCGTGCAACATCACGCCGCCCATGTCTTCTCGTGTTTGGCGGACAATGAACTCGAAGGCGAGGTTTTGGGCGTGAGTTGGGATGGAACCGGCCTCGGCACGGACGGAACGATCTGGGGCGGTGAGTTCCTCCGCGTGCGCGACGGCGAGTTTCGCCGGGTGGCGCATCTGCGGACATTCCTTCTCGCTGGTGGTGACGCCGCAGTGAGAGAGCCGAGGCGCTGTGCGCTCGGCCTGCTCCATGCGGTCGGGGGCGACACCGCCCTGTCGGAGGCTGCGCTTGGCGCGCGGCTGGGCTTTGAGCCCGCCGAACTGAGTGTGCTGCGCGGCATGTTCAGGAGCGGCACGGGGGTTGCGCGCACCTCGAGCGCGGGGCGGCTTTTCGATGGCGTGGCCGGCCTCCTCGGCCTTCGCTCGCGGGCCTCGTTCGAGGGACAGGCGGCGATGCAGCTGGAGTTCGCGGCGATGGAGTCCGATGAGGAGGCCGCGTACCCGTTCGATCTTCAGGGCACGACGGTGGACTGGACTCCGATGATCGGAGGGATGGAGACCGATCGTCGCTCCGGCGTGCCTGCCGCCGTCATCGCGAAGCGTTTCCACAACAGCCTCACCGAGATGATCGTCGCGGTGGCGAAACGGGAGGGGCTGCAGAGGGTGTGCCTGACCGGGGGCTGCTTCCAGAACCTGGTGCTCGCGGAACGAACGATCGCGCGCCTCACTGAAAGCGGCTTCTCTCCCTACTGGCATCAGCGGATCCCGCCGAATGACGGGGGCATCGCCCTGGGCCAGCTCGTGGCCGCGGCCTTCCGGGCGCGCGGGGCGTCGTTATTGAATGGACTACACTCCGGCCAGTGACGCTCGAGTTCACGCTGAACGGTCGGCCGGTGGTGGTCGATCCCCGCGACGACGAGTCGCTGCTCGAAACCCTTCGCGACCGCTGCGGCATCCGCTCGACCAAGGACGGCTGCTCGCCCCAGGGACAGTGCGGTTGTTGTCTCGCCATCGTGGGCGGGCGCGCGGTCACCACCTGCGCCATGCCCGCGAGCAAGGCGGCGGGTCAGGAAATCCTGACCCTCGAGGGCCTGCCCGAGGCCGAGCGGAAGCAGATGACCGACGCCTTCGTGGCCGCCGCCGGACTCCAGTGCGGGTTCTGCATCCCCGGCATCATGGTGCGGACGAAGCACCTGCTCGACAAGTCGCCTGATCCGTCGCGTGACGAGATCGCCAAGGCCATCGACGCGCACCTGTGCCGTTGCACCGGTTACGTGAAGATCATCGATGCGGTTGAGCTTCTGGCCCTGGCTCGTCGTGGCGAAACTGTACCCAAGCCTCAGTACGATGGTGGCGTGGGCGAACGGGTCGCCCGCTATCGCGGCGCCGACCTTGCACTCGGCGAGCGGCCCTACGTCGCCGACCTGCGACGCGACGGCATGCTCTTCGGTGCGCTGACCCTATCGGCTCATCCCCGCGCGCGCGTGGTGCGCATTGATACATCGCGGGCTGCCGCGCATCCGGGCGTGGTTGCGGTCGCCACGTGGCGAGATGTCCCGGGCGATCGCTGGTACGGCCTGATCAAGCTCGACTGGCCCGGATTTGTGGCCGAGGGCGAGGAAGTTCGTTATGTCGGCGACGTGATTGCGGCGGTAGCCGCGATCGATGCCCACACCGCGCAGGTCGCGGCGGACCTGGTCGAAGTCGAGTACGAGGTTCTTCCCCCTATCACCACCACCGAGGCGGCCCTCGCCCCGGGCGCTCCTCAGGTCAATCCGAAGTACGGCAACGTGCTTTCGCACACGAAGATCCGCCGCGGCGAGGTCGACGCGGCCCTCGCGAAGAGCGCGCACGTGGTCACCGGCACCTGGTCGACCCAGCGCATCGAACACCTGTTCCTCGAGCCCGAATCGGCTCTGGTCGAGCCGGGGGAGCGGCCGGGCACGTTCAAGCTCTACTCTCAGGGCCAGGGCGTCTTCGATGACCGTCGGCAGTGCGCGTCGTTCCTTGGCATGGACGAAGAGGACTTCGCGGTCGAGCTGGTTCCAAACGGCGGCGCTTTCGGCGGCAAGGAGGACATGTCCGTCCAGGCGCAGACCGCTTTGCTCGCGAAGATGACCGGCCGTCCCGTCTTGCTGACTCTGACCCGCGAGCAGTCGATCCGCGTTCATCCGAAGCGCCATCCCATCACCATGACCTACACCGTGGGGTGCGATGCCGAGGGCCATCTCACCGCGGTTAAGGCGCACATGGTCGGCGACACCGGCGCCTACGCCTCGGTGGGCGCCAAGGTGCTGGAGCGGGCCGCCGGCCATGCGTGCGGTCCGTATCGCGTGCTGAACGTCGAGGTCGACGCCATCGCCGCGGTTACGAACAATCCTCCCTGCGGGGCGATGCGGGGATTCGGCGCCAACCAGTCGAGTTTCGCCATCGAAGGCTGCATGGACCTTCTCGCCGCGAAAGTGGGAATCGACGGCTGGGAGATGCGCTGGCGCAACGCGGTGGATGTGGGAGACACATTCGCCTCGGGCCAGGTCTTCGAGAAGTCGGTGGGCATCAAGAAGACCCTTCTGGCCACGAAGGACAGCTACTACGCGGCTCGTGCTTCAGGCCGCGCGGTGGGCATCGCCTGCGGCCTCAAGAACAGCGGCATCGGCAACGGTGCGGTCGAGTGGGGCAAGGCTCGGCTGGTGGTCGAGGCCGATGGCAGCATCTCGCTCTACAACGGCTACACCGAGATGGGCCAGGGGCTTCTCACCGTCCTCACCCAATTCGCGGCCGAGGTCACCGGCCTCTCGCCCTCGATTTTCCGGCCCAAAGTCGACTCGACCTTCGCTCTCGGCTGCGGCCAGACCACGGGCTCGCGGGCCACCCTGTTTGGCGGCAATGCAGTGAAGAGCGCGGCCGAACACTTGAAGGCCGCTCTCGATTCGGGCCGCCGTCTCTCCGACATGGTGGGCGAGGTCTTCGCGGCCGACGTGAGAGTCGATGACACCACCGCGCCGGGGGCGGACGTCTTAAAGGTGAAGACGCACACCTCGTTCGGCTTCGCCACCCAGGTCTGCATCCTCGATGAGAAAGGCCGGGTCGATCGTTTCGTGGCCGCGCACGATGTCGGCCGGGCGGTGAACCCGGCCCTGTGCGAGGGCCAGATCGAGGGCGCGATCCACATGGGCCTCGGCTACGCGCTCACCGAGGAGCTGCCCTGCGAAGGCGGATGGCCGGTCACCTACAAACTCCGCCAGCTCGGCGTCCTGCGCGCGCGCGACATGCCGACGGTTGAGGTCATCCTGGTCGAGGATCCGGAGCCAGAAGGGCCGTTTGGGGCCAAGGGCGTGGGTGAGATCGGCCTGGTGCCCACCGCGGGCGCCGTGGCCAGCGCCCTTGCCGCCTTCGATGGCGTGTGGCGCAACACACTGCCCATGAAGGACTCGCCGGCCTCCCGCGCCATGAGTGTTGGACGGATCAAGGCCGCGGCGAAGCCTTGACCGCCTCGGGCCTCGTCAACGCGCACACCCATCTCTACAGCGGGCTCGCCCCCCTCGGCATGCCCTCGCCGAAGGCTCCGCCTCCCGACTTCGTGTCGATCCTTCAGCAGGTGTGGTGGCGGCTCGATCGCGCTCTGGATAATGCTTCCCTCGCCGCGAGCGCGGAGTTGTACGTCGCGGAAGCGATGGCCCTGGGCGCCGCCGGTTTGATCGACCATCACGAGTCGCCAAACCTGATCGAGGGCTCGCTGGACGTCCTGGCCGACGCCTGCGCGCGCTTCGAGATGCCCGCGGTGCTCTGCTATGGCGCCACCGAGCGCAACGGAGGCCGCGACGAAGCCCGGCGGGGGCTCGCGGAATGCGCGCGCTTCGCCCGAGAGAACCGCCGGCCGGCCATCGGCGCGGTGGTGGGTCTGCACGCGTCGTTCACCGTGTCCGACGACACCATTCGCGAGGCGGCTCATCTCGCACGCGATCTCGGCACCGTGCTTCATATCCACGTCGCCGAGGACAAGGCGGACGTGGATGACGCCCGCGCGCGGGGCTACGCAGGTGTGATCGACCGCCTGACCAAGCTCGACGCGATGGTGCCCGGATCGATTTTCGCGCATGGAGTTCACCTCACCACCGACGAGGTCAAAGCGTGCGAGGCCGCGGGCATCTGGCTCGTCCAGAATCCGAGATCAAACAAGGGCAATCGCGTCGGCTATCCGAACGCACTCGTGGCATCCAGCCGCGTCGCCCTTGGAACCGACGGTTACCCCGCGGCGATGGCCGATGAAGTGAGCGCTCTCCTTGAAGAGTCGGCGGCCCACGACGACGACCCTGACCGCGCACGGGCTCGACCCGCGGCCGGAGCCACACTCCTCGCCGAACGCCTCGGAGGTGCGGTGCCTCCGCCGTCTCCGTCCGCGCGGGCCGCGGCTGCGACCGCTCTTTCTGGCGTTCGTGCCCGCGTCCAATCTGATGCAAATGCACTGTGGGAGCGGATGAGCCGCCTCTAGACTCGACAACGCCATGAGCCGACCTGCCCTCGAAACCGCCATCGTCGACCGCACCGTCCGTCATCGAACCGTCGCGCTCTTTCGCGAGCGCCGCGTCATTCTGCCCACGCTGTCCGAACTCGCTCAGCCCGACACTATCCCCGCGGCCATCGTGGAGGCGCTCGCCGCGGTTGAGCCGGACGCTCCCGCGGCCCTCAATCTTTTCAGGGTCCATTGGCACAACGATGGGGATCGCCGATCGCGCGTGGCCGTGCCGAATCACGTGGTGCTTCCCGAAGCGTTGACCGGTGTCCCGAGCCCGATCATCGTGGCCTTCGGCAATCGATTTCCCATGATCCGCGCGCACAAGGTGCTCGCCGCCTATGGCTGTCTGGTGCCGCGCCTCATGACCGGCCAGTTCGACCCGACCCGTCACCGCGCGGTGTGGCCGTCCACCGGAAACTACTGTCGGGGCGGTGTCGCGATCTCCCGCATTCTCGGCTGTCGCGGCGTGGCCGTGCTGCCCGAAGGCATGAGCGAGGAGCGCTTCCGCTGGCTTGAGCAATGGGTGGCGGATCCGGGCGACATCGTGCGCACGGTGGGCACTGAGAGCAACGTCAAAGAGATCTACGACAAGTGCGCGGAACTGGACGCCGATCCCGGCAATGTCATCTTCAATCAGTTCTCCGAGTTCGCGAATCACCTGATTCACCTTCACGTCACGGGTCCCGCACTCGAGCGGGTCTTCGTGGCCGTGCGCGCCGCGAACCCGAAGCTGCGTCTTGCCGCATTCGTCTCGGCCACGGGTTCGGCTGGCACCATCGGCGCCGGGGACTACCTGAAGGACCAGCACGGGGCGCGCATCGTCGCCGCCGAGGCTCTCGAGTGCCCGACCATGCTCTACAACGGCTTCGGCGAGCACAACATCCAGGGCATCGGCGACAAACACATCCCCTTCATCCACAACGTCACCAACACCGACGTGGTGGTGGCGATTTCCGACCGCGCCACCGACGAATTGAACGTCGTGTTCAACACCGATCACGGCCGGGCCGCTCTGGCCGCGCGCGGACTCTCCCCCGAACTCATCGCGGCCTTGCCCCACATGGGCTTCTCCAGCATCTGCAATGTGCTCAGCGCCATCAAGACAGCGAAGAAGCTCGGGCTCGGCGCGGATGACGCGATCGTCACCGTGGCCACCGACGGGGCCGAGTTGTACGAGACCGAGGTCGATAAGGCGATCGCGAAGCGCTTCTCGGGTTCGTTCGATCGCGCGGCCGCCGATCGGGCGCTCGATCAGCATCTTGTCAGTGCCACGACCGATCACACGCTCCCGCTGTCCCCCGCCGATCGCAATCGGATCTTCAATCTCGGCTATTTCACCTGGGTCGAACAGCAGGGCGTGTCCCTGGCGGATTTCGAGCGACGGCGCAGCCAGTCGTTCTGGCGCGACCTGCGTCCCGCGATTCCGGTGTGGGATGGGCTGATCCGCGAATTCAATGCCGAGTCGGGTGTGTCGCTCGCCTCGTTGTGAATCCGTCCGCCTTCGTGTGTTCGGGCTGCGGGGGCGTAGCTGAGGCCGCCCTTCTTCCCTTCCGCTGCGCGAACGCCGGCCGGGACGGGCGTGATCACGTGCTTGCGCGCGCCGAGCGTCCGCCGGTCGCGTCCGTTCCGGCGGAAGGCGACCTGAATCCATTCATCCGCTATCGCGAACTCTCGGCCTCATGGGCGCTCGCGCAGCAGCGCGGCCTGTCGAATGGCGACTACGTGGCGCTCGTCGACAGTCTCGATCGCGCGGTGGCTGAAATCGACGGCCGTGGCCTGCAGATCACGCCCTGGCGCCTCGCGCCGAAAGCGGCCGAAAGGCTGGGCCTTGGTCCCGTAGGTCTTTGGATCAAGGACGAATCCGGCCAGGCGGCAGGATCACACAAGGTACGCCATCTGTTCGGACTCGCGCTCTATCTCGCGGTGGCCGAGCGGACCGGCGCCATCGGTCCTGCCGAGGCGGCGCTCCCGTTCGCCATCGCCAGCTGCGGCAACGCTGCCCTGGCCGCCGCAGTGGTGGCGAGCGCGGCTCGACGGCCGCTGCAGGTCTTCGTCCCGCCCTGGGCCGACGCGATCGTCATCGATCGGCTGAAGTCGCTCGATGCTTCGATCGTCATCTGCCCGCGTCGTGAGGTCGATCTTCCGGGCGACCCCTGTCACCATCGTTTTCGCGAAGCGGTTGAGGCGGGCGCCTTGCCGTTCTGCTGTCAGGGCAGCGACAACGGCCTGACCATCGACGGCGGGATGACATTGGGCTTCGAGCTGGCCTCGCAAAGCGTCGCCGCGCCTCTGGACCGTCTGCTCGTTCAGGTCGGTGGTGGCGCACTTGCAAGCGCGGTTTTTCAAGGCCTCGCCTGGGCTCACACTTCGGGCGCACTTCTCCGTCTCCCGGCGCTTCACGCGGTGCAGACCGCGGGCGGCTTCCCGCTGATTCGGGCCTGGCGGCGTGTCGCGCGCTCTCTGGTCAAGAACCTCGGCGGGTCGGCGGCGCCGGGTGACGACCGGGCCGTGGACGACGATGCGGCGCGAGCCGATGCCGGCGTGGCACGTTGGCTCGCCGCCCACGCGGACGTCGGGGCTCTGGAGCACGCGGTCTCATCCGCGGCTCAGGACCGAGCCGACTTCATGTGGGCGTGGGAGCACGAACCCGCCAGCCTGGCCACGGGCATACTCGACGACGAAACCTACGACTGGTTGGCCATCGTTCGCGGGATGTTGATCACGGGCGGCTGGCCGGTGGTCGCCTCCGAGCACAACATCCTCGAAGCCTGGTGCGAGGGGCGCGGTGCAGGCATCGAGGCGAGCGCCACCGGGACCGCGGGCCTGGCCGGTGCTATGAGTCTTTCGCAGGCTGGCTTGCTGGACCCTCACCACCGCGTCGGAGTTCTATTCACCGGAGTCGATCGATGACCCGAACCATTCGAGTCGCGCTGACCGAGACGTGCAATGTCTATCCCGATATGCCCGCGAGCCTCGCCGATCTGCCGGCTCTTGGAGATCGACTCGATGAGATCAGGGCGGCGAACGTGGCTCACCATGTCGACCTCGCTCGCGCCGCCGCGGGGGCCGGAGCGCAGATCCTGGGCATGGGCGAGCTCTTCACCGGACCCTATTTCGCGCTCGGCCGCGATCCCATGTGGCTTGGCCTCGCCGAGGATGCGCTCGTCGGTCCGACGGTCAAGACGCTTCGCGAAACGGCACGCGAAACCGGACTCATCCTCGTGGCCCCGATCTTCGAACACGACGCTAGCTCGGGCCGGCGCTTCAACACCGCTGTGGTGATCGACGAGACGGGCGAGATCCTGGGCCGATACCGCAAGACGCACATCCCGGTGGGCACGAACGAGCAGGCGTCGTTTTGCGAGACCTTCTATTACGACCGGAGTGACGGCGACCTCGGAACCTGGCCGCGCAACGTCTCCCGCAATCCCTTCTTCCCCGTGTTTGAGACGCGCCTGGTGCGGCTCGGCGTCGCCATCTGCTACGACCGTCACTTCGAGGGCGTGATGTCGGCGCTGGCGGAAAGCGGCGCCGAGCTGGTGCTTTCCCCCGCCGTCACGTTCGGCGCGAAGTCGCGGCGCATGTGGGACCTCGAGTTCCCCGTCGACGCGGCTCGGCACAACCTCTACATCGGCGGCTCGAACCGTCGCGGTGTTGAACCGCCATGGACCCAGGAGTATTTCGGAGCGAGTTACTTCGCGGGCCCCAATGGCGTCGTGCCGACCGTCGTTGCGCCCAGCACGAACCTCGTCATCGCCGATCTCGACCTCGACCTTCTCCGCGGAGCCGACTCTTCAGGCTGGGACCTTCCGCGCGATCGCCGGCCGGACATCTACCGGCCTCCGGTCTGACCAGGCGTCGCGGGTTCAGTCGACCCGCGCGACCTGCTGAACGACGTCGAGCAGGACGTTGGCTCCCGCGATCAACTGGCTGGCTTCGGTGAACTCGCGGACGTTGTGGCTGATCCCGCCGCGACTCGGCACGAAGATCATCCCGGTGGGACAGTGCGGGGCGAACATCTGCGCGTCGTGGCCGGCCCCTGACGGCATGCGTCGCAAGCTCAGCCCCTCGGCCTTCGCGGCTTGTTCAACCAGATCAATCATCGCGGGCGCGAAGTCCACGGGTTCGAAGCGCGCCAGTGTCCGCCGTGTGACCTCCACCCCCTCGGCTTTCGCCGCCTGATCGATGAACGCGAAGGTCTGGGCCTCCGCGCGCTGCAGCGTGGCCTCATCGGTGTTGCGTATGTCGATGGTCATCACCACGTGGTTGGGGATCACGTTCACGAGGTTCGGCGCGAAGGTCAGGTGGCCCACGGTGCCCACCTGCGCACCGCCATACTCGCGGGTCATGCGGCGCACAAAACAGGAAATCTCGGCGGCCACGTAGCCGGCGTCCGATCGCATCGACATCGGAGTGGTGCCGGCGTGGTTCGAGACACCGCGCAAAGTCACCTCGGTCCAGGAAATCCCCTGGACACCCGTCACCGCGCCGATCTCGAGACCCTCACGTTCAAGCACCGGGCCCTGCTCGATGTGGAGTTCGAAGTACGCGGCGGCCCTGACTGTGCCCACATTCGTGTCGCCCGCGTAGCCGATGCGTTTGAGCTCATCCCCGACCGAAGCGTCGTCGATGCCCTTGGTGGCGAGCGCGGTTTCGAGGTCGAGAGCACCCTGATGCACCGCACTTCCCATCATGTCGGGGGCGAAACGCGAGCCTTCCTCGTTGGTGAAAAACGCCACCGCGATGGGATGACCGGTGAAAACACTCTCCTCGTTCAGTCGCTCGATCACCTCGAGACCGGCCAGGACACCGAGATTGCCGTCGTATTTGCCGCCGGTGCGGACCGTGTCGATGTGGGATCCGATGATCACCGGCCTCAGGTCCGATGTCCCGGCGCGCTGACCGAGGACATTGCCGATCTGGTCGATCGTGACCGTGAGCCCGAGATCCCGCATCCAACCGACAACCAGATCGCGGCCGGCGCGATCCTCGTCGGTGAGGGCGAGGCGGCAACAGCCGCCACCATCGATCGCGCCCACTTCGGCCAGCTTCATCAGCCGGCTCATGAGGCGATCGCCGTTGATCCGCAGTTTCTGGCTTGTCACGACGACACCTCTTTCGCGCTCAGCGCATTCAGGTAGTTCACCGGTCCGTCTTCGAACACCGCGGCCCGCACCCACATCATGATCCTCATGGGCGTGAGGTCGACCTCGCCCTCCGCGCTGCCCGCAAGGGTGGCGACGGGATCGTCGGGTGAAAGATTGAGATCGAACCCCGGTCCGCAATAACGGACCCGGGTTCCCACGGATTCGATGCTCAGGTCGCAGCCGTTGATCCGGCCCAGGAAGCGCCTGGACCCGTCGGGGGCGGTCTCCATGGCGAAGCCATCGTGCTTCGAGAAACGGCGCCAGTCCGAAGCGGCGCCGAAGAAGCGCGGCTTGATCACGTACGGCCCGCCGTCTTCCGGGCAGAACACGTCGCAGTTGCCGCACTCGTTGCAGAAGTCGGCGAAGTTCGCGTACTGCAGCTTCTTCGAGACCTTCAAGATGCCCTCGGTGCGCGCCACCCAGGTCTCGCCCTCGCGCCGCACCTTGACGATGGGCTGCTCCATGGCGGGCAGGACGAAAGTGAAGTTGGCGTCATTGGGGCAAACCGGCACGCACTTCGAGCAGGTCACGCAGTCGAAGAGGGTCAAGTGCGATCCGAGTTTGCGCGGCGGCTTGCTGTTTTCGTGATGCGCATATCGCGGGTCGAGCGTGGCTCGGGGCACGTGATGTTCACTGTTGTGCAGGGCGGTCGCCTCCGCCCAGCGCTCGATCCACTCGCTCCCGGCCGCGGCGGTCAGATCCCCCCCGCTCATCAGCGCGGAAGCGCAACGGAGCCGCGTGTCGTGATCGAGGTCCTCCAGATCCTCAAGACCATCGGCGCCGAGACCGAACGCCCGAATCACATATTCCGGAATGGTCCGTACCGCGAGATGCTTCATGCGCTCGAGCAGCGGCTCGAAGTACCGTCCGGCCCGGGCATAGCCGCCGGGCAGGAGCAGATCGCTGCACACCGTGACCGGGGTGAGGCCCAGCGCCACCGAATCGGCGAAGTTCCCGCGGTCGATGCCGGCGGAGAACGAAATGGGAAAACGTGAACCGAAGACCTTGCGAAACGCCTGCACAAGGTTCATGGCCAACACGTGAAGCGGTGGTCCGGACAGGTACATCTCCTTCTCGCTCTGGGGGAAGAAGGTCCTGCGGTTCTCGACAATCAGTGTGTTCGTGAACTTCACGCCGAATGAGAGGCCGAGGCCCGTGGCCTTCTCACCCAGACGAGCCACGAAGTGCTCCATCTGGGACCACCGGGCATCACGCTCGAAGGCGGAGTCGGGCACGAGGATGTCGCGATAGCCCATCACACCCTCGAGCAGCTCGCGCACCCGATCCGGCCCGAGCAGCATGGGATTCAGCTTGACGTTGCAGTGCAGGCGGTGGTGCTCGAGCAGGAAGGCGAGGATGCGTTCGATCTCATCGGGCGGACAGCCGTGGAAGGTCGAGAGGGTCAGGGAGTCGGACAAGCGCGTCTCAAAGTCGAGGTCGCGATACCGGGAGAACTCCGAGGGAATCTCGGCGCGGAGACGATCGACGACCGCGGTCGCGTCCTGCAGGCCCGCGATGAAGCGCTGGATCTTCTCGCTTTTGATTCCCAGCAGGTCGTAGCCGACGCTCATGTCGTAGATCACGCGGTCGAAGCCCGGCGCAAGGTTGAATCGGCCGGTGGCGCGCAGGATCTCGATGAGCATCGCGCCCTTCACGTATTCGTCGAGACTCTCGTCCAGCCTCAGTTCCTGGCTCCACTCGACGTTGTAGCCCACCGTCTGCATGTCGATGCAAGGCCGCGGGATCTGCAGGTCGTCCTTAATCTGGACGGTCTTCAGTTCCATGACCCGGCATCCCGCGAGCCACGACAGCACGATGTTCTGGGCCATCTGGGTCTGCGGCCCGGCGGCGGGCCCGAGGGGCGATGATGGCCGATGGCGGTGAAACGCGATGGACAGATCGCGATCCGCGGTTCCGTAGAAGCCCTTGTCGATAGGCAGGTCGAAGACGGAATTCCGCTCCTCGAGTTCGCGAAGCGCGCGTCGCACGAGGGCCGCGAACGGATAGGGGCGGAGGTCGGCCATGGTCGCCTTCGACGATACGCCCGCGGAGTTTCCCCACAGCCCCTGATCTCATGATTCGTTGGAACCATTGACGCCTCGTGGCGGAAGCCCTAAACCTCTCTATGGGGCCGTCATGCATGAGCTCTCCATCGCCTGCTCTCTTGTGAAAGCCGCCACCTTGCAGGCGACGTCGCACCGCGCCACGCGAGTGGTGCGGCTGGATGTGGTTCTCGGCCCGCTGAGCGGCGTGGAGATGGAAGCCCTCATGTTCTGCTTTCCGGCGGTGACCAAGGGGACGATGTGTGACGGCGCTCTGCTCAACGTGGAGATCGTGCCCGCAACCGGTCGGTGCCCCACCTGCCTGACGACATTCGAGGTCTCCGACTTCATGGCTCCCTGTCCCGATTGCGGAACGTGGCCCATCGGCATTCAGGGCGGCCGGGAGATGACCCTTCGCGCCGTGGAGGTTGAGTGAGAGACATTGACTGCGGCGTTACACTAAGAACACGGATTTACGTCCTAAATCCGTCGCCATGAGGAGGTTAAGCATGAACCAACTCGATGGGGCGGCCCTGCCGGATTTTCTGGCGAAGACTCTGGAGCGGCATGAGCGGAATCCGCACTCCTTATTGCAGATTCTGATTGCTCTGCAGCACTCCTTCCACTGTGTTCCCAAGCCTGCGGTCCCTCTCCTTGCCGACAGCCTGGGCCTATCACCGATGCGCATCGAAGGACTGGTGAGCTTCTACTCCTTCCTCTCGCCGACATTCCAGGGCGACTACGTCGTCCACCTGAGCGACAACATCACCGATCAGATGTTCGGCGGCCGGGACCTGGCTTCCCTGCTCTGCGAGAGGCTTGGCGTGAAACCGGGCGAGACCCGCCGGGACGGCCGCGTCAGCGTGCAGTTCGCCTCGTGTACGGGGATGTGCGATCAGGGCCCGGCGGCCCTGGTGAACTACCTCCCGGTGACTCGACTGGACCGCAAGCGTATCGAGCGCATCGCCGAATTGATCAACGGCAAGGTTGCGCTGGAGGAATGGCCGAAAGAGTTCTTCCGGGTGGAGAGCCAGATTCGGCGCTCGGACGTCATCTTCTTCCGTAAGGCCTTCGAGCCGGGGGCGGGTCTTCGGGCCAGCCTCGATCGGGGCGGCCAGAGTCTCGAACCATGGGCCGAGGATCTGCCTCCTCACGATGCCCGCAGGCACCAACTCGAACGGGGCGGGGCCGAGACCTTGAAGGAGATGTACTCCTCCGGACTTCGCGGCCGGGGCGGGGCCGGCTTCAAGGCCGCCATCAAATGGGAATCGGTGCGCGATGCGGCCAAAGGCGACCGTTTCGTGGTCTGCAACGCCGACGAAGGCGAGCCCGGAACCTTCAAGGATCGCGTTCTCCTGGCCGACCACGCGGACATGGTGATCGAGGGAATGACCATCTGCGGTCATGTCGTCGGGGCGCGCAAAGGGGTGATGTACGTAAGGCAGGAGTATTGGTACCTCAAGGATCACCTCGAAAGCGTCCTCGCGCTCCGACGCGAGCTCGGGCTCCTCGGGAAGAACATCCTTGGCAGCGCGCTCGATTTCGACGTCGAGGTGCAGTTCGGCGCGGGTGCGTACATCTGCGGCATGGAAACCGCCATGATCAAGAGCATCGAAGGCCGTCGAGGAATTCCCCGCAGACGCTGGCCTATGCCCGTGATGCAGGGCCTGTTCAAGCGGCCCACCGTGGTGAACAACGTAGAGACCTTCGCTTGCGCCGCGGCCATCAGCGCACGCGGAGGCGCTTGGTTCAAAGGCATTGGAACCGAGGCGTCCACGGGCACGAAGTTGTTCTGCATCTCCGGCGACTGCGGCCGGCCCGGCATCTACGAGTACCCGATGGGGGTCACGATCCGCGAGATCCTGCGGGACTGCGACGGGCAAGAAGCCCAGGGCATCCAGGTGAGCGGCCCCAGCGGAAGCCTGATCAACCGGACCGACTTTGATCGCGCCGCCTGTTTCGAGGATCTGAGCACCGTGGGGACCCTGATCGTGTTCGGCCCCGACCGGGACCTCTTCGCCGCGATCAAGAACTTCGCCCTGTTCTTCCAACACGAGAGTTGCGGTCTGTGCACTCCCTGCCGGGTGGGAACGACACTGATCGCGAACTACGTGAGGAAGTTCGAACGGGGCTGCGGTTCGCCCGTCGATATCGACGAGATGACCAACATCGCCGGTCTCATGAGAACCATGTCGCACTGTGGGCTGGGGCAGACGGCACCCAACCCCATCACCGACAGCCTCTCGAAATTCCCGGGCATCTGGGAGAGCCGGATGAAGACCACGGAGTTCATTCCCGCCTTCGACCTCGACTGGGCTCTGGAAGAAGCGCGCGCGCTGACCGGACGCACGGATGCCGAGGCCCACCTCTTATCCGAGGAGGCCTGAGCCATGCCGACCTTCTTTCTGGATGACCGGGAAGTTCCCTTCACCTTCGGCCAGACCATCCTGGACGCGGCCCTGTCCAACGGTCACTACATCCCCCATCTGTGCTGGCGAAGCGAGCTCGAGCCCCACAGTTCCTGCCGATTGTGCACGATCAGGATCAACGGGCGGCCTTTTGCTTCCTGCACCCAGCCGGCCATGGCGGGGCAGAGGGTCGAATGCGACACACCTGAACTTACGGCCAACCGCCTCGCCCTCACCCAGATGCTCTTCGTGGAAGGGAATCACTACTGCCCTTCCTGCGAGAAGAGCGGCCAGTGCAAGCTCCAGGCAACGGGCTATCTGCTGGGGATGCAGGACAGCCATTTCCCTCACCAGTTCCCCGTGCGGGGCCGCGACCTGACCCACCCGGAAGTCGCCCTCGACCGAGACCGCTGCATCCGCTGCGAAATCTGCGTTCGAGCCAGTCGGACGCTCGACGGGAAGAACGTCTTCGGCATGCACGGCCGTGGGAAAGAAACGGAACTGGTGGTGAATTCGCCCAGCGGCCTGCTCAAGGACAGCAACGTACGCGGTGCCGACGCGGCGGTTCGGTTGTGCCCCACCGGTGCCCTGACCCTCAAGGATGTGGGATTCAGGGTGCCCATCGGGGAGCGGGCGTATGACCGCGAAGCCCTGAGCGAAGCGGAACTGAGGGAATACCGGAACCGCGAGGTGAGAAATGGGTAAGGTCAAAGTCGCCACCTGTTCGCTCGCCGGCTGCTTCGGCTGCCACATGTCCCTTCTCGACATCGATGAGAAGCTGCTCGATCTTCTCGAACTGGTGGAGTTCGACCGCAGCCCCATCAACGACATCAAGGAAATCAGCGCGCCGGTGGACGTGGGCCTGATCGAGGGCGGTGTATGCAATGTCGAGAACGTTCACACCCTGCGCGAGTTCCGAAGGATGTGCAAAGTCCTGGTGGCGGTCGGAGAGTGCGCGAACACCGGTGGTATCCCTTCGATGCGTAACGCGATCCCGCTGAAGCGATGCCTGGAAGAGAGCTTCGTCCGGGGCCAGGGCACCGAGAACGCTCACATCCCTGACGATCCGGAGTTGCCGCTCCTGCTGAACCGGGTCCGGCCACTGCATCACATCGTGAAGATCGACCACTTCCTTCCCGGCTGTCCGCCCTCCGCGGACGCTTTCTGGCGGTTCCTCACCGAACTGCTGGCCGGGCGGAACCCGGCTCTTCCGAGCGCGCTCATTCGCTTTGACTGAAACGGAAAGCGCCATGAACCCCCACACGAAACCCCTCGAAACCGCGGCCCACCCGGAGAGGCTGAAGCGCGTCGTGATCGAGCCGCTGAGCCGCGTCGAGGGTCACGGGAAGGTCACGTTGTTGATGGACCAGGAAAACCGGGTGCAGCAGGCGCGACTCCACATCGCGGAATTCCGCGGCTTCGAGACCTTTATCCAGGGTCGTCCCTACTGGGAAGTTCCAGTCCTCGTCCAGCGCTTGTGCGGCATCTGTCCGGTAAGCCACCACCTGGCTGCGGCCAAGGCCATCGACGCGTTCGTCGGAGGTCGCAAACTGACCCCCGCCGCGGATCGTCTACGCCGGCTGTTGCACTTCGGTCAGACCCTTCAGAGTCATGCCCTGCATTTTTTCCACCTGGCGAGCCCGGACCTGCTTTTCGGTTTCGACTCCGATGTGGCGAACCGCAACATCGTCGGCGTGATCAAGGCGAACCCGACCCTCGGCCTTCAGGGGGTGAAGATGCGCAAGTACGGCCAGGAAGTGATCCGCGTGCTTTCCGGCAAACGCGTGCACGGCGTGCTCGCCCTTCCGGGCGGTGTGAACAAGGCCCTGTCCGCCGAGGATGGAGAGTTCCTGCGCCGGGACATCGATCAGATGGTGGACTGGGCGAAGGCCGCGGTGGGTATCGCGCGGGATCTCTACATGAAGGACCTGGCCCGGAGTTCGACGTTTGGGGCCTTTCGTTCGAACTTCGTCAGCCTGATCTCGCCGGATGGCAGCTTCGAGCTTTATGACGGTGGTCTGCGCGCGCGGGATGCGGAAGGCGAGACGGTGTTCGACCATCTCAACTGCGACCACTACCTGCGCCACATCCATGAGGAAGTGAAGTCGTGGTCGTACATGAAGTTCCCTTTCATCGTGGCTCTCGGATCAGACAACGGCTGGTACCGGGTGGGCCCGCTAGCGAGGATCAACAACGCGGAGCGCATGCCCACACCCCTCGCCGAAGCAGAGCGGCAGACCTTCGCCGCCATGGGTCACGGCGAACCCGTGCACGCCACGATGGCCTATCACTGGGCGCGCATGATCGAGATGCTCTATGCCGCCGAGGCCATTCGTGACCTTCTGCAGGATAAGGAGACCTACGGGACGGATCTGATGACCAGGGGCGAACGTGCCTTCGAGGGCGTAGGTGTGGTCGAAGCCCCGCGCGGCACACTGATTCACCACTACGTCATCGACGAGAACGACGCCATCGTGAAGGCAAACCTGATCGTCGCCACCACCAACAACAACACGGCGATGAACACCGCGGTAAGGGAAGTGGCGGCGCATGAGCTCGACGGAAGGGAGCTGACCGAGGGCCTCTTGAACCACATCGAGGTCGCGATCCGCGCCTATGACCCCTGCCTCTCATGCGCCACTCACGCTCTGGGCTCGATGGCGCTCGATGTCGTCTTGCAGGACGTAAGCGGTCGCGTGGTCGATCGGCTGACGCGTAACGAAGATGGCGCCCTGGTCAGGGGCGACGTCGATTGACCGGAATCCCTGATTCAGGGACGCGGATAGCGGTCCTTGGCTGTGGGAACCCGAGCCGGGGCGATGACGCGCTCGGTCCGGTCCTTCTGGAAAGGGTGGACGAGTGGACGCGCGCGCATCCGGATCGCCCCGTGGTGGTCGCGCAGGACTTCCAACTCCAGGTCGAACACACCCTGGACATCGTCGGGTGCCAGCTGGTCCTTTTCGTGGATGCGAGCGCAATCGGACCCGATCCTTTCAGTCTCCGTCCCGTTCTACCCTCGGACCACGCGAGTTTGTCCACCCATGCTCTTTCTCCCCAGGCTCTGCTTCACACCTTCAACACACTCGGTTGTGGCGATCCCCCCAAGGCCTTCTCGCTGGGCATCCGCGGCCACTCCTTCGAGCTCGGACAGCCGCTGTCGGCGCAGGCAGGTCAGAATCTGGAGCAGGCTTGGAGCCTGGTCAAAGCGCTTCTGGAAGAGCCTTCAGAAAGCGACTGGGCGAGAAGGTGCACGCGTTGCGGTCAGGGCTGATCTACGTCCCGGGCCGCCTTCAGTGCAGGTGGGCCTGCAGATTGGGCGGGGGAAGGTTCGCGAAGGCGGGATGGTCGGCCACCCCTTTCGTCAGGATCAACGCGTAGAGGAAGGGCGGGAAGCTCACGCCCTTGCGTCCGTTGAGGGCCACGATCGGTGTTCCGTCAGAAGCAAACTGCGCTGCGTAAGCGATATCTTCATCCAACCGGGCCTTGGTCTCGGCGCTTCCAACGCAGGACTGGAGGGCCGCTTCCTTCATGTAGGGAGTCGCGATCCGATACAGCTCGGACGTGGTCAAGTCCGTCTGCCGGGCGAAAAGCGAGCGAGCGAACTCCTCGCTCTTCGGGTGATTCGCGAGACAGATGCGGGCGCGCGCGGCCAGGCAACGCACCGGATCGCTGGCGTTCTGCACCATGCTGTTGCACTCTCCATCGAGGGGGAACTGCCGCGCCTCCACGGTGAAGCTGCCCGCGGGCGTTTGTTCCTGCAGATTCAGCAGTGTCTGTTGCAGCTCGGCGCAGTGCCCGCAACGAATGTCCGTCCACTCGGTGATGTGGACGGGCGCGGAGGTGCTCTGTGAAGATGCGGGACCGCTCACTGGTTCGGAGTTCCGATAAATGCCGAGCGCGTCCGAGAGAGTCTGCTTCAGCCGTGGGTCGAGGGAGTCGACCAGTTGCACGAGCCGCTGATCCCGCTCAGCGTCTCCGGTTCCGACCGGGGCCGAAGCCGCAACCCCGCTTGTGGCCCTGGCGGTGGCGGCCCGTCCCGCTTCCGTCACAGACAAGGGCGTGTGCAGCCCGGGATAGAGCAGGGCCAGGAAGCCTGCGAAACAGGCGAGGCCCGCCCACATGGTGGCCCGCGCCAACTGCGGATAACCCACCGCGGTCCAACTGAAAAGGGCGATGCCCCCGTAGCCCGCGATGATCATGTCGGCGGCGAAGCAGCCCACACAAAACACTCCCATCACGGCGCTCGCGATCAACATCACGGCCACCGCCGCGAGTCCAACCACGGCGAGCAGTCGTGTCGCGGAGACGAGCGCCGGCTGGGGCCTGCCCTCGGCCTGGCGCAACAGCGCCAACAGCGGCATCGCGAACGCGGCCATGCTCCACACCAGTCCCCACGCGGCGAGAGGCAGGCCGCTCATCTGGTGAACGCGGTGGGCAAACGGCGAGTCCCAGGCGGCGGTGCACGAAGTCGCGGCATTGACGTCGCAGAAGGCGCTGCCCCCTGAACGGGCCAGCACCAGTTCAAACCAGAGGAACGAGAACCAGAGTGCCGCTCCCGCGGCCAGCGCGACCAGCGAGGCCAGGCTCGGGGCCGTCGGGTGGAATGGAGGGGCGGTGTCGGTCTTGCTGCCTGTCATCTGGTCCTCGCGAGCGTTGATGCTACATGCCCCACTCAGGGCACCCCATTGCCAAGCCGTTCCCTCACGGGGTTCTCTCTGCAATTGCCGCGACTGCCCGGTCCTTCCCGGAGGACGGGGCCGTGTCGCCCGCAAAGGTCAGAACCGCCTCCACAATCGCGAAAGTGTGACCCCGATTACATGGCACGGGGGTTGCTCTACATCCGTGGCGAAGGAGAAACATCATGAACCGAACCGCCATCGCCATCACACTCGCATTGACCAGCATCGCCGCCACCACACCCGCCGACGCGGGCGTGCGCATCGGAGTCCAGTTCGGCAACGATCGCGGGCGCTACGAGGAACGCGGACGCTACGGCGCCGGCCGCATCGCTTTCGACAACGGCTATCGCGACGGTTTGCGCGAAGGCGAGAAGGACGACCGAAGCGACGATCGCTACAACTATCGCGACGAAAAGCGCTACCGCGAGGCCGACGCGGGTTATCGACGCGACTACGGTCCGCGTTTCGAATACGCGGCTTCTTATCGCCGCGGCTTTGAAGAGGGCTATAGGCGCGGTTACTCGAACCGCCGCCATGACGGTCGCGGCTATCGGCGTTAAGGATCTCGAGGACACATGAACCGTTCGCGTTTGTGCGCAGCGCTCGTAGTCGGGCTGGCCGTTTTCGGGGCCGCGTGTTCCACCTCACGCCCGCCTCGGGATCGGCCCGCCCCTTACGGTGTCTCTGCGTTCGACGAAGGCCTGAGACGCGGCCTCATGGCCGGAGCCTGGGCCGCTCACCGCGATCTCGGCAAGCCGGCCCGACGCAGTTTCTGGAATGACGCGCAGTATCGACGCGCCACCGAAGGGTATCGACCCCGCTACGGTTCGAAGGCCGCGTACGCGGAAGGTTTCCGCGCCGGGTACGAACGCGGCTACCGCGAGCGTCGACTGAAGGAGCGGGATCGGCGCGGACGCTGAACCCGAATTCCCCGAAAAAACGGCCTAGAATCGCGAAATGGCGACTGGACCTTCGATACTTCGCATCGGCGTGGTGGATCCCGTGGGCGCCATCGACCCTCGCAACATGGCCGAGGCCACCACCATCCTCCTCGCGCGTCAGGTCTTCGAGACACCCTTTCAGGCCTCGTCGACCGGCGACGCCATCCCCTCACTCTTCGCCGAGAAGCTCGTCGAAACTCCCGGCAGCGATGGTTTGAAGTTCTCCACCACCGTGCGCACCGACGCGCGCTTCAGTGACGGGTCGCCCGTGACCCCCGAAGACGTGGTGGGAGCGCTGTCGCAGGATCCCGTCTTCACCGGGCGCGCCACCGCCTCTTACCGCGAAGGTCGCGTTCACCTCACCCTCTTCGCACCCAACACCCGCTTCGATCTCTTCCTCACCATGTGCGGCATGCTCTATCGCCAGAACGGCAGCATCCTCTTGGGCTCAGGCCCCTTCATGATGGGAACCTCCGATCGTGACGTGGTGCGGCTGGTGCGTAATCCCCACGCGCGCACGGTCTCAAAGATCGAGTCGATCGAAGTCCGCCAGTACCCGGTTGATGCCCAGACCGGACGACCGACCGCGCTCCTCGCCGCCCTCGAAAAGGGCGAAGTGGACCTGGCTCCGCGGCTTTCCTGGCGTGACGTCAATCTGCTCAAGAGCACCGCGGTGGTGATGAAGCCGGTGAACTCCACCTGCATGCTCTACATCAACAACGAGCGGCTCAAGGACGTGCGGCTCCGGGTCGCCCTGGCCAAGGCGGTGGATCGAACCGTGGTGGCCGAACTCGCTTTTGGGGAGAACCCTCTGGCCTTCCGCGCCACCGGCCTGCTGCCACCCGCGCTCGGCAAGACCAACGATCGGCTGATGCCCGACCTCGAACGGGCGCGTACAGAGTGGCATGAGGCGGGCGGTTACGACAAGCCCATGACCATCCTCTACTCCCCGGCGCCCAGGCCCTACCTTCCCGCACCCGCGGCGGTGGGCAAACATCTCCGCGATCGCTTCAAGCGACTCGGCGCCAACGTGGAGGCGGTGGAAGTCTCCTCGGGCGAGCTGATTCAGAAGGTGAACTCGGGGGATTACGACCTCGCCCTCATGGGCAACATCCCGGACAGCCCCGATCCGAGCGACTACCTCTCCGCGGTGGTGGGATCCGACGCGGTGCCTCAAGGCGTCGAAGGCGCATCGTTCGCGTTCAACTTCTCGCGTTACCGGAGCCGTGAGGTCGACGAACTCATCGCCAACTACCGCAAGGAACGCCGCGAGGAGACCTTGAGTGAAATTGGTCTGCTGCTCGGCCGCGATGTTCCCCTGGTGCCCCTCATGTACGGTCGGGCCTGCGTGGCCCACGCCTGGCGACTGCGGGGCTTCCAGCCCACGGTCACCGGTCTCGTCGACATCTCAGCCCTCAACCTGACTTGATGTGGAGCCCGCGAGTTTCGCGGCGCGGGTGAGCAGATAGTTCCGCTCCGTGAGGGTCAGTCGGCTCGCAAGGCGACCACTGGATTCACCGTGGTCGCCCGGCGCGCCGGCAGCCACGCCGCGCCCAGGCTCGCGCCAAGCAGGAGAAGCGGGGCGATGATGAATGTCGCCACGTCGAACGCCCCGACGTCGACGAAAACGCTGTCCATCAGCCGTCCCACGCCGATCCCGAGGACGAGGCCCAGCGCGACGCCGCCTCCGCCGAGGGCCAGCCCTTCCCCGATCACCATTCGTCGGACGCCCGCCGGACTCGCGCCGATAGCGAGACGAATTCCGAACTCACGCGTCCGACGAGCCACCGCGTAAGACATCGAGCCGTAGATCCCGACCACCGCGATCATCGTCGCGAAGAGCCCGAGGGTCAGGAAGAGCGTCGAGCTCACGCGCAACAACCAGAACTCGAGCGATCCCGCCACATGCTGCGCGAAAGTCACGGCCTTGAAAGCAGGTAGCCCGGGTGCGGCCGCCCGCACCTCGTTCTGCACCCCCTCGACCAGGGGCGTAAGCGCTCCCGCTGAGTGCCCCCGAACCTGGAAGAAAGCGTCGCCGCGGAAGCCCTGAGCGAAGGGCACGTACACCCCATTCGTCTCCCCTTTGTCGAAAGCATCGTCGCGCGTGGCCGAGACGATTCCGATGATCACCGCCGCACCGGCCTCGACCGGCTTCGAACCCGTGGCCTGGAACTCGATCGATCGCCCAAGCGGTTCGCCGTCCGGGAAAAGGCGCCTCGAAAGCGCATCATTGATGACCACCACTCGTCGATTCCCGGAATCGCGGGCTTCCGCATCCGTGAACCCGCGCCCGCGCAAGACCTTCATGCCCATGGTCTCGAAGTACGACGCGCTGACCGCATTCCAACGCGCACCAAGGCTCTCGACCTCCGGTCGTGAAGAGGTCGCGCGCACATACCGCCCTTCGTTCATCGTATGAAACGGCACGAAGGCCGCGAGGCTCGCCGATCGTGCCCCAGGGATCGCTCTCAGTCGATCCTCGATCACGCCATAAAGGGCCAGCGCCTCGGACTCCTGGAGCCCCGCGAGCCCCGCGTCGACCTCGATCATCACGGTCTGCGTGGCGTCGTATCCGAGATCCGCGGTGTTCGCCTGCCGCGCCATCTGCACGAACAGCCCCGCGGAAATGAGCAGACTCAGGGAAAGGGCGATCTGGCCCGACACGAGCGGATTCCGCGGAAGGAAGCGCGACCGCCGGGGCGGAGCCTCGTCGCCGGCCTGCTGCTTGAGATCCGTCAGAACTCCCGCTCCCGAGTGTCGAAGCGCCGGCCCAAACGCGAACATCAGCGTCGCCATCACGGAGAACACCGCCGTTCCGAACACCATCGCAGGAGGCGTGCCGAACTCGAGGGCCAGCGAAAAGGGCAGACGATCGAGCAACGTCGCGGCCAAGCCGTTCACGGCATACATCCCGAGCGCCGCGCCCACCGCCCCACCCACCACCGAAAGAACCAGTCCCTCCGTGACGAACTGCCGCACGATCCGCGCCCGACCACCGCCCAGAGCGAGCCGGATCGCGAACTCGCGCCGTCGCGACTGGCCGCGAGCCAGGAACAAAGAGGCCAGGTTCAGGCAAACGATCAGCAGCACCGATCCCGTCATACCGAGCATCGCGAAGGCCAGCGTTATCACCGCGCCCTCCTGGGGTGGAGCGTTGCTCAGGACCATCCGAGGCGCCGGACGCGCGAAGAAGTCGGCGCTGCGATACTCGACGGGAAAGCTTCGCTCCACCTCCGCGGCTGCAAGGCTCAGGGCCGGACCGGCTCCTTGCGGTGTGATTCCTTTCTTCAGGCGCCCGATCAGCGTCAGGGTGAATCGATCGGGCCTCTCGAGTTCGCGCATCGAGGACCGTTCCGCATGATTCTCAATGGAATCGAAAACGCCGAGCGGCAGGAAGATTTCCGGTCCGAGCAGCACGTTCGCCCCCATGAATCCCTTGGGCGTGATCCCCACGATGGTGAAGGGCCGGCCGTTGACGCGGACGCTTCGCCCGACAAGATCGGGGTCCAGGCCGGCCCGCTTCCATAGGCCGTAGGAGGCGATCGCCACTGGCGCCTCCGCACCCGGCATCGTCTCCTCCTCGGTGAAGGCCCGGCCGCGACCGAGGGAGGTACCCAGCACCTTGAAGTAGTTGGCGCTGACGAGGGCCGAAACGGTTCGCCGCGGTGTGCCCCCATTTGCGAGATGGTCGACACCGACGACCTGAACCTTCTGCGCGAGCACGCCGTCGAACGCATCGTCGCGGGCAGAGAGCGATTGCCACGCACCGAAGGAGAACGGGCGGAATGAGTCCGGCTCGTTGCGCGAGTGGGAGTAGATCTGCACCAGGGCCTCGGGCTGGTCGACCGGGAGCTTCGCGAAGACCATCGAGTACGAGAGGCCGAACATCGCGGCGTTGAGTCCGATGCTCAGAGCCAAGACCAGGACGGCCGACGCCGTGAACCCCGGCGTCTTCCGGAGCTGGCGCAGCGACACCTTCAGATCGTTGAGTATTCCCCTCATAACGACCAGGACGAGGGCGGCTCCGGGAAAGTTCCCGGAAGGCGCTTCCTCGCGACGGGGGCGTCCCGGAAGGACTACGGGATTGTGTAGTTGCGGAGGGAAGAGGGTCGACCCCTGTGGGGGGATTTCGCAGAGGCCAGGCGCGGAACACCCAGCGGCAAAAAGCGCCCAGGCAGGCGAAGAACTACGCCCGCCGCTCCGGGTCACGCGAATCGACCTTGACCTAGACCAATATGACTTAGTCTAATGCCCGCGTGATAACCGTCAACATCCATGAGGCCAAGACGCACCTCTCCCGCCTCATCGAAAAGGCCGCGAAGGGTGAGCCATTCGTGATCGCAAGAGCGGGAAAGCCGATCGTGCGCGTGACCGCCATCGATGCCTCCAGGCGAATGAAGCCGCGCCGGCTTGGATTCATGGCCGGGCAATTCAAGGTTCCAGAAGATTTCGACACGATGGCCGAAGATGAGATCGTGAACCTCTTCGGCGTTCGTCCTTGAAGCTTCTCCTCGACACGCACCTCCTCCTTTGGGCCGCGGGAGCCCCCGATCGCCTATCGGCGAAGGCGCGCCGCCTCCTCTCGTCCACGGACAACGAACCCATCTTCAGTGCCGCGAGTCTGTGGGAGGTCGCGATCAAGAACACCTTCAATCGAGGCGAGCCGATCGTGGATGCGGCGCTTCTCCGGCGCAACCTTCTGGACAATGGCTATGTAGAGCTGCCGGTCCGGAGCGAGCACGCGATCGCGACCGCATCTCTGCCCCCCATCCACAAGGACCCGTTCGACCGTATTCTGATCGCCCAGGCCACGGCGGAGGGGATTACACTTCTCACGACCGACAGCCGCGTCGCCGCCTACCCCGGCCCAATCCGCGAGGTCTGATCGCGGACATGGAAGCGAGCCCGGTACTCAGGGCCCGCCGTCCTCCTTGTCGCCCGCTCCGTCCGGCCCCGGGCCACCATCACCGGGCGTTCCAGCATCCTTGGCGGTTCCATCGGGCCCGCCCGCACCATCCCCGTCTATGGTGCCGTCGTTGCCGTCCGGTCCGCTTGAGGCGGCCACGGCACGCGAGGGCGTCGCTACCGAGATGACGATCGGCGCCAGCAGCGCGGTTCCGACGAACCGGCGCCTGGGCACGAACGGCAGAGTGGGAAACGCGTCTTCGAGAAGCCCCACACGTCCCAGTTGGGCGAGCGCCGAGAGCACCAGATCCGGGCCGAAGTCACCCGGGGATCCCGGCAGCTGCGCGGCGAGCTCGTCGACACTTGAGTGTCCATCGCAGGCCTTGAAGACGCGGGCCGCGGTGTCGTTCAACTCGTGTGTTCGCCCGTTCTCGCTGTCGTGAATGAACAGCAGACTGCCGTACTCGATTCTGGAGAGACCTTCGGACCGAGCTTTGGGACGCAACATCACCCTTCTCCTTCTTCTGCAATCGACGTTCCTTCTGTGCGCACAGTGAGCACGCCCTCGCGGACCAGGTGGCGAAGCACCGTGAGGTTCGCGGGCGCGCCCAAGGTGTCTGGTATCTGTGACACCCGGAACGAGCCGCGCTGCGCGATGAAACATAACAGTTCACCAGCGCCCTCGGGCAGCTCGATCGTCTTGCCGCTGAACTGGACCAGGGTCACGTCGTCCCGCGTCTCCACATACAACCGCAGGCCGGGACGGCTCTCCAGCCAGGCATCGGGGCCCAAGCGCTCCGCCTCGTGCAGATTGAGGAGCCGCCCGCCCACGACCGGGTTCGTTCCGCGACGCTGGGTGCGGGCGAGTTCGGCGATCGTCGCTTCCACGGGCAGATCACGAAACAGAGACTCAAGCAGAAGCCGCGACTCCGCAATCGCCGCTTGCCTCGCGTGGGCCTGTGTCGCAAATCCCGTGGGCAACCCCCGCCGGAAGCGCACATCCTTCTTCACCAGCGCGCCGAGCGCCTCCCGGAAGAGGTCACCCCACGTCACGGGATGAAGACCAAGCGTCACATGCATCGATGTGGCGTTCGAGGCGCGGGCCTCGTGAACGAATCCCCGCGGGATGTAAATCAGATCGCCCACCGACACCTCCCGTTCCTCCCGAAGCGGACCGTGGAGCGGCTTCTGGCGCTGCGGTGTCTTCTTGAACGCCTGGTCCCCGAGCGGAAGAGTCACCATCGGATCGTCGTAGATCCTCCAGACCTTGCGGCCCTCTAGCTGCAGGATGAAGACGTCGTGGGTATCGTAGTGCGCGGCGAAACCCTGCCCTTCCCTCGGTGTGAGGTAGACGTTCGCCTGCATCCTCAGGGAAAGGCTCTCCTCGAGGCGTGCGCATAACTCGGCGAGCGGCGGCCAGTGACTCTGAAGAGCGTTGAAGATCACCGTGCCACCTTCATCAAAGTGGCGGAACACCGTGTCCCGATCCATCTCAGTCGTTGACGTCTCCTCTCCCTCGCGGACCAGACGGACAGTCTTTGACGAGAGGAAGCCCGTGCCGAGCATATGGTCGACGTCCTTGAGCCGCAGCAGATCCTGGAAGTAGTCGGGGCTCTCGCGGCTCACGAAGAACGGCGCGCGTTCGTAGCGGTTCTTGAAGAAATCGTCGCAGGATATGGGCTCAATCAACCGCCGCAGCGTGGCGTCAGCGTTTGCGCTGACGTCCGTGCGCGGAGCCCTGATGACGGGATTAGTGGACATGCTCGTTCACCGGACAACCCGCTCGCATCCACGAAATCACGGCGTCTGGCTCCCCGCGCTCGCTCCTCACACAACGAACCCGCGAGCAGGCGGCGGCGAGGATGGAGATGGCACGCTCGGGATCTCGTCGCATCAGGAGCGATTGCCTCATGAGCCGGGTCGCCGCGTAGCCGGGAGGCGCAATGCGGGGAGACCACGTGGCCTCGCGCACGTAGCGCGTCAACACGACCATTCCGAGAGGAAGGGGATCGTTTCCCGCGCGGCCGCCGAGCTGTTCCGCGGTCTGCAGCCAGACTCGGCCACCGTTCGCGCGCATGCCCAGGGGCCGCGCATAGGGATGGACCCTTCCGTCATGGTCCAACACCGCAAACTCGTCGGAGTAGTAAGTGGCGCCCGCATGGACCAGGGCCGCGACGAGCGTGCTCTTGCCGGCGTAGGAGTGCCCCGGGAACATCACCGCGCGGCCGTTCCAGCCGACCACTCCTGCGTGGACGACGACATGCGCGGGGGCCATTTCGGCGAAGTCCATCTGGATCTCCGTCCTGAGCGCATCGATCGCGTCCGCGAGAGATGAAGGCCTCCCGACCTCCCCGTTCTTGTCGAAGATCCGGACTTCGTCGCCCCCGATGACGGAGAACAATCGATGCACTCCATCGCTCCGCAGCGCGGATGCCGGCATCGATTGCAGTGAGCCGGCCGGAACCCGTTCCGCCAGACCATCCAGAACCGCAACCGTGTCGGTCAGCACACCGAACCGAACGCCGTAAGCGGAGAACAATGCGGCATAACGGCAAGCCTCCGGCGTTGGATCGAATGGATTCATTGGGTGCTGTCGCAACGGTCCTGGCAGTCTAGAGCACCTCTATCACCGTCCAACGGACCGACCGCCCCCGAGGAGGCGGAGTCCGGTCCACGCGCCCTCAAGTCGCAAGAGGAGGAGCTGGAGCCAGAGCGGCCTGGAGCGTCGACCGATCGCACCCGCTTCGTACATCTCGCGGGACGCGGACCGGCGGAGCTTGCCGCTCGAGGTCTTGGGGAGGGAACCGGCCGGCGTAAGAACGACGTGATCGGGCGGCAGGGAGATCGCCTCCGTGACGACTTCGGTGATCGCGCGCACCATGTTCTGCCGCGCGGCAAGACCCGACACGCGCGTCTCCGCGAGCACCACCAGACGCTCGGTGCCGGACGTCGGGTCTGGCGAGCCAAACGCGACCACGCTCCCGGCGCGGATTCCCGTCACACCACCGACGACCGCTTCGATCTCCTCGGGATAGATGTTGCGACCGGCTTTGATGATGATGTCCTTGGCGCGGCCGATGGGGAAGAGCTCGCCTCCGGCCTGATATCCCAGATCTCCCGTCTCCAACCACTCGCCGCGGAGCAAGTCTGCCGTCGCCACGGGATCGCGAACATAGCCAGCGGTTGAGGAAGGTCCGCGGAACTGAATTCGTCCGAGCCGCCGCTCCGGCAATTCCCGGTTCTGATCGTCGACGATGCGGACTTCGTGATCAGGCAGGGGCCGCCCACAGGAGACAAAACGCATCGGCTGACTCTCCGAAGGGTCAGCCGGTCGAGCCTCTCCACCCTCGGTCAACGCGCTTCCCTGCACGACATCGATCCAAGGCTGCCGCCCCAACGGCGAGAAGGTCAAGCCGGCCGCCGATTCCGCGAGCCCGTAAACGGGTCTCATCGTCGCGGGCGAGAAGCCCACGCGCCCGAAGCGCGCAAGGAATCGCTCGATGGTCTCTGGGTGAACCCTCTCTGCGCCGTTCAGGACGCTGCGCAGGCACGACAGATCGAGACCCCGGAGTTCGTCATCACTCACCCGGCGAAGGCAAAGCTCGAACGCGAAGTTGGGAGCAGGACTCAGTGAGCCCCGGTAGCGATGAATCGCCTGAAGCCAGCGAACGGGACGAGCGAGGAAGTCGAGCGGCGACATGAGGACGATCGGCACACCGTGGTACAGGCTGCCGAGCCACGATCCGATCAACCCCATATCGTGGTAGAGCGGCAGCCAGTTGACCAACACGTCGCTTTGGGTCGCTCCCACCGCGACTCCAACGCCCCTGACGTTGGCAAGCAGATTGGCGTGGGTAAGGGCGACTCCTTTGGGCGTGCCGGTGCTGCCAGAGGTGTACTGGAGCAGCGCGGTGTCGGTGGCGGACACACGAGGGAAAGTTCCGATGGGCTCGGCTTCCGAAAGAGTGGCCGACGTCGCCACCGATCGAAGGGTCTCGACCCGTCCGACCAGGACCCGCGCCGCAGGTCTAAGTTCATTCGTCGTCACCAGAACAACGGCCCGAGCGCTCACGAGGATCGCCGCCTGTCGCCGAAGGTGAGCGTCAAGTTGAGCGAGCCTCGCCGGCGGATAAACCGGGACCGGCACCGCGCCGATCAGGAGACTCCCGAAGAAAGTCAGGAAGTAGTCGCGTCCCGAAGGCAACATCAGCGCCACAGATTCGCCGGGCTGCACGCCCTCGCGAATCAGCCCAGAGGCGACTCGGCGCGCGCCGTTCATCAACTCGCGATAGGTGAGTGTTCCCCCATCGCCCTCGTCCGCATAGAAGTGTGCGTGGATCGCGTCCGGCTGGCGGTCCGCCTGATGAACGAGGACGTCGATGAAGGTTTTGGCGGCCGTCGCCCTAAAATCCACACTCCCCGCTTCCAGAGCGTGTGTCTCGGTCCGCTGCGGGCGGTCCAAGGCGCGAGCGAATTCGGGCCGCGCGGCGCGGACGGCCAGCAGGAAGTCACGAGGGGTCAGCGCGTCGATCGCCAGCCGGTCGGCCAACGTCACGCCGAACGCTTTTTCGAGCCGGGACAGAAGCTGTGCGCGGGCGAGGCTGTCGTACCCGAGGTCGTGATCGAGCCGACTGTCGAGTTCCACGTCCGGCCGAAGGCGGCCAGGATGCCGCTCGGCGGCAAGCGCCGCCACCGCGCTTAGAAGCAGGGCAACAGCCTGCTCCGTGTCGCCTCCTCCGGTGGTGTCATTCATCGTTGATGAGTGTCGGCCTGCGAGCAATCCCGTAGCGGCGACCTCGCCACCCAACTCGCCCAACCGGTTCGGAGGATGTCGCGTATCGTAAAGGCCATGTCTCGTATCGTACAGGCCACGATGACGCCCGCTGGACGGCGCGGGCGGACGGCAGCCTGACCGAAGTGCGCAACTCCGACGGTGTCGGCGTGAGGCTCGCCCTCACGCGCTGGCCCGGCCGCGCTTTCCTGCTTGGGTTAGGCCAGCTCGTCCTTGTCCTCGCCGGCGGTGAGGCGCTCGCCCGATCGACCTGGGCGCGCAACCACCTGCCTCCTCCAAGCATGGGAATCGATCGGGTCTTCGACGCGAAGGTCGCCGCTCTCGAGCGCCTCGTTGACGAGGGCAGGTCGCCTGAATGCATCGCGCTCGGTCATTCGACCACCATGCGGAGCTTCGATCCCCAGAGTCTTGCGAGTTCGATTCGTGCTGCGTCAGGCCGGGACTTCCGCTGTTTCAATCTCGGGGTTCCCGGGCAAACCATGGAGGTTGCTCTCGCGTCGGGGAAGTACATCGCATCCTGGGCCAGGCCTCGCCTGATCCTCGTCGGTGAATCGTTCGACGTGAGCTGGGACGTGCCCGTGCGGCCGCGCGGCTGGCCCCTGCCGCGAACCGCTCGCGAATCATGGGAGGGTCAACTGATCGAAGCGTCCATTGGCTATCGCTACCTGTTGCTGGCCCGTCACGCAATCGTCCCGTATCTCACGGGGCGGCCTCCGCGCCGTATGACCGAATACGGCTTCATTCCGTCCAGGCCGCAGGGAACGCCGGGGCCGCCAGACACCTTCCGACGGTCGCGGCAGCCCCCGGCGATCACCCCCGCGTGGCTGTCCCAACTGCGCGACCTCGGCGCTCCGGTTGTGCTGTTCGACACGCCGGCCCACCCGGAGGTGCGACGCCTCGTGGCACTGATGACTCGAAACGCCGGCGTGCGCCGACGGAGAACCGTTGATCAGGGTTACGTCGTTCTGTCCCCACCAGAGGAACTCCTGCGCGCCGAGCATTACCTGGACTCCGTCCACATGAGCGCTTCGGGCGCACATGTGTTCAGCGAGTGGCTCGGTGCCGAGATTGTCCGAACAGGAGCGCTTCGGTGAACGTCGTCTCCTGGAACTTCGCCCTGTTTACCGCGGTCGCCCTCTGCCTCTACTACACAATCCCGCGCCGCTTTCAGAACGCCCTCCTTCTCCTCGTCTCCTACGCGTACTGCGCCACCTGGTCGCCACAGTTCCCCCTGCTTCTGCTGATTCTGACGGCGGGAACTTGGTTGGCGGCGCAAAAGCTCCGTGGAGGGCCACGGTTGCTGTGCGGCCTGGGGCTCAATATCGGCATGCTTGTCTGGTGGCGCGCCATAGCGGCGCCGAGCGGGATTCTGATCGGCCCGAATGTCGACGCATCCTCGGTCGTGCCTGTGGTCGGCATCGCCTTCGTCACCCTCCAGGCCATCTCCTTCGTGGTCGGCGCTCACGTTGGGCGCGATCAGCGCGCGAGTTTCGTGGAAACCGCGTTGTACCTCACTTACTTCCCGAAACTCACGGCTGGGCCCATCGAGCGGTCGGACGAATTCGTAGCCATGCTTCGCCGGCCGCGTGTGGTCGACGATGACGCAGTTTCCCGCGCGGCGACTCTGGTGATGCTGGGTCTCGTTCGCAAACTGGTGGTAGCCGACGTCCTCTTCGAACTCGCGCGGAGGATGGCGTACCGGGGCGAGGCCCTTTCCATGGTGGGCTTCACCGCTTGGGCGCTGGTGTGCCTCACGGCGCTGTATGCCGACTTCGCCGGGTACACGGACATCGCGCGCGGAGTCAGCACCCTGTTCGGGATCGAACTCTCGAAGAACTTCGACAGGCCGCTGTTGGCGCCCGATGCGGCGTCATTCTGGTTGCGCTGGCACATGAGTTTGACTGCGTGGCTGCGCGAATACGCTTACTACCCCCTGAGTCGGCTTCTGCTCGCTCGACTGCCCGCACGCCATGTCATCGTCTTGGTGGGACCGCCCGTGCTCACGATGATCGTTTGCGGCCTTTGGCACCGCTTCTCTCTCGGCTCCGTGGCGTGGGGGACGCTCGTCGGTCTCGTGCTTGCGCTCGATGCCAGCTTGTCGAGAAGTCGCACGCAGTCTTCGGAACGGTCGGCGGGACTCGGACGACTGGGCGCCCTGGCTGTCGTCGTCCTCTCTTCGATTCCTGTCCTTCTCGGCGTGACCGGCCAGCGCGTCCTCATCCAGGTCTGTGCCTTCGACGGCAGTTCCACGCCGGACCTCACGGCCGTTGTACTTGTCGCCTTGGTCCTGATGCTCGACGTGTCCCGTGGCGGCCAAGGCCTGGAGAGTCTCATCGGCAATTCGTCGGTCCGCGCGCGCTCGGGGCTGTTGGCGGCAGCCATTCTCCTGCTCGCACTCTTCGGGTCGGTTGGCAGCGCGCCTTTCGTCTACCAGGGATTCTGACGGGCCTAACTTGCCCCGACCCGAAGCGCCTCCCAGCGCTTCACGGCGACCTTCAGTTGCGCACGGGGTGCGTGGAATTCCGCCTGTCCGTCGGTAGTGCCCGGGGCGCGTCAACGAACGCTGCTTGGACGGTGCCTGTTCGAATACGAGCGGGTGAGCTATTGGCCCGTCAATCGAGATATGGGGCGGCGTCTCCGGCGGATCTCCCAAACAAGGTCCGTCATAGGGAGGACCCCCGTGGAGACGTGCCCCCTCGACATCTCAGCTCTCAACCTGACCTGAGCGGTAGGTCCGCGAGTTTCGCGGCGCGGGTGAGCAGATAGTTGCGCTCCGGGAGACTCGCGGTTTTGCCGGCGGCGGCGCGATAGAGGCCGATGGCTTTGGCCGGATCGCCGGCCCTCTCGTGCAAGTGTCCCCGAACGGCGTCCAAACGGTGGTGGCCGGAAAGGCCCCGATCGCCGTCAAGCGCCTCCAGAAGCCGCAGGCCCTCGCGAGGGCCGTGCACCATGGCCGCGGCGATGGCGTGGTTGAGGGAGATCATGGGGTTGTCGGACATCCGTTTGAGCAGACCGTACAGCGCGAGAATCTGGGGCCAGTCGGTGTCCTCCGGCCGCGCCGCTTCATCGTGCACGGCGGCGATGGCGGCCTGGATCTGATAAAGGCCCACCGTCCCCAAGGCCAGGGCTCCGGTAATGAGGCGCACGCCTTCGTCGATGAGCGTCTTGTCCCACAGGCCTCGGTCTTGTTCCTCGAGCGGAATGATCTCGCCGCTTGCTCCGGTGCGGGCGAGGCGTCGGGCATCGGTAAGCAGCATGAGCGCCAGCAGCCCCTTGACCTCCGGGTCTTGCGGGATCAGCTGATGAACCGCCCGGGTCAGCCGGATGGCCTCGTGCGCGAGTTCGACACGCTGCAAGTCGGGACCGACGCTGCTCGCGTAGCCCTCGTTGAAGATCAGGTAGAGCACATGGAGCACGGCGCCCAGCCTCTCCGCGCGTTCGGCTTCAGTGGGCTGGGCCAAGGCCGCCCCCGCGGCTTTGATGCTCTGTTTCGCCCGGCTGATCCGCTGGGCCATGGTTGATTCGGGGACCATGAATGCGTGGGCGATCTGAGCGGTGGTCAAACCGCCCACCGCGCGCAAGGTGAGTGCGATGGCGGATGGTGGGCTCAACGTCTCATGACAACACATGAAGAGCAGGAGCAGTGTGTCTTCACGCTCCACCTGCGCGGGGGCATCAAAGGACGGCGACCAGGATTCGTCGGCCGCGGACAAGGTGAAGACACGGCCCTCGCGGCGCCGACGAGCGATCTCGCTCCGCACATGGTCGGTGAAGCGTCGCGTGGCCACCTGGATCAGCCACCCTCCGGGGTTTTCGGGCAGGCCTTGTTCAGGCCACTGAAGGGCGGCGGCGAGAAGGGCTTCCTGCACCGCGTCTTCGGCGGAAGCGAAGTCGCCGAACCGACGGACCACGGTCCCGAGCACCTGCGGCGCGAGTTCACGCAGCAGATGCTCGGTCCGTGGGTCGAGCCGCGCCGCCGTCACTCCGTGGGAGGCGGGCCGCTCATGACCTGGCGCACTTCAATGGCCATGTTGAGGGGCGCGCCACCCCGTCCGGGCGCCGCCGAAGCCCTCGCCGCGATTTCATACGCGCGTTCAGTGGTGGGCACGTCCACGATCCAGTAGCCGGCCAGGAACTCCTTGCCCTCGGCGTAAGGGCCATCGGTGACCGCGGGAGCGCCCCCTTTTTCGGCACGCACGATCCTCGCCTCAGTGGGGCCGGCCAGACCCTCGGCCGCCGCCAGCTCGCCGTTCTTCCCGAGTTCCTGGCTGAAGGCGATCATGAAGTCGATATGGGCTTTGATGTCCTGGGGTGGCCAGTTCTGGATCGCCCACTCGCCGGCCGTCCGCGGAGCGTGCATCATGAGCATGTATTTCATTTTCCCTATCTGTCCTCTGGTTTGGGAAGCGCCAGGATCGGCGCTTTCATGGGTCAGTCGAAGCCGCCGACGGTTTCTCGACATGCCTCTTGGTGAATCTTAGGGAAAAGTGGTCGGTGGGGGCCGAGGGGGAGTTTGGTTGCCCAACGGGACCGGACGTATTGTTGCCGGACGCAGGTCCTGGCCACAAGGAGGGCGAAACCCTTGAAGCAACTGAAAGCGATGTTCCTCATTCCCCTGTTGGCGGCGGGTTGCAGCTCGTCGCCGACGGCGCCGAGCGTCACCGTGCCCGCGGGGGCGCCGCGAGTCGGCCTGAGCATGCGCCTCCTGGTGTCGCCCTCCGGAGCCTCTGGCTTTACCGCACCCACCTCCCTGACCCTTCAGATCCAGTCTGGCGGTGCACCAGTGCATGTCGAGACGGTGAGCTACCGAATGCTGGACGCGCGGGGACAAGTGCTGGTCGAGGCGTTCATCGACACCGCTACCGCCGGGAATTCCGACCCGAGCCGGTACGTAAGCGGAGACACAGTCGTCCAGACATTTTCCTGGCCGGCGGAGCGCGGCACGGGTGCGAAGATCGATGTCATCCTGACGTATCGCGATGCGGCAGGCGTCCTCAGCACCTACCCATTCTCGGTTCCCGCTCAGTAAGCCGGACGTTCTGCGCTGCTAGCCTCCCGGCATGAAGCCGCCGGTTGCCCGCCCCATTCCCCGAACCACCGTTTTACACGGAGAGACCCTCGAGGACCCCTACTTCTGGCTGCGCGAAAAAGAGAATCCTGAGGTCCGCACGTACCTCGAGGCGGAGAACGCATACGCCGACGCAGTGACGGCGCCTCTCGCCGAGCTGAGCGCATCGCTCTACGACGAGATGCTGGCGCGAATTCAGGAGGATGACACCAGCGCGCCCTACCTCTTCCGCGGGTTTCTTCACCGGGTGCGCACCGAGAAAGGTCGTCAGTACCCGATCCACGAACGACGACGCCAGGATGCACCCGCGTACGCGCCGTTCGAGACCGTGATCGACGTCAACGAGCTTGCCGCGGGGCGGTCGTTCATGTCCCTAGGCGCGTGCCTGATGAGCGACGACGGTGCGCTCCTCGCCTATTCCACCGACGACACCGGCTTCCGCCAATACCGTCTACAGGTCAAGAATCTCGTCACCGGTGAGTTGTGGAATCGCTCGTTCGAGAAGACGATCTCCGTGGCCTGGGCCGCGGACTCGCGCACACTCTTCTTCACCGAAGAGGACCACGCGAAACGCGCGGCGAAGCTCTACCGCGTCGAAGCTTTCACTGATGCGGCGCCCGAACTCGTTTTCGCCGAGCCGGACGAACGATTCAATCTCGAGATCTTTCGCTCACGCAGCGCGCAAATCACGTTTCTCGTCACCTCCTCCCACACCACCGCGGAGTTTCACTGGAACCGCGCCGACGCCCCGCGAGAGCCCTTCCGGCTGATCGCACCTCGCCATCAGGATCACGAATACGAGGTCGACCACCAGGGCGACCGATTCCTCATCCGCACCAACGACCGTGGCCGCAACTTCCGGCTCGTGGAAGCGCCGTTGGAGTCGCCGGATCAGGCGAACTGGCGGGAGATCGTGGCTCATCGCGATGGCGTGATGCTCGAGGGAGTCCTCGCATTCGAAGACGCGGTGGTGCTGGCCGAGCGCTCGGGCGGCCTGCCCCGCTTCAGGTCCCTCACGCGAGACGTCTCCGCCGGCGTGGCCGCTGCCTTCGAAGAGCCCACCTACACCGCTTTCCCCCACGACAACCGCGAGTACGCGACCACGTCCTTCCGCTACTCGTACCAGTCCCTGGTCACCCCGCCCTCGGTCTTCGACCTCGACCTGCGAACCGGGAAGAGCACGCTCATCAAGCAGACCGCTGTGCTCGACGCGTTCGATCGAAACGACTACGTGTCTGAATGGATCTCCGCCACCGCTCAGGACGGTACGGTGATCCCCATATCCCTGGTGCGTCGTCGCGACACACCGAAGGACGGCACGGCCCCCATGCACCTACTGGGCTATGGCTCGTACGGTTATCCCTACCCGGTGTCGTTCGTCTCGCACCGGCTCTCGCTGCTCGATCGGGGTTTCGTGATCGCCCTCGCCCACATCCGGGGCGGCGGTGAACTAGGGAAACCCTGGCACGACGCCGGACGCATGGGCACGAAGATGAACACCTTCACCGACTTCATCGCGTGCGCGACCCATCTCATCGATTCGGGCTACACCTCAAGCGCCCGTCTCGTCATCGAAGGCGGTTCGGCGGGCGGCCTGCTGGTGGGCGCCGTGATCAACCTCCGCCCCGATCTCATGAAAGCGGTGATCGCCAAGGTGCCCTTCGTCGACGTGATCAATTCGATGCTCGACGAGGATCTACCCCTGACCGTGGCCGAGTTCGAGGAATGGGGCAACCCCAAGCTCCTTCCCGACTACAAGGTGATGCGGGCCTACTGCCCCTACAGCAATCTCGAGCGGAAGGCCTATCCCGCGATCCTCCTGCGCAACTCGTTCAACGACTCGCAAGTGATGTACTGGGAGGCCGCCAAATACGCGGCCCGATTGCGCACGCTCAAAACCAACGACACGCCGCTCCTCCTCCGCACACTGATGGACGCGGGCCACGGTGGAGCCTCGGGCCGCTACGACGCGCTGCGGGAAACCGCGTCGGACTACGCCTTCATCCTGTGGCACGTGGGCGCGGTCTGAGGCGTTCAGAAGAATGGTTGCGTGACAAAGCGGGAGGTCCTATCCTCCCGGCCACTTGATGGCGGGGCCCTTCCCGCCGCTGATGCAATCACGGACCTTAGGGTCTATTCAGAAGGAAGAATAGAGAGAAATGCGCGTTAAGAAGACGTTCATGCTGGCTGCCATCCTGCTCGTCTTGAGCTTCACCCCCGGCTTCGCCAAGTCCCTCGAGGACTACAAGTTCAAGGTGTACAACAACACCAAGGTCCGCATCAAGCAGGTTCTCGTCTCGGAGAACGGCAAGAAGTGGGGCTTCTTCGACGTGGGCAAGGGCATCGCCGCCGGAGCCACCATTGAGCTGGTGTGGGATTCCTCGACCGACAGCGACGGTTGCGAGTGGTACTTCAAGGCGGTTTGGGCCGATGGCGATGAGTCCGATCCCGCGCTCTTCGACTTCTGCGAAAAGGACCTGGTCATCGAGTTCAGCAAGTAGTACCGCGCGGCTGGGGTCGGCGGCAAGACCGGCGCTAGAGTCGGGGTTCGCGAACGACAAAAGGAGTCACGCCACCCATGCTGATCACAGCCTCCCTGGTTCTCACCCTGGCCGCCGCCCCCCCCGCCTTCACCGCCAAGGACCTTCACGGGCTCAAGCGGCTGGCCGACCCCCAGATCTCCCCCGACTCGAGGTGGGTGCTCTACCAGCAGACCACCATTGAACTGGGGAAGGGTCGCAACACCGACCTCTTTGTGATGCCGGCCGAAGGCGGAGCGCCTCGCGCTCTGACCTCTCACCCCAAAGGAGACTCCCAGGGCCGGTTCTCGAAGGACGGTCGTCAAATCGCCTTCCTCTCCTCGCGCGACGGCGCGCCCCAGATCTACCTGCTCGACCTTTCGGGCGGTGAGGCGCGGCGAGTGACCAATCTCTCGCAGGGCGTCTCCAACTTCCGCTGGGCCACCGCGGACAAGCTGGTGGTGATCAGCGACGTCCACCCTGCCTGCACCGGCTCCGACTTCGACGCCTGCACCAAGAAGAAGGTGGAGGAAAAGGGCGAGGGCGTCCGGGTCTACGACAAGCTCTTCGTCCGCCACTGGGACACCTGGGAGGACGGTCTGCGGTCGCACATCCTCTGGGTGGACGCGAAGACCGGCGAGGCCAAAGACCTCACCCCGGGCGACGCGGATGTGCCGCCTTATCCCGGGCCCAACGACTTCGACGTGTCCCCGGACGGAACCGAGATCGCCTTCGGTCGCAACGACGACAAGGATGAATCCGCTTCAACCAACTCCGACATCTTCGTCGTTCCGACTTCGGGAGGAGCGGCGAAGAAGATCGGTGCCGCGGCCGGTTTCGACGGACTGCCCGTCTACAGCCCGGACGGTTCGATGATCGCGTACCACGCTCAGTTCCGCGCGGGCTTCGAAGCCGATCGATGGCGGCTCATGGTCTACGACCGAAAGAGCGGCGCCACCCGAAATCTGACCGAGTCCTTCGACCGCAGCGTGGACGAGATCGCCTGGTCACCCGACGCGAAAACCATCTACTTCACCGCCGGCGACGGTCCCCATAATCCTCTCTTCTCCATCCCGGCCACCGGCGGCGCTCCGCGCAAGATCGCGGAAGGTCACCTCAGCCAGCTCTCGATCGGGAGCGACGGGAAGCGGGCCATCATGTCCCAGGACGCGCTGCACAAGCCGGCGGATATGGTGAGCGTGGACCTTACGAGCGGCGCGATCACACGGCTCACCACCACGAACGATGAAGCCCTCAAACCCTTCGCCCTTCTGCCCGGCGAGTCCGTCACCTACACCGGGTCCCTGGGGAAGAAGGTCCAGGCTTGGGTCGTCAAGCCGGCCAATTTCGATCCCACGAAGAAGTACCCCCTGCTGATGCTGATCCACGGTGGGCCCCAGGGTGTTTGGGGAGACTCGTGGAGCAACCGCTGGAATCCCCAACTGTTCGCAGCCGCGGGCTTCATCGTTTTTGCTCCCAACCCGCGCGGCTCCACCGGCTTCGGCCAGGCCTTCACCGACGACGTGACCAAGGACTGGGGCGGCAAGGCCTACGAGGACATCATGAAGGGCGTCGATTTCGCGGCCGCCCTGCCTTATGTCGACAAGGACCGTGTGGTGGCCGCGGGCGCTTCCTACGGCGGCTACATGATCAACTGGATGTGTACCCAGACCAAGCGTTTCAAGGCCTTCGTCTCGCATGATGGCGTCTACGACCTCGAGTCGATGGCCGGCTCCACGGAGGAGCAGTGGTTCACCGACTGGGAGTTCGCCGGACCGCCCTGGAAGGATCGCACTCAGTACGAGAAGTATTCACCCTCGCGTTTCATCGCCCAGTGCACCACCCCCACACTCATCATCCACAACGACCGTGACTACCGGGTGCCGGTGGAGCAGGGCCTGCAGATGTTCACGGCCCTGCAGCGCCTGAACGTGCCCTCGCGCCTCCTGATGTTCCCCGAGGAGAATCACTGGGTCCTCAAACCAGAGAACTCCGTGCGCTGGTACGACGAGGTTCTCGGCTGGCTCACGAAGTGGTCGAACTGAGAGCACTCGACCTCGCCGCGAGTCTCGGTCACGAAGAAGTCATCCTTCTTCATGACCGGGAGTCTGGCTTGCGCGGCGCCATCGCCATCCACGACTCGACCTTCGGCCCCAGTGTCGGAGGCACGCGGATGCGCGTTTATCCGACCTACGACGACGCGATCGTGGATGCCCTGCGCCTCGCTCGGGCCATGACCTACAAGGCCACCATGGTCGAGATGCCTTATGGCGGGGCCAAGGCGGTGATCATGGGCGACCCGGGTCGGGAGAAGAGCCGACCCCTGCTCGTGGCCTACGCGAAAGCGGTGGATCGTCTCGGGGGCCGCTTCTTCACCGGCTGCGACATGGGCATCGAACCGCGAGACCTCAAGGTGATGCAGCGGCACACCAAACACCTTTCGCACGCGAAAGAAGACTCGCCCATCGACACTTCCTACCTCGCGGCCCTGGGTGTCTTCGAAGGCATCGCCGCCGCCGCCGCGGTTCTCGGGCGGGATTTTTCGTCCCTGCGCGTGGCCATCCAGGGCGTCGGTGCGGTGGGTCTGCGCCTCGGCAAGCTCCTGGCCGAACACGGTGTCCAGCTGGTGGTGGCCGACACCGACAAGGCACGGACCGTCCGCGCGGTCCGGGAACTCGAAGCCCAGGTGGTGGAGCCTGAGGCCATCTACGACGTGGAAGCCGACGTCTTCTCCCCAAACGCCATGGGCGGCATCCTCAATGACGACACCATCGCCCGGCTCAAGGTCCATGCCATTGTGGGCGGCGCCAACGAACAGCTTCAGGAACCGCGGCACGGAGACGTGCTCCACTCCCTGCGCATCCTGTGGGGACCCGACTACGTGGTGAACGCGGGCGGACTGCTGAGCCTGCTCTACGAGACCAAGCAGGCGGACGAGGCTGGTGTGGAGGAGCGTGTGAGAATGATCGGGCCGCGCCTCGCCGACATCTGGCAGCGGTCCGAGGAAGAAGAAGACGCCCCCGGAGTCATCGCCGATCGGATCGTCGAGGAACGCCTCGCTCTCGGACGACGGGCCAAGTCGGAATCGGTGCGCAGGACGAAGTACGAAGACGACTGAAGAAAGAGCAGGGCCATGCAACAGATCACTATCGGCGGTGTCGAAATTCAATACGCCGACAAGGGTCAGGGCCCGTCGGTGTTGTTCCTGCATGGCTTCCCGCTCTCGCTCGCGATGTGGGACGCGCAGGAAGCGCTGTCCGATCGTTATCGGATCGTCCGTTTCGATGCCCGGGGCCACGGCGGCTCGGGCGTGGGCGACTCGGCGCTTTCCATGGACCGGATCGCGGATGATGCCGCGGCTCTGATCGAGCAGCTCCGCCTCGGCCCGGTGATCCTCGTCGGTTGCTCGATGGGCGGCTACGCCGCGTTCTCCTTCGCCCGCAAGCACGCGGCTCTCTTGCGCGGTCTGGTGCTGGTCGACACGCGCGCCGGCGCCGATACTCCGGAAGCGCGCACCGGCCGTGGTGAACTCGCGGCCAAGGTGATGAAGGACGGCGCGCAACCCGCTCTCGATGCCTTCCTGCCCAAGGTCGTGGGAGATACCACCAGGAAATCCCGGGCCGACGTGGTGGTGAAGGTCAAGGACATGATTCTGGCCACGCCACCGCGCGGAATCTCGGATGCCCTGCACGGCATCGCGGCCCGGCCGGACTCCACACCTTTCCTGCGCGAGATCGCTGTTCCCACTCTGGTGATCTGCGGCGAGGAGGACGTCATCACACCGCGCGCGGAAGCGGAGATTCTTCAGAAGGGGATCAAAGGCGCTGAGCTCGCCATGATCCCCATGTCGGGCCACCTTCCGCCGATGGAAACACCGGAAGAATTCAACACGATCCTGCGCGCCTTCCTTGCCCGCTTCTGATTCCGTCAAGGGCGGTCCCCCAAGGACTTCCTCCAGCGAGTCGCCGGTGCAAATCGGTCGCTGAGGGTGGTCCGTGCTGCGAAGCGGTCGAAGCGACCTCGCGGGGTGGCTTCGACTAGACGCTTCCAGACACGACTCAGCCACCGGGCGTGACCTGCGGCCTGGCCCAAGGCCTGCCCCTACATCTTCTGGCTCAGGTTGTATTTCATTATGCGACCGTGGGGGCCTTCGCGGTCGCGTTCCAGTTCGTAGCAATCGCCCGCGACACCACGATCCGCCAGGCCGCTCAGAAGCCCCAGATCGTCCGCGTCAAGCCGGACAAGGATCGCGGCTGTGGTCTGGGCCAGATGAGCGGTGTCTCGCGCGCCTACGATGACCGCAGCCACGTGAGGTTGAGCGAGCACCCAGGCAATGCCGATCGTGCCGATGCTGACTCCGTGTTTGAGGGCGATGCTTTGAACGGTTTTCAGCAACGACTGGAAACCGTCCCAGCCCACGGCCTCATCGATGATGAGTTTGTACTTGGTGAGCGAGCGGTTCTCAAGGGGTTCGAGCGGCTCCGGTGTGCCCAGCCAGCGCTCGTGCAGAAAACCGCCGAGGACCGAGCCGTAGACGAGAAACCGGAAGCCCCGCTCCGCGGCCAGCGCGCTCATCGCTCCGGCCGGCCGGCGATCGAGGAGCGAATACTGGACCTGATGCGAAACCACGGGAACGCCCGCGTCGAGGAGAGCGCGGAGCCTGGGAGTGTCGAAGTTGGTGACACCGATGTGCCGGATCGCTCCTTCGCGGCGCATAGTGGCGAGATGGCCGGCCGTCTCGACGAAGCGGTCCACCGAGTAGTCCCACCAATGAAACTGCACCAGGTCGAGCGCCTTGCGGCGGAGGCGCGTTCGCGACCGATCAATGATGGTCCGAACGTCCGCTTCATTCACTGTGGTCAGGGAGGCGAGATCAGGCACGTACTTGGTGTGAACCTCAATCGCCCGGCCCGAGGACTCCGCGAAGGCTCCGATCTGTTCCTCGACCCCGGTGTAGATGTCGGCGCAATCGAAAGTGGTGATGCCCGCCTCGACGAAAGCCGCCATGTCGGCGTGTGCCGAGGCGTCGATCGAACGCGCGCTGTGGCCTTGCGCGAGCTGCCATCCGCCTTTGATGATCCGGGAGATCGAGTATCCCGGAGCGAGATCAACGCGCACGTTTGCGTGACTTCGTCGAGGACTTCGGAGCGGACAAGGGAACCGCGGTGACCGCGGCGTGATCGAAGACGCTGGTTCCGGTACGGAGGATGCGGAACCGACCGCCACAATGGGGATCGGGACAGGCGATGACCGCGTCGGTGGTCATCCAGTCGTTCGGGTGGGTCTCGCGCTGCTTGGCGGGGAGCAGCGGCAACACCGCGGCCAGGGAGTAGATGGGGAAAGTCTGGCCCGCGGGCAGCGAAAGGTTCTCGCCGCGCAGCTCGAAGAAGTCGCCCTCCTGGTGGTTGCAGATCATGGGCTGACCCGCGGCCTTCTCCACCACGATCTTGAGGTCATAGAGCCGGAATGGGGCGCGGGCGGGTGGTTTGGGGGAGGCAGGGCTCTTCTTCGGCATTCCACTTAGCATAGCCACCACCGATGACCGAGGGATCCGCGTCCGCCCGTCTTTCCTTCCACGGCGGGATCCCGGGCTCGCTCATCCCCGCTTTCGTTTTCCTGGCCGGCGTCACTGCTCTCGCCCTTCAAGGGGCGCCTGACGAGCGCGGTTTCTGGCCCGTTCTCCTCGGAGCCTTGTGCGTCAGCATGCTGCTGGCCCGCGATCGCACAGCGTGGAGCGAAACCGTGATCCGCTCGATGAGTCAGGAAATCGTGGCCCTCATGATCCTGGCCTGGCTGCTTTCCGGTGTGCTCTCCGAACTCCTGCGCGCCTCCGGCCTGATCCAGGCCCTCGTCACCGCCGGTTCGTTCCTGGGTTTTTCGGGGGGCGGTTTCGTGGCCCTGTCCTTTCTGATCTGCGCCCTCGTCTCCACCGCCACGGGCACGAGCTTCGGCACCATCCTGGTGTGCGGTCCGCTTCTCTATCCCGCAGGCGGGTCGCTGGCCGCCGACCCGTATTGGCTCGCCGGCGCGATCCTGGGCGGAGCGACCTTCGGGGACAGCATTTCGCCGATCTCCGACACCACCATCGCGTCGGCGGGCACGCAGGGCGCGGACATCGGCGGCGTGGTTCGTAGCCGTCTCGGCTACGTCTGGCCCCCGGCCCTGCTCGCTCTCGTCGTGGGACTCCTGGCCGGACGCGGCGAGGGAACGAGCAGCGGGGCCGCGGTCGAAGGTTCCTTGCGCGCCCTCCCGATGCTGGCCGCGCCGGCCCTGGCCCTCGGACTGCTCCTGCGGAAGAAACATCTTCTCGAGGGTTTGCTCATGGGTATCCTGCTCGCGACGGGGCTGGGTCTCGGACTTGGTCTCGTTGCTCCCGCCGATCTTCTGTATCTCGACCGCGAGAACTTCCTGGCCCGTGGTCTCATCTTGAAGGGTCTCGAACGCGGTGTGGGTGTGTCTATCTTCACCCTTCTGCTGATGGGCCTCGTGGGTACGCTTGTGGCAACCGGGCTTCAAGACTCGCTCGTCGATCTGGCCCGACGAAAGGCCCGGACCCTGCGCGCCACCGAGATCTCCATCGTGGTCGCGGTGAGCATCGCCGTCCTTCTCACCACGCACAGCGTGGTGGCCATGCTGGCGGTGGGCGCTTTCGCCCGGGAGACGGGCGCACGCTTTGGTCTGTCCGCCTACCGGCGCGCGAATCTCCTCGACGTGACCGTCTGCACCTACCCCTTCCTGCTCCCCTATTTCCTTCCCACCATCCTGATGGCGTCGGCCACCGCTTCCGGCGGCGACTTCGGCATGCCGCGACTCAGTCCGCTCGACGTGGGCCTCTTCAATCTCTATTCGTGGGGTCTTCTTGCGATGATTGGAATCGCGGTCGGTTCGGGATATCTCCGGGGCCCGATCGAACAGGACCCCACAGAGTGATCATCGAGACCTTTCCCGTCGGACCTCTTCAATGCAACTGCACCATCCTCGGCGATCCCGAGACGGGCGAAGCTATCGTCATCGATCCCGGCGACGAGGCCCTGGTGGTGCTGAAACGGCTGGCCGCCCATGGCCTCAAGCCCAAGGCGATCCTCATCACCCACACCCACCTCGACCATGTGGCTGGGAACCACGAGGTGAAGGAAAGGACGGGGGCGAAGGTGATGCTGCATGAGAAGGATCTGCCCCTCTACGACAACCTGAAGATGCAGGCTCAGTTCATCGGCATGGCCACACCCGTCCGGGCCGAGGTGGACGAACACATCCACCAGGGCGATGTGATCGCGTTCGGCGGCAAGGGCGATTCGGTCGAGGTGCTCCACACCCCCGGCCACACTCCGGGATCGTGCAGCTTCTTCATGGCCAGCCAGAATCTGCTTTTTTCAGGCGACACTCTTTTCTCGGGTTCGGTCGGTCGCACCGACTTGTGGGGAGGCGACTTCGATACCGAGATCCGCTCGATCCGGGAACGATTGCTGCCTCTTCCCGACCGCACGCGGGTGATCGCCGGACACGGGCCCGACACCACGATCGAAGAAGAGCGTCAGTCGAATCCGTTCCTCGCCTGATCGCGCTTTTGATGGCCTCGACCACAACTCCAGCCCCGACCGCGGTGACGTCGCACGCCCGGTTCATCCTGGGTGTGTTGTTCGTGGTCTCGATCCTCAACTTCGTCGACCGGCAGATCCTGGCCATCCTGGCCGGCAAGGTGAAGGCGGACCTTCTGATCAGTGACGCCCAGTTGGGTTTTCTGTACGGCACGGTGTTCGGAATCTTCTACGCGGTATTCGGCGTGCCCCTCGGGGTGTACGCGGACCTCGGGTCGAGGAAGAAGCTCATCGCCTGGGGCTTGGGACTCTGGAGCCTCATGACCGTGGCCTCGGGCTTCGCCACTGGTTTCGCCAGCCTCGCCCTCGCCCGCATTGGCGTAGGCATCGGCGAGGCCAGCGCCTCACCTGCCGCCCACTCACTGATTTCCGACCTCTTTCCCAAGGTCCGACGCGCCACCGCACTCGCCATCTATGCCCTTGGGGTGTACGTGGGCATCGGTCTGAGTTCGTCTCTGGGCGGGGCGGTGGTCGACGGGTGGAGCGCGGCATTTCTCGCGGGACAGGAACCGTTCGGACTGCGAGGGTGGCAGGTCGCTTTCCTCATCGCCGGACTTCCCGGACTTCTGCTCGTGCCTCTGGTCCTGTCCTTCCGCGAACCGGTGCGCGGTGCGATGGAAGAGGGTGCTACGACGGCCGGGGACCCTGGTCCGGCCCCGGTCGCGAAGCCGGGCGCTCTGAAGTCCGCGCTGTCTGAAGGTCTTGCCCTGTTGCCCCCCTTCTCGCTCTTCTTCCTGCGGCGCGACGGCGTTCCCTTCGCGCAAAACGCCTGGACCTTCGGCATCATGGGCCTCCTGGCCCTCGTCTTGTGGGCGGCCTTCGGCGATCCCGTGCAATGGATCTGCGTGTCGGTCGGCCTCTATGTAGTCGCGACACTGGCTCAGCGTCTGCGGGCGAGAGAGAAGGACGCCTTCGCCTTGATCTTCAACACACCCTCCCTGGCCTTCGCCGCCTTCGGGTTCTCGTTCCTCTCCTTCACCGGGTATGCGATCAGTCTATGGACGGCGCCCTTCTTCATCCGCTACCACGGCTTTTCGTTCAGCGAGATCGGAGGAATTCTGGGCCTCATCTCCGCGGTGGGGGGAGGTTTGGGCGTGACCACGGGCGGCGTGCTGGCCGATCGGCTGCGCCTTCGGATTCCCTGGGGCCGGCTGGCGGTGGGCATGATGAACGCCCTGCTCCCCCTTCCCTTCTTGTGGCTGGCCTTAAACGCTTCCGACCGAACGACGGCCCTCGTCCTGTTCGCTTTCGCCCAGACCTTCGCGGCCATGTGGCTGGGTGCGGCCACTTCGACGGTTCAGGACATGGTGCTGCCCCACATGCGGGCGCGCGCCTCCGCGGTGATGCTGCTTTTCGTAACCATCGTCGGGCTCGCTCTCGGCCCCTATGTTGTGGGACGTCTGAGCGACCTGTGGGGCGACCTGCGGCTCGCCTTCATGGCCGCTTCGCTCGCGAATCTCGTGGCCTTCGTGTTCTTCGTCCTCGCTTCACGCACCATCGCCATCGACGAGGAGACGCGCGAGGCGAGAGCGGCAGCCGCTCGGGCATAAGCTCTGAGCCGAGGGTGGCCACCCTTCGACGAATCCCTTCGACGAACTCAGGGACCCCAGGGCCGCCCCTAGTTGAGGCCACCTCATGAGACCCACCGCCACCGCCACCATCTCCTTCGGAATGGTTTCCATTCCGGTCAAGCTTTTCTCCGCCACCGAGAGCAAGGCCTCGATCTCATTCAACATGCTGCACGAGAAGTGCAAGGGGCGGGTGAAGCAGCAGTACATCTGCGAGCGCGACAACAACGAAGTGGTTCCGCGCACCGAGATGGTCAAGGGCTACGAATTCGCCAAAGACCAGTACGTCGTCTTCACCCCGGACGAGATCAAGAAGATGGAGGAGGAGAAGACCGGCCTCGTCGACATCGCGGAGTTCCTCGACATCAACCTGGTCGACCCGGTGTACTACGAGGGCGCGTCATACCTCGCACCCGACAAGGGCGGCGAGAAGGCCTACCGACTTCTCTGCGACGCCATGAAGAAGACGGGCCGCGTCGCCGTGGCGCGTTGGGCGGCGCGGGGTAAGCAGTACCTGGTGCTGCTGCGCCCACTCAAGAACGTGATCATCCTCCAGCAGTTGCGTTACCCCGACGAAGTACGGGCGCTCGATGAGGTGCCGGTGGGCACGGCCGAGTCCAAGGAAAACGAACTCAAGCTTGCCGTCCAGCTCATCGATCAGATCACCTCTGCCGCCTTTGAACCCGCGCAATACGAGGACGAGGTGCGCAAACGCATGCAGGCCGCCATCGACCGGAAGATCCAGGGTCAGGAGATCGCGAGCGCGCCCGAACAGCCGCGCGCCCAGATCATCGACATCATGGAGGCCTTGAAGGCCTCGCTCGCCGCCCGGAAGGGCGACCTCGTCAGTTAGCGGTCGCGGGCTTTCTCCGCGCACTCGGGCGAGCAAAAGTACGCGTCGCGTCCATCGTACCGACCTGCGATGGCGGATGACCTCGCCGTGTGGACGCCGCAGATCGGGTCCTTCACCAGCTCCTCGATCTGGCCCTTTGTCTGCCCGCTCTGGCCCGCGCCCCGACCGCCGGACGGCCCGGGCGGACGAGTTCCCCGAACCAGACCGCCGAGGAACGACCGCAACACGATGCCGGCCAGTCGAAAGACGATGAGGAAGAGTATGAGCCGGAAAATGAAGGCCAGGATAGACATGGAAGTCGGAATCGAACGGCTTCTAAACGGCTAGAACTTCAGAGTGGACCAGCGAAGGACCGCGGAACCCACGGTGAAACCGGCGCCCACCGAGGTCATCAGCAGGTTGAAGCCTTTTTGGAGGCGGTTCTCCTCGAGGGCGGTATAGATGCCCAGGGGGATGGTGGCGGCGGTGGTGTTGCCGTACTTCGCGATGTTCTTCACTACCTTCTCATCGGGAAGCCCCAGGCGCGCCTGGGCGGCCTCGATGATCCGGATGTTGGCCTGGTGGGGAATGAAGACGTCGATGTCCGCGTTGGTCAGACCCGCCTTCTCCACAGCCAGCACCGACGTGTCCGCCATCTTGCGGACCGCGTACTTGAAGACCGCCTGCCCTTCCTGCTTGACGTAATGCAGCCGCTGATCGACGGTTTCGTGCGAAGCGGGACGAAGGCTGCCGCCGGCAGGCATCTGCAGACAGGGAGCACCCGAACCATCGGTCTCATGAGTGAAGGCGAGAAGGCCGCAGTCGTCCTCGGAGGGCTCGAGCAACACCGCTCCCGCACCGTCGCCGAAAAGCACGCAGGTGGTCCGGTCCTGGAAGTCGAGGATCGAGGACATGACCTCGGCCCCGATGACCAGGACCTTGCGGTGCGAACCACTCTCGATGAACTGGGCGCCCACGGTCAGCGCATAGACGAAGCCCGAGCAGGCCGCGGAAAGATCGAAACCCCAGGCCCGGGTCGCGCCGAGCTGATTCTGCACCAGGCAGGCGGTGGCGGGGAAGATCATGTCCGGGGTGATGGTGGCCACGATGATGAGGTCGATCTCGGAGGCCGCTATGCCCCGCCGATCGAGACACTCGCGAGCGGCCGCGGTGGCTAGGGTGGACGTGCCCACGCCTTTCTCCGCGTGGTGGCGGGTGGTGATCCCGGTCCGGGTACGGATCCATTCGTCGTTCGTGGCCACGAACTGTTCGAAGTGCTGGTTATCCAACAGCCGGGGCGGCAGGTAACGGCCAATGGAAGTGATCGCGGCGCGGCGGGTCATGGGGCTGTGGAGTATATCGACCCCCATCATCCCACCCTGGTCTTGGTAGATTGGCGCTCCTTGAGCCTTCTCCCTCCGCTTGAACGCCTGAAGGCGATGCCCCGCGCTCCTTTTCTGGGCGCGCCCACGCCCATCGATCGCCTGGAACGCTTCGAATCCGCCATCGGGTCGGCGTATCCCATCTTTATCAAGCGGGACGACGCCATCCCTTTCGGTTTCGGGGGGAACAAGGTCCGCAAGCTGGAGCTGGTGATCGCGGAGGCCGAGGCAAGGGGCGCCACCACCGTCATCACCTGCGGCGGCCTTCAGTCGAATCACTGCCGGGCCACCGCCGCGGCGGCCGCCCGACGTGGACTGTCCTGCCACCTCGTGCTGAATGGTGTTCGCCCCGAAGCTCTCAGCGGCAACACGCGGCTCGATGACCTCTTCGGCGCGACGCTTCACTTCGTTCCGGGACGCGAAGATCGGGATCCGAAGATGGCCGTTCTCGCCGCATCGCTCCTGGAGAGGGGAGAGAAGGCGTTCGTGATTCCGCTGGGCGCCTCCACCCCCATGGGCGCCGCCGGCCTCGCGAGCGGCGTCGTCGAGATGATCGACCAGGGCCATCGCCCGGACGTGATCGTGCATGCGTCGTCTTCTGGCGGAACCCAGGCCGGCCTGCTCGCGGGCCTGGCCCTGACCGGCCTGAAGACGCGGGTGATCGGCATCAGCGCCGACGAAACCGAGGCCAGGCTGGTTCGCGTGGTGGAAAACCTCGAACGCGATCTGCTTGCTCTTCTCCACTCCCCCGAAAAGCCGCTCAAGGCGGAGGTCCGCGACGGTTTCGTGGGCGAGGGTTACGGCCTGCCCACCGAAGCCTCGCGCGGAGCGCAGCGTCTCTTGGCCCGCAGCGAGGCTCTGGTTGTGGACCACACCTACACCGCCAAGGCCCTGGCCGGGCTCATCGCCCTGGTCCGCGAACGTTCCCTGCCCCTGGGGACATCCCTCCTCTTCTGGCACACCGGCGGTCAGGTGGGAGTGCTCGCCTGATGGCAAATCGCGGGGCCGCTCCCTTCATCCTGCGCCTGGCCTTCCGGAATCTCTCGAGGCATCGGCGGAGGACGGCTCTCACCATCGCGGCGCTCTCCTTCGGCATCGCCTTGATGGTTCTCGGCCAGGCCTGGACCGACGCCATGGAGCGCGCGGTGGTGGAGCCTGCGAAAAACGCCACCCTCGGCCACGTGCAGGTCTATCGAAGCGACGCCGCTGTGGATGAAACGGGCGAGATCTCGTTCATCATGCCGCAGAACAATTACCGCCTGATCCAGAACCCGGTGTCACTGATCGAAGACATCAAGCGTCTCGATGCGCGGGTGGAGTCCGGCCTGGCCCGGCTGATGGTGGGAGCGCTTCTCTCCTTCAAAGACACCACCATGGACGGCGTGTTGATCGGCATCGACCCAAAGGCACGCGCCGCCACCTATCCCGATCTCTCCGTGGTCCTTGGCCGGCATTTTGAACCCGGGGAGAAAGGCGTGCTCATCAATCGCGGTGTGGCCCGCAAGCTCGGCATCGGTCCGGGCGACGACATGGTGGCGCTCGGCACCACTTCGGACGGTCGGCTCAATGGGACGCGGCTGCGGGTCACCGGTGTCTACACGATCAAGGGCCTCGAGGCCTACGAGTGGGGATCCTGTTACGCCGATCTGGCCTCGGTGCAGGAGCTGCTCGACGTGCCCGATCAGGCCGGTCTTCTGGTGCTGCGGCTGGACGACGCCGGGCGCGAGTCGGAGGCGGTGCGCGACACACTGAACGCCGGATTCAAGGCGAAGGGCACCAACGCCGTGGCCTTCACCTGGAAGGACATGGGCGGTCCCTTCATCGGAGGCATGCTGGTCACGAACTTCATCGCCACCATCATGAACTTCGTGATGGGCATCATCGTGGCCGCGGGAGTGCTGAACACCGTGCTCATGGCCACGTTCGAGCGCACGCGGGAGATGGGGACCATGCGGGCCATGGGGGCTCGAAAGCTCGACGTGTTGTCGGTGTTCCTCTCCGAGGGCTTCCTGATCGGCGTCTTCGGGGCCGCCCTCGGCGCGTTCCTGGGTGCGACCGCCATCGTGTTCTTTTCCCACTACGGGATTCCCGCGTTCAGCGAAGCCCAGAAGTACACCTACGGCGGTGATCGGCTTTATCCCATGCTCAAGCTTCTCGATGTGGTGCGGCCACCCGTGATCATGCTGGCGGTGAGCGTGCTCGCGGCACTCGCCCCCTCTCTCTCCGCGGCGCGGCAGCGGCCGGCCGAGTCCCTGCGCTACGTATGACCATCGCCTCCCTCGATCTTCTTCTCTACGGATTCACCGGCGCCCTCACCGGAATGATCGGCGCCCTGCTCGGTCTGGGCGGTGGCGTGTTTCTCGTGCCTCTCCTCGCCCTCGGTTTCCACCTCGAGCCACGCACCGCGGTGGCGGCGAGCTTGGTGGCGGTCATCGCGAGTTCCTCGAGCACCACACTCGTCAACATGAAACGCGGCCTGGTGAACATCCCCCTCGCCTTCGCCCTGCTCCTCACCACCTCACTCGGGAGCCTGGTCGGCGGGGAGATCGCCGAGCACATCACCACCCGCACTCTTTTTGCCGTCTTCGCCTCGACCCTGTTCGTGGTGGCCATCATCGTGACCTCGCGGTCGGGGACGCGGAACGTGATCGACGATGCGACACTCGACGTGGGGACACTCGGGGGCCGGGTCCTCGAGAACGGGAAGACGCTCAGCTACCGCATGAAGCGGCTGCCTCTGGCCATGACGGTTTCGCTGGTCGCGGGTGCGATCTCCGGCCTGCTGGGGGTGGGCGGCGGTGTCATCCAAGTCCCGGTGCTGAACTCCTTCTGCGGTATTCCGATTCGGGTGGCCGCGGCGACCTCCGCCTTCATGATCGGCCCCACCGCCGCGGTCTCGGCTTTCATCTATCTCGGCCGGGGCGACATGGATCCACTCATCACCGCTGCGGTGGCTTTAGGCTCACTGCCCGGAAGCATTCTGGGCGCCTGGGCTTCGCGAAGGATGCCGGTGAAATCGATCAAGGGCATCCTCGCCACATCCCTGGTTCTGGTGGCTTTGCGGCTTTCCATCGCCGCTTTCTGGATGTGACCCGTCTCACCGCCGCCTCTCACGGCGGTGGGGTCGGCTTCGGACCGTCTGCTAAGTTCGCAGGCCTTCCAAGTGTCATGACCAGCTCAAAGCCTCAACCCGATTCGTCTCCCCCCGCTCCGAAGGGGTCGGGCGAGCCCTCGTTCCGGGTCCCGCCACCCGTGGTCGAGCCGCCCGCCCATGCTGAGACCGGAGAAACGGTTCGCCCCACCTTCCCGAGGATCTTCGGGACCTACGTGCTCGAGGAACTGCTCTCGCGCGGTGGCATGGCCGAGATCTATCGGGCCCAGCGCACCGGCCCACACGGTTTCCGCAAGACCGTGGTGCTCAAGAAGATCCTCCCGGGGCTCTCCCGCAACGACGAGTTTCGCGCCTTGTTCATCGAGGAAGCAAAGACGGTGGCCCTTCTCGACCACCCTCACATCGTCCCTGTTCACGAGCTGGGCGAAGTCAACGACGACCTCTTCATGACCATGGAGTACGTGAACGGCTTCGACCTCAAGACCATGCTGCGGGAGGCGCAGAACAAGGGCCTCAAGCTCCCCCTCGACCTCGCCGTCTACATCGGGGCGCGCGTGGCGAGCGCTCTCGATTTCGCCTTCACCCGCGAGGGTCCGGACGGCCGACCGTTGCAGATCGTGCACCGCGACGTCTCGCCCGCAAACATCATGATCTCCTTCGCGGGAACAGTGAAGCTCACCGACTTCGGCATCTCCAAACCGTCTTCGTACATCGAGGCACGCAAACACGCCCCCCAGGGACGCCTCCAGTACATGAGTCCGGAGCAGGCCGCGGGCGGCCCCCTCGACGCGCGGGCCGACATCTTTTCCCTGGGCGTCATCCTCTACGAAATGATCGCGGGCCGAAGGCCCTTCGCGGGCAACCCGGACATGCCCTCGGTGGACGAAGTCCGCAAGGCCGACATCGTGCCCCTGCGTTTCATCTCCTCCCGGGTTACACCGCGGCTCGAGCGGGTGGTGATGAGTGCGGTGGCCAGTTCTCCGGACGACCGCTATTCGGACGCGGGGAAGATGGCGGCCGCTCTCGACCGTGTCCTCCACGAGCACCCCGCGGTTGGCTCGCCGCAGCTCGCCCAGTTCATGCGCTTCGTCTTCGAAGCGACCTCGCGGGAAAGCCGGCCTACCTCGTAAGTCCCTGCAAAGCATCGGGAATGGGCGACGCGGTACACTAGAAGGGTGGTCCGCCTCCCGCGGTCCGGTCACTTGCTAAAGAAATAACAGAGGGATCCCTTTTGGCCTGGTTCAAACGCGAAGACCAGAAACTTCCGGTGGGCGAGCAGGTCAACCGCGTCCCCGAGGGCCTGTGGATCAAGTGCACGGGGTGTCGCGAGATCATCTACCGCAAGGATGTTCTGGCGAACGCGTCGGTCTGCCCCAAGTGCGCCTTCCACTTCCGGATCACCGCCCGCGAGCGCCTGGAGCTTCTGTTCGACGGTCCGTACTCCGAATTCGACCGTGAACTCGCGAGCGCCGACCCCCTCAAGTTCAAGGACACCAAGGCCTACGCTTCGCGCCTGCTCGACGGCCAGGAAAAGACCGGCGGCAAGGACGCTCTGGTGAGCGCGTCTGGGAAACTGGACGGGCGCGACATCCTGATCTGCGCCATGGAGTACGGCTTCATCGGCGGATCGATGGGCGTGGTGGTGGGCGAGAAGATCACCCGGGCTGCGGAACGGGCCATCGGATCCAAAGCCCCATTGATCGTGGTGTCCTGTTCGGGTGGAGCCCGCATGATGGAGGGGGCCCTGTCCCTCATGCAGATGGCCAAGATCTCGGCTGCCCTCGCCCGTCTCGACGACGCGAAGATCCCCTTCATCTCCGTTCTGACCGACCCCACCACGGGCGGCGTCACCGCGTCTTTCGCCATGTTGGGCGACCTCAACATCGCGGAACCCGGCGCACTCATCGGCTTTGCGGGTCCCCGGGTGATCGAACAGACCATCCGCCAGAAGCTGCCGGAAGGGTTCCAGCGATCCGAGTTCCTCCTCACCCACGGAATGATCGACGCGGTGATCGATCGGCGCGAGCTGAAGGACTCGATCGCGCGCAGCCTGCGTCTGTTCCTCGACTAGCAGGGTCCAAGGCACTCCGAGCTTTCGCTCCTTCGCCATGACCGGCCCCATCGATCTGAACGCCGACGTCGGCGAGAGCTTCGGGGCCTGGTCCATGGGCCAGGACGAAGCGCTTCTGCCTTCCCTCACTTCGGTGAACGTGGCCTGCGGCTTCCACGCCGGGGATCCCGTCATCATGGATCGCACGGTGACTGCGGCGTTGGCACGAGGGATCCGCATTGGCGCGCACCCGTCACATCTGGATATCCGCGGTTTCGGACGGCGCGAGGTTCAGGCCACGCCCGAGGAAGTCGAGACGGATGTGCTCTACCAGGCCGGGGCTTTGCGGGCCTTCGTCGAATCACGCGGCGGACGACTGTGGCACGTGAAGCCTCATGGCGCGCTCTACAACCAGGCCGCGCGCGATCCCCAACTCGCCCGCGCCATCGCCCGGGGCGTGCGCCGACTGGGCGGAGGCGTGACCCTGGTGGGACTATCGACGTCGTCGGCCTTTCGCGAGGCTGCGGCGAGCGAGGGTGTGGGTTTCGCGGGCGAAGCTTTCGTCGACCGCGCTTACGAGGCGGACGGCAGCCTCGCCAAACGCGGCAGCCCGGGCGCCGTCTTCGACCGTCCAGAGGCGGCCGCGGCCCAGGCGGTCAGCATTGCCACCACGGGGCGGGTGACCACGCGCGATGGCGCCAGCGTCGACGTCTTGGCCCAGACCCTGTGTCTGCACGGCGACAACCCGAACGCGCTGGATATCGCTCGCGCCGTGCGGGCCGCCCTCGAAACCGCGGGGGTCAAGATCCAGGCCCTCGGTCCGCACGGACCGGCGTAGCCCACCATGGCCGCCGCGTATCCGCGGGTTCTGCCGGTGGGCGACCGCGCGGTCACGGTGGAGCTGTCGGCCACGCTCGACGCGGAAACCGTGGCCCGGGTCCGGGCTCTCGATGAGCGCGTCCGGGCACGCGCTCTGCCGGGAATACAGGAGACCGTCCCCGCCTACGCCTCTCTCCTGGTTCTCTACGATCGCGAGCGCGTGCCTTTCGCTGGACTGCGGACGGCGCTTCTCGAGCTGACGCGGAATCTCGAGTCGAGCGAGGGCTCGGGGCGACGCATCGAGATTCCCGCGCTCTACGACGGGGAGGATCTCGAGGAAGTGGCCAGCGCCTGTGGTCTCACCACCGCGGCGGTCGTCGAACTCCATAGCTCCCGCGAGTACACCGTTCTCATGCTCGGCTTCTCCCCCGGTTTCGGCTACCTCGGGTTCGTCGATGAACGACTGCGCGTGCCCCGCCGCAAGACGCCAAGAACGCGGGTGCCGATGGGCGCGATCGCCATCGCGGGCGCCCAGACCGGGGTGTACCCACGCCCACTGCCCGGGGGCTGGAATCTCCTCGGCCGGACGTCGATCCGGCTCTTCGATGCCGCGAATCCTCAGCCCTCGCTGCTCATGCCGGGAGACTCGGTCCGCTTCGTCCCCGCGCTGACTCTCCCCCAGCCATCATCGTCGTCCCGCGTGTCCTTCTCGGCGCACGGTGTACGGGTCATCGAGCCAGGGATCCTTACCACTATTCAAGACGGCGGGCGCGATGGTTGGCGTCGGCTGGCCGTTCCCCGCGCCGGCTTCGCTGATGGGGCGGCGGCGCGGCGCGGCAATCGTTGCCTCGGGCGACTGGAAGACGCGGCGGTCATCGAGATCTGCGGCCCCGGCCTGCGCCTCACGTTCGATCGCGCGACCTTCATCGCCATCACTGGTCCTCGCGTGGACGCCCTACTCGAACGAGGCGATCTCGAAGGCGGGCGGATGAGCATGCCCATGAACGTGGCGGTGCGTGTGCGGGCCGGAAATGCGCTCACCGTCACGGGCATCGAGAACGGGGCCCGGGGTTATGTGGCCATCGCGGGAATGGAGGCCCCCGCGGTTCTCGGCTCGGCCTCGGTGGATCCAGGCTCCGGTTTTCTCCGACCTCTCGAGGCCGGGGACAACTTCGAGGTGGGCGCGGTCGATGCCGACCGGGTGCGGCGTGATCCCGTAGCCGTGCCACCGCGCCGGGACACGGTGCGCGTGATCCTCGGCCCCCAGGCCGACCACTTCGACGAGGAGACGATCGAAACGTTTCTCCGCGCCGCCTGGACGGTTGGTCTCGACAGTGACCGCGTGGGTACGCGGCTCAATGGCGCGACCCTCGTCCATCGGGGGCCCGCCGAGATCGTTTCGGACGGTATGGTTCCGGGCTGCATCCAGGTCCCTCCTGACGGCCGGCCCATCGTGATGTTGTCGGACTGCCCCACCACCGGCGGATATCCGAAGATCGCTTGCGTGCTGAGCGACGACCTCGGGATCGTGGCCCAGGCTGAGCCGGGGAAGACCTTGCTTCGCTTCGAAGCGGTCTCAATCGACGCGATCTAGCGGCGGCTGTCGCCCCGGTTCCTCTATCGTTCGGCGTGGCCATGCTCCCATCCGAACCAACCCGCCGTGTCCTCGTCCTGTTTCTCGTGGCACTCGCGGGCGGATGCGGCCGGACGGAGGCCCCGGTGAAGGACACGAGCCGCGCTCCCGTGATCCCGGCCTCCATCCTGCTCATCACCCTCGACACCACCCGGGCTGACGCAGTGGGTCCGGGCGCGAGCGGCATCGACACCGCGGCTTTCAATGCCCTGGCTCAGCGCGGGCGGCTCTTCTCCCGCGCCTACGCTGCGGTTCCAGAGACCTTGCCCTCGCATAGTTCCATGATGACCGGCCTCTATCCCGCGGGCCACGGGGTTCACGAGAACGCGCGCACCCTGGCCGCGGAGCACCCGCGTCTGGCCGAACGACTTCAGCAGGCGGGTTATCAGACCGCGGCTTTCGTCTCTTCCTTCGTGCTGGCCCGACGTTTTGGCCTCAGCCGCGGGTTTGAGGTGTACGACGACGTCGAGCAGACGGAGCGGACGGCCCGGGACACCACCGATCGCGCCCTCGCTTTCCTGAACACACCCTCGACGAAACCCCGGCTCGTCTGGGTCCACTACTTCGATGCGCACACACCCTACGCCCCGCCCGAACCCTTCAAGACACGCTACGCCAAGAACCCCTACCTCGGCGAAGTGGCCGGGGTTGATGAGCAGATGGGCCGCCTCATCGAGAGCTTCGAGAAGAATGTCGGCGGGCCCCGCGCCATCCTGGTGACCGGCGATCACGGTGAGGGACTGGGCGACCATGGCGAATCGCAGCACGGGAACCTCGCCTACGAATCCACCATGCGCGTCCCCTTCGTGATGGTGGCTCCGGGGATCGCACCGTCGGTGAGTGACGATCCGGTGAGCGTCCGGCGGATCTTCCACACCGTGCTGGATCTGGCCGGTCTGGATTCCACCCTCAGCCTACGGGGCCCGAGCGTTTCCGAGGTGGTTCTGGGCGAGGCCATGAAGCCCTTCCTCGAATACGGCTGGCAGCCCCAGGTCATGGCGGTTGAGGGCGTGCAGAAGGTGATCCTCGCCGGCCGGAACGAGGTCTACGATGTCGTGGCTGATCCCAAGGAGACTTCGGACCTTTCGGCCTCGGTGACGCCCTCACGCCCCATCCGCACGGCGCTTCAGGACTATCCGCTTCCTTCTCCGAACGCCGCCCGCGCGCCCGCAAACCTCGACGAGGAGGATCGCAAGAAGCTCGCGAGTCTCGGCTATGTGAGTGCGGGCGCCGCGCCGGTCATCCGCAAGGACGCGCCGCGACCGATCGACATGGTGCGCTTCTTCTCCCTCATCGAACAGGCGTCCGGCCTGTTCGTACGCGGAGAGTACGCCCGGGTCATCCCCCTGCTCGAAAGGCTGATCGCCGAGGACACACACAACCTCGACGCGGTCCTGCGCCTCGCCACGGCACACTCCGCGCTTGGCCACGACGAGAAGGCACTGCGCCTCTTCGAGCGGGCGAAGGAGATCGCTCCACTCTCATCCGACGTGAGGACCTATCTCGCCCTGCACCTGGCGCGGGGACGGGAGTGGGAGACGGCTGTCCCCATGCTCGAGCGCATCGTGGGCGAATCGCCCGATCGGCTGCCTGCCCTCGAGGCTCTGGCCCGCATCCGCGAGCGGCAGGGACGGGCTGAGGAGGCAATGGCGCTGCTGCGGAGCATCCATGCCCAGCGCTCGCCAACCGCGGTCGAACTAAACCGCCTCGGCGACCTGGCCATGGGCCTTGGGCAAACACCCACCGCAATCGAAGCGTTCGAACAGGCGCGCGCTCTCGAAGCCAAGGCCTTCCGCCGCGACCTCGAGCTGGGCGTGTTGTATCTCGCAGATCGGCGCTACGAAGAAGCGCGCGATGCCCTCGATCGCGTGCCGGCCTCGCACCCTGAATATCCGATGGCGCTCTTCAAACGGGCCCAGGTGAGCGTCCTGCTGCGCGAACCGGACCAGGCCGCGCGCATCGCGCGGGCACGCCTGAAGGCGGACGCGAACACGCGCGAGCTGATCGCCCGGGAGCGTCTGTTCCAGAACGCTCAGCCGGGCCGGCAATAAAAAAGGCCCGGCATTTCTGCCGGGCCATACTTCAAGAAGCGTCTCCTAGAAGCGGAGTCGCGCCGTCAGTTCGAGACGCCGCGGATCGTAGTAGTTCCGCGGCACACCGAAGGCCGAGTTGTTGAACTCCGCTTGGATGTTGTAGCCCGTCTGCTTGTTGTAGACGTTGAAGACGTTCGCGACGAACTGCAGCCGCATCGACCCCGACAGCTTGACGTCTTGCGTGTAGTTGAGGTCGAGCTGGTGGTGCGCGGCGGTGCGACGGGACCCGGCCTTTTCGGCGTACCGGTTGGTGTTCGACGTCGAGGTGGTCAAAGCGCGGTACGGCTCGTAACTCAACATCTCCCAGGGCTGACCCGACTGGGCCAAGAAGAAGGCGCCGATCGTTGCCTTCCACTTGAGTTGCCACGAACCAAACGCTTTCAGCAGGTGCGGGCGGTCGCCGCGAAGAGTGCCGTCTTTGAAATCCCACAACTGACGTCCGGCGCTGTCCGCGATGTTGGAGGAGCCCATGAAGATCGCCGCGTCGTTGCCGCCGGTGGTGTTGTCCTGGTCGAAATTGCCGTAGTAGCGGCTGCGGGTGTAGGAGAGGTTGCCCTGGCCTTTCGACCCCCTCCACTCGATCTCGAGCGAGCCTTCCCAGTAGCGGGTGTAGGCGCCGTCGAGCTCGGCGATGACGTAGGTGGATCCGCTGCCGATCTGGGCGAGCTTGGCGGTGAGATCTGGGATGTACAGCTCTCGCGGGATGCCTGCCGGGGGATTGAAGGCCACGCGGGCATTGTTGTTTGTATCCTCCCAGAAGTTGGACCCGCGGCGGTGACGGCCGTACAGACGGGCGGTCACGCCGTTGCCGAGCTTCTTCGCAGTTCCGAGAAGGAACTCATCGGTGCGGCGCGCGTCGAGGTCATCCTGGAAGAGTTTGCCGGAGGACGACGCCACAGGCACCGCAGCGAAGAGGACGCCGTTCCTGTCGAAATACGCGTCGTAACGGGCACCGGCGAGATTGCGGGACCAGGAAGCGGCGCGGGGCAGGGAACTGGCTGCCGGCTTGTACTGCGCGAAGCCCGCGTAGATGGTGTCCTCGCCGTTGTAGGCCCAGGTGGCGCCGAGGCGCGGCTGGATCATCTTCTTGAAGCCCAGTTCGTACATCTCGTACTTCGTACCACGGGAGAAGGTGTAGCCCGACAATGTGCTCGAGTCGTTCTTCAGATCCTGACCGTAGAGCGTGTCTTTGCTGGTGATGAGTCCCAGGTTGAACGTCCACCGGCCGGCGCGGATGGTGTCGTTGAACTCCAGGTTGAGCTGCTTGTACTCGGAGTGGATCGGCGCGATCGTGCCCGCGGCCTGCTGCGAGAACGTGGCCTGGTAGAACACCGGCACCCCCCCCTGCTGCGTGCGGCCGCCCGGTGCGCTGATGAGGCCCCAGCCGTTCGAGCTGCGAACCAGATCCTCCGTTTCGCTAGAGATCTGAGCCCCAATGTGGATGTCGTGGGTCACACTGCCGCCCACGGTGAGGTTGTAGCCAATCTGAGCGGCCTCACGGTAGAAGTCCTGGTCGTTGAACTCGAGGCCATAGCCCACGATGCCGCCGCCGGTGCGGACGCCGGCTGAGTTGGTGAAACCGTACCGCGAGATCAGAGGCGCCACAAAGGCATTCTGAGTGCCGTCACCGGCAATCGGGGTGGGAACCACGAAACGTCCAAGGGTGTCGAGGCTGTTGACGTCAAGACGCGTACCCACTGAGGTGCTGGGAGTGGCGCTCGAAATCGAGTCGGGCCGGCCCCCGGTAGGATTGGCGAAGTTCGTGTACTTGAAGGTCGCGTAGCTCCGCGGGCTGATCACCCATGAGCCGTCGGCGGTGAAGATCTTCTGGAGCGCCTCGGCGCCGCTTCCCGACGTGGGCGCGGAATTCACGGCGAACTGGTCGCTTACCTCAAGGCGCTTCGAATAGCGGTAGCTCGCGTTCAAGAGGACCTTCGAACTCGGGGTGAACGTCAGCTTGCCAAAACCCTCGTTGCGCGTGCTCTTGTAGTTGGGAAGCTCGCCGTACGAGTTCGCCTGGTTCTCACGAGTGACGGTGGGACGGTAGTAGGAGGCGTAGAAGAAGAGCTTGTCCTTGACCACGGGGCCGCCGAGGCCGGCGGTGATCCAGTCGCGATCCTGATCGTAGCGGGTGCGCGTTCCCGACTTGAGGGCCGCGCTCATGTTCTGGTTCTGGAGGCGATAGTCGACCTGGCCCGTGAACCTGTCCGAGCCGGACTTGCTGACGGAGTCGACGGTCATGCCGCCCGACCGGTCGAAGTCGACGGCGCGGGCGCCGCCCTTGATCACGTTGACCTGGGCGATGTCATGAGAGGAGGGCTCGGCGGCCAGCGTGCCGAAAAGGGGCAGGGTGACGTTGACGCCGTCGAAGTTGTAGACGTTGTCCTGACCGCTGCCGCCAACCGACTGTCCGCGGATGGAGTCCTGCGTGTACATCACGCCGGGGAGGAGCTTCATCAGGTCGCGATATTCGGTGCCCGTGGGGAGTTCCGTGAGCTGGGTGGACGTGAGGCCGGTAGCAACGGTGGCGGTGTCCTTGTCGATGAAGGTCGTGGAAGCCGTGACTTCAACCGCCTCGGTGAGGCCGCCGACGCCAAGCCTGGCGTCGACCGAGGCCTCCTGGGCGAGCTGCACATACACCTTCTTGGTCACGGTCTGCATGCCGGAGAGGGTGAAGGTGACGGTGTACTCGCCGGGGGGAAGGGCGGGCAGGCGGAAGTCGCCGTTGCCTCCGGTGGTGGTGGCGCGGGGTCCGGGGAGGATGTTCGACCGGGCTTCAACGGTGACGCCGGGGAGGACGCCTCCGCTCGTGTCCGTGACCTTGCCGGAAATCGAGCCCGTCTGCTGTGCAAACAGGGGCGTCGCTGAAACCAGCATCGCTAGAGAGAGAAAAGTGCGCCAGGCGCGGGAAAGACTCATTCGAACCTCCTCGAAAATGTCGAAATTCTTGATCGGTCCCAAAGGCAGGTGGGACCGCCAAACACAGTGTCCGCGCAGGCTACCACGGCCCCGCCCCGCTCCAAACGCAGTGCGGCCCTTGTAGGCCGCGCGAGTTTCAATGCGCCTTAACGGCGGCGGCAAGGGCCCGGGCGAGATCGAGGGCCTTCAGGTTCGAGGGTTCAACTTTCAGCACGGCCTGGGCCTCCGTTGCCGCCTCATCCAATCTCCCGAGATTGGCGAGGGTGAGAGCCAGGTTGAGCCGGACTCTCGGTTTCGAATCGTCGCGGGCCAGGGACTCCCGGAAGACGACCACCGCGCCCTCGCCGTTTCCCGCAAGGGAGAGGGCTTCGCCATAACGACCGAGCAGGGGAGCGGTGCGGGGCAGTCCGCTGCGAATCGCCGCTTCGAAGAAACGGACGGCGGAGAAGGGATCGCCCGACACAAGAAAATACTCGGCGATGGCCAGGCTCTCCTCCTTGATCAAGGAGCCTTCCACCTGGGAGAGCAGGGAGGTCGCGGGTCCGATCCGGCCCTCCTTGAGGTAGGCCCGGCCGATGCGCAGGCGCAGGGCGCCCGGGTCCTTGGAGCGAACCTGCGCGCCGACCATGAGGGCGCGCGCTTCGTCGATCTTGCCGGCGACGATCAGGCCCTCCATCTCCGCGATTTCGGCCTCCGACGTGGGGCGGTTCTGCCACGACTGGTAGCCAAGCGCGGCTAAGCCCAGTATCAGCGCCGTCGCCAGGGTCGGTTTGAGGAGGCCTGTCCTCTTCGTGATACGCTCCTCGCTCTTCAAGCTACCCATCCTACAGCGGCCCTGGTTGGCCGCAACGACGTATCGCGGAGAGATGCCGGAGTGGCTGAACGGGCCAGGTTGCTAACCTGTTGTGCGGGGTTTCCTGCACCGGGGGTTCGAATCCCCCTCTCTCCGCCAGCTTTTCCGGGCCGGAGGCCCGAAAAGCTCGGCAGAGAGAGGGGGCGTCGGCGCCTTACTTCGTGCGGCGTCGAATCCCCCCTTCAATGGCTTCAGAGGGCGAAGCCCTCCGAAGCCGAAGGGAAGCAGCGGCGGTCCTTCGCGGTGGCGCGCGACCACGGTCTACTCGTTGTGCGCGGCTTCGTCAGCTCGCCATCCGCAACGGCTCTGCGATCGTGATCGTGGAATAGCGATCTTTCTGCCGCTTGGCCAGACCCGCGGGAAGCTCGAAGGCGATTGGCATCTGGCAGCGGTCGCAATAGACGAAATCAAGATGTCGGCCATCAGGCACGACAGCCTCATACGCGTCGAAGGTGAGGGCGAGCGTCTGCTCGGAGCCGCAGAGGCAGTTGAGGGAGAGAGTCTTGGGAATCTTCATGGCGGGAAGGTACTTGCCCACCGTGACGGATCGGGTCCCTTGGCGCCGCGCAACCCCGGATTCCCTCTGGGGCGAGAGTGCGAAATGGCCCCCGGTAGGCTCAAACTTGAATGCCATCGGGGTTTCCGCAAACCCACCACGCCGCTATCAGTCCACGGTCTGCGGGTCGGCCCCGTGAGCCTTCCTCCAGCGGCGGGCAACGGACACTGGGTCCTCGGGGCGTTTAGAGCCAAGGTGCTCGACCACTCGAAGGGTGGTCTGCTTTGCGCCGAAGAGCGCGGGACCCAGCAAGAGGTGCTCTGCCCTCCGCATGGCTATGCGTAGGATGCCGTGGGAGCCCCATGGGACGGCGGCGGCCTCTGCTTCGTCCATGACACCGCCAATGTCGAGCGTCTTGCGGTCCAACGCGGACGTGGAGGCCACATCAAAAGAAAGTGAGACAGGCTCGTCGCCAGGCCACTCGACGCGCCTCACCTGGGTGCCGGCCTTTTTCGCGTGACGGATCAGCAGCCGACCCACTTCATGGCGGTGACATCCGGCATGGCTGCCGGCGCACGAGCAGAAGAAGATCACGCGGCGGCTGGGTGTCTCTACAGCAAGACGGCGCAGATCAGCGACGGCCGCGGGGCGACGGATCTGTATCCCTTCTCTACCCTCGCGCACCCGCTCGTTGCCGAGGTCGCGCATCCAAAGGTAACGAGCGGAGCCGACCAGCTGCTCGAATGCCTTGTCGCGAAACCCGATCGCCCGGACGCTGCGCGACACGCGGGCGTCGACCCACAGGGGTGGCTCGAATCCGCGCCCTTTTTCCACTCTGTCGACGGCGGCCACCAAGCGCGCGGTTCCCGACCCGCACCCTTCGTAGCCGAAGCTGAAGACGGTCAGGGGGTCGCCGGGATCGGCCCTTCGGATCAGTGCGGGGTTGTTGACAGGGAGGAAGCCGGGTGTGTGGATGAGGGCGTAAGGGCGGATGAAATCCGGGGCGATTGCCTGGCCGGTGTCGCGCAGAAGCAGGTCTTGGGTTCGGTGCCGCTGTAGCGACCGCAGCACGCTCGCGCGGACATGCGTGCCGCTACCGGATAGCTCAACTCGATCGAGTAGTGCCCAGCCAACGAGGTTTGAGCAGTCATACGCCCCATCGGACACCAGCAGGGCAACTCGCTGTTTCTGAGCACGCGCCTCTTGGAAGATGTGAGCCGCACTTGTCCACCGTTTGCCTTCGTTGAAGGTCAGGGATCCCGCATCGAGCGCTTGCTTGAAGCGTGTCCCCGCCAGCGTGGTGTAGACCGCGTATCGAAAGAGCCTGGGATCAGCCAAGGGATTCCTCTCTCTTCAGACGCCGGGTCACACGGGGCTCCAACTTGACCCAAATGACCGCCCCCTGCGGGTGGCGGTACGGTATGGGCTTTCGGAATCGCCGGGCGTTGCGGAGGACCCAAGCGTAGGTTGTCTGGTATTCGAGGGTGTCCGCCCGGAAGCCGGCCTTTCGCGTGTTCCGCTGTAGTTCGGCCAGGGACAAGGGGCCAACGACTCCAACTATTCCGCAAACACCGACGAGCTCACCGGACCCACTCTGGATCAGCGCAACGGGGCCACGTTTGGTGGTTGCCTTGCCTCGGATCTCCCACGTCTTGGTCCCGGCCAGGATGCGATCAAGCGGTTCCTTCTTTATGCACAGACCGCGGGTAATTCCGCCTTCCTTCTGCGACGCGGCTCTCATGACTCCACGACTGACATGGTCATCGAAGGCGCGCATGTCCGCGCTCTTACGGCCTGAATGGAGGGGGCGAGGCGCAATTCGGGGCCGGCCTTTGTTCGGGTGGTGGTGGGCGATGAACGTGGCGGTCATCTCGAGGCATCGTACCGCGAAGGGTTGATCGTATTCGCTCGTCCCCAGAAGGAGCGCGACCCCCGCGTGGCGACGGGCGTGCGGAGGCCGCTGGCCCCCCGACTGAGCTGGAGGCCCGCAAGGCTCCTCTGAATCAATGGCGACGCGGCAGCGTCGCTCCGTTCATGAAAGATGACATGCGGGCCGGAAACCGAAGGAGGGGTCTCCGGCCACGGCCGCAGCGACACCTCGCGTCGCGCGGCCATCGCGCGGGCCACCACGGGACGCCCACGATTCGTTGAGAACGATCGTCGGGATTAGAAGGCGTGGTCTTGAGGGCGCGCAGCCCGGCCTTGGACCTGCGCGAAGCCTGCCCGAAGGCGAACGCCCACAAGGACACCCACCCTTCGACGGACACCTTTCGTCGGAGCTCAGGGACCACCAGGGGTGCCCTACAGTTTTGATCTCGAATCGCGTTGCGCTACAAGCCGTCGAAAAAATCCACCTCACCGGTTTCGAGGGAGTACTCGGCGCCCACAACTTGCAGGCCGTTCTGGGCGATCAGGCGTTCGAGGATCTGGGAGCCGTGGCGGAGCTGGTTCGCCGAGGCGCGGATGTTGGCGCGGACGGCGCGGTGCTCGAGCGCCGGGCCGTCGCTGGGCTCGCCGCCCTCGAACAGAGCCTCCACCGCCGGACGCACGCGGTCGACAATCGAGCGGAGATTCGGGGAATGTCCTTCCGTGGGCCGACGCAACTCTTCAAGCGTCGCCAGAATGGCTCCGCAGCCGGTGTGGCCGAGGACAACGACGAGCTTGGTGCCGAAACGCTCGGCCGCGAACTCGACGCTGCCGATCTGCGAGGGGGCCACGATGTTGCCGGCCACGCGGATCACGAAGAGATCGCCGAGGCCCTGGTCGAAGATGATCTCGGCGGGAACACGGGCGTCCGAACAGCCCAGGATGATGGCGAAGGGGTTCTGGCCCTTGGTCAGTTCACGCCGCCGAGCCTCCGAGCCCAGCCGGTCCGCGTGCCCCACGCCGGAAACGAAACGGCTGTTTCCCTCTTTGAGGCGAAGGACGCCCTCGTTTGGTGTTGTCATTGGGGGCTCCATCTTGATTGAAGGTCGCTTCGACTGCTTCGCAGCACGGACCACCCTCAGCGACCGGTTCGCAGGAAGTCCCTTTGCTCCTACTTTGTGTCTGTTTTCAGGGGGGTTACGGTGACGGCGTCGAGCTTCTGTTTCTGCAACATGGCGACGAGCTTGGGGAGATCGGTGCGGATGATCGCGTCCATCTTCCCGAGCTGCACATCGAGACGGTCGGACAGAATCTTGAAGACCTCGCGGCTCTGGTCGGTTGGTCGCGCATCGGCGCTTTCAATCACGCCCTGCAACGCGGCGATCTTGTTGTTGAGCTTGATCGGGTAGTTGAGCGGGTCCTGCGAACTGCGGTTCTTCACCTGATAGATCTCGCCTTCCACCGCGGAGAGTTTGTCGTTGAATGAACGCGCCGCCACCAGAGTGGCCGAGGGCTTGCGGCCCGGCTTGCCCGTGTCGAGTTTCTTGATGCGCTCGTCAACCTGGGCCTTGATACCGCGGATGAGAAGCACAGCGTCGTTCGCCTGGCTCGCCTTGTTGCGCACCTGCATGGCCAGATCGAACTGGGCCTGCAGGTCGGCGTCGGTGACGTCCCGAAGCAGCGTCGGCTCGCGTTCGATTCTGAACTCGCGAGTCTGGCTGATGCCGTCGGCGGTCACACGCACCTGATACGTCCCGGTGGGGGCCACGGGACCGCGGGCGCTCGCCGCCCACATGATCATGCCGGGGAATTCAGTGGCGCCCGGGTAACGCAGGTCCCAGTTCACCCGATGATGGCCCATCACGATCGGCGGCTTGGGATCGCGCGGTCCGCGGAAGAAGTTCTCCTCGCCGCCTGCGGGGCGGTCGGCCGCCTCCTTGGCCTTGGCCACCTCGGCCTCGGTGTTGGTGAAGGTGCGGATCGAGCTTCCCCTGGCGTCGAGGATCTCTACGCGGATGTCCTTCACCGGCGCCTCGAGCGAATAATCGAACGTGGCGTTTCGTTCGAGACCGCGGCGCACGGACTGCGGAGTGAAGAGGTGGAGGAGGGAGACGTTGGCCGTAGCCTCGCTGCGCAGCTCGCGCAGAGGGCCGATGTTGTCCATCACGTAGAAGCCGCGGCCATGGGTGCCGATAACCAGATCGCGATCGGTGACCGCGATGTCGTGCACCGGAGTCACGGGAAGGCCCTGGCGTAGGGATTCCCACTTCGCGCCGTCATCGTACGAGACGTAGATGCCGTTCTCGGTGCCGAGGTACAACATCTTCGGACGCTTGATGTCCTCGCGGATGGCGCGGGCAAAATCGCGCGCCGCGACGCCCCCGACGATCTTCGTCCAGGTCTGGCCGTAGTCGTCGGTGCGGTAGACGTAAGGAGCGAAGTCGCCGCGGCCATAGCGATTCGCCGCGACATAGGCGGTGCCCGCGCGATGGGGCGACGCCTCGACAATGCTGATGCGCGCGAACTCGGGCAGATCCTTGGGCGTGACGTTCGTCCACGTCTTCGTCTTGTCGCGGGTGACGTGGATGTAGCCGTCGTCGGAACCCGTCCACATCACATTGCGGTCCACACGCGAAGGAGCGAAGGTGAAGATCGTGCCGTAGGTTTCAACCCCGGTGTGGTCCTTCGTGATCGGTCCCCCTGAATCCCCCATGGTGGAAGGGTCGCCGCGGGTGAGGTCGGGGCTCACTTTCGTCCAGCTCTGGCCTTCATTCGTCGAGAGCCACAGATGCTGCGAGCCGACGTACAGCTCGTTCGGATCGTGCGGTGAGAGAACAATGGGGAAAGTCCACTGGAAGCGCTCCGCGATCTGGCCCGAGGGATAACCCATTGGGTTGTCGGGATAAGGATTGATGGCGCGAGATTGGCCGGTCGAGCGGTCGAACTTCGAAATGTAGCCGCCGTAGCTGCCGGCGTAGAAGACGTCCAGTTTCGTGGGATGCGGGGCGATGTAGCCGCTTTCGCCGCCGCCCGCGGAGTAGAAGATGGGCGCCGTCCGCTCGCCGAACATGCTCTCGGAAGCCTGGCTCGAGACGCACGCGGTGGAGTTGTCCTGCTGAGCGCCGCACACGTGATACGGCACGTGGTTCGTGGTGGTCACGTGGTAGAACTGCGACGTCGGATAGTCCTGCTCCGTCCAGGTCTCGCCGCCGTTGACGGTGACATTGCCGCCGCCGTCGTTGCTCTGGACCATGCGCTTGGGGTCGTCGGGCGAGATCCAGAGGTCGTGGTTGTCGCCGTGTGGGACGCGGATGGTGGTCCAGGTCTTGCCGGCATCGGTGGTCTTGTGGAAGCCGACGTTCAAGACATAAACCGTGTCCTTGGCCTTGGGATCCGCGTAAAGCCGCGTGTAGTAGAAGGCGCGCTGGCGCTGCTCGCGGCGATCGGTGACGAGTTTCCAGGTCGCCCCGGCGTCGTCGGACATGAAGAATCCGCCATCCTCCGCCTCGATCTGCGCGTAGAGACGGTTGGAATCGGCGCCCGAGACCGTGATGCCCATCTTCCCGAGGACACCCTTGGGCAGGCCTGGGTTGCGCGAGATTTCGGTCCAGGTGTTTCCGCCGTTGGTCGACTTGAAGATGCCGCTGCCGGGACCGCCCGACGACATCATGTGCGACATGCGGAACGCCTCCCACAACGTCGCGTAGATGACGCTCGGATTGTTGGGATCGAGGGTCAGGTCGACCGCGCCCGTCTTGTTGTCGCGGAAGAGGACGCGGTCCCAGGTGGCGCCGCCGTCCTTCGACCGGAACACCCCGCGCTCGTCGTTCGGGCCCGCGACGTGGCCGAGAACCGCAGCGTAGACGAGGTCGGGATTGGTGGGGTGAACGCGAAGGCGGGAGACGGTCTGGCTGTCCTTGAGGCCGCTGTGTTTCCAGGTCTTGCCGCCGTCGGTGGTTTTGTAGACGCCGTCACCCTGGGCGATGTTGCCCCGGAGCTGAGCCTCACCCATGCCGATGTAGACCACATCGGGATTGGAAGGAGCCACCGCCACCGCGCCTACCGACGCCGAGTTGATCTGTCCGTCCGTCACCGGACGCCAATTGGTGCCGCCATCCGTGGTCTTCCAAAGACCACCACCCGTAGCGCCGAAGTAATACTCGTTCGGGCGCGCCGCACTTCCGGCAACGCCGATGCTGCGGCCGCCACGTTGCGGTCCGAGGCTGCGCCACTTCAAGGAGCCAAAGGGACCGGCCTGGGCTCCGGGGGTGCTTGCCGGTGGCCGCTGCGCGCTCGCGGCCACCGGGGCCAAGGCGACCACGGCGGCGAGGGCTGTCTGAAGCAGCCGGGACTTCGAAGGAATGCGGGGCATGGCGATGAGGACTCCTTACGTTTTCGAAGGGGTGGGCGGACGGCTCCCGAGGTCGAGTGATTCTACCGACGGTGGTGACCGTTCCACGTTTCCTCCGCGCAGCTTCTATCCTCAGAAACTCATGCGACTCCTGGCCATAGAAAGTTCGTGCGACGAGACCGCGGCCGCGGTGGTCGAGGACGGCCGGCTCATCCTCTCGAACGTGGTCTCGACCCAGTTCGATATCCACGCCCGCTGGGGCGGTGTGGTGCCTGAACTCGCCTCGCGACGGCATCTCGAGACCATCGGCGCAGTGGTGGACGAGGCCCTCCAAGTCGCGGGGACCGACGTGGACTCGCTCGACGCCATCGCCGTCACCTACGGTCCGGGCCTGGTGGGCTCGCTCCTGGTGGGCCTCGAATACGCGAAGGCCCTGGCCTTCGCCCACCGCAAGCCCCTGATCCCCGTGCACCACATCGCGGGCCACATCCATGCGCCGTTTCTCGCCTTCGATGACATTCCCCTGCCCACCATCGCTCTGGTGGTTTCGGGCGGACACACCAGCCTCTTCCTGATGAAGGAACTCGGTGTGTACGAACTTCTGTCCCGCACCCGCGACGATGCCGCGGGCGAGGCCTACGACAAGGTGGCGAAACTGCTCGGCCTCGGGTATCCGGGCGGGCCCATCGTGGACAAACTCGCGGCCACCGGACGCGACGACACCGTCTTTTTCAAGATGGCGAAGATGAGCGACGGGAAACCGGACTTCTCTTTCTCGGGACTGAAGACCGCGGTCTTGCAGTATGTGAAGAAGCACCACATTCCCTCCTGCGCCTCGCGCGACGACGTGCCCGAAAACGTTCGTGATCTGCTCGCCTCGTTTCAGAAGGCGGTGGTCACCGCCCTTCTGCGCCGGCTGAAGGATGCGGTCGAGAAACATCGGCCGAAGAGCGTGATCCTCACCGGCGGCGTGGCCGCGAACTCGCGTCTGCGCCAGGACGCGAAGACGCTGATGTCGCAACTGGGTGTCCCACTCTTCGTCCCTCCTCTCAATCTCACCACCGACAACGCGGCCATGATCGGTGCGGCGGGGGCGGTGGCCTACGCGCGGGGCGTCTTCGCGGGATCGAACCTCGAGGCCTCGCCCTTCGCCACCATCGGGGTGTGACCCGGGCCCAGCTTCGCTCGGCCGCGCGGAGGATCCTGCACAAGGGCCTGGCCGCGGTGGAACCGGGTTCTCTGGTTCGCTCGCATCTGCGGGTTCGAGGCCCGACGGTTTGGGCCGGCGGCCATCGATTCACAAAGTCGCAGCGTGTGTTCGTGGTGGCGGTGGGCAAGGCCGCGACTTCGATGGCCCGGGCCGCGCACAAAGCGCTCGGCTCCCTCATCACTTCGGCCATTGTGATCGCGCCGGTGAAACCTCCGCGTCTGCCCCGCACTCTCGGGTTCGTGGCCGGGCATCCCGTACCCGACGCCGCGGGTGTTCGGGCCGGGAGAGAAGTGATCAAGCTGGTGAAGACGGCGGAAGCGGACGACCTCGTCCTTCTGCTGCTCTCCGGTGGCGCTTCCTCGCTGATGCCCGCGCCGGCCGAGGGCGTGTCTTTGCGCGACAAGCAGAGGATCACCCGGCGGTTGCTCGCGCGCGGAGCCTCGATTGAGGAGCTGAACGCGGTCCGGAAACGCCTGTCGCGCCTCAAGGGTGGAGGTTTCGCCGATCTCGCCGCGCCGGCCCCCGTGATCACCCTTGCCCTTTCCGACGTTCCCGGCGACGACCCGGGCACCATCGGCTCGGGACCCACCACCAAAGATCCTGACGCTGCGCGGCTGGCGCGAAAGGCCATCAAGCGATACCTCACCGCGGACGAAATCCCACAAGGGATTCGCCAGGCTCTCGAACAGCCTGTGAAGCGAGGACGAAGCGCAAAGCCTTGGGGCACCGTGCTCATCGGCGCGGGCCGGACCTTTGCGAAAGCGGCGGGGAAGGAAGCGACGAGACTCGGCTTTCATGTTCGGGTGAGAGTGGACGCTCTCACGGGCGAGGCGCGGCTTCGCGGACCGAAGATTGTGGCCGCCTTCTGTGGGCTTCGTGGAGCCTCGCCGCACTGCCTCATCGCCACCGGCGAAACCGTGGTGAGAGTGCGCGGCCGCGGTCGGGGTGGTCGAAACCAGGAACTGGCGCTCAGCGCGGCGCCCGCGTTGTCGCGCGTGGGTCGAGAGGTTGTGCTCGCTAGTCTCGCCACCGACGGCGTCGATGGAAACTCGCCGGCGTGCGGTGGTCTGGTCGATGACCACACCGTGATCCGCGCGCGGAAGCGCCGTGTCGACATCGAAAGAGCCCTCGATGCGAACGACTCCACACCCGCTCTGCGCCGGCTCGGAGACCTGCTCGTCAGCGGGCCCACGGGAACAAACGTGGCCGACGCCACCATCGTACTGGGATAACCTCCAGACGTCCCCATGGCTGACGAAGTCACTGAAAACGCCGATCCTGAGCGGGAGGCTCCGTCCACGGGTGAGGGCCCCGACACCCGGAACCGCCTCGCCGAGGATCGCCTCGAGGAGGCCATGGGTGGATACCGTTTGCTCCAGACCGAGAATGAAGCTCTCCGCGCCCAGGTGACCGACCTGCTGGAAAGGCAGCGTGCGGCGAGCCAGGATCTGGGCGCCTCACTCGAAAGACAGAAGCGCGCAGTGGCGCGGGAACTGAAGACCGAACGCGAAGGCATCTACACCCGATACATCGAGATCCTCGACAATTTCGACCGCGCCTTCGACACCTTGGAGGCTCGCGCGGCCAGCCACAGTCTGATGGAGGGCTTCATCCTGGTGCGCAACCAGGTGGTTCAGGTCCTGCGCGACGGCGGCTTCGATCGCGTGCGCACGCTCGGCCTTCCCTACGATCCCAACACCAGCGAGGCCATCGAGCTGGAGCCGGTGGATGAACCGGCGCAGGACGGCATGGTGATCCGTGAGTTGCTGCGCGGCTACCGCCTCGACGAACAGGTGGTGCGCGCGGCCCGCGTGGTTGTGGGCCAATACACCCCGAAAGCGCCCGAAGATTCGGGAGAAACCATCCGCTTCGAGGACTCGGGAGAAACCAAGCGTTTTGAGGATTCCGGAGAAACTCTACGCATTCCCGAGGATGGCAATGAGGTTCCTCCCGTAAACGGCTCCGAGGGCGAGAAGAAGTAGAACCCTTCCCGCCTCCAGGGCGCGCGCGCCGCGCCTTTGTTCGAGCAGACGGGAAAGCACGACCAGGCTGAAGGTCACGAACAGGGCCACCAAAGCGAAACCCGCGGTCCCCAGTGTGGTGGCCCGAGCCAGAGCCACCGCGGTCAGTACCAGCAACGAGGCGAAGTGCGCGAACACGTACAGGCCCAAGGCCATCGGTGTGGGAGGGTCGCGGTTCTCGTCCTGCGGCCGGCCCACCTCGGGCGGTTTGATGATGCCCCCCTGTTCTTCAGGGCGCCAGCCCGGCACGGCCACGAAGGGCGTCAGGCGATCCTTCAAATTGGTAGCCCGGGATGAGACCGAAATGAGGTCTTTCCACCCCGCGAAGTTCGCCCAGAAAGGATTGATGCTCCCCAGCGGTTTCACCACGCCGTAGACCGGCTCGTCGGTCTCGGGCACGAAGGTGCCGAACATCCGGTCCCAGATGATGAAGACGCCGGCGTGATTCCGATCGATGTAGCGCGGGTTGCGCCCGTGGTGCACGCGGTGGTGCGACGGAGTGTTGAAGACCCATTCAAGCGGTCCAAGTTTCCCGATCAGCCGGGTGTGGATCCAGAACTGGTAGAGGGTGTTGAGCGCGGAACAGGTGATGAAGACCACGGGCGGGAACCCGAGCACGGCGAGGGGCAGATAGAAAACCCAGGAGAAGAAGCTTTGGAAAGCCCCCTGCCGCAGGGCCACGGAGAGGTTGTACTCCTCCGACTGGTGGTGGACGGAGTGCGCGGCCCAAAACGCCCCGATCTCGTGACTCTTGCGGTGAAACCAGTAGTAAAGGAAATCGACGCCCATAAAACAGGCGGCGAACACGGCCCAGGATTGCTCGGGGAGGTCGAAGAGGCGGGCGTTCGCGAAGAGCCCGAGGTAGGCGGCGAAGAGGGCGACTTTCACGAACACTCCGAGGAGTTGCTCGATCATGCCGCAGCCGAGGTCGGCGAAGGAGTCGGCGAAGCGGTACACCCGTCGGTCGAGAATCCGGGCGGCCAGAATCTCGATCCCGATGAGGATGAAGAAGAGGGGTATTGAGGCGACGATGAGCTTCATTGTGAACAGGTGGAAATGCTAAGCTTACTTTTCGCCGCTTCCACAAAAGACTGTAACCATGCCGCTTTACGAATATCACTGCGAAAAATGTGGCCGTTTCGAGACCCTTCAAAAGTTCTCGGATGGTCCCCTTTCCGTCTGCCCGACCTGCGGGTCCGCCGTCGAACGACTTATCTCGGCGCCGGCGTTCCAGTTCAAGGGCACAGGGTGGTACGTAACCGACTACGGCAAAGCCGGTTCCGACAGCGCGGGCTCGAAAGAGTCCGGAGCCAAGGGAACGGATTCGACGTCGTCGGAACCAGCCAAGGGTTCAGAAAAGGAAGCGTCCACGCCAACGTCGGCTGACTCCAAGTCGTCGACGAACTCCCCTCCCAAAGAAGGCACTGCCTCCGCAGCCCCGGCCCTGGCGCCCGCTGCCAACACGAGTCAGTAGCATCCCAAAAGACGTTACCCACCTCTTCCGAGTATCCCACCTCGACGCAACAGGGCCTCTTGAAGATCCGCAAGGATCCGAAAGAGGCCCCAGCTTTTTGTGTGGGCGTCTAGTGCGCGGCGGCCCAGTTCGGGGCGACCTTGGCGTCGACTTCGAGGGGGACCAGCAGCTTCATGGCCTCGGACATGGTCGTCTTGACGAGCTGCAACGCCTCGTCCTGCTCGGCCACCGGCGTTTCCAGCAGAAGCTCATCGTGGATCTGGGAGACGAGGCGCGTCTTCAGTTGACGCGCCCGCAGGGCATGGTCGAGGTCCACCATGGCCTTCTTGATCAGATCGGCGGCCGAACCCTGGACCCGGGTGTTTGTGGCCTGGCGTTCGGACTCAAGTCGCGCCGGCACGTTCTTCGACTGGATGTCGGGCAGGCGGCGCAGCCGACCCAGCATGGTTCTCACCATGCCGGTCTTGCGCGCTTCCTCCTTCGAAGCTTCGATGAAGCCGCGGACCTTGGGGTACCGGTCGAAGTAGGCGTGGATGAACGCGTCCGCTTCCTTGCGTGAGATGCCGATGTCCTGGGCCAGGGTGAACGCGGTCTTGCCGTAAAGCAAGGCGTAGTTCACCATCTTCGAGCGACGGCGCTGCTCGTCCCTGGCAAGAGTGGTGAAGGGCCCGAAAATCTCGAGCGACGTGCGGTCGTGCACATCCTCGCCCCGGCGGAAGGTCTCGATGAGAGTGGGATCCTCGGAAAGGTGGGCGAGGATCCGCAGCTCGATCTGCGAGTAGTCGGCGGAGAGCAGAAGATGGCCGGGCGGGGCGATGAAGGCGGCGCGCACACGGCGGCCGAGGGCCGTGCGGATGGGAATGTTCTGAAGATTGGGATCGGTGGAGGAAAGCCTTCCGGTGGCCGCTATGTTCTGGCGGAACGAGGCGTGAATCCGACCAGTGCGGGGATTGATCATCTCAGGCAGGGCGTCGACGTAGGTGGACCGCAACTTGGTGATCCCGCGGTAGTCGAGAATCAATCGGGGGAACTCGTGGTCTTTCGCCAGTTCTTCGAGCACGTCGTCGGCGGTGGAGAGTGTCTTCGTTTTCTCCGTCTTGCGGCCTGACTCAAGACCCATCTCCTGGAACAGGATCTCGCGCAGCTGCACCGGGGAGAGGATGTTGAAGGTCTTTCCGGCAAGGGCGTAGATCCGCTGGGCCAGCTGATCGATCTCGGGACCGATCTCGTTGGACAGAGCCTTCAAGGCCTGGCGGTCGACCAGCACGCCCGCCCGCTCCATCTCGGCCAGGATCGAGGAGAGCGGCATCTCGAGGTTCAGGAAGAGATCCGTCAGGGCATCGGCCTCGAGGCGTGAGAGAAGCCTCGGCGCCAGCCGGACCAGAACCGCGGCCTCGCGACAGTGCCGTTCCGCGTCATGATCGGCGAGCAGGGAGGCCTGGGTGCCCTCTTCGTTGGGCAGATCCGCGTTTTCGGGCAGGCCGATCTCCTCAACCGCGATCTCGCGAATGCTGGAGCCGCGCCGGCCGGGAGAAAGGACGTAGGCGGCGAGTGAGGCATCGAGAACGCGCCCACCCATTCGCAGACCCGCCTCGCCCAGAACCACGAAGTCGCGGCGGGAACACGTGGTCCACTTGTCGACCGCTGGATCCTCGATCAGGGCGCGTACGTTCGCGGGCAGGCCTCCCGAGATCGCGAGATAGACCGCGTCGTCGCCGCTCGCAAGCGCGATGCCCTGAATCTGGGCGTCCATCGGCCGGTCCGCGGTGATCGAGAGAGAGAAGGCCACCACTTTCTCGCGGCGGGCGGCGGCGATGAGGTGGTCGAGATCCCCTGGCTCTGCGGCCACCCGGTGCGCGAAAGAGAACGTGGTGACTTCGGGGGCCATGTCCCGGGCGAACGCGGTGAACTCGAGCTCCTTGAACAGTTGATAGGCGGCCTCACGGTCGGGCTTCGCCACCAGACTGGCCGCGGGCACGAAGGTCACCGGGACCTTGTGGTCGAGGGTCGCGAGCTGGCGCGAAAGATGGGCCTTGTCGGCGTGGTTGAGCAGGCCTTCCCGATAGGCGGTGCGTTTGACCTCGGAGGCATGGGCGAGCAGGTCATCGAGCGACCCGAACTGCTGGAGCAGGTCGCGGGCCCCTTTCTCGCCGATGCCGGGAACGCCGGGGATGTTGTCGACCGCGTCGCCGACGAGGGCGAGAAGGTCGACCACCCGTTCCGGGGGCACGCCCATCTTCTCGATCACGCCCGCGCGGTCGTACCGCTTCTCGGGTTTGCCGTCACGGCCGGGCGAGAGCACGCTCACGTGGTCGGATACCAGCTGCAACAGATCCTTGTCGCTGCTGATAATCACGACATCGAAGCCCTGGTCGACGGCCTGAACGGCCAGGGTGGCGATGACGTCGTCCGCCTCGTAGCCCCTGGCCACCACCACGGGAAGGCGCAGCGCTTCGCAGGCCCTGTCGACCCACGGAAGCTGCGAGGCCAGATCCTCGTCCATCTTCGGACGATGGGCTTTGTATTCGGGGAACGCTTCACCGCGCGCGGCACTTTTCGAAACGTCGAAGGTGACGACGAAATGGGTGGGCTGCTCGATGCCCATGAGAGCGCGGATGGTGTTGATGAAGCCGTAGATCGCCCCGGTGGGCTGACCGGTGCGGGTGGCAAGGCCGCGGACCGCGAAGAACGAACGGTGCACAAGGCCGGTGCCGTCGACGAGATGAAGAATGGGGCGCGCGCTCACCGACGGGATTGTAGTTCGAGGGAAAGCTGATTCCCCCAAAGACAAAAGGGGAGGCTTACTTCAGACGGTCGATCTTCGCCACCAGCTGCTTAATGAGGTCGGTGGTGCAGGCTTCCTGGGCATCGCCCAAACCGCTCTGGCGCCACTCCTCGGAGTTGGTACCGATGCCGGTGCCGCCCTTGCCGAAGTCGAAGCCGCCGCCCTTGCTCGATTCACCGACACCCTTGCCCGAGATCATGATCTCCCCGGTGCTCATGTCGATGATGCGGCCGGTGATCCGGACTTCGCTTTTCGCCTTCTTGCCGCCGAGCCCGATGCCCTTCACCCGCAGTCCGCCGCCGCGCGATTCGGTGGAGAACTTGGTGATGGATCCGACGAGGATGTACTTGACGCCCAGGACCTTGCCGATCTTGGCCATGGTCTGTGCGGAGGGATCGGCGCGACCGGAGGCGGCGAAGTCCTGTTCGCCGAGGATGGCGGCGAGCTTCTTGCGCTCGATGACGCGGAACGAGCCGTCGTCCACCAGGGCGTCCACGAGTTGATCGGCGATGCCCTTGCCGATGTCGTACTGACCCCACCAGTTGTCGACGGTTCCGAACTCGAAATCGAGAACGGCGATCTGGGGACGGCTGTTCTTCTGAGCGAAGGCCGGTCCGGAGAGAGAGAAGGTGATGGCGGCAGCAAAGGCCGCGAGTGCCATGCGTCGTTTCATTGAGTCCTCCTTAAGGACGGGGAGATGCTAGCAAGGGGCAAGGTTGGGCAAAGGTGACGCAAGTCGCATCACTTCATTCGGGCGAGGTCCGCTTCTGCGGCGATGAAACCGAACGCGGCCCACTGGGAACCCGACACCACGCGTTTGAAGATGGCCCGCGCTTTTTCGGTTTCGCCCTTCACCAGGAAGAAGTTCCCCACCCCATAACCCTGGGTGGCGATCTGCAGTGGATCCTGTTCGTCGCTGCCCAGAACCTGCTCGGGCTGACGTAGACCCTTGTACATGAGGAGGCGCTGGTAATAGGCGTCGTTGTCGAGAACGTCCATTCCTTCCTTGATGGGTTCGAGGACCTTCTGCGCCTCGTCCTTGCGGCCGAGACGAGCAAGGGTCATGTAAAGCCAATCCGAGGTGGCGACCAGCGAGTCGTGGTTGTCGTTCGAGTACTTCATGCACTCCCGGTAGGCGGCGAGGGCTTTGACGAAGTCGCCTTTCAGATAGTGCGCAAGTCCGAGGTGGTAGTAGATGTTGAACTTCAGGGTTGAGGAGGGCGAGGGGCGGCGGCCGGGGGCGCCGTCGGGTTCCGGCTGATCGGGTTTGCCGGCAATGAGCTTCGCCGCGTTGTCGAAATCAAGGACGGCCTTGTCGAACTGACGGGTGCTGATGAAGCGGTGGCCGCGGTGGCGAAGAAGCCGCGCGTCGTTCGGGAACTTCGTGATGCCGCGGGAGAACACTTCGATCGCTTCGCGGTACCGAGACTGATAGGCGAGGCGTCGACCCACCCAGATGATGTTCGTCGCGTCGTCAGGGTTCTTGACGAAGTCGGCGGTGGCGGTGGCGAGTGCTTCTTCCATCCGCTTCTTCGCGTCGGTGCTGAGTTCGGGCGGGAAGAACGAGCGACCATCCAGACCCTTCGCCTCCGCCACCTTCGCGGCCTCGGCGGCCTTCGCCTTTTCCGGACGCAGATAGGTGTCGTACCACTTCAGGTAGCGCTCATACCGGTCCTTCTGATAGCTGGGGGTGCGGATGCCGTGGTTCTGACCAGGATAGATCACCAGTTCCGTTGGCACACCCTGGCGTCGGACGGCCTGGTACATCTGCTCGGTGTTCAGCAGGGGCACGTTCATGTCGGCTTCGCCGCACAGGAAGAGGGTGGGCGTCTTGATCTGATCGGCCCTCATGAAGGGACTCGAGAGCTTGAGATAGGCCTCGGCGTTTTTCCAGGGGAGCCCGAGTTCCACTTCGTACTCGTATTGATAGTGGTCGGTGCCGTAGCCCGCAATGATGTTGGAGATGGAAGCGCCTGAGGTGGCGGCCTTGAAACGCTGTGTCTTGGAGATCACGTAGTTGGTCAGGATGCCGCCGTAGCTCCAGCCTCCCACACCGAGCCGATCGGGATCGGCGACACCCGCAGACACCGCGTGATCCACCAGCGACATCACGTCGTCGAAGTCGGGCTCGCCCCACTTCGCGAACAGGGCGTAGCTGAAGTCGCGGCCGTAGCCGGTGGACCCGCGCGGATTGCCGGCCACCACGGCGTAGCCCTGAGCGGCGAAGAACTGCCACTCGAAGCTGAATGCGGTGGAGAACTGCGAGGCGGGTCCGCCATGGATGCGCAAGACGGTGGGCACCTTGGCGCCCGGCTTGGCGTCACTCGGGCGGAGCAGGAAGCCGTCGATCATCGTTCCGTCCTTGCTCTTCGACTTGAAGCGCTCGACGCTCGCGAGCTTGATGCCCTTGAGCAGTTCGTCGTTGGTGGTGGTCAGCCGGCGGATGGCCGAGCCGTCGAGGACGGAGATCTCAGAGGGAAGGGTGGGCTGGCTTTCCAGGAAGACGATCCGGCCGGACCGGGTGTCGAAGGACTGGACGTCGCGTTCGCCCACCACCACGCGCTCGACGGGGCCACCCTCCACCGACACCCGGCCGAGGTGCGAGTTGCCGCTGTCTTCGATGGTGAACAGAACCGCACGACCGTCGCTCGAGAACAACGGACCGCCCACGTTACGGTCGAGGGACTTGGTGAGTGCACGCACCGCGCCGGTGGTCACATCCACGGTGGAGATGTGGTTCGGTCCGTACCACATATCGCCAACCGCTCCGCCGGCCAGGTAGACGATGGCCTTTCCGTCAGGCGACCAGGAGGGGCGTTCGTCCTCGCTCGGATTGGTGGTGATGGCCCGGGGCGTTTCGCCGGCCATGGGAGCGATCAGGAAGATGTTGGAGTCGCGGTTGGTATCGGGTTCGGCCGAACGGTTGCTTACGAAGGCGACGGTCCTTCCGTCGGGTGACCACGCGGGCTGCTCGTCGTCGTATGGACCCGAGGTGATCTGCACCGAGGTCTTTCGCGCGATGTCAAAGATATGAAGGTGCGAGCGGAGTTCGCGCAGATACCCGGCGCCATCGCGCTTGAACTGGACGCGGCTCGTCACGATCGGCTTGGCCGTCTTCTTGTCATCGCCCTTGGCCGCGTCCTTGGCCTCGTCGGGATCGGGATCTGAGACGATCAGAACGAGACGCTTCGAGTCCGGTGACCAGGCAAAGCCGTCGACGCCGCTCTTGATCTCGGTCAGGCGCGAGGCTTCCCCTCCGGCCCGCGGCAGCAGCCACACCTGGCTCTTGTCGCCCTCGCGGCTGGACAAGAAGGCCAGCCACTTGCCGTCCGGTGAGAACCGAGGGCTCGTCTCGGCCTTGGGCGAAGTGGTGAGGCGCACCGCATCGCCGCCCGTGGTGGGGATGAGATAGATGTCGGCGTCGGAGTTGTCCTTCTTGAGGTCCATAGACCGCACTACGTAGGCGACCTGGGTTCCGTCTGGCGACAGTGTCGGCCCGCTGACCGACTTAAGCGCGAACAGGTCGTCCACTTTCAGGAGTCGCGGGTCCGCGGCAGGCGCGGTGGCGGCTTGGAGGACGACCGCGAGGAAAGAGAGAGCGGGGGCAAGACGCATGGGTGAGGGAATCCTTTCGATGGTCGTGGCGGGGGAATCGTACCCGTCTCCGGGGTGGGTTTGGGGCGGCGCGCGTCCGCGGCCGGCAAATCAGGCCGCGGGGGCGCTGCGTTGCGGGTAGTCTCCCTTCATGCGCGCGATCGTGGCACAGACCTTCGGGGATCCGAGCGTCCTTCGCATCGGCGAGGCCGCGAGGCCTTCGCCATGTCCGGGGCAGGTTCTCGTGCGCCTGCAGTTCGCTGGAATCAACTTCTCGGATACCGAACGCAGGCGCGCGCTCTACCGGCTGCCCGAACTCCCTTGGATTCCCGGGAACGAGGGCGCCGGTGTTGTCGAGGCTGTGGGAAGCGGTGTGGATGCGTCGTGGCTCGGCGCTCGGGTGGCGTTCTGGTCGTTCGAAAGCTCGGGGACTTATGCCGAATACGCTGTGGCTCCGGCGCACTCAATGTTTCGGGTTCCCGAAGGGCTCTCGCTCGACATCGCGGCGGCCCTTCCGGTTCAAGGACGCACCGCCTTCGGCCTCGCCAACTTCGCGACCTCGATGGCCAAGGGTCAAAGTGCGGTTGTTCATGCGGCGGCAGGAGGGGTCGGGCGTCCATATCGGCCGTGTCCTGCCCCTCAGCGAGGCGGCCGAGGCCCATCGACTTCTCGAAGGCCGCGCCTCGCAGGGGAAGCTGCTTCTGAAAACGACCTAAGCGGCCGTCTTTCGGTAGCGGCGATGGGTAGTTTGGGGCGGCGGCGCAGCGAGCGAGGCGTATCTATACTGCCCGGATGGCCACGGTGGTTGTCGCCGGTTCATCCTCCCGGGCCGGAAAGACGGCGCTCGCCGAGACGGTGCTGCGCGGTCTGGGCGGCCACGCGGCGGCGGTGAAGTTCACCACCACCGACGACATCTTTGAGAAGTGCCCGCGCGGCACCACCTGCATCGTCTGCGATATCGACGTGCCCTTCAAGGTCGTGCGCGACGCAGCCACGCTGGATGAAGCAGGAACCGACACCGCGCGACTGCGCGAGGCGACTTCGGGGCCGGTGCTTTGGACCATCGCTCGAAAATCGGTGGCCGCCCTGGCCTGGGAGGCCACGGGCCGCCTGCTCCATCAGGCCCACCTGGATACGGGGACAACCGGAGCCCCTTCCGGTCTCGTGGTCGAGGGCTCCTCCGTAGCCTCGTTGTGCGCCCCGGATTTCACCTTCTTCGTGATTCATCCATTCCTGAGCCCGGAACGATGGAAGGAGGGCTCACGCGAACTGGTCGCGCGCGCGAACTGCGTGGTCATCAACCGCCCTGCGGCCGAAAAGCGCGACCCCGGCCCCGAGGTGATGGCGGCGGTTCACGCAACGCGACCTTATGATCTGCGGGTCGCCGATGTCCTTTCGCCGCTCGACACCTGGGCGGGCGACCTCCTGCCCCGCCTCCACGCGGGGCCCTGATTCCAAAGAAGATCCTCCCACTCCATGAAGATTCGTATTGCCCACAGCCCCGACAGCGATGACGCGTTCATGTTCTACGGCCTCGCCAAGGGCAAACTCGACACCGGCGGTCTCGAGGTCTCGCACGTCCTCAAAGACATCGAGTCGCTGAATCGCGACGCCCTTCAGGGCACCTACGAAGTCACCGCGTGTTCGTTCCACGCCTATCCCTACATCGCGGACAAGTACGCGCTGATGCCATGCGGCGGCAGCATCGGCGATGGCTACGGTCCGATCCTGGTGGCGAAGAGCGAATCGAAGATCGTCGGCGGTCCGGGGGCCAAAGATCTCGGACGAGTAGCGATACCCGGGACGATGACGTCGGCGTATCTCGCACTGCGTTTGTACGCTCCTGACGTCGACACTTACGTGGTCCCCTTCGACGCTGTCTTCGACGAGGTGCTTTCCGGTCGCGCCGATTGCGGCCTGGTGATCCACGAAGGCCAGCTCACGTTCGGCGGCCAAGGCCTGCGGAAAATCGTCGACCTCGGCGAATGGTGGCTCAAGGACACCAGCCTTCCCCTTCCCATGGGCGGAAACGCAGTGCGCCGGGACCTCGGGGACGAGCGGATGAAGCAGCTCACACGCCTGGTCCGCGACACCGTGAAGTTCTCGCTAGCCCATCGCGAGGCGGCGCTTGAATACGCGATGACTTTCGCCCGCGGCATGCAGACCGGCATCGCCGACCGCTTCGTGGGGATGTGGGTGAACGACCTCACCCTCGAAATCGGCGACCGCGGCCGCGAAGCCATCCGGGTTTTCCTGCGCCGGGGACGCGAGGCCGGCGTGATCACGAAGGACTTCAACATCGACTTCGTGGAGGCCTGATCGGAGATGGCTTTGAAAGCCACCCCGTTCGCTCTGCCGGCGGCCGAGCTTGAGAGGCCCGATGGATCGGCGACGCCGTCCAGCGCGCTGCACGCAGGCGGACCAACGCTGGTCATGATCGGCCACATGAACTGCAAGACCTCGAAGCAGACGCTGCCTTTCATCAACCAGATCCATAAAGATGGCGGGCGGGCGGTGGCCATGCTGCAGGACTCCCCGGAGAATGCAGACGCCGGTCTCGCCAAACTCGGCCTCACTCTGCCCTACTTCTGCGAACGCAACCCGTACGCGCTTTCCTCCGCCATCGGCATCGTGACCGTGCCCACGCTGCTCTTCATCGAAGCCGATGGAACCGTGGCCCTCACCTCGGAAGCCTTCCGACGACCCGACATCGAAGCCTTCGCGGAACGCCTCGGCGCGCCCAAGCCGGTGATCGCGAACGACACCATGCCCGGGTTCAAGCCCGGCTGAATGCCCAGAGAACCCTCGGTCTGAGGGTGAGGCGGTGAGCCTCCGGGCTTGCCACCCACGGGCGCGGCGGATACGATCGCCCGAAGAGGGGGCGCGGCCTTTGGGGTGGATCGTTTGCAGTCAATGCGGGCTTAAACACAGCGCTCGCCCGGATGGGTTCTGTCCTCGCTGCCACGGCGCGGCTGGATCATCTGTCGCGGCCGATACACCACCGAAGTCGGCCGCAGTCGCGGTCCCGAGCACAGCGGCACGGAGCACGCCGAGGCCTCCGACCGCGAGCAACCAGGTCCCTCGGCCTGGCCCTTCGCCGGTGGCGGCCCCACCCGTCGACGCACCCCAGGGGACACCTCCGCCTTGCCAGATCTGTGGCGCAACCGGCCCGACGAAGTCCGTCACGTTTCGTCAGAACGTCGGTGTGATACTGGTTCGTTTCCACAAGAAGGTCGAAGGACACCTCTGCCCCCGTTGCGCGCAAAAGACTTTTCAGGAGATGACCTGGACCACGTTATTCCTGGGCTGGTGGGGCATCGTGTCGTTCTTTGTGACGCCCGTCTATCTCGCGCTCAACCTCGCCAACTATCTGGGTACGTCCGAGGGGCCCAAGGGTGCGGCGAATGCGCCAACGCCTGCGGCCCAGGCGGCCCCACTCGGCTGGGCCATCTCTTCGCTCGTGGTAGCGGTGCTCTCGTTCTTCCTGGGGATCATTCTGGGGAAATGGTCGTTCGTCGGGTACCTCGCCGCGGTCGTGCTCGGGATTTCCGCGCTGGTCAAGTCGAGGCACGCCCCTTCGGCCACCGGCACCCGCGCGATCTCCGTGCTGGGCATCGGCTGCGCGGCCCTGCCTCTTGGGTTCGCGATGATGTTCTCCGCTCTTGCCTTGCTCGTAGCTACCGGTCCCCCGGGAGGGTCGGCCCGGAGCTCCGGCGCCGACGCTTTTGACCGCGCGAACGAGCGGCTCTTCGCCTACGACAGCGAAGAGGGCTTCGGCAACAATCCGGAGGCGAAGGATCTCGCTGTTCGTCTCGCGGGAATCATGAGAGTGATGGAGAAGATCGCGTTCACGGGCGGACGGAAGGACGACACGGCGTCGCTCACCAAGGGTCACTTCCTGACCCACTGCGAGATGCGTGAGGGCAAGATCACTTTCCTGGTTCACGTGCCAGAGTTGAAGAACTACGCGCCGGATGCGAGGAAGGGTCTGCTCGACCTTGCCTGGACTTCCGCCAAAGTGGTCACGGAAGGGGTTCGTTCCGGGCGCGACGTGACCCTTGCGGTGGGATTGCGCGGCATCCTGCTCTACGGGGCATCGGCGGTTGGCCGGCCCCCCGCTGACCCTGTGCTGCATCTGGACGGAAGCCACACCGACAGGCTGCGCCCCTTCTTCACGGGCCCGGAGTGGCCGCCCGTGCTGCTGGCTTCCACGACCCCCACGCCTGCGGCGACGCCTTCGCCCGTCACCCTTGCGGGTGTGGGTACTGGCGCGAACCCGACGCCGACCCCGATGCCGCCCGCATGGGCTTCGCCTGCTTCAACGCCGCGCGATCACCCCAAAGCGCCTACGCCCGTGGCGAGCCCTTCGCCTATGCAGTCTCCTCGGCTGCTCCCTCTGAGCGAGCGGGTTCAGGATTTTGCCCGGCTCGTCAAGGCCGATAAGGAAGGCGCGGCTCTCGCCCGGCTCCGGGAGTTCAAAGCCATGGGTCGCGAAGGGGCGGCCGCGGTTCCAGTGCTCGCAAAGGTCGGGCGCGACATCTCTGTGCGGGCCTCCGTTCAGCAGGAATCGCTTCGAGTCCTTGGCGTGATTGGCGGGGCGCAAGCTCGTGAAACGCTCCTGCTTGCCATTTCTGCGAAGAACTCGCATGAACCCCCGGCTGCCACTGACGGTTTTTCCCTGCTTCGAGGTGAAGATGCGGCTGCGGTCGCTCCCAGGCTCGCCGCGTTGCTCGAAAAGGACTGCCCAACCGCCGAGAGTTCCCAGGGCTACCACACTGCGTTTTGTTACTCCGGTCTCAAGGCCATCAGCGACATCGGCGCGGACGCCAAGGGCGCCCTACCCAGCCTGGTGCGTCTGGTGGGCGTTCGCAAATGGGCGAGCAACCTCCGGCATCTTGCGGCTCAGGCCGTCGGTTCGTTTGGTCCGGCAGCCAAAGACGCTGTCCCCGGCCTTCGGGACTGCCTGCATGCCGGGCCCGATGAAAGCGTCGCGGCCGTTCTCGCCCTGGGGAAGATCGGTCCGGCCGCCATCGATGCGGTGCCGGACCTGCTCCGACTACAGGAGGCGGTCGCCCGATTGCCGAACGCGTCGCATCCTGGCCTCATCGCGCGCCGCGAAATGATCTCCGTCACAATCTCGAAGATCCAGGGGCGACCCTGACGTTCGTTCAGACCGCGAGATAATCCGGGGGTGACCGAAATCCTCGACATCTTCAAACGCCAGGGCGCGCTGCTCGAAGGGCATTTTCTCCTCTCCTCCGGTCTTCACTCCGCGCAGTACCTGCAATGCGCGCGTGTGCTGATGGACACGAAAATCGCCTCGGACCTGGGCGCTCGGCTCGCCGCTCAACTGAAGGCCGCGGGCGTCACGCCCGACGTGGTAGTGGCTCCGGCCATGGGCGGCATCGTGGTCGGCCACGAAGTGGCGCGCGGTTTCTCTTGTCGGTCGCTCTTCACCGAACGCGAAGGCACGACCATGACTCTACGCCGCGGCTTCGTGCTCGAGCCCGGCGAAACCGTGGTGGTGGTCGAGGACGTGGTGACCACCGGCAAATCCACGCGTGAGGTGATCGCGGTGGTCGAAGGCGCGGGCGCGCGCGTCGTCGGAATCGCGTCTCTCGTCGATCGCAGTTCGGGCAAGTCCGGTTTCGAGGTCCCGTTCGAAAGCCTGCTCACGATCTCCGTCGACACCTGGGCCGCTTCAGCCTGTCCCCTCTGCGCGGCCGGTTCCACGGCCATCAAACCCGGATCCCGCCCCAGCGCTTCTTGAGCGACGAGGTATCGCACCCCGGACACAACCAGCGGGTGACGCTGTCGTACGACGGCTACGGTTTCGCGGGCTTCCAGTCCCAGGACAAGGACAAAGGCCGGACCATTCAGGATGAAGTGGAGACGGCCCTTCAGCGGCTGCACGGGGGTGCGCTGATCCGCATCGCCGGCTCAGGGCGCACCGATCAGGGCGTCCATGCGCTCGGCCAGGTGATCTCGCTGCGCGCGCCGCGGCTCTGGCCCGAGAACGAACTGGCCCGCGCGCTCAACTCGACCCTGCCCAGGGACATCCGCGCCATGGACTCAAGCCCCGCGGCCGAGGACTTTCATGCCCGACGATCGGCGGTGTCGAAGCACTACCGATATCTGCTCGATGCCTGTGTGACGCAACACGCGGTGCGGCGGCGTTACGCCGGCCACACCGGGTTCTCGCTGGACCACCAGATCATCGACGCGGTCGCCGCGCTTTTCCTGGGCCGGAAGGACTTCGCTTCACTGCGCAATGCCGGCACCGACGTGAAGACCACCGTCCGCCATGTGACCCGATCCGAGGTGCGGTGGGAAGATGCGACCATGGTCTTCGACGTCGAGGCCGACGGCTTTCTCCGCCGCATGGTTCGATCGATGGTCGGTGGCCTGATCGCGGCCGGACGCGGTGCGGTGACTGTGGATCAACTCGTCGAAGCACTCAAGAGCGGTGATCGCAGCCGTTGGCCCGCGCCCGCCCCCCCGGATGGCCTGTATCTGGTCTCCGTTCGATATTCGCTATAATTTCGCCATCCGCCGTACCTTCTCTCCCGAGGGTTTCTTGGAACCAGATTCGATCGTCATCACCGGTGCGCGCCAGCACAACCTCAAGAACGTCTCGATCTCGATCCCGAAGAAGAAGTTCGTGGTCTTCACCGGACCGTCGGGCTCGGGCAAATCCTCGCTCGCGTTCGACACCCTCTATGCCGAAGGCCAGCGCCGCTACATCGAAAGCCTGAACGCTTACGCCCGGCAGTTCCTGGGCCAGATGGACAAGCCGCTTTACGACTCGATCCGCGGCCTCGCTCCCACCATCTCCATCGAGCAGAAGGCGGCCTCGGCCAACCCCCGGTCCACCGTGGGCACAGTCACCGAAATCCACGACTACCTGCGCGTGCTCTTCGCCCGCGTCGGCCATCTCTCTTGCCCGAAGTGCGGACGCGACGTGAAACCGCAGTCGTCGCAGCAGATCGTGGCCGAGATCGCCACGCTCAAGGAAGGGAAGAAGTTCCTCATCCTGGCCCCCCTCGTCGATGGTCGCAAGGGCGAACATCAGGATGTCTTCGAGACCATCCGGCGCACCGGCTTCACCCGCGCGCGTGTCGACGGCGCAGTAGTGGCGCTCGAAGACGACTTCCGTCTCGACAAGAAACGGAAGCACTCGATCGAAGCGGTGGTCGATCGTCTGATCGCCAAACCCGACCTCGATCGCACGCGCCTCGCCGACTCGGTTGAGCAGTCGCTCAAGCTGGGCAAGGGCGTGGTGATCGTGGCCGTCGAAGGCGAGCCCGATCGGGTGATGTCGCAACAACGGGCCTGCTCCCACTGCAACCTCTCCTTCCCTGAACCGACACCGCAGCTCTTCTCCTTCAACTCACCGGTGGGCATGTGTCCCGACTGTTCGGGCCTGGGCACACGCATGGAGATGGACGCGGATCGCCTCATCCCCAATCCCGACCTCTCGATCAACGAAGGTGCGGTGAAAGCCTGGGGCAAGCTCGACGACGCCACGAGCTGGGGCTCCGACATCGTGCGCGCCCTGTCGAAGGAGCGCGGCATCGACCTCAACAAGCCGTGGAAGTCGCTCTCTCAGGCCCACAAAGACATCCTGCTTTTCGGCACCGGCGGCGAACGCGTGGCCATCAAGTTCAAGGGGTCGTGGGGCGGCGGGACTTTCAAGATGCGCTACGAGGGTCTGCTGCGTTCGATGCTGCGCCGGATGAAAGAGACGCAGTCCGAGGACATGCGCCACTATTACCAGCGGTTCCTCTCCCAGCGGCCCTGCTCCACCTGCGAAGGACGCAGGGTGCGCAGCGAAGCCCTGGCCGTGAAGATCGACGACCTCACCATCGCGGACTTCACCGCCCTCTCGGTGGGTGACGCATCGGCGTTCCTCGAGAAGCTGAAGCTCAAAGGCGCCGAGGCCACCATCGCGGTGGAGTTGCTCAAGGAAATCCGCAACCGTCTGCGTTTCCTCGTGGACGTGGGTCTCACCTATCTCACCCTCGACCGCGCCGCCCCTTCGCTTTCGGGCGGAGAAGGCCAGCGCATCCGCCTGGCCAGCCAGATCGGAAGCGAACTCACCGGCGTCATCTACGTGCTAGACGAGCCGTCGATCGGCCTGCATCAGCGCGACAACCGGAAGCTGCTCGAAGCCCTGAAGCGCCTGCGCGACATAGGCAACACCGTGGTGGTGGTCGAACACGACCGCGAAGCGATGGAGGAGTCCGACTGGCTGGTCGACTTCGGTCCGGGGGCCGGCCGGCACGGCGGCGAGATCGTGGCCGAAGGCACGCCGAAGCAGGTGAAGGCGAACCCGAAGAGCATCACCGGCCAGTACCTCAAGGGCACGCTGAGCATCGAAACGCCCAAGGCGCGGCGGCCGGGGAACGGTCTCGCCATTCAGATCCTGGGCGCCCGCGAGAACAACCTCAAGAACATCAACGCTTCATTCCCCCTGGGGAAACTGGTGTGTGTGACGGGCGTGTCGGGTGCCGGGAAAAGCACGCTGGTCAATCAGATCCTCTACCCGGCGGCCGCGCGCGCGCTCCACGCCAGTGAAGTGACGGTAGGCGCCCACGACAAAATCACCGGACTCGAACACGTCGACAAGGTCATCGACATCGACCAGACGCCGATCGGCCGCACACCGCGGAGCAACCCCGCGACCTACACGAAGGTGTTCGACCTGGTGCGCGAGTTCTTCGCCGAGTTGCCCCAGGCCAAACAGAACGGCTACTCCGCGGGACGCTTCTCCTTCAACGTCAAAGGCGGGCGATGCGAAGCCTGCGAAGGCGACGGAGTGAAGAAAGTGGAGATGCACTTCCTGCCCGACGTGTACGTGCCCTGCGAGGTGTGCCAGGGAAAACGCTTCAACGAGGCGACACTCACCGTTGCCTACAACGGCCGGTCTATCGCCGACGTCCTCGCCATCACCGTGGACGAATCGCGCGAATTGTTCAAACACCATCCGAAGATCAAACGCGCTCTCGATACCCTTGCCGATGTGGGCCTCGGCTACATCGCCCTAGGGCAGTCGTCGCCCACGCTGTCCGGTGGCGAGGCGCAGCGTGTGAAACTCTCCCGCGAACTGTCCAAGCGGTCCACCGGACGCACGCTCTACATCCTCGACGAACCCACCACCGGGCTTCACTTCGACGACATCAAGAAACTCCTCGGTGTGGTGAATCGACTGGTCGACGCCGGCAACACCATGGTGGTGATCGAGCACAACCTCGACGTGATCAAAACCGCGGACTGGATCATCGAGGTGGGCCCCGAAGGCGGCCACGCCGGGGGCAAGATCCTCGCCACCGGCACCCCCGAGCAGATCGCGGCCGCGAAGACCACTGCCACGGGCATCTTCCTGGCCGACCTTCTGTAGGCGCTGAAAACCCGACCCTGTTTTCGCGACCGACGAATCGCGTCCGTCTCGTCAGGACACAAGATCAGTTTTGCAGATACCCATGTCACAGACCAGACTGCAGCACTGGTTGGGGAGAGTGCAAGACACTCCATTGGTGCGGACGTCCGTGCGGCCGGCATCCACGCAGCAGTGTCCGCCCATCAATATCGGATCCAGGCAGAGGAACCCTTCGACCATTCCCGACGGAGCTCTGAGAATGGGGGATTGGCAGGTGTCCACGCCTGCCACGCAGTTAGCTTGGGGAGGCAGATTGCTGGCGGCTGCGGCTGGAGTTGGGGCGAGGATTGAAATGACTATCGGAAGGGCGGTGACTCGGCCGAGGGTTTTCAAGGCCGAGCGGCGCGGAGGTGCGTCAATGTCACTGGTAACGAGGCCGGCGCGATTCAGGTCGGCGATCCCGATCTGCGCCAGCGTGCGTCGCTCATCCGGAGTCTTGGCCTCCATCAGGAGAGCGACATCATCAAGAGAGCATCCGTTCTCTGCGGCTCTCCAAATCGCCGCAGCACGAGGATCCAGAATGTGTGCCTTGTTGGTTCGGCGATCGAACACAACCACCTCGTCGCCGAGCGCCTCCACGATCAGGTGAGAGCCCTTCACCTGGGCCAAGGTCGCGTTCGTGTTCTGAGCCCTCATAAAATCTCCTTGCTGCCGACGCTTAGAGCATAACTTCGAAAGTGTTACCTAAGGCCGCGTTGTTCGATCAGCTACCTTTCCGTGAGCCCGGAAGGCGGCCACGCCGGAGGGCGGATCCTCGCCACCGGCACCCCCGAGCAGATCGCGGCCGCGAGGACCACGGCCACCGGCGCCTTCCTGGCCGACCTTCTGTAGGCGCTGAAAACGCGACGCCGAGGCTGCGTTCAGCCGAGCAGGCGTTGAGCTGATGCCCGGCCCTCGGGCCAGTATGTATAGAATACGCACATCATGGAAAGACGACTTGTTCAGGCTGGCGGGTCGCTCGCGGTGACGCTCCCCGTGGAGATCGTGAAGGAGTTCAAGCTCAAGAAGGGGATGTCGGTTGAGGTGTCGATCCATCCCCAGACGCGCGCGGTCACCATAAGGCCCGGAGTCCGGAGGTTCGAGGATGGCAAGGTCACGAAGCGATTCGAGAAACTCTCGGAGGCGATCCTGAGCAAGTACGAAGACGCCTTCGCTGAGCTCGCCAAGTGACGGCCTATCTCGACATCGACCAGATCCTGTTCATTCACCGGTCCCAGCTCAAGCGCTTCGGCGGTCTGAAGGGGCTTCGGGACCGGGGCGCCCTGCTCGCCGCGATCGCGAGACCGCAGATGACCTTCAGCGGAGAGGACCTCTATCCCGAGATTCCAGACAAGGTCGCCGCGCTGATGCACTCGCTCGTGATGAATCACCCCTTCGTGGATGGAAACAAGCGGGTTGGCGCTCACTCGGCCATCGCCTTTCTGATCGCCAATGGCTTCGTTCCGGAGTTCTCGTCGGCAGAACTTGTCGAGGTCACGCTCGCCACCGCCCGCGGCGAGATGAGTGCCGAAGCCCTCGCGATCTGGATCCGCCAGCGAAGCCGCGAAACCGACTAGCGGTGAGACCCTTCCACCCAGTAGCCGGTGCGTCCTCTTACTTTCCCTTTGCCCAACCGCAGAGCCACCTCCAGTTTGTGCCAGCCGGGAGACGGGTTCTCGGGATCGTAGCGGAGCACATACCGGCGCCTCATGCCGTCGACTATGTCGGTGAAGGCCGCATCGAGGCGAGCTTCTGATGTCACCTGGACGAGTGACCCTCCCGTGATCTCGGCCAGAGAACGCATGGTCCGGATGTGGGTCGACTCGGGCGGGTTGAAGATGACCCTGTTCGATCGGCTTCCCTCGATCGACTTGAGACCCTCGGTGAATCCAGGCGAACGGGACACTCTTGAAGGCGGCGCTGATTCGGCGGCGACGATCTGAATCAAGGCGTTGGAACGCTCGACAAACTCGCGCAGGCCCTTTTCTTCCAACCAGCTCGAATTGTCCTCGCCGTCCGTAAACACAATCACCACGGTTCGCAAGGCCGAAGCCGGCAAGAGGAGGGCGGCGAAGAGTGCGTCGTGCACCGAGGTACCTCCGGTGGCCTGGAGTTTAGTGAGGGCCATGCGCGTCTGAGCGTGATCGCGGCTCAGGGGTGCCAACCATCGGATGGCATCCGAGAAAGAGAGAAGGGCCACCTCATCGTCGGGGCGCAGCCGGTCGAGGAACAACCACGCGGCGGCGCGCAGGCTGTCCAGCTTGGGTCCGAGCATGCTGTGGCTGGTGTCGAAAGCGAGCACGGCCCGAATGGGGAGTGAATCCGTGGGAACCAAGTCGAACGCCCGGGGCACGCCGTTGTCTCTGAGAATGAAGTCCTGCGCGATCAGACGGGGCGCCTTCGGGTTCGGGGATTCCACGAACACATCGATGAAAACCGACTCCACCTGGGCCGCGAAAACGGGAGGCTGTGACGCGGCCTCCTGCGCCTGCGTGATGGCGGCGGCGGCGAGACACAGCGCGAGGGCGAGAACCCTCAACGGGGCAGCCCCTGCAGGAGCCGCGCGAACAGCGCCTCCCCTACGACTGGGTTCCCCACCAGGTAAAACCAGTACGCATCAAAGCGGCGATCCGCCGAGTCCGTCAACGCGCGCTCGAGCACCTCGCGACCCTGGGCGCGCTTGCCCTGACGAACGAGCGCATTGGCCAGCGCCACCGAGGCGGTTTGCATCCCCGGCTCGGGGGCGAGGGCGCGGCGATATTCCTGAACCGCCGCCTCCAGGTCGCCCTCGCTCTCGAGAGATTGGCCGAGAAACAGATGAGCGAGGTAGAGGAACCGCCCGCTGCCCAGAGCAATCGCCTCTCGCAGACTCTTCCGGGCCTCATCCGCTTTTCCCTGGCCATGCCGCAGGCGACCCAGTCGCAGGTGAGCCTCGACGAGTATCGGATTGAGCGTCAGGGCCTTCGAATATCGCTCGACCGCTCTGCTGACCATGTCGGCGCGGTCGATGCCAGCGTTTCGGCGATTCCGGATGAGGACGTCCTGGTCGCTCGCGGGCGTGTCGGCCCCCACGCGGAAAGCGGCCAGTGATTCTTCCGCCATGCCTGCGGTCAGATGCAGGAGCGGCTCCTTCGGCCCGAACTTCAGCCCGGCGTCAGCCCACTGTCGTGCCTCAACGAAACACAGCACCGAGCGTTGGTAGAGGGACTGAATCGTGTGGAATTCGATGAGGAACGCGATTCCGCCCGTTTGATGAACCACCGATTTCAGGAGCCTCTCGACTGCGGCCGCGTGACGTCGTTTCACGCAGTCGGGCGGGCCAACGGCCCTTGCGGTCGCCCGGGCCTGCTCAGTTCGCTCGACCTCGGCATGAAGGAGTATCGCGGCGCGAATCGGCAGGGCATCGAGGCGCTCGCGTCCCTCGCAGGTCACACACCGCCGGCCCGCGTTCGCGAGCGCTTGGGCGGTCTTTACGGCTTCGGCGATGTCGCGTTCACGCACCGAGCCGAAGGCCTCGGTCGCGGCCTGCCGATCACCTCCGACGTACCGGGAAACACTCGCCCAGTAGGAGGCAGGGGATGCCTCCGACGCGCTGTCGAAGATCACGACGTGCCTCGCCTGCCCGGGGCCCACGATCTCCCTGCTGACTTTGAGGGTCGGCGCGGCGGCGGCACGATGGGCTGGAATCGCCATCAGGACAACGAAACTGATCCAGAACCGTCTGCGCTTCTCGCCCAAGTCGAATGCCTCCGAGAGTAAGGCCAGTGTACGCCTACGGGCTCACTCCGCCAGGAGCTCCAGGTCGATGTAGGAGAAGATGCCGGTGACGAAGCTGCTCGTGTGGTCGTCGAAGAGCGTCCCCCGCTCGTCCCGGACTCCGCAAATCGTCACTTCGTGGCGGGCCTGGGCGGCGAGGGTGTGGGCCGGCCGCCAGAACAGGACCCTGCCGTCCGACGAGATGTCGAGAACCCCCTCGACCTCGCGATCCTCAGCCCGCACCCGCAGGCCCGCGGCCGACAGGTGATCGACGGGGCGGGGCGCGGTCACCAGCACGGTCGCGTCGCGGGGAACATCGGTCTCCTGATCTTTCGGCATCACGCGGAGGATGGGGCTCGTGTCCCTGATTCTCATTTCATCCCTGCCGATCGAACCAGCGTTTGCCGCGCCAGATCATGATGCGCACCCGAGCCGATCCGCCGGTCACCCGCACCCCGGCCATGCTGCTGCGAGTACGGAGATAGAAGGTGCCGGGCGTCCCGGTGCCAAGAGGCGAGAACGACACCATCCGGGCGCTGCCGAAGCGGATGGGCTCGGAACCGAGCGGGCCGCCGTCCGGGGAGGTGACGTCGGGAAGGACGCCCACGTCCACACCGGCGTGGCCGGCGTCGAGCCGGAAGGGCCCAGCAATGCGCAGGTCGACACCATCGTCGATGTCCGCCTTGAGCACGCCATTGAAGTTCCCGTCGATGTACGTCGAGAACATCACGAGGCCTCCGGGGCCCTTCTCAAAACGAATGGCCGTCTGGGTGTTCTTCTTGGTGGCGATGGAACGGGCCTTCATGACTTCCGAACGGAAGCCCTGAGCCGCGCCCAGCAGGGCGATCTCCTGACGGTAGCCGACTATGTTCGGCAGTCCCACGGCAGCGAGAGTGAGGAGGATGCCGAGGGCGACCAGGAGTTCGAGCAGTGAATATCCGGCGGAGCGGGTGGACGGGTGAAAGTTCTTCATGGCTTTTTCCTGAGTTCGTTGGCGATTCATTGAAAAAGGGGTGCGGACCGATGATCCGCACCCCCATCAACGAACCGATGGCCGAACTACGGCTTCGCGGTTTCCCGCTGAGCCGCGGGGGCGCCCACGGACAGGTAGCCCTGGATCTTGGCGAAGTTCTTCTCGCCGATGCCCTTGATGGCCATGAGGTCCTCGACGGACTTGAAGGCGCCGTTCTTCTGGCGATGCTCGACGATGCGGGCGGCGAGTGCGGGACCAACGCCGGGCAGGTCCTCGAGCTGGCTGACCGTAGCGGTGTTGAGGTTGATCTTGCCCGCCGGAGTGGAGGCCGCCGCGAAAGCGGGGCCGCCGGTGAGGACGAAAGCCGCGAGAAGGGCGGCGGCGACGAAACGATTGACAGTGTTGAAACGCATGGTGATGTTCTCCTGGTTTGAGGGCTCGGAACTCGACTTTGGCTTGCGGGTCGCGAGATCTCGTTTGTGGTTATGGTTGTTGTTGATTGAGGTGGCGGGGGCTCTGGTCTCTCCCAAGTTGTCCAGAACCCCCACCGTGAAACGTCATGGCGGCTCAGTAGGGCAAGCCCGGTGCCAGCTCATGCGCTTGGGTAGGAAGGCCCGTGCTTCGAGCGATTTCCATCGCACCCCCCGAATGGATCGCGGTTGTTTCACGAGGTCCTCACGTCGCGTGCGCTTGACTGCCCAGCCGGCGGGGTGGTCCGCAACCCTCAGCAGGCAAAGCGATCGGGCCGGAAAAGACCGGGGTGGGGCTGGGTTGACGTCTTTGAAACCGGGGCATCGGGGTAGGATCGCGGGGCCGCTCAGCTAAGCTCTCGTCCCTCACTCTGCGGTCCGCCGGATTTTTCAAAGGCCGCCATCCCATGCCCACATCGGACTCACCCACCAAAAAAACTCCTCTGGAGAACACGGATCCTCTCGTCCGCGCGAAAGCCGCGCGCGAGTGGCCCGTGGAAGACCAGGCCGCCCTTGAACGCCTGGCCACCCAGGATGCCGACCCGCGGGTCCGGCAGGTGGCGGTCCGCCGCCTGAAGAGTTCGACCCTGGTGCTTCAGGTCCTGAACGGGGATCTTGACGCCCACGTTCGCCAGGAAGCCCAGGACCGCCTCTTCAAGGCGATCCTCTCCAGTGAGCCGGAGGCGTCGTCGCTGTTCTCCGAGATCGCTGGCCATCTCACCGACGACGACCTGATGCGCATCGCCAAGGAAGTCCACGGGGACGCAAGCGCCAAGGCCGTGGGCTTCGTCAAGGGGCCCAAGTCCCTCGCCGACCTGGCCAAGACCGCCCGCTCCCATGATGTCCGCATCGCCGCCTTCGCGCGAGTGAGCGAGGCCGACGAGCAAATCCTGGTCGACATCGCCCTCCATTCCGAGTTCAAGGACTCGGGAACGGCAGCGGTGGCGAAGATCGAGTCCGAGGCCGCCCTCACCCGAGTGGCCGAACGGGCGCGCCTCAAGCCGGTGGCGCGCGAAGCCCTCTCCCGCCTGGGCTCCGCGGCCCACGAGGAAGAGGCGTTGACCTCGCCCGATCTCGAACCTCCGGTGGAAGAGGAGGAGGCTCCGGTCGCTCCCATCGACCCGGCCGAGGAAGCGCGCCTGCTCGCCGACTTCGACGCCGCGGTGCAGGTCCGTGAGGCCATCCTGGCCCGGGTCGAGGCTCTGCCCAACTCAGAAGTGCGGAGCGCCGTGGTCGAGGCGCGGCTCGAGTGGTCGGCTCTGCCGCCGCTTTCCGGCGTCCAGGGCCACGACTTCGCCGAACGTTTCAGCACACTGTGTTCGCGCAAGATCGCGGCCGCGGGCCGGGCCGAGCGGTTCGCCGCGGTTTCTCCCACTCTCGATGCCTTGGCCGAACGCGCGGAAAAACTCGCGGCCGAAGAAGTGATCCGCAATCAGCGCGAGCGGATCCGCGCATTGCGTACCGAGTGGGACCAGACCACCAAAGACACAGGCGTCGCCGACGACGATCCCCGCCGCCTTCGCTTCGAAACCGCGGCCCTCAAGGTCGAACAGGCCTTGGCCGAGATCGACGCGGCTTCTCAGCAGAAGCGGGACGAAGAACTCGAACTGCTCCGCACGCTGCCCACACGTCTCGAGTTCCTCATCCAGCAGAAGGACGTGGCGGTTTCCCAGCTCGAAGAAGCGCAGCGCGAGTTGCGGACCATGGAGCCCCTCGTGGGCATGCTTCAGGGGGAAGAGCGAAAGAAGATCGGCAAGGCCCTTGAAGAGGTCCGCCCAAAACTCTTCGCCAAGACCCAGGAGGTCCGGGAAGCGGTCGAGTGGACGGGCTTTGCCCATCTCGCCGCCCAGGAACGTCTGATCGCGGAGATCGAGGCGGCCTCCGCCATCGAAAATCCCGACTCCGCCGCCAACAAACTCCGCGATATCGAGGCCCGATGGGCCGAGGTTCGCAAGGTTCCGAAGGACCAGGGCGAGGAGCTGTGGAAGAAGTTCACCGCGTTCCGTGACCCCCTGCGCAAGCGGCTGAACGAGTTCTTCGCCAAGCGCACGACCGAGCAGAAGGACGCGAAGAAGAAGAAGGAAGAGCTGATCGCGAAGGCGGAGGCGCTGGTGGCCGCCGTTGGCGAATCCACCGACTGGAAGAAGGGCGCCGAAGACTTCAAGGCCCTGCAGAACGAGTGGCGCACCTTCCCCTCCTCGGGCAAACACGAGAAGGACCTGATCCCGCGCTTCAAGGCTCCGGCCGATCGTTTCTTCGCTGCGCGCAAGGCGGCACTCGACGAACGCGACAAGTCTTTCGGCGCGAACCGCGAAGCTTTCGAGAGCCTGGTCCAGCGAGCCGAGGCCCTCGCCGTCTCCACGGAGTGGGACAAGACCACCACCGAAGCCAAAAAGCTCCAGGCAGAATGGAAAGCGGTGGGTCCCATTCCCATGCGCGAACGCGAGAAGCTCTATAACCGCTTCCATAAAGCGGTTGACTCAGTGTTCGACCGCTACCGCCGCCGCGACTCCATCGAAGACGAGAAGTTCCAGGCCGAACGCGGCACGTTCCTGGCCGAGATGGAGACTCTTGCCGCCGCGGAGACGCCGGGCGACGACTACAAAGACAAGGTGTCCGACTTCCGCGCCCGCTGGCGCAAGATGTCCGGCCGCCCCAGCCGCGAGCAGGACATCACGTTCAAGACACTCTTCGCGAGCCTCATCTCAAAGAACGCCGAAGCCTTCAAGGGCACGGACATGGACGTCGACGAGAACCGAAAGAAGCTCGAGAAGCTGGTGGTGAAGCTCGAGGCGCTTGAAAGCGACAAGGTCAAGGTCGACTCGATGGACCTTGCGACCAAGCTCAAGGAAGCCTGGGCGTCACGAACCATGGGCGCCAAGCCCGGCGGTTCGAGTTTCAAGGCCGAGGTCGAGAAGGCCCGGTCGATCTACGAGAAGCTCGGTCCGGTGGTGGGCGACGAAGGTGAAGCCCTGCGCAAGCGTTTCGAAGCCATCTGCCGCAAGCTGGGTTAGGTAAGAACCGCCCCCCTTCAGCGGGGCTAGACTCGGTTGGTGATAAAGCATCGCTTCGTCCTCGATGAGGCCGCGCGCTCATTTCTGGATCTGACCGCTAGAACCAAGTGGACTGACGTCCGGCTCAGCGTGGGCGGAAGGTCACTCGGGCCACCGCTGTCACGGACGGATCTGCGCGATGGGCAGTCTTACACCTTGCCGGACGGGTCGGAGCTGCTCATTCAGTTGGAGATGCCATTCCTCATGCCCACGCTGCGGATTGAGCGGGACGGGGTGGTCGTTCAAGGCTCCGACGCCAGCCTGGAAAGGCTTTCCGCGCGCGCCGGCGGCTGGCTCATGGGACTCGGTGGGCTGAATTTCCTTCTCGGCCTTTACGCGACCTCGTTACAGCTCGGCCCCGCGCAAAATGCCCTCTTTCTGGTCGGCCTCTTCTTCGCCATCTGCGGCTTCTTCGCGCGGCGGGGTTCCCTGCCAGGCCTTGTTCTTGGAACCGGGCTCTTCTTTCTGGGCGTCCTTCAAGGTCTGTCTACCGCCAACACGATGACCATCGTGTTTCAGATCGCCCTGTTAACTCCGATGTTTCGGGCGTTGCACGCTCACTATCTCGAACGAACGTCCGCCGTCCGCCCGCTGCGGAGAGACCACGTCCCGCTCGCGGTGGTGAAATCCGTGATCCGCCCCCAAACCCAGTTTGCCGAAACGATCGCGCCGGCTTCACGGCCACGGGTTGCCGCGCCTGACCTTGCGAACGGTGCGGCGTTTGATCCCTCTGCGGTGGGACCAGCCATATCTCCGCCCGTCCCGTCCGCTCCGATCATCGCTGCGCCAGGGGTCAGGGCCACTTCGCTATCCGACCAGCGCTTCGGTCCCTATGTTGTCACCGGAACACTGGGGTCCGGCGGCATGGCCACCGTGTATCAGGCCCGACAGACGTCGATCGGCCGGGACGTGGCCCTTAAAGTCATCACCGGGAATCACAACGCCGACCCAGAATTCGGCGAACGGTTTCGGCGTGAAGCGGAAACCACGGCGAGGCTCTCGCATCCCCACATCCTGAAGGTCTTCGACTTCGGCGAGGATGCCGGTCGTCCCTATCTCGCCATGGAGTACATGGCCGGAGGAACGCTACGAGGCCGCATCGGCGCCACGCCCTTACCGGTTCCGCAGGTCCTGAAGTGGGCCGAGCAGATAGGGCCGGCCATCCACAGCGCGCACAGCCAGGGGGTGGTGCATCGGGACATCAAGCCCGAGAACGTCCTGCTCGACCAGACCGGGAACGCTTTCCTCGCCGACTTTGGCCTGGCGCGTCTCGGCGACGCGAGAGCCAGTCTGACCCAGGCCGGGACGCAGATGGGCAGCCCGTCTTACATGGCGCCCGAGCAGTGGCACGGGGCCGACGTCTCGGAGCCGGCTGATCTGTATGCCTTCGCCGCAATGCTGTTTGAATTGCTCACGGGTCGGCCTCCCTTCCGCGCCGCGAGCCTTCCCGCGCTCATGGCCCAGCATCTCAAAGCGCCGGTGCCGTCCGCGCGCGCGATACGGCCAAGCCTTCCCCTGGCCGTGGACACGTTCTTCGCCAAAGCCCTGAACAAGGCCCCGGAGCAGCGCTTTGCCGACGCATCGGCGATGGTCGATGGGTTAAAGCAGGCCCTGCGCGGGGCGGTCACACAGGCGAGCCGCAGGCCGATGGCCCCGGGGGTGTCTCGCTCGTCTTCGCAACCATCCAGCTGGGGCGCCTGGGCCACGTCACTCCGGCCGTCGCCCCTGGGAATAGCGGTTGCGGTCCTCGTGGTCGCGATTCTGATCGCGGCAGGGCGCCAGGCCACGCTGTCACGGGCGAGCACAACAACTTCCGCGCCGGGGAAGAAAGGCTCCGAGGAGCCCACGCCCCCCACGCCCCTGGCCCCTTCCACCCTACCCGGGCAGGCGCGCAATCTGCCCTACCGAGTCCGCGATGCCTCCTACAGCAGTGCCCTGGATAAGGTGATCGCAGTTGCTCATGACCACCGCGCGCTCTTCATTCTCGATGGCGAGTCCGGTGCTGCCACACAGGTCGACCTGCCTGGCAACCCGGTCGCGGTCGCTGTTTCTCCCGACGGACTCGTCGCCCTGGTGTCGCACGAGGGGATGTCGCTGGTATCCGTCGATCTGATCGCAGGCAATGTCAGTCACTCTCTCCCGGTCCAGGCCAGGGGCGCCATCGCGGTGATGAGGTCCTGGGGCTACATCCTGCCTCCGCGGTACACTCGCGACCCGCTCCGCAGCGTTAATTTGCTCTCGGGCGACGTCCTCACGCCGGACGCCAGGAGTCGCCTTGACGTCAACGCCGGCGTCATCAGGGCCCATCCATCGGGTCGACGCCTTTACGCGGTCGACAGCGATCTGATCCCTCAGGACCTTCGTCGTATCGACGCGCCCCTTGGCGCCGTGACCTCCAGCCGGGAGCTGAGTGAACACGGAGATCACGACCTCTGCGGCAGCCTCTGGCTCTCTGAGCCGGGGGATTTTGCCTTCACCGGGTGTGGTCATACGTTCGCACTCTCGGACGACGTGGCGACCGACATGACCTTCTTCGGCACAATCCCGAACCTCGGCGATCGCGGGATGGTGGCGTTCGCGCATTCTCAGAGTTCCGGTCGGATCGTCGTGTTGCAGGGCGCCCCATCCCGCGCCAAAGGCTATCGCGTGGCGGACGCGCTGCTGACCTATGAGTTCCCGGGCTTCAGGTCCGTGACCAACGACATCCTGCCGCGGGCTGGAGCAGGTGAGAGCCCCGTCGCGGTGTCCGGACGGTTTGTGTTCACGAGCAGGGATGGGCGTCGGTTCTACGTGGTGATGGACACGGCGCCCTCGCCCGACGCCACGTCGGCAATCTACGCGGGTTCCATCAAGTAGGTTCGGTTGACATCATCCTGCCCTTCGTGTCACGCATCGTGCCGCAGCGACGACGCCATCTGTCACAAGTGCGGCGTGACCCTGGACGCTACGCCGTTCGAGAGCGTCTCGGAGTTGCTCACCGCCGCGGGGTCGCGGCAATCCGTCCTCGAGAGCCGGATCTTCCTCTTCCTCTGCTTCCTCGGCCTGTCTCCGCTCATCCTCGCCACCTTCGAGAGCCCCCGCCTGATCCTCGACGCTCTCTCCGTCTGGACTGGTCTTTGCTGGGGCATTCTGCTGTTTCGACTCTTTGCGCCGCCCTCGCTGGGCATCAAAACCGCGATCGGGGTTCTCCTCGCCACATCGTTCGTGGTCATGCCGGTGTTCGAGGCCTCTCTCTCCCTCTGGCCGAAGGAGTCCGAAACATGGCTCACGTCCGACTCGCTTCCCAAACGCCTCCTCGCCTTCGTGGGGGTCGTCGGGATACGCGAGGAGTTCTTTAAGGCCATCCCCGTGCTCATGGCCATGTGGTTGTCTCCTCCCCTGCGGCAGCCCCGCTCCGGGGTTGTGCTTGGCATGATGGCGGGTGTGGGCTTTGCCGCGACCGAGAACGTGTACTACGTCTACCTCACGCTTTCCGAAGCCCTTGAGACGGCGGGGCGCAGCGACAAGACCGCGCTCCTCATGCCGATCTACAACAACCTCGTCCGCACCATGGTCGGCCCATTCGCCCACGCCACGTTCTCGGGCCTCCTGGGGTCATTTGCGGCGTCAGCCGTGTCGCGCGGGAGTTTCGGCACCTTTTTGGCTGGGCTCTTGCTGTCCGCCTCGCTTCATGGGGCCTACAACACCGTGGTCGGCTTCGCGGGCCCTCTCGGAGTCGTGGTTCTCGGGGGTGTCCTGTTCCTGACCATGGTCGCCCACGCGGGCGCCAGCACAAACGGGGCGCAGCCCAGCAGCGGCGAGGGTCTGTTCTCCCGCACCATAGTTCGGTCTCCTCCCCGCTCCGGGCCGATGCCGACTTCACGGACGGTCGCTCGGGTCGCGCCACCCGTTCCCGCTCCTTCTCCACTGGAGGGCTGGGTGTTGTCTGTGCCCGGTTCCGGCGACATCGCCATCCCCCCCTATGTGGCTCTTCGGATCGGACGGGATTCCACGGCCTGCGACATTGTGATCAACGACCCGTCGGTTTCGCGATTGCACGCCACCATCTCCATGAAGGGACCGCAGCCTCAGGTGGTTCGCGTGAGCAAGATCGGGGTCATTACTGTCAATCTCGCGGAGACGGAGGGCGGCCTGTTGGCCGAAGGGGACGAAATCGGCGTCGGTGGCGCGGTTCTCAAGATCGGCCGCGGCGCCCCCGGGGAGTCAGTCGGCACTTCGCGCCCACCCCTCGCATGAACCGGCCCAGAACGGCCCTTGTGATTGGTGGGATGCAATCATCGCCCTGATTTCAGACGGCGTGCCAGGGGACGCTGCTCACAAAGCCCTTGGCCGAGAAGAAGTTGAGTTTCTCAAGCAGCAGCTTCGCCGCCGCTTCAGATGAGGCGGGATTCTGACCGGTGATCAGTGCGCCGTCCGAGACCACATGCGACTCCCCGTCCGCGGCCTTGGTGTAGGTTCCCCCGGCTTCGGTGAGCATGTCCTCGACGAGAAAGGGGACAAAATCTTTGAGTCCCGTTGTCTCTTCCTCGGTGTTGCTGAAGCCGGTCACGGTGAGGCCTTCAATCAAGGGCTTCCCTTCCGGGGTCTTCACGTTCTTCAACACGCCGGGGGCATGGCAGACCGCGGCAACCGGCTTGCCGGCCGCGAGCATCGTCTCAATCAGCTCGATCGATGCGGTGGAGTCCACGAGGTCAAAGAGCGGTCCGTGGCCTCCCGGATAGAAGACGGCATCGAAGTCGGCGGCTGAGATATCGCGCAGCGGGTGCGTCGCCCCGAGCACCGCCAGGGCTTTCGGGTCGGCCTTCAGTCTTTGCACCGCCTTCGACTGAGCTTCGGGGCCATCGCTTCTCGGGTCAATGGGCGGCTCGCCCCCGCGCGGCGAGGCCAGGGTCACCGCGGCCTCCGCATCGAGAAAGATGAAGTACGGGGCCGCGAATTCTTCGAGCCAGTAGCCCGTGGGGCCGCCGTTCGTGCCGAGTCGATCGTGCGATGTGAGAACCATGAGTATCTTCATAAAGACTCCAAGCGCCCTCGAGTGAGCCTTCTGAGGGTATGCGCCGGGTTCTAGTCCGGTCTGTGCGCTGGGAGACCATCGACTATTCCCGACGAGGCGCCATCTGCCGCAAGCTGGGCTAGCTAGCGCAGGCCGAATTCACTTCGGCCGGAGCGCGGGGGTTTGGGGGGCTGAGCACTTTGCGGCCCCCCAACTCAGCTTAGAGCTCTTGAATGGCGCGGGCGATCTCCGCGGCCTTGTGCTTCTGAATGCTGTGACCGCCCTCCTCGAAGCGCAGGCTCACCGCACCCGGAATGGCGGCGGCCAGTTCCATGGGGATCTGCGGTTCGACCAGATGGTCGTCCGCGGCAAAGACCACGAGTGTCTTCTTCGGTAGCGGCTTCCGGGCGGCGCGGTTGAGCAGGGGATAGTCGGCCGCGGTGAACGACTCGAACTGAGTCGCGTACTGGCCCGCCGTCATCTCATCGGCCCCCGGGAAGCGCCTCTTCTTGTAGTGATGCCGGACCCGAGGAAGCACGAGGTGGCGCACTCCCGGCACTTTCAGCCAGAAGGCGATGCGCATGAACGAGGCGCGCGATCGCGACAGGCCCCGATGCGGCCGCAGCCCCATGGGAGCGATCAAGACCAGATGAGACACGCGCTCCGGAGCCATAGACGCGGTCACGAGTGCGGTACCGGCACCCATGGAGTGGCCGATGATTCCGAACCTCCCGATCTCCAGCTGGTCGGCGAGTCCCAGAACGGTTTCCGCCCGGGCCTCGAAGCTTCGCAGTGCGTCCCGCCTCGGCTCCGACCCGCCCGAACCGGGCAGGTCCACGCGGATGAAACGAGCGAAGGCGACAAGAGGCGGCGCCAGGTACCGAAAATCCCGCACCGAGCCCGGCACACCGTGGATGGCGAAGAAGACCTACTTCGAATGACCCTCGTCGGTGAAGGTCAGCCGAGTGCCCGCCACCCGGGTTTCCCGCAGGGGCGGATCGGACTTGGGGAGCAGGGCCTGGGTCTTGGTTTGGGTCAAGGCGGTCGCGACCTTTCCCCGAGAGCTCTTGCGCGGGCCCTCGAGCTAGCGCAGGCCGAATTGACTTCGGCCGGAGCGCGGGGGTTGCGCGCAGCCCTCGCCAGAGGGCGTAGCCTGGCCTTGGGCCATGGGGGGCTGAGCACTTTGCGGCCCCCCAACTCAGAGAGGAAGCTAGGAGTGCCCCAAGGGCAGGCTGCGCGCGCTGCCGGGCAGACTCCTAGCGCACGCCGCCCATCATCTTCTTGATGGTGGGAGTGAGGGCCAGCAGCACCAGCGCCATCACTGTGGTTATGGCGAAGAGGCCCCCGAACAGGGTCGCCGGAGGCAACCGATCACTGAACCCGCCGGCGAAGCCCGCCAGCATGTTGCCCGCTCCGATGGCAAAGAAGAAAACGCCCATCATCACTCCCGCGTAACGCGCGGGAGCCAGTTTGGAGACGGTGCTGAGCCCCACCGGGGAGAGACAGAGTTCGCCGATGGTGTGCAGGAGATAGGTGCCCACCAGCCACCAGGGGGCCACTCGGAGGGCGGGTTCGGCGGTGTAGGCGAGGCTCGGTGGCACCAGAAGCAGCATGCCCGCGCCCACGAACAGCAGGCCCAGGGCGAACTTCACCGGGCTGCTCGGCTCCTTGTCACCCAGCCTGACCCACATCAAGCTGAACACGGGAGCGAGGAGCAGCAGCCAGGTGGAGTTCACGCTCTGGAACCAGCTTGATGGGAAGGCCCAACCCGCGACCGAGTTGCGGGTGTGCTCGTCGGCGAACAGGTTGAGCGTGGTGCCCGCCTGCTCGAACACGAAGAAGAAGGCCATGATGAACAGCACCAGTATGGCGACCACCCACATGCGCTGCCGCTCTTCGTGGGTGAGGGGTACCTGAGCGACGGCGTCTCCTTGCGGAGTCACGCGCGCGCCGGCCCGAAGTCCCACCTCGCCCAAGATCCCCTGGCGCAGCGTGTATTGCACGAGGCCAGCCACCATCGCGAGACCCGCGATGCCGAACGCGACGCGCCAACCGTTCACGGTGCCCAGGCCCATGGCGCCCATCGCGTTCACCACCGCCGGATCCTGAGCGATGAAGCCGAGGATCAGGGGAGCAATCAGGGCCCCGATGTTGATCCCCATGTAGTAGATCGAGAAGCCCGCGTCCCGACGCGAGTCGTTTTCGCCGTACAGCATGCCGACCAGCGAGGTGCAATTCGTTTTCAGGAGCCCGGTGCCAAAGGCGATGGCGACCAGACCGAGGTAGAACAGGGGCCGGGGCCCGGACGCCAGGCCCAACTGGCCGAGCACGATCAGGATCCCGCCCAGTTGCACCGCCTTGCGGTAACCCACGAACCGGTCTGCCACCCAGCCGCCGGGAATGCTTAGCGCGTACACGGAGAAGGTGTAGAACGCGTAGACGGTCCCCGCCCACTCCTTGGAGAGAGCCAGCCCACCAGCGTCTTCCGGGGCGATCATGTAGAGCATGAGCAGCGCCCGCATGCCGTAGTAGCTGAAGCGCTCCCACATCTCGGTAAAGAAGAGGGGGCTCAGGCCCTTCGGGTGAGGACGCAGGGCGATCAGGCCGTAGACCACGAAGGCGATCCACAGACCCGCCGCCACAAACACGGGGGTGAAGTCTCCGAGATTCAAGGTCGCGACCACGGCGTGCAGGCTGTTTCCATCCGTCCTCCAGAAAGAAGCAGCAGGATAGGTCCTCTAACTCCCCAGCCGCAACCCGCTACGACCTTTGGGAACGAGCCAGGTTCTGCGCCCACGCGTCGAGATCGCGTAGGTCGCCGAAGTTCGTGATGCCCTTGCCCGGCGGGGGGGCGCCGGCGCCTCCGACCACGAGTTCGATCTTTCGCGCGAGATTCGATCGAAGGTCGGCGAGGGCCGGGGCCGCTTTCGCCTTCGTGGAAGTGGACACCGAGACGCCCACCGCCGTCGCCTCGGTGCGCTCGGCGAGTGCCGCCACCTCGGCGATGGGAACCTCGGTGCCGAGACTGAGCACGCGAAGGCCGCGTCCCGAGAGAACGAGCGCCGCCATCTGAAGCCCGAGGCCGTGGGATTCGCCGGGCAAGGTGGCGAGGACCACCAGCGGGCCAGCCGCGGTTTCCTCGAGCCGGAGACGCGCGCCTCGCAAGACATCGGAAATCCGTTCCGAGGCGAAGTGTTCGTGGGCGATGTCGATCTCACCCGCTTCCCACGCCACTCCGATCACCTCGAGGCAGGGGACGATGCGGGTCTCGATGTAGGCGAGCGGATCCTCGTGCGCGAGATCACTGTGGAGAGAACGCATCAACCGGTCGGCATCAAAACGACGCACCAGTTCGACGAATGCGCGGGCGTCGAAGGGCAAGGCCGGGCTTCGGGTGGCCGCCTTGATCGGAACCGTGGCCAGCAGGGAATCGAGGACGGTGTCTGACGCCGGCACCACTTCACCGGCGCGCAGGCCTCGTTCGAGGGCCGAGGCGATGCGCCTGATCCTCTCGACCAGGGCCACCGAGAACTGGCGATGCCCTGAGGGTTTTCGAACCGATTCCGGAAAACCGTAGCGAAGTTCCCAGGTGCGCAGTGTCTCGATGGGAACTCCGGTGGCGCGGGACAGGCCTCCGATCGAGACATACGCCGTATCGCGCGGTGGCGCGCCAGGGGTCGAGACGGTGGCTGATTTTCGGGAGGCCATGCTTGCAAGCGACTGCTTTGCGCGTCATGGTACGGGGGGGTCAGGAGTGCTGTCAAGATTTTGGGCAGATTTGAATAACATGCCGGAGGAGCGTGCGGAACAAATGATCAGCAGTGACCTGAAAACGTTTGAAGAGTTCTGGCCCCACTATCTGGGAGAGCATCGGGATCCGGTAAACCGCGGGCTTCACTTCATAGGCACGTCGCTCGTCTACGCTCTGGTGGGCCTGGCCCTGCTTCGCTCACCGGTGTGGCTTCTGGCCGCACCGATCGTGGGATATGGGTTCGCGTGGGTCGGCCATTTCCTGGTCGAGCGGAATCGACCGGCCACTTTCGCCTATCCGCTGTGGTCTCTGCGCGGGGACTTCCGCATGCACGGGCGAATGTTGACCTTTCGCTTGCAGCCTGATCTCGATCGCCTTCAGCCGGCGGCCCTCAAGGCCAGGAGCTGATTCTCTATTTTCGGTAGGCGACCTTGCCGTTGACGATGGTGTAGAGCACCTCGGCCTTGAGGATCTCCGCATCGGACACATTGATGATGTCCTTCGAGAGAACGGTGAGGTCAGCCCATCGGCCCGGCGCGATCACGCCTCCGTTTGCTTCCGCGAACGAGGCCCAATACGCGTCCTTCGTATAGGAGCGAAGGGCCTCCAAGCGGGTGAGGCGCTGATCGGGCTGATATCCGCCCAAAGGAACTCCGGCTTCGCTCTGCCGGGTCACTGAGGCGTAGTACGACTTGATGGGGTCCACGTCCTCGACCGGAGCATCGGTGCCGTTGATGAGCATCGCCCCGGACTTCTTGAGTTTCTGCCAGACATAGGCGCCTTCGAGCACGCGCGCCTCACCGAGCCGCTGTGAAGCCCACGGCAGATCGGAGGCGCCGTGAATGCCCTGAATGGAGGCGATGACGCCCAGCCGACCGAAACGCGGAATGTCGTTCTCGTCGAGGATCTGCGAGTGTTCATCACGGAAGCGGACGTCCTTCTTCTCGGGATGGGCCTTGAATGCGGCCTCGAACGCGTCGAGGACGGTCCGGTTGCCCGCGTCACCGATGGCGTGCACGTTCACCTGAAAACCGTTCTGGATGCCGTACAGAGCGGCCTCGCGGACCACCGCGGGGTCGGTCACCCACAAACCGGTGTTGCCGGGATCGTCAACGTAGGGCTCGAGCAGTTTGGCTCCCCGCGAACCAAGCGCCCCATCAATGGAGAGCTTGAGGGAACGAATGCTCAGGAAAGAGTCCGGTCCACCGGGCTGGGGCGGACCAAACCGCTTGAGCGCCTCGAAGCCGCGGATCATGGGATAGAGGCGCAAGCCGAGTTGTTGCTTCTCGGCGAGTTCGCGGTACAAGGCGATGGTGCGGAGATCGGCGCCGGCGTCGTCGAAGAAGGTGATGCCCTTGCTGAGGCATTCCTCGGTGGCAAGTCGGATGGCCTCTCGAATGTCTGCTTCGGTTGTGGGCGGAGGCTGAATGAGCCGCTGCGCGGTGTCCACGAAAACGCCGGTGGCGGCGCCTTGCTCGTCGCGGATAATGTCGCCGCCCGAGGGGGCCTGGGTCTTGGGTCCAATCTTCATGAGCGCCATGGCCGCGGCGTTGGCAAAGCCGGCATGCCCGTCCGCGCGCCCGAGGTAGACGGGGTTATCGGGGGAGACCGCGGTCAGCGCGTCGTGCGGCGGAAATCCTCGCACCAGGCGCGCGGGGTTCTTCTCCCACTTCCCTTCGTGCCAGCCGCGGCCGACGATCCAGGCTCCTTTCGGGCGCGTCTTCACCGCCGCCGCCACCTTCGCCACCACCTCATCCCAGCTCTTCGTGCCCACGAGGTTGAGACTCATTCGTGCGAGGCCGTTGCCGACGAAGTGACCGTGGCTCTCCTTGAGGCCGGGGATCACCGTGGCTCCGTTTAGATCCAACACCTCGGTGCGCGGTCCCTTCGTGGCGAGCAGATCGCGCGACGAACCCACTCCGGTGATTCGGCCGCCGGTGATGGCCACGGCTTCCGCGCGGGGGCGCGCGTCGTCCATGGTGTGCACGACCGCATTCACCAGGAGGCGATCGGGTGGTTCCGTCGCGATGGGCGTGGTCGGGCCAGAGAGAAGGAACAAGGCGACGGCGTTCGTGGTCAGAAACATGGCGTCATCCTAACCACATCTGGGAGAATCGGGCGGAGATGGGATGCTTGGTCGCGGGGATCAGAACGCTTTGAACGAGGAACGCTTCAACGTTGTCCCGGGACTCCGGCAGGAATGGATGATCATCGTCCGGAGGCGACGTATTGTCGCCCTCGGTCTCGTCTCCGCCCTGCTCGGCGCCACGATCTACAACTACACACTGCGCCCGGTCTACGAGGGGCTCGCGGTGGTGACCATCGCCGAGGCCATGGCCGCCAATCCCCTGGCGCGGATGTCCACCGAGCTGACTCGCCTTGGGGCGATCCTCGAGCGACAGCGAACGGTGATCCGAAGTCCGGAGTTCGGAGCCCGCGTGGTCGCAACCCTCGACACAGAGGCGCTCAAGGAGCTGTCGTTCGGACCGATCGGGAGCTGGCCGGATCGCATGCGATCCGAGTGGGCTCGCCTGATGGGCGGCGAGGGTTCGGACATGCCCGTCGATACCGTGGCCGCGCTGCGTTCGCGTTTGCGGGTCACCGGCGAAGCGAAGTCGACCTGGATCGAGATCCGGGTTTTCGGCTACGACCCCAAGGCCGCGGCCGGCATCGCCAACGCTGTGATGGAACAGTACCTGCGCGACACGGATGAGTCGAACGCGCGGGCCGTGACCGCCTCTCAGCGGACGCTGGGCGCTCAGGTCGCGGAGAAGGAACAGCGGCTGACCGAGCAACTGAGCGATCTGCGCGAGATGGGTGGGAAATCGGGCATCGGCGATCTCGAAGTCCGCAAGGCCCTGCTGGAGCGCGAATTCCGCGCGTTCCAGGAAGCGTTGGTGAGCGCGCAGATCACGCGGGTGGGCCGCGAGGCGCGGCGCCGCGAGGCCACCCAATTTCGCGGCGGTGTCGCGGTAGGCCGATCCGACCCCTTGGTCCGCGCCGCCACCGCCCGAGTCGCCGAGCTCGAAGAACGAGAGAAAGCCCTGCTCGCCACTCTCGGCCCGAAGCACCCCGATGTGGTGACGGTGCAGGAGCAGCTTGAATCGGCCCGGCAGCGCCTGGCTGCGGAGATGGGTTCGCTCGAAGAGGGCGCCGACACCGAGTACCAGCTCACGGTCAGCGAGGAGGCCCGACTGAAAGCGAGCATGGCGAGGATCCAGCGCGAACTCGAAGAACTGGAGAAGGAGTCCCTCGGCTATTCGCTCGAGCGCAGGAAGTTCGAAGCCAGCCGCACGTCCATCGAGACCCTCTTCCAGCGTCAGGCCAACGCCTCGCCCACCATCCTCGATGCCCAGATCCTGCAAAGCGCCCGTCCGCCCACGGTTCCGGTGTCGCCTCAGCGCCAGAGGAACTTCCTTTATTCACTCATTGGCGGCCTGGTAGGTGGCCTTCTCCTCGCCTGGATGGCCGAGCGGTTCGACGATTCGGTCCAGTCGCCCGAAGACGTGAAGGAAGGCCTTGGCCTGCCCTTTCTCGGCATTGTGCCTCTCATCCGGAAACTTCCCCAGGGGCTACTCATGCCGGGCCTCGCCGACGCGAAAACGGGCCTCGCCGACAGTCTGCGGGTGGTTCGGACGAATCTCATCTACGGAACGCCCCAGGACGGGCCCCGGGTCCTCGCCTTCACCAGCGCTTCGCCCGGCGAGGGCAAGTCCACGGTGTCCGCCGGTCTTGCAATTCTCTTCGCCCAGAACCAGAGCCGCGTCCTGCTCATCGATGCCGACCTCCGCCGGCCTTCGATCCACCGCCTCATGGATGTGCCCCAGAGTCCGGGCCTTTCGGGCATCCTGGCCGCGGTTCAGCCCGGGAGCCTTCAACCGCGCGAGGGCCCGGTGCCGGGCCTCGATGTGGTTCCGGCGGGGGCGCCACAGAACTTCTCCGCGGAACGCCTCGGGTCCGAGGCCATGAAAAGTCTGCTCGAGCAGGCCCGGCAGGCCTACGACTGGGTGATCATCGACTGCCCGCCCGCCCTCGGCCTCTCGGACGCCACGGTCATCGCCACACTGGCCGACGGGATCGTGGTGGTGTGCTCGGGTCACAAGACGCCGCGCCAGGCCGTGCGCCACGTCGCTGACCAGCTGCACACGGTGCAGGCGCGCTTGCTCGGTGTGGTCCTGAACCGGGTGGACCTGCAGCGCCATTCTTATTACTACGGGCGCTACTACTCCGCGTACTACGGCGCGGAAGGCCGAGCGGCGAAGGAGGCGGCCACGGAAACCCAGCCGAGTCCGCCGGTCACTTAGGCGCGGGCGCGGAGAGGGCGTCGACGGTAGCGTCGAACGCGGCCGCGGTCGAAACCTCCATCAGGCACTCCGGCGTTTCCGCCTGGTCGCACTCTTCAGGCGGCCGCCGAATCAGATTGCACGGGCTGCACCAGATTTTCGGAGCGAGTGCGATGTGCTTCGCGGCGGACCCGAAACCCAAATGACCGCCCGAGAAGTAGCGGCCAGGGTCCGAAGGGCCAAAGATCGCCACCGAGGGAACGCCCAGGGCGCAGGCAAAGTGCATGGCCGATGTATCGCCGGAGACAAAGGCGTCGAAGGCAGTCATAGTTTCCGCCAAGTCACCGAGCTGGAGTTTCCCGGTGAGGTCGAGGACCTCGGTCCCTAGAGCTTCGGCGATCTTCGCGGTGCGGGTTCCCTCTTCCGCGGAGCCCGTGAGAACCAAGGTAGCGCCCTTCTCGTGGATGAGGCGACTCCCGAGTTCGATGAACCGTTCGACCGGCCACTCTTTGATCTTCCTCCCCGCTCCGGGATGAAGGCCCACAACCGGGCCGGACGCGGCCAAACCTTGGGCGGCGAGAGCTTCTTTGAGCCGCTCACGACCGCGGAGGCGACGGTCGTGGCCGAGCCACCTGAAGGGTCTTCGGGGAACCGATCGGCCAAGGGCCGTTTCGATGGCGCGATAGTTCTGCTCAACGAAATTCACGTCTTCGTCGAGATCGACCACCGCGGTGAGGAGAGCCGCGGAGCCGGTGTTCGCGTATCCCACCCGCGCCCGCGCTCCGGTGGCGCTCATCAGCCAGATCGCGCGTAGATCGCCCTGCAAGTCGATGGCGAGATCGGGCGGCTGGATCCGGCGCGCGCGTGCTTGGTTGAAGAGGGCGGTGGCACTCGCGGCCCCTTCGTGGGGGCGACCGGCCCAGGGCGCGCTCCAGACCAGAACCTCGTCCACCGGCGCGTCCGCGGCTATCTCGCGTGACCACTCACCCACGCAGAGCCGGAGCTTCGCGTCGGGCAGCATCTCCCGCAGCGCGTGAATGGCGGGCAGACTCATCAGCACGTCACCGATCCGGTCGAGTCTCAGAACAAGGATTTCTTTCGGAGGCGCCGTGGCCGCGGCTTTCAGAAAGGGGGAAACGAGGCGGGCGGCAACGCTCGCCGCGGCCACCACCAGCCGCTCGCGCGGCTCGGCCACCCGGCTCTCCCGGCCCTTAACGTTTTGCCAGCGTTTGCGCCTGGACATAACAATCTTCAAGGGTCGAGGCGACCCGGTCCCATGTGAGGTCGCGAAACACGCGGTTCGCGGCTGCAACGCCGAGGCTCGCGCGCATCGAAGAGTTGCTCGACAGAGCGAGGATCGCCGCGCGCAGGGCCGCGGCATCGCCGGGTGCGGCCAGAAGGCCCTCGACTCCGTGAGTCACCACGTCGGGAATGCCTGCCACTCGGCTGGCCACAATGGCCCGACCCGCGGCCATGGCTTCGAGCAGCGCGTTGGGAAGGCCGTCGACGTTGCCCTTCGAATCGATGACGGAAGGCACGGCCACGATGTCGGCGGCGTGGAGCGCGTCGCGAATCTCGGTGCGCGAGAAGCGCCCGGCGAGTGTGACCGAAGAACGCGCGTCTCTGCTGCGCGCGTCGAGGTCCTCGTGCAGATCACCGTCACCTACGATGGCCAGATGGATGGCCTTGAGGTCGCCCACCGCCTCGATGATGTGAGCGAAGCCCTTCTTCTCGACCAGTCGACCCACCGCCACCACCAACGTCTGCTCCGGTGCGGCACCGAGACGACGGCGCATGGCCTCGCGTGCTTCGCTGGACATGGCTTCGGCGCCCCCGAAAAACGCGGCATCGACGCCGTAGGGGACAGTGCGCGTGCGCTGTTCCAACGAGCCCAGGCGGATGGCGCGATCGCGAAGGTCGGAACTGCAGGCGGTCACCGCACCCGCGGCCGCGAAAGCGCGTTTCGCAGCCGTACCCACAAGATCACTCCGCTCTGCGGCAAAGACATCGCTGCCGTGGAGACTGATGACGAACGCTTTTCGCGACGCCTTCGCCGGCCCCTGGGACAACACCGCGCCCGGAACCACCCAATGGGCGTGAACGATGTCATATGAGGTCGCGGCCAGTCGGCGTCGCACCGCGAGGTTCGTGGCCAGAGCCGCGAAAGGAGCGACCACCAGCGTCTTACACTTGAAGCCGCGGTCGGCGTTCATGCTCTGCGCGTAACCCCACACGTTGAGCGAGGGCGTTGGGGCGTAGGCGAAAGGGAAGAAGCCGAGCCGCGGTTCGGGATCTCGCTTCAACTTCGGATGTGCGGGAAGCACGACGTCGACCTCGTGTCCGCGGTCGGCCACGTGCCGCGCGATCTCTTCGATGAACGGGGCGGTGCCGTCTCCTTCGAAGAGCGGGTACGAGGAGGTGACCATCAGAATCTTCATGACTTCGGTGAGTGCTGTCGCACTTCGATGAGGTCGACCATCACGCCCAGGTCGCGGGTGTCGGTGGCGTGGGGGTCCGTGTTGGTGGGCCGCCAGGCCGGCACTTCCAGGCGGAGAATCTTCGAGCCGCGAGGAAGCGGATCGGGGAGAGTGATCTCGAAATCGCGCCATGACCCATCGGCAGTGAACTCACCCACCGGAACCTCGTTGAAGAAAGCCCGGACCTGCGCCGGTTTCGCATTCTCCGGCCGCAGATGCGCGGTGGCGCGAATCGTGAGACTGGCTCCACCGCTTGCTGCGGGCACGTAGACCGTGCCCGTGGCGTTGCCTCGTTCGTCGAGACAACCGCCGGTCCAGCGATAAGTGCGCTCGCCCGTGGCCTCGGCCTCGAAGAATCCCGAGGTCTGCAGATCGCCCGATCCGCCGATGTCGATGACCGGTTCGGTGGTGACCCGCAACGTCTCGGGCTCAATCACGCGCGACAGGAAGAACTCCACCACCCGCGGTTCCGGCTGGCGCGGGACGCGGTCGTAGGTCCACTCGAACTCGGAAGAGGTGAAGCGGAAGTTCTGGGTGCGCTCGAGGAACAGGCCGCAGACGTCAGTCCGGAAGCTGGTCACGAAATAGATGTTGCGATACGTCTTTCGCCACTCGGTGATCAGATGGCTGAGGCGTTCGGGATCGGGATTGAAGCGCCGGAACTCGAGGGCATTGGCGCCGTAAAGACCCCACAGGGGCAACGAGAGCAGGTGGATGTTCTTCGGCTGTTCAAACAGCACGACATCCTGGGGACCAAATCGGCGGGCGACATCGGCCACGAAACGCACGCTCCCTTTCCAATCCACGAAGGACACGATGGGGCGGGTGTGGGCGACCGAAGCGCCCAGAGCGATCAGACCGGCGGTGGCCGCGCCGAGACGCCAGGGCCTCGACCACCGGGCGAGGGTGACGAGGGCGAGGGCGGCCAGGATGAAGGTGAACGGCAGGGTGACGGGCACGTAGCGCCGCATCGCGAAGAAGTAATCGTTGAAGACGCGGATCTTGTAGAAGTAGAAAGCGCTGAACACGAGGAGCACGGAGAGGGCCAGCAGATCATTGGCCTCGACACGCTTCAGGAAGAACCCGAGGCCGAGGAGGGCCAACGCCAGCGCGGGCGCGCCCACGAACCACGAGTAGCGGGGCAGCGCCTGGGCATCATGCGCGGCCAGGCGATGGAAGCCGAGGCCCCGCAGCACACCAGGGCTCTCGAGTTTCTCGGCTTTCGGATTCCCATCGCCGCCGGCCCACGCGGAAAGAGAGGGCCGAACCGCCACGGCGTACACAACCTGGGCGCCGAGGATCACCATGGCGGCCACGCGCAGGGACTTCTGGTGCTGGTCGAGGAAGGCCATGAACCGCGGGCCGGCTTTCCACACAATGACCGCGACGATGACGACGGCCACGGCCAGGAGCAGCCACATCGAGAGAGGGTGATTCCAGTACCGTCGCGTGAGGATCTGGTGCGCGTAGCGCTTGCTGAAGAACACGGCATGGACCGCGGCATGGCCAAGAAGCAACGCGAAGGGAATCAGCAGACTCGCCATCCGCGATTTCCACTTCGGTGGTCGCTGCGCGATCTGCAGCGCCGCCCACAGACCAAGGGGCAGGAGGAGAAGCACGCTGTCGATGCGCACGAGCAGGGTAAGGCCGAGAAGCGCGCCGGAAAGCCACCCGAAGGCCCGCGAGTCGCTCTCCTGATCCAGACGGTGGGCGATGAGACCGGTCAGGATCAGGAACTGCGAGAAGCCCTCCGACACGGGATACCGCGCGAACCAGACCTGGAGCACGGTGGTTGCGAGGCCGAGAGCGGCGAGCAAACCGACCGCGGTGCCGAACATCCGGCGGGCCAGGAAGAAGGTGGCGAGTGTGCCGAGGATGCCGAAGATGGGCGGTGTGGCCAGAGCACCGCGAACGCCCATGGTCTCGAAGAGATACGCGCCGAAGGCAGGGAAAAGATGGAAGAACTGAGGCGTGATCAAACCGCTTTTCGGATGGTCGAGTTCGAAGCCCATGAAACGCGGCCACGAGGGCTGCGGTCGGTCTTCATTCACTTCCAGGCTGAACTTGAAGGGCGGTTCGTCGAGGTTGGCGTAGAAGAGGGACAGGTCGTCGTCGGGCATCGAGGCCACGACCGGATCAACATGGGTGATGGCGCCAGTGCGGGCGATCACCCCCATGGCCGACACGTAGGCCCCAGGGTCGCGGCCGCCCACGATGTATTCGCTCGGCCGGGCGTGAAGAAGAAAAGCGACGATGCCCACCGCGAGGGCGGGGACGAGTTTCCAGATGCGATCGGGCGCGGCGAAGGGAGCGCTCGGCCGAACACCCGTGAAGCGGACAGTGATGACGATGAGGGCGAACAGCACGATTTCCACCGCGGCCGCCGTCACCGTGCCGAAGACCCCCAGCTCGGCTAGAAGCAGGGCCACCCACGACGAGAAGGCGACGGAGAGCGCGCCGGTCAGGAAGATCCGCTCGTCGAGTTGGAGACGGGCGCGATCGGCGGGCCGCAGGAAAGAAAGGAAGACGAGGCCCGGAAGCAGCAGGAGGACGAAGGCTGCGGGAAGAGCTAAGGCGGCTCCGAGAGTCTGGGGCAATCGTGTCGATTCCAGAACGGACCGCCGAAGCGATCAGTCCTCAGGCTTGGACGGATTCCTTCACGGCGTTGATGACGGCGCCCACCTGGGTGTCCGTCAACTCGGGGTAGATCGGGAGCGAAACGATTTCCTCCGCGGCCTTCTCGACCACGGGACGATCTCCGGGTTTGCCGCCGAGAGAGGCATACGCTTGCTGAAGATGGAGCGCCACCGGATAGTGAATCAAGGTGCCCACGCCGCGGGCGGCGAGCGCCGCCATGAACGCGGCGCGACGCGGGTGGCGAACCACGAAGAGGTGATACACCGACCGCGCGTAGTCCGCTTCGTCGGGCAGGCCGAGGGCCAGGCCGCGGAAGGCTTCAAAGTACCGCTCGGCGATCTCCCGGCGACGCATGGTCTCGGCGTCGAGCGTGGTCAGAAGCTCGCGGAGGATCGCGGCCTGCATGTCGTCGAGGCGCGAGTTGGTGCCGAGGATTTCGTGTTTGTACTTCTCGCTCTGGCCGCCGTTGCGCAACTGGCGCAGCTTCCGAGCAAGGGCAGGATCCTCGACGAGGATGGCACCACCGTCTCCCAAGCCGCCGAGGTTCTTGGTGGGATAGAAGGAGAGACCGGCGATCCCGGCGATGGTTCCCACGGGACGGCCCTTGTAGCGGGCGCCGATGGCCTGGCAGGCGTCTTCGACCACGGTGAGATTGTGGCGGCCCGCTATCTCCATGATTGGATCAAGGTCCGCAGGATGACCATAAAGATGCACGGGCAGAATCCCGCGGGTGCGGGGCGTGATGCGAGCCTCGATGGTCGCAGGGTCGAGGTTCATGGTCACGGGATCGACGTCGCCGAAGACGGGAATGGCGCCGAGCCGGGAGATGGCGAGGGCGGAGAACGCCGCCGACATGGGTGAAGTGATCACTTCGTCGCCGGGGCGGATGCCCTTCACTTCGAGGGCGAGAATCAGTGCGTCCGTTCCATTCGCCACCGACACCGCGTCCTTCACCCCCATGGCCGCGGCCAGTTCCTTCTCGAAGGCCTCAACCTCAGGACCGAGGATGAACCAACCGCGATCGAGCACGCGGGCGATGGCCCGGTCGATGGCCGCGCGGTGGGCGGCCACCTTGGGCTTCAGATCATTGAAGGGAACGCTCATCGTTTCGGTCACAGATAGCGGTCCTTGTGTTTCTTGTAGTAGTCAATGGTCCGGACGAGGCCATCCTCGAATTTTGTGGTGGACTTCCAGCCGAGCACGCGCTCGATCTTGCCCGCATCGGAATAGAAGTCGCCGATGTCGATCTTCTTCCGCTCCTCGGGGAAAGGAACCACCTTGAGCCCGCCATGGCCCGAGAGTCGTACGAGGTCCGTGGCGAGGTCGAGCAACGAAATCGGGGCGCCGCCGCCGAGGTTGAAGACCTGGCCGTTCGACGCTTCGCTGGCGCCGGCACGGAGGAAGGCGTCGACCACGTCGTCCACGTAGTCGAAGTCGCGCCGCTGGGCGCCATCGCCGAAAACCTCGATGGTCTCGCCCAGCACCGCTTTCTTCATGAACCAGCCGATGAAACCCTGCCGATTGTGGCGGATGAGCTGGCGCGGCCCGTAGGTGTTGGTGAGCCGCAGGGAGCAGGCGCGGATGTTGTACACCTGGTTGTACACCAGGTGGTAGAACTCCCCGGAGATCTTGTTGATGCCGTTCACATCGGCGGGGGCGAGCGCGTGTTCCTCGTCCACGGGCAGGTGTTTGGGCCGGCCGTAGATCTGGCGGGTGCCCGCGTAGATGATCTTCGCCTCGGGGTTGCGCTTGCGCAGGGCTTCGAGGATCCACAACTGCGAGCGGCAGTTGATCTCGAGATCGGTGAAAGGATCGGTCATCGAATCGATGTGGCTGACCTGCCCGGCCAGGTTGAACACGATGTCCTGGCCCTGAACGAGGTATTCCATGGCGTGGCCGCGCACGTCGGCTATGTTGATGCGGACCTTGTCTTCGTAGCCGTCGAGGTTGAAGAGATTGCCGCCGTAGTCGGGGAGCAGGGAGTCGACCGCGGTGACCGAGGCGCCCAGGTCGGCGAGGCGCCGGCACAGGTTCGAGCCAATGAAGCCAAGGCCTCCGGTGACGAGGACGGCACGGTTGCGGTAGCTGTCGAGGTAGTCGGTCATGGTCGGCTCAGGCCGAAGGCTTCAGGTGGCTCTTGGTGATGGTGAGTTCCACCCAGAGGTTCACCAGGTCGCGCAGGGTGCGGAAAACCCGGGGAAAGTTGAAGAACTGGCTGGTGCCGTAGGTGCGATGGAAATGATGGACCGGCACCTGGGCGATCCGGAACCCGGCATCGGTGACCTTCTTCATGAGCTCGACGCAGATGACCCCGGAGGAACGGGTGAGCTTCACCTTGTCGAAGACGCTCTTGCGCATCAACCGGAAGTCGCAATCGACGTCGCGCACCTTGAGGCCAAAGGCGAGCTTCACGAAGTGGTGGTAGACGCGGCCGATCACTTTGCGATGGAACGGATCGTTGCGCGAGATCTTGTAGCCGTTCACGAAATCGACGTCGTCCGAGTAGGCGTCCAGGAGAAGCGCGAACTCCCGCGGGTCGTACTGAGCGTCGCCGTCGGTGTAGAGGACCAGTTCCTTGGACGCGGTTTCAAAGCCGGTGCGCAGGGCCCCGCCGTAGCCCCGGTTCTTCCCGTGGTGGACCACCTTCAGCCAGGGGTAGGCGCCGGCCATCTCGTCCAGAAGCTCGCCGGTATGGTCCGGGCTGCCGTCGTTGACTACGATGATTTCGTAGTCGTCGGTGTACCGCCGCACCGTCATATGGGCCAGGATCGCCAGACTGGCGATGGTTCCGGCGTCGTTGTAGGCCGGAAAGAAGACGGAAACGGAGGGTCTTTGGGAGGGCATCGGTGGAGTAAACGCCTATTTTCCCTCGTCTCGGCGGATTTTGAGGAGGCCGGCAATAAACGCGGGGCGGGCGAGGATAGAGGCGGCCAGGATCAGGCCGACAAGAGCCGCCGCAAGCCCCGGTATAAACAGGGGCGGAATATAGCGAAGGCGGGTCTGGCCCGGGGTCGTGACCTCGACCTTCAAGGCGCCCATCGACTCGGAGATCGGGGCCCTCGAGGACCAACCGGGCAGAAACGGAATCGCCACCTCGACGGATTGCGCGGTGTCGCTCGAGAACTCAAGGCGGCCACCAGGATCGGGTCCGGACACCTGGTGAACCGGCACGACGGTCCCGTGAACCAGGGGTCTCGGGCCGAAGACGCGGAATACGCGGATCTGGGGAGTGGTCCCGATGTCCTCGAACGCGGGCTGGGAGAGATAGGCGGAAAGGGCCGAAGCGTGAACGCGGCTCCCTTCCTGGAGATCGATGCTGAGGCCTTCAATCCGCACCGCGGTGGACTCTTTCGGTACTTCGACGGTGATCGCGTCGGCCCGATAGGAGGGCGATATCACGCTGACCCATCCCTGGGGCGAGCCGTGGTGGCCGAGGAGAACGTCGCGGTCGCCGTTCACCCGGGCGAAGACGCGGATCTGCGCTCCCGGCGCCGCCTCGACGTTCAGGTGAATCATCTGCAGGCGAAGAAAAGGAAGCGCGAAGACGCGGCGCGACCCCGGCTCCAGGCTCACCCCGAGCTTTTCGTCCGGCCCCGCGGTCAGATCTGCGGTCTGAACCTGTACCGCGTCGATCGACCAGGCGCGCAAGAGCTGGACATCGGGCATGAGGGACCGATCGGTCAGGAAGCCGCGCGCCGCCATCTGTCCGATCACGCGGCGCACTGGCAAGGGCGCCATGGGGTCGTAGCCGTTGGCCTGAACGCGCGGTGCGAGCGCGCCGTAACCCGCAAAACCGAGATCCAGCGCGAGTTCGGTCGGGAAGTCGCGCACCAGGGTGAGCACGCGCGGCTCCTTTCCGAGGCCACTGAGCGACAGATCCACGGCGCGGCGCGCCGGGGTTCCGGCCACGAGCTGCGAGCGGGTGGGCGCTTCCTTGAAAACTTCGCGGCTGAAGGGCTGGAGGGCGAAGGAAACCGCGAGGGGAAGGAGGAAGACGCCGGCCTCGATGGGGCTCTCTGTGTCAGCGAGGGCGAAGTAGGTGATGAGGGCAATGGCATACACGCCCACCGCCGCGGCGAGACGATCGGGCAGTCCGCCAAGCGTAGCCGCGGCGATCGAGAGCACGCCTACGGAGGCGAGCGAAGCCACGAGGAAGTAGGTGCGCAGGCGGCGTCCTTTCCGTGTTCGCCGCTCCTTCCATTGCTCGTCGAGGGCGAGACCGGCGAGTGCGGCCATGGCGAATTCGAGAACCAGAGGCAGGGCGCCTGGGGCCAGCAGCGGACCGCGGCCCACCTGGAGGGCCAGTGAGGAGAGCACGGCGAGAAGGAGCACCCGCACCGGCAGACGGTCGAAGAGAAGAGGAAGGCTCGCGAGAGCGAGACTCGCCGCGGGTGTGTGGGTCACGGTCTTGAGAATGAGGCCGGCGAGGCCGGTTACCCCCTCGGCGGCGCGCTCGGCCATGAGGCCCGTGACCTGCCGGCCGGCGTTGGGAAGCAGTTCGAGTGTAGGGAGCCACTGGGGCGCCGAGAAGGCGAGACCAAGAACGATGGCGAAGGCGGTGGCCTTTCTCGGCGGGGTTCTCGGCGATCGGCTCAAGGTATGACCAAGGAGGAGCCGGCCGAAAAGCAGCGCGCCTCCCGCCCGCAGCGCTTCCGGAGAACCGGCCAGAACGAGCAGCGCGATGGAGCCTGCGAGTCCCACAAGACGCGCGGCGCTCGCTCGATTCATGTGCGACTCCGCGGCCAGCAGAACCAGGGGCAGCATGGGGGCGGCCACGAGGGTGGCGGTGTCCTCGAAGTGCCCGAGCAGGTAGGGACCGTAGGCGAAACAAAGGGCGCCCACAAAAGCGCCGTGCGCACCCGCGCCCAGCCGCTTCAGATAGAGGAAGGTGAGAACACCGGCCAGGGAAATGGAGATGAGGACGAGGGCCTGAAAGGCGGAGAAGGCCTCAAAGGGAGCGAGGACAATCATCAACGGATACAGCACGCCCCCGCGGTACGCCGCGAGCAGGGGGATACCAAGGAATTCGCGGGTGTTCAGGAAGGGAAGCGAGAGATCGCGGTACGCGGCGAAAGCTTCGGTGCGCAGGGGCAGGTGCAGGGCCACACCGTCACCCGGCCCGAGCAGCCGGTGCTCGAGCAGAGGCTCGACGTACGTTATGAGGGGAAAGAGGCCGAGGACGAGGAGGGCAAAGAAGTCGCTCTTGAAGTACGCGCGGGTCAACGCCTGTCCTGCATCGACGCGATCTGTTCGGAGATGAGTCCAAAGAGAAACACCACCACACCGAGCTGGATCAGCAGAGCCGAGCCCATGGGAATCTTGTCGAACTTCACCACGTTCCAGATGCCGTAGAAGAGGCCGGTGAAGAAGGACAGGAAGGCAATGGGAGCGAAGACGCGAAGGGGCGCGTAGAGGGTGACGATCTTGAAGATGATCAGGATGAAGCGGAAGCCGTCCTGAAGCGGTCGGATCTTCGAGGTGCCGATACGCGGCCTCGCGGCTATGGGCACGAACAACACACTCTGGCCGGACTTCATCAGGGCGAGACAGGAGGTGGTGGGATAGGAGAAGCCGTTGGGCAGCAGGTGGATCACGTCGACCAGAGACTGCCGCCGGGCCGCGCGGTACCCGGAAGTGAGATCGGGAATCGGTCTTCCGGTGAGCCAGGAGGCGAGCACACGGAACAAGGCGTTACCGGTGGCGCGAAGGAGGGACTGGTCCCCGAGCGACCGGGCGCCGATGACCATGTCGTAGTCGCCCACCGGTCCGATCAACTTTCCCGCCTCGGTCGGATCGTGCTGGGTGTCCGCGTCCATCAGCAGGATCACTTCGGACCGCGCTTCACGAATGCCCGTCTTGACCGCGGCCCCATTGCCCTTGTTGTAGGGGTGGCGCACCACCCGCGCGCCGGCCGCGATGGCTCGCTCCGCGGTGCCATCGGTCGACCCGTCATCGATCACCAGAATCTCGGCGAAGCCGTGGGGCTTCAAACCCTCGATGGTGGCCCCGATCCCGTCCCCTTCGTTAAAGGCGGGGATGACGACCGTGGTATCGCGGGGTTCAGCCACGAGGCTCGGCGTCCTTGCCCAGTTCCGCCTTTCGCACCCGGTACAAAACGTCCTCGATGAGCTTGCGGTTGCTGGCGATGAGATCGGCCATCAGCCCCCACTGCAGGGTCTGGAAGCCGAGGATCAACAGCAGGACCGAGAGCATGGCCGACTGAAGGTGGCCGGTGATGGCGCCATTCCACCAGAACCAGGCGTAACGCAGTCCAAGCAGCGCGCCACCGGAGAACAGAATGCCGCCCAGGATCATGAAGACCTTGAACGGTTCGTACATCGCGTAGATGCGCAGGATGGTCGCCACCGAACGCTTCACGTATTCCGCGGTGGAGCCGAAGAGCCGGGAGGGCCGGGTCTGCCTGGCCTCGATGGGCATGTGGGCGATGGCGAGGCGTTTCTTCCCGGCCTGGATGATCGACTCCAGGGTGTAGGTGAATTCGCTCACGATGTTGATGCGGAGCGCGGCCTCGCGGGAGAACGCGCGGAAGCCGCTGGTGGTGTCGGGAACATCCGTGCCCGACACTTTCCTCACCACCCAGCTCCCGAGCACCTGAAGGCGCTGCTTCATCCATGAGAAGTGCGCGACTTCGGAGACTTGCCGGTCGCCGATGGTCATGTCGGCCTCTCCCCGAAGGATGGGTCCGATCAACCGGGGAATGTCAGCGGCGGGATATTGGTTGTCGGCGTCGGTGTTGACGATGATGTCCGCGCCGAGCTTGAGGCTGGCGTCGAGACCAGCCATGAATCCGCTGGCCAGGCCCTTGTGGCGGGTAAATCGCAGGACGTGATCTGCCCCGTTCGCCAGGGCCACTTCACGGGTTCGGTCCTTCGACCCATCGTCGATGACCAGCACCACAACTTCGTCGATGCCCTCGATTTGCCTGGGGATGACCTTCAAGGCGGCAGGGAGGGTTTCCTCCTCGTTGAGACACGGAATCTGAACCACGAGCTTCATACGCGGGCCCGAAGGTAGCACAAGGCGCGCCGAAACATGGTCGATGGTCGGGGGGCGCGGTTCACAGCCTTGTTCTCTCGACGGCCGCGCGCCAGGCCGAGTACTCGCGAAACTGGGCGACGTTGTCCAGAATCACGGTCTTCGGCTCTTTGCCCTTGGACCGGGAGTCCCTAAGCCCTGCGAGGTCGGTGAGCGGATCGACCCCGGGCGAAAGCGCGGGCACGATGTTCTTGAAGCCTTCGTCGTGGGAGATTGCGGCGGCGAGGCGTCGGACGAGTTCGAGGGTGCGCATGTACGCGGAGGTGGGGCCAGGACCTTGATACCCGGTGCGGCCGGGGTCGATTTCCCACGGTCTTGACTGGCCTTTCAGATGCAGGTGAACGAGATAGCCATCGTCGAGACGCCGATCCGCCTGCAGCCGCGAAGCCAGGGGCTCGCGAACTTTCTCCCGCTTGATGATTGCGGAAACCATGAGAACGATGTCGTGTTCCCCAAGGTCCCTCGGAACCACCGCCGCGTCGGGCTCCTCGGCCAGATGGGCGCGCAGCAGGGGCGGGGCGGAGAGATCGAGTGTCTCGACGGTCATGGGCCGACGAGCGAGCGCGACGACATCCTCGGGAATCACCAGCGGGGCCACGCCACGTTCGCGGAGTTGCGACTCGATGTGCCCATCCTGGGACCCGTCGCTGATCCGCAGCAAACGGTAGCGGGAGGCGGCCTGCCACTGCCTGGTCTCCCACTCTGAGATCGAGCAGCCCAGAGCGAGATCCTCGGCCGAGGCAGAGGTGGTGTCGATCACGAGATAGCGGCGGGCGGGCCTCACTGGCTGCTCTGCTCCCTTGGCCGCGTTCTCGAGGTCGAGGAGGGTCTTCGACTTGAGAACCCGCTGCGCGGCGAAGGCGGCCTCCTCGAGCGTTTCTTTGGGGAGGGCGGCGCCGCAGTAGACGCAGGTCGGTCGGGCCATGGCGACGGGCCGGGCGCAGGCGGGGCAATTCATGGCAGGATCAAGGGCGGCTCTGGTCTCTTCGGAATCAAGTCTATAAGGGGGTGCCGGTACACTCTCCCTCTCCTTAAACCATGAGGCTCTCCTGTTGCTGATGCGGCGATTCACCCTGTCTCTAGTTGGACTTCTCGGCCTCTTTTCCCTGTCTTGTTCGACGGGAGGCGGGATCAAGCCGGGTGCTTTCAGGTCCGAACTTTCGGGAAGCGAGATCCTCGCCCGCATCCTCGTTCTTGAAGACTCGCGTTCCCTGGGGGCTGGGACCATCCAGGGAGACCTCCAACATCGTGATGCGGGGATCCGAAGACGAGCCGCCATCGCGGCGGGACGTATCGGCGATGTCCTCGCCGTCCCCCGCCTGATCGAGAAGTTAAGGGACGAGGTGGCGGAGGTCCGACGCGCGGCCGCCCTGGCCCTCGGCCTCATCGGCAGTCCGGAAGCGGTGGCGGCCCTCACCGCCTCACTCGCCGACGCCGACGCACTCACTCGCGGCCGCGCAGCCGAGGCGCTGAGCCGCATCGGACAGGCTTCCTCCGGACCCGACATCGCCCAGGCGTTCCGTCGCGCGCTCCCACAAACCCCGAGCGGCGTCCTGCGTATCCGAGGCGACAATCCGGGTCGGGCCGACGATCCGTGGGTCGAACTACGCTTGCATCTGTTCGCCCTCGCCCGTCTCAAAGACGCGGCGTCGCTGGCGAACGCGGTGATCGGATCGGAGACCTCTCCATTCGTGGATTGGTGGGCAGGGGTTTGGGCGGCGGCTCGAGTGGGCGACCCGCGCCTCACTCCGGTGCTGCTCGCCGGAGCGGGGGCCGAGGACGCCGCCATCCGGGCCCTGGCCGTGAAGGGCCTCGGCGCCCTCAAAGACCCGGCTCACATCGGAGTGATCCGTAAGCTGGCTACGGATCGTGAGCCCGCCGTGGTCCGCGAAGCCTTGCGGGCAGCGGCGCGCGTGGGTGGTCTGGAAGCCGCGGCGGTGGCAGCGCTGCATCTCGACTCGCCCAACCTCGTCTTGAAGCGCGAGGCGCTGCTCGCCCTGGCCGCACTGCCTCCGGTCTCGAAGTACCGCGTCCAGGTCATCGAGAACGTCGGGCACACTGACCCCTGGGTCCGATCGGCGGCATGGCCGGCGCTCATAAAGATCGATGCCGAGGATGTGGGCATCGTGCTCTCGACCATCGGCCCGGACAGCGACTGGCAGGTGCGTCAGGCGGTGGCCCAGGCCCTGGGCGAGAATCTCGGGGAACGCGCGGCGTCTCATCTGCTCGCCATGCTCGATGACGCCGATCCGCGTGTGGTGCCGGCGGTGTTGTCGGCCCTGGCTTCAGCCCGCGGGGAAAACGCCGCGCCGACGCTACGGGATCATGTCGCGCACACGGACATGGGCATCCGCGCCGCCGCGGTTGAAGGCCTCTCCTCGCTGCAGGCCCTGGGCAAGGGTTCGTACACTCAGGCTTTCGCTCGTGCCTTCGACGCCTCGATCGGCGACGACGATCTCGAGGTCCGTATCACCGTGGTCGATGCAGTGGCGAAAGACCGAAGCGAGGAAAGCCGGACTCTGCTGCGTCGCATCGCGGGCTCGGATCCCTCGCGCGTGGTCCGGCAGAAAGCTCTCTCCGCCCTGGGTGAAGGGGTGGCGCCTCCGGAAGAAACCGGTCTCCGCCTCGCCGACGCTCGACGCCTCACCGCGGTTTATGAGCCGGAGGCGGGGGCACTCTTTTCTCCGCGTGTCCTGATCTCCACCCGGCACGGCGTGATCGAACTCGCGCTCGACGTGGTGGAGGCGCCTCTCACTTCCATGTCGTTCGTACGCCTGGCCCAGGCGGGTTTCTATAACGGGCTCACTTTCCATCGCGTGATCCCGGGTTTCGTGGCCCAGGGCGGAGACCCGCGCGGCGATGGTTATGGAGGTCCTGGTTTCACCCTGCGCTGCGAATACAGCGGACGGCCGTTCGGGCGGGGCGCTCTTGGCATGGCCACCGCGGGTAAGGACACCGCGGGATCGCAGTTCTTCATTGCCCTGGAGGCGCAGCCACATCTCGATTCCAACTACACCCAGTTCGGCCAGGTGCTTTCCGGAATGGACGTGGTGGAGAAGATCCGGCCCGGCGACGTCATCTTGCGGATCGACGCCTTCGACGGTCGCGAAACCCGTTGAGCGCCACCGCGGCGCGGACGGTGCGCGTTCTCGCCCTCGACCTCGACGGGACACTGCTCAATTCGCGCAAGGAGATTTCCCCGCGGAATCTAGAGGCGGTGATCGCGGCCCGGAAGGCGGGGGTCCACATCGCCGTCATCACCGGCAGACGGTACCCGGCGGCGAAACGTGTCACGGAAAAACTTCCCGGGGATCCAGTACTCGTCCTGCACAATGGTGGCCTGGTCATCGAAAACTCCACGCCCATCCGGGTGCTTCCGCTCGAGCGATCGGTGGCGAGCGCGGTGGTGAGCTTCGCCCGAGAGTGCGGCGCTGATCCCGTGGTTCACTATGGGCACAGCGGCGAGGGTTTGCTCTACGTGGAGAACGCGTCGCCTTCGCACACCCTTCTCGCTTACTACCTGCACAAGTCTCATCCCGACGTGCGTGTGTTCGAGAACCTCGAGTCCGCCATCGCAGGAGAGCGCCACGACCCCCTGCAGGTGATGTTCGGAGGGTCGATGAACGAGATGAAGAAGCTCGCGGCCGCCCTCGAGGAGCGGAGCTTTGAGGCCTCCGCGCTGCGCACGGTTTATCCCTCCGACGACCTTTCCCTGATCGACGTGGTGGGACCCACCGTGGACAAGGCCGAGGCCCTGCGCTTTCTATGCGCGCGGTGGGAGGTGGAGATCGACTCGGTTCTCGCCATCGGCGACAACTGGAACGATCGTTCGATGCTGCTCACCGCGGGGATCGGCTGCGTGATGGCGAACGCGGATCCGGAATTGCGCTCGCTTGGACTTCTGGAGGTTCCCGGCAACGACGAGGACGGTGTGGCGGTCGCGATCGAGCGCTTCATCCTCAATCGGGCTTAACCGGGTTTCCCCCCGGGGGGAATAAAAAAAGGGGGTGATCTCTCACCCCCTCCTGAAGCCGCAAATGGAAGCGACTTACTTCTTCTTCTTTGCAGCCTTCTTAGCAGCTTTCTTAGCGGCCATGGTGTGTAATCCCCCCTTTCGATTCAGGTATTGCCCGCCCCTGTTTCCAACATTTTGTGTTGACAGCAAGGACATGCACTAGTTGGAGCGTAGGTAATGACTTGCACATTGTCAAGAGGTCTGCGGCATTTTTCATCGGCGCGTCTCCCTTTATTTCAGCGTCTTAGCCTGTGGAAGTTCTGTTGAGAACCGCCTGTGGATCCGTTCGTTTTTCGGGATGGTATGGTTTATTTAACACAAAGGTCGGATTGAGCCCTCGATCACGATTCCGGTTCGATCTAGATATGACGCTGGCCGGCGCGAACTCGAGACGCGGCGCGGGCCTTTGGCCGCTGCATATGGTTCCTTATATAGCGTCTTTGCGAGCCTGGTTGGGTCGCAGCCTTCCCTATACTGATGGGAAGAGGGTCAGGATTTTTTTGAAATTTTTTGAGTTCGAGGTCGAAGCGCGCTCGGATCGAGCGCGCGCGGCGCGTTTGCGCACGCCGCATGGAATGATTCACACGCCGATTTTCATGCCGGTGGGAACCGCGGGTTCAGTGAAAGGACTCACCGCGACGCACCTTCAGGACATCGGCGCGCAGATCATTCTCGCGAACACGTATCACATGCACGTGCGGCCGGGCGAGGATCTGGTGCGCGAACTCGGCGGCCTTCATGGCTTCACCGGATTCAAGCGTCCTTTCCTCACCGATAGCGGCGGCTATCAGGTGATGAGTCTCGCCGCCCTGCGCAAACGCACGGAGGAGAGCGTCGTCTTCCGCAGTCACCTGGATGGCGCGCGACTCGAACTCTCACCCGAGCGCTCCATCGACATCCAGATGAAACTCGGCGCCGACATCATCATGGCCTTCGACGAGTGTCCGCCGTGGCCGGCGACTCGCGAGGAGGTGATCGACGCCACCCTTCGCACCGCGCGCTGGGCCGAACGTTCCAAAGGCGCGCACACCCGCGACGACCAGTGGCTCTTCGGCATCGTGCAAGGCGGCGTCCACGACGACCTCCGCGCCGAAAGCGCCCGGGCCATCACCTCGATCGGCTTCCCCGGATACGCGATCGGCGGCCTTTCCGTCGGTGAACCGAAAGAAGACATGGTGCGCGTGCTCGAGGTGATGGACCGCGCCCTGCCCGAAGACCAGCCGCGTTATCTCATGGGAGTGGGAACCCCCGAAGATCTGCTCGACGGCATCGCGCGCGGGGTCGACATGTTCGACTGCGTCCTGCCCACGAGGAACGCGCGCAACGGTCAGGTCTTCACCTGGCGGGGAAAAATGACCCTGCGAAACGCCAAATACGCGCGGGACGCCTCGCCTCTCGACCCTGACTGTCGCTGTCCCACCTGCCGCATCGCCTCGCGCGCCTATCTCCGCCACCTTCATATGTCCAACGAGATGACGGGGGCGGTCCTCTCCACCCTGCACAATCTCTTCTTCTATCTGGATTTGGTCGGAAAGGCGCGGGAGAGTATCGTCGCGGGCCGCTTTGAAACGTTTCGGCAGGAGACCCTCAAGGGTTTGGCTGCCTAACTCCCCTGATTCTCGGGGGGCGTCCTTTGAAGCGGTTTCCACCCAGGATCTGAACCAAACCCATGGACTCCGTTTTCCTTGCCACGCTGCAGGCCGCCCCGGCCCAGCCCAGTCTGTTCGAAGCCTTCCTCCCCATGGCCCTCGTCTTCGGCATCTTCTACGTGCTCGTCATCGGACCCTCGCGCAAGAAGCAGCAGGAGCAGGAAAAGCTGTTGAAAGCGCTCAAGGCCGGAGACCGGGTCATCCTGGCCTCGGGAATCTATGGCGTCATCGAAGGCGTCGAAGAGTCGGTGGTGTACGTCCGTATTGCTGACAAGACCAAGATCCGCGTCCAGCGCAGCGCCGTAGCCGCGCTCGAGAGCGCTGGCGAAGGATCCACAACTTAGGAAATCATGATGGACAGCCTCACAACGAATCCATTCCTTCTCTGGCTCGTGATCTCGATCGCGGTCGGGGCCCTCGTCTGGAGCTTCCTGCGCAGGGAACTCCGGACCAAGGCCATCCTCTATTCCTCGTTCCTGATCGCCTGCTTCGTGTCGATGTGGCCGCTGCAGGAGAAGCTCAAGCTCGGGCTCGACCTCAAGGGCGGGATGCACCTCATCCTCAAGGTGGTGACCGACGACGCGCTGCGCGCCACCATTTCCGACGGCGTCTCGCTCGCCTCCACTGAGCTCGGCCGCGCCGGCATGCCCGGGGCCAAGGTGATGGGGACGGGCATCGACGAGTTCACGGTCGAGGGCATCGAGCCCGCCCGGGGCAAGGACGCGCGGAACACGCTGCGCGATTTTTTCCCCTCGACTGAATGGAACCTCAGTGAGACTCCCGCGGGCTTCAGCCTGAAGATGACCGATCCGGCCAAGCGCGTGGTCCGTGATCGCACGGTGCAGGATTCCATCCGCACCCTCGAGCGCCGGGTCAACGCTCTCGGCGTGGCCGAGCCTGTCATCACCGCGCACGGCGCTTCGGGTGACCAGATCCTGGTTCAGCTCCCCGGCGTCACCGACGTGGTCCGGGCCAAGGACATGATCAAGCGCACCGCCCAGCTCTCGTTGAAGTTGGTCGAGAACGAGGCCACCACCCGCGAGATGCTCCTCGCCCCCGGCCAGACTGAACCGCCTCCCACCATGGAAATCGTCACCGGGCCCGGAGCCGAACCGGGTAGCCGCAGCTTCTATCTGGTGCGCAAGGAGGCAGTGATCACCGGTCGCGACCTCAAGAACGCGCGCCCGAGCGTGAGCGGAGAAACCGGTCTTCCCGACATCCAGTTCTCCCTCACTCCCAACGGGGCTCAGAAGTTCGGACAGGCCACCGGCGACAACGTGGGCCGTCGTCTCGCAGTGATCCTCGACGGCACCGTCGAATCCGCCCCCGTGATCAACTCGCGCATCACCGACACCGGCGTCATCCAGGGGACCTTCTCCCAGGAAGAGGCCGACACCCTGGCCAAGGTGCTCCGCGCCGGCGCGCTTCCCGCCACCTTGAACTTCCTTCAGGAGCAGACGGTGGGCGCGTCTTTGGGCAAAGACTCGATCCGGTCCGGCGTGATGGCCTCCGTGGCCGGCATGGGCTTCATCACCCTCTTCATGCTCTTCTACTATCGCCTCTCCGGAGTGAACGCGGTGGTGGCGTTGCTCGCGAACCTGCTGATCCTGCTTGGGGCCATGGCCTACGCGGGCGCCACTCTTACCCTGCCCGGCATCGCCGGCATCATCCTGACCGTGGGCGTGGGCGTCGACACCAACGTCCTGGTGTTCGAGCGCATCCGCGAAGAACTCCGGTCGGGCAAGACCGTGAAAACCGCGGTGGCGAACGGCTTCGACCGGGTGTGGATCACCATCCTCGACACCCACGCGACCGCGCTCATCGCCGCCGCCTTCCTTTTCCAGTTCGGCACCGGCGCGATCCGCGGCTTCGCCATCACCCTGGTTTGGGGTCTGATCGCGAACGTCTTCGCCTCCTACTTCGTGAGTAAGTTCCTCTTCGAATGGGTGCTCGGCGAACGCAAGTCCGACACCCTCTCCATCTAACGGAATCGCAACAAGAAGACAATGCTCGAGATTCTCAAGAACCCCAATTTCGACTTCCTCGGCAAGACGAAGCTCTTCGTCGGCCTGAGCCTGGCTCTCATCCTTGGCGGCTTCGCCTTCATGCTGGGCACCGGCGTGTACCTCGGCGAGGGGGCTAAAGGCTACGGCGTCGAGTTTTCCGGCGGCACCCAGCTGATCGTCCACTTCGAGAAGACGCCGGAAACCGATCGCATCCGCGCCGCCGTGCCCGACGCCACCATCCAGACCTACGACGACCCGGCCAAGAACCAGGTCCTGGTGCGGTTGGCTGCGGCCGACGAGAACAACCTCGATCAGGCCGCCAACGCCGCTATTGCCGCCATCGGCGCCCAGTACGGAGAGAACAAGATTCTCGAGTCTTCCGCGGAAATCGTGGGTCCCACAGTGGGCGCGGATCTCCGGCAGAAGGCCATCCAGCTGACGGTATGGGGCCTCGTCTTCCAACTCCTCTACATCACCTGGCGTTTCGGGGGCGCGATCTGGGGCGCCGCCGCCACCATCGCGGTGTTCCACGACGTTCTCGTCACCCTCACCTTCCTGGCCGTCTTCCAGTACGAGATCACCCTCAACATCATCGCCGCCCTGCTGACCCTGGTGGGCTATTCGGTGAACGACACCATCGTGATCTTCGACCGCGCCCGCGAAAACCTGAAGCTCAAGAAGAAGGACTCGCTGTCCAAGATCCTCAACGATTCGCTGAACCAGACGCTCACCCGCACCCTGATCTCGAACGGCACCACCTTCCTCGCCGTCCTCGGCCTCTACCTCTTCGGCGGTGAAGTGCTCAAGGGCTTCGGGTTCACAATGGTGATCGGCATCCTGGTCGGAACCTACTCGACGATCTACATCGCAAGTCCCATCGTGATCTGGTGGCAGAACCGCCAGGCCACGCGCGTTCCCTCCTCCTAGAACCTCATCTCTGGACGCTCTCGGCCCTCGTGGCTCGGGCTTCGGCGGGCGATGCGGGGCCCTAGGGGTAGACTCCCCGGGCTCTTTTGGGACTGGCAACTTTCTTGCTGCTGCGTCTAAAGACTGCCTATGACCGAGAACGAACAGACCGGGAATCGCGTGGACGAACTCTTCTCCCTGTACGCGGGAGATGTGCGCGAAGCGCCGAAGCGAGGCCGCTGGTTCTGGCTCTCCATCTCCATCCACGTGGCCGCTGTGGTCGCGGTGGTGATTTCCCCGCTCTTCGCTCCCGACGAGCCGCCGCCACCCGTCGACTACATCCGCGCCCTCATCTACAACCCGCCGCCCCCGCCTCCACCTCCTCTTCCTAAAGGGGCGTCAAGCAAACCGGCGGACAAAGCACCCGAAAAAACCGGGGCGAAACCGCCCGACCCCGATGTTCTGGTCGAGCCCAAGGTCCCCGACGATCCGAAGCCGGTGGAGCCCGAGAAGGGGATCGATCCGCTCAAGCAGTTCGGCGTGGCCGACGGTTCTGAAGCGGGATCGATGGATGGAATGGCCGGAGGCGTGGAAGGCGGCACCGTCGGCGGCACGCTCGGAGGAACGCTTGGCGGCGTGATCGGCGGCACCGGCGACAGCCCGGTGATGGACTACGACCAGCCCCCGCGTCTCCTGAAACAGACGCGCCCGGTCTACCCCCAGGAAGCCTTCATCAAGAAGATCGAGGGTGTGGTCATGCTCGAGATCGTGATCGGCATCGACGGCAAGGTGGGACGGGCCCGCGTCCTCCGCTCGATCCCTCAGCTCGACTCCGCGGCCATCCAGACGGTTCGGCAATGGGTCTTCTCTCCGGCGATCAAGGGCGGCCGGCCGGTCTCGACCATCGCCAACGCTCCGGTGAGTTTCCGGATCTTCTGACCTCTATCTGAAGTTCAGCGGCGAAACGTCCTCTGCGGATCAACCAGTGTCCCCCCCTCGGGACAAAACAGACGGCGAAATGCCGAAGGACGCTCAGCTATTGCTGGCGTACGTTTTGCTGGGATCGAGGAGCCGTGCCTTAATATCATCGGACTTTCTTTTAGGAGCGCCTCGATGACGCGATTCCGCTTTGTGCTGCCGTTCGCCGCCTTGTTCCTCTGTCTGCCGCTGTCTGCTTCGGCGGACAACGCGAAGGATGCCAAAAAGGTGGTGGCGTTCGGCATCGACGTGGCTCGACGGGGCCTGTGGCAGGAGGCGCGTTTCCGTTTCGAGCAGGCGGTGGCCCTGAACCCCGACTCCGCGTCCGCGTTCAACAATCTCGGCGTGACCCTCGAACAGCAGGGGGAGTTCGAGAAGGCGCGGGCCGCCTACGAACGGGCGCTGGCCCTCGATCCGAGCAACCTCTCCATCCAGCAGAACTACGATCTTTTCCGCGAGGCGGACGAGAAGAGAAACCGGAAGCCGCGTCCCCGGGTCACGGCCCCCAAGCCCACGGCACCTGCAGCGGTCCCGTCGCCCACACCCCCGGTTGTTGAGGAAATGGAGAGCCGCTCATGAGAACCCCGGTTCGTATCCTGGCCGCTGTGCTGGGCGTGGCCGCGATCGCCTCCGGTTGCGCCAGCGCGCTCGAGGTTCCCATCGAGACACCGCTCAAATCCAAGCTGGACGTGACGAAGTTCCGCCGGGTCCTCGTCGCCGGCTTCGTCACCGACCTCGTGGACGAGGGCATCGATCTCGCCCCCGAGACCGCCCGCCTGTTGCAGAACCAGCTGCGCTCCGCCTCAAAACTGCAGATCATCGAACCGGATCGGCCGCCCCTCAATCGAGCCCTCGCCAAGGCGTTCAAACCGGCCGAGGATGTGCGGGTGACCCGCGAAGACCGCGACCGTTATCGCGCAGAGGGCGAACGAATCCTCCAGGACGGCGCCTTCTGGCGCAAGCTCGGGGAGGAGTATCAAAACCCGTTGATCGTCACCGGCAAACTCACCTTCGAGGAACAGAACCGCTCCGGCTTCCGACAAGAGGCGGCCCTCATGCGGGATCCGAGGACCGGACGGGTGCGCGAGTCGCGGGGCAATCGGTACTCCGAGCGGAAGGCCTTCACTCTTTCCGCCGACTTCTCCTTCATAGACGGCGCCACCGGCCGACTTCTGCACAAGGAACGATTCTCCGAGGAGGTGGTGTACGGAGAAGAACAGAAAGTCTCTCCCCTCTCTTCCTACTTCGAACTGATGGACCGCCTTCTGCCGAACTTCCTGGGCGTGATCTCGCCCCAGAAGATCCGGGGGACCCGCGTTCTCCTGCCCTGACGCCTCCCATTGAGGATGACGATGACCGGAACTTTCATGAAACGACCCCTCCGCTCCATTTCGCTCTGGCTGCTCGTCTTCCTGGCCTCACCCCTGGCCTTCGCCCAGTACATCCCCTACTTCGGGAAGAACAAGGTGAACTACGACAAGTTCGCCTGGCGCGTCTACAAGAGTCCGCATTTCGAGGTGTACTACTACCCCGAGTTCGAGCAGCACCTCGGCCGTCTGGTGTCATATCTCGAGAGCAGCTATCAGCACATCTCCTCGGAACTGAAGCACGAGATTCAGTCATCGATCCCCGTGGTCTTCTATAAGACCCACTCCGAGTTCGAGCAGACCAATCTTTTCCCCGACTTCATTCCCGAGGGCGTCCAGGCCTTCTCCGAACCCATCCGCAACCGGATGGTCATTCCCGTCGACGGCGCCCCCGACCGCCTGCAGGGGCTCATCACCCACGAACTCGCTCACGTCTTCGAGTTCGACCTGATCCCCCGCGGTATCGTGTCCCGCGCCATCCCCCTGTGGATCGGCGAGGGCCTCGCCGACTACCTCCGCGGTGACTGGGATTCCCACGACCTGATGACGGTGCGCGACGCCGCCCTGAACGACCAGGTCCCCCGTATGTCGAAGCTGCAGGTGGCGGGCGGGCGCACCGACTACAACCTGGGCCACGCCGCGTTCGATTTCATGGCCGCCCGCTTCGGCAAAGAAGGCATCCGGCAGTTCCTCTATACCCTGCGCAAGAGCATCATCGCCACCTCCGACGACAACGTCTACCAGCAGACGTTCCGCATGACGCCCAAGGAGTTCGACGAGGCGTTCGAAAAGTGGATCAAGGACAAGTTCAAGCCCTTCCGCGATCGCCAGCGTCCCACCGATTACGGAACCGAGATATCGCCCGACCCGGAAAAATCCTCCTTCTCCCAGGTGTACGCGTTCGCGCCTTCGCCCTCCGGCGAGGTGGTGGCAGCCATCACCGGGAACCGCACCGACGGCGAGGCCGACATCGTGATGCTCTCGTCCAAGGACGGCTCGGTGGTGAAGAACCTCACCAAGGGCTACACCGGCAAGTACGAAAACGTCACTTTCCCTGGCGAAGGCTTCGTGACCGGAAGAACCATCGATTTTTCGCCCAAGGGCGATGTGGTGGCCTTCGTGGGACGAACGGGGAAGAAGCGGAGCCTCTTCCTCGTCTCTCCGCTCTCCGGTGAGGTGGTGAAGCGAATCCCCTTCGATCTCGACGAGGTCGAGTCCCCCTGCATCCTGCCCAACGGAAAGCAGGCTTTGGTGGCCGCCACCAAAGAGGGTGTGGCCGACATTTATCTGGTGAACCTCGAAACCGGCGAGTACAAGAACCTCACCAACGATGCTTTCTTCGACGCCAACCCGCGGATCTCTCCGGACGGGACGCTCGTGGTTTACAACCGGCGGGTGAGCGGCAATCACAAGATCGTGATGTTCCCGCTCGGGAATCCCTCGCGCCGGATCGATCTCACCTACGGCCCCTTCGCCGATGTCGCCCCCTATTTCTCCGCCGACGGTTCGCAGGTCCTCTATTCATCGAACGAGGATGACGGGATCTACAACCTGCGGAGCATCAACATCAAGACGGGCGTCATCATGCAGTACACCGACGCCCTGGGCGGCAACATGGCCCCAGCGCCTCTCAAGACCCCACAGGGCGACCGGATCGGCTTCATCACCTACTTCAAGGGCGAGTACCAGCTCTACTCCCTCGATCCCTCTGAACCCAGCCGAGAGGTGGAGCAGGCCCTGTCCACCGCACCCACCGAGGTGGTCGACTTCCAGCCTGACGTGACCCACCAGGTGGTGGCGGAGAACAAGCGACGCAAGCGGATCTTCGAGGGCATGTTCCTCGAGGGCCGACCGCCGCTCAACGTGGGCTTCACTTCGAACGGCGATTTCTTCGGCGGTTCCCAGATAGCCCTCACCGATGTGCTCGGCGATCAGTCCTTCCTGTTCACCGCAAGCTCCATCCGCGAGTATCGGAACTACGCGGCACAGTACACGAACCTCTCGTCGCGCTGGAACTGGGGCGTGACCCTCTCGGACTTCACCTACTACTACTTCTCCCCATACCAATTCTCCTCCGTCTACACCCGCGACGGCGCACTCACCACGGAGCGCTACACCCAGGCCATCGGCTTCGCCACCTACCCGCTCAACAAGTTCAACCGGGTCCAGGTAGCGGCCGGCTACTCGCGGATCAAGACCGGCTACCCGGATCCCGCGATCCAGCAGCAAGTGATCCAGCAGGCGGGGTTCCTCGGGCAACAGGTCCCGGTCTACAGCGGCAGCGCCCTACCACTGTCCATCGGCTACACCCGTGAAACCACGCGCTTCCGCGAGTTCGGGCCGCTCGCCGGTTCGACCATCAACGTGTCGTTCGAGTTCTCACCCAAGCTCGGGTCGACGATCGCCCGCAACACCCTGGAGTTCGACGCGCGGAAGTACATGCGGGTGGGCGGAACTTCGATGCTCCTGGCCACGCGGGTGCGCGGCTTCTCTTCGACTGGAGATCAGCCCCGGCTCTTCGGCTTCGGCGGCAACATGGAACTGCGGGGCTACAACTACCTCTCGTTCGTGGGTTCGAAGGGTTTCTTCGCAAACGCCGAATTGCGCATCCCCTTGATCGACGTGATGCTCACCCCCATCGGCCTGCTCGGGCCCGTGCGGGGTACGGTTTTCGGCGGCATGGGTGGCGCCCACTATCCCGATGAGCCCTTCAAGTTCTGGACCAAAGGCCCCGGCGTCTCGTACGTGAACGACCCGCTGTTCGGCCAGCCCGTCGAGGGGCGCCGACTGGTCGACGGCCGGGCGTCCTTCGGTGTGGGCATCCAGGCCTTCCTGCTCGGGATGCCCATGCACTTCGACTGGAGCTGGCTCACCGACCTGAAGGTCCGCAGCACGTCGCCGCGCTTCCAGTTCTGGATCGGCTACGACTTCTAAAGCGGCGAAGCGCCACTTCCGTGGCGGGGGGTGGCGTAAATCCTGGCTTGAGGTAGAATCAACGGCTCTATTTCGGGTCTAGACGGAGGCCACCTTGGTTTACGCAATTGTCCGCTCCGGCGGAAAACAGTACCGCGCCGAACCTGGAGCAAAGCTCCAGGTCGATCGGCTTGAAAATAACGTCGGGGACCAGATCACGTTCTCCGATGTCCTGCTCGTCAGCACCGACGCTGGTGTCTCGGCCGGGAACCCGGTTTCGGGGGCCACGGTGAGCGCCACGGTGATCGAGCAGTTCCGCGATTCCAAGGTGCGGGTGTTCAAGTTCAAGCACCGCAAGCACTATAAGAAGACGCGTGGCCACCGCCAGTACCTCACCACCGTTCTCGTCGACGGCGTCTCGGCCTAAGGAGCTAGGAAGACAATGGCTACCAATAAAGGCGGCGGATCCTCCAGGAACGGCCGCGACTCCAACTCCCAGCGCCTTGGCGTCAAGGCCTTCGGCGGCGAACTGGTTTCGGGCGGCAGCATCATCGTGCGCCAGAAGGGCACCGGCTTCAAGGCCGGCAAGAACGCGGGCCTCGCCAAGGATCACAGCGTCTTCGCGAAGGTGAGCGGTCACGTTCTCTTCGAGGACCACGGCGGTCGCGGGAAGTTCATCAGCATCGTCCCGGTCGAGGCGTAAAGCGCTTTCCGAAGCGCCGCAAACCCCTCGTCTGAGGGCTCATAAGCTTCCGGTTCTGGTTTCATAGTGTTCGTCGACCGCGTCAAGATTTTCGTAAAAGGCGGGGATGGCGGACGCGGCTGCGCAAGCTTCAGGCGTGAGACCTTCGTGCCCATGGGCGGCCCCGATGGCGGCAATGGCGGCGCCGGCGGGGACGTGATCCTCGTGGGCCAGGTCAACCAGAACACACTGCTGCCCCTCCGGTTTCACACCGAGTTCCGGGCCAAACGCGGAGGCCACGGCGGGCCCAGCAACCGCACCGGCAAAGACGCCAAGGACACACTGATCCAGGTCCCGCTCGGAACGGTAGTTCGCGAGGAAGGCACCGATCTCGTCATGGGCGAGGTGATCGAGGACGGCCAGGAACTGCTGATCGCCAAGGGCGGGCGCGGCGGACGCGGCAACAAGAGTTACCTCTCGAACACCAACCGCGCCCCCAGAAACGCCGATCCGGGCGAAGCGGGGGAAGAGCGCTGGTTGTGGCTCGATCTCAAGCTCCTGGCCGACGTGGGGCTGGTGGGTCTGCCCAACGCGGGCAAGTCCACCCTGCTCTCAAAGATCTCCGCGGCCAAGCCCAAGATCGCCGACTACCCCTTCACCACGCTCACGCCAGTGCTGGGCATGGCCTCCTGGGACGATTTCGACTTCGTGGTGGCGGACGTGCCGGGCATCATCGAAGGCGCGTCACACGGGGCGGGCCTCGGTCTCGATTTCCTCCGCCACGTCGAGCGGACCCGAGTGCTGGCTCACGTGATCGACGCCTCCGGACTCTCCGGCCGAGACGCCACCATTGATTACGAAACCATCTGCCACGAGCTGAACGCTTTTTCCACCGCGCTCTCCAGCCGTCCCCGGGTGCTCGTGGCCAGCAAACGCGACCTGGCCCGCGAAGAAGAGGACCCGCTTCCTTCGATCCGCGCCATCGCCGAGCGTGAAGGCCTCAAGTTGTTCGAGGTTTCTGCCGCCACCGGGGCGGGTCTCACGGAGCTCACGAAGCATCTTGCCTTCATGCTCCAGAGCCCCCGGGAGGAGGCCTGAGGGCGTGCGGGTGGGTCTGCTCGGCGGTTCCTACGACCCCGTGCACTACGGTCACCTCCGGGCCGCCGACTGGGCGCTCGGCGCGTTCGGCCTCGACCTTGTGCTCCTCGTCCCCGCGAGGCGGTCGCCTTTCAAGGGCCCGGCCCACGCGGCCGACCCGGATCGGCTAGCCATGTTGAAGCTGGCGGCGCAGGACAACGAGGCGCTTCGCATCGAGGATTGTGAATTGGCCCGCGAGGCGCCGAGCTACACGGTGGACACGCTGCGGGATCTTTGTGGCCGGTCGCCCCGGGACACGTTTGCCCTGATCGTCGGATCTGATGCTGCCGAAGGCATCGAACAGTGGCGGGAGATTGCGGCCATCCGGGAGATGGCGGAGATCCGCATCCTTGGCCGGCCCGGTGCTCCCCCATCTGCGGACGCTTCGCCGTTCCCTGGGCTCGCCATCTCGTCAACGGAAATCCGGGAGGCCGTCTTGCAAAGACGGTCCATTCGTTATCTCACACCCGAGTCGGTGCGGCTCTACATCGAGGAGAAAGGGCTGTACAAGTGAAAGCCATGGAATATTGCCGGACCGCCGCCCACGCGGCGCTCGCCAAGCAGGCGGAGAACGTGGTGGTGCTCGAACTGGCCGAAGGGTCGGGCCTCGCCGACGGTTTCACCATCGCCACGGGAAAGAACCAGCGTCAGGTGGTGGCGATCGTCGATGCCATCGAGGAGAAATTGCGCCTCGAGGGAGTCAAGCCCCGCCATCTCGAGGGTTATCCGCGGCGCGAGTGGATCCTCATGGACTACGGTCCGTTCGTGATTCACGTCTTCACCCCCAAAAGCCGCGAGTTCTACGACCTCGAACGACTGTGGGGTGGCGCGCGGCGCGAAGAGGTCAAGGATTGACCCCTGGTCCCCTGATCGCGGCCTCCAAGGCCATGCGGGAGATCGAGTCCTTCCTGCCCCGCGTCGCTGCGGCCATGGCCCCGGTGGTGATCGAGGGAGAGACGGGAACCGGCAAGGGGCGAATCGCCGAGGCTCTGCACCAGTTGAGCCCGCGCAGACACGGTCCTTATGAGATTCTCTCCTGCGGAGCGATCACGGAGTCTCTCGCGGAGTCCGAGTTCTTCGGCCATGGGCGCGGTGCCTTCACCCACGCATTCGAGGCCCAAAGCGGACGGCTCGAGCGGGCGAACGGCGGCACGCTGGTGCTCGACCATGTCGAGGACCTGTCCTCGACCATCCAGGCCAAGCTCCTGCGGGCCATCGAGGAGGGGCGGATCCAGCGCCTCGGCGAGAGTGTCGAGCGGGCGGTGGATGTGCGTTACGTGGCCACGTCGCGCGGGCCGCTCAAAGACGCGATGGCGAACGGATCGTTCCGCGACGACCTCTATCACCGGCTGTCGGTGATCACCATTCCGGTGCCTCCCCTGCGGGAGCGCATCGAGGACATTCTTCCCCTTGCCACCGCGTTCCTCGCCTCGGAGCGGAACCAGGGCAAGACTCTGGCCACGGAGTTTTCCGAGGCCGCCGCCCAGATCCTGCGGGCTTATTCGTGGCCGGGGAACGTGCGCGAGCTGCGCTCGACCATCGAACGAGCCACCCTGTGTCACGAGGGGGGTGGGGCTCTCGATGCCTCCGCCCTGCCCAAAAACCTACTGAGTCCTGATACTGTCGTGCGTTCATTCCGGGGAACGGCTCCTACACTCAAAGAAGTGGAGAGGGCCTACATCCTCTGGGTGCTTGAAAATTCGACGGGAACCAAGGCGGAGGCGGCGAGGATCCTCGGTATCTCGCGCAAATCGCTCTGGGAAAAGTGCAAGCGATTCGGAATCGCCTGAGGGCGACCTCGAAACGCCTGGTGGAAATCGAAACATCAAAGGAGAGAAGATCGGACATGGACACAAAGACGCTCAAGATCTATCGGAAGCGCCTAGTCGAGCAGAAGACCGACATAACCAGGGGCTATGACAAGACCCGGTCGCAGGGCAAGAATGTCGATGCAGACGCGTCCCATGATCCGGTCGATAAGGCTGCCAACTCCTACACCAAGGAGTTCCTCTTCAGCCTGTCGAACAAGGAGCGCGACGAGATCCAGATGATCGACGACGCCATCATCCGCATCGACGAGAAGCGTTTCGGGGCCTGCGTGGTTTGTGGCGACGATGTGGAACGCAAGCGCCTGGAGGCCGTGCCCTGGGCCAAGCACTGCCTGAGCTGCCAGGAGAAGATCGAAGCGGGTTTGATCTAGGCCGAGCGATCCCCCAAGTTGACGCTCTTCTGGACGAAGGCTTGGGACGCGCTGGCCGGCGCGGTCTTCCCGACACCCTGCGTGTCGTGCCGCGCCCTGATCGCCGCCCACGATCCGCCCCTTTGTTCCGACTGCTGGGCCGAGCTTCCAAAGATGCCGGACGACGCCTGCGCTTGCGGCGCGCCCCTCCCCGCTTCGGCGGCGGCCGGGGTGGAGGGACCATCGCCGCGTTGTGGCCGCTGCCGGCGTGGACGTGCGGTGCTTTCGAAGGGCGCGGCATTGGGCCTCTACGCTGGCCCCCTTCGTGACTGCGTGGTCGCCTTGAGGTATNNGCATTGGGCCTCTACGCTGGCCCCCTTCGTGACTGCGTGGTCGCCTTGAAGTATCAAGGCCGCCATAAAACCGCGGAGCGTCTGGCCCTGCGAATGTTGGAGCAGGATCGCGGACGCGCTGTTCTCTGCGGCGCGCACACGCTGATCGGTGTGCCCCTGCACGTCGACCGACTGAAGGAGCGCGGGTTCAACCAAGCCGCCCTTTTGGCCGAGGCAATGGGCCGGATCAGCGGCCTGCCCGTGTCGACGGCTCTCGTCCGCAACCGGAACACACCGTCGCAGACCCACCTCTCCGCCAAGGATCGGCGCCGCAATGTGGCCCGGGCGTTTCAGGTCCGCGAGCACACCGCCCTCATCGGCGCCACCGTGGTGGTGGTGGATGATGTCGCCACCACCGGCGCCACACTGCGCGAGTGCGCGACCACTCTGCTGGCCGCAGGCGTTGCCGAAGTTCGGGCCATCACGGTGGCTCGCGCAGAATAGGCGAAACCTCTGAGGAGAAATAGATGAAATCGACCCCACTCGCGCGCCTGCTCCCCTTGCTTCTGGTGGCTCTCCTGCCGAGCCCCGCGCTCGCCTGGAGCGACACCGTCTACCGACTGGTTCTGCGCAAGGCCATCGATACACTTCCCAAGGCCCAAAAGAAGTTCTTCGAGGAACACCGGTACGAACTTCCAAGCCTGACTCCGGATGAGGACGCGCCCGAACGGCCGGAGGGACGGCGCTTCAGCCTGGAAACACTCGGGCGTTTCCCGTTCGGCGATATCGCCCAGGACGAGGCGACCCTCAAGACGAAGGTGGACCTGCAGAAAGTGGGCCGTCTGCCCTTCTTGCTGCTCGAAGCGCAGGCCCGTCTGGTTGAGGCTTTCAAGAGCGGCGACAAGGAACGGATCCTCAGGGAAGCGGACGCAGTGGCCATTCTGGCCGCGGATCTGAATAATCCTCTCGCCTTGTCTGAGAATTTCGACGGACAAAAAACCGAGCAGCCGGGCCTGGCCAAGCGGTTCAGCGCTCAACTCGCCGAGGGAATGGAAGGGCGGCTCAAACTGAATCCCGAGGCGGCCCGTCTGCTCGAGAATCCGAGGGACTACGTCTTCGGGGCCATGGTGCGCAACCATGTCTGGGTAGACAACCTCCTCTATGCCGACCGACTGGCCTACCGGGGCAAGTCCTCCTACGGTGGCGCCTACTTCGAGGCCCTCGAACTACGCACCGGGCGGCTGCTTGGCGAGATTCTCTCGAACGCCGCTGCCGACGTGGGCAGCTTCTGGTATACCGCGTGGACCGAAGCCGGACGGCCCGAGCTGCGCTGAGGCGAACCGTCCCCCTGGGCGCCCTATCCACTTGAAACCCTTCTCCAAAGTGCTCGAAACCCGAACCGAACCGCGTCCCGAGGACGTGATGATGGTGGCCAAGTGCCTGGAGGGGGACGGGGCTTCGTGGGAACTGCTGGTGGAGAAGCACCGAAGGCGGGTCTTCAACATCGCCTACAAGTTCACCGGCCGCCACGATCGCGCCGAAGACCTCGCCCAGGAGATCTTCCTCCGCATCTTCAAGAATCTCGGCAAGTTCGATCCTGCAGCCGATTTTTCGAAGTGGCTGGCCTCTGTGGCCAGGAACCACTGCATCGACAACTATCGCTCCACCCGAAGAGAGCAACGGACGATGGTCGATGACGGCCTCGCCTTCGACCTCGCGGTGGCGCCGCCGTCCGCGACCGACCCCCTGCGTTCGATCGAAGCCTCGGAAGCGAAAGAGTTCTTGCGCCAGGGCCTCGCCACCCTGCCCGAGAAACTCCGGGAAGCGGTGGTGCTGCGCGATCTGAAGGGTCTCGCCTACGAAGAAATGGCGGTGAGACTCTCGCTGCCCGTCGGAACGATCAAGAGCCGGATCAATCGAGGACGTGAGGAGCTGGCCCGGGCGCTGCGTGCCCGGGGGCCTCGGTAAGACGGCTTTGGCGACTTTGTGAAGGAGAACACCCTTGGACCTTTCGATTGAGAAAAGCGGCGACGCGACCATCGTTCGCGTGTTGACCCCCCGCGTCATCTATCCCCTGCTGCCCACTTTGGTGGCGAAGACCAAGGAGGAAGTGGAGAAGGGCGCGCGCACCCTGGTGCTCGACCTGGCGGCGGTGTCGTACATCGACAGCGCGACCATCGGATGCATCATGGACATCTACCGCCTGGCCACCGACCGCGGGGGGGCGTTGCACATCCTCGCGCCCCAGGCGCGGGTGGAGACCATGCTCTCGATGGCGGGTGTCCACAAGATCGTGCCCATCTTCCGCGAGGAAGAGGAGGCGGTGCGGGCCTTCGGCGCGTCGGACGGGAAGTGACCATGTCGAAGACCCGGAACCTGCGCCTGTCCACCGGCTTCGAAGTCCCCATAGACGGGGATCTTCTGGCCATCGTCGAGGCTCTCTACAAGGAGATCACCCTCGGGAACGTCCTCAACTCCTCCTTCGAGACGATGCGGGCGGAGATCCTTTCCCTGATCGACCAGATGGCCCCGGCTGAACGCCGCGACTATCTCGCGGAGTCTTTGTTCCTGAACTCGGTCACCTACGAGAACGAAATGCTGGCGGCCTACGTGCGCCGGCTGGGAGAGGCCGCGGCCGCGCCGGGTGGGCGGAAGAAGGCCCCGACCCAGAAGTCCGGTCGAAAGCCCGCTCCCAAGTCCGAGAAGGCGGCGAAGACGAAGCCCGCGACTCTCAAAGCCAAGAAAGAGCCAAAGAAAAAGACGCGCTGAAGACGCGCGCCTCTTTCAGGACCGGGACGTAGCGGATCGGATCAACTGGTGGCGGTTGCCGCCGCCTGCCTCGCCTTCTCGGCGAGTTCGGCTTCCTGCTGCTTCTTGAGTTCGACCGCTTGCTTCTGAAGGACCTGAGCTTCTTCCATCAGGTTGTTCCGGGTGGCCGGGTTGCTGGTGAGCTTGGCCTGTTCGCGGAGGAGGAGGCCCTTGTAAATGAGGGCCTCCACGAAGTCGCTCTTGATGGAGAGGGCCTTGTTGACGAACTCCATGCCCTCGTCGGCGAGCTTCTTCTTGCGCGCGTCGTCGAGGAGGGGTCCGCGGTAACACTGATCCCAATAGAAAGTCGCCACGGTGTAATAACCCTTGGGGTCGGCGGGATCGAGTTCGGCGCACAGCTTGAGCTGGGCCACCGCATCGTCGAAGCGGCCGCGGCCGGGCTTGCCGTCGGTGACGGGCACGCCCTTCTCATCCCAAAGCGTCTTGTTGTAGAAGCCGGCGAGGGCGCCGCAGGCCTTCGGATCCTTGGGAGCGACTTCGAGGGCGGCTCTCCGGTAGGAGGCCTCGGCGTCGTCCACCTTGCCGAACTTCTCGTAGAGGTTCGCCATGGCGAAGAGATTCTGAAGGTTCCCAGGATCGGAGCTTGTGAGCTCGTTCGCGTATTTCATGGAGGTGTCGAAGTCGCGGTAGGGGTCGTCGGCGTAGATCCCGACCAGGGCGGAAAGAGCGTTCCTCTTGAGGACCGGGTATTTTTGATCATCCGGTGAGGGGGTGGCGGCGAGGACGGTCTTGTAGTGCTTGGTCGCTTCTTCGAGGTTGACCTTGGACTCTTCCTTGCCGGGGCGGAAGAGCTGGTGATAGGAGCTGCCCAGGTAGAAGGTGGCTTCGATGTTCCCCGGATTCTTCTCGAGAGCGATGTTGTACTGGTCGATGGCCTTGCGGAAGCTCTCGTCCTTGTAGAGCCGGTGGCCCTCGCGAAGCGCCGTCTGCTCCTGAACGCGGGCGCAGTTCAGGACGGGAATGGCCAGCAGAACAACGACCAGGGTCCGAATCGCGTGCCTCATGTGGGTGTCTTTCAAGGGCTTTATCCTCGCGCCGTCCCTAAGGGGGCGGAAGCGGTATTGGGGGGAAGCGTGTTCTCCAAGCGGGAGCCCTGTTCTCAGGAAGGTCCGGCCCGCAGGAGGATGGATCAATGGTTCAGAAAGAATGGCGACGGTCTTCGCCGAATTGTAGGGCAGCGATCAAAGTTACGTCAACGATTCCTCGGGGTGGCGCGTCTCTAGTCTGTACGGTCAGGCGTTGTATGTTAAGTGCTTGAGCGTTGACGACCCAAGGCGTGCCGAAATGCGGGCAGACAATGCGCGACGTTCGTTGACAGTATTTCGTAACGGTGTCTAGAATCCCCCGCACTCATTTCGACGAGAACCGTTTCGGCACTTGGTTCTTCATAGACCTCATCCACCTTACGTAACGTCTCTTGATCGGGGAAAGTTCTCAAGACAAGAGCGAGGGGACAGATGGAACGACAACTTTTCGCAGATTTAGTCGAATCGGACAACAAGGGCCATAAGCCCAAGCGTGGCCTGTTCTTCTCGGTGTCCCTGGCGCTCCATGTGATCGGTCTGCTGGCCGTCGTCATCGTGCCCCTCCTCCAGGCCCAGGAACTGCCCGAGCCCGCCGCCGCGGTCAAGGCGTTCTTCGTCGAACCCGCGGCCGCCCCTCCTCCTCCCCCCCCTCCGCCTCCCCCGGCGCCCAAGGCCCAGGTGAAGGAAGCCCCTAGGCCGGTTCCCCAGGAGGTCAAGTTCGTGGCCCCGGTGGAAGTGCCCCAGGAAATCAAGCCCTCTGCCGGCATCGACCTCGGCGTCGAGGGCGGTCAGGAAGGCGGCGTTGAAGGCGGCGTGGCTGGTGGCGTGGCCGGTGGCATCGTCGGCGGTTTGCCCGCCGAGCCCCCGGCGCCGGTCCAGGCGGTTCGCGTGGGCGGCAACATCAAGGAACCCACCAAGACCAAGAACGTGGCCCCGGTCTATCCGGATATCGCCAAGCAGGCGCGCGTACAGGGCATCGTCATTCTCGAATGCACCATCTCTCCGCAGGGTCGCGTCACCGACGTCAAGGTCCTTCGCGGGATTCCCCTGCTCGACCAGGCCGGCATCGATGCGGTCAAGCAGTGGCAGTACACTCCGACGCTCCTGAACGGCGTGCCGGTTCCCGTCATCATGACGGTGACGGTGAACTTCAGGCTCAACTAGCCGTTCGGCCGTCCCCTACCCCCAGGCGAAAGCCCTTCTCTCTCGTTTCTTCGGCGCACCCGATCTCTCAAATAAACCGACCTCAAGGAGTCTCAAGAAATGCAATTCGATATGGCACATATGTGGGCCAGCATGGGCTGGATTGCGAAGGGCGTTGTCTTCACCCTGCTCATCATGTCCATTTGGTCCATCGCGATCATGTTTGACCGCTACAAGCTGTACAGCAGCGCCAAACAGCAGTCCCGGAAGTACGCGGCCGATGTGGCCCGCCTTCTGAAGGCCGGCAAGTTGAAAGAAGCGGTGGATCTCTCAAGCTCCGCCCAAATGAAGTCCTCCCACCTCGCCAAAGTCTCCCTGGCCGGACTGCAGGAATGGCAGTTCCAGGGCGCCACCGGCGAAACCGACCGGGAAGCGGCCCTCGAAGCGGCCAAGCGCGCGATGCAGCGCGCCACCGCGGTGAACCTCGCCGACCTGAAGAAGGGCCTCTCCTTCCTAGCCACCACCGGCGCCACCGCGCCGTTCGTGGGTCTGTTCGGAACGACCTTCGGCATCATCAACGCGTTCTCCGGCATGGCCCTCACGGGTTCGGGCGGCATCGCGGCGATCTCCGCCGGTATCGCGGAAGCCCTGATCACCACTGCCCTCGGACTGGCCGTCGCCATCTTCGCGGTCTGGGGATACAACTACTTCTCCGGCCAGGTCGACGGCTTCACCGTCGAGATGGACAACTCCGGTTCGGAGCTGCTCGACTTCGTCAAGAAGAGCGCCTGATAGCCACCGAAAGCGCCCCCAGTCGTTCCCGGGCTTCCCTTAAGGGGGGCCGGGCGGCTGAGGGCCTTGCGGCTCCCTTGAACTTCAACTAAGGCTGGTAAACAACCATGTCGATGGCAGTCGGCGGAAAAAAAGGCGGAGCGATCGCGGACATCAACGTGACGCCCATGGCCGACATCATGATCGTGCTTCTGATCATCTTCATGGTGATCACGCCCTTGATCAACAAGGGCATCGAGGTCGATCTCCCCAAGGCGGCGAACACCAAAGAACGCAAGGATCAACCCGACAACATCACCATCGGGTTCACCAAGGGGCTCACCATCTTCTTCAAGGGCGTCAAGCTCGAAGGGGGCACCACCGAACTCGCCGAGCGTCTCAAGAGCGCTCTCGACGAACGGGGTGACACCGACCGGGTGGCGTACCTCAAGGCCGACATCAATATCGAGTACGGCGAGGTCATGAAGATCATGGACGTCTGCCGCGAAGCCGGCATCGAGGAGATCGCGCTGATCTCCGAACCCAAGGTGGAGGGCTAAACCGTGGCGCAAGTTCCGGCTAAAAAGAAGATCAAGCACGAGGACGCCCATTACGCGGCGGGCCCCGAGGCGGTTTCCGACATCAACATCACGCCCCTCATCGACGTGATGCTGGTTCTGCTCATCATCTTCATGGTGGTGACGCCGACCGCGCAGAAGGGCGTCGACATCGCGTTGCCTCAGGACAGCAACTCCACCACGCCGCCGCCGCCGGACGGCCAGACGATCGTCATGGAAGTGGCCGAGTCCGGCTCCATCTCCATCAATAAGCTCCCGGTGGCGAGCCTCGAGGAACTCGATCAGAAGCTCAAGGACATCTTCCAGACGCGCACCGACAAGACCATGTTCGTGCGCGGTGACAACAAGTCTCTCTACGGCAAGGTGGTCGAAGCCATGGACATCGCGCGCGGCGCTGGTGTCGAGCGCGTGGGCATCATCTCCGGCGGCGCCGCCGCTCCGGCCGCTCCCGCACAGTAGCCACCGCCCCGCCGACAAAAAGGCCCGCCTGGTTCAGGCGGGCTTTTTCTTTGTCCGGAGGGGGGAGGATCAGGCCGAGACGACGGCGTGCTCGAAGCCCGAGATGTGAGCCGAGGCGGTCTCGATGGTCCAGGCCGCGTGATCGCGGAGGAGCGCCCGCACCAGTTCCGCATGGAGGGCGTGGCCGGCGCAACGGGCCACCACGCGACCGCGGAGGCGGAAGCCGATGAGAGCCAGATCGCCCACCACGTCGAGCGCCTTGTGGCGAACGAACTCATCCTGCATGCGCGGGCTCGAAAGGAAACCTTCTTCGCCGATGACCACTGCGCTCTCGAGCGACCCGCCAAGGGCGAGGCCGCGGGCGCGCATGGCCTCGACGTCTTTCAAGAAGCAGAAGGTCCGCGCCGAGGACAAATCATTCCGGAAACTCTGCTCGGTGATATCGAGGGCTACGCGCTGGCGGCCCACGAGGCTGTGGTTGAAGTCGATGGTGTAATCGACCTCGAAGGTGTCGGCGGGTTCGATCAGAACGAACCGATCATCGTTCGCAGAACCCACTCGGACCGAGCGCCGAACCACCAGTGTGCTCTGGAACGCCGCGAGATTCTTGATTCCAGCCTCGTCTATGAGGTGAAGGAACATCCGCGAGGAGCCATCGAACACGGGAATTTCCGGGCCGTTCAATTCCACCCGAACGTTGTCGACGCCGGTGGCGTAGAGCGCGGCCAGAAGATGCTCGACGGTGAGGACCTGGGCGCCGTCGCGGCGGAGTGACATGGCCAGTTCCTGCTGGGCCACCCACTCTGCCCGCGCTGGAACCTCGCGATGGTCGAGATCGGTCCGAACGAAGACAATCCCGCTGTGGGCCGGAGCAGGAAGGAGCCGAAGAGAGACGAGGCGGCCGGAGTGGAGTCCGACCCCTTGTGTTTCGACTGGTCGTTGAATGGTGCGTTGGCGCACAGGTACCCTTGGCTCTGCAATTGCTGTTCCGTGGGTGACGGGAACGGATCATCCTTCGTAAACCTCGATAGAGATAGGACTTACCGGTATCGCGAACTGGCTCCACGATGTGGACTTGCCACCACTGTGGCGGGGCGTCTCGTGTCTCTGGAGCCACGACCCGGTTCTCCCGGGACACAGCCGGAGTAAGAACCCTGATGTGGTACATTTATCGGTCCCGCCGCATCCTTTTTCTTCGCGGAACAAGGCGATTTGCGGTGGATTTTCACTGGCTCAAAAGTATTTAGAAAAGAGATCGTAAAGACATGTCGAAAAAGCCCCTTGCGGACGACCGTCGGAGAGAACTGGCCACCGAGGCCTTTGCAAAACTGGTGCGCGCCGCCTTTAAGGGCGAGGCGGACAAGGCCCGCGAGACCCTGGCCATCATCGAGACGCAGTTCGGTGAGGAGATCGACATCGTGGATCGGGCTCGCCGTTTCGCGGCCATCAACTCCACCAAAGACACCGGCCGCGCCCGTTCGAACCACCCGGGGGATCTCCTTCTGGCCGGTATCGTCGCCCTCAACGCTGGCGACCTCGACGCTGCCGAAAAGGACTTGAACGCCGTCGTGGCCGACGAGCCCAAGGATGCCGACGCGCACTATGCCTTGGCCGTGGTGCTGGCGCGACGCGAAAAGATGGACGAGGCTCTGGCCGCGCTCAAGACGGCCTGCACGCTCTCTCCCGAGCGCAGGGCGCAGGCTCCTCTCGACGGCGAGTTCGCATCACTCCTCGGCAATCCGGCCTTCGAAGCCCTGACCGCGGCCTGAGCCCCTGGATATTCGCTTAGCACCTCGCCGATGACCTCCTCGCTCCAGGCGATCGTGCTGGCCGCCGGGAAGGGCACGCGGATGAACTCCGCGTTACCCAAGGTGGTGCACGCAGCGGCCGGTCGCCCGCTGCTCCATTACGTCCTCGATGGCTGCCGCGAACTCGGCGCATCGGCTCTGGTCGTGGTGGGGCATCAGGCGGAGGTGGTTCGGGAAGCCTGCGCATCCCTCCCCAATATCCGGTTCGCGGTCCAGGAACCGCAGCTGGGCACCGGCCACGCCGTTCAGGTAGCGCTTCGGGAATTTCCTGGCGATGCGCCTGCGTCCATCCTGGTGCTGGCCGGCGACGTCCCTTTGCTTCGCGCGGAGACTCTTCGCGCGCTGTGCGATCTTCGACAGAAGACCTCGGCCGCGGCTGCTTTGATCTCCTTCCGGACTCCTTCGCCCGGCGCCTATGGCCGCATTGTGCGGGACGGTTCGGGTCGGGTGACGCGCATCGTCGAAGCCAAAGACGCGACCCTCGAGGAGCAGTTGATCAATGAGGTCAACGCCAGCATCTACGTGTTCGACGGCCCGCGGCTCTTGGCCACGATCGACCGCGTGGGTTCCGACAACGCGCAGGGCGAGTTCTATCTCACCGACGTCGTGGGCCTGCTGGTGGCCGGGGGAGAGCGGGTCGAGGCGCTGGTGCTCGACGACGATTCGGAAGCGGTGGGCGTGAACACCAGGGCGGAACTCGCGGCCGTCGAAACCACCCTTTTCGCTCGTCGGGCCTCGGAGATGATTCTCGCGGGTGCTTCCATCGAACGCCCGGACACCGTGCTCATCGGGCCCCATGTCGCTATCGCGGCGGGCGCGCGCATCCGTGCCTTCACCATCCTCGAGGGGAGCACGCGGGTGGAGGCGGGCGCGGTGGTGGGGCCGTTCTGCCGTATCGCGGATTCGACCATCGGTGAAGGCGCCACCATTCTCGACTCGTGCCTGGTGCTGAGTTCGAGAGTGATGGCGGGCGCTTCCATCGGCCCGTTCGCCCACATCCGCCCCGACTCGGTGGTGGGTCAGAACGCGAAAGTCGGCAATTTCGTGGAGCTCAAAAAGACCACGCTGGGCGCGGGCGCCAAGGCTCCACATCTCTCTTACCTCGGCGACGCCACGATCGGAGACAAGGTCAACATCGGGGCAGGAACCATCACCTGCAACTACGATGGGGTGGTGAAGAGTCCGACCACCATCGACGAGGGCGCTTTCGTGGGCAGCAACTCCATCCTCGTCGCCCCCGTGCGGATCGGCCGGGGCGCTTACGTCGCCGCCGGCAGCGTGATCACCAAGGATGTCCCCGAGGGGGCGTTGGGCGTGGGGCGCGCGCGACAAGAGAACAAGGCCGGCTGGGCAAGCCGCCGGCCGCGCAAGCCGTAGGGGGGCGAGAGCGTTTATGTGCGGCATTGTTGGTTATGTGGGTCCGCGTGACGCGACTCCTATCCTGATCGATGGTCTCCGTCGACTCGAGTATCGCGGCTACGACTCCGCGGGCATCGCGGTCATTTCCGAATCCGGCGAGCTCGAGCGTCGCCGCGCCTCCGGCAAGCTCAAGAACCTGGAGGGGGTCCTCGAGTTGCAGCCGGTCTCCGGGCACATCGGAGTCGGCCACACCCGCTGGGCCACGCACGGTCGCCCAAGCGAAGAGAATGCTCACCCGCACTCGGACGCCTCGGGTCAGCTTGTGGTTGTACACAACGGCATCATCGAGAACTATCTCGAGCTCAAAGAGCGGTTGATCGCCGCAGGCGTCGTGTTCCAAACCGAAACCGACACCGAAGTGGTGGCCCACCTCGTGGCTTCCTACTACGAGGGCTCGCTCGAGCAGGCCACGGCGCGGGCCGCCGGTGAACTGCGCGGCATCTACTCGCTTGTGTTGATGCACCGCCGCGAGCCCGACCGCCTCGTGGCCACGCGTCTTGGCCCTCCCCTCGTCATCGGCCTCGGCGACGGAGAGCAGTTCTTTGCCTCCGACGTGCAGGCGCTCCTCGCCCACACGCGCCGTTTCGTGTTCGTCCCGGAGCGGACCATCGCGGTGATCGAAGCGGGCTCGGTGCGTATCGTCGACGCCCAGGGCAAGGCCGAGGCGTTCAAGGAAGAGACCATCTCCTGGGATCCGGTCCAGGCGGAGAAGGGCGGCTTCCGGCATTTCATGCTGAAGGAGATCCATGAGCAACCGCGCGCGGTGCGCGATACCTTGCTCGGACGGATGAGCCTCGATTCCGGCGACGTGCGGCTCGAGGAGATGGGTGAGAAGGCCCTCGAGGCCATCGCCTCCGCCGAGCGCGTCCAGTTCCTCGCTTGTGGGACCAGCTGGCACGCAGGGCTCATCGGACAGTTCTTCATGGAACAGCTCGCCGGAATTCCCGCGAGCACTGATTACGCGAGTGAATTCCGCTACCGGGATCCTGTGGTTTCAAAGGGGACGCTCGCGGTGGCAATCAGCCAGAGCGGCGAGACCGCCGACACTCTGGCCGCCATGAAGGAAGCGCGTTCGCGCGGCGCCTCGGTTCTCGCCATCACCAACGTGGCCGGGTCCCAGGTGACGCGCGAGGCCGACGGCGCGCTGCTCACTCACGCCGGCCCGGAGATCGGCGTCGCATCCACCAAGGCCTTCACCGCTCAGGTGGCGGCCATCGCCCTTCTCGCGATTTTCCTCGGTCGGCGTAAGGGCGCTCTCTCCGCGGCGGCTGGGCGGAACCTCCTCGCCGGCCTCGCCCGGGTTCCCCAGCTGATGGATCACGCCCTCGCCTGCGCCCCCGTGGTCGAGGAGATGTCGCGCACCCTTTTCAAAGCCACGGATTTCCTGTTCCTGGGCCGCGGAGTTCAGTACCCCATCGCGCTCGAAGGCGCGCTCAAGCTCAAGGAAATCTCCTACATCCATGCCGAGGGTTACCCGGCCGGAGAGATGAAGCATGGTCCGATTGCCCTGATCGACGAGTCCCTTCCGGTGGTGGCCCTGATCCCGCGTGGCCGCGGCTACGAGAAGATCCTGTCGAACGTTCAGGAGGTGAAGGCGCGGGGCGGCCGGGTGGTGGCGGTGATCAACGCCGGCGACGAGCACGTGCGCAAGGTCCTGGGCAAAGACGACCTGATGATCGAGGTGCCCGGGGTCGAGGTTGATGTGCTGGGGGTGAGTGAGATCTTCTCGCCCTTCGTCACCGTGATCCCCCTTCAGTTGCTCGCCTACTACGTGGCCCTGCGGGCCGGCCGCGACGTCGATCAGCCGCGCAACCTCGCCAAGTCCGTCACCGTCGAGTAGCTCCAAGCGATTCTTTGAGTTCCATCTCGCTCAGTCCGGAGCAGACCGCCGCAGTCCGCGCCGCCCATGGCCCGGCGTTGATCCTGGCCGGGGCGGGCAGCGGAAAGACGCGCGTGATCACGGAGCGTGTTTCCTACCTGGTCACCGATCTGGGCGTCGACCCAAGAGAGATCCTCGCCGTCACCTTTACCAACAAGGCCGCGGACGAAATGCGGCGGCGCATGGAGGAGCGGCTCGGGCCGGATGCGCGCTCCGCCTGGATCATGACCTTTCACGCCCTGTGCGTGCGCATCCTCCGCCGGCATCCCGAAGACGCGGGCTTGCATCGCGATTTCGTCATCTACGATCAGGATGAATCTCTCGCCCTGGTGAAGCGCGCGATCGCTTCGGTGGGTCTGTCCGACAAGACCTACGCCCCGCGGCGTGTCCTCTCCCTGCTCTCCATGCAGAAGAACGGGCGGCCCTACTCGGAGGCCGATGTGCGCGACTACCGCATCGAGGTGCTGAACGAGCTTTCGGGTCGCTACAACGTGGGCCTGCGTGCGGCGAACGCGGTGGACTTCGACGACCTTCTGGCCTTCTCCGCCCGGCTGCTCGAGGAAAGCGACGTGCTCGAACGCGACGCGCAACTCGCCTTCCGGCACATCCTGGTCGACGAGTACCAGGACACGAACCGGCTGCAGTACCGGATCGTGCGCGCCCTCGCCTCCACCCACAAGAACATCACCGTGGTCGGCGACGAGGACCAGTCGATCTACTCCTGGCGGGGCGCCGACATCCGCAACATCCTCGAGTTCGAACGCGACTTCCCGGGGGCCTCCATTCTGCGCCTCGAGGAAAATTACCGTTCGACCCAGGCCATTCTCGATGCCGCCTCCGGCCTCGTGGTGAAGAACGAGAACCGCATCGGCAAAACGCTCAAGGCCATGCGCACGGGCGGCGGACGCGTCGAGAACCTGGTGGCGCGCGACGAATACGAGGAGGCGCTCAAGGTCGCGACCGATATCCAGCGCAACGGCGAAGGAAAACGCATCGCCTGCCTCTACCGGATGAACGCGCAGAGCCGTGCCCTTGAGGAGGCGCTGGCGGGGGCGCGAATCCGATATCAGGTGGTTGGGGCCGTTGGGTTCTACGCGCGTCGCGAAATCCGCGATGTGGTTTCCTATCTGCGCCTGAGCCTCAATCCAGACGACGACTCGGCCTTCCGTCGCGTGGTGAACGTGCCGCCCCGTGGGGTGGGGGAACAGACCCTCGGCGCCATCACCATCGCGGCTCAGCGGCGCGGCGTGTCGTTGTGGGAGGGGCTCAAGGACGTGCTGGCGACCGAGGGCCTGCCCTCGCGCACGCGCGGCGCGCTCGCGCGTTTCGTGACCCTGGTCGGGGAACTCAAGGAGCTTTCTTCCTGTGTGGGTCCGGGTTCGCTGGTCGACGAGGTGATCGCGAAGACCGCCTATGAGGAGTTGATCGACCAGGAGCCGTCGCCGGTCCGAGAGGACCGACTGCAGAACCTCAAGGAACTACGCATGGCCGCGATCGACTACGAAGCGCGCGAGGGCCTTGGGCTCCGCGAATTCCTCGACCGCACCTTCCTGCTCGGCGACGCCGATTCCATCCGCGACGATGCGCCGGTTCTGCTCATGACCCTGCACGCCGCGAAGGGGCTCGAGTTCGATACCGTCTTCCTCGTGGGCATGGAGGAGGGCCTCATCCCCCACATGCGTGCGGTTCAGGACGAAGGGCAGATGGAAGAGGAGCGGCGTCTGTGTTACGTGGGGATGACCCGGGCCCGCAATCGTCTGGTCCTCACCCGGGCGCGCGAACGTTCCTACTTCGGCGATCGTCGGATTACCATGCCCAGCCGATTTCTCTCTGAGATCCCGGAGGAGTGTTTCGACGGACCTCTCGACGGAAGCCGGCGCCGGACGCCGGTGGCTCCACCGCCCGTGCGCGAGCCCGGCGCCGTGGCCGAGGCGGTGCCGCGTTTCCGCCCCGGCCAGGGTGTGGTCCACGAACGCTTTGGCTACGGAACCGTGCTTCGGGTGGAGGGCGCGGGTGCCGACGCGAAACTCACCGTGTCGTTCCCCGGACGGGGCGCGACACGGTTGCTGGCCAAGTTCGCCGGACTCAAGCCCGCCTGAAGAGGCGGGCCCTTCGGCGCTTAGGGGGGCTTAGGGGAGCCTACTGAGGGGTGATCGACTGGATGAGGTAGCGACTCATCACCTTGGTGGTCTGGCCCGCGGGGGCCACGTCGTATTTGCGAAGCTGGATGGCGTAGGTCTTGACGTCTCCGCCCGCCTCAACCTCGACCATCGCCACCTTCGTGATCAGGTCGCCCACGAGGCCGTCGGCCTCGCCGCCCTGCCCGGTGGACATGGTGACCAGGCGCTTCTCACGCTCGTAGGCTTGCTTGGCGTTCGCCGCCGCGGCCTTCAGTTCCTTGTCGGCGTCATTGAACTTCTTCCAGTCGTCCGCGGTCTTCTGCAGACCCTTGGGGATGGCGCCGCCGTTTTCAACCAGGGGCTTCACCTTGTCGACTTCGAGGGGGTGAGCATTGAAGTAGGCCCCGGCGTCTTTCTTGTTCGAAGCCACGGCTTCGTCGGCAGCCTTCAGGGCGGCTGCCATTCCAGCCAGGGGGGCGGGGGCGCGCTGCTCTTCGCCCACGCTCTTGACCTTCCAGCTCTTCACTTCCTGGTCGAACTGGACTACAGAGAAGCTCGTCACCGTCTGGTTGTCCTTGGCCTGGACGGCCCGGAAGAAGTTCTCGATGACCTGGGTTTCCTGGTTACCGCAGGCGATGGTGAAGGCTGCCACCGCGGCGGCGGCGAAACCGGCGTAAGAATGTTTCATGATTCGCTCCCTGACGTATCTGTTGGGGCCTCGTCCGCGGCCGTGTCCGTTGTCTCCGCCCCCTCGTCCTTCTCGGCGAGCCGGGCGATGGAGACCAGCTGGTCGCCGTCGTCCGTCTGGATCAGACGCACGCCTTGCGTGTTCCGGCCCATCGTCGAGATTTCCGTGGATCGCGTCCGGATGATCATACCCTTGCCGGTAATGAGCATCACTCCCTCATCCCCAGCCATGAACTTCACCCCGATCACCGCACCGTTGCGGCCTTCGGTCTTGATGTTGATGATGCCTTTGCCGCCCCGGCCCTGGATCCGGTATTCCTCGATGGGCGTGCATTTCCCGAAGCCGTTTTCGCAGACGGTGAGGATGCGCCCGCCCTCCCGCACCACTTCGAGCGAGACCACAGAGTCGCCTTCGTCGAGGTCGACACCCTTCACCCCGTAGGCGGTGCGGCCCATGGGGCGGACGTCCGTCTCTTCGAAACGGATGGCCATGCCCCCTCGCGTGCTCAGAAGCAGCTGATCGGTCCCCGTGGTCTGCATGGCGTCGATCAAAGCGTCATCGTCCTCCACGGAAAGAGCGATGATGCCGCCCGGCCGGGGATTTGAGAACGAGGCGAGTTCGGTTTTCTTGATGACACCCTTGCGGGTGGCGAGGACGATGTAGCCCTCTGCGCTGAAGTCCCGGCAAGCCACGAAAGCCGCGATCTTCTCGCCATCCTGGAGGCGGATGAGATTGACCACCGCCTTGCCTTTGGCCTGAGGGCCGACGTCGGGGATCTCGTGGACCTTGAGCCAGTACAGGCGTCCCCGATTGGTGAAGATGAGGACGTAGGAATGCGTGGAAGCCACGAAGAGGTTCTCGACGAAATCCTCTTCCTTGGTCTTCATACCCACCCGGCCCCGGCCACCGCGCCTCTGGCTGCGGTAGATGGTCATCGGGGTGCGCTTGATGTACCCGTCGTGGGTGATGGAGATCGCGACGTCCTCGTCGGCGATGGTGTCCTCGATGGAGATGTCGTCGGGGGCGTCGATCAGTTCGGTGCGTCGCGCGTCGGCGTGGGTTTCAAGAAGGCCCTTCAGTTCCGAAACCACGATCAGGTCGATCTCGTGTTTGCTGCCCAGGATCTTCTTGAGTCGCGCGATGGTGGTCTCGATCTCCCGGAGCTCGTCCATGATCTTCTGGCGCTCGAGGCCGGTCAGGCGCTGGAGCTGGAGTTCGAGGATGGCGATGGCCTGGATCTCGGACAGGGCGAAGCGGGCAATGAGTTGCGTGCGGGCCTCCTGCGGAGAGGGTGCGCTGCGGATGAGCGCGATCACCGCGTCGAGGTTGTCGAGGGCGATGACGTAGCCGCGCAGGATATGGGCACGGGCCTCGGCCTTGCGCAGCTCGAACTCGATGCGCCGGCGCACAACTTCGCGGCGGAAGCCGATGAAGTATTCGCAGGCCTCGAGCAGTGTGAGCACACGCGGCCGCTTGTGCACGATGGCCAGCATGCTGATGCCGAAGGTGTCCTGGAGCTGGGTCTGCTTGTAGAGCTGGTTGAGGATGACCTGGGCCGACTCGCCCTTGCGGATGTCGACCACGATGCGCATGCCCCGGCGATCGCTCTCGTCGCGGACCTCGGTGATTCCGTCGACCTTCTTGTCCCGCCACAACTCGGCGATCTTCTCGATGACCCGGGCCTTGTTGACCTGATAGGGGATCTCGGTGACGACGATCGCTTCCTTGTCGCCCTTGCGCTTCTCGATTTCGGCCTTGGCCCGCATGGTGACCGAACCGCGGCCGGTGAGATAGGCCTGCCGGATGCCGCTCTTGCCGAGAATGTAACCCCCGGTGGGGAAGTCGGGGCCGAGGACGCGTTCGAGCAGACCCGCGGTGCGTTCGTCCGCGGGGAGGCTGTGGTTCTCGACCAGATAAACGAGCCCGTCCACGATCTCGCCGAGATTGTGGGGCGGGATGTTCGTGGCCATGCCTACGGCGATGCCGGAGGATCCGTTCACCAGCAGAGCGGGGAGGATGGTGGGGAGGACGGTGGGCTCTTCGAGGCGGTCGTCGTAGTTGGGCTGGTACTCGACAGTTTCCTTGTCGAGGTCCGCCATCATGGTGGTGGCGATCTTGGTGAGCCGGGCCTCGGTGTAACGCATGGCCGCGGCGCGGTCGCCGTCGACCGAGCCGAAGTTTCCCTGGCCGTCGACCAGGATGGCGCGCATGTTGAACCCCTGGGCCATGCGCACGAGTGTGTCGTACACCGCGGTGTCGCCATGGGGGTGGTACTTACCCATGACGTCGCCGACGATGCCGGCGCTCTTGCGGAATGCCTTGCCGGGCATGAGCCCCATCTCGTACATGGTGAAGAGCACGCGTCGGTTCGCGGGCTTCAGGCCATCGCGCACGTCGGGCAGGGCGCGGCCGATGATTACCGACATCGCGTAGTCCATGTAGGACTGCCGCATCTCGTCGGCGATGTTGATGGGGATGGTGACGAGGGCGAAATCGGTCTGAGTCAAGGTGTCGTCGTCTTTCTAGACGTCCAGGTTGCGAACGTTGAGCGCGTTCTCTTCGATGAAGAGGCGGCGCGGTTCGACGGCGTCGCCCATGAGGGTCGAGAACATCACCTCGGCCACTTCCTCATCCTCGAGCCGGACCTGGACCAGCGTCCTCTGGGTGGGATCCATGGTGGTTTCCCACAACTCTTCGGGGTTCATTTCGCCAAGACCCTTGTAGCGCTGGATCTGCAGGCCCTTGCGGCCTTCGTCCATGAGCTTCGCGACCAGTGCGTCGCGGGCGAACACCTTCTCGGTGTTGGCGCCTTGGTGGAGTTCGAAGGGGGGCTGGTCGAATTCCTTCACGTCCTCGAAGGCGGAAAACAGCGCCTTGTACTCCGGGGTCCCCATGAAGTCGGCACTCACCGTGGAGCGACGGGGCGGAGATACGCTTTTGTCTTCAAAGGTGAGCTGATAGCCGGACTCGCCCTCGAGCGCTTCCACTCCGATGTCGTCGCCCGCGTCCCGATAGGGCTGGATCGCGGCGAGAAGCGCGGCGCGGTCGTTGAAAATTGCCGCATCTCGCGCGCCCTGGCGCACCAGGATGTCCGCGAGTTTCCTGGAGATGCCGCGGCGTTCGATCTTGGCCAGGAGCTTCGCCACACCGGTGAGCCGTTCGACGAAACGGCGGACCTTGGCGGGATCGACGGTGGCCCCGGACGCGTTCGATATGGTGCGGCCATCGAGGGCGCGGTCGAGCAGATAACTGTCGAGGGCGTGTTCGTCCTTGAGATACCGCCCGGACTTGCCGTGTTTCGCCTTGTAGAGCGGTGGCTGGGCGATGTAGAGGTGGCCGCGCTCGATGAGTTCCTTCATCTGGCGATAGAAGAAAGTCAGCAGAAGCGTCCGGATGTGGCTGCCGTCGACGTCGGCATCGCACATCAGGATGATGCGGTGATAGCGGAGCTTGGTGACGTCGAAGTCGTCGGCGCCCACACCGGTGCCCAAGGCGGCGATGATGTTCCGGATTTCCTCGAAGGCGAGGGTCTTGTCGAGCCGCGCTTTCTCGACGTTGAGGATCTTGCCCTTGAGGGGCAGGATGGCCTGGAAGACCCGGTCGCGGCCCTGCTTCGCCGAACCGCCGGCCGACTCGCCTTCTACCAGATACAACTCGCACAGCGCTGGATTTCTCTCCTGACACTCCGCGAGTTTGCCGGGCAGGCCGGCGCTGTCGAGAGCGCCTTTCCGGCGGGTAAGGTCGCGGGCCTTGCGCGCGGCCTCGCGGGCGCGCAGAGCGTCGACGCACTTCTGGAGAATCTTCTTGGCGAGCCCGGGGTTTTCCTCGAGGAAGGAGCCGAGCTTCTCGTTCACCAGACTTTCGACGAGCCCCTTGACCTCGGAGTTGCCGAGTTTGCCCTTGGTCTGGCCCTCGAACTGCGGATTTGGAACCTTGACGCTGATGACCGCGCACAGACCTTCGCGGGTGTCTTCGCCCTGGAAGGCTTCGCCTTCCTTCAGCTGGTTCTTCGACTGGCCGTAGCTGTTCAGGGTGCGGGTGAGCGCGCTCTTGAACCCGATGAGGTGGGTGCCGCCCTCGTGGGTGTTGATGTTGTTGGCAAAACTGTGGATGTTCTCGGCGTAACCGTCGTTCCACTGCATCGCGACTTCGACGATGACGCCGTCCCTGGTCCCGCCCACCTCGACCGGTTCGGGGGTGATGACGGCCTTGTTCTTGTTGAGGTGTTCGACGTAGGAGGCGATGCCGCCTTCGTACTTGAACCGGTGGGCCTTGCCGTCGCGCTCGTCGATCAGGTTGATCTGGATGCCGCGGTTAAGGAACGAAAGCTCACGCAACCGCTGCGACAAGGTATCGAAGGAGAAGACGGTGGTCTCGAAGATGGTGAGGTCGGGCTTGAAGGTGACCTTGGTGCCCCGACGGTCGGCCGGGCCCACTTCGAGCACCTTGGTCACCGGAATCCCGCGTTCGTAGCTTTGAGTGAAGGTCTTGCCTTCACGCCAGATCACGAGGTCGAGTCGCTCCGAGAGTGCGTTCACCACGGACACGCCCACGCCGTGCAGACCACCCGAGACCTGGTAAGCCTTCTTCTCGAACTTGCCGCCGGCGTGCAGCTTGGTGAGGACCACCTCGGCGGTATCGCCCAGGCCCGAGGGGTGGGGCCCGGTGGGAATGCCGCGGCCGTTGTCGATCACGGTGATCGAGTTGTTGATGTGGATGAAGACTTCCACCGTGTCGCAATGTCCGGCGAGGGCTTCGTCGACGGAGTTGTCGACGATCTCGTAGACCAGGTGATGAAGGCCCGACTCTCCGGTGGAGCCGATGTACATCGCGGGACGGACACGGACCGCCTCAAGTCCCTCGAGGACCTTGATGGTGTCTGCGCCGTAGGCGATCTCGTCGGTTTTTTCGATCATGGGTGTGAGCTTGTTTTCCGTTCTTTGGGGTGGCCGCGAGGGGCCTGGATCCGGCCGCGGTCAAGAACCTGCGCGTCGCATCTCACTGATGGGTTCGCGTCTCCCGCAAATGCCTCTTGGGAGTTTCCTTCGCTCCCGGGGCTTCCTAGAGCCTCATCGGCATCAGCACATAGCGGTGCATCGAGTCGCCGTCCTTCTGGCTCGCCGGATAGAAGATTCCCTGGGCGTCGCTGTCCTTGAGTTCGATGGCGATGTCTGGATCGGTGATCACGGACAAAAAGTCGATCAGGTACTGGGCATTGAAACCGATGTCCACCTGTTCGCCGGTGTACTCGGCGGCGAAGGTCTCAACCGCCTCTCCCTGATCCGGAGAAGATGCGTGAAGTTCTATTTCCCCCGGCTTCATGGTGAGGCGGATGGCCCGCGAACGTTCGGTGGAAAGCAGACTCACGCGCCGCAGGGCGTCGAGTAGTTCGACGCGCTTGGCCTGACCGACCTTGGGGCCCTTGGCCGCTATGACCTTTTCATGGGCCGGAAACTGTCCCTCGACCAGCTTGCTGGTGAGTGTGCGCCTGGTGGTCCGAAAAATAAGGTGATTATCGGTGCGAGAGAAGAAGACGGTCTCCTCGCCTTCCGTCACCTGCTTCAGTTCGTGAATCGCCTTGCGTGGAATCAGAACCCGCTCATCCTTGAACTTGGCTCCTTCAACTTTCTCGCGCGCAAAACAGAGGCGATGTCCGTCGGTGGTGACCATGCTCACGGTGTCGCCCTGAAGGATGAGCAACGCGCCACCGAGGTAGTACCGAGCGTCTTCCACGGTGATGGCAAAACTGGTTTTGCCGATGAGGCGTCCCATGACCGCGCCGGGCAGGGAAATTTCCTGTCCTCCCTTGCTCTCGGGCAAGGTGGGGAAGTCGTCCTTGGGCAGGGTAGAGACCTTGTAGTTCGTGCGCTCGCTCTGCACGGTCACAAAACCTTCCTCGTCGTCCTTGAGCAGGATGTCGGAGCCTGAAGGAAGCATCTTGATGATCTCGTGAAGTTTTCGCGCGGGCAGGGTGGTGGCCCCGCCCTTCTTCACACGCGCCGGACACACCGTCTTCACCGAGACGTCGAGGTCGGTGGCGGAGAGCGCCAGTGAGTCGTTCGAGGCGACCAGGAGCGCGTTGGAAAGGATCGCGATGGCGCCACGACGGTCGACGATTCCCTGAATGACTTGAAGATCCCGCACGAGATCCTCACGGCGAACAGTTATTTCCATGGCCTGCTTTCCAAGAGACTGCTTGAGCGAACGTTCTTTCTTCTTCTACTTGAGATCAAGAACAGATGGATATCTAGTTAGAGTTGAATCCACAAGAGCGATGAAAACTGATAGATGTCTTTTATTTTCAGTTTGTTACGATATTCTAAACGATGTTGATTCTTCTGTGCATCGCCACCTTGAAACTGTTCATGGAAAGGCGATCTTCGCGGATGCGAAACCACCCCACAGGGCTCCATTGTTGGTAATTCGCGGTGGAGTGGGGCAAGGCTATTTGAGTGAAGCAATAAGGCTGTTGAGAAGCCTGTCGAATTCACTATCGGCCTTCCGGTCCATTTCAACCTTGCGGATGGAGTGAATCACGGTCGAATGATGTTTTCCACCGAAGCCCCTGCCGATCTCCGGTAACGACGAAGAGGTGAGGTGTTTAGCCAGATACATGGCGACCTGGCGCGGAGTGGTGACGCTGCGGGAGTTGTTTCGGGCCTTCAAGTCGGAGATCTTGACCTTGTAGTGGTCGGCCACGAACTTCTGCACGGTTTCGATGGAGAGCCGCTTTTCCGGGGCGTCCATCAGATCCTTCATGGCCGCCTGGGCTACATCTATGTCGATATCGACCCCGCGCAGACTCGCGTGGGCCACGATGCGATTGAAAGCGCCCTCGAGTTCTCGGATGTTCGAACGGACCTTCGAGGCCACGAACAGGCCCACGTTATCGGGCAGCAGGATATCTTCGGCGGCGGCCAGGCGCTGCAGAATCACCACCCGGGTTTCGATATCAGGTGGTCCCACGTCGGCGGACATCCCCGAGGAGAAGCGGCTCTGCATGCGCTCGTGCACGCCGGTCAACATCTTAGGCGGCACATCGGCGGAGATCACCACCTGCTTTCCCGCCTCGTAGAGTGTGTTGAAGAGGTGGAAGAACTCTTCCTGGGACCGTTCCTTGTTGGACAGAAACTGGATGTCGTCGATGACCAGGACATCGATGGCGCGATAACGCTGGCGGAAGGGAAGGATGCGCTCGTAGCGGATCGCCGACACCACTTCGTTCACGAAATGCTCGCTTGAAACGTACGTGAGGGCAAGTTTCGGATTTCGCTTCAGCAGGTAGTGGCCGATGGCCTGGAGGAGATGGGTTTTTCCAAGGCCTACCCCGCCATAAATGAAGAGGGGGTTGTACGACTTCGAAGGAACCTCCGCCACCGCCTTGGCCGCGGCGTGCGCCATCTGATTCGAGGCGCCGACCACGAAGGTCTCGAAGGTGTATTTCGGGTTGAGCGAGGAGGCTTCGATCACGGGCAAGGCCTCGCCAGAACCGAAGGTCTCGACGTCGCACTGCAGCCGGACGTTGCCGTGGCCGAGGGTCGACAACATCTCGGAGACGAGGCCTGAATAGTTCTTCAAGAACCAGTCCCTGAAAGGCGCGCTCGGGACGGTGATGGAAAGCGCCGAACCGTCGAAGGCTCTAAACGTGGTGGGCCTGAACCAGGTCACGAAGGAATGGGAACTCACGCGCCCCTCCTTCTCGACCAGATCCAGAACACGATCCCAAACGGTCATCGACTAGAAACCAAAGAGCATCGTCAAGAGTGGGTTACCGGATCAGCCAGAGAGCCCGTGAAATAGAGCTCAGTATCGGGCAAGAAGTTTGCCTCGCGAGAGAAGGTAACCATAACACGTAGACCCCAGCGCATCCTGCGGTCAGAAGCCGTTTTGACGATCGCTGCAATACCCGCTAACATCGCAGGTTCCAACCTTTTGGCAAGGACTCCAAAGAACAGTGAAGAGAACGTTCCAGCCCAACAATCGTCGTAGAAGAAGGACACACGGCTTCCTCGTCCGCATGAGATCGCGGGGCGGGAGACTCGTCATAAAGAGGCGCCGGGCCAAGGGCCGGCAGCGTCTGGGGGCGTAAAACTCCGAGGCCCAAAGCAACCCATTGGCCCAACTGTCCACCGGTAACGCCCGATTCGGCCGGGACCGGCGGATTCGGAAGAGCGATGAGTTTGGCGCCATCCTGAAGGCTGGGAGTCGCGGCGCCACCGCCCTTCTTAGTGCCGCCGTTGTTCCCGCGCCAGGGCCCGGGCGTATTGGAATTTCCGCTTCCACCAAGGTCGGCGGATCGGTGCAAAGGAACCGCGCCAGACGCCTGGTGAGGGAATACTACCGACGGATGGATCCTCGAGGAGTTCCCTACGACGTCGTGGTCAGCCTCAAGCCCGGGTTCGCCGAGTTGACCGCGGCGGAAGCGAGGAACGCACTTGATGAAGCCCTCTCCAAAGCGATCGCGGCTGGAAAACGCACTGGTCGTCGTCCTCGTCCTGTGCATTGATGCCTATAAGGCTATACTATCTCCTTTATTTGCAGGAAGTTGCCGTTTTCATCCCTCCTGCAGCCAATACGCCCGGGAGGCACTGATCAAGCACGGCGCGCACGGTGTGTACCTCGCCGCCCGCCGGCTTATGAGATGCCGGCCTTTTGGGGGTTCTGGATCTGACCCCGTACCCGAAGTGATCGAGCGAACGAAGGCCGAGCCCTTAGGCTAAGCCCCCCGAGCGAGAAAGAAAGACCAATGGAAGAAAGACGTTTGATACTCGCGTTCGCCCTGTCGTTCGCCGTGCTGCTCGGGTTCCGGATGTGGACAAACTCCCGCTATCCCCAGCCCACGGCCGAACAGATCCCTATCGCCGGGGCGCCCGCGTCGACGGGTGTACCCGCGGCCACAGCAGCCCCCGCCGCAACCGTTACACCCGCCGCCGCTCGGCCCGCTCCCATCGTCGCGGCCGCACCCGTTGTTCCCGCGGCCCCCGTTGTCACGGGTGAGGAACGTCGCGTGGAGATCACTACCAAAGAAGCCGAAGTGGCCTTCAGCTCCAAAGGCGCGCGCCTGCTTTCGTGGAAACTGCTGGAGTACAAAGACCCCCGCGGGAAGCCCGTGGAAGCCCACCCAGGGGGTAATCCCATTCCCGGACCCCTGGATCTTGTGACCGGGCGAGTCGACCTCGATGTCCGTCTTCGCGAGGGACTGTTCAAGGCAACCGACATCGCCGAGGGACCGGAGAAGGGGGCACGCTTTGAATACTCCGACGGCTCGCTGGTGGTGAGCAAGACCATCCGCACCATCAAAGAGGGCCGGGCCTTCCGGATCGAGGCCGAAGTTCGAGAGAACGGAGTCCTCGTGCCCGTCCGGGTTTTCTGGGGTCCGGGTTTCGGTCAGCCCACCGACGAAGAGAAGAGCCTTCAGGGCTACATCCCGCCCCAGGTGGTGGAGTTCGATGAGAACGGTAGGGAGATCCGCATGGCGCCGAGCGCCCTCACCGCCCCGCGCACCAGTCGCGCTCAGATCGTTGGGGTTGAGAACAAGTACTTCGCTGCGATCATGACCCGGGAAGACGGCGGTGCCATCGAGGTGGTGACCGGCGTTTCCACCCACGAAGCCGAGCCGAGCGTCCACCTCCTGGCCCCGCCGCCGATTCTCCTTACGGTAGGGGCCAAAGACCACGACCGATTGCAGGCCCTTGAACTGGGTGCGGAGAGGGTGGTGCCGGTGGGCAGCTGGATCGGGCCGATCGTGGTTCCCCTGACCCGCGCCCTGCGCGCGGTGAACGCCCGAGTCGGCAACTACGGTGTGGCCATCATTCTTCTCACCATCGCCATCGCCCTAGCCATGGCCCCGTTGCGTCACTACGCCATCCTGTCTTCGGCGAAGATGGCCAAGGTGGGTCCGCAGATCCGCGCCGTGCAAGAGCGATACAAACGCCTCTCCCTCACCGATCCCAAGCGGCAACAGATGCAGCAGGAGATCGCCGAGGTCTACCAGAAGAACGGGATCGACATGGTCCGCCAGACCGCGGCCGGCTGTCTGCCGACCCTGCTCACCATGCCCTTCCTGTTCGCCTTCTACCGGATGCTTGATATCTCGGTCGACCTGAAGGGCGCGCCGTTTCTCTGGATTCCCGACCTGAGCCTCAAGGACCCCCTCTTCATTACGCCCCTCCTCTCCGGACTTTCTATGATCGCCATGCAACGCCTGATGCCCGCGCCGGCCATGGACCCAGCGCAGCAAAGGATGATGATGTTGATGCCCATCATCTTCTCCGGCATGTTCGCCTGGGCCCCCGCCGGATTGAACCTCTATTGGTTTGTGTCCAACCTGGCCGCGATGGTGCAGCAGGGTCTGGCGATGTACTTCTCTCCGCACCTGTTTCCAAAGGCGAAGAGCACCCCCTGACCCGGGGTCACGGCACAGGTACCACGTTGCTCCCCGGACTCCTCGCGATCACCGACCCCGGCGCGCGCGCGCAACTCGAGCGGTACCTAGACTGTCTGCAACGCTGGGCCCCGAGGATCAATCTGACCGGGGCCCAGACCCGGGACGCAATCTTCGACACACTCGTACTTCCGGTGCTCGGAGCCGAACCGCTGCTTTCCGGCCCCGTCATCGACGTGGGCTCGGGCAACGGATCCCCCGCCCTCATTCTGGCGGCACTCCGCCCCGACCTTCAGTTCACCCTGATCGAACCGCGGGCCAAACGGTGGGCCTTTCTGAGGGAAGCGGCGCGGGAAATGGGCGTCCTGAATGTTCGGGTCGAGCGCGCCCGCAGCGACACCTACCGAGGCGTGGTGGCCTCCACCGTAACCATGCGGGCAGTAGGTCTCGACCCGGAGGTCCTGCGTCCCCTTCTTGCCCCGGGCGGGTGTGTTCTGGTCTTCGGTGGTCCTCCTATTCCAGGGAGCGAGGCCTTGCGCCTGCCGTCGGGTTCCGGCGTCCAACGTCGATGTTTCACGTGAAACACGCCCAGGGCGGGGTGATATTCTGACGCTTCCAATGGCCCGCGTCATCGCTATCGCAAACCAGAAGGGTGGGGTCGGCAAGACCACCACCGCCATCAACCTCGCCGCCAGCCTGGCCGTGGCCGAAAAGCGGGTCCTGGCCATCGACCTGGACCCCCAGGGCAACCTGACGTCGGGGTTTGGCCTGGAGAAGTCCCCGGGGCTTTATGACGCGCTCTTCTCGGGAACGCCGCTCCCCCCGCCGGCCGAAACAAGCCTTGGGTTTCTCCGGGTTGTGCCTTCAGACGCCGACCTCGCCGGCCTCGAAGTGGAGTTGGCCGCCGGAGAGGCACGGGAGTTCCGTCTTCGCGCGGTGGTGGACGCGCTGCGCCCGGAATACGACTTCATCATCCTCGACACCCCCCCAAGCCTCGGCCTGCTGGCCGTGAATGCCCTGACCGCGGCTGATTCAGTCCTGGTGCCGATCCAGTGCGAATATTTCGCTCTCGAGGGGTTGGGCGCTTTTCTCACCACCCTCGACCGCATCCGTGCCGCCCTGAACCCGAGCGTGGCCCTTGAGGGTGTTCTCCTCACCATGGCCGACGAACGCACCAATCTCTCCCAACAGGTTTCCGCGGACGTGCGGGCCCACTTTGGTGACCAGGTTTTCAAGATCGGCATCCCCCGCAGCATTCGGCTCGCCGAAGCTCCGAGTTTCGGGAAGCCGGTGCTGCTTTACGACATCAAGTCGAAGGCCGCCGAGTGTTACCTTAACCTCGCCCGGGAAGTCCTCGATCGCAACACGCGCAACACCAAGGTGGTGGTCCAATGAGCGTCAAGCGCATGGCCCTGGGTCGCGGCCTCTCGGCCCTCATTCCGCAAGCCCCAGCATCTTCAGCCCCGCCGACCACAACCCGTAGCGGTTCCGCCGCTGCCGAGTCCCCGGTCCCGCTTTCTCTCATCGACCCGAATCCGGCCCAGCCTCGAACCACGATTCGCCCCGAAGCGCTCGAGCAGCTCGCACGGTCGATCCAGGAAAGTGGCGTGGTCCAGCCCATCCTGGTCCGCCCGGTCGCGAACGGTCGGTACCAGATCATCGCCGGTGAGCGCCGTTTCCGCGCCGCCGAGAAACTAGGCCTTCCCACCATTCCGGCCGTGGTGCGGACGGTGGCCGACGACCGCGTTCTCGAGTTCGCTCTGGTCGAGAACATCCAGCGCGAGGAACTGACCCCCATCGAAGAGGCCCACGCACTCCGGCGCCTCCAGGACGAACTCGGCCTCACCCAGGAGGCGCTTGCTGGCAAGGTCGGGAAAGATCGGGCCACCGTCGCCAACACGCTTCGCCTGCTACGGCTTCCCGCCGAGGTGCGCGAAGAGTTGCAGCGCGGCACACTCTCGGCCGGACATGCCCGGGCCCTGCTCGCGCTCGATGATCAGGGCCTTCTTCGCGATCTGGCCGCGCAGGCCATCAAAGGGGGGTGGTCGGTCCGCCAGGTTGAGGCGAAGGTCCAGTCGGCCCGGAATCCCAAGGCGCCGAAGGCGCGCAAGGTCGACGCCAACACCCGCGCCGCCGAAGAAAAACTCCGGACCAAACTCGGGGCCCGGGTCGAGATCCACCGCAAACGGGGAAAAGGCGAAATCAAGATCGCCTTCGACAACGAAGCGGAATTGAATCGCCTCTATCTGTGGATCGTGCGGGGCTGAGAACGACCATGGCCCGACCCTCCTTCTTCTCCGAGAACCTGAACGGGTTCATCGACCAGGGCACCGAGTTCGTGGGCGAGCTGCGCTTCAAAGACACCTTCCGCATCGACGGAACCGTGCGTGGTCGCATCGTCTCCGACAACATGCTGGTGATCGGCGAACACGGATTCGTGGAGGCGGAGATCGACTGCGGTGTGGTGTCCATTCGCGGCCGGGTGCGCGGCCACGTCCACGCCCGCGACCGCATCGAGATTCTGGCCGGGGCCCGGGTCGAGGCCACGCTGGATTCACCCCGCCTGGTGGTGGAAGAGGGTGCGAGCCTTGCCGGACAGACCGATGTGGGCGCCCGGGAACTGTAGTATAAGAAACAATATAAGACAGCACAGATGACCGACGACCGCCAACGGATCCTGCGCCTGACCGAACGGGTGAAAAGCGCCGGTTGAGCGAGCAAACTCGGCCCCGCCGAACTCGCCCAGGTTCTGGGCGAACTCCCCCGCCTCGATGACCCCCGCGTTCTCGTCGACTACCGAACCGGCGACGACGCCGGCATCTATCGTCTCGACAACGGGACACTGCTCGTGCAGACCGTCGACTTCTTCACCCCGGTGGTGGATGACCCCGAGGAATATGGCGCCATCGCTGCCGCAAACGCCTTGTCCGACGTCTACGCCATGGGCGGCAAACCGCTCACCGCGCTTTCCATCGCCGCCATTCCCGACAAGGACTTCCCGCCCGAGTGGGCGGCCGCCATCTTCCGGGGCGGAGCCAGGAAACTGAGAGAGGCCGGCTGCGCCCTTCTCGGCGGACACACCGTGCGCGATCCGGAGATCAAGTTCGGATACGCGATCACCGGGGTGGTCGAAGAGGCGGCTTTGCTGACGAACGCCGGCGCCCATGTCGGGGACGAACTCGTTCTCACCAAACCCCTCGGCACCGGTGTGATCGCCACCGCGCAGAAAAACGGCCGCGCCGCGCAGGCATCGATCGAGGCGTCCAGCGCCAGCATGGCTCGGCTCAACCGGATTGCCGCCGAACTCGCCCGCCGTTATCAGGCCCATGCCGCCACCGACATCACCGGGTTCGGTCTCATCGGCCACGCCCTCGGCATCGCCCGCGAGAGCCGGGTTGGTCTCGAGATCGACATGGAAGCGCTCCCCCTCCTGCCCGGGGCGCTCGAACTCGCGGCCGACAACCAGTCGGCGGGCTTGAAAGCCAACCGCAAACAGTTCACGGATCGGGTCGAGAGCCGGGGCGAGCCGGACACGGCACGGCACACCCTCGTCTACGATCCCCAGACCTCGGGCGGGCTGCTGTTGTGCCTCGCCCCCGATCGGGCCGACGCCTTGCTCCTCGAACTGAGGGACGCCCGGAAGATCGGTCGGGTGAGAGCGGCGAACCCCGGGAAAATCCTCCTTCTCGCGTGATATCCTGACCCTCAAGCGTCCGAGACGTATGGACCGTCCCCGGGGAGGCTTCGATGGCCGACCCCAAGCCCGCTCCTAAGCCAAATGAGCCGCGCGGCCCTCATGCGCCGGTTCTCAAAGAAACCGCACTCCAAGCTTGAACTACTCACAATCCGCCAGGCGCTACGCCCGGGCCATCATCGAAACCGCGACCGACACCCGCGCGGTTCGCGACGAACTTCTCGCCATCGACGCCACCTTGAAGGCGAACCCGGCGCTTCTCGAAGCTCTGTCGAATCCCGCAGTGCCCTCGGCCAACAAGAAAGCCATCTTCGCCGAGGTCTTTCAGGCCTCCACCGCTCCCATCCCCAAGCTCTTCGAAATGCTCATCGATGGCGCGCGGGTCGAGTTGATCCACGAGATCGTGAAGCGTTACCGCGACGAGTGGAACGCCCGCAACAACGTACACGTGGCCCACGTCACCACCGCCATCGCTCTTGACGACGAAGGTGCCGCGCGGGTGCGGGCGGCCATTGAAACCTCGGTGTCGGGCAGCGTGGAGATGGAAACCACCATCGATGCGTCCCTGGTGGGCGGCCTCAAGGTCGAGGTCGACGGCCATCTGTTCGACGGCACGGTCAAAGCCCGCCTCAAGGCACTGCGCCAGCATCTTCTCTAAGGTTCCCGAAAAGACAGTTTTCCGAAGGACCGCGACGTTTCTTTCCCCTACCCGAAACCAGGAAAAATCGAAGAAGCCCCAATGGAAATTCGAGCCGAAGAAATCACCAAAGTTCTAAAGCAGCAGCTCGCGGGTTTTTCCGCGGGCGCCGACACCGCCGAGATCGGAACCGTTCTCTCCGTCGGTGACGGCATCGCGCGGATTCATGGCCTCACCAACTGCATGGCCGGCGAACTGCTCGACCTCCCCCACGGCGTCCGGGGCATGGCCTTAAACCTCGAAGAGGATTCGGTGGGCGCGGTTCTCCTTGGCGACTACACCTTGATTCGCGAGGGAGACGAAGTGCGCCGCACCGCGCGCATCATGTCCATTCCCGTCGGCCCCGAACTCGTGGGCCGCGTGGTCAACGCCATCGGCGAACCCATCGACGGCAAGGGCGCCATCGCCACCACGCGTTTCGGCGAAGTCGAAGTCATCGCCCCCGGCGTGGTCGACCGCCAGCCCGTGCGCGAACCCCTTGAAACCGGCATCAAGGCCATCGACGCCATGGTCAACATCGGCCGCGGCCAGCGCGAACTTCTCATCGGCGACCGCCAGACCGGCAAAACCGCGGTGGCCATCGACGCCATCATCAACCAGAAGGGCAAAGGCGTCATCTGCATCTACGTCGCCATCGGCCAGAAGCGGTCGACGGTGGCGCAGGTGGTGAAAACCCTCGAAGACTTCGGGGCCATGGATCACACCATCGTGGTCGCCGCCACCGCCTCCGACCCGGCCCCCTTCCTTTATCTCGCCCCCTATTCGGGCACGGCCATGGGCGAGTACTTCCGCGATAACGGCCAGCACGCGCTGTGCGTCTACGACGACCTTTCGAAACACGCCGCCGCCTACCGCGAGATCTCGCTCATCCTCCGCCGCCCGCCCGGTCGCGAGGCGTATCCGGGCGACGTCTTCTATCTCCACAGCCGCCTGCTCGAGCGCGCGTCCAAGCTCTCCAACAAGAAGGGCGGCGGCAGCCTTACCGCCATCCCGATCATCGAGACCCAGGCCGGCGACATCTCGGCCTACATCCCGACGAACGTCATCTCCATCACCGACGGCCAGATCTTCCTCGAAGCCGACCTCTTCAACTCCGGCATCCGTCCCGCGATCAACGTCGGTAACTCGGTCTCTCGCGTCGGCGGTTCCGCCCAAGTCAAGGCCATGAAGTCGGTGGCCGGTCGTCTCCGCCTCGACCTCGCCCAGTACCGCGAACTCGCGGCCTTCGCCATGTTCGCCTCCGACCTCGACAAGAGTACCCAGAACACGCTCGCGCGCGGCCAGCGCATGACCGAGTTCCTCAAGCAGGATCAGTACTCTCCTCTCTCCATGGAGAAGCAGGTCATCGGCATGTACGCCGGCATCAACGGCTTCCTTGATGGCTATGCGGTCGGCGACGTCCGCCGCTACGAGCGCGAACTGCACGCCTTCCTCGATGCGCGCCACCCCGGCCTGCTCAAGGAGATCGCGGAGAAGAAGGATCTCTCCAAGGAAATCACAGACAGGGTGAAGGCGGTCCTCGCCGAGTTCGCCGACCTGTTCCAGGCGAAGGCGTAAGCGCCCAGGCCTTAACGACACCAAAGAGACCAAGAGCATGCCCGCGCTCATAGATATCCGTCGCCGCATCCGCAGCGTGAAGAACACGCAGCAGATCACCAAGGCCCTGAAGATGGTCTCGGCCGCGAAGCTGCGCCGGGCCCAGGAGTCCATGTTCGCGGCGCGTCCGTACGCGCGCACCATGGCCCAAGTCCTCAAAGACGTGGCTTCCCGCACCGAGGGCGAGGAGAACCATCCCCTTTTCCGATCGACTTCCGGTAACGGCAAGGTCCTCGTCATCGTGGTCACCGCCGACAAGGGGCTGTGCGGCGCATTCAACTCTTCCCTGCTCCGGGTGGCCCAGCGTTTCCTGACGGAGAACGGGCATCGTCCGATCGAGGTCGACGCGGTGGGTCGGAAAGGCCGCGACTTCCTTCGGCGGCGCACCACCGTTCGCAAGGAATACATCGGCGTCTTCCAGTCGCTCAAGTACACCAAAGCCCAGGAGATCGCGCAGTCGGCGATCCAGGCCTTCCTCGATCACGAGGTCGACGAAGTGGTGCTGTTGTACAACGAGTTCAAGAGCGTCATCCAGCAGCGCATCGTCACCCAGCGGCTCCTGCCCCTCGACGCCGTGCACGGCGAAGAGAAGGGAACCCAGGAATACGTGTATGAGCCGGATCCGAGGACCATCTTCGACAAACTCCTGCCCAAGGTCGTCGAGATCACGGTGTGGCAGGCCCTGCTCGAATCGAACGCGGCCGAACACGGCGCCCGCATGGCGGCCATGGACTCGGCCACCCGCAACGCGTCGCAGACCATCGACAGCCTGACTCTGTACATGAACAAGGTGCGACAGGCCGCGATCACCAAAGAAATCATCGAGGTCGTTTCGGGCTCGGCCGCCTAAAAACCGCGCTCCCCGTCACCACCGACCCTTCCCCACAAAACGAAAGAACAACGGAAAGAACCCATGGCCTCAGAGAACATCGGTCGAGTCATTCAGGTGATCGGTCCCGTGGTGGACATCGAGTTCCCGAACGGCGTCCCGGCCATCTACAACGCGGTGAACATCGAGGGCGGGAAACTCCGAGTCGTGGTCGAAGTGGAACAGCACCTCGGCGAGAACCGGGTCCGCTGCGTGGCCATGCAGCCCACCGACGGCATGGTGCGCGGCATGACGGCCAAGGACACGGGCGCCGCCATCATGGTTCCGGTCGGCCCGGGAACCCTCGGTCGCGTGCTCAACGTTCTCGGCGAACCGGTCGACGAGTTCGGGCCGGTGAAAAGCGACAAGCGGTATCCCATCCACCGCCCCGCTCCCGCGTTCGACCAGCAGTCGACCAAACTCGAGATGTTCGAGACCGGCATCAAGGTCATCGACCTCATCGAGCCGTATCTGCGCGGCGGCAAGATCGGCCTCTTCGGCGGCGCCGGCGTCGGCAAAACCGTCATCATCCAGGAACTCATCTACAACCTGGCGAAGAAACACGGCGGCGTGTCCGTGTTCGCCGGCGTGGGCGAGCGCACCCGCGAAGGCAACGACTTGTGGCTCGAGTTCCAGGAGTCGGGCGTTTTGGACGTCAAGGACTTCGAGAAGAGCAAAGCCGCACTCATCTACGGCCAGATGACTGAGCCGCCCGGGGCCCGTCTCCGCGTGGCGCTCACCGGGCTCACCGCCGCCGAGTACTTTCGCGATGAAGAGGGCAAGGACGTTCTGCTCTTCGTCGACAACATCTTCCGCTTCACCCAGGCCGGATCCGAAGTGTCGGCGCTTCTCGGCCGCATGCCCTCTGCCGTCGGTTACCAGCCCACGCTGCAGACGGAGATGGGAGCGCTCCAGGAGCGCATCACCTCGACCAAGAAGGGTTCGATCACCTCGATCCAGGCGATCTACGTGCCCGCCGACGATTACACCGACCCCGCACCGGCCACCGCGTTCGCCCACTTGGACGCGACCACGAACCTATCTCGTCAGATCGCCCAGCTCGGCATCTATCCCGCGGTCGACCCGCTAGCTTCGTCGTCGCGCATCCTCGACCCCCGCATCCTGGGTAAGGAGCACTACGACACGGCACTCGCGGTCAAGCAGATCCTTCAGCGCTACAAGGACCTGCAGGACATCATCGCCATCCTCGGCATCGACGAGCTCTCCGAAGACGATCGCGTGATTGTCGGCCGCGCCCGCAAGATCCAGAAGTTCTTGTCCCAGCCCTTCCACGTGGGCGAGCAGTTCACCGGCATCCCCGGCAAGTACGTCTCCCTCGAAGACAACGTCCGCAGCTTCAAGACCATCGTCAACGGGGACGTCGATCACCTGCCCGAACAGGCCTTCTACATGGCCGGCGCCATCGAGGACGTTCTCGAACAGGCGAAGAAGCTCGCCGCCTAGGAGTCCCCTTCATGTCCGCCGCCCCCGCCGCCCGCCCCACCAAACTCACACTGGAAG
>CXWL01000786.1_pt1 | contig 198249 bp, 179 predicted proteins | sample 590931 | NCBI WGS metagenome assembly CXWL01 (sample SAMEA3498368, study PRJEB10139) | groundwater metagenome | biome: water well; material: biofilm material | place: Germany | collected 2015-04-27
CGGCCGGGGTGGGTGGGGGTCGGGCGGCCACGGGGGGCCGCCCCTACGGCTCGGGTTTCGCCGTGGTTCGCCACTTCTCCACCCTTCCCGTCTCATAGGGTTTCAAATCCACCGGCACCCGGCCCAAGACTTCGATCGCGTCGACCCGGTGCCCGACGACGATTGCCGAGAAGCGCACCCCCGCGGCTTTGGTTTCCCGCGCCGCTGCGGCGAAGGTGGGGTCGTGGTGGTCGCTGGGGCGGAGGGACTTGACCGGGCCGGTCTGGCAGACGAAGAGGACTTCCGCGCGGTGGCCGGCGGCGACTTCGCGGGCGAGCTCGTGGAGGTGTTTGGTGGCCCGCTCCGAGACGGCGTCGGGGAAGTAGGCGCGGCCATCGGGGTAGACCAGGTGGCAGTTTTTGACCTCGACGAAGGTCTGGCGGCGGCCGCGGCGGAGCCAGAAGTCGACCCGCGAGCGCTCGCCGTAGACCCGCTCGGCGGCCCATTCGTCGTAGCGGCCGAGCCACTCGAGGCGGCCCTCGGCCAGGAGGCGCCGGACGAGCTGGTTGGGGGTGGCGGTGTGGGCGCCGTAGATCCGGCCGTCGGACTCGACCAGCTCCCAGGTCCACGCCAGGGTCCGCGCGGGGTTGGTCGCGGCCGAGATCCACACTGCGAGGCCGGGCCGGGTCAGCCCCTCCATGGCGCCGGTGTTGGCGCAGTGGGCGGTGACCACCCGGCCGTCGGCCAGCTCGACGTCGACGAAGAACCGCTTGTAGCGCCGCACCAGCCGACCCGGAACGAGCGGCGTCGTGCGGGGATACTCAACCCGGGGCATTCGCCCGCGCCTCCGCCCGGGCCAGATCGAGGGTCTCGACCGCGTGGCGAAGGTGCGGAATGACGATCGAGCCGCCCACGACCAGGGCCACGTTCAGGGCGTCGACGATTTCTTCGTCGCTCCAGCCGGCCGCGACGCACTCGAGCACGTGGTAGTCGATGCAGTCGTTGCAGCGCAGCACCATCGACGCGGTCAGGCCGAGCAGCTCTTTCGTCCGCCCCGGCAAGGCGCCGTCGCGGTAGGCGGCGGTGTCGAGGTTGAAGAACCGCTTGATCCCTTGGTGATCGAGCCCCCCGCTGCCGCCGTCTCCGAGGATGCGCTCGTTCATGCGCGTGCGATAGGCGCGAAACTCGTCGAGGGTGCGGCTCATCGGTCCCCTCCCCGGCGGGCTTCCTCGAGAATCCGCTCCACCCGCTCCTCGGCTGCCCGGAGGGGCGAGACCCCCGCCGCGGCCGCGGCCGCGAAGAGCTCGTCGAGCAGCGAGCCGATCGCGTCCATGCGGGCCAGGATGACGTCCTCCCCCACTCCCTCGGCGAGCAGCGCGAAGGCCGTGGCGCCGCCGCCGTTGATGACGTAGTCGGGCGCGTAGAGGATGCCGCGGGCGTGGAGCGCCAGGGCATCGTCGTCCTCGGCGAGCTGGTTGTTGGCCGAGCCGGCCACGATCCGGCAGCCCAGGCCCGGGATCGAGGTGGCGGAGATCGTCGCTCCCACCGCGCAGGGCGCGTAGAAATCGCAGGCCGCCCGCCGGCCGGCTTCCGGCTCCAGCACGCGGGCGCCCAGGCGGGCCGCCAACTCCTCGGCCTTGCCCGACATGGCGTCGGTGAGGATCAGATTCGCGCCGGCGGCGGCCAGGGCCTCGGCCAGGGGGCGGCCGACGCCGCCCACGCCCTCGACCACGATCGTCTTGCCCTCTAGGTCGTCGCTGCCGTCGCGGTGGCGCACGGCGGCCCGAAGGCCGGCGAAGACCCCGCGCGCGGTGTAGGGACCGGGATCGATGGCCGGGCTGCCGTCCTTGCGCAGGCCGTGGACCCAGCGCGTGAAGCGGCCGATGTGGGCCATGTCCTCGGGCGTCGAGCCGAGGTCCTGGCCGGTGCGAAAGGCGCCGCCGAGGCTTTCGATCAGCCGGCCGTAGCGCTCCAGCAGGCGCGCGCGCTCTGTGTCCTCAAGGGGATGGGAGAGCGCCAGAACAGCCTTGCCGCCGCCCGTGGCATGGCCCGCGATGGCCCACTTTTCGGTCATGCCGCGGGCCAGGCGGAGCGCGTCGGCGAGGCCCTCGGCGGGAGTCGGGTAGACCTTGATCCGGGTGCCGCCGGTGGGCTGGCCCAGGGTGCGGTCGTGAAGGGCGATGAAGATCCAGGCGTCGCTCGGCGCGTCGTGGCTCATCACCACGTCGCCGGGCCAGCCGGTCAGAAGGGTTTCGATCGTGTGCATCGCGGCGAAGTCTATCCTTCCGGTATCCTCCTGGACCCATGGCCAGCCGCGAGCTCCAGACCCTCCTGACCGTCTTTCGAGCCCGTCCGCGCCGCGGCGGTGAGTCTGTTCCCATCGCCCAGATGCGGGCCGACTTCGAGACCTTCCAGGCCTCCCTCCAGGCTCCGACCGACTTCCGGGCCGAGACCGCGTCAGCCGCGGGGGTGCCGGTCGAGTGGATCGTTCCGCTGGGGCCGCGACCCGAGCGGACGCTGCTGTTCTTCCACGGCGGCGGCTACGCCAGCGGCTCCCTCGCCACCCACCGCGCCCTCGTGGCCCGCCTCGCCCGCGCGGTGCCCGCCCGGGCGCTCCAGGTCGCCTACCGCCTGGCCCCCGAGCATCCCTTCCCCGCCGCCCTCGAGGACGCCCTCGCGGCCTATCGCTGGCTGCTCGGCCAAGGGCACGACCCGGCGACCCTGGCCCTGGGCGGCGATTCGGCGGGCGGCGGCCTCGCCCTGGCCCTCCTTTGCGCCCTGCGGGATGCCGGCGAGGCCCTGCCGGCGGTGTTCTTCGCGCTGTCCCCCTGGACCGATCTGACCCACACCGGCGAGTCGATCGTCAGCCGTGCCGAGCTCGATCCGCTGTTCTCCCGCGACAGCCTCGAGCTCATGGCCGGGCTCTACGCCGGGGACCACCCGCGGCGCCATCCGGGGATCTCCCCGCTTTTCGCCGATCTCCGCGGCCTGCCGCCGACGCTCCTCCAGGTGGGGACCGCGGAAATCCTCCACGACGACTCGAGCCGCCTCGCCCGCCGGCTCGAGCGGGCGGGCGTCGAGGTGACCCTCGAGGTGTGGGACGGCATGTTCCACGGCTGGCAGCTGTTCGCCAGCCTGTTGCCCGAGGGGGACCAGGCGATCACTCGGTTGGCGGAGCTCCTCCGCACCCGCACCGCCGTCCCGACGCCCTTCGAGCCCCTCGAGGTAACCCCATGATCGATTTCACCGCCCTCGCCGAGGCCGACGCGCGCGATCCGCTTGCCGGCCTGCGCGACGAGTTCCTGCTCCCGGAGGGGCTGGTCTACCTCGACGGCAATTCCCTGGGGCCGCTGACCCGGCGGGCCGCCGAGCGGGTCGGCGAGGTGGTTCTGGGCGAATGGGGCGAGAGCCTCATCCGCTCGTGGAACGTCCACGGCTGGATCGACCTGCCGCGCCGGGCCGGCGCCAAGATCGCCCGGTTGATCGGCGCCGAGGCCGACGAGGTGGTGACCGCCGACTCGACCTCGGTCAACCTGTTCAAGGTGGCCGCGGCGGCCCTCCGGGCGCGGCCCGGGCGGCGGGTGATCGTCTCGGAAGCGGGCAATTTCCCCACCGATCTCTACACCCTGGCGGGTCTGGTCGAGCTCCTCGGCCCCGGCTTCGAGCTGCGGCGGGTCGCCGCCGAGGACCTTCCCGGCGCCCTCGGACCCGACGTTGCTGCCCTATGCCTGACCCACGTGAACTTCCGCAGCGGTGCCCTGCACGACCTGCCGGGGTTGACCGCCGCCGCCCACAGGGCGGGCGCCCTCGCGATCTGGGACCTGGCCCACAGCGCGGGGGCCGTGCCGGTGGGCCTGGGCGCCGCGGGGGCGGACCTCGCCATCGGCTGCGGCTACAAGTACCTGAACGGCGGCCCGGGCGCCCCGGCCTTCGTGTTCGCCGCCCGGGCGCTCCAGGCAGAGCTGCGAAGCCCGCTCCAGGGCTGGCTCGGCCACGCGTCTCCCTTCGACTTCGACCCGGAGTACCGGCCGGCCGCGGGCATCGACCGTTTTCAGAACGGCACGCCGCCAATCCTCGCCCTGGCCGCCCTGGACGCCGCCCTGGACGTCTGGGACCGGGTCGAGATCGCTGCCGTGCGGCAGAAATCGATCGCGCTGACCTCGCGGTTCATCGAACTGGTCGAGCAGGAGTGCGCCGGCCTGGGCCTCGGTCTGGTGTCGCCCCGCGATCCGGCCGCCCGCGGCAGCCAGGTCTCCTTCGCCCACCCCGCGGCCTACGCCGTCATGCAGGCCTTGATCGCCAGAAACGTCGTGGGGGATTTCCGCGCCCCCGACCTGCTGCGCTTCGGCTTCGCGCCGCTCTACCTGACCTTCCAGGACGTGGGCCGCGCGGTGGCGGCGTTGCGGGACGTGCTGGTGAGCGGAGAGTGGCAGCGGGAGGAGTGGCAGGACAAGGCAGCGGTGACTTAGAAAAGAGTGGACCTAAAGGACTGCAAGGACTGCAAGGACAAAAGACCGGGCTCGCGAGGGCGGGGACGTCCTTGCAGTCCTTGCAGTCCTTTAGGTCCACCCCTCTCTCTACACCCGGCCCCGCAACACCGCCAACACCTTCTCGTGGTCCGCTCCCCCGGTGGCCACGACGCCGCGATTTCCCGCCAGGGTCCGGCCTTGGGAGAAATCCAGCTCCCGGCCCTCCACGTCGGTCACCCGACCGCCTGCCTCGGTTACGGCCAGGGCACCGGCGGCGTGGTCCCAGATCTTCTCGCGGTAGTCGGCCTGGGTGGGTAGGCGCAGGTAGATCGAGGCGTCGCCGCGGGCGAGGACGGCGTACTTGGCCTGGCTGTCCATGCGCAAGGGCGGGCGCACGATGCCGAGCTCGCGGGCGACGACCTGGGAAACCCCGTGGTCCGAGTGCGCGGCCTCCACCGATTCGCAGAAGCGGGCGTCGGCGAAATCCCCGAACGGGGCCACGCGGGCCTCCTGGAAAATTCCGTCGCCCTGCTCCGGATAGAGCCGTGTGCCGCCGCCCCGGCGCGCCACGACGATCAGGCCCGCCTCGCCGTCTTCGTCGAGCGACAGGCCCGGGCAGGCCAGCACCCCCAGCTCCACCCGGCCATCGACCAGGTAGGCCAGGGCCACCGCATACTGTTCACGCCGTAGGAAGCCCTTGGTGCCATCGATCGGATCGAGGGTCCAGAACGCCCGGGGGGACAGCGGGTCCCCCGGGATCGGATCGGTGGCGCCGCGGTCGATCCAGGCGCACACTTCCGCTTTCGAGGTCGGCCGGTCGAGCACGGCCGCAACCTCCGCCACCACCCCGGCGGCGACCTCGGCGGACTCCTCCGAACGCAGATCGGCCGCATCCTCCTCGGCCACCAGGGCGTCGTCCGGCAGCTCGCGGGCGAGCAGCTCGGCCACGAGGGCCTGGGACGCAAAGTCGGCCACGGTCACCGGGCTCTTGTCGCGCTTCTCCAGGCTCTCCGGAGTGATCCAACCGGCCTGCACCGCCCGGCACGCCCGGGCGGCCCGGCGCACCGCCGCGATCGCCACTTCCTCCCGTCGCTCGAGGTCGATCATCACCGGCATTCCTCGCGCACCACGACGCCATCGATCACGACGACGCAGACGTGGCTCACGTACTCGAAGGGGTCCCCGTCGAAGATCACGAGGTCCGCGTCCTTGCCTGGCTCGAGGGAACCGACGCGGGCGTCGATGCGCAGGATCTTGGCGGCATCCAGGGTGATCGTGGCGAGCGCCCGCTCGGTCGAAAGGCCCTGGGCCACCAGCATCGCGGCCTCGAACAGCACCAGCCGGGTCTTGGGGACATAGGCCTCGAAGCCGCTTTGGAGGGCGAAGGGGATTCCCGCCTCGGAGAGCTTGCCGGCGGTCGCGAAGCTGGCGTTCTCGAGGTCCCCCACGGCCCGGGTCATGGGCGGGTGCAGGAACACCGGGACGCCCGCCGCCTTGATCTCGGGGAGCAGCCGATGGGCGTCGGCGGCGCCGTCGAGCACCCAGTCGTAGCCGAACTCCCGGGCCAGGCGGAGGGCCCCGAGGATGTCCGTCGCGGTCTGGGCGGTGACCAGGGCGCGGATCTTCTTGTCGAGCAGGTCGGCCAGTACCTCGAGCTTCAGGTCCCGCGGCGGGCGCTTCTCGAGGTCGGCGTTCTGGCGCTTCTCGGCGTAGGCCCGGGCCTTGACCAGCTCGGCACGGAGCATCGCCACCGATTTCGGGCGGCTGCCGGGGGAGCGGAAGTTGCGCATCACGGAGGACCCGAGGGTCACGGCGATCATCTCCACCGGTCGCGCCGGGTCGAAGAGGGCGTCCTCGACCGTCTCGCCCCGCAGCTTGACGATTACGGTCTGGCCCGAGACCAGGGCGCCCGGACCGTGGCCGGTGTGGGCGGTGGTGACGCCCAGGCTGCGAGCCCAGTCGATCAGGCCATCGCGGGCGTTGTAGGCGTCGACCGCGCGGAGGTCGGGCTGGATCGGCCCCGAGGTCTCGAGCTGGTCCTGGTCGTGGCCGCTGGCGCCCTGGGGAACCGAGTTGTTGAGGATGCCCGAGATGCCCAGGGTCGAGTGGGCGTCGATCAGCCCCGGGGTCACGACCGCACCCGAGAGCACCCGAGCGCCGGCTGGGATGGCGACCTCGGCGGCCGGGCCGACGCGGACGATCTTGCCGTTCTCGACGAGCACGACGCCGTCCGAGATCGCGGGGCCCGACATCGGGTAGACGAGGGCGCCACGCACGGCGACGGTCTCGGACCGAGCCGCGGCGGCGGAGAGAAGCAGAGCCAACACCACACCGAATCGGTTCATCGCGAACCCTCCCCATCCAGATGGACTTCACCGATCCCGTCGAAGGCGCCGGTGCCGCCCTCGGCAACCAGGCGATCCGCCGGTTCGTTCCGGTCGAACACCTTCTTGCCCTCGACCCAGGTTTCGAGCACCCGCGAGCGCACGCTGAACGGCTCGCCCGAGAGGACCACGAAGTCCGCGTCCTTGCCCGGCTCGAGGGAGCCGACCCGGTCGCCCAGCCCGAGCATGCGGGCCGGCGCCAGGGTGAGCGCCAGGAGCGCCTCGGCGGGCGCGAGCCCGGCGCGCACGGTGAAGGCCCCGGAGCGCAGGAAAAGCCGCGAGTCGGTGATCCAATCGTCGGTGTTGACCGCCACCGCCACGCCCGCGTCGCGCAGGATCTTGGCGTTCTCCCAGCGCACGTGGAGGGCCTCCTCCTTGCCGCCGGGGCTGTCGACCACGGTCAGGGAAACCGGCACACCCGCCGCGGCCAGCTCGGCGGCCACCCGGCCGGACTCGCTGCCGTGGTGGATCACCGGCGTGAAGCCGAACTCCTTGGCGAGGCGCAGGGCGGTCAGGATGTCGTCGTGGCGATGGGAGTGGAAGTGGACGATGCGGCGGCCCTCGAGGATCTCGACCAGGGCTTCGAGGCCGAGGTCCCGATCGGGCGGACTCGGGGGCTTGGACTTGTCCTTGGCTTTCTCGTTGGTCTTGTCCGCGGTCGACGCCTTGAGCTTCTTCTGGTAGTCCTGGGCCTTGACGAACAGCTCCCGAACCAGGGCCGCGGATTTGGCGCGGGTGCCCGGCGACGGCGGCTCACCCAGGGAGTTGGTGCCGTTGGCCATCTTCATCCCGCCACAGACATCCTGGGCGGGATCGGCGCACAACAGCCAGTCCTCGACCCGGGAGCCCGCACGGCGCAGCTTCAAGTAGACCGTCTGGCCCGACATCAGGTGTCCGGAGCCGGACATCTGGTTGACCGTGGTGATGCCGCCGGAGAGGGCCTTCACGAACTGCGGAGAGAGGATGTTGACGCCGTCGATCTGGCGCACCGTGGGGTCGAGGGAGGTCGAGGAATCCGCCCCTCCGGCTCCCGAAAGATGGGTGTGGGTGTCGACCAGGCCCGGGATCACCACCCGGCCGGTCAAGTCGTGCACCACGGCGCCAGCTGGCACCGCCACGGCATCCGCGGGCCCCACCGCCACCACCTTGCCTCCGGCCACAACCAGGGCGGCGTTCGGAATGGCCGGCCCGGCCACCGGATGCACCGTGGCCCCCCGGAACACCTGCACGTCCTGGCCTCGGGACGGCGCGGCCAGCACCAGCAAACCCAACGAAATCCGCAAGATCTTCATCGAACCTCCCTCGGAAAGAGCCGCGAGTCTAGCAGCCGTGCGAGGGCGATCGAAGGAAACCAGGCGGGGAAGGCAGGGCCGAAGGCCGTTGCCTCCTTGTCGCCCTTTCGGGTAATCTTCCGCGGCTTCTGCGGAAGCCGTTCTCCGTCGCGCCGATGTAGCTCAGTGGTAGAGCAGCCGCCTCGTAAGCGGCAGGTCACCGGTTCAAGTCCGGTCATCGGCTCCAGTCCTTCCTGCTCCTCCGGTGGCACGCGCTGTGAAGACGTCCCAACGTCCCGCGGCGAACCTGAGGAGATTGACATGACTCGATTCCGCTCGGACCGTTCCCGCCTCACCCTCTTCGCCGGGGCTCTCTCCTTACTCGCTTTGGTCGCGGCCGCCGAAGTCGGCCGGCGTGCCGAGGTCCTCGAAGGCCGCAGGGCCGCGCGGCAGGCGCTGCGCGAAGCCCGGCCGGCACCGGCCGTGATCCAGGAAGGCTGCGACGGCATCCGCCAGTCGATCGTCTGCGGCGAAACCGTCACCACCACCATCCGGAACACCGACTGCGCCACCGACTCGGGCGTGCTGTTCGACGAGATCTTCTTCGCCGGCCAGGACGGGCAAACCGTCACCGTGACGATGACCTCGAGCGACTTCGATCCGTTCCTGGTGCTCTTCGATCCGGACATCGAGGACGTCGCCGAGGACGAGGATTCGGGGCCCGGCAACGGCGCCCAGATCGTCTACCGGCTGACCGAGACCTCGAACGACTGGTCGCTCACCCCGACCCCCCTCGAACCCGGCGTCACCGGCACCTACACCCTGTCGCTCCAGTGCACGGGCACCAACGCCGACGGCTTCATCTCGCATCCCAACGTGCCCGGTTTCCAGTTCAAGGTGACGATTCGCGGCGCGACCGAGATCGCCGGCCGCCTCGAGCCCACCTGTCTGCCGGAAACGGTCTGCGTCAGCGGCGCAGTGGCCGGCCGACCCGAGGTCCTGCTGCGGGTCGTCGGCCCCAAGCCCAACGGCTTCCTGTGGCCCACGCTCATCAAGTTCACGACCTCGGAGGTCGAGGTGGTGGTGCGCCAGGTCTCGACCGGCCTGTCCAAGACCTACGTCCTGCCCGCCGCCGCGCCGGGCTTCGACGAGCTGCCGGGGCTGTTCGATCGAAACGGCTTTCAGCCGTGAAGTGAGTCGATTCGGCCGAACTGAAGTTCGGCCGTTCACTGCTTCACAGCATGGTCTGCTCGAGCTCCCGGGCCGCGGCGTGGAGGTTCAATTGCGCCACCGCCGAGAGGCCCGGCCGGTGTTGTACCAGCGCCACGGAGTAGCCGTCCGAGACCGGCACGGCGTAGACGTGGGCGTGCTCGCGCTCGATGTGGACCTCCCGGGCCGGCCCGGCTCCGAGGGTCTCGAGGACCCGTCCCAGCTGACGCAGGTGGATGCCCAGGTAGGCGCCGAGAATCTTCATCTGGAACGGCGTGAAGTCGGAGACCGCGAGGTCCACGGTCTCCCCGCTGTCGTCGAGGAAAATCACGCCCGCGGCGCCCTCGGTCTGGGCCAGGAGTCGAGCCAGGATGAAGTCGTAGGGCATGGCGGTCGGTTACCTCGGATTCGCAGAGTTCAGGTGAGGGCGCCGACCGGCTGGCGATCAGGGCCGGGGGCCAGGCGTTCGGGGGCCGGCCCCGGATCCGGCAGGCGAATCTCGCCACCTTCGTGGGCACGCAGGAAGGCGGTCACCACCTTGGCGTCGAAGCGGCTGCCGGCCAGGCGCTTGACCGTCCCGATCGCCTGCTCGAGATCGAAGGCGGCCTGGTAGGGCCGGTTGGTGGTGATCGCGTCGAAGGTGTCCGCGACGGCCACGATGCGGGCGATGAGCGGAATCTCCTCGCCCTTCTTGGCGTCGGGGTAGCCGCGTCCGTTCCAGGCCTCGTGGTGCCAGCGCACCGCCGGCACCATTTCCCGCAGGGGCTCGATCGAGATCAGGATCTCCGCCCCGATCACCGTGTGGCTCTTCATCTGCTCGAACTCTTCAGCGGTGAGCGCGCTGTCCTTCCGCAGAATGCGGTCCTCGACGCCGATCTTGCCCACGTCGTGGAGCAGCGCTCCGATCCACACCCGTTGCTGGAAGTCCTCGGGCAACGAGAGGTGCCGGGAGATCGCCCGCGACAGCGCCGCGACCCGCTCGGAGTGGCCGCGGGTGTACGGGTCCTTGGCGTCGATGGCGGCGGCGAAGGCGCGAATCGAGCCGATGAACAGATCGCGGTTGGCCTGGGCCGCCTGGCGCAGGCGCTCGACGTAGTCCTGCACGTGCCCGGACATGCGGTTGAAGTCCTCGGCCAGCTCCGCGAGCTCCCGCGGCAGCGTCGCCGGCACGTCGACGTGACCGCCGAAATTGCCCTCGGCGATTTGGTGGGAGGTTTCGGCCACGCGTTGGATCGGCCGCGACAACCAGCGGGCGGCGGTGGCGCCGGCGCCGAGCGCCAGGGCCACCAACAACGCCGTGGCGGCGATCGCGTTGGCGACCATCCGATCGAGCGCTGCGAAGGCCTCGGCCTTGGGCTTATGGAGCACGAAGCGCCAGCCGGTGTCCGCCACCGGCAGGACCTGGGCCAGCATCTTCTGGGAGCCGCCACCCGCCCGCGGCAAGTCGTACTCGGTGGTCATGCCCCCGGGCGCCCCCGCCAGGACGGCGAGGTCGGCGTTCTCGACCGGCGCACCGCCGCGGCCCTTGGACCATAGGGTGGCGCCCTTTTCATCGAGCAGGAACAGCTCGCTGCCGACTGCGAAGTCCGAGAGCTCCTCCACCACCGGAAGCCGTACCAAGCCCTCCACCACCACGGCCCGATCCTCGAGATAGACCGGCACTGCCACCGAGGCGGCCGGCACGGCGCCGGCGCCCAGCGAAACGTAGCGATAGGCCGGGCCCCGTCGCGCCAGGGCGTCGTGGAAGGCGTCCGTGCGCCGCTGGTCGATCTCCGGCGGCAGCCCCGCCGGCCCCACCCGCCGCCCCACCGCCGACAGGTCCAGAACCTGAAGCGCCTCGATGCTCTCCGAGCCGCTCAGGCGCCCCTGGAGCACCCGCTCGAGCCAGGGCTCGGCCAGGGCCTCGAGCGGTGGCCGGGGTGCGGTGGCGAGCAGGATCGTCTCGCCCAGACTGCGAAATTCGAGGATTGCCCGGCTGATCTGGTCGACCTCGCGGGTCAGGGCGTCCGCGGCGGCCGTCAAGTCGTTGCGTTCCTGCTCCTCAAGCTGGGTTCGGGTCTGCCGGACGAGCAGCGCGTTCGAGACCACGAGCGGGATGATGCCCGAGAGCAGGAGGGCCAGAAAGAGCACGTGACCCAGTTTGGGACGCCGCAGCCGCATCGCCGAGCTCAGTCCACGGGAGTAGGAGGGAGGGCCGCCAAAGTGCCAAGCAGTATAGAAGAAATCGGCGGATTCCGTCCGCCCCTCCCCCACCCCGCCGAGCGGTGCGGCCCGGCGTCGCGTCCTCCAGAATACCGGCAAGCGCCACGGTTTCGAGGAGGCTCGGCTCCCGCGCCCACGGAAGCGTCCGTGGCCCCACCCGCGTCCAGGAGGTTGCCATGAGAGTTCGCGATCTGATGCGTCCGATCCCCCGGTACTGCTCCCTCACCGACTCCCTCACCAGCGCCGGCCGCACCATGACCGAAACCGGCGTCGGCGCGCTCCCCGTCCTCGACGCCGCCCACCGGGTGGCCGGCATGATCACCGACCGCGACATCTGCTGCGCTCTATCGGTGGCCGCCCTTGGCCCGCTGGAGCTCACGGTGGCCGACATCGTGTCGACCCCGGTCCGGGCCTGCCGGGCGGAGGACGACCTTTCGACCGCCCTGGCCACGCTGCGAGCCTACTCCGTGAGGCGCCTGCCGGTGATCGATGCGGAGGGTCGGCTCGAGGGCCTGCTCTCGCTCGACGAAATCGTGCTGGCGGCCCACTCGCTCGCCACCAACGGTCTGGGCGGACCGGTCCACGCCGAGGTGGTGGAAACGCTGCAGGCGATCCTGCGGCCGCCCACCTCCCTGGTCGAGGTCCTCGCCACCGGCTGATCCGCGGCGAACCGGGCCTCCTGCCCCGGCCGGGACGAGCCCGGCCGCTGCCCCAAGGGAATCCGTCATTTTGGCAGCGGTCGGGCTTGTCCCGGCCGGCGGGAGCTCAGCCGCTACTTCACCCGCGGCAGGAAGGTTGCGAGCTCCTCGCGGACCTCCGCGGCGGCAACGTCCTCGAACGTGCGCCAGGCCCCGAGGCAGGTGGGAAACACCCATCGGATGCCCGACTCGAGGGCCTTCTTGTCGCGGGCGAGGACGGCGAGGAGCTCGTCCGGGTCGTAGGCCGCGAGGGGCGGCGGGCCGAGGCGGGCGACGAGGGCGCGCAGCCGGTCGGCATCGGCCCCGGGCAGGCCGCGGCGCTCGGCCAGACGCAAGGCGAAGAGCATCCCCCAGGCCACCGCGTCGCCGTGGGCGAGATCGCCGCCGCGGTCGAGGGCTACGGTCTCGAGGGCGTGACCGAGGGTGTGGCCGAAGTTGAGCACGCGCCGCTCGCCGGCTTCGAACGGGTCCCGCTCGACCACCGCGACCTTGGCCCCCGCGGCCGCGGCCACGACCGGCGCCAGGGCCATCGGGTCGCCCTCGAGCAGAATCTCGAGCTGGTCCTCGAGGAGCGCGAAAAGGCCCGGATCGAGCACGAAGGCGACTTTGATCGCCTCCGCCAGGCCGGCCCGTAGCTCGGCGCGGGGGAGGGTGCCGAGCAGCACGGTGTCGGCCACCACGGCGGCCGGCATCCGAAAAGCACCCACGGAGTTCTTGGCGCCCGGCAGGTCGATTCCCGTCTTGCCGCCGATCGCGGCGTCGACCTGGGCGAGGAGGGTGGTGGGCACGGCGGCGAATTCGATGCCGCGCAGAAACGTCGCCGCCGCGAAACCCGCCAGGTCGGAGACGCTGCCGCCGCCGAGCGCGACCACCCGGCTGTCGCGCTTGCCGCCGGCCGCGAGCATCCGTCGCCACAGCTCCGCCAGCACCTCGACCGACTTGGCGGTCTCGCCCTCGGGGACCTCGAAAGTCTCCACCCGCGCCGCGGCTCCGAGGACCGGCCCGAGCACCGCACCGTGCAGGCTCAGGACCCGGGGGCTCGAAACGACGAAGACCGTGCGCCCGGCGAGCCAAGCCGACAGGTCTGCGTGGGCGGCGGCCAGCGCGCCCGGCCCGATCACGATCGGCGTCGTGCCCGCGGCGTGGCGCAGCGCCAGACGGTGGATCACCCCGGCCCTACTTCCTCGGCGCCAGCGCGATTCCCAGCTCGCCGAGCTGGCGCGCGTCGACACCCGAGGGAGCGGCGGTCATCAGGCAGGTGGCCGAGGCCGTCTTGGGAAAGGCGATCACGTCCCGGATCGAGCTCGCCCCCGCCATCAGCATGATCATGCGATCGAGCCCCAAGGCCAGGCCGCCGTGGGGCGGCGCGCCGTAGCGCAGAGCGTCGAGGAAGAAGCCGAACCGGGCCTCGGCTTCCTCCGCCGAAATTCCGAGCAGCCGGAAAACCCGCGACTGCAGCTCCTGGTCGTGGATGCGGATCGAGCCGCCGCCGAGCTCGATGCCGTCCATCACCACATCGTAGGCCCGCGAGCGGACCCGGCCCGGGTCGGATTCGAGGAGCTCGAGATCGCGCGGGTCGGGGCTGGTGAACGGGTGATGGCTGGCCATGAACCGGCCGGACTCCTCGTCCCAGGCGACCAGAGGGAACTCGACCACCCAGCAGAAGGCGTGCTCGCCGGCGGGAATCAGGTCGTAGTGGCGGGCCAGCTCGAGGCGCAGGGCGCCGAGGGCCGTGGCGGTCTTCTCCGCCGGGCCGGCGGCCAGGAGCGCGAGGTCCCCCTCCCCCACCCCGAGAGCCTCGGCCGCGGCGGCGATCTCCGCCTCGGTCAAGGCGCCTTTGACCTGGAAGGCCAGCTCGCCGTCCTTGCGGCGCAGCCAGACGATGCCCGCGGCGCCGTAGCGCTTGGCCACCTCGACCCAGCCGTCGAGCTCGCGGCGACTGGCACCGGCGCCGCCGGGCACCCGGAAGCCGCGCACGACACCGCCCGCCTCGACCGCCGCGGCGAAGCCCCGGAAACCGCTCGAGCCGAGCAGCGCCGAGAGATCCTGGATTTCGAGCCCGAAGCGCAGATCCGGCCGGTCCGAGCCGTAGCGCGCCAGGGCATCGGCGTAGCTGAGGCGGGGGAAGTGCCGCGGCGGCTCGATGCCCGCGAGCGGGAAGATTCGGCCGAACAGCCGCTCGATGAGGTCGATCACCCCTTCCTCGTCGATGAAGGACATCTCGAGGTCGACCTGAGTGAACTCGGGCTGGCGGTCGGCGCGCAGGTCCTCGTCGCGGAAGCAGCGGGCGATCTGGACGTAACGCTCGAAGCCCGCGACCATGAGGATCTGCTTGAACAGCTGGGGCGACTGGGGGAGGGCGTAGAACTCCCCGCGGTGGACCCGGGAGGGCACCAGGTAGTCGCGCGCGCCCTCGGGCGTCGAGCGAGTCAGGATGGGCGTCTCGACGTCCAGGAAGCCCTCTTCGTGGAAGTACTTGCGGATCTCGAGGGTGATCCGGTCTCGGAGCACGAACTTCTGCTGCAGCTCGCTCCGGCGCAGGTCGAGGTAGCGGTAGCGCAGCCGCGTCTCCTCCGAGGCCTCGGCGTCGCCGGTGACGGCGAGGGGTGGCGGTTCGGCCCGGGACAGGATGGCCGCGCGGGTGGCCACGACCTCGACGAGCCCGGTCGCCATCTCGGGGTTCGGGCTTTCGCGGCGGACCACCTTGCCTTCGATCTCCAGGACCCACTCGCTGCGCACCGGGGCCAGGGTGGCGGTGATCTCCGGGTGCTCCTCCGGATGGACCACCACCTGGCCGACGCCGGTGCGGTCGCGCAGATCGAGGAACATCAGTCCGCCGAGATCGCGCCGCCGGGCCACCCAGCCCTTGAGCAGCACCTTCTGGCCTTCGTGGTCGATCCGCAGCGTGCCGAGTCCGGTTCGCTCTCTCACTTCCCCACCTCCTGAGAGTAGATTTCCTTGAGCGCCACGTAACGATCGGCGATCTCGACGATCGTCCGGCTCTCCTCTGCCGACAGCGGGCGCACCACCCGCGCCGGCACCCCCAGCACCAGGTGCCCCGCCGGCACCCGCATGCCCGGCGGCACCAGGGCGCCGGCGCCGATCTGGGCGCCGCGCTCGACCACCGCGCCGTCGAGCACCCGGGCGCCGATGCCGATCAGCACCTCGTCTTCGATGGTGCAGCCGTGGAGCACCGCGGCGTGGCCGATGACGACGCCGCGACCGATCGAAAGCGGATGGGTCTCGTAAGTGACGTGGAGCACGGCACCGTCCTGGACGTTGGTGCGGTCGCCGATCTTGATCCAGTGAACGTCACCGCGAGCGACGGTGTGGTACCAGAACGAGCAGTCCCGGCCGACCTCGACGTTGCCAGTCAAGTACGCCGTGGGGGCCAGGAACACGCCTTCCGCGAGCTGCGGAAGGCGGCCTTTGAAGGGTAGAACGGGCATGGGACCGCGGAGTCTAGCAGGGGACGCCCCTGGTGCAGGGGCAACGCAGGCGTCGCCTCTACGGGGCCGGCGTCGGCGGGGCCGGCCGCACGGAGCGCAGTACCTTCTCGAAATGGGCGCGTAGCTCGGGGAACCGGGTCGCGGGCGCGGCGCCGATGATGTCGATGCTGGCGCCTTGGATCGGCACCTTGAGCGTCAAGGAGGTGCGGGCGGGAACGTCGTTCTTGGCCGGGTACTGCATGAGCACCCACAGGCCTTTGACGGTGCCCACGTCGACCACCGTGACCTCCGAGGCGATCCAATCGTCGTTCTTGGTGTCGTTGGCCTTGATGTTGGCCGCGGTCGCCTCGGGCTTGGTCAGGTCGACCCGGCTCCAGCGCACGAACAGCATCTCGGGATACTGCTTGGGGTCGACCGAGGGCGGCCCGAGGTAGATGCCCGGCTCGGGCACCTCGCGGCGCACGGCCCAGTCGGCCGGAATCTCGATCGTGTAGGGGAAATCTTCGACGGTCGACAGCGACGGAAGGTCGATACGACGCACGCCGGGGCCATCCGCCGCCGTCGCCTCGCGAGCGACCGTCAGAGCGAGCAGGGCGAGGCCGGAGACGAGGGCGAAGCGAACGCGGGATCGAGACATGACGAAGGGCTCCTCTCGGGTCGAGCTGAACGGCAGCGGACGCCGCCGCCGGCCGACTAGCAGGAAGCTTGCCAGACCCGCGCGGTCGAGGCGGTTCGCGGGCGGGATAAACTCCGCGCCGTGCCGGACCCCCTCGTCGATGTCCTGATCCCCGCCTACAACGAGGAATCGTCGTTGCCCCTGGTGCTGGCGGCCCTCCGGGGCCTGCCCCCGGGCACGATCCGGCGAATCGTCGTGGCCGACAACAACTCCAGGGACGCCACCGCGGTGGTCGCCGAGGCGGGCGGGGCGATCGTCGTGCCGGCGCGCCGCCAGGGCTACGGAAGTGCCTGTTTGGCCGGTCTCGCGTGGCTGGGCAAGCACCAGCCGCCGGACGTGGTGGTCTTTCTGGACGGCGATTTCTCGGACCATCCCGAGGAGCTCCCGCGGGTGGTGGCCCCGATCCTCGAGGACCGGGCGGACCTGGTGATCGGCTCGCGGGTGCTCGGCAAACGCGAGAAAGGAGCTTTGCTCCCCCAGGCCCGGGCCGGCAACCTGGTCGCCTGCCAGCTGATCCGCACACTCTACGGCCATCGCTACACCGACCTGGGACCCTTCCGGGCGATCCGCTGGTCGAGCCTCGAACAGCTCAAGATGTCCGATCCGGATTTCGGATGGACCGCCGAAATGCAGGTCAAGGCCCTGCGAAACGGCCTGCGGGTCGTCGAGGTGCCGGTTTCCTACCGCAAGCGGGTCGGTGTGTCGAAGATCACCGGCACCGTCAAGGGTACGATTCGAGCCGGCTACAAAATCCTTCGAACCGTCTTCTACTACAGCGTCTTCTAGCCATGAGCCGCCAAACCGCCGTCCTCGACATCGAAGTCCGCTACGCCGAAACCGACCAGATGGGCGTGGTCCACCACGCGAACTACGTCGTCTGGTTGGAGCTCGCCCGCACCCGTCTTTGCTCGAAGACCGGCTTCCACTACGCCGACATCGAGAAGACCGGCTTCCTCCTGATGGTCACCGGCGTCGAGCTGCGCTACCTGCGCCCCGCGTTCTACGGCGACACCGTCCAGGTCCACGCCCGGGTCGGCCACCTGGCCAGCCGCGGAGTGCGCTTCGAGTACGAGGTTCGACGCGGCGACGAGCTGCTCTCGACGGGAGCCACCGACCACATCTGGGTCGACAAGACGACCCGCCGGCCTTGCCGGGCTCCCGAGAACCTGCGGCGAGCCTTCGAGGCCCTGGGCGAGGACGGCTGAGACGGGCCAGGACAGCGCCTCAGGGGCGCTCATAGGGAATGATCACCCGTTCGAGCATCGGGAAGTGGCGGGAATTGAACGTCACCAACGGGCAGCCGAGATGCTCCGCGGCCGCGGCGACCATCGCGTCCACCAAGCCGGTGCCGTGGCTGGGACCAAACTTCCGCCGCAGCTCCCCGCCTCGACGAGCGAGGGCCTCGGTAACCGGTTGGATCTTGAATCCGAGGGCGAACTTCAGCAGGACTTCTTCGTCGGCTCCCGGTCGCGCGCCGGCCCACAGCTCGGCGATCGTCAGCGATGAGAGCCACGGCTCGCCTTCGAGCTGATCGAAGAACCTCCGCGCGGGCAGCCTCCCACGGAGGTACTCGATCAGGACATCGGTATCGATCAGCACCGAGGTCACGAGCGGATCGGCGTGCGGTCGGCTTCGCGCCGCAGAGCGGCGAAGTCGGGCAAGTCATCCCGGTCACGCCACAGACCGAACGCCCGGGCGACCAGATCGCGACGAACGCCGGGGTGATAACGCTCGATCAACGCGTCCACCGCTTCCCGGATCAGGTCGCTCTTGGTCCGGCCGGTTTCAGTCGCGATCGCATCGAGGGAAGATTGTTCCTCCCCGCTCAAGAAGATCTGGGTTCGAACCATGGGATCGCCTTTCGACATCCGATGTACAGGGGCGATGTATAACAGAAGCGCTCTCTGCCCTCAACCCCCGCGCCCCTTCCTCTTCCTCTCCCCACTCCCGAGTGGGTGAGGCCTCTGCTACAGTCCGCCGCACCTTGTCCCTCGGTTCCGTCGACCTCTCGGTCCTCCTGCTCTACTTCGCGGCCGTCCTGGCGGTGGGCCTCGCCCTGGCGCGGCGCTCGGAGGGCACGGCGGCGGACTACATGCTCGGGGGGCGGGACTTCCCCTGGTGGGTGATCCTCGCCTCGATCGTCGCCACCGAAACGTCCACCGTCACGTTCCTGTCGATCCCCGGGTTCGCCTTCGGACGGGACCTCGCGTGGTTGCAGATCGCGCTGGGTTTTCTGGTCGGCCGGTTCGTGGTGTCGAGCCTGCTGCTGCCGGGGTACTTCCAGGGCACGCTGTTCACCTCCTACGAACTGCTCACCCGGCGCTTCGGGCCGCTCACGGGCCGGATCGCCTCCGTTCTGTTCCTCCTCACGCGCACCCTGGCCGATGGCCTGCGGTTGTTCTTGACCGCCCTGGTGGTGCAAGAGATGACCGGTTTGTCGCTCGAGCTGGCGATCGTCTCGACCGGCCTCGTGACCCTGGCCTACTGCTACGTCGGGGGCCTGCGGGCGGTGCTGTGGACGGATTTCGTGCAGCTCCTGGTCTACCTGGCGGGCGCGGGAGTGGCGGCCTGGGTGCTGGTGGACCGGCTACCGAGCGGCCTCTCCGGGTTGCTCGCGGAGGCGGGTGCGGCGGGCAAGCTGCGGGTGCTCGACCTCGGCTTCGACCTGACCAACCCCTTTGGCCTGTGGGCGGGCCTGTTCGGGGGAATCTTCGTAACGCTGGGCTCCCACGGCGTCGACCAACTCATCGTCCAGCGCTATCTGGCCGCCCGCAGCTTGGGGGACGCCCGCAAGGCGCTCACCGCCTCGGGGTTCGTGGTCTTCGCCCAATTCGCCCTGTTCCTGCTGATCGGTGTGGGATTGTGGTCCTTCTACCAGCACTTCCCGCCCGCGACTCCCTTCGAGCGGGCCGACCGGGTGTTCGCGCGGTTCATCCTCGACGAGCTGCCGGTGGGGCTCACGGGCCTGCTGCTCGGGGCGATCTTCGCGGCCGCCATGTCGACCTTGTCCTCGTCCCTCAACTCCTGCGCCACGGTGGCGACGCGGGACCTGTGGCGCCCCACCCTCGGCACACGGGCCACTCCGGGCCGCGAGCTGTGGGTGACCCGGCTCCTGACGGTGGCCTTCGGCGTCGCCCAGATCGCCGTCGCCCTGGCCGGCCGCGCCCTCGATACCTCGGTCGTCAACGCCGTCCTCGGAATCGCGGGCTTCTCCACAGGCGTGGTGCTGGGGATCTTCTTCCTCGGCCGCTTCGTGCCCCGAGCCGGCGCCCGCGAAGCCCAGCTCGGCCTCCTGTTCGGCATCGCGGGCATGACGGCGGTCTACTTCTGGACCCCCCTCGCCTGGCCCTGGTACGCGCTGGTGGGGTCCCTCGGAACCCTCGCCATCGGCTGGGCGGCGAGCCGGGTGGCGAAGCCCGCTGTCGATTTCCCCACCCCTCGTTCGTCGTAGCGTTGAAGGCCGGGAAACCACCGGCAGGAAATCTGAGGAGAACGACGATGCGCGTGATGGTGATGGTGAAGGCGACCGTGGAATCCGAGGCGGCCATGGCCCCGGACGAGAAGCTGCTGACCGATATGGGCAACTACAACGACGAGCTGGTCAAGGCCGGCATCATGCTGGCCGGCGAGGGGTTGCAGCCGTCGTCGAAGGGCGTTCGAGTCCAGTTCTCGGGCAAGAACAGAACCGTGGTCGACGGCCCCTTCGCGGAGACCAAGGAACTAGTGGCCGGGTTCTGGTTGTGGCAGGTCAAGTCGATGGCGGAGGCGATCGAGTGGGTCCGCCGTTGCCCGAACCCGATGATCTCCGACTCGGAGATCGAAATCCGCCCGGTCTACGAGGTGGAGGACATCGCCGCCTGGTCCGACGACCCTGCGCTGCTCGCCCAGGAGCTGCGCCAGCGGGCCGAGATGGTGGCCCAGGCCAAGGCCAGATCGGGCGGCTGAGGCTTGCCGCGGGGGTGGCGTTGGTGGTGTGATTCCGTGCAGTGCCGGTCACTGAAACGAATCGGGCCATCGACACCGTCTGGCGGATCGAGGCGCCGCGGCTGATCGCCAGTCTCGTGCGGTTGGTGCGGGATGTCGGTCTCGCCGAGGAGCTCGCCCAGGACGCCTTGGTGGCTGCCCTCGAGCGGTGGCCCGAGTCCGGCGTGCCGGAGAATCCGGGCGCGTGGCTCATGGCCACCGCTCGCCGCCGCGGCATCGACCACCTTCGACGCGACCAGCTCCTGCGCCGCAAGCACGCGCTGCTGGGCCGGGACCTCGAGGAGCGGGAGGGCACGGTGCCGGACTTCGACTCGGGGCTCGACGACGAGATCGGCGACGACCTGTTGCGGCTGATGTTCACGGCCTGCCACCCCGTTCTGCCGGCCGAAGGAAGGGTCGCGCTCACCCTGAAGCTCCTGGGAGGCCTTCGAACGGATCAGATCGCCCGCGCGTTCCTGCTCCCCGAGCCCACCCTCGCCCAGCGCCTGGTGCGGGCCAAACGCGCTCTTGCGGCGGCCAAGGTGCCCTACGAGGTGCCCCGCGGCGCCGAGCTTCAGAATCGCCTGGCCTCCGTCCTCGAGGTCCTCTACCTCGTCTTCAACGAGGGCTACGCGGCCACCGCGGGCGACGACCTGTTGCGACCGGCACTGTGCGACGAAGCCCTGAGGCTCGGCCGGGTCCTGGCCGGTCTGATGCCGCAAGAGCCCGAGGTCCACGGCCTCCTGGCTCTGCTCGAAATCCAGGCTTCGCGGGCGCGCGCCCGGACGAACGCCGCGGGGGAGCCGATCCTGCTCCTCGATCAGGACCGCGCGCGCTGGGATCAGCTGCTCCTCCGCCGCGGTCTGGCGGGCCTGGCGCGCGCCGAGCGCCTCCTGGCGTCGGCCGGAGTCGAGCCCGGCCCCTACGTCCTCCAGGCCGCCCTGGCCGCCTGCCACGGCCGGGCTCGGACGGCGGCGGAGACCGATTGGAACAAGCTGGTGACGATCTACGACCAGCTCGCCCGGCGAGCGCCCTCACCGATCGTGGAGCTCAACCGCGCGGTGGCCGTCGGCATGGCCGAAGGGCCGGCGGCCGCCCTCGAGCTCGTCGACGGCCTCGCCGCCGAGCCCGCTTTCGCCCAGTACCACCGACTGCCGAGCGTGCGCGGGGACCTGCTCGCCAAGCTCGGTCGATTCGACGAGGCCCGCGCCGAGCTCGAGCGCGCGGCCGACCTCACGAGGAACGCCCGCGAGCGGCGTCTGCTGCTCGCTCGGGCCGCGGAATGTGCACGGCAGTCCCACCCGTCCGGATCACCAGGAGGAAGAATTCCATGAAATGGCTTCAGAAGCACACCGACACGACCTACGCACTGCTGCGCATCGTCACCGGGTTGATGTTCTCGTTCCACGGCGTCCAGAAGATCTTCGACGTGCTGATGCCGCACCCTGCGCCGGAGATCGGTTCCCAGTTGTGGATCGGCGGCGTCATCGAGCTCGTCTGCGGTCTGTTGGTGGCGATCGGCTTCCAGACCCGCCTCGCCGCCTTCCTCGCCAGCGGCACCATGGCCGTGGCCTATTTCCAGTTCCACTGGAAGTTCCAGATGGACGCGAACTTCCTGCCCGGAGTCAACCAGGGAGAAATGGCGGTGCTGTACTGCTTCCTGTTCCTGTTCATCGCCTGCCGAGGAGCGGGAAGGTGGGGGCTGGACCGGGGCTGAGGGAGCGGTGGACGCCCCGGCCGCCCTCGCCCTATCATGGCCTTGAGATTGGGCTTCCCGAAAGGAGCATGTGCATGACCATCCGCAACGTCGCCGAAACCAAGCGGCAGCTTTCCGCGCTATTGGGGCGAGTCGCCGCCAGCGGCGAGACTGTGCTCATCACTCGCCGCGGGAAGCCCATGGCAAAGCTGGTTCCTGTCGAAGCAGCCCCATCGCCGACCTACCCCTTCGCCGGGTTCCAGGGCTGGCTCGAGGACGATGATCCGTTTTTCACGGCAGTCAATGAGGCAACAGCTGCTCGAGCCAGTCATCGACCCCGCATGCTCGCCATTGATCCACTCGAATGAGTTTTCTGCTCGACACCAACCTGCTTTCGGAGCCGATCAAGAAACGCCCAGACCCGGCGGTTCTCGAACGCCTCGGTCGGTGCCGAGCCGACGAACTGCACACTTCCGCGGTATGCGTCATGGAGCTCCGGTGCGGAGCGTTACGCCATCCCGATTCCGCCCGCCTCTGGAGTCGGATCCAAGAGGAGATTCTCAGCCGAGTCTCTATTCTGGCCTTCGGACCGGAAGAAGCACTCGAGGCAGCCGAAATCCTCGCGACTCTGCAATCGCGCGGAGAGCCGCTCGAAGTTGAGGACATACAGATTGCGGCCACCGCCCGAGCCCACGGACTGACCGTGGTGACCAGGAACCTGAGACATTTCGAGCGGATTCCAGGTCTGACGGCAACGAGCTGGTGGCCCCAAGCGGAACCCTGATTCTGACGTCCCGCCCGAAGTGAGGTTCTTGGGTTGCCCGCAGCCGTGATCGGCGCCAGCGTTCAGCGGCCGGCCGGCGGCAGGGACAGGTCCGGTCGCGCCCAGGTGTCGCGGTGCTCGACCTTGCGGGAGAGAGCGAAGGCGCGGGCGAACAACGCTCGCCCTTCCTCACCCACGGCGGCCAGGAAGGCGGAGTTGCCCGCCAGCCAGTCGGCCTGGTCGGTCCCGCCGGCACGCACCACGAGCAGCGGCAGCTCGGTTCCGACGACGGACCAATAAAGGTCGTAGGCCATCTCCACGTTCTTCTTCTTCGACAACTCTCGAAACTGCTCGGAAACCGCCATCGCCTCCGCCTCGGCGCCCGGCTTGAGGAAGTAGAGGTCGATGCGGAAGAAACCCAACTCCGACTCGGCCCGGCGGGGCTTGGCGGGCTGGTAGGAGAGCTCGGCGTCGTAACGGAGCACCGCCTCCTCGTAGTGGGAGATGGCCTTCCAGCCGCGCGCGAAGATCTCCTGGAACCGTGCGCCATCGGGCCCGGCGGCGAGGCCTTCGAGATCCGTGTAGACCCCGGTCAGGCCGTTCAGGTCCTTCATCGGCACCACCATGGTGTAGGTCAGGTCGTCGCCCTGGAAGACCGTCATGGCCGGAATGTGCGGAATGTTTGCCCGATGGGCGGCAAGGAATCGCACGAAGTCCCGTTGCGTGGCCTCCATTCCGGCGACCTCGGAGGGCAAGGCGTGCTCCTTGTGGAGCCCGAGGTAGAGCGGCTGGGCCTGGACGAGGGGAGCGGCTCCGAAAGCGAACACCAGGAGTGCAAAACGGAAGAGACGAGACATGGTTCCCTCCTTGTGGGAAATCGATTGGACCGTGTTCGCTCGATACGACGCACCGGCGCCTCCGGATCAGACGAATCGGTTACGCTTCCGCCCCGTGGAGCTCTCCTTCGCAGACCTCTTCGCCCGCCTGGTGGCCTTCGACACCACCAGCCAGAGCTCCAATCTCGCCTTGGTCGACTTCCTGTCCGAGGTGCTCGCCCGGCCCGCCATCGAGCTCCAGCGCTTCCCGTCCGCCAACGGCGCCAAGGCGACGCTGGTCGCCCGCGTGGGGCCGCCGGTGGACCCCGCCACCCGGGCTGGACTGGTGCTCTCGGGCCACACCGACGTGGTGCCCGCGGGGGAAGGCTGGACGTCGGACCCGTTCACCCTGACCGACGCCGGAGATCGCCTCGTGGCCCGCGGCGCCTGCGACATGAAGGGCTTCGTCGCCCTGGCCGTCGAAGCCGCGATCACCCTCGACCCGGCCACCCTGCGCCATCCGCTGGTCCTGCTCCTGACCTACGACGAGGAACTGGGGTGCCTCGGCGCGATGCACCTGGTCGAGACCGCGACCGGCCGCCTCCAGCTGCCGCGGGCGGCGATCATCGGCGAGCCCACGGAGCTCGCCCTGGTGCGCCTGCACAAGGGTCACCTGAAGCTGCGCGCAACCTTCCACGGCAAGAGCGCCCACAGCGGTTACCCCCACCTCGGCGACAACGCCATCGAGCGAGCCGCCGCGGGCATCGCGGCCCTCGGCGCGGTCCAGGCCGACCTCGCGGAGCTGCGGGTGGCCGCCTCGGCGAGCTTTCCCGACGCTCCCGCGCCGACCCTGAACATCGGCACCATCGCGGGCGGCGTGGCCATCAACGTCGTTCCCGAGCGCTGCTCGGTCGAGATCGGCATCCGCCTGTTGCCGGGCCTCGAGATCGAGCCCCTGGTCGAGCGCGTGCGGGCGGCGTTGGCCCCCGCCGCCGGGCCCCACGGCTTCGCGCTCGAGGTGCTCTCCGCCTCGCCGCCCATGGAGCTGGCCGTGGACGCACCGATCCACCGCGCCCTGTGCGAGCTGTTGGCGATCCCGGAGGGCGGCGCCGTTTCCTATGCCACGGACGCCGGCTGGCTGTCGAAGCTGGGGCTCGACTGCGCCATCTTCGGCCCTGGCTCGATCACCGTGGCTCACCAACCGGACGAGTTCGTGCCCAAGGCCGACCTGGCCTTCGTGCGCGCCGCCCTCGCTCGGATGATCGACCGCTTCTGCCGGGAGGTACCGTGATGCACCGAGTCTTCGCCGCCGAGCTCACGTGGACGGGCGAACGCTTCGAGCGCGACCTGGCGATCGAGGTCGACGCCGCCGGCAGGATTTCCGCCGTGGGCCAGGAGGTCGGGCCGGTCACCGATCCCCTGCCTCGCCGGGCACTGCTGCCCGGCTTCGTCAACGTCCATTCCCACGCCTTCCAGCGCGGCCTGCGCGGCCGGGGCGAGAGCTTCCCGGCCGGCGCCGGCAGCTTCTGGACGTGGCGAGAGGCGATGTACGAGCTGGTCCGGAGCCTCGGGCCGGAGGCCTTCGAGGCCCTGTGCCTCCAGGCGTTTCGCGAGATGCGTGGGGCCGGCGTCACGACCGTCGGCGAGTTCCACTACCTCCACCACGCCGATCCGGAGGCACCGGACTTCGAGCTCGATTTCCGGGTTCTCTCGGCCGCCAAAGCGGCTGGGATCCGCCTCGTGCTGCTCGAAAGCTGGTACGCCCACGGCGGTCCCGGCCGGCCCCTGGCCGGCGGCCAACGGCACTTCGAAACGGCGTCGATGTCCGGCTTCTGGCGCCAGATCGATCGCCTCGAGGAGGCCCTCGACCCGGCCACCCAGTCGATCGGCATCGCCCCCCATTCGATCCGCGCCGCCACCCCCGCGGAATTCGCCGAGCTGCACGCCGAGGCACGACGGCGCGGGATGGTGGTGCACTTCCACGCCGAGGAACAGCCGATCGAGATCGACGAGTGTCTCGCCGCCCACGGCCGGCGCCCGCTGGCCCTGCTGCTCGACCACCTGCCGATCGGCCCCGAATCGACCGCCGTCCACCTGACCCACACGACGCCCCGGGACCTCGGCCGCTTCGCCGCCACCGGCGCCACCCTGTGCCTGTGCCCCACGACCGAGGGCAACCTCGGCGACGGCATCTCGAACCTGCCCGACTTTCTGGCCGCGAAGGGCCACGTCGCCTACGGCTCGGACTCGAACGCCCGGATCTCGACCCTCGACGAAATGCGCTGGACCGAGCTCGTCCAGCGTCTCTCTCGGCAGAAACGCGGCGTGGTGCTCGACCCCGACGGCAACGTCGCCCCCTGCCTGCTCCACTTCGCCACCGCCGGCGGCGCGCGGTCCCTGGGAATCCCCGCCGGCCGCATCGAGCCCGGCCACTGGGCCGACTTCACTGTCATCGACCTAGGCGCTCTCGAGCTCGCCGGCGTCGCCGACGAGAACCTCGCCGAGGCCCTGGTGTTCGGCTGCGGCGAGCGGGTGGTGGCGGGAACGGTCGTGGGCGGGAGGTAAGCCCCTCACGGCGCGGTCAGCACGATCTGCACCGTCCCCGTCACCGCAGTTCCTTGGGCGCCCGCGGTGACGGTCACGGTGCCCGCCTCGGTCGTTTGGGGCAGGAACTCGGCAGTGACCACCCCCGCCGCGGAAACGCCCACGTTCGAGAAGATCCCCAGAGAGGTACCGTCCGCGCGGGTGGCTCGGAAGGTCGCGACGGTGCCGTCGGTGACGGTGCCGACATCGCGGCGGAGGGTGGCGGTGACGGTGATCCTGGTGTCGAGGGCGGCCGGGGCGATCGGGTCGTCGACGGCGACGGTGATGGCGTTGGGCAAGGCGCGCTCGAACTGGATCGAGGTCGAACGGGTGACACCGTTGACGCTCGCCGATACCTGGGCCGAGCCGATCGTTCCGGGGCTTCTCAGATCCGCCGTCGCACGACCTCCGCCGTCGACCGGCACGCTGGACACCGTGGTGGCGCCGGCCGGGGCGAACCCCGCGGTCGAGGTCGTGGCGAAGCTCACCTGGCGGGCGCTCGCGGGTACGCTCGGGGAGACCTCGACCACGAACGACGTGAGCGTGGCGCCGTCCGCCGGGGCGCGGGTGGGCGCGGTGACGAACCGAAGGGTGCCGTCCGGGTCCGCCGCAACGAAGGCGACGACCAGATTCGCCACGATGCCCGGGGTGTGCTCGCTGGCGGCGCTGATCTGGGCCGACCCGACCCGTTGGGAAGCCACGAGGTCGATCGTGGCCCGCCCCGTTTCGTCCGCCACCACCTTGCGGCAGCCGGCGCAGCTCGAAACCGCCGCGCCACCGTCGAGGGTGCCGTTCGAGGTCGAGAAGATGACCCCCCGGCGGTCGAGGGCCGGGGCACCGCCGAAGCGAGCCTCGATGCGCAGGCGGGAAAAGCCGTCCGCGGGCACGGAGCTCCCCCCCACCGCGGCGATCGTGAGGACCTCCGCGAGATTGGGCGCCGTGGGCGAGTAGTCCCCCCGGTCGTAGTCGCAGGCCGCGACCAGAATCGCCAGACCGGCGACGAAGGCGCGAGCGCGTCGGCGGACGGGGATCATGGCGGGTCGTCCAGGATGACCACGATCACCGCGTCTCGCACCTGGTTCTCGGCGCTGATCGTCTGGTCGATCTCGAGCTGATCGAGCCCCGTACCGCCGTGGATCTCGCCCAGGGTCACGACGTCGGTGCGCTCGGTGGGGGCGGCCGGGATCGCCACGTTCGAGATCGTCAGCGTCTTCTGCGGGCCCGCGGGAGTCAGGAACACCACGTTGCTGCGCCCGTCGAGGCGGTAGACGATCTCGGCGCTCTCGCCTCCGAGGTCGGAGTGGAGGGTCTGGGTGAGCCGCAGCGGTCCGCTCGGCAGCCGGGTCTGCTCCGGGAAAGCGGTCAGCAACTTGTCGATCATCACCGCCATCGGCCGGTCTCCTTCGAGGTCAGCGGAATAAGGTCCCGATACCCTGGATGCTGCGCGCCACGTCGATGTCGAAGGACACCGAGAGGAACCAGCTGGTGGTCAGGGTCTCGTCGTCGACGAGCGGGTTCGGATCGAGCTTCTTGAACAGCAGCCCGCCGGCGGTCAGGCGCACCGAGTTCGACAGCCTGGCCCCCAGGCCGAGCACGAGGGACTGGTTGTTGAGCAGGTCGTCGCGAGTCTTGCCGCCGTCCGCCACTCCATCGACGGTCAGCCCGATCGTCACCGAGACCCGGCGCTTCAGGCTCTCGCGACTGAAGAAAGGGCCGAACTGGTTGAGCGGAGCGGCCTTGTTGACCGGGCCGAAGTACAGGTTGGTGCCGACGTAGGTGGTGCAGTCGTCGAGCTCGGGGGCGCACAGGACGCCGGTGTCCGCACCGATGTAGTTCTTGCTCTGGGTGGCGAAGCTGCCGGTGGTGTTGCCGGCGATGACGATGGTGTTCTCGGCCCGCAGGCGGATGTCCTCGACGACCGCCAGCAGTGCCGCGGCACGGGTGCCGAGCTGGTTGTCGAGCTGGCCGAGGAGCAGACCGATGCGCGACTGCGCGGCGCCCGGCTGGGCATTCACGGCGCGGTCGATCGAGCCCACCAGGCCGGTCGGGGCGCCGAGAGCGCGCAGTGCCGCCACGTCCTCCGCGGTCAGGGCAGAAGCGGCGACCAGCGGGGCCAGCTGGGTCTCGAGCGAGCCCTCCTCCCCCGCCGGCCGGCCGGCCAGGAAGCCCCGCAGGTCCGCGATGGCGGGGCCGCTCGCGGCGAGCGCGGCCCGGGCCGTCTCGACGAAGGTCGACAGGGCGGCCGCGCCGGCCCGCGAGTCTTTTCCGAGGACCGGCGCCGGGGGCACCGCCAGGGCGGCGGCGACGTCGTCGGCCAGGGGCTTGAAGGTCGGATCGCCGGCGGCGCGCCCGGCCAAGGCGGAGCCCAGCCGCGTGAGCGCCGGGTCCGTCGCCAAGGTGGCGAGCCGCGGGTTCAGAACGGTGACCTCGTCCTCGTAGTTTTCGGCCAGGCGGTCGATCTTGGACTGGGCGTCGCGCACCGGCGCGAGGACGGTGCTGAAGGTGTCGTGGACCGTCTCGACCGGGGTGTCCGGATTGAACACCGAGCCCTCCTCCACCACCCGATCGGCGCCCGCCGCGGCCTTCAGCTCGGCGATCATCGCGGCCCGCAATCCCGGGGTTTCCGCGCGGGTCAAATCGCCGGACACCGGCAGCTCGGCGCCGGACCGCGGATCGCCCCACAGAAAGGCGTCGAGATCGGCGTCGATGCGCTGAACGAAGGCCTTCGCCTCGTCTGCGGTGACCTTCTTCTGCGCGCTGAACTTGAACTGGTAGAACGCCTCGCCGTCGAGGCGCGGCACGAGCAATCGGAACTTCGGGCTCGGCGCGGAAGGCTCGACGGTGTTCGACCAGGTCAGGGCCTGGCCCCCGAAGCACGCGCCGTCCTGGGGATTCCGAGCGAGGTCTTCCCGGCTGCGCAGGAGGGGCCGCCGGCTCGCCGGATCGGTGTCGAGCTTCCAGCAGCGGACTTCGAGAGTGGTGACACCGTCCGGCACGGCGCCGGTCAAGATGAACGGCACGTCGAAGGGCAACACGCTCGTGAACAGCTGGCCCTCGAGATCGGCCTCGACCACCACGAAATCGTCACCGGCCGGCGCGGCCTGGCCGAAGAGGGGAGCTCCGGCGAGACCTGCAAGGGCCAGCAGGAGCACGAGACACCGGCACGGAACGGTCGTCGAGAAGGATCCCACGGGCCTCGTCGCCTCCCTCGGAAAACATGAGCGCGGTTGAACGAAATCGGAGGTTAGCACAGGGCCGCAGGCGGCTTGAGCCGTCGAGATCGACTCGGCCGAGCCTACGCTCTAGGAGGCTCCCGCCACCCGGGCCGCTTGGGCCAGAACCACCGCGCCGAAGCCGACGGCCTCGTCGGCGGGAAGGAACCGCGGAGAGTGGGCGGCCACGACCGGGGCGCCTTCCGGACGGGAGCCGATGCGCAGGAAGCAGCCGGGCATGCGCTCGAGGTAGAAGGCGAAGTCCTCGGAGGCGAGATTGGTGATTCCGAACGGCGCGAGGGCGCCTTCGCCGAGGACCTCTACCACCGCCCGGGCGGCCCAGGCGGCGGCCCTTTCGTCGTTGACCAGGGGCGGCGGGCCGATCTCGATCTCGACCTTGACGCCGAGGCCGTGGGCGTCCGCGATGCCGCGGGCGACGCGCTCGACCTCCTCCACCAGCTTCGTTCGGGTCCGCGGGTCCGTCGCCCGCAGGGTGCCGGCCAGGTGGGCGCGGTGGGGAATGACGTTGTGGGCCGCGCCGGCCTGGAGCTCGCCCACGGTGAGGACGGCCGGGGCGGCCGGATCGACGCGGCGCGAAACGACGGTCTGGAGGGCCATCACCAGGGCCGCGGCACCGACCACCGGATCGGCCGACTCGTGGGGCCGCGCTCCATGGGCACCGGCGGCCTGGAGCTCGATCCGAAAGATGTCCGCCGACGCGGCCAGCGGGCCGGCCTGGGCGACCACCGTTCCGAGCGGAAACCGCAGATCCACGTGGGCACCGAAAATGACCGCCGCGCCGTCGAGGACGCCCGTGGCCAGCACCGCGGCGGCGCCATCGGCGATTTCCTCGGCGGGTTGCAGCAGGACCAGCACATCGCTGGGAGCGGGGTCGGTCGCGAGGAGCGCGGCGGCCCCCACCGTCCAGCTCGCGTGGACGTCGTGCCCGCAAGCGTGCATGCGGCCGGGGATCTCGGAGGCGAACGGGGCGCCCGTGGCCTCGTCGATGGGCAGCGCGTCGATGTCGCCGCGCAGGACGACCGGGGGCCGAAAACGGTCGCGGCCGGCGAAGCGGGCCACGAGCCCGGTGCCCACCACCCGTTGCAGCGAAACCGGATCGAGGCGGCCCAATTCGGCTTCCAGCCGCGCCGCCGTCTCGTGCTCCTCGAAGGCCAGCTCGGGCCGGCGGTGGAGGTCGTGGCGCAGCGCCACGAGCCGTTTCTGAAGAAGCGGCGGAAGCGGAGCGACCGGATTCATACCGGCACGATCTCCGCGCTGCGCACCGTCCACTTCGCCAGCCGATCGCGGTCCACCTCGACCCCCATGCCGGGCTGGTTCCAGGGAACGCGGACCTTGCCCGCGCCGTCCATGGTCCACTCGGGCTCCACCACGTCGCGCTCCCAGTACCGCTCCGACGGGGACAGATCGCCGGGCAGACAGAAGTTCGGCAACGAGGCCAGGGCCACGTTGTGGGCGCGTCCGACGCCACTCTCGAGCATGCCGCCGCACCAAACCGGAATGCCGTGCTGGCGGCACAGGTCGTGGATCGCGATCGACGCGGCGAAGCCTCCCACCCGGCCGGGCTTGATGTTGATGATCCGGCCGGCGCCCAGCTCGATCAGGTCCGCCGCGCGGTTCAGGCTGGTGATCGACTCGTCGAGGCACAACGGCGTCTCGAGCTCGCGCTGGAGCCGGGCGTGGCGCAGGAGGTCTTCCCCTTCGAGGGGCTGCTCCATCATCAGCATGCCGATTGGGTCGAAGCGCTTCAAGTGCTCGGTGTCGGCCGGTGTATAGGCGGCGTTGGCGTCCACCGCCAGCGGCGTACCCGGCGGCAGACCTTGGCGCAGGACGGTCAGGTACTCGAGGTCGGCGCCCGGCCGGATCTTGATCTTGATCTTGCGGTAGCCGCGATCGACGGCGGCCTGGGCCTTGACCAGCAGCTCCGCCGGCGTGGCCTGGAGACCGAGCGAAATGCCCGCCTCGACCTCGCGCCGCTCGCCGCCGAGGAGCTGGGCCAGGGGTACGCCCTCGAGCCGCGCCGCCAGCTCCCAGGCGCCCATCTCCAGGGCGGCCTTGGCCATGCGATGACCCCGCAGATCCTGCTCGAGCACCGGCGCCACCTCCCGCGGATGCGCGAAGGGGCGGCCGAGCACCCGCGGCACGAGGTGCTCCTCGAGCATCAGCCAGGCGGTGTCGATCGTCTCGGAACTGTAGTTGGGCCGCTCACCGGCCACGCATTCGCCCCAGGCGCTGACCGTATGGGTGCCGGAGCTCCCGGTGAGCTCGCAGAGCAAGATGCGACGGTCGAAGACCTCGCCGGAGGAGATGCGGAAGGGCTCTTTCAGGCGGAGACGGATCTCCGAGAGGGTTACTCGCTCGATGGTGAACACAGGACGTAGAACCTCCTCGTTTCGGCGCCGTCCCCGCGGAGCAGGCCGATGATCTGGTAACCCGCTCCGAGGTGGGCCTCGAAGGCGGCGCGGGAGCTCGCTCGCCAGCGCGCCCCGGCGCCGGGATGGGCGAGCTCCTCGGCGTGGATGTCGGCCGGAATCTCGATCCGAACCGGCCCCCCACCCGGCTGGGCCACCGAGCCGAGGCCGACGATCGGCGCCTCCTCGCTGCCGCGCGGAAACTCCGGCGGCTGGCCCGCCAGCCGCGCCGCGGTCCAGGCCGAATCGAGCTGCCAGCGGACGATGAAGCGGTCGGTGCCCAGCCCCGCGAACAGCACGCTGTTCTCCCCCGTGCCGTAGTAGTCGCGGTGGTAGGAGTCGACCCGCGCACCGAGCCGGTTCAGGTTCAGATTCGCGTTGCGGGCGACCAGGGGGTCGAAGGTCCAGAACATTCGCCGAACGCCCAGCGCCAGCAGCAGCTCCCGTTGGTAGAGCTTCAACCGGTACCCGAGCCGCTGGTCGCGCTGGTCGCGGCGGACCGCCAGCAGGTGCGACCAGTGGCCCAGCTCGCCCTGGTAAAGACCCGTCATGCCGAACACGAAACCGAGCAGCTCGCCGCCCGGAGCGAAGGCCCCGGCGGCGACTCCACCGAGCTTGCGGGAAAGCCGCAGGATGATCGGGGGCACGGCATCCTCGAAGGCGTCGCCCCAGGTCGCGCGCTGGAGCTCCAGACAGGCTTGGTAGTCGCTCGGCGAATCGAGCTCGCGCAGTGCGATGTCCGACGTCTCGGGGGCCATGGAACGGCGGCGATGATACCCCAGCGGTCTCGCCGCCGGGGTGTCCCGAAGGGCGTTTCTGCGGTATAAATGCCGTGCGGCCCCGTGGCTCTAATCCTTTAGATTTCTGGCGGAAACGACCGAACCCGTGATCACTTCGCTGATCAGCCGTAAGGGCGGTGTGGGCAAGACCACGACCGCCGTGAATCTCGCCGCCGCACTGTCCAGCCGCGGCCACTCGGTGCTTCTGGTGGACCTCGACAGCCAGTCGTCGGCGTCGCTGTCGCTCGGCCTCACGCGCGCGGACCTGGCCCCCTCCACCTCGGACTTGATCCTGCGCGGCGCCGATGCAGCGGCGGTGATCCGGCCGACGGCGATCCCGGGGCTCTCGCTGATCACCGGCTCGGTGGATCTGCTCGCCGCCGACGTCGAGCTCGGCGGCACCAACAAGGGCATTCTCCGCCTGCGCCAATCCCTCGAGTCGGTGCGCGGCCTCTACGATCACATCATCCTCGACTGCCCACCGGCCCTCTCCGTGGTCCCGACGTCGGCGCTGGTGGCCTCGGACGCCTTCATCGTGCCGGTGGTCCCCCAGTTCCTGGCTTTAGAGGGCGTCGAGAATCTCCTCCACGGCGCCGACCGCCTGAAAGAGCGCTTCGGCATCGCCCCCAAGCTGCTGGGCATCGTTCTCACCCTGGTCGACTACCGCAGCAAGAACACCCGCACCACCGTGGGAATGCTGCGCGAGCGGTACGGCGAGCTGGTCTTCGCGGTCGAGGTACGGGTCAACGTGCAGCTCGCCGAGGCGCCGAGCCAGGGCCAGCCGGTCCAGTCCTATGCGCCGTCTTCCACGGGTGCGGAGGCCTACAACCTCCTGGCCGAGGAGTTCCTGCTCCGCGCCGAGCGGGCCGACCGGCTGCTCACGGAATCCGCGGCCCGGGCCTGATCCTCGCGCTTCTCTCGTTCCACCCGTACAATCACCCGACGAGTGCCGCGGCAGGGTTGCCGCAGGTCTTTACGGGAGCGCCCTGATGTCGATCCGTTGCCGGCGCGGGCTCCTCGCGCGGTTCAGTCTGATCGCTTTTCTCGCAACCGCGCCGGCGCTGGCCCTGCCACCGGCCGAAGTGGTCTGGACGCGAGTCCAGACCCGACATTTCACCCTTTACGGCGACGCCCGTCCGGCCATGATCGAGGGCATCGGGCTGGATCTCGAACGCCTGCGCCAGGCCCTCACCCGGCTCAACCCCCAGGCCGACTTGCAGTCACCCCAGCCGACCCGGATCTTCGTCTTCCAAAACGGCAAGGCCATGGCGCCCTACGGCCTGCGCAAGCCCGACGGGGAACCGGCCGAGGTGCGTGGCTTCTTCCTGCGCCACCGCGACGGCAACTACGTGGTGATCGACGCCGATCCTCACTCGGACCCGCGCCAGGTGATCTACCACGAGTACCTCCACTCGGTGGTCGACAACAACTTTCCAGACTTGCCGCTGTGGTTCAACGAGGGGCTGGCGGAGGTCTACTCGACCTTCTGGGCGGACGGGGACGAAGTGCGCATCGGCCTGCCCATCGCCGAGCACGTGAAGCGGCTGGCGACCCACTCGCAGCTGCCCCTCGAAGACCTGTTCGCGATCGGCCCGGACGACGACGACTACAACGAGGGCAGCCGCCGAACCACTTTCTACGCCCAGTCCTGGGCCCTGGTCCATTACCTGCTGTTCGACGACGACCACGGCCGGCCGGCCCAGACTCTGCGCTACCTCGACGCCCTCTCCCGCGGCGACGAGCCACGGCGGGCCTTCGAGACCGCCTTCGGGGCCAGTTACCGGGAGATCTCGAACGCGCTGCGCGAATACCTGCTGCGCTCGCTGCTCCCCTACCGCCGCTATGAGCTCGACGACCTCGCGGTCGACACCCGCTTGACCTCCGCCGAACTGCCTCGAGCCGCGGCCCTGACCGCCCTCGGAGATCTGCTCGTCCACGTCGACCCCGCGGCCACCCGCGAGGTCGAGCGTCATTTCCGCGCCGCCCTCGATCTCGACGCCCGTCAGGCCGCGGCCTGGGCGGGGTTGGCCGGCTTGCGCCACCAGGAAGGTCGTCACGGCGAGGCCCAGGGGCTGTTCGAAGAGGCGCTCCGTCTCGCTCCCGCAGATTCCTGGACCCACTACCTCTATGCCGACAGCCTGCTGCGCCGCCTGGTCGGCGAGGGCACCTTCGTGATCCCGGAGGACGACGAAACCCGCGCCACCGCCCGGCTCGCCCGGCGCCACTTCGAGGCGAGCCTGCGGGCTCCGTCCCCACCGGCGGACGCCTACGCGGGCCTCGGGCTGACCTACCTGTTCGATCACGAGGACCTGGCGGTCGGCGTGACCGCCCTCGAGACCGCTCACCGCCTGCTGCCTGGGCGCGAGGACGTCATGCTCAACCTCGGAGTGCTGTACTCCCGCGCCGGTCAGCGCGATCGCGCCCGGGCCACGCTCTCGCGACTCGCCGAGCGCTCGGAGGAGGCGCCGGTGCGCCGCGCCGCACGGGACGCCCTGGCCCGCGCCGAGGTCGAGCACGCCAACCAGCTGCTCTCCTCGGGGCTCGAGACCGAGGCCCTCGCGCTCCTGCGGCGCGTTCTGCCGGACATCGAGGACCGCACCTTCCAGGCCCAGCTCGGCCTCGAGATCGACCGCATCGCCGCCACCGTGGACCACAACCGCTGGGTCGAACGTTTCAACCTCGCCGTGGCGCTGGCCCGCGAGGAGAACTACGACGGCGCCCTCGCCACGATCGACGAGATCCTGGCCAACGCCAAGGACGGCGAGATCCGCCACTCGGCCGCGGAGCTGAAGAGCCAGTTGGTGAAGTTCCGGGGGCGGTAGGCCTCACAGCAGCTGATAAGGATCCACGTCCACCACCACCTCCACCGGTTCCTTCACCGCCAGGGCGGCGTCGAGCAGACTCTGCAACAGCGGATTGCCGCCGGTGCGCACCAGGATTTGGAACCGCCACTCGCCGCGCAGCCGTTCGAATGTGGCGGGCACCGGGCCGGCGATGCGGGCGCGGCGGCGGTCCGGGTGGTCCTCGAGTCGGCGGCCGATGCGCCGGGCAGCGGCTTCGGCTTTGTCTCGATCCCGATCCCGCACCAGGATCGCGGCCAGGCGCGAGAACGGCGGGTAGAAGAAGGCCTCGCGGAACCGTAGCTCCTCGCGGGCGAAACGGGCGTCGTCGTTGTGCAAGGCGGCCTGGATGGCGTAGTGGTTGGGGCTGTGGCTCTGGATCACCACCCGGCCCGGACGGTCGCCACGGCCGGCCCGGCCCGCCACCTGAACCAGCAGGCTGTAGGTCCGCTCGACCGCCCGGAAATCCGCGAACCCAAGGTAACTGTCGGCGGAAAGGACGGCGGTCAGCGCGACATTCGGAAAGTGATGGCCCTTCGAGACCATCTGGGTGCCGACCAGGACGCGGGTGTCGCCCCGGGCGAAGCGGGCGAGCACCGCGGCCGCCCCTTCGCGGCGCACGCTGTCGCGGTCGAGCACGCCGACCGAGAGATCCGGAAACAGCTCGCGGAACGTCTCCTCCACCCGCTCGGTGCCGCTGCCGATGGGCTCGAGGGCTTCTTCGCCACAGCTGTCGCACAACCGCGGGGCCGGCCGGGTCGCGCCGCAGTAGTGACAGACCAGGAGCGGTTCCTTCTTATGCAGGGTGCGCGGCAAGCCGCAGTCGCCGCACCGGTGATCCTCTCCGCAGGCACGGCACAGGAGCATCGGAGCATAGCCCCGGCGGTTGCGCAGCAGGATGATCTGGTCCCCCTCCTCCGCCGCCCGGGTGATCTCCGCCCGCAGGCGGTTCGAGAACACCACCTCGCCGGGCCGGCGCGGAATCCCCTCCTCCCGCAGGTCGACCAGAATGCCCTCGGGCAGCCCGCTCGAACCAGCCCGCTCGGTCAGCTCGAGGCGCCGAAGCTTGCCGCGCTGAGCGTTCCAACGGCTCTCGAGACTCGGCGTAGCGGAAGCCAGAAGCGCCACCGCCCCAGCCGTGCGGGCACGCACCAGGGCCAGGTCGCGGCCGTGGTAGCGGGGCACGCTGTCCTGCTTGTAGGCCGGGTCCTGCTCTTCGTCGACCACCACCAGGCCGAGGTCCACCACCGGCGCGAACAGGGCCGAACGGGGCCCGACCACGAGTCGCGCTTCGCCGCGTCGGATGCGCTCCCACTCCTGGTGGCGCTCGCCGCTGCCGAGGCCGGAATGGAGAATCGCCACCGCCTCGCCGAAGCGCTCCCGCACCTCCCGGGCCAGAGCCGGCACCAGGGCGATCTCGGGCACCAGGAGCAGAACCGACAGGCCCCGATCGAGAGTCCTGCGGGCGGCGCGCAGGTAGACCTCGGTCTTGCCCGAGCCGGTCATGCCGAGGAGCAAGAAGCCTTCGTAGGTTCGCTTTTCGAGGGCCTCTTCCAGGGCGGCAACGGCAGCTTGCTGATCCGGCCGCAGCACCACCGCGTTGCCAGCGGTGCGGCCGAGAACGTGGCGCTCGAGGTCCAACCGCTCAACCTGGGTGAAGGGACGAAGAACCTCCTGGGCGACCAGCCGGCGGATGACCGCCGACGAGACGCCCAGCTCCGCTTCGATCTCGTCCTTACTGGCGGGGCGACCGAGGGCGGCCAGCAGCTCCACCACCGACCGTCCCTGGGCCGACCGACCGACGCGGGCGGTCCGCTCGTCGTCGCTCGCCGGCACCAGCTCGTAGGCCGTCTGGTACCGACCGCCGGCCTTCCTGCGGCCCGACTCGAGGCGGATCCGCCCGTCCCGCGCCAGGCTCTCGAGGTGACCTGCGAGCCCGGCTCCAGCAGTCCCCAGACGAGCTTGGATCTCCGCCGGCGACAACCGGCCCTCGGCACGCAGGAGATCGACGATGGCCGTCTCGAGCTCGTCCCGCGGGGGCGCCAGCGCTCCGGCCGAGGTCAGCCGGACGCGGTCCTGCCCCCAGGGCGGGAGGTCGCCGGGCACGAGACCGCGGATCACCTCGCCCAGGGGTGCCCGGTAATAGCTGGCCACGAACCCCGCGAGCGCGAGCAGCTCGGCCGGCAGGACCGGCTCGGGATCGAGCAGGGTCTCGAGGGGTTTGGTGGTCACGCCGGCGGGCGGTTCGTCGACCAGCGCCACCACCACGCCGATGAGCCGGCGCTTCCCCACCGGCACGCGCACGCGCTGGCCGGGGGTGATCAGTCCGGCGAGGCTGGGGGGAATCTCGTAGGTGAGACGATCGGCGAAGGGCAGGGCGACGGCGATCTCGACCCAGCGGGCTCCGGCGACAGCGCTCACCGGCGCTCGCGGGAACGCATCCGGCGCCAGAAGGACTCCGGCGTGCGACCGCCCCCGAGATCGAGGGTGCGGGTCAGCCGGCGCCAGAGGCCTTCCAGCAACAGCCAGAGCCACAGGGCGATGCTGACCAGGACGAGGAGCTTCACCACCGGGGACGGCCTCGCTTCACTAGGGCTTCACGAAGGACTGGTGCGCAAGCGGGCGACTTCCGCCGCCAGACCCTCGACCTCCTGGTTCCCCGGCTGCATCTGCCTGAGCGTCCCGAGGATCTGGTCCGCCTGGTCGAACCTGCGCAGGTCGAAGGCCAGCACATAGGCTTTGTTGTAGAGGGCCTGCCAATGATCCGGCCGGGCGGCGATGACGCGGTCGAACATGGCGATCGCCTTGTCCGGCTGCTGCAGGCCGCGGTAGCAGGCACCCAGATCGGACATCACGTCCGCCGCCTGGTCGCCATTGGGACGAAGCGTCAGGTAGCGCTCGAAGAGCTCCGCCGCTCGGTCCCACTTCTGAATCATGTAGTTCATGCTGGCCAGGCGCACGATCGCCTCGGCGTCGTCCGGGTTCTTGGCGACCTGGTCGCGGAGTTGCTGGATTTCGGCCATGGGATCGCGCCCGCCGGCGCCCATGGGCGGAGCGGGGCTCGGAGCCGCGGCCGGAGACGGAGTGCTCGGGCTCGAGGCGTCGCCGTGGACGAGGCGCGCGGGCTGGCGGATGATCATGGCCTCGTGGACGAGGTAGCCGGCGATGAAGCCGACCAGGAGGCCGAGGAGGACGTGGAGTGCGGTTTCCTGCTTCACGGGCCGGAAGTGTACCAGCTCCAAAGGAAACGGCCGCCTACCCGCGAGGGTGGACGGCCGGCCTTTCAATGCTCTCCCGGGGAAGGGCTCTGCCAGGGAAGGCGTCAGTTGCCCTTGAGCCGCATCTTCTCGAGACTCGACTCGAGCGCCCGCTCGACCTCGCGCTCGGCGTCGTTCTCGCGGATGTTGCGGACGTGGGCGACCTCGCTCACGATGAAGTACTTGGCCCGCTCGTACATCTTCTTCTCGCGAAACGACAGGCTCTTCTTCTGGCTGACCAGGCGCAGGTTCTTGAGCACCTTGGCCACCTCGGTCAGCTCGCCGGTCTTCATCTTGTCGAGGTTCTGCTTGTAGCGACCCTTCCAGTCCTTGTACGTGTCGACGTTGCCGTCCTCGAGGATCGTGAACAGCGAAGCGAGCTCGTCGTCGTCGCACAGGGGCCGCAGGCCGACCAGGTCCAGATTGCCCTTCGGGATCATCACCTTGGAGTTGTTCGACAGTAGCCGCAGGTGGTAGTAGGTCTGCGTATTGCCGTCGATCTCACCGTCCTCGATCTTCTCGACGACGCTCACCCCGTGATTCGGATAGACGACTTTCTGCTGCAGCTTGAAAGACACTTGGCCGACTCCCTTTTCCGTGACGCGAATGGTGGGGTAACGGGATTCGGTAGCCTTGAGGTTGCTGACTACCGCGTGTTTTATACACCGGAACAGCACCTTCTGTCAATTTGGCATTGCCTTTGCTTGTGGCGCGCGCGGCGTCCTCTTGCAAACCGCCCGTTGACTCCGTCCCCGGTTGGAATCTAGAGTCTCTCCCTTCCCAGCGCCGGAGTGGCGGAACGGTAGACGCAGTGGACTCAAAATCCACCGTTCGCAAGGGCGTGGGGGTTCGAATCCCCCCTCCGGCACCAACAACTACTCATACCGTAGCGAATCGATCGGATCGAGGGCGGACGCCTTGATCGCGGGGTAGATGCCGCTCACGATACCGACGAAGGCCGAGAAGCCGAAGGCGAGGGCGGCGGCCCAAATCGGCACGTGGGCCGGCGGCCAGTCCCAGTCCGAGGGGAACAGGGCCACGATGCCGACTCCGGCCAGGTAGCCGAGGCCGATCCCGATCACGCCGCCGAGCACCGCCAGCACCACCGCCTCGATCAGGAACTGAAGAAGGACCTGCTGGCGCTTCGCGCCCACCGCCTTGCGCAGTCCGATCTCGCGCGTGCGCTCGGTGACCGAGACGAGCATGATGTTCATGATCCCGATGCCGCCGACGAGGAGACCGATCGAGACCATGAGGCCGAGCACCAGGGTGATCGCGCCCAGGATGTTGCCAGTGATGTCGAGCAGCTCGTCCTGGGTGACGATGTCGAAGTCGTCGCTGTCGTCGGGACCGAGCCGGTGCCGGGTGCGCAGGACGCGCTTGATGTCGGCCCGAACCCGCTCCATGTCCGCCGCCGGATCGGTCTTGAGCTGGAGGCGGATCTGGTCGCCGGCGTTCTTGCCGAAGATGGAAAGCGCCGTGTCGTAGGGCACGAACACCATGTCGTCGTAATCGAAGCCGAGGGAGCGCCCCTTTTCCTCCATTACTCCGATCACCGTCAGGGAGAAGCGCCCGACGTAGATCTCCCGGCCGATCGGTTCGTCGCCGAGCCCGAGCTCGGAAATCACCTCGCGGCCCAACACTGCCACCTTCTTGCGGTCGGCGAGATCCAGCTGGCTGAAGAAGCGGCCGCGGTCGACGTTGAAGTTGTTGACCTCGGGCCAGTCGGCGTTGGTGCCGATGACGAAGGTCGTGTGTTGGAGCTCCCGGAACTTGACCGACTCGTTGCCGAACAGCTGCGGCGTAATGCGCTGGATACCCGGAACGCGGCTGCGGATCTCGAGGCCGTCGTCCCAGGTCAGCAGCACCTGCCGAGAGACCATTCCCGGAGCCTGGGGCTGGCGCTTGGCGTCGATGATGACGAAGTTGCTACCCACGCCCTGGAGCTGGTTGTTGATCAGGAACTGGAGCCCCTGGACCAGGGACACCACGGCGATCACGGCCGCGACGCCGATGATGATGCCGAGGGCGGTCAGCAGGGACCGCATGCGGTTCGCCCACAGGGCGGCGAGCGCGATGCGGAAGTTCTCGCTGACGACCATCGGCGGGCTCAGTTCGGGACGTCCGAGATCATTTTGCCGTCGCGCAGGACCACCTTGCGCCGGGCGTGCTCCGCGATGTCGGGTTCGTGGGTGACCAAGATCACGGTGTTGCCGGCGCGGTGCAGCTCGTCGAACAACTGCATGATCTCGACCGAGGTGGCGCTGTCGAGGTTGCCGGTGGGCTCGTCCGCGAGCAGGATCGAGGGTTGGTTCACCAGCGCCCGGGCGATCGCCACGCGCTGCCGTTGGCCTCCGGACAGCTCGTTGGGATGGTGGTGGATGCGGTCGCTCAACCCGACCCGGCTCAGTGCGCCCAGGGCGCGCTCGCGCCGCTCGCGGCGACCGAGCCCGGCGTAGATCAGGGGCAGCTCCACGTTATGCAAGGCGTCGGTGCGCGCCAGCAGGTTGAAGGTCTGGAAGACGAAGCCGATCTCTTTGTTCCGGATCGCCGCCAGCTCCGAATCGCCGAGGGTCTCGACGGCGTTGCCGTTCAGCACGTAGTGCCCCGAGGTGGGCGTGTCGAGGCACCCCAGGAGGTTCATGAGCGTCGACTTGCCGCTCCCCGACGCGCCCATGATCGCGACGTACTCGCCGCGCTCGATCGCCAGATCGACCCCGTTCAAGGCCCGCACGATCTCCGAACCCATGGGGTAGGACTTGTTGACATCCTTCAGCTCGATCAACGCCATGAACCGGCTCTCCTACTTCGAATCCGACGACTCGTCGTCTTCGTCCTTGTCTTTCTTCTTGGCCTTGGCCCGGTCGTCCTTCTCGGAGCCGACGCGGACCGCGTCGCCATCGGCGAGGTCGCGCAGGATTCGGAACGGGCCGGTGACGATCAAGGCGCCGTCCTCGAGACCGGTCAGGATCTCGACCCGGGTGACGTCCGAAAGGCCGATGGTGACCGTTCGCTGCACGGCCTTCTTGCCCTCGACCACGTAGACCACTTTGATTCGCTGGGGCCCTTCCTCCGAGCCCTCTTCCGCCCCTTCCGGCTTGCGCTCGACGACCGCCTCGATCGGAACCACCAGGGCGTTCTCGCGGCTGGCGGTTTCTATTTCCGCGCGGACCGACATGCCGGGCCGGAGCACGACATCGGCATCCGCGAGCAGCACCTTGACCCGGAAGAAGGTCACGTCGGGCTGGTTGGCGCGGCTGAAGCCGGAGCTGCCGACTTCGACCACCCGGCCGTGGTATTCCTGGTCGGCCACCGCGTCGACCCGCAGGGTCACGGCCTGACCGATTGCTACGTCGACGATGTCGTTCTCGTCCACCGAGATCTCGGCCAGGATCTCAGACAGGTCCGCGATCGTGGCGATCTTGGAGGCCGAGTTGTTCATGGTCCCGGAGACCACCACTTCTCCCGCCTCGGCGTTCAGCTCGGTGACGCGGCCGGTGATGGGAGCATAAAGGGTGGTCTTGCCGAGGTCGTCGAGAGCCTTGTCGAGGCTCGCCTGGGCCTGGCGCACGGCCTCCCCGCGGGATTCGACATCGAGCTCGGCGGAGCGCAGCCGCAGTTGGGCGGCCTCGAGATCCTGCTGGGACACGACCCCATCGCGACGCAGGCGTTCGGCTCGCTCGAGCTTGAGCCGCGCATCCGCCAGGTCGACCTCGGCCTGCCGGACGGCGGTCTGAGCCTGGCGCAGCTGGGCCTGCCACTGGTCCCGGCTGGCCAGGAAGGCCTCCTTCTCGAGCTCGAGGAAGCGCTCACCGGCGCGGATCTCATCCCCCTCCTCGACGTAGAGCTTCTCGATCTTGGCCACGACGTGGGCCGAGAGGTTGACCCGCACGCGGGCGTCGATCTCCCCGCTGGCCTTGACGATCCGCGAGATGGCCCGCCGTTCGAGCTTTTGGGCGTAGACCTTCTTGCCGGTGCCCTCGTCGCCCTTGTTCAGGCTGGCCAGGATCATGACGGCGAGCACGCCGAGGACACCAACGACGATGAGCGCTTTTTTCACGAGATCGACCCTTCCACTTCAGCCCTGCAAGGAAGCCAGGCCGACTCTGATCGCGACCCCGATCACCCAGATCGCGATCGCCACGGCCGCCGAGGCGCCGCGCGACACGCGGCCCATGACGGCGCCCCCGAGGATCATCAAAACGAGAGCCCAGAGCGAGAAGAGGTCGATCGAGGTGAACAGCGTCCGCAAGGCCGCCGAGGTCTCCTCGCCGGCGAGAAACCCGAGGTTCGACGACAGGATGTTTCCCGAGTTGGCCGCCGCCGCGGAGATCGACTCGCGACTGAGCCCGATGGGAATCATGAGGATCATGGCCACCGCCGACGGCATATAGCTGTGCACCGTCAGCGACAGGGACTGGACGAAGGTGAGATCGGCGGCCCCGGCCAACTTCAGGCCGCCGAAGAGCAGGGCCGCCACCACCACGAAGACCACCGCCATGAACGCCGCCCCGACCAGCGCAAAGACCGGGCCGAACTTCTCCATGAAGCCGGACATACGCTCGACCTGATCCTCGAGCTCCTTGCCGGCGAGGCCCTGCTTCTCCATCTGCGCACGCATCTGGCTGCGGTAGTCGTCCCGATCGATCTTCGAGATGAGCACGGCACCGGTGAGGGTGCCCAGCACCAGCAGCAGCAAGAACGGCAGGACGAAACGGGGCTTGGTCACGAGCCCGTGGAAGGTCTTGATCGGGGCGAACAGAACGGCGAAGGCAGAGCCCGGGCCGGGGTCCGGACCGCCTTGAGAAGTTGCGTGCAGCGATTCCATGGGAGTCTCTCCTCCGTGCGTCTCGATCCGGCCGCGGGCTCGCGACCGGCGATTACATCCCGGGCGCCTTCAGCTCCAGACCACGGGCCGCGAGGCCACGACCGGTGGCCTTCTCGAGGTCGGCCAGGGCGCGACGGTAGGCGGTGACCGCCTGAACCTCGCGGCTGCGGGCCTCGGTCAGATCTTCCTGGATCTGGAGCACCTGGAAGCTCGAAGACATGCCGTTTTCGTAGCGCTTGCGCTCGGCGTCGAGGTTCTGCTCCTCGAGCTCGCGGGACACCCGCGCCGAGTCGATCTGCTTGGCGGTCGTCTGCACGCGACGCACCGCGGTGCGGACCTCGGTCACGATCTGTTGCTGGAGCTGGGACATCTCGGCCTGACCCTTGTCGACCTCGTAGTCCGCGATCGCTTTGAGCGCCTTGGCCTCGCGATTGAGCAGCGAGTAGGCGAAGCCCACCGAAATGCTCCAGCTGTCGAAGTCGCGGTCGACGATCTGCTGGCCGACGTCGGAGAAATCGCCGTTGATCGGCAGCAGCGCGGCGCCCTTGCCGGACAGGCCCGAGAGGCCGTAGGAAACGCCCACGCTCAGGTCGGGCAGGGTGGCGTTCTGGGCGAGCGTGGCCTCGAGCTTGAGGCGCTCGAGAGCGATCCGCTGGGTGGCCATCTCGGGCCGGCTGTCGACCGCGACTCCGAGGGCCTCCTCCAGCCGAACCTCGACACGCTCGCCATCGGGCGTCGTCTTGGGCACGATGGGCAGGCTCCACAGCTGTCCGTCCTCGAGATTGAGCAGCTGGCGCAGGCGGTCCTCGGCGTCGCCGATGGCGGCCTCGGCCTGAATGATGCCTTCCTCGCGGTTGGCGATGCCGGCCTTGCTCTGGGTCAGCTCGAGGGGGGCCACGGTGCCGACCTCGACCCGCACCTTGTTCTGGTCGTGGAGCACCTGGGCCAGCCGCAGGGCCTCTTTGGCGACCTCCAGCTGGTTGCGCGCCTCGACCAGGTTCCAGTACCCGGTCTCGACGTCCTGAAGCAGCGTCATGACCTGGAGCAGGAAGGACTGGCGGGCCTGGCTCTCGACGTAACGGGCGCGGATGATGCCCTGCTCGGTCTGAACCCGGCCGAAGCCCCGCAGGAGCGGTTGGTTGTAGCGCAACGTCTGGCCGCCCGAGTAGATCGGGTTGAGCACCGAGTTCTGGCTGTTGGTGTCGTTGCGATTGCCCGAGACCTCGATCGTGGCGCGACCGCCGTAGGGCACCAGCTGCTCCAGCCGGAGCTGGAAGCCGGTCGATTTACTGGACAGCTCAGGCACGCCTTCGATGCGCTGGGCGGAGGGTTGAGTGGAATCGGAGTAGCTCGCACCGCCGGAGAGCGCGGGATCGTAGATGCCGAGGCTCTGGAGCACGCCGAGATCGGTCCGGACCCAGTTGTAACGCTCGACCACCAGGCCGAGGTTGCGAGCGAGGGCGATGTCGAGAGCTCGGTCGAGGGAAAGCTCGATCGCTCCATCGACGACCGGAACCTCGGCTTGGGGCAGGTCCTCCACCCGCTGGGGCTGAAGGTCGAGACCCGCGCGAGCGGGCATGGCGACGAGAACGAGCGCCGTTGCGGCGGCCGCGCAAAGCGCCCGGCCACCACGGGCACGAAATATGGGTCGAAGCTCGTGGATCATCCGTCAAGCACCTTTCCGTGAGCCTGGTTGTTCACACCGGTTTTGAGCCGGAGCGTTCGTCTCTGCCGGGTTTACGGAGCCCGGCGCCGAAGGTTTACTCCGAGGGCTCGGCTCGGAGCGAAGAGTCGCTTTCAGTACGCCGCGTTTCCGCGAAGTGTTTCCGCTGCGCTCGGAAAAGATAGCAGGATCGCGGGCGGACCCGCTGGCGAGTAAACCGCTCAATCGAGAGGGAAGTGACAAGCCACCTTCGACCCTCCTGCCGACGCGGAGGCGAGGGAGGGTCGCGCGACCCGACAACGATCCTGGCGGCGCGGGCAGCGCGGCTCGAAGGCGCAACCCACGGCTCGGGGATCGGGTGGCGCGAGGGCGCCGCCGGGCGGAACCAAGGGCTGCGGGCGATCGGCGCCGGTGAGCCGCGGCGTCGCGGCCACGAGGCTCGCGGTGTAGGGGTGCCCGGGTCGCTGGAGCACTGCCGCTGCCGACCCGATCTCGACCAGCCGCCCAGCGTAGAGCACCGCCACCCGCTGGGCCAGCTCCTCGAGCCAGGCGAGGTCATGACTGACCAGCACCAGCGCCAGCCCCAACTCGCGCCGCAGCTCGGCCAACAACCGCAGGATCCCTCGGCGCACCGAGGCGTCGAGGGCCGACACCGGCTCGTCCGCCACCACCAGCTCGGGCCCGGCTACGAAGGCGCGGGCGATGGCCACCCGCTGGCGCTGCCCACCGGACAACTCGTGGGGCAGGCGCTCGAGCAGCTCCGGCCCGAGACCGACCCGCGACAGAGCTGCGACGACGCGCTCGGTCCGCTCACCGGCAGTCCCGATCTCGTGAATCACCAGGGGCTCGGCCACGATGGAGCGCACTCGCCGGTGGGGCGGCAGGGCCTGGGACGGGTCCTGGAAGATCGGCTGGAAACGCCGGCGCAAGCGGCGCAAATCGTGGGGCGCCAGGCTCGCCAGGTCGGCGCCCTGAAAACGCACTTGCCCGGCGCTCGGGGCGAGCAGCGCCAGCAGACAGCGGCCGAGGGTCGTCTTGCCGCTGCCCGACTCCCCCACGAGAGCCACGGTTTCTCCGGGGTCGATCGCCAGCGACACCTCGGACAAGGCGAGGAACGGCGGCGCGGCTGGACCGAGTCCGCCCCAGCCGCGACGCCCCGGGTACTCGACCGCGAGCCCCTCGGCCAAAAGTAGCGCCGTCACGGGTCCCCCGCCGTCTCGCGCCAACAGCGCGTCGAGCCGCCGCCGGGCCGGGCCGTGAGCTCCGGCTCGCACGCGCTGCAGCGATCCACGGCGACCGGGCAGCGCGGGCGGAAGCGGCAGCCGGTGGTGACCTTCTCGAAGCCTCGAGCCCCCAACTCGGGCGGGGCCGGGTCGTCCAGACCGCCGCGCGAGGCCGCCACCAGCTCCCGGGTGTAGGGGTGGCGGGGATCCCCCAGCAGGCTCGCCCGCGGCCCCTCCTCCACCACTCGCCCGGCGTAGAGCACGACCAGCCGCTCACAGGTCACCGCCACCACCGGTAGATCGTGGCTGATCAGCAGCAGCGCCAAGCCGTCGCGGCGACGCAGACCGGCCAGGAGGGCCAGGAACTGGGCCTGAAGGGTGACGTCGAGGGCCGAGGTCGGCTCGTCGGCCACCAGCAGCTCGGGCCCCCCGGCGAGGGCCATGGCCAACACCGCCCGCTGCCGCTGGCCACCGGACAGCTCGTGCGGAAACGCCCCGCTGCGACGGCGGATGTCGGGCAGGCCGACGTCCTCGAGCAGGTCGAGGGCCCGGGCTCTCGCCGGTGCCCGGCCGGGCACACCACCGGACTCGTCTGGGTGAGCGCGCACCGCCTCGACCACCTGGGCCAAGACCGTCATGGAGGGATCGAGGGCCGAGGCCGGGTCCTGTCCCACGAAACCGATCCGCCGACCCCGCACGGTTCGAAGCTCGCCCTCGGTCAAGGGCAGCAGATCGCGGCCCTCGAGCAGCACCCGGCCGGAGTCGATGCGCACGCCGGCGGGGAGCAGCCGGGGGACCGCGGAGGCCGTGAGGCTCTTTCCCGCGCCCGATTCTCCGACCAGGCCCACGGCCTCGCCGCGCCCCACGGTGAAGGACACGCCGTCGACCAGCACGAGGGGCGCCTGCGCCGGGCCGACCGACAGACGGAGGCTTTCGACGGTGAGGAGCTCGGGCATGGGGAAGAAGGTCAGGATAGACGGCGCAGGAATTGGATGGTCAGGGGCACGCCGTAGCCAGTGGCACCGCTGCCGCGGTCGCCTTCCTCCGGCCGCTGGGCAGGGCCGGCGATGTCCAGATGGGCCCAGTGGCGATGATCTCCCACGAAATTCGACAGGAATGCGGCGGCGGTGGCGGCCCCACCCCACCGCCCACCGCTGTTCTTCAGGTCGCCGTGGTTTCCCTTCATCTCCTCGCCGAACTCGGGCCACAGCGGCAAGCGCCACAACCGCTCGCCGGCGGCCTCCGCAGCGGCGAGCAGTCCGGTCGCCAGCGCATCGTCGGGGCTGAACAGACCCGCGCCGTGGAACCCGAGGGCGATGACGCAGGCGCCGGTCAGGGTGGAGTACTCGAGGATCGTGTCCGGAGTTTCCTCGGCGGCGAGGGCGAGGGCGTCGGCCAGGATCAGGCGGCCCTCGGCGTCGGTATTGACCACCTCCACCGTCTTCCCGTTGTAGCAACGCAGGATGTCGCTCGGTCGATAGGCGCCGCCGTCGGGCATGTTCTCGGCGAGCGGTAGGTAGCCGCGCAGGCGCACGGGCAGATCGAGGGTGGCCGCCGCGTGGAAGACGCCCAGCACGGCGCAGGCGCCGCTCTTGTCGAACTTCATGTCCTCCATGTGGAGGGCCGGCTTGATCGAAATCCCGCCGGTATCGAAGGTGACCCCCTTGCCGACCAGCGCGATCACCGGGCCGCGGGTTCCCCACTCGAGCCGTACGAGGCGGGGCGGGTGGGCCGAGCCCTGGCCCACCGAGAGGATGCCGCCCATGCCGCGCTCGGCCAGCGCGGCCGCGTCGAGGACCTCGACGCGAAAGCCGTGGGCGGCGGCCAGTTCGCGGGCGCGCTGCTCCATCCATTCCGGGTTCGCCAGGTTGGCCGGAGAGTTGGCCAGGTCCCGCGTGAAGGCCACGCTCGCGGCGAGAGCGGTGCCGAGGCCGAGCGCCTGACGGTAGATCTCGATTTGGCCGGGCGGCGGCACCACGGTGACGAGGGTCGGGGCCGTGGGAGAGCGCTCCGACTTGAAGCGCTCGTAGCGATAACAACCGAGGGCCACCAGACGGACGATGCGCTCCGCGGCCTCGGGGCCCCGGCAGGCCGGCACGTCGGGGAGGGCCAGGAGCGCCCCGTCGACCTCGCCCACGAAGAGCTCCTCCATCACCAGGTCGAGCCAGGCCGCGAGCTTGCGATCCTCGAAGGCCGCGCGCGGTCCGAGGCCGTGGACGACCAGCGACGCTTCTGCCGCGCTGTGCTCGGCCCGCTGCTTTTCGGCTCCCCGAAAGCCGGGCCTGTGGGCCACCGCCCGCGCCGCCGCCCGCCACTCGACCGCCATGCCGCGTTCCACTTCCTCTCCTTCGAAGCAGGGCAGGAGCGCCACCCCCCCGTACGGGACTTCCTCCGGTGCGATCCGCACCTCGACCAGCGAGCTCATCCTTCGCGTTCTCCTTCCGTACCCGAAATACCCAACGAGCATAGCAGCGGCGGCCGATCCGGGCGCCGGGCAAAGCGACCTCGACGCGAGCGCCGGACCTGCTCCCGGGCTATGCTATGGCCTCCGGTCCAAGGACCCCACGATGAGCTCGGCGTCCATCCTGAACAGCCTTCAGGGCCCGTTTAACTTCCTGCGCTCCGATCCGCAGGAGTTGTCGCGCCTGTTCTCCAAGGGCGAGCCGCTGCTGCCCCAGCCCCAGCGGATCTACCTGACCGAGGAGCTGGCCACTCCGCGTTGGGGCTTCCCGATCCTGCTCTCCGAGCCCCTCCGGGCGTTGCGCGAGGCCCTCGTACAGTATCTGCTGTGGGAAGAACAGCTCCAGCTCGGAATCCACCGCCGGCTGCCGGTGGACCGCAAGGCCTACAACCAAGCCTGGGAAAGCTACCAGACGTTGCTCGTCCGGGCGGTTGAGAATGTCACCCTGTCGTCCTACGGCCGGCAGTTCCCGAGCATCTTCTGGCTCCACCACTCGCTCGACGCGGCCACCCTGCTGAAGGACTCGCCTCGGCGCTCGGTCCGCGCCGACGCGGAAATCGGCCGCCGCTACGGCGACGCGGTCAAGTATCGGGTCTTCGACCGTTTCGTCGACCGTATTCTGCAAGTCACCTACGACGCCGCCCAGCGCCTCGCCGCGGAAACCGACGAAGTCGAAGAGGAACTCTTCCCGACCCTGCTCACCAAGATGATCGACAACGTCCTGGTGTTCACCGAGGACCACGTCGGAGCCGACCTCTCGGAGCTGAACAGCTTTTTTTCGGGTTACCTGCGGATCGACGCCAAGGACTTCCGCCAGCGCCTCGACGCGCTGTTCGAGTGGACCCGCCGAGCCCTCGGCCACGACGGCGAAGTGCGACAGATCGCCGTCCACCTCTTCGGGGCCGATCCGGACCGCAGCCGCGACTTCCTGCTCCGGCCCGGCGTCGTGTCCTATCTCTCCACCCGGCCCACCTACAACCCCGCCCAACTGCTCGACGCGCCTCAGGTCCCGCTGTGGGAGAGCCTGTTGCTCAAGCTGAAGGAGTTCGAGCTGATCCAGGGCCTGCGCCGGCTGATCGTGCCGGTGGAGCCGATCTCCGACGGCTACGTGTGCCGCCGGCCATCGCTCAACCGGACCATGGGCCGGGGCGACCTCTTCCTCTCCTCCACCACCCGACCCCTCGATTTCATGGCGCCCTGGGTGGTCGACCCCCAGGTCCACCGCTTCGGCATGATCTACGACATTTCGGACTTTTCCGAGGTGGTTTCGGTCTTGCGCCGCTCCGGTACCGATGTCCAGGACGACGCCTTCCGCAAGATGTTCCGCTTCCAGCGCAAGATCGACCGCGTCGCCTCGGCCCGGCGCCTGAAGCTCGAGAAGTACCTGGGCGACGGCGCCTTCTACTCGAGCCGCGAGGCCGGCCGCACCTTGGCCACGGCGATCTCCATCCAGCGGCTCTACCGCCAGGCCCTCACCGAAAAATTCCCCTTCGACCGCGGCCTGCGCATCGCCCTCAACTTCGGCCAGTACCGCCTGATTCCGGTGCACACCGGGGTCGCCGGGCCGGAGCGCTACGAGTTCTTCGGCCATGGATTGGTGGAGCTGTCGCGCCTGACGACCGGCAAGGCCTTCCGCGAGATCGAAGAGATCAAGACCATGCTGATCAGCCTGGGCTACCGCGAGCACGTGGTCCAGCAGTTCTTTGCCCCGCTCCTGCAGAAGAACCTCGACACGGTCGACAAGCGCGAGGAAGCGCGCCAGTTCTACGCCTACATCAACCCCAACGGCAATCTGGTCAACGAGGGCATCGTGGCGACCACTTCGTTTCTCGAGCAGCTCGACCGCGAGGCCGGTGGCTGCGAGCTCTGGCGGGTCCGAGAGGGTGATCGCAGCTTCGTTGCCCTGTCCCTGCCCGACGACGGCGGCGCCCACCTGTGGGTCGGCCTGCGCAAGCTCGGGATCGCGTCGCTCAAGGGGCTCGACCGTCTCGCGGTCTTCGAAATCGTGGATCTCGGTGCGCGCGACGCCGTCGAGCTCGACCCCCTCCACGGTCCCGGCCTGGTGGCCGCCATCGAACGGGTAGCGGGCCGGCTGGGCAGTGTCTCCGCGGCGCCCTTGGCGACTCTCGATCTGACCGGACTGGATCTGTGAGCGCGGCCCTGGTGACGAGCGAACTGCCGGGCCTGCCCGCGCCGTTCCGCGGCAAGGTCCGCGACGTCTACGACCTGGGCGGCGAGCTGCTGCTGGTGGCCACGGACCGGATCTCGGCCTACGATCACATCCTCGCGCCGGGAATACCCGGCAAGGGCCAGATCCTCCATCAGCTCTCCGTTTTCTGGTTCGAAGAGCTGGCCGACCTCATCCCCCACCACCTCCTGGCGGCGCGGGTCGAGGACTTCCCCGCCGAGCTCCGTACGGCCCTCGGAACCGCCGGCCGCCGGCAACTCGCGGGCCGTGCCGCGCTGGTCAAGAAAGCGCGGGTGGTGCCCTTCGAATGCGTCGCTCGAGGCTACCTCGCGGGCAGCGGCTTCCGCGAATACCAGGCCAGCGGCGAGGTTTGCGGCCTCCGCCTGCCGCCCGCGCTCGCGCGGGCCAGCCGCTTGCCCGCGCCGATCTTCACGCCCGCGACCAAGGCCGCGGAGGGCCACGACGAGAACGTCTCCTTCGAGGTCATGGCCGGTCGACTTCCCGCGGGCTTGGCCGCAACACTGCGAGCGACGACCCTGGCTCTCTACGCCCGCGGAGCCGAGCGCGCGGCTCGGGGCGGGTTGATCCTGGCCGACACCAAGTTCGAGCTGGGATTCGAGGTCGATCCGGCAACCGGCCGTGAGGGCCGATTGATCCTGGTCGACGAGGCCCTCACGCCCGACTCGTCCCGCTACTGGGACGCTGCCACCTGGCGTCCGGGCACCGAGCCCGCCTCCTTCGACAAGCAGTTCGTCCGCAACTGGCTCGACGCCTCGGGCTGGGACCACGAGTCCCCGCCCCCCCGCCTGCCCGACGATGTCGTGGCGGGGACCCTCGAGCGCTACGTCGAGGCCTTCCGGCGGCTCACCGGGGCGGAGCCGGAGCTGGGGTAGTTCGGTCACCGCCAGTACCGTAGCGGGAACGACGAATCGACAACCTGTGGTTCGCCCTCCGGAGAGGGAGAACCACAGGGGTGTCGCGGCGCGGGAAGATCCGATGCGGCGTCTCGCTCAGGTCGGGCACTCCGGCCCGGCAATCGCGGATAAGTTACTGATTCTTCGAGGTTCCCCGAATCGGCTGGCACCCTCGGGGACCCGACTTCGCTACGGCGGGGCGCCTTCGTTGTTCGGGTTCGCGGGCAGTCCCCGAAGGTCTCGCAGCAACGACGGAAGCGGCATGACGTAGGGCAGCGGCCCGTTGTAGGGACCTTCGGTCTTGAACTGGATCGTGAGGACGTAGTAGACCGCGACCGGCTGGCCATTCAGCTGCGCGGGCTCGAAGCGCCATTCTCGGACGGCCTCGAGGGCGGCGAAGTCGAGCCCCGGATCGAGGGACTTGAGGATCTTCGGACTCCCGACCTGTCCCTGGTGGTCGATGACCGACTCGATGACGACGGTGCCGTTGATCGCCGCGGCTCTGCCCGCCGCCGTGTACTGGGGTGAGGTGCGGCGCAGAACCACCGGCGGCTTGACTTCCCCACCGGTCTGCAGGATCGCATCCGAGCCTGCCTTGGCGGCCACCGCGCCGGCGTCGGGCTCCAGCACGGGCTCGATCCGCGGTCCGAATCGCAAACGCGGCAGCTCGGGCAGGAACGAGCGAGCGACATCCCAGTCCCACTGGGCCTCTGCGAATTGCTCGCGGCCGGCCCGAGCGAGGGACCGACGGACGAGCGCCACGCCGTAGTAGTACTTGGCCTCGGTTCCTCCGAGGAGCTGCGCGGAGAAGTCGTCGAGCAGGTCCTCGGCGAGCCTTTCGGCGGCCTTGTAGTCCTTCTCCTTGATCTTGAGGTCGGCACGCTCGATCCGCGCAATCCAGTGGTCGATGATCGCGCGTTCCCGCGGGCTGGGTTCACCCTTTTGCGCAGCGACGGCCAGCGGGGTCAGAAGGACAGCGAGCGTCAAGAGCGAGCGGAGGGTTCTCTTCTTCATAGGGCACCTTGGCAAGAGGGAAGTGACGGACCCCACGAAACGAACCTGATCGGCCCCTTGGACCAGCCGATTTCTCGGCTGCGGAGAATAGTCGAGTCGCCATGGCGGTGCAAGTTCGAGTCGAAGCCAAGTCGAAGGTGCCAGCCGATTCGGGAATGACGCTGAAGCCGAACAACTGCCTGCCGTTCACCTACCTCAGAAGCTCGGAATGCTCCCCAGCAGGTACTTCAGATCCTGGTCCTCCCAGCGCAGACCGCCGCCGATGAAGAACGAGCGCTGGTCGTCCACCAGCGGGTCGTCGTAGCCGCCCACCAGGTAGGCGTTGGGGGACAGGAACCACTTGCCGGTGAGCCGAAGGTGAGGATCGAGGTCGCCCGCGCGGTCGAAGTCGAAGGCCTCGAGAGACAGCCAATATCGGCCGTCGTTGATCGGATAGTCGACCTGCACGCCGCCGGTGCCCTCGATCAGGCCCGCCATCACCCGCGCCTCGCCACCGGGCCGAAAGCCCAGCAGGGCGGAAATCGTGGCCTTGTCCTCGGTCTTGTGTATGTCCCGCCGAGTCGTTTCGGTGGTGCCGTCCGGGTTGGTGACGGTGACTTCCTCGGTCTTGACCGTCTCCTTGCCGGTGGGCGATTCGACCACGGCGACGCGGTAGAACCGGCCGCTCTTGGGGTCGAGATCGAGGCTGAAGGAGCTTCGTGCTTCCCCCGGCTCGGTCAAGTAGAAGCTCTCGAGCCCCAGCTCGAGACGAACTTTCTCGATTCTCCCAAGGGTGTTCGACAGCGTGTCCACACCCCCCTTGACCGAGTCCAGGGTGCTGACCAGATTGTCGTGGAGCTCGCTCGAGTTGACCAGCTTGCCGATCGTGCCTTCGCCCTGGTTGATCTTGCCGGTCAGCTCGTTGATGTTTTGGACCGAAATCTGGGCGCTCTCGGACAGCTTCTTCAGGTTCTCGATGCTGGCCCGCAGCTCGGGCCGATTCTCGCCCACGGCCCCTTCGATCTGGGCCACGGCGCGTTCCGTCTGGTCGAGTACGCGCCGGACCTGCTCGGCAATCTTGGGCAGCTCGGCGGCCAGCGTGGCGCTGAAGCTCTCGGCGTTGGCGAGGGTGGCGTCGATCTCGTCGCGATTGGTCGAGACCATCACCCGGATGTCGCCGGAGACGGCCTCGAGGTTGGCGATCAGGCGCCCGATGGCGTTCTCGCCGCCCTCGCCCGTGATGCCGCCCATGAGGCCCTTCACCGAATCGCCGATCTCGGACAGCTTGTCCATGGCCTCGTCGAAAGTCGGCGGCGTCGTGCCCGGCACCACGGAGCCGTCGGGTAGCTCGGCGGCGCCGTCGGGCCCGGGAATGAGGATCACGTACTTGTCGCCCAGCATGCCCATGTTGGCGATGCGCGCCCGGGTGCCCTCGGTCAGCGTCACCGGATTCTCGATCATCAGGCGGACCTTGGCCGACAAACCGTCGAGAGTGATCCCGTCGACCCGCCCCACGCGGACGCCCGCGATGCGCACCGTGGCCTTGTCGTCTAGGCCGGCCACGGTGTCGAAACGGGCGTAGAGGTGGCGCGTCGGACCGCCGAACAGATTGAGGTCCTCGATGCGCAGGATTAGCACCGCCAGGAGCACGAGAACGATGGTCGAGAAGATCCCGACCTTGACGGCGTTCGACATCGGCTAGCCCTTTCTTGCGGCGGCCACGGCGGGGGCGCCGTCGCCGGGGTCGGTCATGGGCCCCTCGGACAGACCATGGATGAACTGCTGGACGCGCGGGTCCGAGTGGGCCTGGAATTCGGCCGGTGGGGCCTTGGCGACGATCCGGCCGCGATCGAGCAGCGCCACCTGGTCCGCAATGCGGAAGGCGCTGTTCATGTCGTGGGTGATCGTCAAGGTGGTCGAGTGGAGAGTGTCGGACAGATCGAGAATCACGTCGTCGATCAGGCCGGTGGTGATCGGATCGAGCCCCGAGGTGGGCTCGTCGAAGAGCAGAATCTCGGGCTCGTGGGCAATGGCGCGAGCGAAGCCGACGCGTCGCCGCATGCCGCCCGAAAGCTGTGAAGGGAGCTTTTCTTCGACGCCCTCGAGGCGCACCAGCTTGAGACACTCCCGCACCCGGTCGCGGATCGCCGTGGGGGTCCACCCGGTGAAGCGGCGCAGAGCGAAGCTCACGTTCTCGCCGACGGTCATCGAGTCGAACAACGCGCCTTCCTGGAAGGCCATGCCGAAGCGGCGGCGGAACTCGGTGATCTGGCGCTCGCCCAGGGTCGACAGGTCGATGCCGTCGACCCGCACCGTCCCCTTGTCCGGCCGCAGCAGGCCGATCACGTGCTTCAGGAGCACGCTCTTGCCGGTGCCCGAGCCGCCGATCACGACGAGGGACTGGCCGGCTTCGACCTCGAGGTCGAGGCCGGCGAGCACGACCTTGGGTCCGAAGGACTTGTGCAGGTCGCGCAGCTCGATCTTGGGGGAGGTCGCCATGGTCAATACAGCAACTTGGTGAGAAAGAAGTCGGAGATCAGGATGGCGATCGACGCGGTGACCACGGCCTGCGTGGTGGCGCGGCCCACGCCGGCGGCGCCACCGGTCGTGTAGTAGCCCTTCTGGCAGCCGATCAGGGCGATCAGCAGGCCGAACACGCCCGCCTTGATCAGGCCGGAAGTGAGGTCCGCCGTGTCCATGTATTGGAAGGTGTTGTCGAGGTAGACGACGGGGTTCGCGCCCATCAGGACCACCGCCACGAGGTAGCCGCCGAAGATGCCGATGCCGTTGCCGAGCAGCACCAGCATGGGCAGGGTGATGGCCGTCGCCCACACCCGCGGCACGATCAGATAGTGCACCGGGTCGGTGGCCATGACCTCGAGGGCGTCGATCTGCTCGGTCACCCGCATGCTGCCCAGCTCGGCGCCCATGGCCGAGCCCGCACGTCCAGCCACGATCAGACCGCCCAAGACGGGCGACAGCTCGCGCACCAGCGACAGCGCGACCAGGGAGCCCACGAAGCCCTCGGCGTTGAACCGCAACAGCACGCTGAAGGTTTGGAGCGCCAGCACCATGCCCGTGAACATCGCGGTCAACAGAATGACCGGCACCGAGTCGACCCCGACCCGGACCATTTGGACCAGTAGCTGGCGGACGTCGTAGGGTGGGCGAGGCGTCCAGGCCAACACCCGCCAGAAGATCAGGACGAATCGCCCGACCTCGGTGAACAACCGCTCGAGCGGACCCGGCAGAGTCAGGGGGAGCTCCCTTCGAAACGGGAGACGACCTCGACCACCTCGCCGCCTCGAACGTAGCGCCGGGCCAAGCGCAGGCCGAGCAGGCACAGTAGCTCGTAAGGCAAGGTCTCCGCGTGGCGAGCCAGCTCGGCGACGGTGATCCGCTCGCCGCCTTGGCGGCCCAGAAGCACCACCTCGTCGCCCACCGCGCCGCCGGCGGCGGTCACATCGACGAAGGACATATCCATGCTCGGGGCTCCCGCGAGGCCCACCCGGCGCCCTCGGACGAGGGCCTCGGCGGCCGGCCAGAGGCGCCAGGAGTAGCCGTCGGCGTAGCCCACGGGCAGTATCCCGATTCGGCTGGCACCCTGGGAAACCCAGCGGCCGCCGTAGCCGACCCGGCCGCCATCGGGCACGTCCCGCACCAGGACCAGCCGCGTCTTGACTGCCATCACCGCCTCGAGCTCGGCTTCGTCCACTCCCGCCGGATCGTGGCCATAGAGGGCGAGACCGAGTCGGACCAGATCGAAATGGCTGGTCGGCCGGTGCAGATCGCCCGCACTATTGGCGAAGTGGATCAAGGCATTGTGCCGTTCGGCCGGGGTCAGAGCCGCGAGGACGCCCTCGAAGCGCTCCTCTTGGAGGGCGCTGCGCAGGCTGTCGAGCTGGTCGGCGTCGGCAAAGTGAGACAACACCCCCGCGAGCTCGAGCGCCGGCGTCGCGCGGATCAGCGTGAGTGCCTCGCCCACCTCGTCGAGGGCGATCCCCAGCCGGCGCATGCCGGTGTCGACCTTCAAGTGAATGGGCTGGACCCACGTGCCCCCTGCCAGGTACTCGCGCCACAGGTGCAGCTGATCCAGGCCCGAAACCGTCGGGGTGAGCCGGTAACGGCGGTAGAGCGGCAGCTGGTCCGAGCTGGCCACGCCGAGGACCAGGAGCGGCGCGTTCACCCCGGCGCGACGGATCTCGGCGCCCTCTTCGACCAGGGCGGCCCCCAGCCAATCGACCCCGGCGGCCTCGAGCGCGCGACTCACCGGGGGCGCCCCGTGACCGTAGGCGTCGGCCTTGACGATGGCCAGCACCCGTGCCGACCCCGACCGGCGACGCAATCGGGCGAGATTGCCGGTCAACGCGTCGAGATCGATCTCGGCCCAAGCGGGCCGGAGAACCGCGGCGCCACGGGCGAGGTCGCGCGAACGGGCCTCGACGGGCGGGGCTTCAGTGGACGTCGGGAGCGCTGTCATGGAACCGATCGAGATTGCGGAAGGTGGTGGTCTCGCCCAGAAAGGCCAGGGGGATGGTAGCGGTTTCGCCGTTTCGGTGCTTGGCGATGATCAACTCGGCCAGACCTTGGACCTCGGGGTTGTCTGGGCTGTAGACCTCCTCCCGGAAGATAAACGCCACCATGTCGGCGTCCTGCTCGATGGAGCCGCTCTCACGCAGGTCCGACAACTGAGGCCGGCGGTCCGACCCCCGGCGCTCCGGGTTGCGGGACAGCTGGGACAAAGCGATGACCGGGATCTGGAGCTCCTTGGCGAGCTGCTTCAGGCCTCGGCTGATGGCCGCGATCTCGAGGTTGCGATTCTCGTAGCGCCCGCCCGCCTGCATCAACTGGAGATAGTCGAGTACCAACAGCTCGAGGCCCTTCTCGGCCTTCAGCCGTCGAGCTTTCGAGGCCACCTCGAGCAACGTCGGATTGGGCGAGTCGTCGATCCACAGCGGCGCGTCGGTGACCGCGCGGGTGACCTGGATGATTCGACCCCACTGGTTCTGGGACATGCTGCCGGAGCGCAGCCGGCCGAAGGGGACATCGCTCTCCGAGCACAGAATACGCAAAGCCAGCTCCTGGGCGCTCATTTCCAGGGAGAACACTCCCACGCCACGCCGCTCGCGGAGAGCCACGTGCTGGCAAACGTTCAATGCGAAGCTCGTCTTGCCCATCCCGGGGCGACCCGCGATGATGATGAGATTGCCCCGATTGAGCCCGTGGGTGACCCGGTCGACATCGGTGAACCCCGACGGAACGCCGATTAGCGTAGCGCCCGGGCGTTCCTCGAGCTCCTCGACCGTCTCGTGCAGCACCGCGCCGAGTTGCAGGAACCCGCGCCGCACCGCCTCCTCGCCCAGACCCAGGACGGCCTGTTCCGCACGACCGAGGGCCTCGTTGGCGTCGAGGCCGCCGTCGAGGCAATTGCGGATGATGTCTTGCGACGCCTGGATCAGCCGGCGCCGGACCGACCGCTCCTTGATGATCTCGACGTAGGTGTCGACCCGACCGAGGTCCGGGAGATCGAGATCGAGGCTCGCCAGGTAGGCCAGCCCCCCCGAGCTCTCGAACTTGCCCTGCTGTTCGAGCCGAGCCTGGACGGTACGGATGTCGACCAGCGAGCCGCCCTCCTGGAGGCCCACCATGGCGCCGTAGAGCACCCGGTGGCGGTCCAGGAAAAAGTCTTCTTCCTTCAGCCGGCCCGAGATTACGGCCAGCAGGCTCGGGTCCAACATCACCGAGGCCAGCACCGCGCGCTCCGATTCCTCGCTGTGGGGCAGGCCCTTGAGGCTGGGCTCGGCGAGGGTTTGCAGCATGGGTGAATTTCCGACTGGCGAGCGACGATTCTGTCCCAGGACCGGGGGGCGATCAATCACCGTCCCGGCCCCACTTCCGAAGCCGTGTCATGCAGGCCGCACCCTGCCGGCAAGAGCTTCGACCGCACCGCGGGCGCCCTGGACGGCCACCCTTTGGAGATAGGGCCGGAGGCCCACGATGCCGCCGAGCTCCTCGCCACCGCCGGCCCGACCCGGACCTCCATGGAGCGAGCCCGGCATGGCGATGCCCGAGCCCGGTGCGTCCGCCGCACTGCCGGCGGAGCCCCAGTAGAGGCGCCCGGTGGAGCTGCCTGCTCCCGCCAGGAACTGCGCCATCCAGGCCCCATCGTCGCCGTAGACGGAGGTGACCAGGGTGCCACCGCCCCGACGAACCAGCTCGGCCGCCTGGGCCGGCGATCCGTCGTACTCGAGCACCGTGGCCACGGGGCCGAAGACCTCGCGCTGGTGAACGGCCTGGGCGGTGCCGGGGTCGTCCGCGCGCAGGAGCGTCGGGCCGAAGAAGTAGCCCTTCCCCGCCGGGGCGCCCACGCCATCGACACGGCGGCCGCTCCCAGACACAACGGTGGACTCACGCGCCAGCTCGGCAACGCCCGACTCCGCGTCCCGCAGCTGATTCGCGGTGGCGAGGGGACCCATGCCCACCGTCGGGTCCACCGGATCGCCGACCCCGACGGCACCGAGCCGGCTTGCCAGGGCCTCGATCAGGGCGGCGGACCGGTGGGCCGGCAGCAGGATTCGGCGCACTGCCGTGCACTTCTGTCCGGCCTTCTGGGTCAGCTCGCGAGTCAGCTCCTTCAGGAACAACTCGAGCGTGGCGTCGTCCGTCTCCGGAGCCAGGACCGCGGCATTCAGGCTGTCTGCCTCGACGTTCACCCGGGTGCTGGCGGCGAGCAGATTGGGCAGGGAACGCAGGCGGAGCGCCGTGTCCGCGGAGCCGGTGAAGGCGAGGACATCCTCAGAACCGAGGCGTTCGAGCAGGTCCCCCGTCGAGCCGCACAGAAGCTGGAGGGCGCCTTCGGGCACGGCGCCGGCTTCGAGGATCAGCGCCACCGCGCGGGCCGCCACCAGAGCGGTGGCGGTGGCCGGCTTGGTCACCACGGGCATCCCCGCCAGGATCGCGCAGGCGGCCTTCTCGGCGAAGCCCCAGGCCGGGAAGTTGAAAGCGTTGACGTGGATCGCCGCGCCATACCGGGGCACCATTAGATGCTGTCCCCAGAAGCCCTCGGTCCGCGCCATCTGGAGCCCGTCGCCTTCGACCAGGAAGGACCGGTCCCCCAGGGACTTCGACAAGTGAGCGTAGAAAGCCAGGGTGCCGGTAGCACCATCGATGTCGAAGGCCCCGTCGGACTGGGTGCTCCCATTGTTGACCCGCGACAGCTCGAGGAGCTCCTCCCGGTGCTCGCGCAAAACCCGAGACATCTCCTTCAACAGGCCGCCACGCTGGGCGAAGGTCAACTCCCGAAGAGCCGGGCCGCCGCGCTCCCGGGCGTGGCTGAGCACCTCGGCCATGTCGATGCCGTGGGTTGACGCCTGGGCGACAACGGCTTCGGTCGCAGGGTTGACGAGGGGCGAAAAGCCGGCCGAGGCCACGTGCCAACGGCCACCGACGTAGTTTCTGAGGGTTTCCACGATGGTTCTCTCGGGAGTTGGAGGGCGCGGGAGGCTCCGGCCGACCGGGGTGGATGATGGCACGCCCACCCCCTCCCCTCCAAGGTGCCAGCCGATTCGGGAAGACGCGGAATCGGTGAACGAGTGTCAGATCGCCGAGGAGGATTTCGTCAGATTGGGGTAATGAGGAAGCTCCGCGCAATTCCGCCCGGCAGTCTGGTCGTACTCGGCTGCCGGACAATCCACGGCCGACTCCTGATGACGCCCACGGCTGCCGTCCGAGAGATCATCCTGGGAGTCCTGGGACGAGCGCAAGCTCGCTACGGCATGGAGATCCACGCCCCGGTCTTCATGAGCAATCACTTCCACCTGCTGGTGACGATCCGCGATCAGCTGCAAATGGCTCGATTCATGGGATTTGTCAACTCCAATCTCGCCAGGGAGATCGGCCAGCTCGTGGGTTGGCGGGACAAGTTCTGGAGCCGACGTTACGACGCGATCCCCGTGTCCGAGGAAGAGGCCGCTCAGGTCGAAAGACTGAGATACCTGCTGTCGCATGGAGTCAAAGAAGGCCTCGTCTTTCGACCCGAGGACTGGCCGGGAGTCCATCCGGCAGCACCCCTACTCGGCAAGTCTCACCTCGAAGGAACCTGGTTCGATCGCTCAAGGGACTACGAGGCACGTCGCTCAGGAAAGCCCGCCTCGCCCCGAGCTTTCGCCACCCGGGAAACGGTGGTGCTCAGCCCACTGCCGTGCTGGAGGCACCTCTCCGACTCACAAAGAACGGAACGAATCCGAGACCTGATCGGTTCGATCGAGGAAGGAGCCGAAGCCGAGCGACGAGCGACGGACCGCCGCCCGCTCGGAGCCGACGCGGTCTACCATCAGCATCCCCATTCCCTGCCGGAAGAGTCCAAGCGGTCCCCAGCGCCGTTGATACACGCAGTTTCCCGTGAGGTGCGCGAGAAGTTCCGGGCCGCCTACCGGGAATTCACGATGCAGTTCCGTGAAGCTTCGCGCAAACTAAGAAGCGGCGACCTGACCGCGAGGTTCCCGGAGGGGAGCTTTCCGCCGAGCCTCTCGTGGGTGCCTTTCCCGAACACCTGCTGAAACCTAGGCGAGGAATCACGAGATCGATTGGTGCCGGAGGCGGGACTCGAACCCGCATGCCCGAAAGCGGAGAATTTTAAGTTCCCTGCGTCTGCCATTCCGCCACTCCGGCTGCAAGCTAGGGATTGTACGAAGGAAACCACCTGCGGAATGCGGTCCGAAGCCGTTCTCGGGAATCTCGACCCGGAAATTGGAGGGCGACCGCCGGTTCCCAGGGCGTTCCGTCCCGACTCGGCTGGCACTTCGGGAAGACCTCATTCGGGACTGGCCGAGCACAGCCGGTCGCACCTGCGCCCCGAGCCCCCTCACAGAGGTCTGATCAAGGAATGCCGTTCGTCGAGGAGGGATTGGAGGCGACGGGCGGATTCGAACCGCCGGATGAGGGTTTTGCAGACCCTTGCCTTACCACTTGGCCACGTCGCCCCGGGTTCGGCGGGGACCCGTCGGAACACGAGACCCGGAGAATCAAAGAATGGAGCGGGAAACGGGATTCGAACCCGCGACCCCAACCTTGGCAAGGTTGTGCTCTACCACTGAGCTATTCCCGCCCGGCCCCGAAAGGCTCGCAAAGGATAGTCACGGCCCTGTGACCTGTCAAGGGCGAACATGGACAGTGCCGGCCGGTGCAAACCCGTCGAATCGTCCTCGAATCGAGCCCTCAACGGCCATCGCCGCCAGCTTCGAACGCATTGCGGAGCAGCTCGAATCGGTTGGCGCCACCGGAGCCGGGCTCGACGCCCACGACATCGATGCGACAGGGCCCCGCCCACGGGTGGAGCACCAAGTAGCCGTTTGCAGCCCGCTCGATGCGCCGCCGCTTGTCCCGGCCCACCGCTTCGACCGCCCGGCCGTGGGTGCCCGAACGCCGGGCCTTGACCTCGACGAAACAAAGCGTGTCGCCTTCGACGGCGACCAGGTCGATCTCCCCGCCGCCAGCGCGCACGTTGCGGCCCAAGATCCTGTAGCCAAGCCCGCGAAGGTAGAGCTCCGCCGCCCGTTCCGCGGCCGCGCCGTCCTCCGTGGGAGTCCACGCCGCGAGCGTCCGGTACAGCGGGTTCTTCACAGGCGCTTCCAACGGGTACCCTGGGGAGTGTCCTCGATGGCGATGCCCCGGCCGGTCAACTCGGCCCGCAGGCGATCCGCCTCGGCCCAGATCCGGCCAACCCGCGCGGCATCGCGCTGGCGCACCAGGTCAGCAATCTCGTCGTCGTCGCCGGGCACAGGCTCGGCGTTCTGCCACTGCGCTACATCAAGAAATCCGAACACTTCGTCGGCTGCCCTCAAAGAGACCTCGACACGATCCCGGTCCCCCTCGGCGAGGCCCTTTTCGATCCCTACATTGACCTCTTTGACCAGTGTGAACAGGGCGGCCAGGGCCCGGGGGCTGTTGAGGTCGTCGGCGAGACCGGCTCGGAAGTCCCGCTCGAAGCGCTCGATGGCTGCTCCGATCCCCGCGCGGCCTCGAACTTCCGTCGCGTTGGCCAGCCGGAACCGCATATCGTCGATCCTCTTGAGAGCGCTCGCCGCCGCCCCCAAGGAATCGAAGGTGAAGTTGAGCTTCTGGCGATAGTGGGCGGAGAGATAGACATAGCGCAGCGCCCGCGGGTCCACGTCTCGGTCGAGAAGATCCTGGAGGGTGTACTGGTTACCCAGGCTCTTCGACATCTTCTCGCCGTCCACCAGCAAGTGTTCGGCGTGGAGCCAGGTGCGCACGAAGAGCTCTCCGGTGGCCGACTCGCTCTGGGCGATCTCGTTCTCGTGATGGGGGAAGATGTTGTCGACTCCGCCGCAGTGGATGTCGAAGGTGTGACCCAGGTACTTCATGGACATGGCCGAGCACTCGATGTGCCAGCCCGGACGGCCCGGCCCCCAGGGGCTGTCCCAGGTTGGCTCTCCCGGCTTGGCGGCCTTCCACAGGACGAAGTCGCGAACGTCTTCCTTTTCGTACTCGTCCGACGCAACTCGCTCGCCTCGCCGTGCCGCCTGAAGATCGATCCGCGACAGGCGGCCGTAGTCCGCGTCGCTCGCCAGGCGGAAGAAGACCGAGCCCTCCGCCTCGTAGGCGTGGCCCTTGCGAAGCAGATCCTCGATGATCGCGATCATCTCGGGAATATGCCGGGTCGCCCGTGGATAGATCTCCGCGCGCTCGGCATGGAGCGTATCGAGGGCGGCGAAGAACGATTCGATGTACGGCGCCGTCAAGGTGTCGATGTCGACGCCTTGTTGCCCCGCGTCGCGAATGATCTTGTCGTCCACGTCGGTCAGGTTCATGACGTGGAGGATCTCGAAGCCGAAGAACTTGATCGTCCGGCGCAGCAGATCCTCGAACAGGAACGTTCGCAGGTTGCCGATGTGGGCGTGGTTGTAGACCGTGGGGCCGCAGGTGTAGAGCTTGACCCGGCCGGCTTCGAGGGGCTCGAAGGGCACGAGAGCCCGCTTCTCGGTGTCGTAGAACACGAGCGACGACATCATTCCCACCTCATAACAGCACTATTTGAAAGACCGCGCGCGAAGGGCAGTGCCCGCGCCGCTCCCTACAACACCACTCGGACGCTGGCCCCGGCCCAGTTCACGCCGGTCTGAGCGGCCCCAGAGGCACCGAAACTCCGATTGCGGGAGAACTGGAAGGCACCGTCGCCCGCCCCGATCGCCGTGAACCGAAGAACGACGAGCGTCCCCGAGCCCGAAACGCCCGCCGCCGCTCCGAGCCGCGTGAATCCCACCACCAGGCGGCCATTGCCGTCCCGAGCGACCTGGAGCGAAGTCGGTGTGCCGGGGCTGGCCAGGAAGTTCCCTTCGGCGAAGCTGTCGAACCGCAGCTGTCCGGAAGGGTAGGTGAGGTCGAAGGCGAGCCCGTACAGGTCGCTCACGCTGGCCGCGCGGATCTCGAGATCGAGGATCGAGGAGGTCGTGGCGGCGCCCGTGGCGAGAACGATGGCTGGACTCGATGCGCTGGCCGGAGTCAGCGTGATCCCGGGCTGGGGAACCACCGGTCCGCCGCCGCCCCCACCGCCCCCGCCACCGCAGCCGGGAGTCACCGCCAGCACGACCGCGAGCCCGAGCAGAGTCCTCAACGGCCGCTTCACGCCGACTCCTCGCCGCGCTCCGCGGCCCGTTCCGCCATCTTCTTGAGCGCCCTCCGCGCGCGTTCCTTACGGAGCCCGCGCAGGCGGTCGACGAAAAGCACGCCGTCCAGGTGATCGACCTCGTGCTGAATCGCCCGCGCCAGCCAGTCGTCCGCTTCGAGCTCGAAGAGCTCGCCCGTCATGGATCGAGCCCTCACCTGGATACTGAAACTGCGCGCGACCTTTTCGGTGAAATCAGGCAAGGACAGGCAACCCTCGGTGTCGACCTCCTCCCCATCTCCCGAAACGATCTCGGGATTGACCAACACCAGCAGATCGTCCGGGTTCTTACCCACCGAGAGGTCGACCACCGCCACCCGCCGGGTCACCCCGACCTGGGAGGCTGCGAGCCCGACCCCCGGCGCCGCGTGCATGGTCTCGACCATATCGGCCACGAAGCCGGCGAGCTGTTCGTCGAACTGCTCGACCTCGGCGCAGCGCAGGCGCAGCACCGGATCCGGATAGAGACGAATGGGCAGGATGGCCATCAAGAGATCTTTCGCAGGCGCTGCACCGACGCCGACACGTCGCGGTCGTTCTGCTGGTGGCGCAGAGCGCCGAGCAAGCCGCGCGGATCGGGATTCCCCAGCAGCGCCTTCTCGAGGCCCGCCCGGTCGAGCACGAGAGCCTTGGTCGGCTCCGAGGTCCGATAGGTCGCGGGCCAGGGTTTCTGTTCGAGCAAGGAGGCCTCACCCACGACGTCGCCGGGGCCAAACTCGCGTACCGCGGTCGTCCCCTGACCCAGAGGAATGGTGGCCACGATGCCACCGTCGACGAGAAAGTACAGGCGGGCCTCGGAGGTGCCCTCGCCCGCCAGCAGCTCATCGCCGGGTATCGAGCGCAGCTCCATGGCCGAGAACAGGCGTTTCAGCTCCTCCGGCGGCAGTGAACGCGCGAGGGTCGACGGTGCGACCCGGTGCCAGTGGCGTTGGACCTGCAGCGCGGCGGTGGCACCGCCGGCCGCCCGCATGCCTTCGAGAGCCAGCACGCGGCTGCGTTCCATTTCCTTGGCGAGGCGGAACTTCTCGGCCTTGGCATCGAGCTCGGTGTTGAGCGGAGCGCAACGCTTGGCTTTGGCGAGCAGCGCGATGCCCTTGTCGTAGAACCCGTCGCTCGCATACTCCTCGGCCACGTAGAGGTACTCGTCGACCGCCTTCTCCCAGCTCTTCAGCTCGGTGTAGACCTCGGCGAGCTTCAGATGGGAGTGGAGATCGTCGGGGTTGTCCTTCAGCTTGGCCTTGAGACGAGAGGCCGCTTCGTCGTACCGCTCGAGCACGACCAGGTCCTCGATCGTCAGGTTGGTTCCGGCAGGCTGGGCATTGGCGCCTCCGAAGATTCGTTTGAAGACCACGGTTCGTCCTCTCGAGCTCAGCACCCATCAAGCGGGTCCGTACGGACGGTGGTGACTCCCATTCCGGACGGCACAAAGGATGGAGGGCATTATAGTCGACGACAAATCATCGTCACGGCCGAAGGGGCGCCCGTTGCGTAGCCGATCGACCGTGGCACGGTTCCTGCTGCGGGGAGGAACAGCTCGCTGTCGAAGTCACGCCGGCGAGTTCGATGAACGAGGTCGAAAGGGCCATGATCGTCGAACACATCGAACGAAACTCCCGCCGCCCCCTGGGCGTCGCCGTCCTCCTCCTCGCCTCGGCTTCCTTTGCCCCCGCCGCCGGCGCCGCTGAGGACGGAGGTTACAGCTACGCCCGAACCCTCGAAGGAACTGCGGTCATCACCGTCGCCGGTGGCGACCGCGAGGACCTCGAGCTGAACCAACCGATCCTGGCGGGCGACCGGGTCACCGTACCGCCTCGTTCTCGCCTGGAAGTCGCCCTGTCCGATCACACTCTGCTCCGCATCGACGGCGACTCCTCGCTGATCTTCCAAGCCCTCGCCGGCTCGCCCGACCGCGAAGACCGAGCCACCGTCATTGAGCTCGAACACGGCAACCTCCAATGGGTGATCGAGCGCGACGCTCTGGGCACCGAGTTGCCTCGGATCGAAACCGGCAACGCCACCCTTCACCTGGTCGAAGCCGGTGTTTTCCGGATCACCGCCGACGGCGATTGGACGGAGCTCACCGTCCGCCGCGGCGAGGCCGAGGTTGTGGCCGGCCGTGAAGACCTCGTCGTTGGAGCCGGCGAGAGTGTCGTGGTCGATGGCTGGCGCGACGCGGCGCCGCGCATCCGGGTGGCCGATCGCGAGGATCCCCTCGAGCGCTGGGGCCATCAGCTGGATCGCGAGGCCGAGTATGCCTCCGACGAAGGGGACCTCGACCCATCCCTCCGGTACCGTGCCGCTTCGCTCTCCCGCCACGGCCGCTGGGACTCCGTGGAGGGCCGCCGCGTGTGGATTCCACGGGTCGCCGCCGACTGGCGGCCCTATCACGCCGGCCGGTGGGTCTCGACGCCTCTTGGGCTGACCTGGGTGTCCTACGAAAACTGGGGGTGGGTGCCTTACCACTACGGCACCTGGGACTACCTCCCCGGCTACGGTTGGGCCTGGTATCCCGGCCGCACCTTCGGGCCCTCCTGGGTCTATTGGTACTGGACCAACGACTACGCCGCCTGGATTCCGACCGGCTACTACGTCCGCTACTACGGCAACCACCACGGCCGGGACCACGGCTTCCGCTGGGGGGTCTATGGGTGGGCCGGCGGTAGCTGGGACTACTACGACGACTGGAACTTCTGCAACACGAGGTACATCGGGCGCCGCGACCAACACCACAACACCCGTCGCGGCGATCGGGTCGCCCACGGAGACCGCCGCGCGGTGCCGCGGGGCATCCTGACCACCGATACCCGGGACATCACCCGCGACCGCCTGCGGCGGCCGGCCGAGATCGTCGACACCCTGGCGGCTCGGCGCCGCCACGGAGACGGCGACCTGCCCGACGTAACGCCTTTCGTAGCGCGCCGCGGTGAGCTGCCGAAGGAGGTTCGCAACGAGATCCTGGTCGATCGGGAGACCCGGCGTCGGGGCACCGAGCGAATCCTCCCCGACGACTCGAGCAACCCCGGCGGAGCCATGGGGCGGCCCGGCCTCGACACCACGGCCGGCACTCCGGAGCGGGAGCGTCGAGCCCGCGGCCGGGCGATCGAATCCCGTACACCGGATCTCGATGCCCCCACCCCGGCCACCTCGGAGCCCGGCGAGCCGACCGCCCGCGAGCGTCGGCCGCGGTCACCGGGCAACGAAGCAACCCGTGAACGAGCCCGCCGCCTCGAAACGGCTTCCCCTGCGAGGCCGAGCACTCCGACCGCGAAAGACGAGCCGGACGGCCGCACCCGCCGGGTCTACCGTCCCGAAGCGGCGCCGCCGAAGGACCCGCCCAGCGACGCCGGTTCGAACGAAATCCGTTCCCGCCGACGCGAGCCGGAAAACCCGCCGGCGCCCCCGGCCACCGCGGACCGCCCCCCGGTCCGGCGGGTGATCGAAGGCGCCCGGCGCAACCATCCCCCGACGCCGCCCCCGGCGCCGTCCGGTGGCACCGTTTCTCGCGAACGGTCCAAGGAGCGGGAACGGAGTGTCGACACCGCCGGCCGCTCCCGCGAAGCGGCACCCGACAAGGCCCCGGAGAGCCCGCCGCCGAAGAGCGAAGGGGAGCGTCGCCGCCGCCCCCGACCGCCGGGTGAGTGAGCTCTGCGCCGTTCGCTCGAGGGCCGCGACCCGAATGCGTCGCGGCCCTTTCACTGGGCCGGGGTCACCAACGGCGGGCTAAGATGCGGTCTCGAATGCGCGCCGACCGGCTTTCCCTCGCCCTCTTCATCCTCTATTGCCTGGAGGTCGGGGTGTTCCTGTCCCTCATCCCGTGGACCTCGGTGTGGGACCGCGGACTCGGCCACCTGCCCTGGCTCCCCCTCCGCGATCTCGCCGTCCATCCGGCGGTGCGCTCGGCTGTCACCGGATTCGGCCTGGTGCACGTGGTCTGGGGTTGCCACGACCTTCAGCTGATCCTCACACGGCGTCCCCTCGAGTGACTCCGCCGCGGCTCCTGGCCGTATCCGACCTCGCCACCCTGCCGGTGTCGCCCGAATCTTGGCTGGCCACGCTGGTCGGGGCCGGAGTGGACGGTCTGTGGCTGCGGGAGCGCGCGATGTCGGACCGCGACTTGCTGGCCTGCGTGGCGCGGTGCCGCGCCCAGCTGCCCCGGAGTGTTCGCCTGCTGGTCAGTGATCGGGTGGATGTGGCCCTGGCAGGCGGCGCCGATGGCGTCCACCTCGCGGCTTCGGGGCTGCCCGCTCGCCCCATACGAAACTTGGCCGAGCGGCTCGGCCTGCCGTTGATCGTCGGGCGGTCGACCCACAACCTCCGAGAGATCCTGGCGGCGCAGGCGGAAGGAGCGGACTACGTGACCTTCGGCCCGGTCTTCGCGACGCCGTCGAAGGCTTCCTACGGCCCACCCCGAGGCCTCGACGAGCTGCGAGCCGCGGTCGCCACAGGGTTGCCGGTGGTCGCACTGGGCGGTGTGAGCGGCGCCAACGTGGAGCTCCTGCGCACCGTGGCAGTGGCCGGTGTGGCCGCGATTCGCGCCTTCCAGACGCCCGGCGAGACGGCCGAGCTCGCCCGCGCCTTTCGTCCCGACCCCTGACCTGGGACGCGTGGTACAGTCGCCCGACCCTGGAGCCACCGATGTCGTTCTCTTCCTCCCGCGCCCGCTTCCTGCTCCTCTCCCTGGCCATCTTCGTCCTCGATCAATGGACCAAGTGGTGGGTTGAAGCCGCTTTCCCCCTGGGGGTGTCCTCGGAGGTCATTGCGGGATTCTTCAATCTCACCCACGTGCGCAACACCGGCGTGGCCTTCGGGCTCTTCGCGAGTCACGGCGCCGACGGCGGGACGTGGTTCCTCGTCGCCATGGGACTCGTGGCTCTCGGTGCCGTCGCGGTCTATTTTCGCCTGGCGCCCGCCGACAACCGTCTGCTGCTTTCGGCCCTCGCACTGATCGTGGGTGGCGCGGTGGGCAACCTCTTCGACCGCATCGCGAGCGGCGGAGTCACCGACTTCTTCGACTTCTTCTGGGGCGAACACCACTGGCCCGCCTTCAACGTCGCCGACAGCGCGATCACGATCGGCATCGGCCTCATGATCCTCGACAGCTTCCGGCCCCACCGGCCCACCGAATCGGCCCTTGCCGAGGGGCCGGAATCGGCCCCGGACGCGGCACCCCCGGCTCTTTCGTGAGCGGCGTCCCGGAGGTCCCCAGGGACGCCTGGGTCGTGCCTCCCGAATCGGCTGGCACCCGGTTGGATCGCCATGTCGCGGAGTTTGGTGGGGAGTCCCGGAACGCCGTCCAGCGCTGGATCGAGGAAGGCAAGATCACCGTCGACGGCCGGACCGCCAAGGCTTCGGCCATCCTCCGGGGCGGCGAGCGGGTTGCCCTCCTTCGGCCGCCGCGGATCGACGACCGCATCGTGCCCGAAACCGGCGAGCTTTCGATCCTCTATGAAGACGAAGGGCTCATCGTCCTCGACAAGCCCGCCGGGCTGACCGTCCACCCGGGCGCCGGTCGGGCGGTGGGTACTCTGGTCCATCGCCTGCTGGCGCGCTTTCCGGAGCTGGCTGGTGTGGGCGGTCCCGGACGGCCGGGCATCGTCCATCGGCTCGACAAGGACACCACGGGCGTATTGGTCGTGGCGCGGACGCCCGCGGCCTACCAGTCCCTCGCCCGAGCCTTCGCGGGCCGCGCGGTGGCCAAGACCTACCTGGCGGTGGTCTACGGCTCGCCGCGGGAGTCCGCGGGCACCATCGATCGGGCCATCGGCCGCCATTGGGAACGCCGCAAAGAGATGACCGTGCGGCCCGATGGCCGTCCCGCCGTCAGCCACTACCGGACACGCCTCAGCCGCAATGGGCTCTCGGTCCTCGAGGTCGACCTCGAAACCGGCCGCACTCATCAAATCCGGGTCCATCTGAAGGCCCTGGGGCACCCGCTCGTCGGCGACGCGGTCTACGGTGAAGCCCGGTGGCGCGGCCTGCCGCGAGGGCTGCAGAAACCCCTGGCGAGCTTCGGGCGGCCCGCCCTCCACGCCTGGCGCCTGCGCTTCCAGCACCCGACGACCGGCGCCCCGATGACCTTCGAGGCGCCGGTGCCGGCGGACCTGCAGGAGCTCTGGCGGGCGATCGACGGAGTCGAAGAGCTCAGAGCAGCTCTGGCAGTGCCCGATAGGGCCGGCCCTGGCTCTCGGCCACGGGCAGACAGGTGATGTTTCCCTTGTAGGTGTTGACCCCGGCTGCCAAGTGTGCGTCTTCGGCGACGGCCTTGGCGAAGCCCTTGCCGGCCAGCGCCTGGGCATAGGGAAGGGTGGCATTGGTCAGGGCCATGGTCGAGGTGCGGGGCACGGCGCCCGGCATGTTGGCCACGCAGTAGTGGACGATGCCGTCGACTTCATAGACCGGATCCGAGTGGGTGGTGGCGTGGGTGGTTTCGAAGCAACCGCCCTGGTCGACGGCGACGTCGACGATCACCGCCCCCTTCTTCATGACCCCGAGCATTTCGCGGTTGACCAGCTTGGGCGCGGAAGCGCCCGGGATCAGCACGGCGCCGATCAGCAGGTCCGCCCGGCCGAGGGCGGCGAGCAGGTTGTAACGGTTGCTGTAGAGCGTCGTGACCTGGCCGCCGAACACGTCGTCCAGATGCCGCATGCGGTCGCCGTTGGTGTCGAGGATCACCACCCGGGAGCCCATGCCGTTGGCCACCTTGGCCGCGTTCAGGCCGACGATGCCGCCGCCGATCACGACCACGTCCGCCGGCGGCACGCCAGGCACGCCGCCGAGCAGGGTACCGCGCCCGCCGAAGCGGCGCTGCAGGTAGTAGGCCCCCACCAGGGGCGCCATGCGGCCCGCGACCTCGGACATGGGAGTCAGCAGCGGCAAGCCGCCGCGACGGTCCGTGATGGTCTCGTAGGCGATGCCCGTGACCTGGCGCTCGAGCAGGACGGTGGTGAGCTTCTCGAGGGGGGCCAGGTGCAGGTAGGTGTAGAGCACCTGACCGGGCTGAAGCCGCGGATACTCGGGCTCGATCGGCTCTTTGACCTTGATCACCATTTCGGCCGACCGCCACACGGAATCCGCGTCGGGCGCAATCCGGCCACCCGCCTCGACGTAACGCGCATCTTCGAAGCCGCTCCCTAGGCCGGCTCCGGCCTCGACCCACACCTCGTGGCCATCTTCGACCAGGGCGTGGACGCCGGCCGGGATCATGCCGACCCGGTACTCGTGATCCTTGATTTCCTTCGGAATTCCGATGCGCACTTACGATTTCCTTTCCTTGGCCCCGGCCTTCGGCGCCGGGCCAGCGGCCCGATCGCCTCCCGCCATCTGAACGCTGCCTTTGAAGTATGCCCCCTCCGCGATGATGACGCGCGGTGCGGAGATGTTGCCCGTGAGATGCCCCGTCGCCACCACCTCGACCCGCTCGACGGCGGTGAGGTCTCCCTCGACGTGGCCCGCGAGCCGAATGGACCGCGCCCGGACGGAGCCCGCGACGCGACCGGCCGAGCCGACGGTGACCCGGCCGTCGATGGCCATGCCACCCGCGAGCTCGCCATCGATCACCCAGTCTGCGCCGCCGGTGATCGTGCCTTCGACTCGCGAGCCGGCGGCCACGTGACCGGCCGCGGAGGAAGCGGCTTCGGCGCCGCTCTCGGGCGGGCGCGGCGCACTTCGGTCGTTCACAGGGGAGCCGGCGTCGCGGCGGAAGAGGGACATGGCAGGCGGTAGCTTATGCTTTCTTCGCGAAGCTCGGCGCCCCGATCCGAACCGGAAGTCCGAGTTGGAGCGAGAGTGAGAATGGAGCGGGCAACGGGACTCGAACCCGCGACATCAAGCTTGGGAAGCTTGCACTCTACCAACTGAGTTATGCCCGCTCGGCACGGTTGCCGGGCGAGAAATCTAGCCGACCGTCCCGGCACGGTCAAGAGGCCGAAGTTAGACTCGCCGTAAGCTTGCGAAACCCGATGCCGTCGTTATACTCCCTGAGTATGAGCGCGGTCCCCCAAGACCCCGAGAAGGCGGAGAAGAGTCTCTACTTCTTCCCGGACCGGGAGATCACCGAGACCCGGCTCCGGCAGTTGCTGACCGGTTCCGCCTCGGAGCGTGCTTGGGCGATTTCCCATCTGCTCCGCTACGCCCAGTGGGAAGACATCTGGATTTACTTGAGCCGGGACGAAGTGCGCGAGATCCTGCCCACCTTGGAAGACCTGCCGGACAATCTGCGCCAGGCTTGGGCTCGGATGCTCAAGGTCGACCTCAAGATCGAAGCGCCGGTCGGCGGCTGAACGCGGTCGCCAGCCAGCCGGCCAGGGCGACGACGAATCCACCCCAGATCGAAGATCGGACTCGGCCCGCCACCGGGTCGATCAGGATTCGTCCCGCGAGGACCGGGCTCCAGTAGGGCCCGGGCCCCCCGGGCAGCGGATGCGCCCGGCCAACCTCGGCCTCCTGACGCTGGCTCGCCGGCCAACGGTGGACTACGCCGGTCGAAAACGACGCGAGATCGAGGAACGGCGGGTACCAGAGCTCGAGAATCCGGTTCTCGACCCAGGCGCCGGTCATGTCGCCCGCCTCCCAGGCGGCATTGCGGGCTTGGACGTGCCAGGCCGCTTCCGTGAGGTAGAAATCCTCCCGCGCGTAGGCCGCCAGCACCGGTGGTTTCGTTCCCCAACGGGCGGCTCGATCACCGGACATCGCCGGCAGGCGTTCGGGCGGGAAGAAGGAACGGAAGCGGATCTCGGCATCTCCAGCCTCGTGACCCAGATGGGCCACCTCCAAGAGAGTTCCGTACCCGGCGAGGAACAGCGTCGCCGCGAGACTCGTGGCCGCCCGGCCGGAGCGGTCGAAGGGACCCGTGGTGACCGCCCGCGGTGCCAGAGCCGAAGCCACCAGCACGCCGATCAGGCCCGCGAAGAGGTTGAGCCAGACGTCCCGCTGGTCGCCGGTGCGGATCGCGCTCCACCATTGAACGAGCTCGTCGAGCACCCCGACGGTACCGACCGCGAGCAGGGTGAGGGGAGCGAGGCCGAGGCCCGGCCGGACCATAGCGAAGGCCCGGTGGAAGAGTAGAGCCAAGCCGCCGTATTCGAGCAGGTGGACCCGTTCCACCACGTCCACCCGAGCGTCGCCGCTCTGCCACCACCAGACCTGGAGACCGATCAGCCCGGCGGCCGCGACGAGCAGCCCGTAGCGCCGGCCGCGATCTTCTCGGACGCGCAGGAGGGCCGTCGCGAAGGCGACCAACCCCACGAGTGCCAAGGCCACCGCCAGCAACCCGAGGAAGCGGCGATCGAAGGTGGCGAGAAGCGAGTCCCGCACCTTCCCGAGAATCGGTGCCGAGCTCAGGATCAAAGTCGAGGCGAGAAGCGCCAGGGCCAGGCGCCGCGGAAAGGACGGTGACCTCACGATCCCCGCTCCGCCTCCGCCCGCTCCGCCAGATCGAGATCCCCGGCGAGGAGGTGAGTCCACTCCCCCACCGAGCCGTCTCCGACCCGCTCGCCGTCCAGCCGGGTCACCGCCTGGACGCCGGTGACCGTTCCGGTGACGAAGATCTCCCGCCAACCCGCCCGCGCGGCCAAGGTGGGGGCTTGCTCGACGACCGGTAAACCCCGACGCTGGGCCAGCTCGAGGACCAGCCCGCGGGTGACGCCGGGCAGGAGGTTCGGACCCAAGGGCGCCGTTTCGAGCCCCTCCTGAGTGCGCACGAAGACGTTGGTGTTGCCGCCTTCGAGGAGCCGGCCGTCGGCATCCCGCCACAGGAGTTCATCGGCCCCCGCGTCCGCCGCGGCGAGCTTGCCGAGGGTGGTCGCCACCAGGCTGACCACCTTCCAGTCGCAATGGCGCCAGCGGAAGTCCTCGCGGATCACCGCCGCCTGGGGCGCGCCGGCAGGCGGCGGAAAGCCGCGGCGCTCGATGAAGGCGAACACGGTCGGCACGAGCCCGGGCGCGGGCAGGTGGCGCCGCTCCGGCATCGCTCCGCGGGTGATCTGAAGATAGAGGAAGCCCGAGTCCGTCCGGTTCGCCGCCACGAGGTCGCGCAGGTCACGATCGAGCCGGCCGAGGTCCACTTCGATCCGCAGGGCCACCAGGCCGACGGCCAGCCGTGCGAGGTGGCGATCGAAAAAGAGCGGCGTTCGGCCGAGGATCTTGACGCCCTCGTAGAGGCCATCCCCAAAAAGGAATCCTCGATCGAACGGGGAGATCCGCGCCTCGTCGAGGGGCACGTGCTGTCCGTGGAGGAAGACGAAGGGTTCGATCGCCACCGGCGGCGATCATCGCACAGGGCTGACGTCCTCCGCCGGCAACGGAATCTCCGGATTGCGCCAACCCCGGCGCACATAGGCGGCGATCTGGTGCACCAGCTCCACCGTCGCGGTCTCGGCCAAGAGCGCATGCTCGAGGATCACCCAGGCCTGGATCGCTCGCCGGTGGACCCCCCAGGTTTCGAACAGCGCGATCAGCCGTCCGGCCAGCTGCCCCGCCGCGGCATAGCGCCCGAGCTGAATGTAGATCGCCGCCAGATCGAGCGAGATCAAGGCGACTTCGAAGCGCAGACCGCGCTCGAAGGCGAGGGTCCACAACCGCCCGAGCATCGATTCCGCTTCGAGGATCCGCCCGAGGCCGGCCGCGATCCGCGCTTCCAACCAACGGAGGCGCAGCTGGCTCCAGGGATCGGGAAACTGTCGATAGAGCTCCCGGGAGGCGTCGAGAAGCTGGAGTGCTTCCTGGGTCTTCCCAGCCTCGCACAGTGCGATCGAGCGCGAGTGGCGAGCAAACAGAAACAGACGGGGCTCGGCGGCGCGATCGATCGCCTGCTCGGCGCGCTTCAGGAGCTCGACGGCTTCGACGTTCTTGCTGCCGAGGGACAGCGCCTGAGCCATCTGGATCTCGGCCCGCGCCCGCAGCTCCGTCTCGTGGAGGGAGTCGAAGACCGGCAAGACCGTTCGAAGCAGCTTCAGGGCCTCGTCGAAATAGCCACGGGCGACCCAGAGCGAAGCTTCGAGACCGACCAGGCGAGCTCCTTCGAGGGGGTCGCCCGTTCCTTGCTCGAGCAGGTATCGGGCGTGAAAGAAGCACCGTTCGGCCCCCACGAAATCCGCCCGGGTGCGCAGCGCATTGCCCAGACACGCTTGCGCCCGGGCTTTCAAGTCGTTGAGGCTGCGCCGGCCGAACGGGCTTTCCGAGAGGTGGTCGGCGACGAGGACCGAGGCCTCGGCGAGCTCGACGCTGCGTTCCGGCACGCTGGACCACACGGCCTGCTGGCTTTCTTCGAGGAGAGTCTCCGCCAGGGCCCAGCAGCGAAAACGGGCATCGGTCCGGACGAGGAACTCCCGTTGCCCCGGAGTCAGCTCGGCCAGGGTGGGCACCAACGCCGAAGCGAGAACCCGTTCGGCAGCCGACTCCTTGGGGCGGTACCGGGCAGCCGCGCCCCGGAAGGCGTTGGCCACGAGATCCGAGTACCGCGCCTGCCCGACGGGCGGGCCGGTTCGCTCTCCGGCCAGTGCTCGGACCCGGCGCCGGCACGACTCACAACCCGCGAGCAAATGCCGCACGATGGTTCGGCCGTGCCGGCCGACCGAGAGCCCGCCCGCCCATTGAACGAGCTCCCGGTCCGTCGGATGGCTTCCGAGCGGTGAATCGGCCGGCGGCCGGATGGATCGATCGCGGTTGTCCACTGTGGAAAGGTTCCTTCGCAGGCGCCTTCGAGGGACGACGACCGCGATCGCACAGGTCCCGACGATCGGCTACCGCACCCCGGTGAGCAAACCTTCGTTCGCGGCGGGCGTCGGGGGACTCGCAGCGACGAGACCACCATTCGGGTCCATATGGGGTGGGTTGTCGGTTTCGTCACCCAGGGCTTGCCAGTCGAGCAAGGCCAGGGCATACGTCCAAGCCACGTTCCACCAGCCCTCGAGAGCGGGGCCGCGCTCGTCTCGCGCCGGGTCGGCGGCAGAAAGGGGCATGGAAAGGAGGGTCACGACTGTGAGCAGTGTGGCCGTCAACCAGCGCCGAGTTGCTTTCTTTTGCACGTTCAGATCCTCCGTTGGAGTGCGGGGACCGCCCTGCCTTCATGGCCAGGCGGTACTGATTCAAGTAATTCGTTACCTGAGGGCGCAATCTCGGGACAGGATCTTTGAAGTTGCTCCTGCTCAGCTCGTGCTGGAGAGCCCGAGGGGGTCGACGACGAGGCTGCCGCGACCGGGTCTCAGGCCGCCGAGGCGCACGTCTGTCGAGCGTCGAGTATCTCGGGAGGGAGACTGTCGAGAGCGCGCCGGACGACATCGCCGGTGGCGCCAGGTCGAACGGCGCCGAGAGTCAGCTCGCGGCGCCAGGCGCGGGCGCCCGGGCAGCCGGCGAAGAGGCCCAGCAGCGGCCGGGTAACCGAGGCAAGGCCGCCGCCCGCGGCGACCCGGCGGTCGGCGTAGTCGGCCATCCGCAGAGCGACTTCCCGGCGGGTCGGGCCGGGCTCGAGCTCTCCGAAAAGCTCTCGATCTGCGGCCGCCAGGAGGTAGGGGTCGTCGAAGGCCGCGCGCCCGACCATCACGGCGTCGACGCGGGCGAGATGGGCTCGCGCCTCCGCGAGGGTGGTGATGCCGCCGTTGATCTCCACTTCGAGCTCGGGCCGATCCGCCTTGAGCCGGTACACGTCGTCGTAGCGCAAGGGCGGAACGCTGCGGTTGGCCTTGGGGTCGAGTCCGGTCAACCAGGCCTTGCGGGCGTGGACCGTGAACCGCGCGGGCCCCGCCTCCGCCACGACATCGACGAACCGAAGCATGTCCTCGTAGCGGTCGCGATCATCGAAACCGATCCGGTGCTTGACCGTCACCGGCAGTCCGGTCGCCGCCATCGCTCGCACGGCGGCGGCCACGCGGTCGGGATGGGCCATCAGGCAGACCCCGAACTGACCCTTCTGCACCCGCGGGCTCGGGCAGCCGACGTTCAGGTTGAGCTCGTCGTAGCCGTATTCGGCGCCGAGCTCCGCCGCCCGTGCCAGGTCCGACGGATCGTCTCCCCCCAGTTGGAGGGCGATCGGGTGTTCCTCCGGATCGAAGGCCAGATGCCGCTCCGGATCCCCATGGAGGATTGCGCCGGTCGTCACCATCTCCGTGTAGAGCAGCGTCCGCCGGGACAGTTGGCGGGCGAAGTACCGGTAGTGGCGATCGGTCCGATCCATCATCGGAGCGACGGAAAGCACCGAGCTCGGCATCGACTATCCGCCCAGCGCGAACACATTCCCGAGGGTTCGCACCACCAGCAGGCCATCCGAGATCGCCGGAGTCGACATGACCGTCTCGCCCATCGGGTAGGTTCCGAGCAGCACCGGTTCCGGTCCGGAAGCGAGCACATAGACCTCGCCGGTTTCCGCGGCCAGGTACAGGCGACCATCGGCGGCCACCGGCGACGCCGAAAACGAGGTGCCCGAGGCGCTCATCCGGATCGACGAGCGCTGCTCGCCGGTCGTTGCATCGTAGGTGGTGAGCACGCCGTTGTTGTTGCAGGTGTGGTAGAGGCCGCGGTAGAGAATCGGGGTCGGAATGTAGGTACCTCCGCGCGGATGGCTCCACAGGACGGCCCCGCCCGAGCTTTGGCCCTTGGGCAGCGAAAGGTCGCCGCGCTGGCCGGGGCGGATGGCGTAGACCGGCCGCACCGGCGGGTAGCCGGCGGTCACGTAGACCACCCCGTCGCCGGCCACGGGCGTCGAGACCACCACCTCGGAGTTGGGTCCCAGGCGCCACAGCTCGGTGCCGGTCTTCGGGTCGTAGCCGCGGATCGTGGGGCCGTTCACCACCAGCTCGTCGCCCTGCTGGCCCGCCACGATCGTGGGCGTGGACCAGGTCGAGGGCTCGGTGCGGACGACGCGCCAGACCTCCTGGCCATCGACCAGTCGGAAGGCCGCGAGGTAGGAGTCCTTACGCCGGTCCGCCTGGAGGATCACCAGGTCCCGGTAGAGGATCGGCGAGGCTGCGTGGCCCCACTCGGCCGCCCCGGCGGTGGGATCGTTGGCATCGAGGATGCCGACGTCGCGCCGCCACAGCTCCTGGCCGGCGGCGTCGTAGGTCACGAGCTGGCCGACCGCGCCGAACAACACCACGATCGACTTGCCGTCGGTGGCGGGGGTGGAGTTCGCCAGGCTGGACTTCAGATGACGCTTGGCGCCCGGCGGTCCCTTGAAGACCTCCCGCTCCCACACGATCTTGCCCGTCCCCAGCTCCAGGGCGTAGAGCCGGAACGAGTGCTCGGAGGTGTCATCGACCGAATCGGGATCGCCATAGAGCCCGGTGCGGAAGGTCGTATCGCCCTTCGACGAAACTGCCGTGGCAACGTAGAGGCGGTCGCCCCAGATCGCCGGGCTGGCGAGACCGAGGCCCGGAATCGGAGTCTTCCAGCGGACGCCCTTGCCGGCGGCCACGTCCCAGGAGGCGGGTGCGCCCTGGCCGTCGCCGATTCCGGAGGCGCCCGGGCCGCGAAACTGGGGCCACGGCCGGGCGGCCTCGCGAGCCACCGCCGGGCTGCCCGGCGTCGCCGTGGCGGTTTTCAGGGGTGCGGCGTCGGCCCCGGCCACCGAAAGAAACGACACGTCGCCTTCGCGATTGACCGCCAGCCACTCGATCGTTCCCGCACGGCCGCCGAAGAAGGCCGAGACCTTGCCGTCGGCGCTGTCGTAGCGGCCCTCCCGCACCGGCTGAACCACCACCTCGGCGCCGGGCAAAGCGAGCGCCAGGCCCTCACCGCGCGGGCTCACGGTGATCTCGACGGCACCATTGCCGCTCCGGTACTTGCCCACCGCCTTCTCGAGCTGACCGGCGGCGGGCCGGTAGGGTGCGAAGGTAGGAGGGCGGGCCACGATTCCGGCCACCAGGTCGGTGAAGGCGGCGGGCACCGGTGTGGGCGCCGCCGCGATCTGCTTCTTGATCGCCGCCAGCTCGAGGGGCTCGATGCGCCCGGTGGCGGCGGCGATCTTGGCCAGGTCGAGATCTCCCCGCTGGATCGCCGCGGCCAGCACGTCGCCCGCGCCGTCGACGCCGCGGTCGAGCAACCGCTGGACGATCTCCGCATTGCCCGAGGCCACCGCCACATCGAGCGCCGATTGGCCGAAGAAGCTCTCGCGGACGTGGGCGTCTGCGCCGCGGTCGAGCAGCAGCTGGACGACTTCGAGGTGGCCCTTTTCGGCGGCCTGGTAGAGCGCCGTCTGCCCGTGGCGAGCCGGCGCATCGACCGGCACGCCCGCGGCGAGGAGCGACTCGACCTTGGCCTTGTCCCCCGCGGCCGCGGCGTCGCGCAGCGCGAGTCCTGGATCGTCGGCCGCGAGCAAGGGAGAAACGGCGAGGGCCAGAGACGAGACCCACAGCCAGCGCGTGATCGTTGACAGAAGCTTCATGGCGACAACCTCCGAGGGGTGGACCGGATCGGCCGTGCTAACCTTCATTCACCGCGAAAAGATACGGATCGAACGCGGTTTCGTTCCAGTCGATCGTCTCACGACCGACCCTCTCCCTAGCGAGCCCGGAATGTTCACGGCCCCTCCCCATTCGACCCTCGCCACTCTGGTGGGTGTGACCCGGACGTTCACGGAAGGTACTGCGCGCCGCACGGTGCTCGACGGGGCGGATCTCACGATCGCCCGCGGCGAGCTCCTCGTCCTCCTCGGGCGCAGCGGCTCGGGCAAGTCGACGCTCTTGAACCTCCTCGCCGGCATCGACCTGCCCACGGCCGGCTCGGTTTGGGTCGACGGCGTCGAGCTGTCGGCCATTTCCGAGCGCGAGCGGACGCTCTTTCGGCGTCGTCACTTGGGATTCGTATTCCAGGCCTACAACCTGCTGCCGACGTTGACGGTGGAAGAGAATCTACTTCTGCCTCTCGAGCTCGCGGGTCGCGCCGACCGTTCGGGCCGAGAACGGGCGCTCGATCTGCTCGAGCGCGTGGGCCTGGTCGATCGCCGCGGGAGTTTTCCCGACCGGCTCTCCGGGGGTGAGCAGCAGCGGGTGGCGGTGGCGCGTGCGCTGGTCCACGATCCGGCCCTCGTTCTGGCCGACGAGCCCACCGGCAATCTCGACCTCGACAGCGGCCTGGCCGTCCTGGCGCTGCTCGACGAGCTCACTCGCCAGGCCGGCAAGACTCTGGTGATGGTCACCCATGGTCGCGAGGTGGTGGGTCTGGCGGACCGCGTGCTGACCCTGTCCGAGGGCCGGCTCGCCGAGGTCGAAGGCCCCTCCCCCGAGGCCGAAGGCCGGTCAGATAGCGCGGCGGCGGCGGCGGCGTGAGTCCCCAACTCGCCCGGGCGTCGTTCCGCTACCTCCTGCGCCACCCCTCCCAGAGCCTGTTCGCCGTGCTCGGAATCGCCCTCGGGGTGGCCGGGGCCGTGGCGATCGCGCTCGCCAACACGAGCGCGACCCGCGCCTTCGCCCTGACCGCCGAGGCCGTGGCCGGCCGCGCCACCCACCAGATCACGGCCGGCCCCCACGGCCTGCCTGACGAGCTCGCCGCCTGCTTGGTCCGCCGCCTCGGCCCGGGCCGCGTGGCACCGGTGGTCGTCGGCGAGGCCCGCGTGGGGCTGCCGGCGGGCGGGACCCGGCCGCTGTCGCTGCTCGGCGTCGACCCGTTCTCGGAAGGTCCGTTCCGGCCCGGCTTCGGGGTCGCGGCGGAGGGCCGCCCGCTGGCCTTGGCGTCTCTTCTGAGCCGCGCCGACACCGCCTTGTTGTCGGCCGCCACCGCGGCGGAGTTGGGGGTCGGGCTCGGCCATCGGCTCGAGCTCGACCTCGCGGGCCGCCGGCGGAGCCTCGAAATCGTGGCCCTGCTGGAACCGGCCGACCCGGCGGCGCGGGAGGCCTTGGACGGCTTGGTGATCCTCGACCTCGCCGCGGCGCAGGAAGTCCTCGATCAAATCGGCCGGCTGGACCGGATCGATCTGCGGCTCGCTTCGTCCGCCGATGCGGCTTCCTTGGCGGCACTGCTGCCGCCCGACGCTCGCCTCGAGCCCGCCACGGCCCGCTCTGCGACTCTGACCGAGATGACCCGGGCGTTCCGATTCAACCTCACCGCCTTGTCCTACCTGGCGGTCCTTTGCGGGGCATTCCTGATCTACAACGCCACCACCTTCGCGGTGGTCCAGCGGCGGCGACTGCTCGGTATGCTGCGCGCCCTGGGCGTCACCCGGGGCGAGATCCTCGCGGTCATCCTGGCCGAGGCGGCGGTCCTGGGCCTCGTGGGCAGCGCGCTCGGCCTGGTCCTGGGCGCGTGGCTGGCCGGGGGGCTCCTGACCCTCGTCACCCGCACCATCAACGACCTCTACTTCGCCCTCTCGGTTCGCGCCGTGACCCTCTACCCCACGACCCTCGCGGCCGGGCTCGCCCTCGGCCTCGGCGCCACGATCCTGGCCGCGCTGCCCCCGGCCCTCGAGGCCGCGGGAGTGCCCCCCGGCGTGGCCCTGGCCCGCTCCACCCTCGAATCTCGGGCGCGCCGAGGAGTGCCACGGGCGGCGGCTCTCGGCCTGGCTCTTGGTCTGCTCGGCGCGGCGTTGCTGGCCTGGCCCTCGCGCAGCCTGCCCCTGGCCTTCGGAGGCTTTCTGGCGACGGTGCTCGGCGCCGCGCTCCTCACCCCGGCCGCCACGGTGGGACTGGTGCGGCTCGCCGGCCCAGCCCTTCGACCGTTCGGCGCTCGGGGGCGGATGGCCGCCCGCGGGGTCGTCACCAGCCTGTCCCGGACCGGCATCGCCCTGGCGGCCCTGACCGTGGCGCTGTCGGTCACGGTCGGCGTGGGAGTCATGATCGCGAGCTTCCGGGAAGCCGTCGTCCACTGGCTCGACGGCGCGCTCATGGCCGATGTCTACGCGAGCCCGCCGGGCGGCCGGCCGGGCGTCGCGGCCATCGACCCGGCGGCCCTGGCCGCCCTCGTGGCCGACCCGGACGTGGCCTTCGCGTCCCCTCTGCGCCACGCCCTCGTGGCCAGCGATCACGGCCCGGTGCGCTTGCTGGCCAGCGACCTCGCGGGGCCGAGCCGGAGCTCCTGGCGACTCCTCCGGGGTGACCCAGCCACCGTGTGGCCGGCCATCGAGCGCGGCGCCGTGGCCCTGGCGGACCCCTTCGCCTACCGCAGCGGCCTCGAGATTGGAGACCGCCTGCGGCTGACCACCGCCGACGGCCCCCGAGACTTCCCCGTGGTGGCGATCTTCGAGGACTACAGCGCGGACCGCGGGGCGGTGCTGATCTTCCGCCCGATCTACCGCCAGGCCTGGCGGGACGACGCGGTGACCGCCTTGGGGCTCGGTCTCGCCGCGGGCGCCGACCCGGAGGCCGTGGTGCGCCGCCTGCGCGCCGCCACGGCCCCGATCCAGGCCCTCGAGCTGCGCTCCACGGGCACGCTCAAACGCAGCTCCCTGGCCATCTTCGACCGCACCTTCGCGGTTACCGCCGTGCTGCGGCTGATCGCCGGTCTCGTGGCCTTCGTCGGGGTCGTCTCGGCCCTTGGCGCTTTGGCCCTCGACCGAGCTCGCGAGCTCGGCGTGCTGCGCGCCCTGGGCCTGACTCCCGGCGAGCTCGGCGGGCTCGTCACCGTGCAGTCGGGCCTCCTGGGGCTCGCCGCCGGCCTGTTCTCGATCCCCCTCGGCCTGCTGCTGGCGGCCATCATGGTCCATGGGATCAACCGGCGCAGCTTCGGCTGGTCCCTGGACTTGGCCTTGCCCCCCGGAGTGCTGCTCCAGGCCCTGGGTCTGGCGGTGGGGGCGGCGCTCCTGGCGAGCCTCTACCCCACCTGGAAAATGGCCCGTACATCCCCGGCTCTCGCTCTGCGCGAAGAATGAAGCGGCTCGGCGTGCTGCTCGTCGCCGCGCTCGCGGCCTGTGGCCGGCCGGCGCCGCCGGGGCAGGGGCCGGCGCGCCAGGCGGCGGCCGACGCGCTGCGCGGAACCGGCGACCCGGGCTTCGAGCGGGCCGAGCGGCCTCGGCCCTTCGAGTTTCCCGCCGATCACGGCCCCCACGAGGCCTTCGAGGTCGAGTGGTGGTACTTCACCGGAAATCTCGCGACCGCCGAGGGGCGGCGTTTCGGCTATCAGCTCACCTTCTTCCGCCGCGCCCTGGCCCCTCCCCCGCGGCCGCACGAGCTACCCAGGGCTTCCGGCTGGGCCACACGGCAGGTGTATCTCGGCCACTTCGCCCTCTCGGACCTCGACGGCGGCACCTTTCACGCCGCGGAGCGCACGGCCCGCGGAGCCGCCGACCTGGCCAGCGCCCGAGCCGCGCCGTTCCGGGTGTGGGTGGCCGAGTGGTCGGCGGAGCGAGTCGGCGAGCCCCTCGAGGCTACGGGGCTCCTACCCCTGCGGCTCACGGCCGCCGACGGCGAGGTGGGCATCGACCTCGACCTCGCGGTCGACAAGCCGCTGGTGCTCCACGGCAACCGCGGCTGGAGCCTGAAGAGCGGCGAGGCGGGGGCGGCTTCCTACTACTTCTCGCTCCCGCGCCTCGAGACTTCCGGCGAGGTCACCGTGGGTGCCAGCCGATTCGGGGTGACCGGAAATTCGTGGATGGATCGCGAATGGTCCACGGGATCTCTGGGCACCGATCAGGTCGGCTGGGACTGGTTCTCGCTCCAGCTCGACGACCGCCGGGAGCTGATGCTGTTCGAGTTGCGGAGCCGAAAAGGAGAGACGACTCGCGCGGGGACGCTCGTCGAGTCCGACGGCAGCGCGCGGTCCTTCGTGCCGCCAGCCGAAGGCCTCGAGGTCCTCGACCACTGGACCAGCCCCAAGACCGGCGCGCGCTACCCGTCCCGCTGGCGGTGGCGCCTCCCCGAGCTCGGCCTCGACCTCGAAATCCACCCACTCCTCGCGGACCAGGAGCTCGACCTCGGTTTCCGCTACTGGGAGGGGGCGGTCGAAATCGCGGGCACGTCGGACGGCGAGCCCGTCACCGGTCGCGGCTACGTGGAGCTGACCGGCTATGGATCACGGATGGCCACGGATGACCCGGATGCCACGGACAAGATTCCGAGTCCGTGAAATCCGTGACCTCCGTGGCCATCCGTGATTCAGACCGCCCAATCTGCCTTCCGTGCCCCCGGCTGGATCTTTTCCCGGGCCAGCCCGTAGATCTTTACGCTTGCCCAACCCGACCGGAGGATTCCTCATGCGTTCGATCCGCTTTCACTCCCGTGCCGCCTTCCTGGCGCTCGGCTTCGCCGTCGCGGCCGCCTGCGCCGCGCCGCCCGCGCCCAAACCCGTCGCCCCGCCCCGTTACGGGATCGAGGCGTTCATGGCCAACACCAACCTCCAAGGTCTGAGCTTCTCGCCGGACGGCACCAAGCTCCTGGTGGCCAACGACAAGACCGGGGTCTTCAACGCCTACGCCTACTCCTTCGCGGGCGGCGAGCCCACCCAGCTGACCGTTTCCACCGCCAGCCCGGTCAGCCCGCTCGGCTACTTCCCCGATGGTCAGCGGGTGCTCTACACCAGCGACCAGGGCGGAGACGAGCAGAATCACCTTTACGTTCGCGCGGCCGACGGCATGCTCAAGGACGTGACGCCGGGCAAGTTGAAGGCGACGTTCCTCGGCTGGTCGAAGGACGACAAGTCCTTCTTCGCCGGCTCCAACGAGCGAGACGAGAAGTTCTTCGACATCTACGAGTACGACGCCACCACCTACGAGCGGACCAAGCTCTACGAGGACACGACGGGGCTCCAGTTCAGCGACATCTCGCCGGACCGCCGCTACCTGGCCTTCGCCAAGTCGCGCTCCACCTCCGACTCGGACGTCTTCCTGCTCGACCGCCAGAGCGGGGAGATGAAGAAGATCACCGCCCACGAGGGCAACCAGTCCAACGATGTGGCCACCTTCACGCCAGACAGCACGGCCGTGGTCCTCCTGACCGACGCCGGCCACGAGTTCACCCACCTGGTCCGCCACGAGATCGCCTCCGGGGCGCGCACGGAGCTGGTCAAGACCGACTGGGACGTTCTCTTCGCCGCCTATACCAAGCAGGGCCGCTACCTGGGAGTGGGCATCAACCGCGACGCCCGCACCGAGATCCGGCTCTACGAGGCGGCCACGATGCAACCGGTCGCCCTGCCCGAGCTGCCCAACGCCGAGATCACCAACCTCCAAGTCTCCGACGACGAAACCCGCCTCGCCTTCTTCGGTTCCACCTCGCGCTCACCCGGCAACCTCTACGTCGCCGAGCTGGGAGCGAAGAGCGAGCCCCGACGGCTGACCAGCAACCTGAACCCGGCGATCGACGAGCAGTACATGGCCGACGCCGAGGTGGTGCGCTTCAAGTCCTACGACGGCGTCGAAGTCCCGGGCATCCTGTACAAGCCCTACGAGGCCGGTGCCAACAACAAAGTCCCGGCGTTGGTTTGGATCCACGGCGGTCCCGGCGGCCAGTCGCGGGTCGGCTATCGCGAGGTCATCCAGTACCTCGTCAACCACGGCTACGCCATCTTCGCCATCAACAACCGCGGCAGCTCGGGCTACGGCAAGACCTTCTTCGGCCTGGACGACAAGCGCCACGGCGAGGCCGATCTCGACGACGTGGTGGAGTCGAAGAAGATGCTCGCCGCGACCGGTTGGATCGACCCCGGCAAGATCGGCGTCATCGGCGGCAGCTACGGCGGCTACCTGACGCTCGCGGCCATGACCTACCGGCCCGAGGAGTTCGCCTGCGGTGTCGACCTCTACGGCCCCGCCAACTGGGTGCGCACCCTCGAGAACATCCCGCCCTACTGGGAGTCCTTCCGCGAGGCCCTCTACCAGGAAATGGGCGACCCGGCCACCGACAAGGAGCGCCTGCACCGGATCTCCCCGGTCTTCCACGCCGACAAGATCCGACACCCTCTCATGGTGCTCCAGGGCGCCAACGACCCGCGGGTGCTCCAGCAGGAGTCCGACGAGATCGTCGCCGCGGTCAAGAAGAACAGCGTTCCCGTGGAGTACGTCGTCTTCCCGGACGAAGGTCACGGCTTCCAGAGCAAGGCCAACCGGACGACCGCCTACACCTCGATTCTGGCGTTCCTGGACAAGTACTTGAAGAAGACGGCAGGTTGACTCCCTCACCCTCGATCCCTCTCCCGAAAGCGGGAGAGGGACGCCCCCACCCTGTCTTTCCGGTTCCCCTCTCCCGCTTGCGGGAGAGGGGCTAGGGGTGAGGGAACCGCGGAGAGGGCCTAGTAGCGGTGGGTACGGGTCACCACGATCTTCCCCACCGCCCCACCCTCCGCCATCCGGCGGTAGGCGTCGGGGAGCTGCTCGAACGGCAGCACGCGGTCGACGATGGGTCGGAGGCGGCCATCGGCCAGCCGCGGCAGGCCCCAGGCTGAGAAGTCGGCGACGAGCTGAGCCTTCTCGGCCCGGCTGCGAGCACGCAGCACGGAGCCGATGATCCGCAGGCGGCGCGACAGGACGGCATCGAGGGGGACCTCGGCGCGGGTACCTCCGAGCAGACCGATCAGGATCAGCCGGCCGCGGGGAGCCAAGGCGGCAACGTGTTCGGCGAGGTGGACTCCAGCGACCATGTCGAAGCACAAGTCGGCACCGCGCCCGCCGGTGGCCTCGCGAACGGCGGCGGGCAAGCCCGGACCGAGCTCGAGAAGCGTGTCCGCGCCCAGCGCCCGCAGCGCTTCCAGGCGCTCGAGGCTCCGGCCGGCGGCGATCACCCGGGCGCCGAGCTCGCGGGCTATTTGAGTGACCATCGTGCCGATGCCGCTGGCCGCGGCCGTCACCAGCACGGACTCCCCCGACGCCAGTCCACCTTCGACGACCAGGTTCGTCCAAGCGGTCAGACACGCCTCGGGCAGAGCCGCGGCTTCCTCGAATCCGAGGTTCGGCGGAATCGGCATCAACTGGCCCATCGGCACCGCCACTCGCTCGGCATGGCCGCCCCCGGCGAGAAGCGCCATCACCCGATCCCCCACCGTCCAACCTGTCACGTCCTCACCGAGGGCCGCGATCACGCCCGAGCACTCGAGCCCGGGCACCGTGCTCTCGCCCGGGGGCGGCGGGTACGCGCCCGCCATCTGGAGCAAATCGGCCCGGTTCAAAGCCGTGGCCCGGACCTCCACGAGGACTTCGCCGGCGCCGGGGATCGGATCGGGGAGGTCGCCGAGAACGGGACGCGAGGAGCCGGAGTCGGGCAGGATGGCGCGCACGGCAACGATTGTGGCCTGAAACGACGAAGGGCGGGTCACAGACCCGCCCCTACGATGCCGTCTGGGGTAGGGCGGGTCTATAACCCGCCCTTCTGCCCTCACACCGTCGCCGGCACCCTCTGCTCTTCGACCTCGATCGCGGCCTCCGGAGCTGGCGCCGCCGCCTTGTGCAGCGACCCTTCCTCGAGCCAAGTGTGCTCGCCGTCGAGAATCGACTTGGCGACGCGGTACTTGGCCGCATCGTCGTTCCGCCACAGGTCGTGGAAGAGCTGGTCGATGCGGCGCCGAGAGGTGCGGGCCAGGTCGTCGGCGATGACGACGGCGGACCTGGCGTTGGGATCGCCGGTCTGGACCATGGCATGGGCGCGGGTGATCGACGCCGAGGTGGCGAAGAGCTCGTTGGCGATGTCGACCAGGCGGAACAGGAAAGCCTGCTTGTTCTGGAGCTTGGCCTGGTGGACCATCATGCCGTGGAAGACGGCGCGGGCCAGCTTGCGCGCCCGGCGGTCGACGAAGCGCAGGTGCTTGGCGAGCACGCCGAACTCGGAGAACCGCGGCGGCAGGCTGAAGCCGAGCCAGCGCGACGGGTACCAGTAGGCATAGAAGGCGGCGATCTTGGGGAAGGCCGCGAGCTTCTCGCCGAAGCTCTTCTCGGGATCGATGATCGCGCCAGCCACGTCGAGGTGCTTGTCCACCGCCTCGCGGGCCATGAACAGGTGCATGATCTCGGACGAACCCTCGAAGATCTTGTTGATGCGGTAGTCGCGCATGACGCGCTCGACCGGGATCGGATCCTCGCCGCGGGCGGCCAGGGACTGCTCGGTCTCGTAGCCGCGCCCGCCGCGAATCTGCATGGTCTGGTCCACGATCCACCAGCCGCGGTCGGTGTTCCACTCCTTGGCGGCGGCGGCCTCGAGCCGGATGTCGTAGTGGCCGTCGTCGGCCATGGCGGTGGCCAGCTGAGCGATCGAGTCCATGGCGAAGCCGTAGCCCGCGATGTCCGCGATGCGGTGGGAGATCGACTCGTGGCGGCCCACCGGGCGGCCCCACTGGACGCGGCTCGCACCCCACTCGCGGACCACTTCCAGGCAGACCTTGGCGAGGCCGGCCGAGCCGTTGGGGATCGACAGGCGACCATCGTTCAGGGTGGTGAGGGCGATTTTGAGGCCCTTGCCCTCTTCACCGATCAGGTTCTCCGCGGGGACCTGGACGTTGGTGAAGGACAGCACGCCGTTGGCGATGGCGCGCAGCCCCATGAAGTGGCAGCGGTGCTCCACCTTCACCCCGGGGGCCTCGGCCTCGACCACGAAGGCGCTGATCTTGTTGGACTTCGGGTCCCTCGCCATGACCACCAGGAGCTTCGCGATGGTGCCGTTGGTGCACCACAGCTTTTCGCCGTTGAGAAGGTAGTGGCTGCCGTCGGCGCTCTTGACGCAGGTGGTGGCGAGCCGCGCCGGGTCCGACCCGACGCCCTGCTCGGTCAGCGCGAAGGCAGAGATTTCGCCAGCCGCGCATCGCGGCAGGAACCGCTTCTTCTGTTCGGGGGTGCCGAAGACCTTGAGGGGCTGGGGGACACCGATGGACTGGTGGGCGGAAAGCAGGGCCACGAGGTTGCCGTCGTAGGTCCCGAGCAGGCGCATGACGCGCTGATACTCACGATTGGTGAAACCGAGACCGCCGTACTCCTTGGGGATCTTCATGCCGAAGGCGCCCAGCTTGCGCAGGCCGTCCACGACGTCTTCCGGGTACTCGCCGGTTCGATCGATTTCCGCCGGGTCCACGTGCTCTTCCAGGAACTCTCGGAAGGCCCGGTAGAACGCCGCGAACTCCGGTCGATCCTCCTTGGCTTCGAGGGGGAAGGGGTGGATCAGATCCAGCCGGAACCGGCCCAGGAAGAGCTCCCGCAGGAAACTCGGCCGGTGCCATCCGGACTCGCGCGAGGCTTCCGCCACGCGGCGCGACTCTTGTTCGCTGACCTCTCGATGCTCAACGCTGCTCATGGCTTCTCCTCTCGAGAACTGCGCCCGAGTCTACCAGCTGCCGCAACGCAGCACAATACGCCGCAAGGCGGCATGAAAGGACCACCGAAACGCCTTCTGCCCCATCACTTTGCGACGACCCGCAGGCGGCCGGCGCCACCGGAGCGCTGGCCACTGGCAGGGTCCGTCACGGTCAAGTCGAGGCGGTACTCGCCGGGGACCAAGGGGCCCGGAGCGAAGGCGATGACCAGAGCGTCTGGCCGCCCTTCGATGCCGGCCACCCGCTGCCGCAGCGCCACCTTCCAGCCCGCCGGAGCCGGTTGTCCATCGTCGCCGGTGACCCGGCCGGAGAGGGGGAAATCCCCTTTGGGCAGGCCGTAGGCGAAGAGCACCACGTCGCGCTCGCCGCCCTCCGTCACCAGCGGGCCGAGGGTGGGCAGGAAGCGCTGGCCCGCGAGAGCGAAGGGGAAGTGGGAGTCGGCCGCCGCCGGATCGCCGCCATCGGACTCCCGCACCAGCACCCACTGCTCCCCCGCCACCTGGGGGAAGGTCAGCGGTAGGACTCGAACGGCCGCGGGAGTACCCGCGACCACGACCTCGAGAGGGGTGACCGCGAGAGTGTAGCGACCGGTCTCGGGGTTGCGCAGCAAGGTCCGCAGCACGTGGGTACCGGGTGGCAGGATCAGATCGCCGAAGAACTTGAGGCCGCCGGCGCGCAGCACGTCCGCCGCCTTGGCCCGGTCGACCTCGATCTGCTGGAACACGAAGTCGAGGACGGTACCGTCGGCTCCGACGGCGTAGGCGTAGAGCTCGAAGCGCAGCGGCCCCGATGCGGCCACGAGCGGCGGGCCGTCGAGCTCGACCACCAGCGGCACGTAGCTGACCGCGGAGCTGCCCCCGAAGGGGAACGGAGCGGCGTAGATCCGCGCCGAGAGCTCGTCCCGCGGTTCCCCCGAGAGCACCAGCTCGGCGGCCGAGGCGGCCCGGCTGACGGAGTCCTGCTGGGCGAAGGGGGTGGGCGCGAAGTAGCCCGCCCGGTGTACCACGTCGGCGCCGCGGGGCGCGTTTCGGACCTTCACCTTGATCGGCCGGAAGGCGCCGTCCTCGGGCACGTCGGTGGCGAAGGACAGGAGATAGGTCACTTCGGTGCGCAGCACCACCCGGTCGAGGGCCTGGGAGAGGTCGTGGAAGTTGCGCAGCATGACTCCGCCCGTGTCGTTGGCGAGCCACGCGAGTACGCCGGTGCCGGTTCCCTGGCCGGGAACGTTCGTTCGACTCGCCGTCGTCTCGATCGTCTGGATCGACCAACCGGCGCGCTTGAATTCGGTGATCATGGAGCTGATCGCCTGCTGGGTCTGCTCTGTGCCAAACCCGCCGCCAATCCCCGTGGTCGGCCCGGTGCTGGCATAGAGATCCTCAGGGAAGCCGTCACTGAACAACACCAGGTACTTGATGCCATCGACGCCGCGGGTCAACTTGGCCAGCCCGGAAATGCCCTCGGCCATGGCGCGCACCTTGTGCCGCTGCTCCTGGCGCTGGGCCTCGCCCAGCATGTCGCCCATGGCCTCGAGGGTCTCGTTCGGCCCGCCACCCCGGCCGCTCAGGCGGGTCACCGCGGCCTCGTTGTCGCGCGCGTCGGCCGCCGGGTTGACCGGAAAGCCCCCGTGCTTGCCGATCTCGGAAGCCATGACGTCGAAGCCCCCGGCGACCAGACGCAGAGGATCCGCGCGCAGGGGCTCGTGCCCCTCGGGGCGGCCCCGGGGAGCCACGTCGCGCGAACCGAGCAGCAGGGCCAGCCCGTCCAGGACCCGCTCGGCGCCCTCCTTGTCCGAGGTGAAGTAGAGCGGCATGGTGGCCCCGCGACGATCACTGTAGAAGGCGATGCCCACGAGGTCGCTGGGCCCGAGGTGCTCGCGCACCAGACTTCGGGCCGCTCGTTCGGCCCGAATCAGGCCCTCAATCGGCGTGAAGGCCAGATCGAAGAGCAGCAGGAAGTGGCGCCGCGCCGCGGGCGGTGGCAGGGCGACGGTACCGCCCGCGGCCTCCGTCGAGAGCGTCAGATCGACGACTTCGAACGACGACAGCGGCCGTTCCGTGCCGTCCTCGAGCACGGTGAAGTCCTCTGCCTTCAAGCCCCGCACGGGCTGGCCATCGTCGAGCACCCGCACGGGGACCTCGACGAGGACGACCGAGCTGGTACCCGCGAAAGTCTTCTTCGGTTCCTCGGCGGCACGGGCGGGCGAGGCGGCGAGCAGGGCGAGCCCGGCCAGAAAGGGAAGCAGCGGGCGGCAGGGGGACTGAACCATGGGGGATCTCCTTCGAACGGCGCATTCTGTCTCGCCGACGGGCTTGCCAGACCTCTCGTCGGCGGCTCCAAGACCCCAGAGTATCCACGAAAAAGCGGCCAGTCTCGACTTTTCGTCGAGATCCGGCCGCTCCGCCGTCAGGACTCGTGGTGGCCGCCGCCCCGGCCTTCGACCTTCAGGCCTCGGCAGGCGTGGGAAGTGGGGACACGGGCGGGGCCGCCCGGTGGGATTCGGAGCCGAGCATGCCCTCGGCGAGCCAGCGCCAGCCGAGGCCCAGGGCGTTCATCAGGTGCAGCGCGAAGTACAGGGCCACCAGACCGAAGAGCGAGGCGACGATGGCCTCGGGCACGGTGTCGACGTTCCACAGGAAAATCCCGAAGTCCACCCGGAAGCCCAGGTAGTGGAAGAAGAACGGCCCGATCAGGAAGGTCAGGGAAAGACTGAGGCTGGTCACCACGGTCACGAAGCTGGTGATCCCCAAAGGGAACTTGAGGATCAGAAAGGCCGCACCCTTCCAGGTGACCGGGTTGCCCAGGAACGCGCCCACCCGACCGGTGATCGTCAGGGGGCCGGTGCTCGGCGGGAGCATGGGCGCCAGCTCGGCGCCGAGCAGCAGCTTGGCCAGCTCGCGCTCGAAGGAGATGAAACCCCACACCAGCGCACCGGTGAGGGCCAGAACGAGAAATCCGATCCAGATCAAGGTCAACGGCACGCCGACGGAGGTGCCCACGATCAGCGTGACGAAGTACAGGATGCCCAGAGGAAAGGCCAGCAGGTTGTACAGCGCGCGGCCCAGGGTCCGAAGCCGGAAGGGCAGGGCGAGGAAAGACAGGAGCCGCACCCCGGCGCTCGGGCCGGTGGGCTCGGAGGAGGTCTCGGAAGGAGTCTCGAGGATCGCGTCGGTGGTCATGGTCGGCTCCTTGGTCGGGGGACCGATTCCCCGTCGAGGCGGCCCTACGACCGACCCACCATCCGGGTTTCAGATTTCACTTCCCTCCCCATCCGGGTAGGCCCCCCACCCCGCCCCCCTGGATGTGGTGGGCATCCCACTCCCCCTGTTCCAATGTCCTCGCCCCGGGGATGGGGCGACAAACCAATGGCCGTGACACTCGCACTCTTCGCCGCCGGGATCGTGATGGGTCTCGGCGGCGCCTGTTTCTGGGCCTGGGGGGTCCATACCGGGCAGCTCCGGGACCTCGAGGCGACGAAGGCGCAGCTGTTCTGGCCGGACTTGGCGGAAGAACGAGCCACAGAGGAAGAACGATGACGATGGCCGAGCCTCGGTCCCTGGACCCCAAGATCACCCGCCGACGCCTGCTCTCCTGGACGAGCTTCCTCGGGTTGCTCGGAGCCACCGGCGTCATGACCTGGTCGAACCTGCTGTTCTTTCGCCCGCGGGTCACCTACGGCGAGCCCTCCCGATTCCGGGTCGGCACACCCGAGGCCTTCCCGCTCGGCACGCGGCTGCCGCTCGAGCGCCAGCGGGTGACGATCGTGCGCAACGAGCACGGCCTGGCGGCCATCTCGAACACCTGCACCCACCTCGGGTGCGTCGTGGCGACCACCGAGACGGGCTTCGCCTGCCCCTGCCACGGCAGCCGTTTCGACTCCGACGGCTCGGTACTCGGTGGCCCTGCCCCACGGCCCCTGCCCTGGTACAAGGTGGCGCTGTCGCCGGGCGGCGAGGTGGAAGTCGACACCTCGACCGAAGTCGACCAGGGCGAGTTCCTGAGGGTCTGAGCGCCATGAGCCTGCTCCAGAACCTTCGCGCCCTGCCCCAGAACGTCTGGCGGTCGCTGTTCCGCAACCCGCTGCCGACCTCGGACCTCGGGCGGTCGCAGACTTCCTTCCAGAACTTCTTCCTGCACATCCACCCGGTCAAGTCCCACGTGCACTCGCTCAAGCCGGGCTACACGCTGGGCCTCGGGGTGATCTCGTTCTCGCTCTTCATCATCCTGGTGGTGAGCGGCATTTTGCTGATGTTCTACTACGTGCCCTCCACCGAGCAGGCCCACAACCGGATGCTGGACCTCTCCGGCACGGTGGCCTTCGGCGGCCTGCTGCGCAACATGCACCGCTGGGCCGCCCACGGCATGGTGGCCATGGTGCTGCTGCACATGGCCCGGGTGTTCTTCACCGGCAGCTACAAGCCGCCCCGGGAGTTCAACTGGGTGATCGGCATCTTCCTGCTGCTGCTCACCTTGTTCGCCTCCTTCACCGGCTACCTCCTGCCCTGGGACCAGCTGGCCTTCTGGGCGATCACCGTGGGCACCGCCATCGCGGGTTACGCGCCGGGGGTGGGGGATTTGATCCGTTTCGTGCTGCTGGGCGATCAGGTGGTCGGACAGGAAGCGCTGATCCGCTTCTACGTGCTCCACGTGGCGGTGCTGCCGGTGATTCTCACCCTGCTGATCGGCATTCACTTCTGGCGCATCCGCAAGGACGGCGGCCTGTCGCGGCCGGCCGGGTCCGACCTGCCCGAAGCCCAGCCCGCCTTCGCCCTCACGGGCAAGCTCGAGGGTCTGGCTCCCAAGGCCAAGTCTCAGAAGAAGAAGACCTTCGGCGTCCTCGGCATGATCCGCGGACCGTTCACCAAGGTCGGCAACACCCCGGACAACACGGTCTACTCGTGGCCCCACCTGTTCGCCGCCGAGCTGTTCTGCTTCGCCCTGACGGTGCTGGTCATTCTGATCGTATCGATGGCCTTCAACGCGCCCCTCGAGGCGCCGGCCGACCCGACCCACCCGCCGAACCCGTCGAAGGCGCCCTGGTACTTCCTGGGACTGCAGGAGATGGTGTCCTACTCGGCCTTCTGGGGCGGCGTGGGCATTCCCACCCTGTTCGTGCTGGGTCTGCTGCTGGTGCCCTACCTCGACCGCGACACCCGCGGCGTCGGGGTGTGGTTCTCGCGCCACCGCCTGCTCGCCAACACGCTGTTCGTGACCTTCCTGCTCGTCAACCTGGTGCTGATCGTCATCGGCACTTTCTTCCGTGGGCCGAACTGGGCTCTGGTGACCCCCTGGTAGCGGCGAATCGCCGGGTAAAACGCGTATGAGAACCGCCCTCGCCATCCTGTCCGTCATCGTCCTCGCGCTCCACGGGGTGCTCTATTACGAGGAGCTCTCGCCGCGCTGGCAGGAGCACCAGATCGAGTACTTCGAGGAGGCCGCGGAGCGCTCCGACAACCCCACCGTGCGAGCCAACCTGGCTGCCCGGACGCCGGCCATCGAGCAGGTCATCGTCCGCAGCTTCGGTACTCCGCGGGTCGACCGCTGTACCACCTGCCACATCGCCATCGACGACCCGCGCTTCGCCGCCGACGACCAGCCGCTCAAGACCCACCCGTCCATTCCGGGTCACAAGTTCGAGTCCTTCGGCTGCACCATCTGCCATGAGGGTCAGGGACGTGCGGTGGACTCCCACGCCGCCCATGAAGGCGGCCACGACTGGCCCTGGCCCCTGGCCAGCAAGGAGCTGATCGAGGCCAACTGCGTGCAGTGCCACACCGAGCCCGACTGGCCCCACGCGCCGCGCGTGGCCGCGGGGCGCAGATTGTTCTTCGAGCGCGCCTGCTACACCTGTCACACCATCTCGGGCTTGTCCTACGGCTCCATCGGGCCCGAGCTGACCGAGGTGGGCTTCAAGCGCCGGGCATCCTTCATCCGCGAGAAGATCGAGAACCCGCGGGCGTCGAACCCGACCTCGACCATGCCCCGGCAGGACCTGACCGGGGACCAGGTGCTCGCGCTGACCGCGTTCCTCGAGGCCCAGCAAGGCTCGAACGTGGCCCGCGCGCCGCTCGCTTCCTATCTGTCGGCCCAGCAGCAACGGCCGGGCTGGCTGCCGGTGGCCCAGATCGTGGGGCCCGAGCTGGCTACCCGGATCGAGTCCCTGCCGGCCGCCGAGCGTGGCGCAGAACTGTTGCCGCGGGTGGGCTGCCTGTCGTGCCACAAACTCGGCGAGCGGGACGGCGGAGTGGCGCCGGACCTCGCCTGGACCTCGGCCCAGCGAGACCACGGCTGGCTGATGGTCCACTTCCGGGATCCGAAGAGCGTGGTGCCGGGCTCGCTGATGCCGCCCTACCCGCTGCCGGACGAGATGTTCGAGGCCCTTTCGGCCCACCTGCGGACCTTGCCGCCGAGGCCGCTGCCGGCCGAGCCCGCCGCGCTCTACACCGAGCTGTGTGCCCGGTGCCACGGCCCTGAAGGCAAGGGCGACGGGGTCATCGCCCGCTATCTCGATCCCCGCCCGCGGGACTTGACCAAGGGCGCATTCATGAAGACCAAGACCCGCGAGCGGTTGATCGCGAGCGTCGAGAACGGCGTCGCCGGCACCAGCATGGCGCCCTGGGGCGCGGTGCTCGGTCCCGAGCGGGCCGCCGAGCTGGTCGACTACGTGCTCGGCACCTTCCCCCAGGGCAACACGCGGCTGCCCAAGGACCGCAAGGTCCCGACCGAGAACCCGGTGGCCTTCTCGGCCGCCAGCGTCCTCCGGGGCCAGGCCATCTTCCTCGACCGCTGCTGGGGCTGCCACGGCAAGAAGGCCGATGGTCATGGTCCCAACGCCGAGGAGATCGTTCCCCGGCCGCGCAACCTGCGCAATCAGCCGTTCCTGCGTTCGGTGACCTATGCCCGGCTCCACGAGAGCATCAAGTACGGCGTCCAGGGCACGGCGATGCCGGCCGCGGGCTTCGACTTCGCCCTGACCGATCAGCAGATCGGCGACCTGCTCCACTACATCAACAGCCTGAACGGCCTCGGCCCAAGCGTGCCGACGACCGCTCCCAACGTTTCCACTGCGAGGTGACCATGTCCGTTGCCGCAATCGCCAACCCCGTCCGCGAGAGGGCCATCGCCGACGGGGCGGCGCACGAAGACCGTACGGCCTTCTCGTTTCTGATCGTCGCCGCGTTGTTCTTCGTCATCTCCGGCTTGGTGGCGATCATCATCGCCTCGAAGCTGCAGATGCCGACACTCCTCGGCAACGTGTCGTGGCTGTCCTACGGCCGGCTGCGACCGATCCACACCAACGGCATGCTGTTCGGCTGGCTGCTGGCCGCCAACATGGGCCTCTGCTACTACTTCGTGCCGCGACTGTGCGGCGTCAAACTGTGGAGCGAGAAGCTCGGCATGGCCACCCTCGGGCTGTGGGTGGTGATCATCCTCTCGGCCGTGGTCACCCTCGCCATGGGTCAGAACCAAGGGCTCGAGTACGCCGAGCTGCCGCTGTGGGTGGACGTGCTGGTCACGACCGCCTGGGTGATGTTCGGGATCAACATCTTCGCCACCGTGGCCACCCGCAAGTACACCCAGATGTACGTGTCGCTCTGGTACATCATGGCGGCGATCCTGTGGACGGCCTTCGTCTACATCGTGGGCAACTTCGCCACGATCTTCACCGCCGGCGTCAACCAGGCGAATCTCAACTGGTTCTACGTCCACAACGCGGTCGGCTTGATCTTCACGCCGCTCGGCCTCGGCATCGGCTACTACTACATCCCGAAGGCTGCGGAGGCGCCGCTGTACTCCCACCGGCTGTCGATGATCGGCTTCTGGTCCCTGGCCTTCGTCTACGTCTGGACCGGGGCCCACCACATGCTCCACGGCCCCACCAGCCAGTGGCTACAGACGGTTTCGATCCTGTTCTCGGTGATGCTCATGATCCCGGTCTGGACCCTGGTCTGGAACTTCCTCGCCACCATGAAGGGCCAGTGGCACCAGCTCCAGGACAATGTGCCGATCAAGTTCTTGATGGCCGGCACGGTGTTTTACCTGCTGACCTGCTTCCAAGGGCCGATGCACAGCCTGCGCACGGTCAACGCCATCGTCTCGAAGACCGACTGGATCGTGGGCCACGCCCACATGGCGGTGCTCGGGGCCTTCTCGTTCTTCGCCGTGGCCGGTGCCTACTACTCGGTTCCCCGCATGCTGAAGACCAAGTTGTACTCGGACAAGCTGGCCAACGCATCGTTCTGGCTGTGGCTGATCGGCGGCCTGTCCTTCTTCATCTCGCTGTGGATCGGTGGCTTCCTCCAAGGCCTCCAGTGGAACGACCCGTCCATTCCGTTCATCGATACGGTGCGCTTCATGGTGCCCTTCTGGTCGGTGCGGCTGCTCGGCGGAACGCTGATGTTCGTCGGCATCCTGCTGTTCTTCTGGAATCTCCTGATGACCTACACCGGCCGCCACGAGCGTCCGGTAGAAAACGCCTGAGAAGGAGCGCGCCATGTTCAACAAGGTCGACAAGAGCAGCGCTCTGTTCGTGGTCGCCGCGGTGGTCTTCTTCTGGATCGGCGGCCTGCTCACCACCCTCGCGCCGCCGATGCTGGATGCCAGCTGGGCCAAGCCCGCCCCGGGGCTCAAGGACTACGCAACCCTCGCCCGAGGCGGCGACGAGCACGCTCGGCAGGTCCTCGATGGCCGCAAGATCTACGTCGCCGAGGGCTGCTGGTACTGCCACACCCAACAGACCCGGACGATCGAGGCCGACACCGTCCGCTCCGGCTGGCGCGACGTGAAGAGCCCGGTCTCGACGCCGGACGAGTTCGTCTACGACCAGCCCCACATGTTCGGCACCCGCCGGGTGGGGCCGGATCTCTCCCGGATCGGCGGCAAGTACGACGCCCAGTGGCACGCCACCCACTTCCGCGATCCGCGCAGCCTCGTCCCGGGCTCGGCCATGCCGCCGTTCCCGTGGATCGCGGCGGACCCGCAGAAACTCGACGCGCTCATCGCCTACATCCAGAGCCTGGGCCGCGCCAAGGACTGGCGCCCGGAGCAGGACTACGAGGAGTGAGCCGTGGATTACACCTACCCGTCGGTGTTCTGGATCTACTCGGTGATGGCTCTCTTCGTGGTCGGCGCGGTGTTCTTCCTGTGGAAGGCCGTCAAGAGCGGCGCCGTGGCCAACGACGAGGCCCCCAAGTACCGGATGCTCGAGGACGACCCGGCGCCGCCGCGGCGCCACTGAAAGGCACACCATGTCCGCCAAGAAAGACGACTTCCCGGTGCACGAGCTCGCCGGTGGCTGGATCACCGAGCGCAAGGGCACCCCGGTTCCCGGTTTCCTGAAGCTCGCCTACGTGTTCTTCTGCCTGTTCGGGCTCGGTTACCTCTTCCTGTGGTTCCAGGGGGAGACCGGTCACGCCACCCGCGGCGCATTGGTCGAGACCTTCAACCTCACCAGCCCCCCGCCCAGCCTGATCTGGGCCGGGGTGCTGGCGGCGGTGCTGCTGGTCTACGTGATCGGCCTGCTGCGCTACGCCTTCACCGCCAAAGAGGAGGAGTCCCAGCAGTGAGGCCCACGAGCGCCACTTCGAGCTCATCGGCTTACGAGCGCCTGCGGATTCCCGACGAGGAGCGCTACTGGGTCGAGCAGGTGAAGTGCCGGGTCGGTTGCCCGGTCTTCACCGACGCCTGCGGCTACGTCACCGCCGTGGCCGAGGGGCGGGATCTCGACGCCTATGCCATCGCCCGCGCCACCAACCCCTTCGTGTCGGTGTGCGGGCGGATCTGCGGCGCTCCTTGCGAGCGGGCCTGCCGGCGCGGCAGCGTCGACGCCTCGGTGTCGATTCGGGCGATCAAACGCTGGGCCTGCGAGCTCCACGGCAACGACACCGGCAGCGACGAGCTCTACCACCGCTTCGCCGACACCCGCATGCTGCCCCCGCCGCCCGAGCGCGGCGAAGCGCGGGAGAAGGTGGCGGTGATCGGCGCCGGGGTGGCGGGCCTGACCGTGGCTCACGACCTGGCCCGGGCCGGCTATCGAGTGACGGTGTTCGAGGCCGGACCGGTTCCCGGCGGCATGATGACGATGGGCGTACCGCTCTACCGTCTGCCCCGGGAGCTGGTCCAGGCCGAGATCGACGCCATTCTGTCGCTCGGCATCGAGCTACAGCTGAACGCCCCGGTGGGGGCCCCCGGCCGAACGCTGGACGACCTTCGTGCCCAGGGCTTCAAGGCCTTCTTCGTGGGCGCCGGGCTCCAGGGCAGCCGCGAGCTGAACGTGGCCGGCGCCCGCTTGCCCGGGGTGATCCAGGGCCTCGAGTTCCTGAAGCTGATCAACCTCGGCCAGAAAATCGACATCGGGCCACGGGTGGTGGTCGTGGGCGGCGGCAACGTGGCCTTCGACGTCGCCCGCACGGCCCTGCGCCAGACCGCCGAGGAGATCGAGGAAGGGGGACGCGAGGGCTTCCGCATCACCGCCGACGTGGCCCGCACCGCGGTTCGCGCGGCCGGCGTCCGCGAGGTCCACCTGGTGTGCCTGGAAAGCCGCGAGGAGATGCCCGCGGACGCGATCGAGATCGAAGAAGGCCTCCACGAGGGCCTGGTGCTGCACCCGTCCTTCGGTCCCAAGGGTCTGGTCGGGGACGACCGGGTGAGCGGCTTCGAGATGGTCCGGTGCTTGTCGGTGTTCGACTCCGAGCGCCGGTTCCACCCCCAGTTCGACGACACCCACCGCGAGACGATCCCCTGCGACACGGTCATCTTCGCCATCGGCCAGCAGGCCAAGTTCGACTTCCTGCGTCCCGAGGACGGGGTCGAAACGACCGAACGGGGTTTGATCAAGGTCGATCCGGACACCCTCCAGACGACCCGCGCCGACGTCTTCGCCGGCGGCGACGTGGTGCTCGGACCGCGCCTCTTCATCGACGCCATCGCCTCGGCCCAGGTGGCGGCTCGGAGCATCCACGACTACCTGCGCCGGACCACCACCACGGTCGAGCTGCGCAGCCACTGGGAGCCGGCGGTCTACACCATGGCCCAGGATTGGGAGATCGCCCAACGGGATCTGCCGCCCTCCCGGGCGCCCCGCGCCGACGAGATCCCCGAGGCCGGCAACCGCCTGGTCGAGGAGAACTACCCCGAGACCGAGGCCCGCCACCAGGCCAGCCGTTGCCTGCGGTGCGACGTCCAGACCTGGTTCGAGGGCTCGCTGTGCGTGGCCTGCAACGGCTGCGTGGACGTCTGCCCGAGCGACTGTCTCCACCTGGTGGGCTTGTCCCAGGTGGCCAAGGACCCGCGCCTGCTCGAGCTCGCCGAGGCACAGCTCGGGCTCGAGGCGGCGGATCTCGATCTGCCGGCGGCGGAGCTCGACGCCCTCGGCGCCGCCATGCTCAAGGACGAAACGGCCTGCATCCGCTGTTCGATGTGCGCCACGCGCTGCCCCACCCACGCCTTCACCATGCGCCGCTTCCTCTTCCACCGCGAGCTCGCGATCGAAGACGGCGCCAACCCCCGCCTCCGCTACTAGAGGCTTGGAGGCTTCCCATGGCCCTGCCCGTGCTTCCCCGCTGGGCCGGCAAGTACAGCCGGCGCCGGCGGTTGATCCAGATCGCCTTCCTGGCGGTCTTCGCTCTGTTGCCGCTGTTCGACCTGTTCCGCTTCGACCTGCCCGCCGGTCGCCTGCACCTGTTCGGGGCCGAGATCTGGCTCGACGAGTGGACCTACCTGTGGCTCGCCGGCATGTTCGCCCTCTGGGTCGTGGGCGCCCTGTCCCTGATTTTCGGCCGTGTCTACTGCGCCTACGCCTGCCCGCAGATGGTGTTCTCCGAGCTCGCCCACGATGCCGACGCTCTCGCCAAGCGGCTGTTCCGCGGCCGCGACCCGAAGTTCGTGAAGCGGGCGGGGCGCGCGCTCTCGCTGCTCGCCATCGGCGCGCTGTCGATCACCGCCTCGGTGCTCTTCATGGGCTACTTCGCTCCCTTGGGGGACGTGGTGCGCCGGGTCTTCACCCTCGACGTGGGCCTCTGGCTCGGCGCCGTGGGGGCCGCCACGACTCTCGTGGCCTTCTTGGACATCGCCTTCGTGCGCGAGAGCTTTTGTCGCTCGGCCTGCCCCTACGGCCTGCTCCAGGGCCTGCTCGAGGACGGCAAGAGCTTGCACGTGGCCTTCTCCGAAGAGACCGGCAAGTGCATCGAATGCCAGCTCTGCGTGCGCCGATGCCCGATGGAGATCGACATCCGTCAGGGCGCGTTCCAGATCGAGTGCACCCGCTGCGGTACCTGCATCGATGCCTGCGAGGAGATCCTCGCCAAGAAGCAGCGTCCCAGCTTGCTGGCCTTCGACTTCTCCGGCTTCTCGCTCGCCGGCTGGGACTTGAAGCGCAGCCTCGTGGCGGTCTCGACCCTCGGTTTCGGCGTGGTCCTGGCGGTGGCCGTGGCCCGCCGAGACACCCTTGCGCTGCAACTCGCCCCGCTGCCCGCGGAGGCCACGACCAGCGCCGCCGGGGTGGCCGAAACCCGCTTCTTGTTGCGCGCCGCCAACCGGGGGCGGCAACCCGTCGAGCTCGACGTGGCCACCGAGGGCCTTCCCGTCACGGCCGAGATCTCCGGCGCGCCCACCGAGCCGATTCCGGCCGGCCAGGAGCAGCGCTGGACGCTGGTCGTCCGCCTGCCCGAGGAGCCCGGTCGCGGCGGGCTCCAACCCTTCACCTGGGTGGTCGACTCGGGCCTCGGCACCGAGCGCTTCCCCGGTGCGCTCCTGGCCCGGGACCCGGACCGGCGCCGCACTCCCCGACAGGAGGGACCATGACTCCCCGCGCTTCCTTCGGCCGCGCCGAGGGCCGGCTCCTGCAGAGCTTGCTCTGGCTCATCTCGCTGGTGTTCTTCGTGATTATGGGCGCTACCTGGTCGGCCTCGAAGAAGGCCGCCCCGGTGCTGCTCGACCTCGATACCGGCAAACCAGTGGCGGAGAGCGCGGCGCCGTGATCGAGGCCCTCGCGGCCCCGGCCGCGGCGTTCCTGCCCCGCGCCTTGCCGCTGTGCGCCCACTGCGGCCTACCCCTGGCGGGCGCGCGGAGGGCGCGGGCAGAGGCCGGGCCCGGCTACTGCTGCAGCGGCTGCGCCCTGGCCCACCGCATCAGCGGCGGCGACGCGGGCCACGGCCGGGCCACGGGGCTGCTCATGGCGGTGGGCCTCGGCGCCTTCCTGGCGCTCAACGTCATGATGCTCTCCTTCGTGCTCTACACCCCCGGCGCCGAGGCCGACCGGGCCGCGGGCGAAGCCTGGGTGCGCTGGGCGCTCCTGGGGCTGGCGACGCCGGCGGTGCTGCTGCTCGGTTCTCCCTTCCTGACCCGTGGCCTGGGTCAGCTCTTCAGCCGCCGCCGGCTCGACACCGACGCCCTGATCGCGGTCGGAGTGATCGCCGCCTGGGCACTGTCGTTCCGCTCCGTGGTCACCGGCCACGGTCCCCTGTACCTCGATACCGCCATGGGCATCCTGCTGTTCGTGACCCTGGGCCGCTACCTCGACGCCGCCGCCCGCGCCCGCACCACGGACGCCTTGGCCGGCCTGGCCCGGCAAATGCCCGAGCGGGCCGCGCGGATCGGTGCCGACGGCACGGAGGAGGACGTGCCGGTGGCGTCCCTCGAGCGCGGAGATCGGCTGCGGGTGCGGCCGGGAGAGCGCTTCCCCGCCGACGGGATCGTGGTCACGGGGAAAGCCGCAGTGTCCCAGGCCGAGCTCACCGGCGAGTCCTTGCCGGTCCCCCGCGCCCCCGGTGATCGCGTTTCGGCCGGCACGCGGCTCCTCGACGGCAGTCTGGTGATCGAGGTCGAGCGCGCGGGCGCGGCGACCACGCTGGCCCGCCTGGTGCGGCTGGTGGAGCAGGCCCGGGCCGGTGGCTACCCTCTGGCGGCCCTGGTGGATCGGCTGGCCGGCGGTTTCGTGCCGGTGGTGCTGGCGCTCGCCGCCGCCACCTACGGCTACTGGACCTGGCGCGCGGACGCCGGCGAGGCGCTCCTCAATACCCTCTCGGTGCTGCTCATCGCCTGCCCCTGCGCGATCGGACTGGCGACGCCCCTCGCCGCCACCGCGGCCACCGGCCGGGCGGCGATGGCCGGCGTCCTGGTGCGCTCGGGCCAGGTATTCGAGCGGCTGGCCCGCTCGCGGCGGGTGTTCTTCGACAAGACCGGCACGCTGACCCGCGGGGAGCTCGAGCTGGTCCGCGTGGTGACCGCCCCCGACTCGACCGAGAGCGAGGTGCTGGCCCTGGCCGCGGCGATGGAAGAAGGCTCCGAGCACCCCATCGCCAAGGCCCTGCGCGCCGCCGCCGCGGGGCTCGAGCGGCCTCCCTGGGAAGGCTTCCGGGCTCTGCCGGGTCGCGGAGTGGAGGCCCGTGTGCACTGGCACGGCCGCTGGGTGGAGGCCCGGCTGGGCACCGCCGAGCTCGTGGGGGGCGCCCCGGAGCTCGCCGAGCCGGGCGCGACCCAAGTCCACCTCGGTCTCGACGGCGCCTGGCGCGGGGCACTCCTGCTGCGCGACGAGCCCCGTGCCGAGGCCGCGGCGGTGGTGGCCGAGCTGGCCCGCCGCGGGTTCATGGTCGAAGTGCTCTCGGGCGACGCCCCGGGCGCGGTGGCGGCTCTGGCCGCTCGCCTGCCGGGAATCGCCGCGACCGCGGAGCTTTCCCCCGAGGCCAAGCTCGAGCGAGTGCGCGCAGCGGTCGAGTCCGGCGAGTGTCCGACGATGGTGGGCGACGGCATCAACGACGCGCCGGCGCTATCCCAGGCCGGCGTGGCCGTCACCCTCGAGAGCGGTACGGACCTGGCCCGCGAGGTGGCCGACGTGACCCTTCTGGGCGGCGACCTGACCCGCCTGCCCTGGCTCCTCGATCTGGGCCGCAGAACTCTGCGCACGGCCCGGCTGAACTTGACCTGGGCGTTCCTCTACAACGGCGTGGGCCTGGCTCTCGCGGTGTCGGGGCACCTCCATCCGCTCTTCGGGGCGGTCGGCATGGTGGCCTCGAGCCTCCTGGTCGTCCTTCACTCACAGCGTCTGGCGCGGGTCCCCCTGCCCGCGGGAGGTGTTTCGTGACTCCATCGGGTTGGCTGCTCGCCGCCGGATTGACCGCCGCCGCCTCGGTCCACTGCGTGGGCATGTGCGGGCCTTTCGTGCTGGCCGTCGCCGTGCGCGACCGCGAGCGCCGCTGGCGCCTGGCCGGCAATCAGATCCTGCTCCAACTCGGCAAGGCCACCACCTACGCATTCCTGGGCGCCCTGGCCGGGCTCGTCGGGGGCGCCGTGGTGCACTCCCGAGCCTTGACCTGGGCCGGCCAGGGGCTGGCCCTCGCCACCGCCGTGGCGCTCGCCCTCGCCGGCCTTACCCTTCTCGGCTTGCGTAGCGGCCGGCCCGGGGCCTGGGTGGTGCAAGTCGCGGCGCTGGGCAAGAAGCTGATCAACCCGCTCCTCGCCGAGCGCCCCGCCGGCTCCGCACTGGTCGTCGGCATGGCCCTCGGCGCCCTGCCCTGCCCGCTGGTCTATGCCGGTCTCGCCCTCGCGGCCACCTCCGGCTCCCCCGCCCTCGGCGCCGCAACCCTCGCCGGCGTCGCCCTCGGCACCGTCCCCGCCCTCGCCGCCGTGGCTCTGCTCGGCGTCGCCCTGCCGCAGGGAGCCCGCCTCAAGCTCGCCAGAGCCGGCGGTGTGCTGCTCCTGGCCATGGCCGCGGTGACGCTGTTCCGTGCCGTCGGCCACGACCACGGTGGGCACGCCGGCCATGCCGCGCACGAGATGCCCGCGGCCGAGGCGCCGGCCGGTCTAGAGCACCATCACCACTAGTAGCCCCAACGATCTCTCATGGTAGGTTCGGCCCTGTTTCCGGCGAGCCATGAATAAGCGCGTCTCCCAGCGCAAACTGCGACAAGAGCGCCGCCTCGCGCCCGAGGCTGTGGCCCTGCGGGCGATGCGGGAGCTCGAGCTGCCGAGCTGGGTCGAGGGGATCGAAGATGAGCTCCAGGGAGAGTGGAACCAACTCTGCGTCTTCGTCCAGGTGTCTGAAACCGCGACCCAGGCCCAAATCGAGAAGCTCGCGAAACGCTTCGCCGAGTGCTTCCAGCGCGCTCTGCCCCGTACCCCCGAGAGCCTCAGCTGGAGCGTGAGCTTCTGGCAGGCCGGTGTGCCCATCCATAGCGTCATGGGCTGAAGGGGTCGCATCCGACGTGCCTATTCCGAGGTGCCAGCCGATTCGGGAAACCCTTCAGAATCAATCCATTCCGTCCCGATTCTCCGGGTAGGCGCCGCTTGCCGGGGTTTCGTACGAGAAGTCCATGAAGACTGCGCCCGCCTGCTTTGCCCTCCTTGCGATCTCGCCCCTTCTCCTCGCGAGCTGCGCTGCCCAATCCTCGGCGCCGGCCGTGCGACCCAATTTCGTCGTCATCCTTTCCGACGACCACCGATGGGACGCCCTCGGCGTCGCCGGGAACCCCGCCATTCACACCCCCGTGATGGACCACTTGGCCGAGGCCGGGGTCCATTTCCGGCAGGCCACCACCTCCGTCTCGCAGTGCCACCCGATTCGGGCGACCCTGTTGACCGGCCTGCCCGCCCATCGCCACGGCGTCTATTCGACCAAGTTCCAGGCTCCCGAGGTCACCCTGAATCTGTGCCGGCAGCCGACCGTGCCGAGCCTCTTGCGGGAGGCCGGCTACCACACGGCGCTCGTGGGCAAGTGGCACGTCCCTCCGCCGCCCTGGGAGTGCGGCTTCGACGAGATGCGAACCTGGTTGCCCGAGGGTGGAGCCCATTTCCACGATCCCGAGCTGGTAAAGGGAGCCTCCTCGACCTCCGAGGTGGTCCCGGGATTCACCCAAGAGATCTTCACCGACGACGCCGTGGCCTTTCTGCACGACGCCGCTACCCGCTCGAGCCCGTTCCTGCTTTGGCTCGGCTACACCGCTCCCCACCTGCCCTACGAGCCGAACCCCGAGCGTATCGCCGCCCTCTACGCCGGCCGCAGCGAGGAGGAGCTTCGGCCGCCCGGCTTCCCGGGGGACGTGGCGGCCAACGACTGGCGCCACTACGACGAGGCCGTGAGCCACCTCGACGAGCAGCTCGGGCGGGTGCTCGCCGCCCTCGCCGAGACCGGCCTCTCCGAGCGCACGATCGTGGTCTTCCTGGGCGACAACGGCTACATGATGGGCGAACGGGGACTCGGAGGCCCGGGCTCGGGAGCCGATGGCAAGCAGGTGCCCTATGAGAGCTCGTTGCGGGTGCCGTTCCTGATGTCGGGCCCCGGGTTGCCGACTGGGCTCGCCTCGGACTTGCCCGTCTCCAGCCTCGACCTTCCACCCACGCTCCTGGCTCTGGCGGGAATCGAGGTGCCGGCCGCCTGGCCCGGCCGCGATCTCCTTTCGGCCCTTTCCGGCAAGCTCGAACTCCGCGAGGCCTTCGCCGAATGGTCCGACGACGAGAGTCCGAAGTTCGGCCACCTCGCCTTCCGAGCCGTCCGCACGCCGACCCACAAGCTGATTCTGTGGAAGGACCCGACAAAGGGCGAAGAGCTCTACGACCTCGTGGTCGATCCACGGGAGACCCACAACCTCATCGACGAGCCCGGGGCGCGGGAAGTCCTGACGGATCTTCGCGCGCGGCTGTCCGCCTGGATGGACCGGAACGAGGATCCGGCGCGCGCGTGGCGCCCCGCCCCGTGAGGCTCGCGGGCCAGCCCCGAGGTTGCGCAGGCCGCCGCGATCGGCGAGGATGACCGCCCCATGGATCGCCTGCCTCCTCTGCGCTCCCGGCCGAGCTGGCGCGAGCTCGAACGCCACCGTGAGACCTTCCGAGGCGTCGACCTCGCCGGGCTCTTCGCGAGAGACCCGGGGCGGTTCGAGCGGTTCTCCCGCGGCGCCGCGGGGGTCTTCGTCGACTTCTCGAAGAACCACCTGACGGCCGAGACCCTCGCCCTCCTCGCCCAGCTCGCGAGGGAGACCGGAGTCGAGGCGCTCCGCGACCGGATGTTCGCGGGCGAGCCGATCAACGAGAGCGAGGGCCGCGCGGTCCTCCACCCGGCCCTGCGCGATCCCTCGGGACGACCGCACTTCGTCGCGGGAGTGGACGTGACCCCCACGGTCGTCGCCACCCTCGAGCGGATAGAGCGCTTGACCCGCCAGGTCCACGGAGGCGGTCGCTTCTCGGACGTCCTTCACCTCGGCATCGGCGGCTCCGAGCTCGGCCCGGCGGCGGTGGTCGAGGCGCTCGCGGCCCACCGTCACGGCGGTCTCGGCATTCATTTCGTGGCCAACGTCGACGGCCATGGGCTGGCGCCAAAGCTGGCGAGCCTCGATCCAAAGCGGACCCTGGTCCTCGTGGTCTCGAAGACCTTCACGACCGAGGAGACCCTGCGCAACGCGACGACGGTGCGAAGCTGGCTGGCCGCCGGTGGTGGCGACCTGGCGACCCAGGTGGTGGCCATCACCGCGCACCCGGAGGCCGCCGTCGCGTTCGGAATCGCGCCCGAGAACGTCCTGCCGATGTGGGACTGGGTCGGAGGCCGCACCTCGCTGTGGTCCGCCGTGGGACTGCCCATCGCCCTGGCCCTGGGGTTCGCCGGCTTCCGGGCGCTCCTCGATGGCGCCGCCCGCATGGACGAGCACTTCCGGACCGCTCCGATCGAGCTCAACCTGCCGGTGCAGCTCGCCCTGGTGTCGATCTGGTACGCCGACTTCTGGGCCGCCGAGAGCCACGCGGTCCTGCCCTACGACGCTCGGCTGGCGCGGCTGCCGGCCTTTCTCCAGCAACTCGAGATGGAATCGAACGGCAAGGCCGCGCGCCGCGACGGCTCGCCGGCCGGAGTCCCCACGGCGCCGATCGTCTGGGGGGAGCCGGGCACCGACGGCCAGCACGCCTTCTACCAGCTGCTCCACCAATCGGAGCGGCTGGTGCCCTGCGACTTCGTCCTGGTGGCGAACGCGGACCACGACCTTCCCGGGCACCACGAGCTGCTGCTGGCGAACGGACTCGCTCAGACCCAAGCGCTCGCTTTCGGCCAGCCCGACGAGGCGACCCGGCGTGCGCTCGAGGCCGAAGGGCGCGGTGAAGAGGAAATCGCCCGTCTCCTCCCCCAGCGCCGCTTCCCCGGCAACCGGCCCTCGACCACGATCCTGCTCCCGCGGCTCGACCCCGGGACGGTCGGAGCCCTCCTCGCCCTCTTCGAGCATCAGATCTTCGTGGAAGGCGCGATCTGGGGCCTCAACTCCTACGACCAATGGGGCGTCGAGCTCGGCAAACAGCTCGCCCGCCGCCTCCTTCCCACCGTTGCCGGCGGCGAGCCCCTCGGGGACCTCGACGGCTCCACCCGCGGCCTGCTGGCCGAGCTCCGAGCCCAACGTTTCCCTGACGAGGTGAGCCGATGACCCCCCCGATGACCCGATGGCTGCGCCGCGCCCTTTCGAGCTTCGTCCTGGTCACCCTGCCCGCCTTCTCCGAAGGCCCCGCACCGGCTCCCGCTGGCGACCCCTTGGCACCCTACGCCTTCCTGGCCGGAAGCTGGATCGGCGAGAAGGACGGCGACCTCATCGAGGAGACCTGGTTCCCTCCCGCCGCCGGTGCCATGACCGGCCTGTTCCGGTGGACCCGCGGCGACAAGGTCGTCGTCTACGAAATGCTGGCCCTCGAAGCCCGCCCCGAAGGCGTCGTCCTCCTGCTCCGCCACTTCGCCCCGGGCCTCGTGGCCAGCGAGGAGAAGGACGCCCCCAGCCTCTTCCATCCCTGCCCGCCCGAGGGACCGAACCACTTCTGGGACAACCGCGACCCCGCCCGCCCCACCCGCCTCGGCTACCGCGCGGGCGAGAACGGCACCCTCCTCGTGCTGCTTGAGCGCGTGCGGGACGGCAAGAAGACGGTCGAGGAGTTCGTGTACCGGGCCCGCTAGTCGTCGCTCGTAGGCCAGAAAATCGTCTTCTCGTTCCGTCCAACGGAACGTGCGAACGATTTCAGCGATCCCCGACTTCTCCCCGCCCGGCTCCGATGCTAAGTTGCCGGACATTGCTACGAGCTTTCGTCACCGTCGCCGCAGCTTGCGGGCCGCCCTCGGTCCCGTGGCCCCGTGGCTGGCCGCCATTGCCATCGGTGTCGGTGTCGGTGTGGTCGGTACCAGCCCGCAAGTCCTAGGCCTGTTCTCAGACCCAATGGGGCCACTGCGGCACACGGTCGGCCTCGAACGACTCGGGCCGGGGCGGTTCAGCGGCGAGATTCAGCGAGCTCGGCGGGACTCGGTCCCGGATCTGGACGAACGGCTCGGAGATGCAGAGCGGAACGGAAGCGTCACGGGCGTGGTCAACTTGCTGCGCGATCTGCCCGATGGCCTGCGCGCCCTCGAAGACCGGGCGCGCCAGGAACCTGATGAGGTAGCTTCTTGGTCCGACCTCGCTGCTGGCTACCTGACCCGCGCCGTCACTCCCGGCGCCGCGGACGACCCTCTCGACTTGATCGCCGCCCTCCGCGCCGCCCTGAAAGCGATCGAGATCGACCCAGAAGATCCGCAGGCTCGCTTCAACTACGCCGAAGTCCTGACCCGGTGTGGGCTACGCCACGAAGCCCTCAAGGGCTGGAACCAATACTTAGCGATCGATCCCACGAGCGACTGGGCAGCACTTGCGCTCGCCCGTCGCAAAGAACTCGGTGCCCCAACTCACAACCAGCTCTGGGTGGGTCGCGACAGGCCTGCGCTCCTGGCGGCGCTGGCCGCGGGAGACCGGAGCGCAGTCGCGGCAGTGGCCGACAAGTACCGCGCACGCTCCCGCGAGCTCGTTCTCTTTGAGTTGTTGCCCGCCTGGGCAGTGGCAGTCCTCGGTGGCGAGAGTGCCACCAGCCAGATGCACCAAGGAGAGATCGAGCTGCTCGCCCAGATCCTGGCCGAGCTCACCGGCGACCACCTCCTATCCGATGCAGCGCACGACCTGAACACGACATCGAATCGGAGGCAAGCTCTGGCAGCAGTGCTAGCACGCTGGCGGCGCGACGGCGAGTTGGATGGGCTCGATCGTGTGGCGAGCCGCCTCAAGGAGCTCGACTCGCCACTCTCGGTTTGGGCCTCCTATTGGGCCGAACGAGTTCGGTACAACGCGGACCGCGCGGCTACGCGCGAGAACCTGGCTGATCTCGAGAACTGGATCGCCGATCGACCTTATCCAGTGATCCGAGCCTCGATCCTGGGCCTGCGAGGCTTGCTCGAGGCCATCGAGGATCGTCCGGAAGGGGCCCTCGCCCACTATCAACATGCCCGGCGGTTGGCCGCGGACAGCGAAGGCATTGTCGGCGAGCTGCCTTATTTGCTGTTCGAAGCGTCGGCTGCCCAGAGGTTGGGACGCCTTCGCGAGGCGTGGCACGCGCGCTTGCAGGGAGCGGCCCTCTCGGCTCAGATTGGCGATCGATATCGGAGACATGGTCCCCTGCTGACGGCTTCGGAGGCTCTTATCGACGCGGAAGATTGGTCGGTAGCGGCTCCGTTCGTGAACGAGCTGCAGGCCAATGCTCGGCGGGCCGAGCAGGTCGAGATCCGGGCCGAGAGTCTCCTGGCTGCAGGCAGGCTGGCTGCCGCTCAATCGCGCTGGGACACAGCTGAGGAGTTCTTCGGCGAGGCTCTCCGCGACGCCAAGGCGAATGGCCACAGTCTGAAGGCTCGCCTCGAAGCGATGGCTGGTCTAGCCCGTGGCTCCGCCTTGCTGGCCACCGCTCCGGACCAGGCTTCAGTGCATCTCGAAGACGCCCTGAACTACTTCAGGCAAGAGAACTACTTGTTCTATCGAGCCGAGACCCTGACCCTTCTGGGAACAGCCGAGGCGCGACGGGGACGGCCACAGTCGGCCGCAGCAGACTTCCGGCTAGCCATCGAGGCGCTGGAATATCGGCGCCAGCAACAGGGGGCGCCAGCTTCCCAGGTGTTCACCCTGGAACAAACCCAGCCGATCTTCGACGCGTTGATGCTGCTGCAGCTGGATGCCTTCGGTTCGCCCGCGGAGGCCTTTTCGACCGCTGACAGGTCCAAGGCACTCCGTCTGACTGACACCCTCGGCCTCGCCGTCCCTGGCGCCAAGAGCTGGGTGGAGCTACGCGAGCAATTGCCTCCCCACGTGGTCTTGATCGAGTATGCCGTACTGCCCGACCGGCTCGCGATCTGGGTAGCTTCTCGCACCCGCCAGCATTTCACTTCGGTACCGGTAACGGGGGGGATCCTCGGCAAGGCTCTCGAAGGTCTTCGCAGGGCCGTCCACCAGAATGAGGGAGTCGAAACCGCCAGGGCAGAGCTGTCCCGCTGGCTCTTGAAGCCGATTGCGAACGAGATCGAAGCGGGAGACAGGCTGGTCGTCATCCCGGACGGAGACCTCGGCGACGTCCCCTGGGCTCTGTTGCAGAGTACGAACAGCTCGCGACCGCTTGTTCTGGACCACGAGATTTCGCTCGCTCCGAACGCGAACATTGCACTGACGCTCCTGGCGCTCCCTTGGGTCAGACCGGAGACGGCTCTGGTGGTGTCAGACCCGGAATTCGACGACTCGGCTTCGGCGCAACGACTACCAGATGCCGCAATGGAAGGTCAGGAAGTAGCCCAGATGTACTCCGGCTCAGCGGGCCTCCGTCTGCTCACGGGCCCGCAAGCGACGGCCGCAGCCTTTTTGACCGACGGCCCCGAGGCTGAAGTCATCCACTTCGCCGGTCACAGCGTGGGAGTGGCCCATTCCCCGGCCGACTCCGCCCTCGTGCTCGCTCCGTCGGATTCGGAGGCGGCCACCACGCTCCCCGCCTGGCGCATCGCCGAAGTGCGCTGGGAGAAGACGCGGCTCGTCGTGCTTTCCTCCTGCCAAGGCGTACAAAGCGGTGTCGTCGGCCGCGAGGTACTAGCGGGCCTGTCCACCGCGTTCCTGGCTGGCGGAGTCCCAACCCTGGTCGCCAGCCCCGCCAAGGTCCCCGAGGCCCCTACCCGCGCCTTCATGAAGCACTTTCACCGCGCTTTACGCTCCGGGCAGAGACCAGCCCAAGCGCTGCGCTCAGCCCAGATAGAAATGATCCTGTCGCCGAACGACTCCTGGAACCAACCCAAGCACTGGGCCACCTGGGTCGTCATCGGCGCTCCCTGAACCCTCGTAGTTTTCGAGAAAGGCTGGTGTGGAGATGGCTTACACGCTCGAGTTGTATTTCACAGGGTTGTGCGCGTTCGTGCCGGACGAGGCGAAGAAGGAATGTACAGTGTTGCTGGTAAGGGCGGACGATCCACAGATTTTCGATCCCGAGTTCCTTCCAGAGGACCAACCCAACAAACACAGACCGTTACTGATCATCCCATCAGTGTTCCTCGCCGAAGACAATGCGAGGGATCCCGACTTCCTCGTCCCCGATGGCGATGGCCATACTGTGGCGTGCTTCTTCGTCGAGAAAGAGGATTTGCAGCTGGAGGTTACGGAGCCCGCGGACCTGACCGTTGAAACTGGTCCCCTCAACGATTCCTTCGAACACGTTGTTCCCCTGATGGAGGTCTTCTCCGCGTCTGGAGCCACTAACCTGAAGGCCAGCGCACTCGACAAAGGGAACTTCACCGATGTTGTCACGCGTTGTGGGTTCAAGAACGGCACTCTCAAGACGCACCGCCTTGCCGAACGAAACGGCGCCATTTTGGAGTTCGACTTTCGTCCCTTTTCGAGCGCCAATACTCCAAGTTTGCTGTCACGGCGCAAGATTTCGGACTTCTGTCTCCTGGAACTTCAGAGCCTCGTGACAAGAGCACAGATCCTCAGCAATGCTGGCAAGCCTCCAATTCAGATCTTCACTGAATCCAACGAGACGATCCGAGCGTACCTCACCAACTATGATCAGACCATTGCCTGCCCCGGGCGGGAAGTGCTCGACTTTCTCTGGTACTACCGAATTGCTGACTTTGGAAGGAGGCCGACACCGACTCACAGCGCAAGAGTCGTCCCAGTCGACAGTGGGCTAAACTCGCCAGCTTACACTCCGCAGAGCTGCACCTGTCCGCCGTGTGTCGTCAAGCCGCCAGCTACTGGAATCATCGCCGCCAGCCTTGATGATCATTCTGAGACTTCCTTGGTGCAAGTCGCGGCAGCGACACAACTTGGCATTTCGCTAAGGGACCTGGAGCGCCTGACGAGCCAGGTAGATCGAGGGGGACTGCTTGATGTCCTTTCATTTTTTCCCTACATCTTTAGGGGAATTCCGGCAGACGGCAGGTTTCCAGAATGCGTGGGAATTCGCAGAGGAGCGGGGTCGACCGAACGATCGGGAGTGCTGCTCGACTCCTCACACGTCCTGACAGCCAAGCACCACCTCGAGATGAATCGGACCTACAGAGTCGAAGGCACAACGGCAATGGTAAAGGGCAAGCACCCATACGCAGATCTCGCCATTCTCAAGCTGACCGATCCATCGACCATCTCTCCTCCACCGCGCGGTTCCGTCGCCCTTGACGATACGGTCACCGTGGTCGGCATGGGGGACACTTCCACAATGCCTTCCTCAGGGCAAAAAACGTTCGGGACCATGGTCGTGCGTCAACTCGACATTGGTACCAAGGCCCCGCATCAACCGACCAAATCCAAGCACGAAATGCGAGCCGAACCGGCCATCCAGAGCGCTTGCCCATACGACAGCGGAGGCCCAGTCTTCGTTCAACGAGACGGAATCGAAAGCCGTGAGCTAGTTGCCATCATCTTGGGGCCGTTCAGGCCCTCAGTCCTGTGTACAGGTGATGCGATCCTCGTTCGCCTCGAGCCTTTCGAGCAGTGGATTCGCGATGTCCTCGCCGCCGCTTGAGACCAAACGAATCAGAGCTCCAATGGGGGTTGGACTCGAGTCTCTAGTGCGCTCGAGCCCGCTACTGTGTCGCTCAGCCCCCCCACCGCCCCCGCAGCGCCGCCACCGCCATTGCCTGGTTTCCAGGTTGGGCGGTGGCGGCGAGGTTCTCCAGGGCTTGCCTGCCCGCCTCCCTCTCGCCGGCCTCGAACAGCCGAATGACGTTCAGGTAGGCCTCGACGAAGACTCGTTCGCGGCTGGCCTTGGCGGCTTGGGCGAGAGCGGTGGCGGCGGGTTGGACGAGGGCGGGGTCGGTGGCGCGGGCGAGGACGCGGGCGTAGCGGAAGGTGGCCTCTGAGGTTTTGCCGGCGCGGGCGAGGCGCACGGCTTCTTTGAGGTCGAGGCTGGCGAGGGCGTTCCGGGCTCGGTCGAGGATCAGCGGATCGGCGGGTTTGGCTTCGAGGGCCGTCAGGAGCGTCTCGGCGCCGGCGGCGTCACCCTTGCGGACACGGCCGAGGAGAGCGTTGTAGGCGAAGTCGACCCGTTCGGGCGCCAGGGCGAAGGCGCGCTCGAAGGCGGCGAGGCCCTCTTGCGGCGGGAGAGGCTCGTGGCTCCAGGCCGCGGCCAGGGCGGTCCAGGCCGAGACGTTGTCGGGCTCGGCCGCGGTCACTCGCGTGAGGATGGCGCGAACGGCTGCCAGCCGGGCCTTTTCGGCCGGCTCGAGGGCCCGATCGCGGGGCACTTGCTCGAGAAAGGCGACGGCCGCGTCGAGCTGGAGGGCGAGGTCTTCGGGCAGGAGGGCGGCGGCGCGGGTGAGAGCCTCGTAAGCCTCGCCCTTCTCGCCGCCAAGCCGGTGGAGCGTGGCGCGGCGCTTCCACAGGGCGCCGTTCTCCGGGTCGAGCACGCTCGCCGCCACCAGGTGCTCGAGCGCGGCGGCGCGGTGGCGCGGACCGAAGCGGACGAGCAGCTCGCCGAGCAGAACCAGAGACTCGGCGGGCGCGAGGGGCCGGACGGCGGGCTCCCGCGTGACCTCGGCCGGCAGCGTCACCGCCAGCATCATCAGCTCGCCCGAGGCCAGGTAGGCGTCCGCGGCGGGACCGAGGGTCGAGAGCGCCCGTCCGAAACTCGTCCGCCACGCCGACTCCTGATCCTCGCCGGCGCCGATGCGGTGCAGAAAGTCGGCGAAACGCCGGCGCTCCTCGAGGGCTTGGCCGAGAAGGTAGTGAACCAGCAGCGTGGACTGGCGCACGAAGGACCGGCTCCCCGCCGGGTCGCTCGGCAGAGCGGGGGCGCCCAGCACTTCCGGCCACTCGAGCTCGATCTCGTTGCCATCGACGGTATCCAGCTGGTGGAAGCCGATGTTCCCGATCGTGACCCGGCGCCCCGTGCGCTCGAGGCTCGAAAGGTACTCGGCCAGCCCGTAGCGCAGCCAGAGGGGGGCCGTCGGGTAGTCCTGGTGCAGAATCTGGAGCAGGAACTGCTTGTGGACCGAGCGGCGCAGCCCCGATTGAACCGAGCCATCGAGGACGGCGAAGCTCGTCTCCTCGCCGATGGTGACGAACCCGGGTTGGTGGACGGGTACATTCGGCTGCCAGTAAGGGGCGAGGCTCGCCGGGTCGCGGAAGACCAGAACGACGCTCCGGCCCAGCCCACCGAGCGACTCGCCGCCGACGATCTGAGCCAGGCTGTCGTAGAGGGTCTCGAAGGCGTCGGACACCTCCCGGGCGAGCTCCACCGGACCGTTGGTGGCGACGACCACCCTCGGCGTTTCGACGGCCAGCCACAGTTCGCCCTCGGGAGGTAATGCGAGCGCCTCGAGCGCCAGCGAGGAAAACACCAGGGCCACCGGAAACGTACGACGACGAAGCATCCTTTTTCTCCCTGGGACCCTGAGATTCACGCCCCTGGCGGCTGCGGAAGATTCCGAGCGACTGATAAGATCCTACCGAACGTTTCGGCTCCGACCCATGTCCGACCCATGATTGACTTCCACGTCACGCGGAATTTTCTCGACGCGCTCGAGCGGGGGGAGCTCGCGCGCCCGAAGGCTCTGGGCTGGCTGGTCGACCACGTGCTTTCCCTGTGCCCGGTCTGCCGGCACGAGCGCGAAGCCTTCGGTTTGGAGTGCGCCCTCGGGCCGAGCGGACAGCTTGCCGTGACCGAACCGATCTTGTCCTGGCTCGCCACCGTGGCGCCGGATTTCGAGGGTCGCACGCGCCACGCCGAGAAAAGCGCCCGGCGCGACTTTCTCGAGCTGATCGCGCTGTCGCCCGAGGCCCGGGCGGGGCGCATCGAGCGCTCCCGCCGCCGCTTCCGTCACCCCGAACTGGTCGAACTGCTGCTCGCCGAGGCCCACGCCCGGATCCGGTCGTCGCCCTGGGAAGCCCACGAGCTGGCCCAGCTGGCCCTCGAAGTCAGCTGGCAGCTCGAGGGCGCTGTACCGGCCGGCTGCCGCCAGGAGGTGGTCAGCCTGCGAGCGCGGGCGCTCCTCCATTCGGGCAACGCTTTGCGCGTTCAAGGCCAGCTGGTGGCAGCCGAGCGTGAGGTGGCGGCGGCTCGCGAGCTGATCCACGACGCCGCCATCATCGACCTGCCCGTGATCGCCGAGATCGATTGGCTCGAGGGCGTCCTGCGCGGTGCCCTCGGCCAAACCGACGCGGCGTTGCGCCTGCTCGAGCGCGCCATCCTGTTTTCCGAGCTCACCGGCGATCGCTACCGGGCAGCGGTGGCGCGCCTTTCTCTCGGCGCGCTGCATCAGGAGAAGGCCCAGCCGGAACGGGCAGCGGCCGCCATGTACCCGATCATCGACTCGATCGACGAGGGCGCCGACCCACTTCTCGCCCTCGCGGCCCGCCACAATCTCACGCTGTGCCTGTGCGAGCTCGGACGCTTCCTCGAAGCCCGCCAGATGTTCCTGCGCACGGAGGAGCTCTATCGGCGCTTCGACGACTTCTGGACCCGCCTGCGCCGGCGCTGGGCCGAGGCGCGCATCGCCCGCGGGGAAGGCCACGCCGAGCACGCCCTCGACTTGCTGCGGGAAGTGCGCGACGGCTTCCTCGCCGAGGACGTGCGCAGCGACGCCGCCATCGCCAGCCGCGAGATCGCCCTGGTGCTGCTCGAGTCGAAGCGCGACGACGAGGCCCTCGAGCCCGCCCGCTTCGCCCTCGACGTCTTCGCCGAGCAGGGCGTGGCCCTCGAGCTGGAGCGCACCGTCGAGCTGGTCGAGCGGATCGAGAATCAGCTCGGCCTCCCGCCCGGCCCGCGACCGCCCCTGCGGCCGCGCACCGATCCGCCCACCCCCCAGAGCTCCGGCCACGCCGGGGACGTTCACGTCACCCGCGAGATCCTGCGGGCCCAGCGCACCGGGCGACTGGCCGCCGCCTCGGTGACCCAGCTGTATCTCGAGCACCTGCCCTCCCTGTGCCCGGATTGCGCCCCCGAGCCACCGCCCGCCGCGACCCTCGATCCCGCGATCGATGCGGCCACGACGAGTCACGGCGACGCCCTGCGTCGCATCACCCTGCGGCTGCCGCTCCTGGTCCGGCGGGTCCAGCGCGAGGAGGCCCGTGCGCGCCGGCGGCTCGATCAACTGCTCGCCCTCCCCCACGAAGAGCGGCTGGCGGCCCTCGACCCTCCCCCCAGTGGAGCGACCGCCTTCGCCCTGGCCATGGTCCTGGTCGACGCCGCCCAGCAGGTCCTGGCCAGCGACGACGGCGAGGCCCGGGTACGGGCAGAGCTGGCGCTTAAGATCGCCGATCGGGTCGAGCCTTCGCCCGAGGGGCCGCCGCGGTTGGCGGTGGCGGAGGTCCAGGCCCGTGCCCACTGGATAGAAGGCGAGGCGCTACGCCGCGGCCTCCGCCTGACCCGGGCGGAGCAGAGCTTCGCCGCGGCACGGGCGGTGACCCGGGAGCTCGGCATGCTCGATCCTGCCCTCCAAGCCGATCTGGATTTCGCCGAGGGACTCCTGCGCCGCGATCAGGGCCGACTGCCCGCCGCGATCCGCCTGTTCCGCCGCTCGGCGCTCCAGTTCCGCGCCATCCGGGCGAGCGAGAGCTGTGCTCGCAGCCAGATCGAGCACGGCACGACCTTGCGCCAGGCGGGTGAGGTGGAGCGCGGTCTCGAGGTCCTGCTCGAGGCCCTCGCCAACCTCGAACCGAACCGCCCGGGGACCGGTCCGCTGGCCGCCCTCGCCCATCACCACGCCGCCCTCGCCTCGTTCGAGTTGGGCCGCGACCGCGACGCCCGGTATCATCTCGAGGCCCGACGCGAGCGGATCGACGCTCTCTCCCCCCAAGACCGCGAGCAGCTCTCCCTGCCGATCGCGGTTTCTTCCGACTGACCCCGGAGTCCAGATGCCGCTGCCTCGTTTCACCATCGGTCTCGAGGAGGAGTACCAGATCATCGACCCGCAGACGCGGGAGCTGACGTCCTACATCCAGGAGTTCCTGGAGCAGGGCCGGCTGGTGCTCCAGGACCAGATCAAACCCGAGTTGATGCGGTCCCAGGTCGAGGTCGGCAGCCACATCTGCCACGACATGGGCGAGGCGCGGTCCGAGCTGGTGCGGTTGCGCCGCACGGTCTGCCAGGTCGCCGAGGCTAACGGCCTCGTCATCGCAGCCGCCTCGACCCACCCGTTCTCGAGTTGGACCCGCCAGCAGATCACCGACGGCGCTCGCTACTCCCGCTACGAGGAAGCCATGGCGGACATCGCGCGGCGCATGCTGATCTTCGGCATGCACGTCCACATCGGCATCGAGGACAAGGAGCTGATGATCGCGGTGATGGACCAGGCGCGGTACTTCATTCCCCACCTGGTGGCCCTATCGACCAGCTCGCCGTTCTGGAACGGCCGCCGCACGGGCCTCAAGTCGTATCGCTCGATCGTCTTCCAGGACCTGCCGCGCACCGGGCCGCCGCCGGACTTCACCTCCTGGGCGGAATACCAGAGCTTCGTCGACGTGCTGCTCAAAACCGGGTCCATCGATGAGCCGACCAAGATCTGGTGGGACATCCGGCCTCATTCGAAGTTCCCCACCCTCGAATTCCGGATGACCGACATTTGCACCAAGGTCGACGAAGCCATCGCCGTGGCTTCGCTGATCCTGGCCCTGGTGGCCAAGCTGGTGCAGCTGCGGCAGCGAAACCTGTCCTGGCGGCGCTACCGCCATCACCTGGTGACCGAGAACAAATGGCGCGCCGTGCGCTACGGCATCGACGGCCACCTGATCGACTTCGGCAAGCAGGAAGAAGTCCCCACCCGGGAGCTGACCCTCGAGCTGTTGGCCCTGGTCGACGACGTGGTCGACCCGCTTGGAATCCGCAAGGAGCTCGACTACATCCGCGACACCCTGCTCGTCGAAGGCACCTCCGCCGACCGCCAGCTGCGAGTCTTCGAAGAGACCGGCGACTTGAAAGCCGTGGTCGATTCGCTGGTGCGCGAGACGCGGGAGGGCTGGGAGTGAAGTTCGCCGCTCAGCCGTAGCTGGCGCGGTACCGTGCACTGAACTCGTCCCGCGTGTAGCGATGACTTTGGGTGCCGTAGCTCTCGATCGCGTAGACCGCGGCGACACTGCCCAGCCGGCCGCAAGTCTCAAGGTCGAGGTTGCGCGCCAGGCCGGTCAGAAAGCCTGCGCGATAGGCGTCGCCGGCACCGGTCGGGTCCACCACCTCGCCCACCGGCACCGCCGGGATTTCGAACACCCGGCCGTCGCGCGTCGAGACGCGGCTGCCCTGCTCACCGCGAGTCACCACCCAAACCTCGGCGAGCTCGAGCAGACCCTGGTCGTCGAGCCCGCTCTTTTCCTGAAACACCGCGTACTCGTAGTCGTTGACCAGCACCGCGTAGGCGCCACGAGCCGCCTCGGTGAGCGCCTGGCCGTCCAGGGCGATGACCTGAAACGAAGGATCGAAGAGCAGCGGCACGCCGACCGACTTGGCCTCCCGGCAGTGGCGCAGCATCGCCTCCGGGTCGTCCGGCATGACGATCGCGAAGCGCGTCCGGGGCGACACCGCGGCGGCCAGAGAAAGCTCTCGAGCGTTGCTCATGGCGCCCGGGAAGAATCCGGTGATCTGGTTGTTGGCGCGGTCGGTGGTGATGAAGCAGCAGGCGGTGACCTGCTTCGAATCGATCGCGATCGACTCCACGTCGACCCCTAGGTCGATCAGGAACTGCCGGTACTCCGCGAAATCGTGCCCTGCCGCGGCCACCACCCGCGCCCGTTCTCCCAGAAGCGCCAGGCTGTAGCCCACGTTGCCCGCGCATCCGCCGCGCTGCTTGCGAAGCTCCCGAACCAGAAACGACAGGTTGATCATGTGGAGCTTGTCGGCCAGGACATGGTCCTTGAAGAAGCCCGGAAAGTCCATGATCTGGTCGAAGGCCAAAGAGCCCGTGACCAGGATCTCGGTGTCGCGGCTGGGGGTCTCGATCGGGTTCGTCATCGCGGCGGAATCCTTCTTCTTGGAGTGCATCGGACGGAAGGATCGGGGCGGAGCCGCCGGATTGTAAGGGAGGGCGGGGGGAATGGAAAGGCCTCAAGTACCGGTCCAGCGAAGCCGGTGTTCCCGGTCCCATTTCGGGACCCGCTCTTTGGGACCCAGGCCGACTACGCTGATTCTCGCGGCGCGCTCCCAGTCCCGAAGCCAGTCTTTGAGATCTTGTTCCCACACCAAGGGAAACGACAAGGCTACCGCCCAAAGATCCAAGTAGAGCAGGTTCCTGTGCCGCTTGAGGGTATCGACGACTGCACCCTCTGCATCTTTCAAGTACCGATTCCGGAGGTCCCTAAAATGGCGACTCCGGATCGGAGCTGGGTCGCGTTCAATTCCAAAGTCGAGCCCCAGCTGGGTCTGGCTCGGGTTCCGGCTGCGCTCCCGCGCTTCGGCCCGAATCAACTCCATCTTCTCCATCGCGGCCTTCTCTGCGCCCTTGAAGACCTCTATTCCCTTGGGATTCCTGGTGAAGTACAAAAGGTGGAAATGCGTACTCTGCTTGACGGGGTGGAGCACTATCGCGGTCGAGGAGTACTTGAACCCCCCTGCGTCCTTCACGCGACGCGAGTACTCCCGAACCAAGGCATCGTCAAGTTCGTGCCCTTTCAGGTCCAATAAGTTGACATCGAAGTCCCAATCGCCGAAGAGCTGTTCGAACCCGCTACGCAGCTCGCCTTGCGCCTGGAAGCGACGCACGAAGCTGGTCATGAAATTGACCAATACCTCCCCGGGCTCGACCCTCAAGAGCGGCTTGATCGTCTCAAGGGCAAAACCCGTCCAACCTGTCGGGTCGATGAAGAGAAACTGGAAAGTCGGCCGGTCCTTTAGAACGAAACGGCGAATCTCGTCGATGGCCTCTTCGAACTTGCGAGGAAGCGCCTGGACATCGGCATCTTCGACCCCAGCCGCAAAGTCCTCAAGCTTCTGGAAAGCCGCCGGATCTGGCTCGAGGAACAGGCATCTAACTCGAAGGCTCCGGCCCCGGCTCGCCAGCGTGGCCCGGCCCGCCCGCAGCTCATTGAGAGCAACGGCGAAGGAACTGTCCGTAAGTTCGTCGAGCTTGACATTCCATGGGCCGGCGAAGGCATCGACATAGGTGATCGAGTCACTCCAGCTCCCCACGATCCGAGCGAATCGCTCGAGATAACCTTTGAGGATCGCATGCTTGATGAGCGATTGCTCGCGCCCGTGATAGGCCACTTCGTTCATGATCGATTAGTGAAAAATTCCTGAAAGCCGCTCGATCTCTGCCCGCGCAGCCTTGAGGTCCCAGGCCGGGCCGGGTGTCAATGAACTCGTTGGCTGGGGAAATTCGTCGTAGGTTCGCCCACCGAGCAGCCGCCCGTTCTTGGACTTCTGCCGACCGCCCCATTGTTTAAAAAAGAACGGAACTCCCGCTTCATGACATTGGTCCCTGATTCTCAGGACCCATTCCTCCTCGATGGGCCGTGAGCGCGCTCCACTTTCCCCGCCGACGATGACCCAGTCGATTGCCGTCAGATCCAGCGAGCCCAAGTCTTCTAGGAGTGGCTCGATCGACAGGAACCGGCGCGCCGCAAGACTCCTGCGTAGATTCTCGATCCGAGGCAGGCCCTGTTTGCGGTTCTCGACGCTCACTCCCCACCAGATATGGGCAAACTCGGCAACGGAACTCAACTGGGTAGCGAGCAGTCGCCGCATCCGCGCCGGCCGCTTGGTGAGGATCTGAAAGGTGTGCCACGAAGCGAGTTCCATGACGCGGGTAATGATCCCCACATAGGTATCCGGAACGTCCTCATGGAAGAGGTCGCTCATCGAGTTGACGAAGATCTTTCGCGGCTCCCGCCAAAGCAGCGGCTGAATGAGTTTCTCCGGTACCAGCCGCAGATCGAAGCCCTGTTCGAACGGGTGCCCCGGAACCCCGCGAAAGCGCTCGGCAAAGGTCTCGGCGTAACAGAAAGCACAGCCCGAACTAACCTTGTCGCAGCCTCGGACGGGATTCCAGGTCGCGTCGGTCCATTCGATAGCGGAACGGTCGCTCAATTCGGTATCCTCAGGAATTAAGACTCGCCAAGCCAACTGTAGGCAAAAAGGAAGCGTAAATCAAGGCCTGGTAGGGGGAAAAAAGGGGGCGAGCCGGGAATCGGCTCGCCCGAAGAGGACAGGAAGGCTCCGAAATACCGAGGAGATCAGGGGTTCGGGATCAGGATCACGCCGCTCGTGCCGTTGGTGTCGCAGGCCGAGTCGAGTTGGAAGGCGGCCAGGCCGACGCTGTAGCGCGCGTTGGCGTCCATCACCGCGATCGTCCAGGCCTGGGCCGTGGGGCCGAAGGCACCGCCCGACACGGTGGTGTTCAAGTTGAGGAACAGGCCGCCGAACAGGGGTAGCTCGGCCAGGTCGGCGCCGCCGGGCACGATCGAATCCTGCAAGCTGACCTTCTGCGTTTCGGCCGGGAAACAGGTGCTGGTTCCGCCGATCGGGGGCGATACGTTGCTGCCGCGGAAGCACAGGTCGATGCAGTTCTCCTGCTCGTCGACCGCCACCACGTCGGCCTGGTTCAAGGGGAACCAGCTCTCATCGGCGCCGCAGCTGTGACCGGTGGTGGCGACCGTCTTCGAATCACGCCACACCACCAGACTGGTACCGCCGGTGAAGGTGCCGCCATTCAGGAAGCGGGTGAAGAACTGGGTCGGCAGGGGCTCGCGGCCATCGGTGGCGGTGGCGCCCACGTACCGGCCGTAGAAGGTGTAGTCCCCGGCCACGAAGGGGCACTCGTCGCTCCCCTGCCCCACTCCCGGCGTGTCGCAGGCTTCGATGTGGACCAGGGTGTCGCCGTGGGCGAAGTTGTTGGCCTGGTCGACGAAGAAGAAGTCGCCGAGGAGCGTGTTGCGGTTGCTGGCGAGCCCCGTTCCGCCCGGCGCGAAGTAACCCGGGGCGCTCGGAAACTCGAGGTTGCACTGGTTGACGACGTCGATCGTGATGTATCCGCGGGCGATGTCGTCGTCGTAGTCCGAGCCCGCGCACCGGCCGTAGACCGGCGACAGGCCGCCCGTGTGGGCTTCCCGCAGGTGGGTGATCAGGATCGGTGCGAGGGCCGGGTTCTCATAGGGCAGCGACGTGCCGCAGCCGGGGAAGGTCGCTTCGCCGCCGCCCCAGTCGCCTTCGCCGTGGGGGCTGATGGAGTCGGTCGGGTCTCGAGCGTCGTCGGCGGTCCGGGGCAGGATACCGGTGAAGATGTCGCGGACGTTCAGAGTCTGGATGTCGTAGCCGGTCAGGTAGACATCGAAGTCGAGCGTCGGCACGGACTGGTCGGTCCACAGGGTGACGTGGGCCAGCGCCGCCGCGGCCGAGGCGTTGTTGATGGAGAACAAGGTGGTGACCCCCAGCGGGTTCGCAAGGTCCACCTCGAAGTAGGGCAACAGCAGAGAGGCTGCCGGAACCGCGTCGATGGTGCACAGCTCGGCGCGAGCTTGTACGGTGAGGGCCGTCACCAGCGCGAGCGAGAGGTATCGGAAGGACTTCTTGGACATGTTCTCCCCTCCATGGGAGATCGGTTTCGCCATTCGAAGGGCTCGCGGCACACCCGCGAACCCGAAATCAGGACCCCATGAGAAGCCGGCGGAAGCGCGATCACCTCCCGTTCAATGATTGACGGGAGAAATGCTCTCACGACATTCCAATGCTGTCAAGCCATAGGCGAAGAGATGGGCGAACGACGGACGCACATCCCGAAAGTCGTTCATTTCAGAAGGGGTAGGGGCGGGTCTGTGACCCGCCCCCTTCGAAGGCAGGAAAACGTCAGATCACTGAATCCAGATGATGCCGCCCGTGCCGTTCGTGTCGCAAGCGGAGTCGAGTTGCGCCGCGTCGTAGCCCACGCTGAACAGCCCCGAGGCGCTGTGGATCTCGACCACCCAGGCCTGAGCCGTCGGGTTGAACAGCCCGCCCGCCACGGTGGTGTTGAGATTCAGCAGCCAGCCGCCGAAGGTGAAGGGGTGGTTGATCGGAGCCCCGCCGTTCGGTACTCCCGGGCCGTTCAAGCTGACCCGCTGGGTTTCGAGCGGGAAGCAGGTGTCGGCACCGCCGATCGGCGGCGACACGTTGTCGCCCCGGAAGCACAGGTCGGCGCAGTTCTCCTGCTCGTCGAGCGCGACGAAGTCGGCCTGGCCCAAGGGGAACCACGGCTCGTCGAAGCCGCAGGTGTGACCGGTGGTGGCCACGGTCTTCGAGTCCCGCCAGACCACCAGCTCGGTGCCGCCGGAGAACGAGCCGCCGTTCAACAGCCGACCGCAGAACATGGTCGCCAGCGGCTCGCGACCATCGGAGGCCAAGGCTCCGACGTAACGGCCGTAGAACGTGTAGTCGCCCGCGACGTACGGGCACTCGTCAGTACCTTGCCCCACGACCAGGGTGTCGCAGGCTTCGATGTGAACCATGCTCTCGCCCTGGGCGAAGGCCTGTTCCGGATTCACGAAGAAGTAGTCGCCGAGCAACTGGTTGCGGTTGCTCGCGATGCCCAGACCGCCGTCCAGGAAGTAGCCCGGTGCGCTCGGGAACTCGAGACTGCAGGTGTTCACGTTGTCGACCGTGATGTAGCCGCGGACGTGGCCGTCGCCGTGGTCGGTGGCGCAGCACCGGCCATAGACCGGCGATTGCCCGCCACTGTGAATCTCCGTCAGGTGCTCGATGAGGATGGGCGCGAGCGCCGGGTTGTCGTAGGGCAGCGAGGCTCCGCAGCCCGGGAAGGTGATGTCCTGGCTACCCCAGCCCTGGGGACTGATCGTGTCGTTCGGGTCTCGGGCGTCGTCCGCGGTGCGCGGCAAGATTCCGTTGAAGATGTCGCGCACGTTGAGGGTCTGAATGTCGTAGCCGGTCAGGTAGACATCGAAGTCGAGGGTGGGACAGGACTGGTCCGTCCACAGGGTGACGTGGGCCAGGGCCGCAGTGGCGGAAGCGTTCTTGATCGAGAACAGGGTGGTGATGCCGTTCGGTTCGGCGAGGGAGACCTCGAAGTACGGCAGGAGCAAGGTGGCCGCCGGCACGACGTCGGCCGTGCAGAGCTCGGCCTGGACGGGCGGGGCCAGCGCGCCCAGGGCGAGAACCCCGAGGCACGAGGCCAGGATCTTTCGAGACATGGCTTCTCCTTTTCGCGGCGTGAATCAGCAGGGTGCGAGAGAAGCCGGGCGATCGTCGAGCCCGGAGTGGTCACGTACGACTCGACCTGGGCCATCACCTCCAACTTAAGGAATGAGCGTTGCATGATACTAATTTACGGATCTTGAGTTTGTCAATGTGCGACTTGAACCCACCCCGATTCCCGTCTTCATCCCACGGGGACTGCTAAACTGCCGCCGGTTCCTCCGGGACCCGAGATCGACATGACTTCCCGACGCGCCCGCGCCCTCCTGCTACTTCTGCTCTCGACGGGCGGCTGCGGCTTTCCCGCCACGCCGCGCGGCTCCGAGCGCCAGGCCGCCCCGACTCCCGAGCCGGCCCAGACCCGCGAGCCCGACGCGGAGCCCCGCGCGATCCTGGCCCGCGGCGACCTCGCGGCCGATGAGAAAGCCACCATCGAGCTGTTCCGCCAGGCCTCCCCGGCGGTCGTCTACATCACCTCGGTGGCGGTCCGGCGGGACGCCTTCACGCTCAACCTGACGGAGATCCCTCAGGGCACGGGCTCCGGGTTCGTGTGGGACCGCCAGGGCCACGTGGTCACCAATTTCCACGTCATCCGCGACGCCAGCCGCGCCCAGGTCACCCTCTCGGATCAGTCCACCTGGGAAGCCCGGCTGGTCGGCACGGCCCCGGAAAAGGACCTGGCGGTGCTCACCATTGACGCCCCGACCGAGAAGCTGCGGGCCATCCCCATCGGCCGTTCGGCGGACCTCGCGGTGGGTCAAAAAGTCTTCGCCATCGGCAATCCCTTCGGCTTCGACCAGACGCTGACCACCGGCGTGGTTTCCGCCCTGGGCCGGGAGATCGAGTCGGTGGCCCGCATTCCCATCCGCGACGTGATCCAGACCGACGCGGCGATCAATCCGGGCAACTCCGGCGGGCCGCTGCTCGACAGCGCGGGCCGGCTGATCGGCGTCAACACGGCGATCTACAGCCCGTCGGGGGCCTACGCCGGGATCGGTTTCGCGATCCCGGTGGATACCGTCAACTGGGTCGTGCCCGAGCTGATCCAGAACGGCCGGGTGGTCCGCCCGAGCCTCGGGGCGCGGTTCGCCAGCGAGCGCATCGCGGCCGACCTGGGGGTCGAGGGCGCCCTGGTGCTCACCGTCGTCCCCGGCGGTGCGGCCGAGCGGGCCGGCCTGCGAGCCACCCGCCGCGACGTCTTCGGCCGCGTCCGCCTGGGTGACGCGATCATCCAGTTCGGCAGCGAGGACGTGAGCTCCCCCAACGACGTTCTGCTCGCTCTGGAGCGCTACCGCCCCGGCGACCGCGTCGTGCTCGGTCTTCTCCGCGAAGGCCGCCGCACCGCCGCCGAGATCGTCCTCGGCAAGCCCGAGTAGGGACCGCCCGGCTGACCCACCCGCTCACAGCTCCCGGCCGGCCAGGCTGCCCGCCACCACCGCCGCGAGGCCCAGGGCCAGATGCAGGCCCACGTTCAGGAGCGCCTTCACGATGTCCCCCCCGCGGGCCAGGGAGATCGTCTCGGCGCCGAAGGTCGAGTAGGTCGTGAACGCCCCCAGGAAGCCCACCACGCACAGGAACCGCAGGCCGGGGGCCGAGGTCGAGCGGATCGCCGGCAGCTCGTTGATGAGGCCGATCGTGAAGCAACCGAGGACGTTGATCAGGAGCGTCGCCAACGGAAACCGCTCGGCAGGAAAGAAGCGGTAGACCGCGAGCCCCGCCAGGTATCGGCTGACGGCCCCCGCCGCACCCCCCGCGGCCACCAGGAAAAGAGCTTTCATCGTGGCCGGCACGGTATGGCGAGGCCCGGGCGGGGGTCAAGGGGGAAGGTGCCGAGCGGGGGCTCGGCGGACTCAGGGGGAGCTGGCGTGCCCGGGGTCGAGTGGTCTAAACTGGTCAGGAAGATGGTCAGGACAAATTATGAAAACAACCCTCTCGTGGTCGGTGCAGGACGCCAAGGCCCGCTTCAGTGAGCTGCTGGCAACGGCGATCGAGCAAGGACCGCAGCTGGTTTCCCGGCGCGGCATCGACCTCGCCGTCGTGGTCCCCCTCGCCGAGTGGCAACGACTTCAGACGATGGCCAAGCCCAGCCTCAAGGAGTTGCTGCTCCGGGACAGCGGGCGGGTGGAGCTGACCGTTCCTCCTCGGGGACAGCGTCGGCGGCGAGCGACACCAGCGATCGACTGAGGGTTGGACAGATCGTGTACCTGCTCGACACCAACGTCGTATCCGAGCTCCGCCGCCCCCGACCTCACGGCGCTGTCTTGGCGTGGCTCCGGTCGGTCTCCGAAGAGCAGCTTCACCTTTCGACGGTCACGCTCGCCGAGATCCAGGCGGGGGTCGAGCTCACCCGCGAGCAGGACCCGGAGAAAGCTCAGCAAATCGAAGCCTGGCTCGACGAGGTGGCGGCGACCTGGAACCTGCTTCCCATGGATGCGCGAGCCTTCCGGTTGTGGGCGCGGTTGACCCATCGGCGCTCGGGAGACCTCCAGGAGGACGCGATGATCGCAGCCACCGCGAGAGTCCACGGCTTGACGGTCGTGACCCGCAATGTGCGGGACTTCCGAGACTTCGACGTGCCGGTGTTCGATCCCTTCACGTACGCGGCTTGAGGGCTCCTCTCCTACCGGTACCGCTCCCCCACCCGCCGGTAGGCCTCGCGGAACGGGATCCCCTCTTCGACGACCAGCCGGTAGGCCTCCTCCGTGGCCCGCAGCTCGGGAGCCAGCTGGATGCGCTCGGGGACGAAGACCACGCCGGGCAGGGTCCGTTCGAGGATCGACAGCGTCGCCTGGACCAGGTCGATGGTCCGGAACAGCGGGGCCTTCAGGCCCTGGAGGTCCCGGTGATAGCCCGAGGGCAGCTTCGCGGGGACGGCGAGGGCCTCCACCAGGGCACCCAGGGCCACGGCGCCGCGACCGCGGATCAGCTCGAAAACGTCCGGGTTGCGCTTCTGGGGCATGATCGAGGAGCCGGTGGTCATGGCCGCCGGCAGCTCCACGAAACCCAGCTCGCGGCTCGCGAACCACACCAGATCCGCCGCCGCCCGGCCGAGATCGGTCATCAGAACCGTCAGCTCGAAGAGCACCTGGGCCTCGGCCTTGCCGCGGGAAAGCTGCACCGCGGTCACCGGCTCCTGGCTGCGGGCGAAGCCCAGGCGGCGCCGGGTTTCCTCGCGATCGAGGGGCAGGAGCGGCACGCCGTAGCCGGCGGCCGAGCCCAGGGGGTTCTGGTCGAGCCGGCGCCGGCACGCCGCGAGACCCGCCGCGTCGTCGCGGATCTCCGCCGCGAAGCCGCCGGCCCACAGCCCGACGGAGCTGGGCATGGCCGGCTGGAGGTGGGTGTAGCCCGGCAGGGCGATCTCCCCCTGGCGCTCCGCGATGGCTTCGAAGGCCGCCGCCACCGCCTCCGCTCCCGCCGCGAGCGAGGCGACCTCGTCGAGGAGATAGAGCCGCAAGGCCGCCAGCACCTGATCGTTGCGCGAGCGCCCCAGGTGCACCCGCTCCCCCGCGGCGCCGATCCGCGCCGTCAGCCGGCGCTCGAGGGCGGTGTGAACGTCCTCGTCCGCGAGCTCCACCCTCCACTCCCCGGCCGCGTGCTCCGCGCCGAGGGCCGTCAGGCCCTCCCGCAGGGCCGCCACGTCTCCGGCCGACAGCAGGCCCACCACCCCGAGCATCTCGGCGTGGGCGACGGACGCCCGCACGTCCGCGGCCACCAGGCGATCGTCGAGCCGGTGGTCTTCCCCCGCGGTGAAGCGCAGGACTTCCTCGTCGAGCGGGACGCCCTTGTCCCACAACCGGCTCATGCGGCCGCCTCTCTGGCCGCGGCTCGCGCCGCGATCTTGACGGCGTCCTCCGCCCAGGCGCGGATCAGCCGAACGTAGAAGTCGAAGCCCCCCAGAACCTCCGCCTCGGTCACGTATTCGTCGGGCCGATGGGAGCGCTCGCTGTCGCCCGGGCCACACTTGAGCGCCGGGATGTCTCCGAGGAGCGCCATGTCCGACAACGTGGCCGAGCCGTAGAGCCGGGCCTCGGGGCGGGCCAGCCGGGCCGCGGCCACGAGCGGCGAAGCCAGCGGGATCTCCATCGGCCGGAGCCGGTCGGAGACCACCCGCACCGCGCACCCGGGCGCCGCCGCCAGCACCTTCACCTCGACTCGGGCCACCAGCTCCTCGGCCCCGAGTACCGGGGTGGTGCGCACGTCGAGCACCGCCTTGGCCTCCCCGGGAATCACGTTGTTGGCGGTGCCGCCCGAAAGGCGGGTCGGCTCGAGGGTCGCCAGCCCGAGGCTCGGATGAGCCGGCCCGAGATCGACGGATTCGAGGCTCACCAGGCCCCGCGCCAGCTCGCGCACCGCGTTCCTGGCCCCGAGGGTCGCCGCGTGGGCGGCGTGACAGCTGTCTCCGTGGGCCGAGAGCTCGAGCACCAGGAGCCCCTTCTGCGCCACCGCCAGGTCCAATCCAGTGGGCTCGCCGATCACCGTGGCCACGGGCGTCCGGCCATCCCGGGCCAGTTGCTCGAGCACCCGCACGGTGCCCGTGCCACGGGTTTCCTCTTCTTCGACCAGGGCCAGCCCCAGCGAGAAGGGCAGGTCCGCCTCCACGAAAGCCAGAAACGCCGCCGTCATGGCCACCACCGAGGCCTTGGCGTCGTTGCTGCCCAGTCCCACGACCCGCCCGGCCTCGTGGCGCGGTGTCCACGGGTCTCCGGTCCAGCCGGGGGCCGGCGGCACGGTGTCGAGGTGGGTGTCGAGCAGCAAGAGTGGGCCGCTGCCGAGGATCGACAGCAGCGAGTTGCCGAGACGAGTGACCGGCGCGCCGCAGCGGGTGAGGAACGCCGCCAGCAGGTCGGCCAGGGGACCCTCCTGACCGGAGACCGATGGCGTCGCCACCACTTCCCGGTGCAGAGACAGGATCCGCTCGTCCGAGAACTTCACGGCGCAGCCTCTACCAGCTCGTCCGCCGGGTCCAACTCCGCGGGTGCCAGGGAACCGATCGAGGCCACCACCAGCGTGCCCACGCCCTGGTTGGTGAAGATCTCCGCCAGCAGGCCCCCGGGGCGCTCGTAGGACAGCACGTGGACCCGCGCCACGCCGCCCCCGAGAGCCCGCTCGATGGCCGCCACCTTGGGCAGCATGCCGTTCTGGATCGCCCCTTTGCGGCGCAGCTCGGCGAGGCCGGGCAGGTCGAGGTAGGGCACCAGCGTGCCCGGGTCGGCGACGTCGGCGAGGATGCCTGGCGCACCGGAGAGGAACATCAGTTTGGCCGCACCCAGGGCCACGGCCAGCTCCGCCGCCGCGGTGTCGGCGTTGATGTTGAGCACGTGTCCGCCTTCGTCCGCCGCGATGGGGCTCACGATCGGCGCGAAGCCGGCCTCGAGGAGCGAGTGGAGCACCCGCGGACGGACTTCGACCAGATCGCCCACGAAGCCGTAGTCCACCAGCTCGTCGCCCTTGGCCACCGGCGCGCGCCGCCGGGCCGAGAGCAACCCCGCGTCGACGCCCGAGAGGCCCACCGCGGGCAGGCCGGTGCGCCGGGCCTCGGCCAGGAGGCGGGTGTTGACCGCGCCGTTCAGGCCGCAGATGGCCGCCTCGAGGGCCACCGCGTCGGTCACCCGGCGGCCGTCCACGAACACCGGCTCGGCACCGAGGGCGCGGGAGATCGCCGACACTCGGGCGCCGCCGCCGTGGACCAGGACGGTTCGAATTCCCAGCTCCCACAGGGTGGTCAGCTGGTCGATCAGGCTGCGCACGGCCCCGGGCTCGTCGAGGGCGCCGCCCCCGACCTTGACCACGAAGGTCTGGCCGCGGAACAGGCGCAGGTAGGGCACCGCCTCGTTGAGCGCGGTGACGGTCGAAGTGGCGGGGCCGTAGCCCTTCTCGTAGCGCGTCGGCATGGGTAGCTTCCTCAGGGGTTCCGGAGCAGTCGATGGAGCAGGGCCATTTGGGCCCACATGCGGTTTTCGGCCTGGCGGACCACGGCGGACCGGGGACCGTCGAGCACTTCGTCCTTCACCACCACGTTCCTGCGCACCGGCAGGCAGTGGAAGAAACGGGCGTCGGGGCGGGTGGTCGAAAACCAGTCGTCGCCCACGCACCAGTCCCCGAGCCCCGCCCGCAGGGCGGTTTCGGCCGCCGCGTCGCCGTAGACCTGCGGCGACGACCAGGACTTGGCGTAGATCCCCACGGCCCCCTCGAGGGCCGCGGCGCGGTCCGCCGTCTCCCACACGCGGCCGCCGGAGATCTCCGCCGCGGCCCGGGCCCTGGCCATCACCGCCTCGGGCAGAGCGAAGGGCTCGGGCCGCAGCACCACCACCTCCATGCCGCGGTAGGCCGCCATGTGGAGCACCGCCGCCGGCACCGCCAGCGGCAGCGGCTTCGGGTGGTTGGCCCAGGACAGCACCAGCTTGCCGTTGCGTGGCACCGCCAGGTCGTCCAAGGTCTTCCAATCGCCGAGGGCCTGGCACGGGTGGTCGATGGCCGACTCGAGATTCAACAGCGGCTTCGGGCAAGCCGTGGCCATGGCCTGGAAGGTGGCGTCGGAGAGGTCCGCGGCGAGGTCCGACCCGCTCGCGAAGCTGCGGATGCCGAGGGCGTCGGCGTAGGACGCGAGGACCGGGATGGCCTCCTTGACGTGCTCCGCCGCGACGCCGTCCATGACCGCGCCGTCCCGGGTCTCGAGGAGCCAGCTGCCCGCTCCCGGCGAGATCACGAAGCTCGAGCCCCCCAGCCGGGCCATGCCGGCCTGGAAGGAGGCGAGCGTGCGCAGGCTCGGGTTCAGGAACAGCAGACCGAGGATCTTCCCCGCCAGCGCCTGGGGCTCGGGCCGGCGCTCGAGCCGGGTGGCCAGGGCGAGCAGATTCTCGACCTCGGCGGGCGCCAGCTGAGCCAAGGAGAGGTAGTTCTTCACGGAGCCACCTCCGACAGGGCCCGAACGAACACGTCCACGGCCTCGCCGGGGAGGTTCAAGGGCGGCAACAGGCGGACCACGTGGGGATCGCCGGAGGTGCCGGTGACGATGCCGCGGTCGAGCAGGTCCGCCATCACTTCCTTGGCCGGCCGGCGGGTGCGCAGGCCGAGGAGGAACCCGCGCCCCTGGATCGACTCGACCGGTCCCACGAGGCAGCGCTTCCGGATCTCGTCCGAGAGCGCCCGCACCCGTGCGAGGAAGCCGGGGGCTTCGAGGGCCTCGAGGACCGCCTCGATGGCCGCGCACACCACCGGACCGCCGCCGAAGGTCGTCCCCAGGTCGCCGATGGCGAGTCCCTCGGCGAAGGGCGCCGAGACCAGCACCGCGCCCGCCGGCAGGCCACCGGCCAGGCCCTTGGCGGTGGTCAGCAGGTCCGGCGTGACCCCGGCCGCCTGGGCCACGAAGGGGTGGCCGCTGCGGCCCATGCCGCACTGGACCTCGTCGAAGATCAGGGCCGCGCCGGCGCCGGTGGTCAGCACGCGGGCCGCGCGCAGGTAGTCGTCGCCCAGGTCCACCGCCCCGGCCACCCCCTGGACCGGCTCGACAATCAGCGCCGCGGCGCCGTCGAGGGCCGCCGTCAGGGCCGCCACATCGCCGCGGGGAACGAACGTCACGTCGAAGGGCGGGCGAGGAAAGCCGTACCAGCGGGCCGCGCCCCAGGTCACCGCCGCGGCCCCGGCGGTGCGGCCGTGGAAGGCGCCCTCGAGTGCCACGACGCGGCTCCGGCCAGTCTTCCGGAAGGCCAGGCGGAGGGCGTTCTCGTTGGCCTCGGCGCCGCTCGACACGAAAAACACATGGTCGAGCCCGGCCGGAGCGAAGCGTGCCAGCCGCTCGGCCGCCCGAGCGCGCACGGCCAGGGGCACGGCGTTCGACTGGAACACCAGGTCCTCGGCCTGCCGCGCGATGGCCGCGGTCAAACCCGGGTGCCGGTAGCCGAGAAGAGCCACCGCGTGGCCGCCGTAGAAGTCGAGCAGGCGCCGGCCGTCCCGGGTGGTGAGCCACGGGCCGTCCCCGGCCACCGGCTCGATCCCCAGTTGGGCGTAGACCGGCAGGGTCCAACGGCGTTCCGCCTCGGCCGCCGTTTCGAGAGTCAGGAGAGTCATCGTCGTCGCTTCCTTCCGCCGTCAGAACCAGCCCAGGCCGGGCCGGTCGAGTCCCCAGGTCTCCGGCCAGCCGGCCAGCCGGTCGAGCCACTGCACCGCGCCACCCGCGGCGCCCTTCACCAGGTTGTCGAGGGCCGAGATCACCACCACGTGGCGCCCTTCGACCGCCACCGAGAGATGGCACTGGTTGCCACCCACCACGTCCGGCAGCCGCGGCGCCGCCGAACGGACCTTGACGAACGGCGAACCGGCGTAGGCCCCGGACAGAACCTCGGCCAGCTCCGCCGCCGAGGTCCGGGCCGTCGCCTCGGCGTGGATCACGGTGTAGATCCCCCGCGCGTGGGGGCCGGCCTGGGGCACGAAGAACACCTCGGGCTCGACCCCGCGGCCGTCCACCAGCAGGCTGCGCATCTCCGGCGCATGGCGGTGGCCGAGGGCCTGGTAGGCGAACACGGCGCTGCGCCGCGCCGGGTGGTGGGTGGTGGCCGTGGGCGTCCGACCGGCGCCGGTGGAGCCGGTGATGGCGGTCACCGACAGCCGCGGCGCGAGCGCCCCGGCGAGGAGCAGCGGGCGCGCCGCGAGCACCACCGAGGTGGTGAAGCAACCCGGGTGGGCGATCGGTCCGCGAGTGACCTCCGGAGCGTGCTCGGGCACGGCGCAGACGAACCGGCCGAGCCGCTCCGGTGCGCCGTGGGGGTGGCCGTAGACGGCCTGGTACCGGGCCGAGTCGCGGAACCGGAAGTCGGCCGAGACGTCGACCAGAAGCAGCTCGCGGCCCCCCTCCTCGGCGTCGGCCAGGAGGCCGTCGAGGAGGGCCGCCGAGGCCCCGTGGGGTGCCGCCGAGAGCACCCCGGCCCGAGCATGGCCCTCCAGCCACCGTCGCGCGGCCTCGAGCGGTTGGAAGACGAGCGCCGGGTAGGCGCCCTGGAGGTGGGGAAAGACGTCCCCAAGCGCTTCCCCGGCCTGGCTCTGGGAGGTCACCGTCACTTCGCCCACGCCGGGGTGGCCCACGAGCAGGCGGAGCAGCTCGCCGGCCACGTAGCCGGAGCCGCCCACCACCAGCACCGGCAGGTTGGTGATCGAGGCCATCAGGCCGCCGCTCCCGCCTGCCCCTTGGCCTTCAGGTGATCGGCCACGCGGGCGGCCAGGAGCGCCCCGTTGCTCCGCGCGTTGATCGCCGCCACTCCGGTCGATTCCTCGATCAGCCGCGTTCCCACGGCATTGTCCGTGGCGGGGCCGGTGACCGCCGCCGGGGTAATGCCGTAGCGATCCGCCAGCAGCCGCACGCCGCCCCAGGCCGCCACCGGGTCATTGGCCGCCAGCACCACCGCGCCGAAGGAGGCCCGGATGGCCTCGTCCTCGAGGATCGCCGCCACGCCGTAGGTGCCGAGGAGGCCGTCGCCCATCTCCACCACCAGGGCGTCGGGCCGGCCGGCGGCGAGCCGCGTGGCGAGGGTCCGGTAAACCCCGGGGGCGGTCGCCTCGGTGGTGGTCACCACACCCAAGTCCGTGAACAGCCCCGTGCGCCGCGCCCCCGCGTCCTCGAGCGCCAGCACGTCCCGCCGCAGGGAGACACCGGTGGCCTTGAAGCCGTCGAGGGTCCAACCGCGGTGGGAGAGCTCGAAGACCAGGGAGGCCGCCGCGGCGGTCTTGCCGCAGTTCATGCAGGAGCCCACGAAGGCGATCACCGGCACGCCGGCGGTGTCGAGCACGGGCGCCGGGACCAGCCGCTCGGCGCCGACCCGCGCCGGCACGCCGACCCGCTCGCCGAGGGTCGGGAACTCGAGCACCGCGCCCAGCACCTCGCACTCGAAGGGCGGCCCGAGGTCCGTGTTGACCGAGTCGCAGATCCCGAGCACGCCACCCATGTTGAGCATCTGCACCCGGTCGCCGGGTGCCAGCCGCTCCGGCACGTGACCGGCGTAACCGAAGAGCGCCATGCGCTGGCCGAGGGCCCCGGCCACCACGTCGCCGCGCTTGACCTGGGCCATGCGCCCCGAGGGCAGCTCGAGCTGACTGTAGGTGGTCTTGTCCGAGAGCACCCGCACGGCGATCACGATGCCCTCTTCGCAGGGGATCTCGGGCGACACCCAGACCTCCGCGGGCAGGGCCCGGGCGCGGGTGACGGAGGCGATCTTGTCGAGCCGCACGGTCTTCACTTCGCCACCCCCTGAAGCTCGGCGAGGGCGAGCCGGCCCGCCCGAGCGTGGAGCTCACCGGGCAGGGCCACGATGCGCGAAAAGCCCTTGGCGTCCGCCGCGGTCCACTCGCCCGAGGCCTCGCCGTAGACCCCACGCGAGGCGTTCTTGAGCGACCAGGGCGAGGACACGCCCTCGACGAACACCTGGCCGGTGCGCAACAGCAGCGAGACCTCACCGGTGACTCGCGCCTGGGACGACGTGAGGAGCGCTTCGATGTCCCGCGCCGCGGGCTCGAGGTGCTGACCCTCGTGGACCAGGTCGCCGTAGACGGCGGCCACGGTGTCCTTGACCCGGAGCTGCCGGCCGGTCAGGACCAGCTTCTCGAGCTCCCGGTGGCCGGTCAGGAGCACCTCCGCCGCCGGGGCCTCGAAGGCCACCCGCCCCTTGATGCCGAGGATGGTCTCGCCGAGATGGATGCCTCTGCCAAGGCCGAAGGGAGCCGCCGCGGCCTCCACGGTTTCGATCAGGGCGACCGGGTCGAGAGCCACGCCGTCCCAACTCGCCGGCACGCCCCTTTCGAAACCCAGTACGTGACGCTCCGGGGCTTTCGCAGCGTCGAAGGCTCCGCGGGTGAGCACCCAGGCCTCTTCTGGCAGGGGCGCCACGGTGTCGAGGGTCTCCTTGCCGCCGATGGTCACGCCCCACAGCCCCCGATTGGTCGAGTAGGCGGCACCGTAGGAAGGCACGGGCAGGCCGCGAGCCTCGAGATAGGCCACCTGGGCGGGCCGCGGCTGAGGCTCGTCGCGCACCGGCGCCAGGATTTCGAGGCCCGGATCGAGGGTGCGCAGGGCGACCTCGAAGCGCACCTGGTCGTTGCCCGCGGCGGTCGAGCCGTGGGCCACGGTGCGCGCGCCCCGCTCCCCCGCCACCCGCGCCACCACCGCGGCCTGAATAGAGCGCTCGGCGCCCACGGACAGCGGGTAGGTCTGGCCCCGGCGCACGTTGCCGTGGATCAGGAAGCGCAGCACCCGCTCGAAGAACTCGGCCCGGGCGTCGACCAGGACGTGCTCGACGGCGCCCAGGGCCCGCGCCCGCGCGGCCAGGTCCGCCGCCGCGGCGCGGTCGAAGCCGCCGGTGTCGACGGTGACGGCCACGACCGGGCGGCCATGGCGCTCGCCCAGCCAGGGAATGCAGAAAGAGGTGTCCAGCCCGCCCGAAAAGGCGAGCACGATCGTCTCGGCCATCGGCTCATCGCTCCAGGGGTATCGGCTCGAGGCGCTCGAGCAGGCGTTTCTGATCCCGCGGCGACGCCGTCGCCACGAAAATGGTGTCGTCCCCCGCCACGGTGCCGGCCACCTCGGGCCAGCCGGCATGGTCGAGGGCCAGGGCCACGGTCTGGGCCGTGCCCACCTCGGTCACGAGGACGGTCAGGTGCGGCCCGGCGAGCCGGGCCTTCCTGAGAAAATGGCGGACTTGCCCGAACCCCGGCCCCCGCTCCCCCGCCTCCGCGGGCGACAGCGTGTACCGCCCGCCGATCCACGCCACCCCGAGATCCTTCAAATCCCGGCTGACGCTCGATTGGGTGGCGGCGATGCCCTCGGCCTCGAGGCGATCGACCAGCTCCTGCTGGTTCCCGATCTCCTCGCGATCGAGGATCGCGACGATCGCCCGCCGCCGCGTCCGCTGCCCTTCCCGATCCACCGGCATCGCTCCACTCCTCGGTTCTCGACTCTAGCCACGCGCAAAAACATGCGCATAGTAATGCAACGCGCGGGAGTGTCAAGGGGGAGCGAAGAGGGCGGGTCACAGACCCGCCCCTACGGAAGATGGCGGGAGTCATCGACTCCTTCCTTCTCTTCCTCCCCTCTCCCGGGGGGTGGGTTCGAGGGCGGTTGGGAGAGGGGGCCGGGGGGTGAGGGTGCGTCCGCCCGTCCTACCTACGCCGTGGCGAAGAGAATGCCTCCGGCCGGCAGTGTCCGAGGGTCGAGGTTCGCCTGGGCGAAGAGGTCGGCCAGGGGCCGGAGCTGACGCTCGATGAGCTCCTCGAACGGGGCCGGCTCGGGAAATCCGACGGCCCGGCCGGTAGTGAACAGCTCAGCCAGAAGCGTCAGCATCTTCTCGACGCCATGGGCCAAAGTGCCGCTTCGGATCAGGTCGCGTTGGGCCTCGGCCAGGGCCTCCGGGTCGTCGACGGCCCGCCCGGCCAGGCGGGCGAAGCCCGGCTCGAGGTCGAGGGCCGTCGCCAGGGCGTAGTTGTGCCGGGGCCGGCGCCAGGCTTCGCGGGCGGGGCGGGCGAGGGCGTCGTCGAGGTCGTCGCTCAGATGGAGGTACAGACCCAAGGGCCAACCCAGCTCCCCGACTCGCCGGGCGAAATCCTCGGAACTGCCCGCCAGGAGCGCACCCAGCTCGAAGGCGGCGCGGCACAGGGGCGGCGTTTTCGCCTCCGCCACTCGCCAGTAGCCGGCCTCGTCCCGAATCGGGTGGCGATCGAGGTCCTGCCCGTGGCCGGTGGCCAGGATCGCCTCCGCGAGCACCCTCTGGAGGCGCGCCGTGAGCACCGGCGGGCCATCGTCCAGGCACAGATGGGCCAGACCCTGGAGTGCCAGCGCGAGGTTCGCCGCACCGCCCGCGCCGAGCACCTCGGTCAGCGGCGACGGTGCCTCGTCGAGGAGGTCCTCGACCAGGTGGATCGCTCCGAGCGAGCAGACGATCGCCGCCGCGCCGTGCAACGAGTCCCCCGGCACACCCCCGCAGGAGCGGCAGGCCACGTCCACGTACCCCCAAAGGGACTCCTCCACCACTCGCCCCTTGCGTGCCAGGTACGCCTCGAGCACCGGCCACTTCGCAACCTCCGGCCGGCTCAGCAAAAAATGTTGAACTCGTTGAAATTCCATTACTTTCCCCAGTTCTCGCCACGGTCGATCGCGGCCGTCGAAGGGAGATGCGACGGGGAACCGGGAAAGCGATCAGCGAAGCGGCCCCCAGAGGCGGCGGGCCGGGAGAGGCACGGGCCGGGCGGTATACTTCCCGCCCACTTCGGGGAGGTGTTCACGTGACCCATCGCATCCACAATTTCGGCGCCGGACCGGGCGCTTTGCCGCTGGCGGTGCTCGAGGAGGCCCAGCGCGAGCTGGTCGACTTCCAGGGCTCGGGCCACTCGATCCTTGAAACGAGCCACCGCGGAGCGCTCTACGAAGCCGTCCATTTCCGAACGATCGATACCCTGCGCGAGCTGCTCGACCCCGGTCGGGGCTTGCCGGACCACGAGGTGCTGTTCCTGAGCGGCGGCGCGCGGACCCAGTTCGCGGTCGTGCCCCTGAACCTGATGCCCGCGGGCGGCACGGCGGACTACCTGGTGACCGGCGTGTGGAGCGAAATGGCGGTCAAGGAGGCGGCCAAGCGGGGAACCGCCCGCGAGGCCTACTCCTCCGCCGCCACCCGGCACGATCACGTGCCCGCGGCGGGCGGCTACTCGCTCGACGCCGGCGCGGCCTACCTCCACTACACCAGCAACAACACCATCTACGGCACCCAGTTCGACCACGTGCCGGATTCGGGAGACGTGCCGCTGGTGGGCGATCTGTCCTCCGACATCCTCAGCCGACCCCTGGACGCGGCCCGCTTCGGCCTGATCTACGCCGGCGCCCAGAAGAACATCGGCGCCGCGGGCGTCACCCTAGTGGTGGTGCGGAAAGATCTCCTGGCCCGCTCCTCCAAGGATCTCCCGGACACCCTCAACTACGCCAAGGTGGCCGCCGAGAAGTCGCTGCTCAACACCCCGCCGGTGTTCGCCATCTACCTGGTGGGCCTGGTCGCGCGGCATCTTTCGGAGCACGGCGGCGCGGCGGGAGCGGAGGCCCGCAACGAGGAAAAGGCGGCGCTCCTCTACGGCGCCATCGACCGCTCCGGCGGGTTCTACCAGGGGCACGCCCGGCCGGACAGCCGTTCGCGCATGAACGTGACGTTCCGGCTGGGCTCGGACGAGCTCACCGCCGCCTTCCTGGGCGAGGCCAAGGCGGCGGCCATGGAAGGCTTGAAGGGCCACCGCTCGGTCGGCGGTCTGCGGGCCTCGATCTACAACGCGGTCGAGATCTCCTCGGTCCGCGCCCTGGTCGAGCTGATGGACGACTTCGCCCGCCGCCATGGCTGAAGACCTCGCGGCGGTGACACGGGCGCTCGTGGCGGCGCTCGCGCCCCTCGAGTTCGGTCCGCCAACCGCCGCGGTCTACCGGCCCCTCGACTACGCCGCGGCGCCCTTCGCCAGTTACCTCGAACGCTTCGGGCAGGCACCGAAGGAAGTCGTGTTCGTGGGCATGAACCCCGGCCCCTTCGGCATGACCCAGACCGGCGTGCCCTTCGGCGAGGTGGCCGCGGTGCGCGACTGGCTAGGGATCGAAGGGCCGGTGGGCCGGCCCGGAAACGAGCACCCCAAGCGGCCTGTGCTGGGTTTCGCCTGCCCCACGAGCGAGGTCTCCGGCCGGCGGGTGTGGGCCTGGGCGGCGGAGCGCTTCGGAACGCCGGAGCGGTTCTTCGCGCGGTTCTTCGTGTGGAACTACTGTCCGCTGCTGTTTCTCGAGGCGAGTGGCAAGAACCGCACGCCGGACCAACTGCCCGCCGTCGAGCAGCGCCCCCTCTTCGCGGCCTGCGACCACGCGCTGGCGGCGGTCGTCGAGACCCTGCAACCGCGCTTCGTGATCGGCTTCGGCCGCTTCGCAGAAGCCCGCGCCCGCCAGGCCCTGCCCGGCTTCGCCGGTGCCATCGGCCAGGTGCTCCACCCGAGCCCGGCCTCGCCGGCCGCCAACCGGGGCTGGGCGGAAGCCGTGGAGCGCCAGCTGGCGGCCCTCGGCGTATCGCGGTAGCCCCGGCCCCGCGTGCTACTCTTCGCCCTCGAAACCGCCCAATCTCGCGAGGAGCCATCGTTGCCACGGATCGGAATCTTCGGCTGGGGCCTGGTGGCCCCGAAATCGCCGAACCTCGAGTCCTTCGCCCGCAATCTCGACGCCTCGGAAAGCTGGCTCTCGCCTTTCAACGGCTTTGGTCCGGACAACTTCCTGGTCGGGAACCCCCAGCTCGACTTCGAGGCCTACCACGACTGGGTGGACGCCCGCTTCCCCCCCAATCGCTTTCCCCAGCTGGTCGACAAGATGGACCCCACGGTCCAGCTCGCCATCGCCGCGTTCATTCAGTCCCTCGACCAGAACCCGGGGATCGAGGCCGAGCTCCAGGCGCTCGGCGCCGACGCCCACGTCTACTTCGGAACCGGCCTGGGCTGCCTGCCGACGGTCTACCGCGAGAGCCGCGAGCTCGACCGCGCCCAACGCCGCTGGAACGCCTTCTGGGCCGATCCCGAGCGCAACGCTGCGCGGCGCGAGCACGACACGGCACCCGACCCGGCGGCTCCGCCGGAGCCCGCCACCGTCGACGCGGTCGACCGGCCCGAGGCCCAGGAACTCTGGGATGCCTATTGGTCCGCGCGCAGCGAAACGCTGGCCCAGTACCTCGAAGAGCTGAAGGCCATCGAAGGCCTGCGCGTCGAGGGCGACATCGAGTCCGGCAAGCTCTCGGTGATGAAGGAAAAGCGCCGCCAGCTCGCGCGGCTCGACCAGAAGTGGCAGGCGCCGCTGCCCCCGTGGCGAGCGGTCTCAGCCAATCTGCTGTGGAACATCGCCAACATTCCGGCGGCCCAGGTCTCGATGCTGGGGCAGATCCGCGGAATGACCTTCGCCCCCGTGGCCGCCTGCTCGACCTTCGGCGTGGCGCTGAAGCTCGCCCTCGACGCCATTCGCTCGGGCGACGCCAAGGCCGTGGTGGTGGGCGCCGCGGACCCGCCACCGCACCCGCTGACCGTGGGCGGCTTCTACAACGCGCGGGTGATCTCGGCCGACGCGGCGGTGTCGAAACCCCTCTCGGAGCTTCGGGGCACCCACGTGGCCGGCGGCTCGGTGTGCTGGATCGTGGGCGACTACGACTATTTCGTGGCCAAGGGCTTCCGCCCCGTGGGTATGGAACCCCTGGCCGTCGGCACCAGCTCGGACGCGGACCACATCATCACGCCCTCCCAGGAAGGCCCCACGACGGCGGTCCACCGGGCCCTCGCCGCGGCCGGGCTTGACGCGGCGGCCATCGCCGGCTGGGACCTTCACGCCACCGCCACCCCCGGCGACTTCACCGAGGTGGCAACGCTCAAGGCCGCCCTGCCCGGATCGGTGGTCGTGACCGCCAGGAAGGGCACCCACGGCCACGGCATGGCCGCCTCCGGCGGCTGGGAGCTGACCGCCCAGTACCTCGGCTACGAACGGGGCCGGCTCTTCCCCACTCCCCTCGGGCAAGCCGAGCTCAACCCCGAGATCCAACGCCTCCACGACCGCTTCGTCTTCGACGTCGCCTGCCCGGCGCCGAAAGGCCCCGCCGGCAAGCTGTCCATGGGCATCGGGGGGATCAACGCCTGCGTGATCTCGCGGCCCTGGGAGCGGTGAAGACGGCTTTCAGTCGACGATGAACAGTGTGGCGCCAGTTTCAGTGCGCGAACGGTGCGGTTCAACTCCATCGGCAACCTGGTAGCTCATGCCCGGCTTCAGGATGATCCTGCGGCCGTCTTCGAGCTCGGTTTCGAGTAGCCCGTCCAAGCACAGCAAGATGTGGCCCTTGGAACACCAGTGATCGGCCTCGTAAGACCGCGAGTACTCAACCATGCGAACTCGAATACTTCCGAAGTTCGCCGTGCGCCAGTAAGCGACGCCGGTGGTTCCTTTGTGCTCCGTGCGAGGAATCGACTCCCAGTCGGTGGTGCCAAAGGGTATGCCTTCCATCTTCATGATCGGTTTCTCAGAGTTGCTCTTGGTAGGGCGGCGGTTCGTGGATCCGGGGTTTTGTCTGGGGTGGCGGAAGACGGTTAGTTTGCTTAGCGGAGCTGCTCGGCAAGCGCGACAATGATGCCATCAGGCCCGCGGATGTAGGTCCTCCCTTCCCTCGGTTCGCTGCTGATGCGCCGAGCAGCGCGATCACGACTCGTCGTCGAGAGCGAGTGTCGTGCGCATGGCGGGAAGGTACAGGGCTCGTCCGGGCGATGTCAAAGCGAGCCGATGCGATGACATCACCCGTCTTGGCTTGCTCCTTTTTCTTCATGGCCGCTCGTGGGCGAGCGGCTCGGTTCGACCGGTCAGGGGCAGGTTCCCGGCGTATAGAAGCCGATGGCGTCCAGCCCGGAGCCGGACCTGCCGCAAAATCCTCCAACCTTCAGGTCGGAAAGGTGGAAGTCCTTATCGCCGCCTTTGCCGCCATACGGGCCGTGCGTTCTGCCCTTGTTGGTGGTGAACGTGAGTTGGTCGACCCTCGACCCCGACCTGCCGTCGACGCGGACGATGAACTCATCCTGATCGAGGTCGAAGCTGGCCGGCGTTCCGCCGCCACCGCCGTGCATCGTCCCGGTCACGCGAGTCCCCGCTGGAGTCGACCAGACCCCTTGGATGGCATCCACTTCGGAGCCGGCGCGGAGGTTGACCTGTACCAGCTGACAGAACTCGGTGAGATTGTCGGCGAACGCAACGCCGCCGTTGCCGCCATTCTGCTGACTACAAACGTATCCACACATGAGACCCTCCTTATGAGGAGAAGTGGATGTGAGATCCGGTGTGGGCGAGTCTCCTCGGGTCGCGCCCCGGCCACCTCGCAGGGCAAGTCATGTGCCAACTCACAAGGTGTCAGCAGATTCGGAAGGATGATCCCAAGGCGAACCGTTGAATTCTCGGAGCGGCCGGAGCCCGTGGCCCTGGCTGGCTCGCGGCGGCGCGCCTTGCGGCCGGTGGTGTCCCGCTGTCTACCCTCTGACCGACACTCCCGGAAAACTGTCCGACACTTCATTTCCCCTGGGCGCGCCGAGTTTCAACTCGGCGGCCCTCTCGAACCTTAAACACCGGGTGATGAACCGACTGCGAGCTCCGCGACGACTGCTGTTCGTGGGATTCGGGATCCTGCTCCTCGGCGGCTGGTGCGGACCGGCCGTGTACTCCTGGCACCACCGCCTCAAGGCGATGAGAACGGCTGGGAACCTCCGAAGCCTCTGGGTGCTGTGCGAGTCCTCCGCGGCGAAGAGCTCCGCCGACGTTTACGCCGCATGCCGAAAACTCGGCGTTTCCTGCGCGGAACGAGACGGCTGGGGTCGGCCCTACCTTTTCGAGATCGAGCCCGGACGTGACGGCGCGCCGCGCTGCCGCGTCCTCTCGCTCGGCCGCGACGGCCGCCGGAGCTCCTGCTGCCAGAAAGACGCCGGCTGGTGCTGGGATCTCGACCTCGTCTTCGACGGGGAATGGCGGCAGGGGTGGAACACGCTGGGCAGCGGGAGGAGTGTGGCTTGCCCGGAGGGCTGAACTCCGGGCCGCCCAACCCTGCCGAGTCGCGGCCAGCCTCGGTGCCGGTCGACTTTTCGATGGCGACCGGAGTCGGGTCTTCGGCCGACGACGTCATCACGGCGGCCGGAGCCCCCGGCCCGCGACCGGCGGGCGCATCCGCGCCTCGCTCGGCCCGGGCCGCCCCCTGGACCTGGGGCTCCGCCCACTCAACCGGGCGCAGCCTGACCTCGGGCAAGGCGGAAGCCGAGGTCGTTCCTGCGGTACGACGGGGGCCAGGTGCCGCGGTACGCCGCACGCACGAAGCGCGCGTGCGCGTACCACGAGCCGCCGCGGATGACCCGGCCCGCGCCCAGTTGCGGCGAAGGATCACGGGCGAGGCCCGCCGGATACGTGGTCAAGGCGTCGTTCGTCCACTCAAAGACGTTACCGAGAAGATCCGCGAGCTGCCAGCCATTCCGGATCTTCAGGCCCATCGGGTGCGTTCCGCACACCTTCAAGGGATACTGTTTTGTCGGCGATTTCGAGCAGTCGTAGCCCCCCGCATACTCGACGCCGCTGTTGCCGCCGTACCAGGCGATCGGATCGAGCTCCGGGCCGTGGCGGTCCCCAAGAATGCGCAAGTTCCCCGTGTAGACCGCCGTCGAAACCGTGCTCCCGGCCGCCACCGCCCGCGCCGCCACCTCCCACTCCGCCTCGCTCGGTAGGCGATAACCCGCGCACTGGAAACCACGGAAGGTGACGCTCGTGCACTCGAAGTCCTCCGTCTCGAGGGTGCCCGTGCAGTCCGCCAGGTCGTAGCACTGTTCGAGCCCGGCTCGCTCCGAGACCCGGTTGGCGAACCGGACCGCCTCCCACCAGCTCACTTGCTCCACCGGGCAGTCGTCGCCGCAGGCCTTGAAGGACGAGGGATTGTTCCCGGCCACCTCCCGCCACTGTCCTTGAGTCACCTCCGTCTCGCCCAGCCAGAAGCCGCGACTGAGCTCGACCTGGTGGCGGCTTTCGTTGTCTAGACGGCCGGCCTCGCCGTCAGGGCTACCGATCCAGTACGTACCTTTCGGGACGAAGCGGAACCTCAAGCCGAGATTCCCGGAGAGTTGGGTGCCGGCGGCGGGCTCCCCTACCGAGGGCGCCGCGGCCGGCCGCGGGGGATCGCTTTCCCCTCCGCCCGACCGGAGCCAATCGATGGCAATCCCAATGGCCACCGAAAGCACCCAAGCTCCCATCACAGTGAGAGCCGCGATCTGGCCCCAGCGCCGAACCTTGCGCCCGCCCCCTACCCAGCCTCTTGCTGCCTCTTCCTTCTCAGGCCCCGGAACGCGGGTCACTTTCGAGCGTTCCTCAGCCCTTCGCCGGCTCGCCTCGGGGTGGACGACGAGGGGAATCGCCCAACCGGGACCGTCAATCCGCAGGCTGCCGCCTTCGAAGGGTGCGGTGTGGTTCGGCCAGTGGCGCTTGACCCAGCCGCTGACCCGACCCTCTAGGAACACCGCCAACGTTTGGACCCTGATCCAGCCCTCCTCCGGATCGGCCGAGGCCTGGCCGCGCAGGCCGTCGAGCACGGCGCCCGAGTACACGCCGTTGAACAACCCCGCCGAGCGGGCCGGATCGAAGGCTCGCGAGCCTTCCCGTGGTGCTGGATTCTCGTCTTCTGGGTGCGGCAAACCAGGCCCTCCTCGGCCTTCGCTCAATCGGGAAATCGCGGCGATTCTGGCGGGTCGCGAGACCGAAGGCAAGAGGGAGACGACCCGCGCCCCCAGCTCAGCCCCGCCGGGCCGCGAACCACCGCGCGGTGGCGGCGAGGCCGGTGGGCAGGTCTAGGGGCTCGGGCAGGTCGAAGCGGGTGCGTAGCGCCGTGCCGTCGACGACGCTGCGCCTTTGCTCGCCGGGCTTGCAGGGGCCGTGGAGGGCCGGGCGATGGCGGCCGACGGCGGCGGCGAGGTGGGTGTAGAGCTCGACCACGTCGGTCTCGCGGCCGGTGCCCACGTTGAAGACCGCGAAGGGGACTTCGCCCTCCGGCCTCGGGGCGTTGGCGACCGCCAGGTTGGCCCGGACGACGTCCGAGACGTGGACGTAGTCGCGGGTCTGGCGGCCGTCGCCGTTGATCGTGGAGTCGCGGTCGGAAAGGAGGCGGTCGAGAAAGATCGCCACCACCCCAGCCTCGCCGTCGGGCCGCTGGCGCTCGCCGTAGACGTTGGCGTAGCGCAGGGCGAAGGCCTCGAGACCGTAGGCCGCGGCATAGAAATACAGGTAGCGCTCGACTGCCAGCTTGGCCACGCCGTAGGGCGAGACCGGGCGGGTGGGGTGGTCCTCGGCGGCCGGAAAAGTCTCCTGCTCGCCGTAGATGGCCCCGCCCGTGGAAGCGAAGAGCACCCGCCGCACGCCGCCGCGGCGGGCCGCCTCGAGCAGGTTCAGGGAGCCGAGCACGTTGACGTCGGCGTCGAACACCGGGTCCGCCACGCTGCGCCGCACGTCCATCTGAGCGGCCTGGTGAACCAGAAGATCGAAGCCGCCGCCGGCCAACACCTCCGCCGCGGCGCTCGACCGAATGTCCGCCTCGACCAGCTCGGCGTCCGCGGGCACATTCTCGCGCCGGCCGGTCGAAAGGTCGTCGAGGACCACGAGCGCGGCGCCCGCGGCGAGGAACGCCTCGGCCAGGTGCGAGCCGATGAACCCCGCGCCGCCGGTGACGCAGACACGTCCGACGAAACCGTTCAAGCCGCGGCCTCCGGGGCCGGGGCGCCGTCTTCCCGGCGCCGGGCCACCGCCACGAAGCCGAGCCCGTGGGTGGGCAGGAAGCGGTCGATGCGCGACAGGATCGGCACCAGCAGGTCGAAGATCTTCAGCTGCACCCGGCTGAAATGGCGACGGCGCAGAATCTTGCCGTTCCAGAACCAGCCCGGCACGCCGAAGCGGTTGAAGCCGTGGACCTTCTCGACCTCGAAGCCGGTCTCCTCGAGCTCGCGAACCAGCATCGCCTTGTCGTAGCGGCAGCGGTGGCCGAGCACCTCGTCGAGGCTCGAGTAGAGCCGCGGGTTGCCCGGCACGTAGAGCACCAACCGGCCGCCGGGGGCGAGCACCGAGCGCATGCGCCGCAGGGCGCCCAACGGGTCCGCCACGTGCTCGAGCACGTTCAGGCAGACCACGGTGTCGAGCCCGCCCGCGTAGGGCGTGAAGTGCTCATCCACCCCGAGGTCCACCCGCGCCACTTCGAGGTAAGGGCGGCCGACCCGCAGATTCTCGAGATAGTGCAGATAGGCCGGGTTGATGTCGCTCGCCACGTAGCGGTCCCGGGGCTGAAGCCAGAGCGTGATGTTGCCGATGCCGGCGCCGATCTCGAGCACGCGGGAGCCCACGTGGGGCGCCACCGTGTCGGCCATCCAGCGGTTGAAGCGGCGTGCCCGCTCGAGGCTGGTGAGGATGTGGGAGCCGTACTCGTCCGGGGCGTAGACATCGTCCACCAGCCAGTAGCGCACCATCGCCGCCGCGGCCTTGACGGCGTCGCGGAAGCGGATCTTCTTGCCTTCCTGATTGGTGCGACCGACGTAGGAGATCGGCACTTCGAAGATCCGGCAGCCCCGCTTCGCCACCTTGGCGGTGATCTCGGGCTCGATGGCGAAGCTTCGCGAGCGGATCGGAATCGACTTCAGGAGCGGCGCCCGGAACGCCTTGTAGCCAGTCTCGACATCGGTCAGGTCGAGATCGGTGAACAGGTTCGACAACGTCGTCAAAAGCCGGTTGCCCAGGGTGTGGCGGAACGCCAGCACCCGGCGGCGGTCCGCGGCCAGGAAGCGCGAGCCGAAGACCACGTCGGCGCCATCGCGGAAGAACGGCTTGACCAGGATGGCGTAATCCGCCGGGTCGTACTCGAGGTCGGCGTCCTGAAAGAGGATCAGATCGCCGGTGGCGGCCGCGATGCCGGTGCCGAGGGCCGCGCCCTTGCCACGGTTCCGCGGATGGCGCAACAGCGTCATCCGGCCGCCCGCGCGATTGGCCACTCGAGCCAGGATCTCGGTGGTGCCATCGGTGGAGCCGTCGTCGACCACCACCACCTCGATCCGCTCGATGTCGGGGACCTGGGCGGCCAGGACGCGGTCGAGCAGCTCTTCGACCAAGTACCGCTCGTTGTAGACCGGCACGATCACCGACAACACCCGGCTCTCCGTGGGCGGCCACAGGGCCGGGGCCGGGCGATCGAGCGCGCCCTCGGCGAGGGTGATGGCGGTGGGTTCGGCGGTGGGAATCATGGTCAGCGTGCCCAGGGGCGCGGGAATGGTACTCCGGGCGCGGTGGTCGGGGCCAGCCGTGCGCGCTATCCTTGCCCGGCCGTGTCGACCGCCCGCCCCCTGCAGATTCTCGCGATCGGCGACCTCGGCGGCAGGGACACCGACCACGTTGGCGACGAAGCCATGTTCGCCGCCAACGTCGAGCTGCTCGGCGCCGAGCTTCCCGAGGCCCACCTGGTGGCTCTCTCGCGGGACCCGGCGGCGACCACGAGGCGTCACGGGGTCGCCGCGATGGCGCCGATCGGCTTCCCCGCCGAGGCGCAGGCGGCCCGCGAACGCCTGGCCGCCGTGCTCGCAGCGGCGGCGGGCGCCGCTCCCGCGCCGGACGAAGCCTCGGCCGCCGTGCTCGCCGCCTTAGAAGCGTCCGACGCGGTGCTCGTGTCGGGCGGCGGCAACCTGAACTCGAGCTGGCCCGAGCACCTGTTCGAGCGCCTCGCGGTTCTCGCCGTGGCCGAACGGTGGGGCCGGCGCGCGATTCTCCTCGGCCAGACTCTCGGCCCCCACTTCGAAGAGACCGAACGCACCGACCTGGCGGCGCGGCTGCGCCGGGTCACCCTACTCGGCGTGCGCGAAGCGGCCTCGCGGGAGCTGGCCGAGCTCTGGCGGGTGCCGCCGGAAGCTCTCCACGACCAGCTCGACGACGCGGCGTTCCTGCCGGGAACCGTGCCGGCGGGGCTCGACCTGCCCCTCGAGCCCTTCGTCGCGATCACCTTCGCGGGCGGCCTCGGCGAGCGGGAGCAGGCGGCGCAAGAGCTCGCGGCGATCGCCGCGGGCACCGGCGCGCCCCTCGTGTTTCTGCCCCACGCGGCCCGGCCGGACGACGACGCGGCCCTCGGCCACGAGCTCGCCCGGCGGTGCCCGGCCGGTATGCAGGTGCTGCCGCTCCTCGAGCCGGGCGCGGTGGCGGCCGTGACCCGGCGCGCGGCGATGGTCGTATCGACTCGCTATCACCCGCTGGTTTTCGGCCTCGCGTCGGGCGTGCCCGGTCTCGGGATCCACTCCGACGACTACACCCGGATCAAGCTCCGCGGCGCCCTCGGTCGAGCCGGGCTCGAGGACTGGTCCCTGCCGGCGCCCGTGGCCTGGGAGGGCGGGCTGTCGGAGGGTGCCCTCGAACTTTGGCGGGCCCGCGAGTCGGTGGCCGCACACCTCGGCCGGGGCCGGGCTCACTGGCACGCCTGCAAAGCCGAGCACCGGGCGCGGGTGGTGGCGGCCTTCCGCGGCATGGCCGCCCCGGCCTGCGGCGCCGTGGACCTGCCAGCGGGCCCCCGGCCGGTGGGCGCCTGGTCTCGCCTGGCCACGGCGTGGATCGCCGAGGTCGAGCGCGGCCGGCGCGAGCGCCAGCAGTTGGCCTACTTTCGCGACGTTGCCGCCGCCTACGCCCGCGGCCTCGAGGCCCGGCTCGCGGATCTGGGGAAGTCCCCTTGAGTCGGCCGCCCCTCGACGTGATCGTGCCGGTCCACGGCGCGGCGGCGGAGCTCGATCGATGCCTGGCGAGCCTGCGCCGCTGGACCGCCCTCGATCACGATCGGGTGATCGTGGTGCCCGATGGCCCCCAGGACGGGGCGGTGACGGAGGTTCTCGAGCGCCATCTGACCGAGATCGGGGCCGAGATCGGGGCCGAGGGCCTTCTGATTCGCCCCAATCCGGAGCGCGGCGGGTTCGTGGTCGCGGTCGGAAGGGGCCTCGCGGTGGACGCCTCGCGCGACGCGGTGCTCCTCAACAGCGACACCGAGGTCACCCGCGGCTGGCTCGACAAGCTGGCCCGGGCCGCGGCCGCGGCGCCGCGGATCGCCACCGTCACCCCGCTGTCGAACCACGCGACGATCTGCTCGGTGCCGCGGGCGCCGGTCGAGAACACCTTGCCCGAGGGCTTCGATGTGGACGGGTTCGGCGATCTGGTCGAACGCGTCTCCGTTCGCCTGTATCCGCGCTTGCCCACCGGCGTGGGCTTCTGCCTGCTGGTCCGGCGGGCGGCCCTGGTCGAGGTCGGCGGCTTCGACGCGGCCCGCTTCGGCCTCGGCTACGGCGAAGAGGTGGACTTCTGCCTGCGCGCCCGGCGCCTGGGCTGGGAGCACGTGGCGGACGACGCCACCTTCATTTACCACGCCGGCCACCGGAGCTTCGGCGACGCCCGCTTCGCCCGCATCGCGGCCGGCCACCGGGCCATCCGCAGGCGCTTTCCGGGGTATCTGCGGGAGATCGATCGGTTCCTGCGCGAGGATCCGCTGGCCCCGGTGCGAGAGCGGATCCTCGAAGCGCTGGGAGCCGTAGGGGAAGCCCCCCGTGGCCGCCCCTCTTCGCCCGGCCCGCGCTCGGTGGTGCACCTGGTCCACGGCTACCCACCCTGGGATTTCGGCGGCACCGAGCTCTACGCCCACGGGTTGGTTGCGGCCCAGGCCGAACACCGCGCGGTGGCGGTCTACGCCCGCGGATCCCGCCCCGACCGGGCCACCGGCGAAGCCATCGAATCCATGGACCAGGGCGTGCGGGTGCGCCGCACCGTCAACAATTTCGTCCAGCGCGATCCGTTCTCCAGAAACGGCCTCTACGATCGCAGGATGGCGGCGGACTTCGGCCGGTTCCTCGACGAGGAACGACCCGAGCTCGTGCACATTCACCACCTGGCCGGCCACGCCGCCAACCTGCCGGCGGAAGCCCACCGGCGCGGCATTCCAATCCTCTTCCAGCTCCAGGACTGGTGGCCCCTGTGCGCCCGGGTCAACCTGACCCGCGCCGACGCCTCGCCCTGCCCGGGCCCCCGGCCGGACCGTTGCTCCGCCTGCCGGCCGTTGACCGCGGCGCCCGGTCGAACGCTGTGGAACCCGCTTCTCCACCGCCTGCGGCGCCAGCGCTTCGCCCGCGCCCTGGCCCTCGCCGACGGCTTCGTGGTGGGCTCCCGGTTCCTCGAGGAGAGCTACCGCGAGCACGGCCTGCTCGGGCCGGAGAGCCCGGTCTGGCGACGGACCTACGGCGTCGACACCGGGCCCCTGCGCCCTCTCGCCGATCGCCCTCCGGCCCGCTGGCCGGTCCGGTTCGGCTTCGTCGGCGCGTTGATGCCCCACAAAGGTCCGCGCCTGCTGATCGAGGCCTTCCGGGGCCTGGACCCGGCGCAAGCCGAGTTGATCCTGTGGGGTGATCCGCGGGCCGATCCGGACCACGCCGAGGCGCTGCGCCGGGCCGCGAGCGGCCTTCCCGTGACTTTCGGCGGTCGGTTCGAGGAAGGGGACCGGTCGCGAGTCTTCGCCGGCCTCGATGTCCTGGTGATCCCCTCGGTGGGGCTCGAGTCCTTCGGCCTGGTCGCCCGCGAGGCCTTCGCCGCGGGGGTGCCGGTGGTGGCCGTCGCGCGCGGCGCGCTGCCCGAGATCTTCGAAGGGGCTCCCGGAGCCGGCCGCCTCGTTGCGCCCGACGATCCGGTCGCCCTCGGGGCCGCCCTCGCCGAGCTCGCCTCCGACCCGGCGCGGATCGACGCCTGCCGCCGAGCACTGCCCCCGGTCGTCGACCGCGAGGACCACGCCCGCGAGATCGAGGAGATCTATCGCCGAATCCTGGCCGGCCGGAGACGTCCGTGACCGGCCCGTGGCAACGGCTGGCCCTGGCCCTGGAGCTGCTGGCGGCCGAGGGACCGGCCAGCGTCGGCCGGCGCCTGCTCGATCGCCGGGCCGCTCGGCGGCGCCAGCGGGACTTCGCCCCGCTCGCGGGCGAGGTGCCTCCCGCTTTCCAGACCCCGGTCCTCCACGTTTCGGCCCATTCGCCGGATCCGTGGCGCGGCGGCGTCGAAACCCAGCTCCTCGCCCGCCTCGAGGCGGAGGCACGGTACGGACCGGTGGCACTCCTCCACCCCCAGAGCCACGGCCACCGGCTCGAGTTGTTCGGCCCGGGTGGACGCTTCGCTCTCGACCGGCCCGCGATCGAGCCCCATCGCCCCGGCCACGAGGACGGCGATCCGGCCCTATCCGCGGCCCTCCGCTGGGCACTGGTGAAGGTGGGCGCCCGGCTTCTCGCGGTCGAAGGGCTGGCCGGCCAGTCGGCGCCCAGCCTGCTCGCCGCCCTCGAGCCCGGGGGGATCGACCTGCTGCTCTGCCTCCACGACTACGCCTTCGCCTGCCCCTGGCCGGCGCTGGTCGACGCCGCCACGGGCGAGGCCTGCCGGCTGTGCCGGGACAGCGGCGAGTGCGCGGCGCGGACGGGCCGCCCGCGGGCGGAGGTCGACGCTCGCCGGCGCGGCGCCCGGGCACTGGTCGCGGCCAGCCGGCTTCTGGTGGTGCCCTCGGATTCGCTCCGCGCAGGAGTCGAACGACTGGCGCCGGGAGGGCCCGTGGAGGTCGTTGCCCCGAGCCTCGCCCTCGAGGCCGTGCCGCCGCGCCGGCGGCCCCCGGCGCGACGGAAAGTGGCGTTCCTGGGCGGCGGCCAGGCCCACAAGGGGGCGCTGCTGTTCGAGCAACTGGTGTCGTCGATGGGTGCGCAGCCCATCGAATGGCACGTCTACGGCGGCGGCGACCGCGCCACCCTGCGCCGGCTCGCCCGGCTGCCGGGCGTCCGGGTTCGCGGCTACTACCGCACCGGGACCTTGGCCCGGCGCCTCACGACCGAGGGGATCGACCTCGCGCTGCTGCTCTCACCCTGGCCGGAGAGCTACCTCATGACCCTCGACGAGTGCTTCGCGGCGGGAGTTCCGGTGGTGCTCTTCGACCACGGTGCGCCGGCCGAGCGGGTCTGCGCCGAGGTCGGAGTACGGGTGCCGCCGGCGGCGGGCATGTTCGGAGTGCGGGCGGTGCTCGAGCGTTGGCTCGCAGGCGGCCCGCCGGAGCCGTTCCCACCGCGCGCGGTGCCAACGCCCGACGACGGCGCCGCGCGCTTCCGGCAGATCTACGAGCGGCTCGGCGCCTCGTCGGCTTGAGCGGCCGCCTGCTCCAGCGCTTCGACCCGCCGGGTGAGCTCGGCCACCCAGCGATCGAGGTCGGCCCGCTCCTGGCGCGCCACGATCCGCGCCACCTCGGCCGCCCCCTGGCGCGAATGGGCCAGGAGCGCCCGGTCGAGCTCGTGGCGATGGGCGCGGTCGGCGGTTCGGAAACGCTCGGCCCAGGCCCGCAGACGCCGCGCCATCGGCCCCACAGTCGCGAGATCCGGACCGTGACGGAGCAGCGCCTCGGCGTACTGTTCGGCAGTCATGGTCACCGGCGGCCGCTGCCAGCCCGCGGCCAGGATTTCTGCGATCGCCGCCGCCCGCTGGCGGAGGAACTCCGCGCGGGCGGAAACGCCGTGGTCCCGGAGGATCGCCGATCGGGCCCGCGCACCTTGTGCCCGCGCGCCCTCGGGCTCTCGCCAGGCCGCGCGCAGAGCCCGCGCCGCGGAGTCGACGTCGGCCTCGGCCCAACGGCCGAAGGCCGGATAGGGACCGCAGCCGGGGCCGATCTCGACGAACCGGAACGGCACCAGCGTGCCGATGTCGTCGGTCATGAAATCGAGGTTGCCCGAGTAGGCCGTGGCCACCACCGGCTTGCCGAGGGCCATGGCCTCGGCCAAGGTCAGCCCGAAGCCCTCGGAACGGTGGAGCGAGAGGTAGAGATCGCAGGCGTTCATCAGGGACCGCTGGTCGGCGGGGGACAGATAGCCGTCCCGTACCTCGATGTCCGGCCGCCCGAGGGTGGTTTCGCGCAGCCGCGCCGCGTCCCGCGGATGGCGCTCGGCGTTGACCGTCTTGATCACGAGCCGCGGGCCTTCGCCCGCGGCGAAGGCCCGACGGAAGGCGTGGACGGCGGCCTCGGGGTTCTTGCGCGCGGCCACGCTGTCGAAGTCGAAGGCGAAGAGCACCAGAAAGTCGTCGGGCAATCCGAGCTCGGCCCGACTCGCGAAGGGCCCGGCAGGCTCCGCCACGGGCAGGGGGAACGGGAACACCGGCTTGTCGACCCGGGCGGCGATGGCGCGGGCGGAGAAGCTGCTGTTGGCCCAGATCTCATCGACGTATTCGGCCTTCTCCGCGAGCCATCGCGGGAAGTCCTCGACCTCCCAGGCCCACAGGCCGATGGTGTAGGTGTTCGCGAAGAATGCGGGGCCGCGGTCGCGGTAGAACGCCTCGATCTGGTCCGCGTTCAGCGAAACGACATGGACCGGATGAACCGGCTCGGTGGGGGCGTCATCGGCGAGCTCGCCCCGCTGGCGGCTGCCGGAGCCGGCAAGGGGCACCACCGAGTACGGCACTCCGGCGGCCGCGAGTGCCGCCACGAGCAGCCGGGTGTGCTCGCCGACTCCGCTTTCGGCGTAGAGGTAGCCGAAGACGTTGACGCCAAGAGGAGCGCTGGCCATGGCGGGCGGGATGTTAGCAGCCGTGCTAGCCTTCGGCGTCGATTCCCGCCGGGCTCGGCTCGCAAAACCATGGCCTCCATTTCGCCTCTCCTCCGCTCCCCGCTCGCTTTCATGGCCGCCCGGGCGGTCGTGCTCGGAGTCCTTGCCCTGGCCAGCTCCGGCTGCGCCCGGAAGGCTCCGAACGTCATCGTCGTGGTGGTCGATACCCTGCGCCAGGATCGGGTGAGCGCCTACGGCTACGAACGGCGAACGACCCCCGCCATCGACCAGCTGGCGCGGGAGGGAGCACTCTTCGACGGGCTGTCTCCGACCTCTTGGACCAAGCCCGCCACGGCCTCGATCCTGACCGGCCTCCACCCGCTTCGCCACCAGGCCTTCGCCCGCGGCGACGTGGTGCCCGAGTCCGCCGTCAGCCTGGCCCAGGTGCTCGCCGGTCGCGGGTACTCGACGGTGGCGGTCTCGGCCAACAGCTGGATCTCCCGCGCCTGGGGCTTCGAGCGGGGCTTCCAGCGCTTCCACCTGATGAAGGTCGAAGGCTACGGCCACCAGGCGAAGGCCCATCAGGTCGCCAAGGTGGCCCGCGAGCACCGCGACGAGCTGGTTCCGCCCTACTTTCTCTATCTCCATTTCGTCGATCCCCACGCTCCCTACGATCCGCCCGCGGCATGGGACGGTGGTCCCCTGCCGGCCGACGTCGAGACCCACCGGCCCTTGACCGACCAGACACTGTTCTCCCACTCCTGGCGACAACGACCGACCGAGGTGATGCGCGCGCTGGTGGACCTCTACGACGGCGAGGTCCACCACGTGGACACCGAGCTCGGCCACCTGCTCGATGAGCTGCTGGCACCGGGCGACGACGATCGCGACACGATTCTCGTCCTGACCGCCGACCACGGCGAGGAGCTGGGGGACCACGGCCGGATCGGCCACGGCCACACGCTCTACCGGGAGACGACCGCCGTGCCGCTGATCCTCCGTGCTCCCGGCCGCGTACCGGCGGGAATTCGGCTCGGGCGGGCGAGCCTCATGGACATCGTGCCCACGGTCCTGGACCTGGCCGGTTTCGAAGACGAGATCGGCAAGCTCGGCCCCCTCGACGGCGAGAGCCTGGTGCCCCGGCTACAGGGATCGGCCCGCGCCGAGACGAACCCGGGCCGCTACTTCCTGCACCTCGACTTCGACTCCGGCCACGGCCTTGGCCTGATCGAGGGAGACCGCAAGCTGCTGCTGTCGAAGGGGCCGTATCTCAAGAAGGTGTTCGACCTGGCGGCCGACCCCGACGAGCGGAACGACCTCTACCGCGAGACCTCCGAGCCCGAGCGCGGCCGGCTCGCCTTCGAGCTGGCCAGAAGCTACAACTTGCTCGCCCGCGGCGCCCTCGAGCGCCGCACGACCACGATCGACGAGGAGCTGGCGGCCAGCATCCGCGCCCTCGGCTACGTGGCCCACTCGAACGATCGCGGCGACGCGCGCATTTTGCCGCCGCGCATCACTCCCGCGGACACCGTGGCCGGCGGGCTTCTCGGCTGGGAAGGCGACGGCCCTCTCGAATCCTGCCTGGCCCTCGGCTCGAGCCGGACGGATCCTCAGCTGCTCGACGGCTGGTTCCCGGCCGAGCGCCAGGAGGGCCGATGGACCGGCGTCCGCGCCATGACCGCCCTCGGCGTGCCGCCTTCGCCCCGGGGTCACCGCTTGCGCCTCGAGGGGATCAGCTACCGCACCACCGCCTTCGACCTCGAGGCCCGCGCCGGTGACCGGACCCTGCTGACCCTCTCGCGGGTTCCGCCCGGGCCCTTCGCTCATGAAGTCACCCTCGAGGCACCTCTCGAGCCCGGCCACCCGTTGCTGCTCGAGCTCCTCGTTTCGCCGCCCTTCGTGCCGGCGGAGGAAATGGACTCGACCGACAGGCGGGTGCTCGGGGCCTACCTCACCCGCCTGTGCCTGGAGCCCCTGTGAGCACCGCCGAAAATCCTTCGCTACCGAGCCTCGACCGGCTCCATGAGACTTGGGACGGCCTCGCCGCGGTGGATCCCTTCTGGGCCGTCCTCTCTTCCGCCGAACACCGGCTGGGCGGTTGGGACCCGGAGAGCTTCTACGCCACCGGTCGCGAGGAGATCGACGAGCTGATCGGCGAGCTCGCCGCCCGCGACCTGCCCGTCGCCCGCGGCACCGCCCTCGATTTCGGCTGCGGCGTGGGCCGGCTGTCGCGCGGCCTGGCGCCGTATTTCGACTCGGTGATCGGCATCGATCTGTCCTCCCGCATGGTCGAGCTGGCCCGCCAGCTCACCCCGGAGCCGAATGTCCGCTACCTGGTCAACCGCTCCGATCACCTGGCCCTCGTGGCCGACGGTAGCGTCGACTTCCTCTACACCGGCCGGGTACTCCAGCACGTGCCGCCGGAGCTGACCCGGGCCTACCTGACGGAATTCTTGCGCGTCCTGGCTCCGGGAGGCCTCGCGGTCTTCCAGATTCCCTCGGCCATTCGCGGCGGCCGGCCGGAGGACGCGGCTCTGCCGGCCGAGGCCTACCACGCGCGCCTGATCGTCGGCGACGTGCCCGCCGAGCTCGCAGCAGGTGAAGCCGTGGAGATCGAAGTCACGGTGGTCAACGACAGCCCCTTGGACTGGCCCGGTGTCGATGGGTTGGGGCTCTACCAGCTGCGGCTCGGCAACCACTGGCGCCACGCCGATGGCCGCCTGGAGCGGCTCGACGACGGCCGCACGCCGCTCGGCACGGGCCTGGCGGCGGGCGCCCGGCGCACCCTGCGGGCCCGGGTGGCGGCGCCCCTGGAACCGGGCGAATACGATCTCGAAATGGACCTCGTCCAGGAGCTGGTGGCCTGGTTCGGCGACCGCGGCTCGCCGCCCTCCCGGCGGCCGGTGCGGGTCCGGCGGGGCGAGCCAATGGCGAGCTCGGCAGAGGCCGGCCCGGCCGTCCATCACGCCATCGAGATGCACACCCTTCCGCGCGAGTCCGTGGCGAGCGTGGTTCACGGCGCCGGCGGCGACCTCGTGCACTCTCGCCTGGATGGCCTGGCCGGACCGGAGTGGGAGAGCACCACCTACTTCGTGCGCAAGAACCCCTCGCGATTCGTGCGCTGGTGGCGCCAGCGCTTCGCCCGCGGCGGCCAGGTGGCTCTCGGCGCGGCCCTCGCGCTCGCCGGCTGCGCCGCCGTGGAACCACCGCCCCGTCCCCACGGTGGCTACCGGGGAGCCAACGTCGTGCTGATCTCGATCGACACGCTGCGGGCCGACCGCCTCTCGGTCTATGGCTACGGACGGCCCACCAGCCCGAATCTCGAGCGCTTCGCCGCCGAGGGCGTGCTCTTCGAGCGCTTCTACTACAACGGCGGTGGGACCTTGCCGTCCCACATGTCGATGATGACGTCCCTCTACCCCGGGACCCACAAGCTCCACCCCAACCTGACCAAGAGCCTCGAGCCCGAGCGGGTCACCCTCGCCGAGGTCTTCCAGGTCGCGGGCTACGCCACCGGCGGCTTCGCCGACGTCGGCTACCTGCAAGCAAAGTGGGGCTTCGACCAGGGCTTCGACGTCTACGACGACGCCGGCCACAAGTTCGCGGGCATCCTGCCCAAGGCCCGGCGCTGGCTCGACGCCCATCACGACCGGCCGTTCTTTCTCTTCCTGCACACCTACGACGTGCACTCGAACTCCATCCGTCTGCCCTACGAATGCCCGGGGGAGTACCCGTTCCGGTACACCGGCGGGCCGCACCCGAGCTTCGACGGCTGCCGCGGGGGGCGCTGCGCCTCGGACTTCCTGGCCCACGCTAACGTGGCCCTGCGCACCGGCCGGACGACTCCGCCCGAGATCCTCGCACCCGACGAGCTCGCGTTCGTCTCGTCGCTCTACGACGGCTGCATCAACTACGTCGATGACCGCATCGCCGAGGTGCTCGGCTGGCTCGACGAGCTCGGGCTCGCCGAGGAGACCCTCGTGGTGGTCACCTCGGACCACGGCGAAGAGTTCCTCGAGCATGGTTATCTGCTCCACGACCAGGGCGGCTACGAAGAGCTGGCCCACATTCCCCTGTTGCTCCGCCTGCCCGACCGGGCCCATGGCGGCACCCGCGTCGAGCACCTGGCGGAAATGGTCGACCTGATGCCGACCGTGCTCGACCTCGTCGGCCTGCCACTCCCGGGCGACGCTCAAGGGGCGAGTCTGGTGCCGACCTTCCGCGACGACCGGCCGGTGACCGAGGCGGTCCACATGTACTCGATCCTGCGCACCGACCGGTACAAATACTTCAAGGACGAAAAGCAACTCTTCGACCTGATATTCGATCCGACGGAGCGCCGGGACCTGTTTCGCACCGCCCGCTGGCGCTCCGCCCGGCTGGATCGCCAGGTGCGCGCTCTGATCAAGGCCGACTTCCGCGCCGCCGACGAATTCGCGGCCCGGGCCACGGCTGGCCGACCGGCCGTCCTGACGCCCGCGGAACAGGCCCGCCTCAAGTCCCTCGGGTACCTCAAGTGAGCCACCGAGCAGGCCTCTTCCGGGTCGTACAGGGAATCGAAGAAAGTGAATCCGGAACCGTTGCGATGCCTCGCGGGGCCGTGTTACCATGCGGGTAATTGAATGGGGCCGAAAACGGGGTCGAGAAATCGACACGCCGAATTGAAAACGCAGGCGAACTCCAAACAGGCCCCGACCTGTAGTTTCCGTCAGACATTGGGTACCTTACGGTGCGCCGAGGCAAAAAAGGAGAGATGTCCATGAACGAGTCGCGGTTTCGCGGAATCCTGGCTGGCGTGGTTGCCTGTGCCGCTCTGATCAGCGTGCCGGCCAACGCCGCCACGACCCTATCGGTGGTCAACGCCGCCCAGATCGGCGGCAGCGCCTTCGGTATGCGAGTCACCTTCGGCGCCGGCACGCAGAACGCCTTCGTCCAGAGCAACGAGGCGGCCTGTGAGCTCAACTACTACGCCACCTGGTCGATGCGCAATCTCAACATGACGATGGTCGCCAACGACACCCACCAGGTGCTCCGCGGCCTCTCCAATACCCCCGCGCCGAACACCCCCGCCTTCCGAGTCCAGGTCAAGCGCTCGGCCGGCGGAACCGACTTCATCCTGTTCGTGTGGGCTCGGCTCGACAGCGGCGCCTTCACCGCCCCGATCCAGACCTTCGTCAACAACCAGAATCGCCTCACCATCGAGTGGCATCGCTCGACCGGCGTCGACACCAACGACGGCAGCATCAAGCTCTTCAAGGGCACCACGGCGATCGGCACGGTGAGTGGCATCGACAACGACCAGGTCTGTATCGACACGGCCCAGATGGGCGCCTTCGGAGGCGTGGATGTCGCCACCACCGGCACCCAGGACTTCGACGAGTTCGTCTCCACTCGCGCGGCCCAGTTCTAAGGTCGACTCCAAAGTTTGGCCTCGCTCGCGCGAACCGAGAGCCGGTCCCTTCCGGGGCCGGCTTTTTGTTGTTCCGACCCGCCCGACCCACCATGCCCGCTCCGCCCCCTCCCCGCCTGTCGATCGTCATCCCGACCTACGACACCCGGGCGCTGACCCTGGCCTGCCTGCGCTCGATCGAGCGGGAGCGTTCAGACGTCGACGTCGAGGTTCTCGTCGTCGACGATGGCTCCACCGATGGGACCACCGCCGCGTTGCGCGAGGCCTTCCCAACAGCGACCGTGCTTCCCACCGCCGGCGGCCTGGGGTTCACGCGGGCCGTGAACCTTGGTCTCCGGTCGGCCCGGGGTGAGGTCCTGCTGCTTCTCAACAGCGACACCGAGCTCACCGCTGGTGGGTTGCTTCGGCTGTCGGAGGCCTTCGCCGAGGCGCCGCACCTCGGCATCGCGGGCGGAAGGCTGGTCTACCCCGATGGCCGAGCCCAGTGGAGCGGCGGCGCCCGCCCGGACACCTTGTGGCTCTTCACCCTGGCCAGCGGCTTGTCGAACCCCCTGCGCTTTCTTCCCGGCTATCGCTGGCTGCGCCGAAGCCGGAACGCCGGAACGGTGGATTGGGTGTCCGGCGCTGCTCTGGCCCTGCGCCGCGAGGTGTGGGAGGCGGTCGGCCCCTTCGACGAGGAGTTCCGTTTCTACGCCCAGGATCTCGACTTCTGCCTGCGGGTTCGGGAGGCCGGTTGGACGGTCGCGGTCGTGCCGAGCTTTCGGGTGGTGCACCACCACGGCTCGACCATTCGTCACCGGGACGGTGCCGCGGACCTTCTCTACCAACCGCCGATCCTGTGGTCCGATCTGGTGCTTTGGGCGCGGAAGCAAGGCGGCCCCACCCACGAGCGACGGGTAGCAAGGGCGCTGTCCTGGGGCACCCGCCTCCGCCTGTGGGCCCGGGTCGTGGGTGCCCCCTTCGCGAAGGACCGCCGCCGGTGGCGGGCCGAGAGTGACGCCTACCGCGCCGCCCTCCGCCAGCTGAAGGGCTGAACCCTTGCGCCTGCCGCCCGTTGCGGGATAGAAACGCCGCCCATGCGCCGCCTGCTCGACTACCGAGACCTGGTCTGGAACCTGGTCCTACGCGATCTCAAAGTCCGGTACCGGCGCTCCACGCTCGGTTTTCTGTGGACCATGCTCCAACCCTTGTTGACCATGAGCGTGCTGCAGGTGGTCTTTTCAACCGCATTCCGCTTCCCGATCGAGAATTACTCGGTCTATGTGCTGGCCGGAATCCTGTTCTGGAACTTCTTCAGCCAGAGCGTGGTGGCTTCGATGAACAGCCTCCGAGGCAACGCGCGGCTGATCCAAAAGCTGCCCGTACCGAAGGCGGTGTTTCCCATCGCCACGGTGTTGTCGGGCCTGGTCAACCTGGCCTTTGCCCTCGTGCCTCTCGCGGGCCTGCTGCTCGCCACCGGCCACCCGCTCACGCCTTCGCTGCTGTTTCTACCGGTGTCGATTCTGATCGTGGCCGCCTTCACCCTCGGCGCCGGCCTGCTGTTGTCGCCCCTGTCGGTGTTTTTCACCGACGTCGTGGAGCTCGTGGGCGTCGCCCTGATGCTGCTCATGTACCTGACACCGGTGTTCTACCCCCGGTCCATCGTGCCCGAGCGCTACGACTGGCTGGTGCGCTACAACCCGCTGCGCTCGATCCTCGAAGTCTTTCGTGACCCGATCTATCTCAACAAGGTTCCGCCCTTGACCCATCTGTCGGTGGCGATCGGCATCGCCATCTTCTCGCTCGTCCTCGGAGCTTACTTTTTCCGCCGTTCGAGCGACCGGATTCCCTTCTATGTCTGAACCTCCCGCCACTTCGGCGCCGCTCGTCGAGCTGACCGGCGTTTCGCTGTGCTATCGCCTCGCGAAGCAGCGCATCCCCTCGCTCAAGGAGTACGCCATCCACTGGCTCAAGGGCGCCTTGACCTACGAGAAGCTGTGGGCTCTGTCGAACATCGATCTGGTGATCCGCCCGGGCGAATCGATCGGCATCGTCGGCCGCAACGGTGCGGGCAAGAGCACCCTGCTGAAGGTGATCTCGCGGGTGCTGGTACCGACCGCGGGGAAAGCGACGCTGTCCGGGGTCGTGGCCCCCATTCTCGAGCTCGGCACCGGCTTCGATCACGAGCTCACGGGTCGCGAGAACATCTACTTGAACGCCCTGCTGCTCGGCCGCACGCGGCGGGAAATCGACCAGGTGGTCGATCAGGTGGCGGATTTCAGCGGGCTCGGCGACTTTATCCACTCGCCGGTCCGCAACTACTCGTCGGGCATGCTCGCACGCCTGGGCTTCGCGATCGCCACGGCCTGGCCGCTCGATCTGCTGATCCTGGACGAAGTCTTTTCGGTGGGCGACTCGCGGTTCATCCACCGTTGCGAGGAACGCCTGAAGGAGATGCGCGACGGCGGTGCGACCATGCTGCTGGTCTCCCACTTTCCGGAGTCGATCCGGTCCAACTGCGAGCGTTGCCTGTGGCTCGAGCGAGGCCGGCTGATGGGCGACGGTCCGGCCGAGGAGGTGCTCGCGGCCTACGAGGAGTTCATGACCGGCGATTTCGCGGCGCCCTCCGCCGCGGCACGGTAGATCGCCAGCAATCGGCTGGCGATCCGCGCCGGATCGTGGCGGCTTGCGAGCAGCGTCCGCCCGGCCTTCACCAAGGACCGCGCCCGTTCCTCACCGAGCTCGGCCAGGCATCGGGCCAGGGCCTCGGGATCACTCGCGATCAGGATCTCTCTTCCGTGCTCCGCCCCAAGGCCCGCCGCGGCTTCCGGCGTCGCCACCGCCGGAAGGCCCCGCGCCCAGGCCTCGAGAATTTTCATCCTCACGCCCGAGGCGACGTGCAGCGGCACCGCCAGGACGCCGCCTCGCGGAAACGCCGCGGCGCTGTCCGCGGGCGCCGGCCACGGAATCAGGCCCGCCCGTGGCCCACCGGCGGGCTCCTCGCCGAAGAGGTGGAGCCGCGCCGCCGGCCGTAGAGCCAGCACCCGCGGCCACACCCGTTCGAGGAACCATTCGGCGCCCGCCCGGTTCGGCAGCCAGCCGCCACTGCCGACCAGAACCACCGCCGGATCGCCCTCGAGAGCGGGACCGGCCGGCAGCTCCCGGGGAAACGGCACCGCTAGGGGTTCGACCGCGAAGCCGGGCCCGGCCAGGGCCGCCAGGCGCGCGGCATCGGCCTCGGTCAAAGCGACGGCTCGAGCCACCCGGCGCACCGCCGCGCCCTCGGCCCGGGCGAGCCGACGCGCCTCCGCCGTCAGCCACCGAGCCCGCCAGCCACCTGTGAGGTCGGCGGCTCCACGCCACAGGTCGCTCTCGACGTTCTGCGCCCGCAGCACCACGGGCACGCCGGCTCGGCGGGCGGGCTCGGCCTGCAACAGCGACTGCAATTGCTCCGCGTGGACGACGGTCGGCCGGCGCCGCTCGATCTCCCGCGCGACCGCGCGCCCGAGCGCCGCGAGGCGGTGGCGCTCGAGGGTTGACGAGCCCCCGGTCGCCAGACCACGGGCAGCAGCCCACAGCCAGGGCGTGGGTCCTCCGGCCACCGTCGCGAGCTCGATTCCCGCGGGCGGCGGGCACCGGGGCTCCAGTTCTGGAACCAACACCGCCACCTCGGCGCCGGCGGCGGCAAGCGCCTCGACGGTCAGGGCCGTGGCGAGCCGGCCGCCGTCGATCGGGGGCCAGGGCGGTTTGGTGCCGATCCAGAGGACGCGCATCGAGATTTCCGATTCTAGGTGACAGATCGAGCCCCGCCTTTCCGTCATTCACCGTCGTATGCTCGCACGCACACTTTCCGCCACGCCCTGGGGCATCGACGCACGGCCGGTGACGGTCGAGGTCGACGCCCATTGGGGGCAACTCCCCAGCCACCAGATCGTCGGTCTGGCCGACGCCGCGGTCAAAGAAAGCCGCGAACGCGTCCGCCGAGCGATCCGGAACGTTGGCTTCGATCTCCCCGCGCGGGTGATCGTCGTCAACCTCGCCCCAGCCGACCTTCGCAAAGAAGGCAACCATCTCGACCTCCCCATCGCTCTCGCCCTGCTCGTGGCATACGGGCACCTGCCGGCGGAGACGCTCGAGAATCGCCTGTTCTCGGGCGAGCTCGGTCTCGACGGCACCGTCCGGTCGGTCCGCGGCGGTCTCGCCCTCGCCGATCTCGCCGCACGGCTCGGAATGAAGGAGATTCTCCTGCCCGTGGACACCGCTGCCGAGGCGGCCGCCCTCAAAGTGCTGCCCGTGATCGGCGTCGCCAGCCTCGGCGAGGCGGTCGAGCACGTCCTCGGCAACCGGCCCCTCGAGCCGACGGCGCCGGGCCAGCCCCGCTACGACACCCGCGTCGTTCCCGACCTCGCCGATGTCCGCGGCCAGGAAGTGGCCAAGCGGGCCCTCGAAGTGGCCGCGGCCGGGGGCCACAACCTTCTGTTCGTGGGGCCTCCGGGCTCCGGCAAGACGCTCCTGGCCCGGCGGCTGCCCGGCCTGCTGCCGCCTCTGACCCGGGTCGAGTCCATCGCCGTCACCAAGATCCACTCCCTCGCCGCCGAGGAGGGCCCGGGCGGTCTCGTCTACGAGCGCCCCTTCCGCAGTCCCCATGCAGGGGTGTCGACCGCGGCCTTGATCGGCGGCGGCTCGATGCCCCGTCCCGGGGAGGTGAGCCTCGCCCATAACGGCGTCCTGTTTCTGGACGAGCTGCCCGAGTTTCGCCGCGACACGTTGGAGGCCTTGCGCCAGCCCCTCGAAGAAGGCGAGGTCACCGTGGTGCGAACCCGCGCAAGGCTGCGCTTCCCCGCCCGGTTCACCTTGATCGCCGCCATGAACCCGTGCCCCTGCGGGCACCGTGGAGACCCTCGCCACGGCTGCCAGTGCTCCGCCCACAACATCGAGCGCTACCGCTCGCGGATCTCGGGCCCGCTGCTCGACCGAATCGACCTCCACGTCGAGGTTCCTGCCGTGGGCCTCGCCGAGCTGCGCCAGGGACCGGGAGTCGGCACCGCGGAAGTGGCCGCCCGGGTGGCGCGGGCTCGCGAGATCCAGCGGGAGCGCTATGGACGGGACCAACCGACTCCCACCAACGCCGCCCTCGACACCGCCACGCTGCACCGCCACGTGCACCTCGACGCGGCTGGCCAGTCCCTCCTCGACCGCGCCTTCGACCGTCTGGGCTTCTCCGCCCGGGCCCTCGACCGGGTGCTGAAGGTGGCCCGCACCCTGGCCGACCTCGCCGGCTCGGCCGAGGTCCACTCGGCGCACCTGGCGGAAGCGATCCAGTACCGCAGCCTCGACCGGAGGAATCAGTCATGACCGAAGCCCGCGAACGTGTCGCGCCTCTCGCCCTCTTGATCGAAGGTGTAGGTGTAGGTGTATACTCGCTGCCAACCGGAGCGAATCCTCCGGCCCCGGAAGGAGAAGAGCCATGTATCGCGCGCAGATCCTGCTCGCCGACGGACAGTACGAAAACCTCTCCCGCATCGCCCGCAACGAGCATCGCAGCGTCTCCGAGCTCGTGCGAGAAATGCTCGCCGCCGAGCTCACCCGCCGCGCACAAACCGAGTCGATCCGCCGCGACCGGCACCTCGCGGCCCTCGAGGCGATCGCCGCGGAACGGCGTGGCGTCCTCGATCGCCGTGGTGGCCGGCCCGTGGAGCTCGAGAGCCTGCTCGCCGATCTCCGCAATGACCGCGACGACGACCTCCTCCAGGGTTTACGCCGTGGTGGTTGACGCGAGCTTCGCCCTGCGCCTGCTGGTTCCCGCCCCCGACTCGGAAGCCGCCCACGCCCATTGGCGCCACTGGCATCAGGACGCCGTCGCCCTCGTGGCTCCCTGCTATTGGCCCATCGAGATCGCCTCTGCCCTGCGCCGCCTGGAGTGGCACGGCGATCTCACCGGGGCGGAGGCCGACCGGGCCTTCGAGCGGGCCTTCGAGCTCGGGGTCGAGCTCTTTCCGATCGATCTCGAGCTGGGCCGTTCGGCCCTCCGCTGGGCTCGGCGGCTCGACCAGGCCAAGGCCTACGACGGCTTCTACCTCGCCCTGGCGGAAACCGCCGATGCCGAACTGTGGACGGCCGATCTGCGCCTCGCGCGAGGCGCTCGCCAGGCCGGCGTCGCCTGGGTTCGCGGCCTGCGAGAGTGACGGCGACCCCAGGGCTATACTCTGTCGATCGATTCCACCCCGAGGAGCCTCAAGATGCGCCGTTCGTTCGCCTCCCTCGCCCTGCTCGCCTCATTGCTCTGGCTCACGCCCGCCGTCCACGCCACCTGCGGCGGCGGCGGAGGAGGCGGCATGGGCGGGATCGCGCCCGAAGTCTTCCCGGTGCCCTGGAAAGTCGCCGATTACCGACCCCAGACCTCGGTCCTGGCGGTGATCTGGTTCCCAACCACGCCGTCGGAGGCCAAGTCGTCGGACCTGATCGAGTCCCGCTTCCTGGCCACCTCTGCGGGCCAGTGCGTGGCCTTCGTCATCGCCCCCGACACCGCCACGACCCTGCGAACCCAGTTCGAGGTCGCGGCGGGCCAAGGGGCGGTGGTTCTGGCCGCCAAGGACGGCGGAGCGATCGGCCGGCTGACCGGCGCCGAGGTCAAGCTGTCGGCCGTCGAGAAGCTCCTCCGCGGCGAGATGGACCGCCGGCGCAAGGAAGCCGATGGTCTGCTCGACGCCGCCGAAGACAAGGCCAAGGGCGGGGACGTCGACGGCGCCGTGGACCTCTACCAGCAGATCCTGGTCGATCGTTGCCTGCTCGCGAGCGCCGCCAAGAAGGCCGGCAAGGCGATGAAGAAGCTCGGCCGCGAAGTGCCGGCGGATCTGGCCGCGCTCGAGCGCTTCGGCGAGCCGGACCTCTCGGACGCGACCACCGCGACCCTCCTGCGGCTGATCGAGCTCGGCATCAAAGCCGAAAACGAAGGTCGCCTGGCTGACGCCGAAACTGCCTACCGCCAGGCCCGAACCGCCGATCCCAACGATCTGGCGGCGCTCCGTTATCTCGCCGAATACCACCGCCACCACAGCGGCGACTGGCAAAAGTCGCGGGAGCTGTTCCGCGAGCTACTGGACCGGCCGGCCGACCCGCTGAGCCGCGCCGTCGCCCTCCACGGGTTGGGCAAAATGACCATTCACGGGGGTGACTTCAAGAAGGGCCTGGGCCTCATGGAGCAGTCCATCGCGGCCTTCCCGCTGCCCCTGGCCTATCGCAACCTGGCGGTCTTCTGGAACTCCGAGAAGGAGCCCATGAAAGCCCACGGGTACGTGCTGGCCGCCCTCGCCCTCGATCCCGAGGATCTGTTCAACCGGATCTTCGCCGCTACCTACCTGGCCGAGCTGGGTCGCCCGGAGGAAGCCCGCCGAATCGCCGAGGAGAACGAGCACCTCCTGGCGGCCTCCTACAACCTGGCCGCGATCTGGGCTCAGCTGGGCGAAAAGGAGCGGGCTCTCGCGCTGCTCTACCGCCATTTCTTCCTCTACGAGCAGTTCCCCGAGGTGCGCTACAAGGAAATGCAGGAAGCCCGCGACGACTACACCTTCGCGTCCCTGCACCGGGATCCGGCCTTCGTGAATCTGACCGAGGGCGCGCTCCGGGACGTCGAGTCTTACCACCCGAAGCCCTGATCACACCCTGACTTCCCCGCCGCGCTCTCCTCATCCGGGGGGCGCGGCGGAGCCTTCACCCGCCGGTTTGCCCGCCTTTCGCCAACCGCTATACTGAGGTTTCTGCCCGGCGCTTCCGCCGGGAAATCCTGGAGACAATCCCGCGCATGAGCTCCCAAGTAGCGATGCCCGACAACTACCACGACCTCTTGATCCTGGGTTCCGGTCCCGCGGGCTTGACCGCGGCCCTGTACGCCGCCCGCGCCGAGCTGAAGCCGGTGGTGCTCGAGGGCAACCAACCCGGCGGCCAGCTGACGATTACGACCGAGGTCGAGAACTACCCCGGCTTCCCCGAAGGCATCCTGGGCCCCGAATTGATGGACAAGATGCGCGAACAGGCCCGCCGATTCGGGGCCGTCTGCAAGTTCGAGGCGGTGGTGGAGGTGGACCTGTCGGCCCGACCGTTCCGTGTCCGCACCGACGAAGCGACCTACCTCGCGGGCAGCGTGATCGTGGCCACGGGAGCCAGTGCCAAGCTGCTCGGCCTCGAGTCCGAAAGCCAGCTGATGGGCTACGGCGTGTCGGCCTGCGCCACCTGCGACGGCTTCTTCTTCCGCGGCAAGGAAGTGGTGGTGGTGGGTGGTGGCGACACCGCCATCGAGGAAGCCAGCTACCTCACCCGCTTTGCCACCAAGGTCACCCTGGTCCACCGGCGCGACAAGCTGCGGGCCTCGAAGATCATGCAGGACCGAGCCCTGGCGAACCCCAAAGTCGCATTCGTTTGGAACTCGGAGGTGGTCGAAGTGATCGGTCAGCGCGAGGGCGGCGTCAGCGGCGTTCGCCTCCGCGACACCGTCACGGGCGCCGAGTCGACCTTGTCGACCGAGGGCGTCTTCGTCGCCATCGGCCACCAGCCCAATACCCAACTGTTCGCCGGGCAACTCGCCATGGACGAGGTCGGTTACCTGCTCGTCGAAGAACCCACGACCCGCACCAACATCCCCGGAGTCTTCGCCTGCGGCGACGCCATGGACCCGTCCTACCGCCAGGCGGTCACCGCCGCCGGCAGTGGCTGCAAGGCGGCCATCGACGCCGAGCGGTGGCTCGAGAGCCAGGGTTGAGGGAGGAGAGAGTCATGGCGCGGCCGACCACCCCGTCTACCGTCGGAGAGCTGAAGCGGTCCGGGTACCGGCCACGTTCGGTCAAGACCGAGATCCGGGCCAACCTGATCGCTCGCCTGCGGGAAGGGAAGGCGCTTTTCCCGGGAATTCTGGGCTACGAGCGGACGGTGATTCCGGGCGTGGTGAACGCGCTTCTGGCCGGCCACGATTTCATCCTCCTGGGGCTCCGGGGCCAGGCCAAGACTCGGATCCTGCGCGGTCTGACGGCGTTTCTCGATCCCGAGGTGCCGGTGCTCGCGGGCATGGAGCTGAACGACGACCCTCTCGATCCGATCTCGGTTCCGGGTCGAAAGCTCGTCGAACGCCTGGGTGACCAGGCGCCGGTCGAGTGGCTGCCGCGGGAGGCTCGCTACCAGGAGAAGCTCGCCACGCCGGACGTGTCGATCGCCGATCTGCTCGGGGACATCGACCCGATCAAGGCCGCCCGCGACCGCCTGACCTTCGCCGATCCGGAAGTGATCCACTTCGGCATCGTGCCGCGCAGCAACCGCGGGATCTTCGCCATCAACGAGCTGCCCGACCTGGCACCGCGCATCCAGGTCGGCCTGTTCAATCTGCTCGAGGAGCGCGACCTTCAGATCCGCGGCTTTCCCGTGCGCATTCCCCTCGATCTGCTCATGGTGTTCTCGGCCAACCCCGAGGACTACACCAACCGCGGCTCGATCATCACCCCACTCAAGGACCGGATCTCGTCCCAGATCCTCACTCACTACCCGCCGTCGGTCGACGTGGCCGTGGAGATCACCCGCCAGGAGGCTTGGACCGAGCGCGACGACACGGCCCGGATCGTCCTTCCCGAGCCGGTGCGCCGGATGGTCGAGGGCATCGCCTTCGCGGCCCGGGACAGCGACCTCGTGGATTCGTCCTCGGGCGTTTCGGCCCGGGTCTCGATCTCGGCCCTCGAGCTCCTGGCCTCGAACCTCGAGCGGCGGGCCCTCCTGACCGGAGAAGCGCCGATCTACCCCCGGCTGGCGGACCTCCACATGCTGCTGCCGGCGATCACGGGCAAGGTCGAGATGGTCTACGAAGGCGAGCAGCAGGGCGCCGAGGTGGTCGCCCGGCGCCTGGTGGGCGACGCGGTCAAAAAGGTCTTCGAGGAGCTCTTCCCCGAGGTCGGCAAGGAGCTCGGCAGCGGCGGCGCGGACGACCACGGCCCCTATTCCGGCATCGTGGCGTGGTTCGCAGCCGGCGGCACGGTGGAGGTCTCGGACGAGCAAACCTTCGCCGAGTATCGTGCGGTCCTCGATGACGTTCCCGGCCTGTGGCCCCTGACCCTGGCCCTGTCGCCCCACGACGGCGAACGAGCCTTCTACGCCGAGCTGATCCTCGAAGGCCTCCACCAGCACTTGAAGCTCGCCCGCCACGACCTCGACAGCCGGATCACCTACAAGGAGGTGGTCAAGTTCCAGCTGCTCCGGCCGCAGAGGCGCCGGCCGGTGGACCCGGACGTACACTGAAGGCCATGCGCCACCGTTATGCCCACCTCGATCCCGAGTTGCTGCGCGCGATCCTCGCGGGCCTGGATCTGCTGCGGCTGTTCAATCAGCTGCTGCTCGGCGCGGGAGGGGACCCGGAGACGGCCATGGACTGGATGCGCCAGCTCCAGCAGCAGGGGTACATCGATCCGTCGGTCGATCTCGAGGCCTTCTTCGCCAGCCTCGAGAACGAAGGCCGCGTGGGCCGCGACGGCGACGGCAGCCTGTTCCTGACCTCGGCGGGCGAGCGGCAGATCCGCCGTAGCGCCTTCGAGGAGGTGTTTTCGAGCCTGGGCCGCTCGGGGCCGGGGTACCACCCCATCCAGTCCGCCGGGGAGGGGCTCGAGCGCCTCCCGGAAACCCGGCCCTACGCCTTCGGCGACGAGCTGCACCACCTGGACGCCGCGCGCTCGCTGCAAAACGCCCTGCGCCGCACCGAGGGGGAGCTCGCGACGATCGAAGAAGAGGATCTCGAGGTGTTCGAGACCGAGCACCTGACCTCCTGCGCCACGGTGCTGGCGATCGACATCAGCCACTCGATGATCCTGTACGGTGAGGACCGCATCACCCCGGCCAAAACCGTGGCCCTGGCCCTGACCGAGCTGATCACCACCCGCTACCCGAAGGACGACCTCCAGGTGTTGTTGTTCGGAGACCGCGCCGAGCGCATCGACCTCGCGGACCTGCCCTACGTGCAGGCCGGGCCGTTCCACACCAACACGCGTGAGGCGCTCCAGCTGGCGCGCGCGTTGCTCGCCCGGCAGAAGCAGCCGAACAAGCAGATCTTCCTGATCACCGACGGCAAGCCCTCGGCTTTGACCGAGAACGGCCGGGTCTACAAGAACCCCTTCGGACTCGATCTGAAGATCGTCAACAAGACCCTCGACGAGGCCGACACCTGCCGCCGCCAGCGCATCGTGATCACGACCTTCATGCTGGCCACGGACCCAATGCTGACCGACTTCGTCGAGAAGCTGACCAAGATCAACCGCGGCCGGGCCTACTTCGCCTCCCCCTATGAGCTCGGCGAGTTCATCCTGGCGGATTACCTGAAGAACCGCCGCCGCCGGGTTCGCTGAGGGCGGGCCTCAGTTGCCGGGCAGCACGCCGCCCACGACTCGCTTGTAGGTCTTGCCGGCTTCGATCCCGCCGCCGTCCGGGACTCCGTTCACGATCGCCAGGGTCGGCAGGTCCACGGTCGAGGGGTATCGGCGGTGGAACTCTTCGAGGCTCATGTTCTGGCGTGCCTTCACCAGCTCGATCCGCTTGGGCTCGACGTCGAGGTAGCGGCGATCCCGGAGCCGGGCGAAGCTGCGCAGGGTGCGCTCGAAGTAGCGTCCGTAGGTCGAGCGGCGGCCCGCCAGGGTGTAGCCGAGGAGGCGGTAGAGCCGGCTGCCGTCCTGGACGAAGACCACCTCCCCTGCCAGATCCTCCTGGCCTTCTCCGCGGTCGAGAGTGAACGTCCCGCCGGCGGCCGGCAGGCCGCCGATGTTGCCGCGCTGGGGCTGGTCGAGGGTGATGGCCTCGGCGGCGAAGAACGCATCGGCCGCCTCGGCGGGGCCACGGCCTTCCGCAAGGGTCATCTCGATCACCGCGTCCTGGTTCGCCGACAGGGCGGAGACGGACTGCTTCTGGTTCTCGGTCTTCCAGCCGTCCGGAAACCGCAGGGAAAGGGCCAACTCGGGGTGGTAGAAGGTGCCGCCCAGAAAGTAGCCCTCGCGCGGATCGTCCCCGAACATCAGGCGGTCGAGCCGCGCCAGGAAGGGTTCGCGGACGACCGTGGTACCGAGCAGATCCGGCGGCGACGAGGCGATGGCCTCGGCCACGCGCCCCATGCGGTTGACCGGGTCCGGGTGGGTCGCGAGCCAGTTGGGCAGGCGCCCGCCGCCCGCCGCCACGGTGACGCGGCCGAGCATGCGGAACATCTCGAGCATCTCGTGGGGGTCGTAGTCGGCCCGGTTCATGTAGCGGTAGCCGAGATCGTCGGCCTGGCGCTCGTCATCCCGGCTGTAGTGCAGGAACAACGCTTCGAGGCCCAGCTGTGCCACGCCACCATAGTTCTCGAACTCCTCGGGCGCCAACACCACCCCCGCGATCAGGCCGATCTGGGCCAGCTGTGCCTTGCTCAACCGCTCGACGCCGTGGCGCGCCGTCACATGGCCGATCTCGTGACCGAGGACCGAGACCATCTCGGCCTCCGAGGTCATGTGGGAGAGGATGCCGCGGGTCAGGTAGATGAACCCGCCGGGCAGGGCGAAGGCGTTGACCGTCGCATCGTCGAGCACGGTGAAGGTCCAAGGCAGCTCGGGCCGTTCGGAGGCCGCGGCCAGGCGCAGACCAACCTCCGAGACGTAGGCCTGGAGCGCCGGGTCGGGATAGGCGCCGATCGCCGCCAAGGTCTCCTGGTGGGCTCGGCGCCCCAGCTCGATCTCCTGCTGGACCGAAATCAGAGCCAGCTGGCGCTGGCCGGTCACCGGGTTGGTGGCGCAGCCAGCGGCAACCAGAGTGAGTGCCAAGAGGGCCGGAACGGGCCACCGAAAACGAAGTCCTGCCATGGCGAGCGACCTCCCTCCACTTGCGAAGAAGCACGAGTCTACGGGACTTCGGCGCCGCGAGCCGCGGGCCGGTTACAATCGCCTCGACTCGTTCCACCTGGAGGACCCCCGATCATGAACACGAAGAACCTGCTCGCCCTCGTCGTGGCCAGCTCCCTCGCCTTCCCCGCCTTCGCCGCCGAGAAACAGACGGTCGAGACCCTCTCCCAGGAGCTCGAGGCCGGTGGCGCGGCCAACGTGACGATTCAATTCCCCGTCGGAAACGTCGTCGTGACCGGCACGGGCGGCGACAAGATCAAGGCCGACGTCGACATTCGGTGCGCCGAGGCCATGAGCTCGGACTGCCGCAAAGTGGTCGAGAAGGCCAAGATCAAAGTCACCCGCACGGGCAAAGGGCTGGTCCTCAAGATCGAGGGCTGGCCGAAGCGGGGCGGCAAGGACATCGAGCTCGCGGGTCGTTTCGAGATTCCCCGTTCCTTGAACATCCTCGCCGAGCTCGAAGTCGGTGACTTCACCACCACCGGGATCGAAGGCGACCTCGACATCGACGTTGAAGTCGGCAGCGTCAAGATCGAGGCCGACGAGGACTCGATCGGCTCGGCGATCCTCGACGCCGGGGTCGGTAAGGCCGTCTTGAAGGTCGACGGCAACGAGGTCCAAGGCGATGGCCTGGTCGGCCAGGACCTCAAGTGGACCGGCAAGGGCACGGCCAAGATCCTCGTCGACGTCAACGTCGGCGACATTCTCGTCACCCTCGATTGAGCCCCGCGCTCCACGTCGTCCTCGTCCACCCCGAGATCCACTGGAACACCGGGAACGCCGGTCGCACCTGCCTCGCGACCGGCGCCCAGCTCCACCTGGTGGAACCGCTCGGTTTCTCTCTCGCCGAGCGTCAGGTGCGGCGCGCGGGCCTCGACTACTGGCCCCGGGTCGCGCCGCGCCTGTGGCCGTCCTGGGCGGCCCTCGAAGGGGCGCTACCGGACCTCGGCGAGCCCTTCTACTTCACCCGCGAAGCGCGGCGCTGTCTGTGGGACGTGGAGTTTCCCGACCGCACGGTGCTCGTCTTCGGCCGGGAATCCGTGGGGCTGCCGGAAGAGCTCCGAGAAGCCCACCGGGACCGCCTCGTGGCGATCCCGGTGGTCGACCCGGAGGTCCGCAGCCTGAACCTGTCCACCGCCGTCGCCCTCGGCTGCTACGAGGTGCTGCGCCAGCGGCGGATCCGGCTCAGCGCCCCGGATCGAGGAGTGTGAGTGCCTGCAAGATGCGCTGGGCCTGGCGGGACACGTGGGCGCCCAGGGCGAACACCGCGAGCACCACGATGGTGTACACCGCCACCGACGAGACAATGATCAGCAGTTGGACGCGGTCCTGGAAGTCGGCGAAAAAGAACAGGCTGACGAGGAAGGCGGTCTCCACCGCCGCGGCCCCGAAAAAGCCGAACTTGTAGGCCCGCTCGGTGCGATCGACGCGGGAAAGCACCTCGGCGCGAAGTCGGTCCATGTCCGTCACGGGATTCCCCCTTTTCAAGATTGGGCCAGGTGGTACAGGACGGGGATCAGCACCATCGCCTCGAGCGCTACGAGGGCGAAGATGACGTTGCGGATCTTCTTGGATCGTGGGGCGGAAGCGGTCAGTGCGTTGTCGGCGTTCATGTTCGAGCTCCTTCAAAGTGTCGTCTCAGGACTTCGAGGCCGTAGGCGAGGCGAGACTTGACCGTGCCCAGGGGCACGTCGAGAATCGCGGCGACTTCCGGCAGGATGAGTTGGCCCCCGTAGTGGAGGGTTACGACCGCGCGGCTCGCCGGGGACAGCTCGGCCACCAACCGCGGCAGCTCCGCGATGCGCTCGTCGAGCTCGAGAGGGGCGGGTCCCGGTTCTCCCTCGAAGGACCGGAGGTCCTCCTCGTCGGCCTGGCGCCAGCGCCGGTCCTTCTTGACCACGGCGTAGGCCTCGCGAGTGGCGATGCGGTAGGCCCAGGGCAAGAGCAGGGATGGATCGCTCAGCCACTGGATCTTGCGGGCCACTCGCCAGAGGGTCTCCTGGAGGGCGTCCTCGGCGCGGGCCGAGTCCCCCACGATGGGCAGGATCGCCCGGTGGAGGGGCTGCGCGAGCCGCTCGAGCACGGTGTCGAGGGCCGCCCGCTCCCCCGCCTGGGCGCGAAGAACGATCAGCTCGTCGAGGAAGGTGCGGTCGTTGCGGCTCACGTGCTCTAGAGGGCGCGGCGGGCCGAAGGGTTCGAAGATCAGCGCGGGATTTCTGCGTCCGGCTCGCCCCAACCGCCCCCGCCCGGCGTTTTCACGAGCAGGCGATCGCCCGCCTCGAGCTCGGCACCGGCGATCGAGCCGAGGGGCTCGACGGAGCCGTCCCGGCGCTCGAGCCACTGACGGCCCGGGGCGCCCGAAAAGCCGCCCGCCAGGCCTTCGGGGCCTTCGACCCGGCGCTGGGTGACCAGGGACAACGAGACCGGCGCCAGAAACTCGAGCTCCCGCGTTACCCCGTCGCCACCCCGGTGGCGGCCCGCGCCACCCGAGCCGGCGCGGATCTCGAAGCGGCGCAGCCGCACCGGATACCGCAGCTCGAGGATCTCGGGATCGGTGATGAGCGTGTTGGTCATGTGGCTGTGCACCGCCGAGGCGCCCGGGCCCTCCGCGGTGGCGCCGCAGCCGCCGCAGATCGTCTCGTAATAGCCGAATGCCGCGTTGCCGAAGATCAGGTTGTTCATCGTCCCCTGGCTGCCGGCGGCGAGGCCGAGGGCAGCGAGCAGGGTGTCGACCACCCGCTGGCTGGTCTCGGTGTTGCCGCCGACCACGGCCGGCGCCTCGGCCGGGTCCTCCGGAAAGTCCGGAGCCAGCATGCAGGGAGGGATCTCGAGCGTGACCGGCCGCAGCAACCCCTCGTTCAGCGGCAGCTCCGGCTCGTCAACCAGCAGGCGCAGCACATAGAGCACGGCACTGCGCACGATGGCCGGCGTGGCGTTCAGATTCCCCGGATGGACCGGTGCGGAGCCCGTGAAGTCGATCGTGGCGCGCCCCCCCGCGACGGTGATCGCCACCCGGATGGGAGCGCCGTCGTCGAGCCGCTGCTCGGCCCGGTAGACGCCGTCGCCCAGCCGGCCGAGGGCGGCGACCAGCCGGTCCTCGGCCCGGGCGGCGAGGCGGGCCATCTGGTCTCGCACCCCCTCGGGACCGTGCCGCTCGGCCAGCTCCTCGAGCCGGCGGGCTCCGCGGGCATTGGCCGCCACCGCCGCGGCCAGGTCCGCCAGGTTCTCCGCCACCGCGCGGGACGGGTAGGGCGCCGTCTCGAGCCGGTGGCGAATCGCCTCGAACCGCGGCTCGCCGCCCGCCACCAGGAGCTGGGGAAGGAGCACCACCCCCTCTTCGACCAGCCGCCTGGCATCCGGCGGCATGGAGCCGGGTCGCGTGCCGCCGATCTCCGCGTGGTGGGCCCGGCTGGCCACCGAGCCGAGTCGCTCGCCGGCGAAGAAGACCGGCGTGATCACGGTGACGTCGGGCAGGTGGGAGCCGCCGTGGGCCGGACTGTTGGTGATCGCCACGTCGCCCGGCCGGAGACCCAGCTCGGCCTCCACCGAGCGCACGCAGGGGCCGAGGGCGCCCAGATGGACCGGAATGTGGGGAGCGTTGACCACCAGCTCCCCGGTGGGCCCCAGAAGGCCGCAGGAAAAGTCGCGCCGCTCCTTGACGTTGGTCGACAGGGCGGTGCGCTCGAGGAGCTCCCCCATTTCTCGCACCAGGGACTCGAAGCGGGCCGTGAACAGCTCCTCGATCACCGCCCTCGGCGCCCCACTCATGGCCGATCCTCCCGCTCGATCACCAGCGCTAGGGCGCCGTCCACCCGCGCCCTCCACCCCGGAGCCACGAGCGCCGTGGCATGGCGGTCGACCACCAGCGCCGGTCCGCCGAGGACCATGCCCGGCGCGAGGTCACCGCGAGCGTGGACCGCGAGGGGCCAGGTTCGGCCGCCGAACACGGCGGCGCCGCGCCGGCCCGGCGGGACCGGGAGAGCAGGCACCGACGGCGCAGGGGCAACCGCGGCGGCCGCCGTGCCCGCCACGAGGCGGATCGATTCGAGCTCGATCGCCCGCTCCGCCGGCGGCGGGTAGCCGTAGAGCTCGCGATAGGCCCGCTCGAAGGCCGCGGCGAGAACCCCGAAGTCCGTGATCTCCACCGCGAGCGTGGCCTCCTGGCCCAGGAGACGCAGAAAAGCCAGGCGACGGTCGACCGAAAGCGGTTCCCCCGGTCCCGCCGCCGCCCGGACGGCCGCGCCGGCCTCGGCCGCCAGCTCGGCGAAGAGCCCCGGAAGCTCGGGCTCGACCGCGGAGAGTGGGCGCAGCACGGTCCGCTCGGCGAAGCGCTCGAGGCGCGCTCCGGCCAGGCCCACGGCCGAGAGCAGGCCGGCGTCGGCCGGCACCAGCACGGTCGTCATCCCCAGGCGCTCGGCCACGGCGCAGGCGTGGAGGCCACCGGCGCCGCCGAAGGCCACCAGCACATGGTCCGCGGGGTCGTAGCCGCGGCGCACCGAAATGCGGCGGATGGCGTCGGCCATGCGCTCGTCGGCCATCGCCAGGCAGCCCTCGAGGACGGCGTCGCGAGGGGCGCCCTCACCGGTCGCCGCCCGCAGCTCCGCCAGGAGCTCGTCCGAAGCCTGCTCCGCCGCCCGGCGATCGATCGGCAGGCCGAACAGCTCGGCGTCGAGGCGGCCCAGCAAGAAATCCACGTCGGTCACCGTCAGCGGCCCCCCGGCGCCGTAGCAAGCCGGCCCGGGGGCCGCTCCCGCGCTCTCGGGGCCCACCTGGAGCCGGCCGTGTTTGACGCTCACGACGGAACCGCCGCCCGCCGCCACGGTTTCGATGGCCAAGGCCGGCGCCAGCAGGCGCGTCCCCGCCACCCGTTGCTCGAAGACGTACTCGAGCTCACCGTCGAACCGGGCCACGTCCGTGGAGGTCCCCCCCATGTCGAAGCCCACCAGCCGCTCGAAGCCGCTCCGCCGGGCCGCCGCCACCGCCCCCACCACTCCGCCCGCCGGCCCCGAGAGCAGGCTGTCCTTGGCGCGGAAATCCCGGGCCGCCGCGAGGCCCCCGGCGCTGGTCAGGGCGAGCAGGCGCCCCTCGCTCGGCAAGGCGGCGGCCACCGTAGCCAGAAAACTTCCGACCACCGGCGCGAGGTAGGCCTCGACCACCGCCGTCTCAGCGCGGGGCAGCAGCTTGATCCGCGGGGCAAGTTCCGACGACACGGCCACGTGGCGGAAGCCGTGGCGAGCGAGGGCCGCCGCCACGGCGCGCTCGTGGTCCGGATTGCGGTAGGCGTGGAGCGAGGCCACCGCGGCGCTCTCGAAGCCCGCGGCAACGAGCCGTTCGATCTCGGGCTCGAGGGCGGCGAGATCGAGCGGCTCGACGACCGTTCCGTCCGCCGCCAGGCGCTCGTGCACCTCGAGAGTGACCTCCGGCAAGGGCGCCGGCAGCACCACCCGGCGGGCGAAGAGCTCGGGGCGCTCCTGGGTGGCGATCGCCAGCAGGTCGCGAAAGCCGCGGGTGACCAGGAAGGCCGTGCGCGCGCCGCGCCGCTCGAGGAGCGCGTTGGTGCCGCGGGTGGTGGCGAGGCGCAGCTCCATGGGCGGCAGCGGCTGGTTCTGGGGCGTGCCGGTCAACAGCCTCGCGGCCAGCACCGGCGCTGGCTCGGACGAGCGGATCTCGACCACCTCACCCGCGGCGAGCGGGGCCGCGGCCTCGAGCCGCAGGCGGCCCGTGGCAGGATCGAAACCCGCCACGACGGCGAGCGGCTCCTGGCCGGCTGCGCCGAGCCGTGCCAGCTTGCAGCCGGCCAGAAGCTCGCAACCCCCGGCGGCGGAGGTGTCCCGCCGGTCGAGATCGACGGTCCGTTCGTCCAAGATGCGTTCGACCCTCCCGCGCAGGGCCGAGGACGACAGGACCTTGGCGCGGCTCGAGCGACCCGCGGGGTCCACGGCGACGACGTCGGTGAACGTGCCGCCGGTGTCGGCCGCCAGTCGCCACGGTACGGGCGAACCCGTCACGACGCGCCGGCGCCGGCCAACCGGCCCTCGAGAGCGAGCACCCGGGGCGCCTGAGGATCGAGCCGCCGGGCCTTCTTGAGCAGTCGCCGCGCCGCCCGCAGCTCACCGGTCCGGACCTGCCACAGGCCCAGGGCGGCGATCACCTCGGCATCCTGGGGCGCGCGGCGCACGGCCTCGCGATAAAACCGCGACGCCTCGGCGCCATTGCCGAGGGTCGCCGCCAGGTCGCCCAGCGAGAGGAAGCTGTAGGGGTTCTGGCTGTCGAGCTGATCGACCCGCGAAAGCAGCTCGAGGGCCTCCTTCTGGCCCTCCCGGGTCTGGGCGAGGACCGCCAGGTTCTGGTAGACGGACGGGTTCTTTGGGTCGATCTCGAGGGCGTGGAAGTAGGCCGCCTCGGCGCCCTCCGGGTCCCCCGTGCGCCGCCGGGCGACGCCCAGGTTGGTCCAGGCCTGGGACAGTTTCGGATCGAGCTTCGCCGCCGTTTCGAGCAGTTTGAGGGCCTTCGGCAGCTCCCCCGCGCGCAGCGCCTGGGCTCCCAGGTTCGAGTAGTAGAGGGAGATGGCGGTCAGATCCGAGATCCGCAACGCCCGCTGGTAGTCGAGCGACGGCCCCAGCCGGAACTCGAGCACCCGGCGGTTCGGCTCGGTGCCGAAGACCACCGTGGCGTGCTCGGAAACGATGATGAAATCCCCTTCCCGCGAGAAGCGCTCGACCTCCGGCACGAGCAGGAAGCCCACCGGCAACCCCACCGACCGCGCCATGCCCGCGAACAGGAAGGCGAAGCCCAGGCAGTTGGCCTTGCCGGAGCGAAAGACCTCCTCCGCGGTGCCGTTGGCGTCGGACTCGTAGACCAGGGAGATCTCGGTCGAGGTGACCAGCGCGGTCAGGAGCAGGTCGAGGCGCTGATTCGGGTCGGCCGAGGACGCGACCCGTTCAGCTGCCCAGGCGACCAGATCCGGTCCCACCGCGAAGGGCACCACCACCGTGTCCGGGTCTACCCCGCGGGCCCGGATCTGATCGGCCAGGCTGGCCGCCGCCTCGCGCGTCACCGGGGCGGAAGCACAACCCCCACCGAAGAGACCGGCCACGGCCCCGCCGAGCAGGAGCCCGGCGATGCGCCCGCGGAACGAAGGCCGGCTCAGGTGGTCGCTCCCTCGGTCGCCATCCGCGGCCGCCGGAACAGCAGCCGCCGCGCGACCCAGAAGAGGATCAGGAGAAACAGACCGAGGGCGGCCAGGGGCGCCAGGATCGCCAGGGCCGACAGCCCGAAGGACCCGGCCGCCTCCCCCGTGGCCACCAGCGGATTGCCCAGCCCCAGGGTCGTTGCCGTCGACACCCCGCGCCCCGCCACCGACAGCGCCTGGGTCGTCGTCGCCAGCCCACCTCCCGCCACCACCGCCAGCGTCCACTTCCAGAACGGATCAATGTCCGTGATCACCGCCCCCGTGGCGATCACCCCCGCCACCACCGCCACCGGCGAAGCCACCATGTCGAGCAGGTGGTCGACCCAGGGGATGTAGTAGCCGCCGATTTCGAGCACCGTCGCCGCCCCGAGCGCCCACAGCGCCCCGTCACTGCCCACCCACGCGAAGCTCGACGACAGCTCCAGATACCCGGCCCGATTGGCCAGGCTCATGACCAGGAACGGAACGAACACGCGGAAGCCACAGGCCGCCGCGAGAGCGAGACCGAGGGCAACGGAGAGGATCGTTTCCATGGCGGGAAATGGTAGCGCAGAGCGCAAGGGAGGGGAGCGTTGGGAGGCTGGTACCATCGCCGGGTGCCCCGCCTCCTCCTCGCCGTCCTCCTCTTCCTCGCCGCCTGCACCCCCCGCCCGCCCTCGGTCGTCTTGATCTCGATCGACACCCTGCGCGCGGATCACCTGGGGGCCTACGGCTACGGCCCGCCGACCAGCCCGCGGCTCGACTCGCTCGCGCGGGACGGGGTGCTGTTCGAGGACGTGGTGGCAGCGGCGCCTTCGACTTTGCCTTCCCATGCTTCGATGCTGACGTCGCTCTCGCCGCAGCGGCATGGGGCTTCGTTCGCGGAGCGGCGGCCGCTTCCAGGCTCGGTGCTGACCTTGGCAGAGGTGCTCGCGGCCGCGGGATACCGCACCGGGGCGTTTCACGATGGCGGGCAGATTGTGCCGGAGTTGGGGCTGGGGCAAGGGTTCGAGGTCTACCGAACGATCGGCAAGGACCGATTCGCGCCGGTCACGGCGGCGGGGCTCGAGTGGCTGGACTCGCTCTCTCCACGTGAACCGTTCTTCCTCTTCCTCCACACCTACGAGACGCACCTGCCCTATACGCCGTCGGCGGCGGATCTCGCCGTCTTCGAGCCCGAGCCTTACACCGGGTTGCTCGGCCGCGGGGTGGGTCACAAGGAGATGCGGGCGATCAAGAACCAGGGCACGCCGCTCAGTCCCGTCGACGGCCGGCACGTGGTGGCGGCCTACGACGGAGAGATCCGCTCGATGGACCGCGCCCTCGGGGAGCTTCTCGACGCCCTCGAGGCTCGGGGACTTCTCGCCTCGAGCCTGGTCGTGCTGACCTCGGACCATGGTGAGGAATTCGGCGAGCACGGCGTGTGGGCCTGGCACTCCCACACGCTTTACGAGGAGCTGCTGCGGGTGCCGCTGGTGATGAAGCTGCCGGCGGGAGCCTCGGTACCGGCGGGCACGCGGGTGAGCGACCTGGCGCGCGGCATCGATCTCGCCCCAACTGTGCTCGACGCCGTCGGCGTGCCGATTCCGCCGGCCTTCGAGGGCCGCAGCCTCCTACCGCTGGCCCGACGGGAACCGCTCGCGGCCGCCTTCGCCCTGTCGCTCCTGGATGGCGGCGACCCGGCGCACGACTTCGCCGTCCGGCGGGAGCGCTGGAAGCTCTATGGCGAGCAGCTCTTCGATCTCGAGACCGATTCCGGTGAACGGATCAATCGGTTCGCCGAGCGGGCGGAGATCGCCGCCGCCCTCGCCGCTTTCTGGCGGCAGGAGCGGGCGCGCACACCGGCGGAGACGGGAGCGGCGATCGAGCTGGAGGAGGAGCTCCGGCGCCGGCTCGAGGCGTTGGGGTATCTGTAATTGAAACGCGAGGGATTGAAATCCCTCGCTACTGAAGTCGTCCCTCAGGGACGAAAGAGGAGCCTCTCGGGGTGGGCGGCGGGAGTCGTCCCGTCCGGGACGAACCTGCTAGCGAGGGATTTCAATCCCTCGCGGCGGGGACCTGCTCGATCACAGCACCGGCGCGGCCGGCACCTCGCCGTTCACACCCGCCGCCCGACGCAGCTCCACGGCGTCTTCCGTGGCCTCCCAGGTGAACCCGGGCTCCTCGCGGCCGAAATGGCCGTAGGCGGCGGTCTGGCGGTAGATCGGCTGGCGCAGATCGAGGTGCTCGATGATGCCCTTGGGGGTGAGATTGAAGAACTCCCGGACGAGGCCTTCGAGCTGGCGATCGGAGACGACACCGGTGCCCTCGGTTTCGACCAGGATCGACACCGGCTCGGCGACGCCGATGGCGTAGGCCACCTGCACCAGAGCACGCTCGGCGAGGCCCGCGGCGACCAGGTTCTTGGCCACGTGGCGCGCCATGTAGCAGGCGGAGCGGTCGACCTTCGTCGGATCCTTGCCCGAGAACGCGCCGCCGCCGTGGCTGGCGCGCCCGCCGTAGGTGTCGACGATGATCTTCCGGCCGGTCAACCCGCAGTCGCCCTGGGGGCCGCCGATCACGAAGCGACCCGTGGGGTTGATGTGGAACTCGGTGCGGTCGTCGAGCAGAGCGGAGGGAATCGAGGGTCGGATGATCTTGGCGATCACGGCCGCCTCGAGCTCGTCGTGCCCAATTTCCGGATGGTGCTGGGTGGAGACGACCACGTTGTGGATGCGCACCGGGCGTTTGCCGTCGTACTCCACGCTGACCTGGCTCTTGCCATCGGGCCGCAGCCAGTCGACCTCTCCGCCCTTCCGGGCCTCGGCCAGTCGCCGGGTGAGCCGATGGGCGAGCATGATCGGCAGGGGCATGAGCTCCGGGGTTTCGCGGCAGGCGTACCCGAACATCAGGCCCTGGTCTCCCGCGCCGCCGGTGTCGACGCCCTGGGCGATGTCCGGCGACTGGGGATCGAGGGCGACCAGCACGGCGCAGCTGCCGGCGTCGAAGCCGTAGGCCGCGTCGGTGTAGCCGATCTCCCGGATCGTGCGCCGGGCGACCCCCACGAAGTCCACCGTCCCGGTGGTCGTGATCTCACCCGCCATCATCGCCACGCCGGTCGTGACGAGAGTCTCGCAGGCGACTCGGCCCGTCGGGTCCTGGCGCAGGACCTCGTCCAGAATGGCGTCCGAGATCTGGTCCGCCATCTTGTCGGGATGGCCCTCGGTCACGGACTCGGAGGTGAACAGGTGAGTCCTGGTATCGGTCATGGCTCGTGCCTCACTGGTTTCGGATCGGTGCGGGCAGCTTCAGGGAGCGCCGCGAGAATCGGGGCATGGTACCAGGGTGCGGCGAAACTGCAAGAGGTGGACGGAGGACTTCGGGCTCAGCGGATCAGCACGGCGCGGCCCGAGCTCTCGGTACCGCCGCCCAGCAGCCCGAAGAACAAGGTCGAAAGGGCGTGGACCGTGGCCAGCTCGACAGCCTTCCGGCGACTTTCGAGCCCGCCGGTCAAGGAGGCGATCATGCCGCCGCCGCGGCGCGTGCCGGGCACGGCATAGGGCAGTTGGTGACGATCGAGCCCGGTGATCAGCCGCTGGGGGATCTGGACCGAACCGGACGATCCCCAGGCCTCGCCGATCGGGGACAGCACCACCGTCCAGTTGCGCACCACGAACGACGAGTCCTCTCCCACTCGCAGCTCGTCGAGGCCGCCCTCGCTGGCGACGAAGAAGTGGTAGTGCTCGGCCAGGCGGGATTGCAGGTCGCGGGCACCGCTGCGGGCGAGCTGGATCATCTGCTCGTCCGTCACGGGCAGGCCCTCGGCCGGTGCCGCCTCACTCTGGGAGACCACCGCGATCGAGACCGGCCGGTCGAGTCGTTCCTTGAAGTATCGAAGAAAGCCGTCGCGCACACCGAGCAGCTTATCGGGGTTCGAGCCGGAGACGGCGACTTCCACGCCGCGCTGCAGCCGTTGCCAGAAATCCGTGATTTCCATCGAGGGTTGCTCCCGCGTGCTGCCCGGGGTCGCGGGCGCTAAGATCCGAGGCGATGAAACTGGGCCGCCACAACCAGAAGTTGAAGGATATTCGGCGCTTGCGGCGAAGTAAAGGCGACCGGGCTCTCCTCGAGGGCCCCCATCTCGTTACCGAGGCGCTGGGGGCGGGCCTGACCCTCGAGGCCGTCCTGGTGACTCCCGGGGCTCTCGAGACCACCGCCGACGGCCGGCTCCTCGAGCTTCTGCTTACGGCCCGCGGAGTGGATTTCGATGAGGTCGAGGAAGAGGTCCTGGCGACTCTGTGCGACGCCGATTCCCCCCGAGGCGTGCTGGCGGTGGTTCGGCTGCCCCGGCTCGGCCGCGTCGCCTTGCCGGCCCGGCCGCACCTGACGGTGTTCGTCGACGGGCTCCAGGACCCGGGAAACCTGGGAGCCCTGGCGCGGGTGGCCGAGGCGGCCGGGGCCGACGCCCTGGTGCTCGCGCCGGGCTGCGTCCACGCCAATCACCCGCGAGCCCTGCGCGCTTCCGCGGGCAGCCTCCTGCGCCTGCCCGTGGCCAGCGGGGTGGGGGCCCGGGAGCTTCAGAGCCACCAGCCGGAGGCCACCTGGGCCGCCCTGGTGCCCCGCGGCGGCCAGTCCCTGTGGCAGGCCGCGCTGCCGGCGCCGCTGGTGATCTCGCTCGGAGCCGAGGGACCGGGCCTCGGAGCGGAGATTCTCCTGGCCAGCGACCTCGCGCTCACCATTCCCTTGGCGCCACCCGTCGAGTCGTTGAACGCCACTGTGGCCGCGGCCCTGGTGCTGTTCGAGATCCGCCGCCGGTGGACGGCCGAGGGCGCGGGATCGGAATATCATCGGCCTTCGTGACCGGCGTCCGCCGCCCGCAGGAAACTCCGAGGAATCATGATCCGTCGACTCGCGCGCCTTGTCCCCATAGCCTTCGTCGCCCTCGCCACGACCGCCTGCCCGCCGCGAGGTCCGGAGGCACCGACGACCTTGCCCGGTCCGAGCAACATCCTGTTGATCACGGTCGACACCCTGCGCGCTGACCACCTTTCGTCCTACGGCTACCCGCGGAAGACCTCGCCGACCCTCGACCGGTTGGCCCGCGAGGGGGTTCGCTTCGCCAACCCGTCGGTGCAGTGGCCGAAGACGACACCGTCCTTCGCTTCGCTGTTCACCGCGACCTACGGCAAGGACAACGGCATCGTGCGCAAGGTCGGCATGGCCATCCCCTGCCAGCTGAAGACCTTGGCCGAGCGACTGAAGGACCAGGGCTACACCACCCACGCGGTGGTGGCCAACGGCGCCCTGGGCTCCGAGTTCGCGTTCAACCAAGGGTTCGACAGCTACCTCGAGCCGTGGAAGATGGCCCACATCGCCGAGGGCAAGGACCCGGTGGGCGCCGAAGTGATCACCAATCTCGCCATCACCCTGGCCGAACGGATCCAGCAGGACCAGGGCAGACCTTTCTTCCTGTGGGTGCACTACCTCGATCCCCACACGCCGTACCAGCCGCCCGGCGAAGCCGCGACCCAGTTCCAGAACGACGAGCACTGGAACGGCGCCGTGCGCATCCCGATCGTGGCCAAGGAAAAGCAGGAAATGCTCGCCATCGGCCAGTCCCAGGTCCTCGACGGCCGCGACGAGCTGGCCTTCTACGTCGCTCGCTACGACGCCGAGATCCGCTACAACGACGGCCACATCGAACGCCTGCTCGACGATCTCGCCCGTCGCGGGCTGCTCAACAAGACCCTGACCGTGTTCACCTCGGACCACGGCGAATCCCTGGGCGACCAGGGCTACTACTTCGACCACGGACGCTTCGGGTTCCAGTCGACGGTGCTGGTGCCGCTCGTCTTCCACTACCCGGGAGTGCTCGAGCCGCGGGTGATCCATGAGCCCGTCGAGCTGATCCACCTCGCTCCCACGATCCTCGAGGCCGCGGGCGTCGCCCTTCCCGATGGCGCGTGGATGCAGGGCCGCTCCTTGACTCCGCGCCTGCTCGGTCAACGGCCCCCGGTCGACGAGGACGGCCACATCTACGCCTACAGCGAGGCCGGATACGAGGTGGCCAACAAGTGGCAGAAGATCGTGCGCGACGAGCGGTTCAAGCTGATCTACGCCCAGACCCGGCCGGAGCAGCGCTGGATCGGCGGCGAGGGCGTGCGCTTCGTGCTCTACGACCTCGAAAACGATCCCGGCGAGAGCAAGAACGTGGTCGAACTGTTTCCCGAGGATGCCACTCGTCTGAAGCGCAAGCTGGCCCTTTGGGATCGCGCCCCCGCCTTCCCGGTCTACACCGACCCTCAGACCTGCGGCGGGGAGCGGGACGCGGACCGCCAGACGATCGAGCTGCTGAAGTCCCTCGGCTACATGAATTGACCCGACCTGACAGATCGGGCGCCTTCCGCGCGTCAATACCCGTCGGCCCCCAATTGCGGCGGGCCGATTTGGAGGTGACGCATGGCCCTCGTAGTCCACGATTTCGCCCGGACGACCTCTCGACAGCAGCACCCTGGGTATGTCATGTTGTATGGCATGAAACGGACGACCGTCTTTCTGCCCGACGAACTCAAAGTCCAGCTCGAAGCCGCCGCGATCGCGGAGAACACCAGCGAAGCGGAGCTGATCCGCGAAGGCATCCGGCTGGTGGTGGCGCGCCGGCGAGCCGACGGGCCGCGCATTCCGCTCTTGGCGAGCGGAGATTCCACCCTCGCCGAGCGGGTCGACGAGCTGCTCGAAGGGTTCGGTGAGCCGTGATCGTGCTCGATACGAGCGGCCTGCTGGCCTGGATCGACAGCAGCCAGCGCCGCCATGGGGAGGTCGTCCGCGCCATGGCGGCGGTACCTCCGCCTTTCTTGCTGTCCCCCTTCGTGCTGGCGGAGCTCGACTACCTGCTCGCCACCCGGGTGGGCGACTCGGCAGAGCGAGCGCTGTTGGCAGAGGTCGCCCGGGGCGCCTTCCAGCTCGAGAGCTTCGCCACGAGCGATGTGCGCCAGGCCCTGGCGGTGGTCGAGCGCTACCAGGACCTCCGCCTCGGTCTGGCCGACGCGTCGCTGGTCGTGCTCGCCCATCGCTACCGGACGCGGTTCCTCCTGACCCTGGACGAACGGCACTTCCGAACCCTGCGGGGACTCGACGGCGCGGCCTTCGAGCTGCTGCCATGAGGGACCGGCCGTGACTCCCTCGCTCGTCGGAACGACCATCGGCAGCATCCGGATCGAGACGCTCCTCGCCACCGGTGGCATGGGCGAGGTCTACCGCGGCTTCGACACCAAGCTCGAGCGACGGGTGGCGGTCAAGACGATCCGCGCGGCGGGCCGGATGGACGGGGAGCTGCGGGCGCGCTTCCTGCGCGAGGCGCGGATCCTCTCGAAGCTCGAGCATCCGGCCATCTGCCAGGTCTACGACCTGGTGGAGCGGCCGGAGGCGGACTATTTGATCTTCGAGCTCGTCGAGGGCGAGACGCTGCGTATGCGGCTCGGACGCGGCGCCCTCGTCGAATCCGACGCCCTCGGCATCGCCGAGAAGATCGCGATGGGCCTGGCCGCCGCCCACGGCGAGCGCATCGTGCACCGGGACCTGAAGCCCGAGAACGTCATGCTGACCCCCGGCGGGGCGGTCAAGATCCTCGACTTCGGCATCTCCCGGGCCGTGCGGGATCCGACCGGCCCACCGGACCGGACGCCGGAGCGACCGAGTCCGGGTGTCCGCGGCAGCGATCCGGACTCCACCACCCTGCGCCTCGCCCGGGCCGATCCCGACTCCCCCACCCTCGACGCCGACTTGACCCAACTCGGCTCGCTCGTCGGCACCATTCGCTACATGAGTCCGGAACAGGCCGAAGGGCGGGATCTCGCCGAGGCCAGCGACCTCTATTCCCTCGGCATCGTGCTCCAGGAGATGTTGACCGGGCGGCCGGCCTACCCCGAAGGCGGCCGGGCCTTCGACCTGATCGCCCAGGTGGCGCGCGGCGAGAGCCTGCCCTATCACTCGGAAGACCCGGACCTCGAACGCCTGGTCGGCGACTTGAAGCGGCGGACTCCCGAGCACCGGCCCACCGCCGACGAGGCCGCCGGGCGGCTGCGCCACGTCCTGGCGCGGCCGGAGCGGCTGCGCCGCCAGCGCCTGCGTTGGTACGCCGCGGTCGTGGCCTTCGCAACCCTCCTGGCGGTGCTTTCAGTGGTTTCCGTGCTCGCCGTCCGGGCCGGCCGCAACGCCGAACGGGCCGCCCACGAGGCCGCCCGCGCCAACGAGGAAGCCCGCCGCGCCAACGAAGAGGCCCTGCGGGCCAACCGCGAGAGCGAGACGGCGCGGCAAGTGGCCTCGTTTCTGATCGATCTGTTCGAGCAGGCCAGCCCCGACAACCAGTCCGGCGGCGAAGTCACGGCGCGGGAAATCGTCGACCTCGGCGTCCAGCGCGTCGGCCTCGAGCTGCGCAGCCAGCCAGTGGTCCAGGCCAGCCTCCAGGACACCCTCGGTTCGATCTACCGCCGCATGGGCCACTACGAGGAGGCCGAGCGACTGCTCCAGCAGGCCCTCGAGACCCGCCAGGGAGCCGCCAGCGAGCCCCTCGCCCTGGCCCGCACTCGCGCCCACCTGGGCGAGCTCTACGCCGACCTGGGGCGCTGGCCCGAGGCGGAGAACCTGCTCGCCGCGGCCGGCGGGGTCTACGAGAGCCTGGCACCGCGATCGGCCGAACACGCCCAGATCCTGAACGACCGGGCCACCGTGGCCTTCGAGGCCGGCCGCTTCGAGGACGCCCGCGAGCTCTACGTCGCCGCCCTGGCGATCCAGGACGCGGCGGGGGCGGCGGGTTCCCTCGAGCAGGCCTCGACGCTCAACAATCTGGCGATCCTGGTCTGGCAACTCGGGGACTATCCCGAGGCCCAACGGCTGCTCGAACGCTCCTTCGAGATCAAGAGCGAGCAGCTCGCGCCGGACCATCCGGAGCTGGCCGTGCTCGCCAACAACTTGGGGATTCTCCTGCGGGAGCAGGGCCGCTACGGCGAAGCCGAGGAGCGGCACCGGAACGCCCTCGCGGTGGCCGAGCGGGCACTCGGACCGGATCACCCGGAGGTCGCCTCGGTGCTGCTGTCCCTCGGCCGGCTACTGGTCGTCACCGGCCGGCTCGCGGAGGCCGAACCCCGGCTAGAGCGAGCTCGGCGGATTCTCGAGACGGGCCTGGGCGCGGACCATCCGGAGCTCGCTCGCTGCCTGTTGCTGCTCGGCGACCTGCGCCGCCGTCAGCTGCGCTTCGGCGAGGCTCGCTCGGCGCTGGACCGGGCGGGGGCGGTGCTCGAGCCCGCGGTGGGAGCCGATCACCCGCTGACGATCGAGTGGCTCCACGTCCGCGCCAACCTGGCCCGCGACCAGCGGCGCCACGCCGAGGCACGGAACCTGTACGCCCAGGCCATCGAGCGAGCCCTGCGAGGGCTCGGGGAAGGCCACCCCGACCTGCGCGCCTTGCGGGCGGACGCCGAGCGACTCTAAGGGAACGACGGGCGGACGCGTTGGTCCGCCCCTACACCCTGCCGAACGAGCGAGGACGGATCTTCATCCGAGATTAATGTTCGATGGCTATGATGCGGACCGAGAGGTCGTCCGAATGACTTGCCGACTACGAAATTGGTGCTGCGGCTTCGCTTCGTTCGCACTCGCGGCCACTCTGCGGGCTCACGATCCCCTGCCGATCCAGGGCGACTTTTCCATCAACGCCACCATCCCCGGCGACCAGGCGGATCCGGTCGTGGCCATCGATTCCGATGGCGACTTCGTCGTCGCCTGGACCAGCGGCGGCCAGGACGGTGATCTCCGGGGCATCTACGCCCGGCAATACAACGACGACGGCACCCCCGCCGACCTCGAATTCAAAGTCAACCTGACCACCGCCGGAGACCAGCACGCCCCGGCCCTCGCGGGCACCGACTCGGGTGACTTCGCCATCGCCTGGGTGGGGCCGGACGCGGGCGGCGGCGGGATCTTCGCGCGCGCCTACGAGTCCAACGGCACCGCGGCCAGTGGGGAAGTTGCGGTCAATACGACCACCGCCGGCGACCAGTCCGCGCCCGCCGTGGCCGTCCTCGAAAGCGGCGACTTTCTGGTCGTGTGGCAGGGACCCGGACCGTCGGGCCTGGAGATCTGGGGCCGGCTGTTCACCGAAGGAGGTTTGCCGCTCTCGGGCGAGTTCCAGATCAACACTTCAACCGCCGGAGACCAGCTCGACCCGACGGCCGGCTCGAGCGACGAGTTCGACGAGTTCGTGGTCGCTTGGACGGGCTTCGATACCGATGGGCGGGGCATCTTCGCCCAGAGGGTATCGATGACCGGTTCTCTGGTGGGCGCCGAGATCCCGGTCAACTCGACCGCCGCCGGCGAGCAGGTGGCCCCCTCGGTGGCCCTCTCCGGCATCGACCTCGACGTCGGAGACGAGAACCTCTTCGTGATCGCCTGGCAGGGCCCCGACGCCGAAGGCTCCGGCATCTTCGTTCAGCGTTTCGACGACGACGGCACGCCGTTCGACGCCGAGGAGCAGATCAACCTCGACTCGACCGGCGACCAGCAGAACCCGACGGTGGCGGTGGACGACGGAGCGGAGGACGAGCTGTTCTTCGTGGTTTCCTGGCAGGAAGCCGCCGGCCTGTTCTCCGCCCGGGGCGCGCCGATCCTCATTCGCGGCAGGCGCATCCGCGGCCACCCGCCAACGCCGCCGCCGCCCGCCGCCACCTTCGCCCTGAACGCGACGGGAACGCTGGTGGCGGAGCCCGCGGTGTCCGCTCGGCCCGATGGCTGGTTTGTGGGAGTGTGGGAAAGCGCCGGCGGCGATGGCGACGGCTTTGGAGTCGTCGGCCGCCGCTTCCAAGTGCCGCTGTTCCGGGACGGCTTCGAGAACGGCACGCCGGGCGCCTGGAGCGTGGCTTCCCCGTTGCTCGTTCGCAATCAGCCCTGAAGCTCGACGACTTCCCGCTCCTCCGGGCCGCGCCGCCGCAGCTCCAGCCGCAGGATCGGGCCCGGCAGCCCAGCGAGGGCCGCGGGGGGCAGTCGACGGGCCCACTCGACCACCTTGACCCCGGGCCCCGCGAGCAACTCGTCGAGCCCGATGCGCGCGCTGGCGTCGCCCTCGAGCCGGTAGAGATCCGCGTGGACCAGCCGGCCTCCCGTGCCCTCGTGCTCCTGGACCAGCACGAAGGTGGGGCTGTGGACGTCGCGCGGGTCGATGCCGAGGGCCTGGGCCACACCTCGAGTCAGCACCGTCTTCCCCGCGCCCAGGTCCCCATCGAGCAGCAGGAGCCCGTCAGGAGCCAGCTCGCGCCCGAGCTCGACGCCGAGGGCTTGCGTGGCGGCCTCGTCGGCGGTCGACCAGCGGCGCACGCTCAACCCTTGGCCAGGAGCGCGGCGAAGGCCCCCGGCAACTCGTCGACCAGCTCGCTCGCCGGTAGGGCGGGCCCGCCACGGCGCTCGCGCCAGCGGTCGGCGGCCAGGCCGTGCAGGTGGACGCCGAGGAGGGCCGCATCGAGGGCTTCGTAGCCCTGGGCCAGGAGGGCACCGAGGAGGCCGGTGAGGACGTCCCCCGAGCCGCCTGAGGCGAGAACCGGGTTGCCGGTGGAGCTCACGTGGTAGTCGCCTCCGGGCGTCACCACCAGGGTCCCCGCGCCTTTGGCCACGACCAGAGCGCCGCTTTCCCGGGCCGCCCGGCGAGCCGCGGCCAGACGGTCGGTGCCCACCTCCTCGTTCGCAACCCCGAGCAGCCGCGCGAGCTCCCCCGGGTGGGGCGTGAGTACGGTGGGCACCGCTCGCGCGGCAAGCTCGCCGAGCCGGCCGGCGAAGGCGTTCAGACCGTCCGCATCGAGCACCAGGGGGAGCGCGAGGCCGAGCACGGCTCGACGGATCTCGTCGCCGTGGTTCCCCAGTCCCGGCCCCAGGGCGACGGCGCTCTTGCCCCGCGCCAGGTCGAGGATCGCGGCCGCGGCACCGGCAGCGAGGCCACCGTCGCTCTCGGCAGGCAGCGCGGCGGTCATGGATTCGAGGGAGCCCAGATCCACCGTCGCGACCAGCGGCGCCGGAGTCGCCACCGTGACCAGGCCCGCGCCACCGCGCACCGCCGCCCGGGCCGCGAGGATCGCCGCGCCAGCCTTGCCGGGCCCGCCGGCCACGACGAGCAGGTGGCCGAAGGTCCCCTTGTGACTACCGGTTTCCCGCTCGCGGAGAAGCGCCGCGGCCTCCTCACGGTCGGTCCAGGAGCCGCTGCCGCCGGGCTCGTCGATGCCCTCCGCGAGGCTCGCGGGCACTCCCAGGTCGGCCACCACCAGTCGGCCGCAGGCCTCCGCCGCGGGAGCGAGCACGTGAGCCGGCTTCGGGGTGCCGAAGGTCACGGTCAGGTCGGCGCGAAAGTGAGGGCCGAAGGGGGTCGAACGGTCCCCCGCGAGGCCGCTCGGAAGGTCCACCGCCAGCCGTGGCGGGCCAAGGACGGAGAGGGCTTCGACCAACCGGGCCGCCTGGCCTGCGAGGGGCCGGGCCAACCCAACGCCGTAGAGCGCGTCGACGAGCAGGTCCGATCCTCGCGCCGCCTCGAGCACCGGCCCCAGGTCGTCGTCCGGGCCGACTTCCACGAGGTCGAGCTCGAGCGCTCGGGCCACGGCGAGCTGTAGGGCCGCATCGCCCTGGACCTGGCGGCCGCCGAACACCAGGAAGCAGCGCGGTGCATAGCCGCGAGTGGCGAGCTGGCGGCCGAGGGCGAGCCCATCGCCGCCGTTACCGCCGGGGCCGCAGAAGATCGCCACCGAGCGCGCGCGCGGAAAGACCTCCCCGACCGCGTCGGCCAGGCCTACGGCGGCGTTCTCCATCAAGACCACGCTGGGCAGCCCCAGGGCCGCGGCGCGGCGGTCGAGCTCGCGTGCGCCCGCGGGCGACAGCAGCCTCATCGGGCGGCCTCCGCCAGCGGCAGCCGACCCCAGGCGGTCAGGAGCGCGCGGGTACGCGGACAGGCCGCGGGAGCCTCACCGAGGTCTTCGGCCAGGCGATCGAGATCCGCGGGGGTGTCGACATCCGTGCCGACGGGCAGCAACTCGACCGACAGGCCGAGCTCGGCGGCGCGCGCGAGGGTGGTCGCCAGGACCTCGGAGGTGCTCCAGGGCACGCCCGCGAAGAGCTCCCGCCGCACCGCGGAGGGGGCGAGGGCGATCAGATAGTAGCCACCATCGAGGCTGGGGCCGATCACCATGGGCGCTCCCGCCTCGATGCGCTCGAAGGCCGCTTCGACCACCGCGAGCGGCAGGGTCGGATGATCGCTGCCGAGGGCCGCCACCGCCGCGCCGCCCAGAGCCGCCTCGGACAGCGCCGTGAACAGGCGATCGCCCAAGTCTTCGCCGCGCTGAACTACCCCGGGCCACGGCCCGGATGGCACGGCTTCCCCGGGAGCCAGCGCCCACGCGATGGTCAGCTCGAAGGCGCCCGGGGCCAACCGCTCCAGCACGTCGTCCACGAAGGCCTGGTGCAGCTGCGCCGCCTGCTCCGGGGTGAGGGCACTCTGCAGACGGGTCTTGACCCGCCCGGGCACGGCCGGCTTGGTGAAGAGCAGAAGGCGCCGCAGGCTCATGACTCTGGACGCCTTTGGGAGAGCCACAGGAAACCCACCGCCAGCGCCCCGATCAGGCTCCAGCCGAGAACGCCGGCGAATTCCTTGGCCAGGAATCCCGGCCCCCCCTCGCCGAGGCGGGGCACGGTCCGGGTCAGGCCCCAGATCGCGGCGACGAGGGCGAAAACGGCGAGGACGGGCAGCAGTCGTTTCACGGGGCTTTGTCTCCGGGCGATTTCTCACCCAGCAGGAGAGGGACGAGGCGATCGGGTTTCTTGCGCAGGGCGCGGGCCAGGCGCCGGCCGAGCACCACCTGGAGGGCCCTCGGGTCGCCCCCGGGGGCACGATCGAGGCCAATCCAGCCGCCCGCGAGCATGCCGTGCCCCCCACCCTTGCCGCGCCGGCCCACCAGCCGGCGCATCAGGGTACCGGCGTCGGCGCGAGGATTGGTGGTGCGGATCGAGAGGTAGAGCCGGTCGTTGAAGATCCCGGTCGACAGCGACCAGGTCTTGCCCTGCAGCCGCAGCAGCAGGTCGGCGATCTCGGGCACGATGTCGGGCTGTTCGACCTCGCCCAGGTGGCTGACCACCAGCGTGTCCACGGTGTGGAGGTTTTCGAGGGCGTCGTGGAGGTTTCGGAAGTAAGTCAAGGGCAGCCGAGCGTTCTGGATGCGCGCCAGGGACCCGCGGTCCACCAGACCCAGCAGGCGATCGTAGAGTGCCTTGTCGGGAGCGCTGTACTCGCGGCCGAACTCCTGGGTTTCGGAGCGCAGGGCGTAGACCACTCCGGTGGCGATGCGGCTCGGCAAGCCCAGGCCGCAGGCTTCGAGGTACTCGGCCAGAATCGTCACCGTGGCGCCGTAGCCCGGCCGCACGTCCGCGAAGGGGACCCGCGCCGTGGCCGCGCGCAGCGGATGGTGATCGAACACCAGATCGGGCACCACGTCCTCCGGCACCTGGTTGTTGCCGGTCCCGGGCTGGGCGTCGACCAGTGCGAAGTGCTCGAAATTGTTGAAGGAGAGTTGCCGCAAAGGGCTCAAGCGCACTTTGAGCTCGCTCACCAGCTCCCGGTTCTCCGCCCGCCCGATCAGCCCACCGTAGCCCACGGTGGCGCTCTCCCCGAACTGGTGGCGCAGGAGGCGCGCCAGGAGCACCGCCGAGGCGATGGCGTCCGGGTCCGGATTGTCGTGGGTGAGGATCAACCAGCGACCCGAGCGACCCGAGTCCCCGATCAACGCCGCCAGGGCGGCGTAGCGCTCTTCCTTCGTGCTGCCCAGGGGCATGAGGCTGGCGATTGTAGCGCGGAGCCTGGCCTGGGGCCTCGCCAATCGGACCTGGGGCGACGCCCCAGGCTGGAATTCGAGCGGGCCTTCGGCCCTTGAGGAATGCCCTCGCTGATCGCCCGTCCCCGCGCACAATGACGTGCCGCGCGGCCCTCAACCTCCCCGAGGGCCGAAGGCCCGTTTCATTCCCAGCCTGGGGCGTTGCCCCAGGTCCGATGGATGGCCGTCGAGCGACGGAGACAGCCTGGGGCCACGCCCCAGGCTGGGAGTAGATCGGGCCTATGGCCCTCCAGAGGGAACGCCCATGGCCTTGGGTCCGAAAGGCCGAAGGCCCGTTTCATTCTCATCACGCCCTCAGCACGATCAAGGCAGCACCTTCCCGGGGTTCAGTATCCCTCTCGGGTCCCAGGCCTGTTTGATGCGGCGCAGGAGGTCGACCTGGTCGGCGCCGAGGGCTTCGACCAGGTAACGGCGCTGGGTCCAGCCGATGCCGTGCTCGCCGGTGATGGCGCCACCGAACTCGAGGGTGGCGCGGAAGAGCTCGGCCTCGGCAGCGTCGCGGCGCTCGGCCCACAGCTCGGCGGGCAGATCGCCGCGCAGCAGGTTGACGTGGAGGTTGCCGTCACCGGCGTGGCCGTAGGCGACGCATTCGATGCCGTGAGCGCGGGCGGCGGCGCGGGCGGCGCGCACCAGCTCGGCGAGGCGGTGGCGAGGCACCACGGTGTCGGCCTCCTTGTACAGCGAGCGATGCTTGACCGCTTCGCCGACCTTGCGCCGGATCGCCCAGAGCCGGCGCTGATCGGCAGCATCGACCGCCACCAGGGCTTCCCCGCCGCCGAGCCGCGCGCCCAGATCGGCGAGGCCGGCGGCGGCCTCGAGGAGGTCGTCGGAGCGCTCGCCGTCGAGCTCGAGGAGAATCAGGGCCGCCATGGTCGCGAGCTCCCGTGGCAGCGGCAGCACTTTGCCCACGGCTGCCAGCGCCGCCTGCTCGAGCAGCTCGCAGGAGGTCGGATCGAAGCCCTCGCGGAACACTGCCTCGACGGCCAGGGCCGCGGACTCGAGGTCCGGGAAGGGCAGGGCCACGGTCAGCGTGGCCTTGGGTTTCGCGATGAGCCGCAAGGTGGCCGCCGTGAGCACAGCGAGGGTGCCCTCCGAACCCACCAGCAGCTGGGTCAAGTTGAAGCCGGTCACGTCCTTGCGGTTGCGGCTGCCGGTCGAAATCACCGTGCCGTCCGCCAGTACCGCCTCGAGCCCCAGCACCCAGCGCCGCGTCGAGCCGTACTTGCAGGAGCGGGGACCGGCCGAATCTTCGGCCAGGTTGCCGCCGAGCTGGCAGCTCTCTCGACTCGCCGGGTCCGGCGGGTAGAACAGACCAAGCTCCTCCACCGCCGCCTGGAAATCCGCCAGGACCACACCGGCCTCGACCACCGCGCACAGATCACGGGTCGAGATCTCGCGGATGCGGTTCATTCGTTCGAGAGACAGCACGAGGCCGCCCGCGACCGGCAGCGCCCCACCGGAAAGCCCCGTTCCGGCGCCCCGAGGAGTGACCGGAATGCCCTCGCGGCAGGCCAGGGCCAGGACGGCGGAGACCTCCGCGGTCGACCCCGGTAGCACCGCGAGCTGGGGCGGGAAGACCAGGTTCTCCGTCTCGTCGTGACCGAAGCGCTCGAGCGCTCCGGCATCGTGGACCACTCCGGATTCGCCCACGATCGAGCGGAGGTGGTCGACGACGGCGGCCTCGATCGGCGGATGCCTCGGGGGTCGGACAGGTTCGATCCGCTTCACGGGCCGTATCGTATAGTCGCCCGAGGGCCCCTTCGACCCCGCCCTCGGCGCCCGTCTTCAGGAGGTCCCATGATTCGCCCTGCCCTCGCCGCTCTCTTCCTCGTCAGTCTGACGATGCTCGCAACTCCCGCGGCCGCGGCCGGCCCTGCAACCGAGGCCTGGAACCGCGCGCTCCAGGCCCACGGCCACCAAGGTGGGCTCGACTACGCCGCGCTCGCCGCCCAGCGAGGCGATTTCGACACGTTCCTCGCCAGCCTCGCGACGGTCGAGGTGGCCAGTCTACCCAAGGACGAACAGCTCGCGTTCTGGATCAACGCCTACAATGCGGTGACCACCCACCACGTGCTCGCCCGCTACCCTGGCATCAAGTCGGTCAAGGACGAATCGGGCTTCTTCGACAAGCTCAAATACCGCGTGGCTGGCGCCGATCGCACCCTCAACGAGATCGAGACGGCCGGCCGGGAGCTCGGCGATCCCCGCATCCACTTCGCGGTGGTCTGCGCCTCGACCAGCTGCCCGGACCTGCGCAACGAGGCCTTCGTGCCGGCCCGCCTCGAGGCCCAGTTGTCGGAGCAGACCCAACGTTTCCTTTCGAACCCCGCGAAGGGTCTCCAGCTCTCCCCGGACGGCGCCACGGTCGGCCTGTCGTCGATCTTCAAGTGGTACGCCGGGGACTTCACCGGCGGCTCCACGGTGGCCGCGTTCTTTTCTCGCGGTGGCGTTCTCGACTGGGTGACGGCCCACGCCCCCGAGCCGATCAAGGCCAAGCTCCAAGCCAAGAAGCCCTCGGTGTCCTACCTCGACTACGACTGGAGCCTGAACGACCGGAAGCGGTGACCCGCGCCGTCACCGCGCCAGCCCTCAGGGGGATCGGCCGGCACGGCAGGCCGGGCGCGACTCCATTCTCT